>Ga0207639_10000004_pt1 | contig 698784 bp, 440 predicted proteins | sample KBSCornC32_FD_184299 | JGI IMG/M metagenome (GOLD analysis project Ga0207639, IMG submission 184299) | Corn rhizosphere microbial communities from Kellogg Biological Station, Michigan, USA - KBS Corn C3-2 (SPAdes) (version 2) | ecosystem: Host-associated > Plants > Roots > Rhizosphere > Soil ...
GCCGGTTCCAAACTTTCCCAGATCTGATCACTAATGATTTTGCGCACGGCGATGGGTTCCATCCCATCCTTGGATCAACTTTCTGATCTCCTGTAGATCTTTTTCTTAATTCGTGAACACAGCCTAGCCATGGCGGGAGGAATGCGGAATGTCTCCCGCGGAAAAAATCCGGGGGAGGCGTGCTTTTCCGATAGACGGGGGTAATATCTAAAGGGAGATTGGGCAGTCTCTAACACGCTCGCGGCCAGTGAGAAGGCTCTCACCGGTTTCAGCCAACCTCGCGGGTTCACTGCATCAAAACTATGGAAACCACCGTTCGCCTTCGCGTAACCTCCCTGCGTGTGCTCATGCTGACCTCCTGCTGGCTTGGCCCGATGATGGGCCGGGCTGCGGAGATGGTTTTAGTGGACGACACGATGAGCAGTGCTGCCCGGCCCACGGCCACGTATGGAGCCACGCGCTCACTCGCGCTAAAAACGGGGCAGCAATTGTATTTCAAATTCGACCTGAGCACCCTGCCGCCGGGCACCACGAGCGCGCAGGTGAGCAAGGCCACGCTGAAGCTCTGGGTGGACCGGGTCATCAAAGCGGGGACGTGCGAGCTTTCGCCGGTGACGGGCGTGTGGAATGAGGAAACGCTGAAAGGGAGCGCGCTGCCCGCCAAAGGAGCAGCGGAGATTTCGGGCATCAATATCCAGTTCGGGGCCGCGAAGCAGTTCCTGGTGCTGGATCTCACGGATCTCGCGAAGGATTGGATTGATGGGACGACCACCAACAATGGCGTGGTGCTGGCGGCCAGCACGGGCTCCGCGATCTTTATGTTTGTGCCGAGCAAAGAAGATGTGGCGTCCGGGCGGCTGGCGGAATTGGAAATCGATTTGGCGCTGAACCAAAATGGCGACTCGGCCACGACGCTGTTTGCCACAACGAATCAAGGGGCGGGGGCGGCGGTCGGGGGAAGCAACACGGCGACGACGGGATTCACCAGTGGCGTGGTGGGAACAGCGGATTCCACGACGAATGGGACCGATGTGAAAAATGCGGTGTCGGGCGTGTTGGGGCTGATAACCTCCACCACGCCGGGCGGCTACTCCGCCGGGGTGCGCGGCATCAATAATAGCACCGGAGGCACGGGGATCGGGGTGGTGGGGTACCAAGCCGGAAGCGGATGGGGCGTGTATGGCGAGTCGCCTAGCGGCTTTGGGGTATATGGGCTGACGAAGGACCTGACGGCGGCGAGTTCCGGGGTGCGCGGGGAAACCTTTTCGAGCAATGGGATTGGGGTGGAGGCAAAGTATTCCGGGTCGGGCGTAGGAGTGGCACTGGAAGTGGACAATGGGGCGATTCGGGTGGCGGGAACGAACAAGTTTGCCTTTGTGCACACGGCGACGCCCACCAACAAGCTGAGCGCAAACGGGACGGACGTAGATAATCCGATGTGCAATGGAGATGCGAACTGCCTGCTGTTTGTGACGCAGAAGCTGAATCCGGTTGGCATCGTGTACAATAATTCGCCGATTGGCGTTTACTACAACACGGTGCGGAGCAAGTGGGAGATCTTCAACCAGAACAACGTGGCGATTCCGAATAATGCGCAGTTCAATGTGCTGGTGATTAAGCAGTAGGCCGAAATGAAGAATGACGGGTTGTTGATGGGGAACCGCGGCTGAATATACGGTTTTATTGCTGAAATAGAAGAGGCGCCCGATTTTTAGTCGGGCGCCTCGACGCATTTTGGGAGAAGCAGAATCGGCGCTCCCGAGAGGTGGTCTTATCGAATGCCCGCTTCGCCAACTCGTAGCCCTGGCGAAGCGGGTATCTCCGACCCGCGACGGCCCTATGGCCTAGTCGTCATCCACCTCAATCTTCTTGATCACGCGATGGTCGCCGTCCTTGTCGTAGTGGACCTTGACGGGGATGCCGACCTTGACGCGGGTCTTCACATCGGCATCGGTGAGCACCTTGCCACTCTTGGTCACGTAGGTGACCGTCTTGCCGTAGGTATACGTCACCGGGCCGCTGGTTTCCTTCACCACGAAGGTGGTGCCGGGCTCGTAGGTGGTGATGGTGCCGGAGCCGGTGGTGGTCGTGACGACTTCGTCGGCGAAGGCGCCGCTGACCACGAGCGCGCAGGCGACACTGAGGATTGCTGTTTTCATGTTTGTTTTCGTTTTTGTTGACCTCACCGGAAAGGGCGAGGAGTGCTGCTGAATCGCGCTCCGCAGGCGGGTGGTTGCAACGAAAACGCGGTGATGGATAGATGCGCGGACGGGCAGATTTGTGAGGGGAAGAAGGTGCCAGAGTGACTGGAAACATGCGGGTCTGGAGGCCGGGCGCGGGCGCGGGGCCATCGCGTGCATCGAGGAACACACCAAGGCTGGAAGCCGCGGACGACACCGATGCGAAGGGAAAGTGAAGGGGGCGATTGGAGGTCTCTGAGAGCGCGGATGAGGAGGAGGGGCGTTCGATCTAAAATGATACAAGGCTGGAACTGGGTGTCATTTCGATAGACGGGAGAGCGTTCGATCGCGGAGGTCCCCTCACAGCCTCACGAATCCAGCGCCTTCCAAAAAAAACGGTATGTCCATTCGCACTAATATTTCTGCCGGAGTTTTGAAAGCATTATCGACCTGTCTTCCGGGGACGCGGGAGAGCTATTTGCTCGAGCATCGTTGCCGGATCCCGAGCGAGTCGGGCATGCTGCGGGAAATTGAGGCGCTCATTTCCCAGCGGATTGGGGCGGCGGAGATTCGGCTGATGCTGGACACTGAGCGACGGGGGAAGAAATTGGGAAAGGACGACATTCTGGAGATCGCGGGTATTAAGTCGGATGCACGCGCGCACATTGCGGTGGTGGCAGCGCCAAAAGGGGCGGACCGCCCGGCGCGCAAGGAGGCGCGCTCCGCCAATGTCCTGCTGGTGCCGGCGCTGGATGCGCCGGGCAGGCAATGGATGAAGCGCCTGCAGTGTCCGGCATTTCTGGACATCCGGCTGCTGCTGTTTGCGATGTCGCCGGAATTGCCGCGTCAGGCCGCAGGGCGGTTGGTGGAAATGTTGCGCACGTACTGGGAGGCCGGGGAATTGCCGACCGATTTGGACGTGCACTCGTATACGGTCGTGGTGCCGTGCTGGAAGCAGGAGGAGGAGATTTCTACAGTCCAAGTGCGCATTCAGGAAAAACGATTTGTCGGCTTTCGGAATATGCCGCTGGCCTGGCTGGGGTGGAGCGGAGCGGTGGGACAAAAGGGACCGCGGTGGCAGAGCGAATTGCTCAAGGCCTGGCAGCAATGGGAGCGGGCCGAGGAGCCGGCGATCACCGGCGAGGTGGTGCCGGTCTCGCTGCGCAGCGTGCAGGCCGCAAGGGTGGAAGGGGATAGGATGGTTCCATTGGCGGGCCGCGAAATGGCGATGCCGGTCTTGCCCGCAGGCTCGGACAGGGTGCTCGCGCTGGAGGGCGGGGAGATTCCGCTGCGGGTGCGGTACGTGGCGTGATCGGCGCCGTGGGAATGAATCAGGGCAGCTTCTGAAGCATGGTAACCCTTCGCGAAACGATGCGCGTTTGTAGTCGTGGCCGGGAGGCCGCGGAGAGCGGCGACGAGATTCTAAAACCGTTCCATCGGTAGCGGTTTGAGAAAGGTCGTAGCCGAAATCCGCGGCGTTGCTGCTCGCTGCCGTTCGCCCCTCTTCGGGTTGCCGGCCGCGGCCTTTCTCGTTCCACTCGAAATCCGGCTGCGGCACCAGACGCGCTGAGCATGCGGAGCGGCGACAACTCAAGTTGAGCGGCCTTGGCACTCAAATGCCAATCCGAGATAGCGCAATTTGACTGTATAAGTAATCCGGTGACGGAAGGGTCACATTACGCGTGCGGATTTGTTATGCTTTGGACGGGTTTTCGGAGGAGAGGCAGCAAAAGGGGGGGCGGTGGCGATGCAACCGTGGATTTCGCGGGGTCCGATCTATGGATAGTATGAAAAAGCTCATTCAACTTCTGGTTGGGCGGAAGGGGCAGGGACGGATTCCATGGCTGAAACACTATCTCGCCACGTACAACAGTGCTTACTTTCAACGCCCGGGATTGCGCTATTTCGAAAGGGTCTGAGGCTCTCAAAACCTGCCTGGATGCGCCGGCGTCCACTACTTCGGGCCGGTGCGTCCTCGCGGGGAAGGGACAGAGGTTATGGCTGCTTTTGGATGAATGATGCGGCCTGACATGACGGGAGCGGAGAGCACGACGGCAGGAGCGAACGCAGCGGGTGTGGCTCGTCAATGCCGGCCGAATTCAAAAATGGCCCGCATCTTTTCGGATGCAGCTACATTTAAAGGCACTATTTGCGATCGGGGATGGGGGCGGCCCAGATGTTGCGAAAGCGGATGGGGTTGCCGTGGTCTTGGAAGGTCAAAGTGCTTTCACGGGCTTTGACGCCGAATTCGAAATGATCCTGCACGAGGACGTTGTTGTGCTTCACGGTGACCTGCGTTTTCCCAGCGTCGCCTGACGGGCGCTCGATGAGGATGTCGTAGCATTGCCACTCACCCGGTTTGCGCGAGGCGTTCACGAGCGGCGGGTTTACGCCGTAGAAGGCACCGGCTTGACCATCGGGGTAGGTGTCGTTTTCGTAGGAATCGAGGACCTGCAGCTCGGGGAAACCGCTGAGGAAAACGCCGCTATTCCCACGGCCCTGGCTATTGCCTTTGACGACAGAGGGCGTGGCCCATTCGATGTGGAGGTGGACGCTGCCTTTGATGACGTCACGCGTTTGCAGAGTGCCGGTGCCGGGGACGACTTCGAAGTAACCATCCTCGACTTTCCATTTCGCGGCATCGCTCGGATCGGTGGCGTCCTTTTTCACCTGCTGTTTCCAATTGGCGAGGTCTTTGCCGCCGAATAGAATCTGCGCGCCGGCGGGAGCGGGGACGGGTTGGCCGTCATACTCGGGAGCGACGACTTTCGGGCGCGGGCGGTCCATGCTGTGCGCGGGCCATTTAACCTCGCCGGACGAAGCCGCAGGCGGGGCATCGGCCAGGGCGAACGAGACGGTAGTGAAGGTGAGGGCGAGGAGTGGACGGAAAAGCATAGGAAGGATGACGGCAGGGGAACAATCCGCGAGGCGGGGATTTATTGTCAGAGTTCTCGGAACGGTGGTATAGTCTCGGTTGTGATGCGGCAAAGGCTGGCACCATTCATTTACTTCCCGACGGCACAAGCGGTGATCGTCACGAAGGATCCGAGGATGGCGATCCTCTTCATCGCGCTGGGATGCGGGGTATTTTTTCTTCTCCAGATCGCCGTTTCGTACCTGGATGCGAAGCGGGATCCCGAAAAGCTGCGGCGAAAGCGGAACTGGATCATTTTCGGGGGAACGCCGGTGTTGGCCTTTGCTTATCTCTCGTTTCCGGGGGAGCTACTTGACCCGAGCCGGCTATTCATGGTCGGGACCGGAATTTACCTCATGCTGTCTTCGTGGCTGGCGGCATGGCTGGCGGCATGGCTGGCGGCATGGCTGGCGGAGCGTTTAGTGAGGACGCACAAATGAAAGGGGGGCGCGCAAAAACGCGCGGTGGCCGAGCTCCGGGTTGAAACCCCATTCCACTTTCCCGGCGTTCGCAACGGCTTGCGCTCTGACGGGAAGCTGCGTATCACTGACCGTCCTATGTTTTGGACAGAAGATGTGGCCGCGAAGTGCGGCGCTGGACCGCAAGTGGTCAATGACTCGAAGACGCCGAGCGGGCGGGTGCATGTCGGCGCCCTGCGCGGAGTGCTCATTCATGATGCGATTTTCCGGACGCTGCGCGAGAAGGGCATGCCGGTACGGTATCTCTTTGGCGTGGATGACTACGATCCGGTGGATGAAATCCCGAAGGGCGAGGACGAGCATTTTGGCCAATACATCGGGCGGCCGCTGTGCAATACGCCGGCGCCTTGCGGGGCCGAGGGCGACATGGCGGATTTTTACATGCGCGAGTTTTGGCAGGTGTTTGAGGAACTCGGCGTGAAGGTGGAGCGCTACCGGATGCGCGATATTTATCGCAGCGGGAAGTTCGACACGGAGATCGATACGATCCTGCGCAATGCCGACAAGGTGCGCGCGGTCTACAAGGAAGTGAGTGGGGCGGTGCGGCCGGATCACTGGTATCCGTTCCAGGTGATTTGCGAGAATTGCCAGCGCATCGGCACGACCGAGGTGCACGACTACGATGGCTCGATGGTGAGCTATCGCTGCCTCACGACGCGCATGGTGAATACCAAGCTGAAGCTCGGGCAGGGTTGTGGACATGAGGGGAAGATTTCGCCCTTTGGCGGGAACGGGAAGCTACCGTGGAAGCTGGAGTGGGTGGCGAAGTGGAAGCAATTCCCGGTGACCATCGAGGGTGCGGGCAAGGATCACTCGACGCGGGGTGGGTCGCGCGATGTGAGCGCGGCGTGCTACAAGGCGATCTATGGGCTCGAGGAGCCGCTGCGGGTGCCATACGAGTTTTTCCTCGTGGGTGGCGCGAAGATGTCGTCGAGCAAGGGGCTCGGCGCGAGTGCGCGCGACATGGCGAATCTGCTGCCGGCGGATACGCTGCGCTTCCTCATGATCCGGACGAAGCCGAATTCGCCGGTGAATTTTGACGTGAAGAAGGAGGAGGGCATCGTGAAGCTCTTCAACGAATTCGATCGGGCGCATACGCGCTACTTTGCGGGGCAGTCGACGCCAGATGAGGCGATGATTTACCGGCTGGCGTGCATCGGCGAGCCGCAGAACTACAAGCCGGCCAATATTCAGCTGGCGACGGCGCTGGTGCAAATGCCGCATCTCGATGCGCATGCGGAACTGGTGAAGCGGCTCGGCGGCACGCCGACCCCGGCGGACGAGAAGCATCTGGATGAACGGCTGGCCAGCGCGCGTGAGTGGGTGGCAAACTACGCCGAGGAGGAGGAGAAAACACGCCTGCAGGAGACGCTGCCAGCCCGGGCGCAGGAGCTCTCGCAGACGCAGCGCGCCTTTTTGCATGCGCTGGCAGATGCGCTGCCGGCGCAGTGGGAGGATGACGTGATCCAGGCGACGGTGTTTGAAGTGGCGCGGCTGACGCCGATTGAGCAACCGCAGGCGTTCAAGGCGCTCTACCGGGTGTTCCTCGATCGCGAGGCGGGACCGAAAGCGGGGAATCTGTTGGCGTTTTTGGACCGGGCCTTCGTGGAGAAACGCTGTCGGGAGCTGCCCTGCGAGGTGGAGGCTTTCTGGAAGGAAAGCGCGAGCACGCCGGAGGCGCTGGAGAAGTGGCTGGAGAAGGAGAAGGAAAAGATCGCCAGTGAGACTTCCGAAATCGTGACGCATGGCGCGCTCGTCGCGCGCGAGTACGTCTACACGATGCAGGATGGCAAGCGGGTGAAGCGGCGCGTGGTGACGGGCGGGGTGCAAATCGCGTAGGGCTTCCCTTAAGATCCGTTCTTGAAGGTCTCAATGGGGGAGGCAGGATGGAGGAGCTATGAAATGGCTTTTCCTCCTGGTGCCGCTCGCCGTCGCGTCGTCTGCTGTCGCGGAAGACAAACCGGAGGCGATGCTCGCGGCCGCGAAGAAGGCCGGGGACGGGAAGACGCTCAAAGTATCGGCGCTCGTGATGGGCGGGAAGAGTGCCCGGATTGGTGGGATCATTTCCGGGCGGGATTTTGATCTCACCATCAAAGGTGCGGACACGGCGTTGCGGCAAATTGTGAAGGGGGACAAGGCGTGGATGACGGATGACGATGGAAAGACGTGGAAGCCGGTGAAGCTAGTGGACCGGCGCTATTATTTCCTGGTGCATGCGCCGATTAATTTCCAGGAGGGCGAACGGATCCCGGCGTTTGAGAAGCTGGAGACGGCGGAGGAGAATGGCGAATCGCTGACGCATGTCCGGCTCATGAACAAGGAGCCGGTGGCGTATGAGGGAGATCGTCCGAATGCGTGGCTGGTGATGAAAGACGGGGCGCCGGTAGGCATACGGCGGTATGAGGGACCGCTCGTGTTTGAAAATGATTATGTCCCGACGCGCGTGAGCTATGCGGCGGCGAAGGACGGCGCAAGCGTGACGGAGCCTCCGGGGAATCCGGACGCGGTGCCGCCGGAAAATCCCGCGGACCTGCTGCTCCAGGCCGCGCAGGAGCACATGGGCACGGGCGTGTGGGAGGTGCATGCGACCATCACCGGACCGAACACGTTAAAAATGCACGGACTGCTGCATGGAAATGATTTCGATCTGGCCTTCGAGGGGAAGAAGGGAGCGGGGATGCGGCAGGTCAAAATCCAGGACAAAGCGTGGTATAGCAAAGACGGCGGCAAGACCTGGACGAGCGGGGGCGGCGACGACTTGCTGATGTACAATCTGGTGCACGTGCCATTGATGAATGTGCGGGTGCATCCGGAATTTGAGGAGGCGGGGGTGGAGGACCACAAGGGGGAGAAGTGGCAGCATCTGCGGCTGAAGGTGCTGGAAAAACTCGAATCCGAAAGCCAGCGCGTGCATTACTGGCTGAGCCTCGGCACGGATGGAAAGCCGACGGGCATCCGGCACTATGAAGGAAAGGCGCTGGTGCAGGGCGAGACGCCGTTCTGCAAAATCGACTACGCGCCGGCGAAGGATCAGATGATCAGCAAGCCGATCGCAAAGAAGTAGCGGGCGAATTTAAAACAGCTCGCCCTGCTGGTGCGTCGTGGAAGTGGGCGCTTTGACGGGGGCGGCGGGAGAGAGGATGACGGGCGGGACGGATGTGACGCCGGCCTTTTCGGCGTCGGCTTTGACTTCAGCGAGGAGGCCTTTGAAGTCGCATTTTTCCAGGGCGGCAATGAGCTCGGGCCAGCGTGGTGTGATGCCGAGGTCCTCGAAGGGGCGGGGGAGCGGGAGGTCGAGATCGAGGCGGACCATCTCGCGGTTGCTGCGGATTTTCTCCAGGCCGTCGCGGAGCTTGTTGCGGAGGCGCTCGTTTTTCACGGCGTCGAGATTGGCGAGCATGGCGTCGAGCGTGCCGTGCTCCTTGAGCAGCGAGACGGCGGTTTTGTTGCCGATGCCGTCGATGCCGGGGATGTTGTCCACGGTGTCGCCGATGAGCGCGAGGACGTCGCCGATGCGCTCGGGCGGCACGCCCCATTTGGCGGTGACTTGCTCGATGCCGAGCAGGCCGAAACCGGTCTTGGGATCGGCCTCGGTTTTGTTCGTCGAGTAAATCACGCAGCCACCGTCGACGAGTTGGAAGAGATCCTTGTCGTTGGTGGCGATCACCACCTCGTCGCCCTGCGCGCGGGCGGCGACGGCATAGGCGGCGATGAGGTCGTCGGCCTCGGTATCCGGCACGCCGATGCTGGCGAGGCCGAGGTATTCCACGGTCTCCTGGACGAAACCGATTTGCGGGCGAAGCAAATCGGGTGTCTCGGCGCGGGTGGCCTTGTATTCGGGCTGCAACTCCACGCGACGCTTGGGCAGGCCCATATCCCACAGCACCGCAGCGCGGTCCGGATTCACATCGCGGAGCATCTTGCGCACGGTCTTCATGAAGCCGTAGATGGCGTTGGTGGGCTCACCGCGGGAATTGGCCAGCTCGCGAATCGCGAAGAAGGAGCGATACATGTAGTAGTGGCCGTCGATGAGTAGCAGGCGCATGGATCAGGAGTCAGAGGTCAGGAGCCAGCAATCCGTGTTTGGGGCGTTCTTCGCAACTGAAATACGGAAGATAGGAAACGATGCCGGGAACGTCCGTGGGTTGCATTGGCGGCGATAGTTGGCCTAAAAGCGTCCCACGACATGAACATTCTCATCCTCGCCGCCGGCTATGCCACCCGCCTGTATCCGCTCACGGAAAACAAGGCCAAACCGCTGCTCGAAGTGGCGGGACGGCCGATGATGGAGTGGGTGATCGACAATCTGGCGCCGATTCCGGGCATCTCGAAAGTGTTCGTCGTGACGAACAACAAGTTCGCGAAAGACTTCGAAGCGTGGGCGGCGGCGTACAATGAAAAGCATGCGAAGCTGCCTTTTGAGATCGTGAATGACGGGTCGACCTCCGATGCGGACAAGCTCGGGGCGATTGGGGATTTGAACTATGTGATCCAAAAACACGGCATCGAAGGCGAAGACCTGCTGGTAGTGGCGGGCGACAATCTCTTTTCGCAGAGCCTCGAGGGTTTTGGCACGCTGGCGCGGGAAAAGAACACTCCGGTGCTCGGGCTGTATGACGTGGGCACGCTGGACCAGGCGAAGAAATACGGCGTGGTGGCGATCGACGGGAAAGGTGTCATCACGGAGTTTGTCGAAAAGCCGGCGAATCCGCCGAGCACGCTCATCGGCATCGCGCTGTACTACTACCCGAAGCACGTGGTGCCGCTGGTGCGGCAATACCTCGCGGAAGGGAATAACCCCGACCAGCCGGGGCGGCTCATTCAGTGGCTCTATCCGCGCACGGCGGTGCATACGTGGAGCGTGCCGGGGACGTGGTTTGATGTGGGGAGCAAGGAGACGCTGGAGGAAGCGAACCGGATTTTTCAGCAGTTTGTGTAAGGGCTGAGAGAGGCTGAAGACGTTTGGCTCCATAGGGGGCCTCGCCTGCATTTGCGCTCCGCGCCTCGGGCTCCCACCGCGCCAGGTTGGAAACCTGTCGTACTTTCCATGCCGCGCCGGTTTCGGCCTTTTCTCGATTTGTAGGCGCACTAGGTACAATAGGTAGTGGGTGCAATTTTTCGCGTCCACAATATTTAGATTTAGGGCTCGCATTTTAGGGTAAGATGAGTATTGGAAGGGCATTGGTGGCGGCAGCCCAACTTGCGCGTCCGGCAGGGGGGACCGTCGCCTGAAACTGACCCGTCGGCGTGGCTGGCGGTGGAACCTGGACCTCTACTTATGATCGAAATTCTCGAACCTCGCATCGCTCCCGCCGCCCTGATCGACATCACCACCAAGAACGGCAGCGCGATTATCAAAGTGCACGGCAGCGCCGAGTCGAATGATGGGCTGTCCGTGGTTGGGCAGGCCGACGGAAGTTTGAAAGTGCAGGGGCTGTTTGGAGAGACGTTCACCGTGAATGGCGTGGCCGGCACGGGGCCCCAAACACTGCCGGCGATCACGCAGGATGTGACGATCGATCTCGGCAAGGGCGATGATTCGGTGCTGATGAGCAATCTGCAGCTGGGCGGGAAGCTGACGCTCAAAATGGGCGAGGGGACGAACGTGGTGTCGATTATGAGTTCCACCGTGGGTGGGGCGATGAGCTATACCGGCGGCAAGGGCGACGACCAACTGAGCACGGGCGGCAGCGCGCTGGCCGTGGGCGGGGCGCTCACGCTTTCCATGGGCGCGGGGAGCAATAAATTTCAGGCGGCTTCTGGGGAACTCTCCGTGGGCGGCGGCTTGACGTATACCGGCGGCAAGGATGCTGACCTGCTCCAAATGAATACCACGCAGGCGACCGTGGCGGGCGCGCTGAAGTTTCTCGCCGGCGCGGGGGCAAACGTCCTGAGCTTTACCGGCGACGAACTTCAGGTGGGCAAAAGCCTGCTCTATCTCTCCGGGAAGAATGTCTCGAATGATCCGGGTGGCCTGAGCATCGCGGGCAACAAAGCGGTGTCCATCGGGACGACGCTCACGTACACGAATCCGATCGGCCAGCAGACCTTCGCCTTGTCGGGTGACTCCGTGCACATCGGCGGCGCGGTGTTGCTCAATGCGTCGCCGGGAAATGACTCCACAGCGGCGATCGGAGGCACGAGCGTATCCACCGGAAAGGTGACTTTCGCCTCGACGGGGGGACACCTTTCCTTCGCGGTATCGGCGCAGCAACTTTCCGTGGCCGGAGCAGTGATGGCGCGGGGAGCCCGGGATTTGCAAATCACCGGGACGGGGACGATCGCGGGAGCGGTGACGCTTTCCTCCACGACCTCGCTGATTCTGAGCAGCGGCGGAAACGGCCAGCTGATTATCGGCGGAGCCCTGGCCTACAAAGCGAATAGCGCGCTGACCAACGCCTCCTTGATCGGCAATGTGACCGCGACGGGAAAGACAGATTTCCAACTACGTTCCGGAACGGATAACCTGACCATCGAGGGATCCCGATTTTTGAAAGCGCTGACGATCAATGGCGGCGAAGGGAGTGATACCATCACCATCGAGACGCAGAATGAGGCGGGGACTACCCTCTTTGCCGGGCCCGTGGCGATCAATCTTGGCGCCGGCGCGGATACGCTGACGGCCGGCTCGATGAATGCGAACGATCATCTCACGGCGCTCAAGAAATTCCTGGTGACGGGGGGCGGCGGAGGGGGCGATACGGTGTCGCTGCTCAACGGAACGAATGTCTTTGTGGAAGCCCCGATTGTGCACTGACCGGATGCATCGTCGCGAAGCCATCGATCTCCTGGCGCGAGCAGAACTGCCTGGCCTTTCAGCGGAGGAGCGAGCGTCGGTGGTCCTGGATTACTGGAGCCTCGATGAGGAGGACTCGGAATTTGCGCAGTTCCCGAGTGCGTTACAAGCCGAGATGCGCCGGGATTTTGAGGACGTCGACGCAAGCGCGCCTATTTTCGAACCCTTGATTCTGCGAGCGCTGCGAGACGGATATCGCGGGGTGAGGAATGAGTATTTGCGGCGGCGCTTGGAAGCCCAGGGGATGCCGGAAGAGGTGACCGGAGAGAGCGAGCGGATGTTTGCCTGTCCGTGCTGCGGCTACTTGTGTCTGCCGGACGGTATGGGGTGGGAGATTTGCGGTGTCTGCTTTTGGGAGGATACTGGCACCGGGGACTTGGACGCGCATTCCGGGCCCAATCACATGAGTTTGCGGGAAGGGCAGGCGAATTTCGCGCGCCTGGGCGCGATTGATGAAAGGGCGCTTCCCTACGTGCTGGCGGACGGGCGGGAGCGCTACGAGAAGGCGTAGCGCGGTGGTGGGCGCACATTCCGCCTTGCCTCCCGCGCTGATGCCGCCATGTTTCGCGGCTCTCTTTCCTATATGATTAGTGCTTGGACCAATGCGCATCCGTGGCTTCGCGAACTCGTTTCTTATGAACCGGGGAAACCGATCGAGGACGTCGCGCGTGAATTGGGCCTGAAGCCCGAGCAGATCATCAAGCTGGCCAGCAATGAGAACCCGCTGGGACCGAGCCCGAAGGCACTGGCGGCGATGCGCGACGCGGTGGAGCGGGCGCACTTTTATCCCGATGGCGGCGGCTACTATCTTCGCGAAGCGATCGCGGAAAAGATGGGGCTGGAGCGCTCCAATGTGATCCTCGGCTGCGGCTCGAATGAGATCATTGAGTTCATCGGGAAGGCGTTCCTGAATCCGGGCGACGACATCATCGCGGCGCGGCACTCCTTCGCGGTCTACAAGTTGATGGCGACGCTCTTCGGTGCCAACACCATCGAGGTGCCGGACCCGGGTTTTGCGCACGATCTCGATGCGATGCTTGCGGCGATCACGCCGAAGACGAAGGAGATCTTCATCGCGAATCCAAACAATCCCACGGGCACGCTGCTCTCGCAGGAGCAGCTGGATCGGTTCATGGCGCGCGTGCCGGAGAACATCGTGGTGGTGTTCGACGAGGCTTATTACGAGTTCCTGCCGAACCCGCCGGATGTGCTGAAGTATGTGCGCGAGGGACGGAACGTGGTGGTGCTGCGGACGTTCTCGAAAATCCAGGGGCTGGCGAGCTTGCGCATCGGCTATGGCCTGGCGAAGGCCGAGCTCATCGACGTGCTGCAAAAGACGCGGCAGCCATTCAACGCGAATGGCATTGCGCAGGCGGGCGCTCTCGCGGGATTGCTCGACGACGAGCACCAGCGCAAGACGCGCGACATCACCATCGAGGGACGCGACTGGATGCAGCAACAGTTTGCCGATCTGGACCTGGAGTTTGTGCCGAGCCACGCGAACTTCATTTTGGTGAAGGTCGGGAATGGCAAGCAGTGCTTCCAGGCGCTGATGAAGAAGGGCGTGATCATTCGCGACATGACGTCCTACGAGCTGCCCGAATACGTGCGAATCAGCATCGGCACCCGGGAGCAGAATGAGCGCTTTATGCGGGAGCTGCGGGAGTATTTGGGGAAGTAGCTGCTCGCGATTCTATGTGCGGCTGTAGCCGTGGCCGGGAGACCGCGGAGAAGGCGGCGAAATTTTGAAGCCGTTCCAAATCCTGCGACCTTCCGGTCGCAGCTACATCGCGCTCCGCTCTGGCGTCCTTCGGTTTACGGAAACGGCCAGTAGGCGCGGTAGAAACGGTGAGCGGGAGCGGGCGTATTGCTGTCCTGGAAGATGAGAGCGCCGGTGGTGTCGGTGGTGCCGGAGCCGATGTTGGTCCAAGTGGTCAGGTCGGGAGAGGACTGGATGCCGAAGGCGGTGCTGGGGGTGGAGGAGAGGCGGAGTTGAAAGCGTCCATTCGCCTGGACTCCTTGGGGCGTGAGGACGATGACGGGCGCCGGAGGGGGAACGATATTATAGTCGCCCACGAGCGGGTAGTGATCGCTGCCGGTGGTGTTGGAGTCCGTGAGGTTGGTGTAGACCGTGGCGGCGTTGGGCGTGGTACTGGCGAGATCGTCGAGTGAGTGATTGGCGGCATTGGTGGGCTGGCCCCCACGCGGGGTCGTGCCATTGTTGCCGAAGGTCTCGAAGGCGTATGGATATTTGGTGGAAGGAAAGTTGGAAGTGTCGAAGGGATCGCCGGTGTCGGGTGCCAATTGCACGCCCCCTTGGTGGTTGTAGGTGGCGAGCATCGGGCCGTTGACGAGCTGGATGTCGATCCGCGAGCTCATCGTGAAGGTCCCCGTCGTGGAGTCGGTGTAAAAATAGGTCTCAGGGTCCGCGGTGGAATTGCTCCACGTGAAGGTGGACGGTGGGGACGTTTTGGAGATGGGATCGTAGGCCTGCGTCGGGTTCGCATTGGCCCAGACGGCGCTGTTGGTATCCGCCCAGTTGATGCCATCCGAAGTAGTCTGCCCAGTGAGGCACTTGTAGGCATTTTCCTCGCTGCCGCTGAACAGATTCCAGTCCCCGCCATAGATGATGTGCGCGCTGGCGGGCAGCTTGTATTTGGCGTCGCTGCGGACGCACTGGGCCTCGGCGTAGCGAGCGTCGCCGATGGTATTGTCGCTCGTACTGCGCGCGTGGCTCACATACATATAGAAATCATTGGCTGCCGTGGAGCCAACCGGGCGGAGTTGATAGACCATCGGCGCACGCGGGATGCCATTGGTTCCCCCGCCCGCGGAATGGGCTGCGGTGTAGGTGCCGTTGGATTGCAGGAGAACAGTCGTGCCTGTCTTGGTGGTCCGGGCAGAAATCACCTGCACCGTGTGCGTATTGTAAATGAGTCCGCTGGCACCATCGCCGGAGCTGAGCATGGTATCCGCCGTGGAATCTGCGGCATAGGTGCCGGTTCCGTAGATCGCGTTGAGCTGGGTCACGAAATTGGCGAGCGTCGTCGTCCGAAGTTCCTCCAGGGCCAGCACATCGACCGGCTGCGCATTCGTGCCGAGGTGGTGCAGCCCAATCGCCTGGATGATCGTCGGTAAACTGTGGCCCGCTCCGGTGATGGCGTTGTCGTTGCCTTTGCCCCAGCACTCCGTGTTGTAGTAGATGATCCGAAGGGTGGCGGCATCGGCGGAAAGGCCGGGCTGCAGCGCGCAAAATGCCGCCAGCAAAAACCAATACCACCGGCGAAAGCTCATGTTAGCGAGGGAGCGAGAGCGTGCGCAGCCAGCCAGACGACCATGGAGACATTTGGGACCGGGACATGGAAGCGCATACCTTCGCCGCGCCCAGTCGTTTGCCAAATGTTTTTGGGTTCATGGAATTGGGGTGGGATGTGCCAGGAGGGGACTTGATCCCGGCCGCAAGGCTTACGCCGTGATGGCGGCGCGTTCATCGCCGGCGGCGGTCTTTTCGAGGAAGTAGTCGTAGCCGCCGGGGTAGGGGGAGACACGGCCTTCCTTCACGTGGAGCACCTTGGTGGCGAGCTGGCGGATGAAATGAACGTCGTGCGAGATGAAGACGAGCGTGCCCTCGTACGAGCCGAGCGCCAGCGTGAGCGACTCGACGGTGTGGATGTCGAGGTGCGTCGTGGGCTCGTCCATGAGCAGGAGGTTCGGCGGATCGACGAGGAATTTTATGAGGTTGAGCCGCGTCTTTTCACCACCGCTGAGCACGGAGGTGCGTTTGTGGATGTCATCTTTGCGGAAAAGGAAGGAACCGAGAATGCCGCGGGCTTCGTTTTCGCTGAGGTTTACGCCGCCCACATCGAGCACTTCCTCCATCACGCTCTTGTTGGGGTCGAGTGTGGCGGCGCGGTGCTGGGAGAAGTAGCCAATCTTCGCATTGAGGCCGGGCGTGCGCGTGCCCTTTTGGAAATCGACCACGCCGGCCAGAATCTTCAGCAGGGTAGATTTGCCGGCGCCGTTCGGGCCGACGAGCACTGTGCGCTCACCGCGCTCGACGGTGAGATCGAGGCCGCGGTAAACCGGGGTGTCGCCATAGGCCATGTGGATGCCCTCGAGGCTCATGGCGCGCTGGCCGATGCGCGGCGGCTGCGGGATCTGGAATTTGAAGGGCTTCTTCGGCGGCGTCGGTTTCTCGATGAGGTCCATCCGCTCGATTTGCTTGAGCTTGCTTTGCGCCTGCGAGGCCTTCGAGGCTACCGAGCGGAAGCGATCGATGAATTCGTTGAGCGCGGAGATTTCCTTCTGCTGGTTTTTGTAGGCGGCGGACTGCTGCTCGTAGCGCTCCTCTTTTTGCCGCAGAAAGTCGGTGTAGTTGCCGCTGTAGCTGTGCAGCTTTTGATCGGCGATCTCGTAGACGGTCTGCACGAGTTCGTCCATGAACTGGCGGTCGTGTGAGATGAGCAGGAGCGCGCCGGAGTAGTTCTTCAGATAGTTTTGCAGCCAGAGCAGGGAGAGCAGGTCGAGGTGGTTCGTCGGCTCGTCGAGCAGGAGGAGATCGGGCTCCATCACGAGCAGGCGTGCGAGGTGGGCACGCATGATCCAGCCGCCGCTGAGTTCCTTCGCTTTGCGATCGAAATCGGTTTCCCGGTAGCCGAGGCCGCGGAGAATCTTCTTGGCCTTCGCTTCCACCTGCGGGTTGCTGAGCGCCTCGTGCTTGGCGTGGGTTTCCAAGTAAGCGGGCGATTCCACGTCGCCGGTCTGCTCCATGGCGTGGAGTTTTTTCTCCAGCGCGGGCAGCTCGTGCGCGCGGCCGGTCGCCACGTCCATCACGGTTTCATTGCCCACGGCTTCGGCCTCCTGCGGCAGGTAGCCGACCATCGTCCAGGCATCGCGATCCACGGAGCCTTTGTCGGGCTCATTGGTGCGCAGGATGATGGAGAAGAGCGTGGATTTGCCGGCGCCATTGGGCCCGACCAGCGCCACGCGTTCACCGTAATTGACCGACATCGCCGCGTTCTCAAAGAGAGTGCGGCCGCCGGCGGACATCTTAAGTTCGCGAATCGTCAGCATGAAAAATGGAAAAGGGCGCGGGAGATAAGGGCTTTCCGCCTCGCGCGCCAGCTTTCCTGTAGCAGAAGTGCCGGCCGGAAGCGAGGAGAAGCGCGCAAATCCTTCCTTCGGGTGTAACTTCCCATCGCCAGCCGGCGTCCGTGGAGTTACAACCACCATGGCCACCATGAAAGTCTTCCTCCTGTCCTTTCTCGCCACCGCGCTCGCCGGTTCTTTGGTTCCGGCGCATGCCCGCTTGGGCGAGACGGAGGGGCAGTCGCAGGCTCGCTATGGTCAGCCGCGCGAGGATTTGCTCGGACCGCAGGACAAGCCGCTGCTGAATGGGGCGGTGGAAAAACAGTATCTCTACGAAGGGTTTCGCGTGCGCGCCGCCTTTGTGGAAGGGCGCTGCCTCGTGACGGAATACGCGCATATCCCGGACAACGGCCTTCCGAAACAATTTACCGAGGCGGAGGTGAGGGCGATTCTGGCGGCGGAAAGTGGCCTGGATCCCTCGAAGCTCGCAGGCCTGCCGAAGGACAAGCAGGAGGAGCAACAATTCCGGCGGTGGAAGGAGGAGAAAATCAAGGAGCCCGGGGCGATTGGAGATCTGGCGAAAGGGCTGAAAGGCGCGCTGAAGCTGAATAAGTGGACGCGGGGGGACGGGGCGATCGCCGAATATGCGTTGGGTCTGGTCGTAAAAATTTCGGATCGCAACGCCGATGACTGGGCCAAGAAGTTTGCGCGGGATGCGGCGAAGAAGCAACCGGGGCCGGTGGGAGCGCCGGGAGGCGCAAAGCCGGTGGTGCCGAAGTTTTAAATGAGGCAAAAGCGCTGGCTGCGGTTTGGGGGGATGGCGCTGGTGGCCTCATTGTTGGGAGGTGGATGCGAACGCTCCGAACGGGCATCCGCCAAGCCGCCCGAGGCACCGCGGGTGCAGGAGTTTCAGGGGCATGGGATCGTCAAGAGTCTGCGCGTGCCGGAGGGGCGCGTCGTCATCGCGCACGAGGAAATCCGTGGCTACATGCCGGCAATGACGATGGAATTTCAGGCAGCGAGCGCGGCGGACCTCGAAAGCCTTGAGCCGGGGGATGTTTTGGGTTTCCGGCTGGTGGTGACGGATCGTTCCAGCGCGATTGATCACTTGAAGAAAAACGGCCATGCGGCCGTTCCGGTGGATGAGGGTTCGGGCCAGCCGGCGGCAGGGGCATCCTTGCCAGATGGTGCTTTCACCGACGAGCAAGGGCGTGCCGTCCATCTCTCCGATTTTCGAGGGCGCGTGGTCGCGCTGACGTTTATTTTCACCCGCTGTCCGCTGCCGGATTATTGTCCACGCCTGAGCCGTCAGTTTGCGGACGCGGCCCGCGCTTTGGGGGCGGACCAGGATGCGGCTTGGCAGTTCATCTCCGTCACGATGGACCCCGCGAACGACACTCCGACGGTGCTGGCTGAATACGCCAAAGCATTTGGGCCAGCGGAGGCGGCGGGGCATTGGAGTTTCCTCACCGGGGCGCCCGAGCAAATCGGAAAGCTCGGCCAGTTTTGCGGCCTGGCGACGAGGGGACAGGGGAGCGCGCTGGAGCACAATCTGCGGACGGTGGTTTTCGATCGCGAAGGCAAAGTAGCGCGCGTATTCGCGGGGAATGAGTGGCGGGTGGAGGAATTGGTCGACGCGATGCGCAAGGCGGCGAAGTAGAAGCGGCATTCTGCCACTTGGTGACGCACTCAAAAGCGGCCGGAGACCGATGCTCCGGGCGAGCTTTAGCGCCGGCGCCGGGCGAAGATCATGCCGCCAAGCGCGGCGGCGCCGAGGCTGACAAAGGCGATACTGCCGGGCTCGGGAACCACGGTGAAGCTGTTGCCTGCATTATTGCGGACCGTGGCCGGATTGGCCGTTAGAGCGTAGTTCGCCGCATTGTTCGTGCTCGGGTCCGTGGCCAGGCCGGTGAAGATGATGCCTTGCCGGCTGGACGTTGGAAGAGCGCTCGCAAAGGCCGGGCTGAAGTTTCCGTCGGCATCATTGGTCGTGGCGCCCGTATTGGTGCCGGTGTAGGCGCCAAAAGCCACGGACCATTGCACGGTGCCGCCGCCATCTTCAAACGTCACTTTCCCGCCACTGAGGTAGCTCGCGGGAATAGGGTTGGTCAGCGTGAAATCCTTTGCATAGCCAGAAACCCCGGACATCAGGCTGTCGAAGCTGGTGGTGGTAAACAGGATGTTGTCGCCCGCATTCCCGTTGCTGATGTTGCTCGGAATGGTCAGCAGCAGGATGGGAGTGGCACCCGCTGCGTCCCACGCGCGCAACCGGTAGCCTGTCGAAAAAATCTGCCCACCAGCCCTCACCCGCAGTTGGATGGCTTGGGCGGTGGTGTTGCCGTTGACGCCACCAATGATCTCCTGAATCTGCATCACATGGAAAGCGGCCTGCGAAGCGGCGGCGGAAATGCCCAAAACAGCAACGGTCGACAGAATGGTGCGCATTTTCATGGTGGGACGATGGCTCGGAGGGCTGCTGGAGAATGCTTTAGGTTAACTGATTTGCAATGTAAATGTGGCAACGTTTTCGAGACGTTTGTGGGGGCAAGGAGGGGCTCGCTTGCGGGCGCTGAAACCGGTAGTGTCTCCGTTTGATGCAGCACCCGCCCGACACAGACCGGAATTCCTCGGCCCGGTTCGGCGTGCTTGCAAAATGGCTGGCGGTGCTGGCCGCGGTGGCGGTGCCGCTGTCCCTACTTTGGGACTACTCCTGGGAGTTTACCATCGGGGTGGAGACGCTCTGGGCGCCCCCCCATCTCGCCACGTATGCCGCAGTGGGCCTGGCCGCTTTGGTGGCGTTGGGGTGGATGGGGATTTGCACCGGAAGGCAGAGCCCAGGAGTGCGGCTCGGGGGGCTCCGTGCACCACTCGGCGTTTGGCTCGTGCTTTGGGGCGGGCTCGCGTTTGTCACGGCGTCGATTTTCGATCGCTGGTGGCAGCTGGGCTATGGGCAATCGGCAGGCATCTGGCATCCGCCGCAATTGCTGAAGGCAGCGGCTTTTTTTGCCATCGTGGTGGGGGCTTGGTTTTCTGCGGCGGAAGGTCAGCGAGCGGAGTCGGGGAGCATGGTGTTGGCCGTGGCCGGCGGGGCGGTGATGGCGATGATCTTTGTCGTCACGCTGCCATCGAATCTGGCCAATCGGCAGCACAGTGCGGCGTTGTATGAGATTGCCGGCGGCACCTATCCGATCGTGCTCGTGGCCGCGGCGCGAAGTGCGCGATGGCGCTTTTCGGCGACGGCGACGGCGCTCTGTTTCATGCTGATTGCCGGCGCGGCGGTGTGGGGGATTCCGTTGCAGGCCGCGCAGCCGCAGGCCGGGCCGATTTTTCGTCCGCGCGATCACTTGCTGCCACCGCCTTTTCCGTTGCTGCTCGTGGTGCCGGCGGTGGCGCTGGATTTGCTGGTCCGCGTTTTTCCGGCGGCGCGAAGACGCGGGGGCGGTGCGGTCGAGGCTGGATTGGCGTTCTTCTTCACTTTCACAGCGGCACAGTGGCCGTTTGCGGCGTTTCTGCTGAGTCCGGCGGCAGACAATCGTTTCTTCGCCGGGGGAGGCGTGCACTGGCCGCCGATGCAGCCAATCAGCGACGAGGCGCGCGTGTCATTCTGGCCGTCGCCGGGATGGGAATTGAATGCCCGGCACATGGCGGTGGCGATTGGGCTGGCGATCGTGGCGGCGGCGATCGGGAATTGGCTTGGGGTGCGGATGGGAAGGGAGGGGCGCGATGAGTAGCGCACGTGGGCAGATCCGGGTAGCAGTTCTACCGTCCCGGGAGGATCCACGCCGGCGGCAAAAATGCCGCCTCTATCTGCGCGGAATGGGCCTGGGGCGCTGCCGTCTGGTTTTTGGAGTGTTGTTGCTCCTTCTCCGGCCACTGGCCGGGTGGGCGCATATTGGCAGTCCAAATGTGTTTTTTGAGGGACAGGCGGGCGCGCGCCATGTGGTGGTGGTGATTCGTCCGCCGGCGGCCTTGCCGGGCATGGCGCAGATCGACATTCGCACGGATCCCGGGCTGCGTGTTTCCGTGCAGCCAATCTACGTGGCGGCGGGGCCGGGCGCGGCGCCGCCGGCCACGGAGGCCTTGCCCACGGCTGGAGATCCGGCCTTGCGCAGTGCCACGTTTTGGCTGCTGGCTCAGGGCTCTTATGCCATTCGCGTCGCGGTGGGCGAGGGGAGTGAGATTGCCATTCCGTTGCAGGCGGCGCCGTTGCAGTCGCCATCGATGTCGGCGGATTTGGTTGTGGTCCTGGCGGCGCTTGGCGTCCTGCTTTTCGTCCTTGCTGTTTGGATTGCGGCGGCCGCTGTGCGAGCAGGCGCGGAGGCTCGGGGCGAGACGGCGCCGGCTGGCGCGGCGCTGGTGTCGATGGTCGTTCTCGCGACGATCGTATCCTTGGGCGCATGGCGATGGGTTTGGATGGACCGCGCCTTTCGCACCAACGCGGTTGCCAAGCCGGTGCCGGTGGAGGCTTCCGTGACCGTGCGCGATGGGCAGTCGATTTTGCGTCTGGAGCCGACGCCTGCGAATGCACCACTCACGGCGTGGGATGCGCTGGTGACCGACCATGGCAAGCTGATGCATCTCTTTCTCGTGCGCGACGGGACGTCCGGTACGGTGGCCTTTGCGCATTTGCATCCCGTGCGGCGGAGCAATGCGGTCTTCGAGAGCGTATTGCCAGCGCTGCCGGGAGGGAGATACCGGATCTATGGTGAATTGGTCTATGCCGATGGAAAGACGGAGACGCTGGTGAGCCGCGTATGGTTGCAGGAGGTGCGGGGGGCGGCGCGGGAGGCGCAGCCTGCGTGGTTTCAATTCAATGAAATCTGGTGCCAGTCGCCGCTGGCGGTCCGCGGTAATGCGGATGCGCCGACCGCGCTCGACTTCGATGATTCCTGGCACGTCAGCCCGTCCAGTGACTCGGTCGAGGCGCGCGTGAGCGCGTTGATGGGCGGGAGCCGCATGGTCTTTGAGACCCCTGGGACGCTGGTGGTAAATCGTGACACCGAACTGCGCTTTGCGGTCTTCACGCCCTCCGGCGAGAGCGCGACGCTCCAGCCGTACATGGGCATGCTGGGGCATGCGGTGGTGCGCAAAAAGGATGGGCAGGTCTTCACGCACCTGCATCCGGCCGGCAGCATTTCCATGGCGGCGCAGCAGCTGTTGGATCCGCTGGGCGCGCAGGCCGCCACGCGGCCGGAGGCGGGAGCGCGGGAGGTGCGGTTTCCCTACGCTTTTCCGCAGGCTGGCGACTACCGCCTGTGGGTGCAGGTGCGGGTCAACGGGCGCGTGCTGACGGGGGTATTCGATGTGCAGGTGCAGGAGTAAGAGGTCGCGGAAAATTTTTGCTGCTCTCTGAGAAAAGCCATCTTGCCAGATACTACGTTTACGTATTATCTCCGCTTTCATGTCCACCACCGTTCCGCACCTGCCCGTCCTGCGTCTTGGCCGCAACTACGAGAGCCTCGACAAGATTGAGATCAAAGATCATCGCACTGGTGAGGTGCGGGCGCGGGTTTCCACGATCAATGCGGGCATCCTGCGGAAGGACTTCAAAAAGCTCGGCGAAGCCCGGGCGGCGCTCAGCAAATTTTCGGTGGCTGAACTGGTGGCGCTCTCCGCCAAAGCCGGAGACCTTTTCCTCAACGGCACGCTGCCGCTGGGCGACAATGGCCACACCCAGACGCCCGACGAATACATCGCCACGCTGAGCACGACCAGCGGTCTGCCGCATGTGATGGTCCGGCGCAACATGGCCAAGGTACACTATGCGCTGACCCATCTCGGCGAAGTGCTGAACGGCCTTTCGCGCGGGCTCGACATGGCGATCATCGACCGCGGATTTGGCGAACAATTCGGCACGAAGCTTTCCTTTTTCCCGACGTGCGAGGCCCTGGGCCTCGTGATGCCGAGCAATTCGCCGGCGGTGAATTCGCTGTGGCTGCCGGCCATCGCGCTGAAGACGCCCGTGGTGATCAAACCCGGCCGCGATGAGCCCTGGACGCCCTACCGGCTCATCCAGGCTTTCATCGGTGCGGGCGTGCCGGCGGCGGCGTTTGGTTTTTATCCTACGGACCACGAGGGCGCCGGCGAGATTCTCAAGGCCTGCGGGCGGGCGCTCATCTTTGGCGACAAGGCGACGACGCAACAGTACGCGAACAATCCCGCCATCCAAATCCACGGTCCGGGCTGGAGCAAGATCCTCATCGGCGAGGATTGCATCGAAAACTGGCGCGACTACGTCGACGTGATTGCCGCGAGCATTTCCGAGAATGGCGGCCGCTCCTGCATCAATGCGAGCGCTGTGGTGGTGCCGCGCTATGCGGCGGAGATTGCCGATGCGCTGGCGCAGAAGCTCGGCCCCCTCGCGCCCACGCGGAACGACGATCCCGAGGCGAAGCTCAGCGGTTTCGCCAATGCGAAGATGGCGGACTTTATTGAGGCCAGTATCGAGGATGGTCTGAAGACGCCAGGCGCCGAGGATGCCACCGCGAAGTACCGCGGCGGCCCACGCAAAGTCGTGCATGAGGGCGGCACCTTTTTGCGCCCGACCATCGTTCGCTGCGATAGCTTCGCACATCCGCTCGCCAACAAGGAGTTCCTTTGCCCATACGCCAGCGTGGTCACCTGTCCGCAGGGCCAGATGCTCGAGCAAATCGGCTACACGCTCGCCTGCACGGCGATCACCAAAGATCCGGCATTTATCGCCGACCTCGAAGCCTACCCGGAAATCGAGCGTCTCAACATCGGCCCGGTCTCCACGATGAAAATCTCGTGGGACCAGCCGCATGAGGGCAATATGTTTGAATTCCTGTGGAAGCGCCGCTCCATTGAGCGCGCGTGGTAAATTTGCCACCTCTTCCATGAGCGAGGCTCCGGTGCTGCTGCCCTGCGCGATTTCCGCCATGGCGGTCGGCGTCTTTCTCTCCGGCTGCCGGGATCTCCATGCGGCGCTGGAACCGCCTGGCGGAGACGGGCCGTGGCTTAAAATTCCTCATGGCTCCTGATTCACCACGCATTGCCCGGCGGCGTTTTCATCGGGCCGTCTTTCTCCTGGCGGGGATCTACAACATGGCCTGGGGCCTGTATGCGGCCATCGACCCGCAGTGGCTGTTTCGCTTTGCCGGGATGCAGCCGCTCAACCATCCGCAAATCTTCAGCTGCCTCGGCATGGTCATCGGGCTGTACGGCCTGCTCTATTGGGAAGTAGCCCGGGTGCCGGAGCGGGGGTGGGTGCTCGCAGCCATCGGGTTGGCGGGAAAGATCCTCGGGCCCGTGGGGCTGCTAGTTCTCATACTCAATGGGACGTGCCCGTGGGTGACCATCATCATGTGCGTGACGAATGATTTCCTCTGGTGGATTCCCTTCGGGCTTTACCTGCGGGACGCGTGGCCGGAATTTCGGAAGGAGTGGTAGCGGGCCACGATTGCGTGCGAAGTATGCGATCCGCCCGCCGGGTTTGCGGCAGCGTATGGTTAGGCTCCAGAAGCCGTCTCTCAGAATCCTTAACGCGTACTGACACTCACTGGTGAGCATCTTCGCATCCACGCCGAAATCCTCACGTGGCACTCCAAACAGGTCGAGAGCCATCAGCAGGTCAGAAAAGCGGTCATCCTCGTTCAGTCCGGCCGCCCAGAACTCCGCGTTCATCTGGCGGATAAACTCGTGAGACGTGCTCTCGCCGGAAACGAAGGCCTCCATCATCTGAATCAACTTCTGATACTTGGCTGAGGCTGACTCGATAAGAGCGGGGCAATGGTACCTAACTCCCCAATTCTGCAGGCGCGGGAGACCATGCGCGTGGGACGGAACAATGGCCACCGTGACGCTTCCGCCGGGTGCGCGGCAGCGCCATGGCCACGCCGCATAGTCGTGGTGTTTGAATCATACGGTTTATTGGCGCCGCTTGGTGCCGGTGCGCTTGGCGGCCGCCTTGTTCGCTGATGAGGCGTCTTTCTTCCGCGCCTTGGTCTTCAAGCGCGATTGCTCGTACATCGCGATCCACTCCTCGCTGGAAAAGGCCGCGATGAGCCGGCCAATCGCTTCGAGCGGCAAGTCGTCCGGCGATTTGAAGTTCACGCAACACTTTCCCATGTTGAGCTTCTTTCCGGCTGCTTGGAACGCCGCCTTAAGCTGCTCGAGCTGGTCCGTGCTCCAGGATGGGCCGAAAAGGTAGAGGACGCAGTAGTTCTTCTGCGACGAGAGCGCGACGTAACAGAGCGGCTGTTGGTTGTGCGTGTCCGGATAGCGAGACAGGGGGATGGCCCAGCCGATTGTACCCCAGACGAGGCACTCCTCGTAGCCGCGGGGAATGTGTTCATTCACAAAGGCGCGCACGGTTGCGATGGTCTGCGCACGCTCGGCGGGGAGGGCGGCGACGTATTGCGCCGGCGTCTTGACGTTCGAGGGAGGTTTCATGATGCGTGGTTTTTCCGAACGAAGCGAGGATCGGCCTGCGGCCCGAAGATCAATGATTACTGGGTAACGCCCTTTGGTGTGAGCAACTCGACCACATGGCCATCCAGGTCTTTGACGACTCCTCGTCGACCCCACTCCGTATCGGCCGGAGGCGAGAGCACCTCGGCCCCAAGACGTGAGAGGCGTCCAACGACCTCTTCCACGGAATCGACTCGGAAACCGATCCGTGTGCCGGTGGTCGAGGGTGCCTGGGCGGTGGCCGGGTAGATCTCAAAAACCACTCCACTGACTTCGGACGAATAATGTTCCGGGCCTGAGCCGTGCGCATGGCGCGTAAACAAAAGCCCCATCGCGCGGTAAAAGGTCGCGGCGCGATCGATGTCGGGGGAGCGAAGAACCACCAAATTCAAATGCGGAGGAGGAGCATACATGCGCAGTTGCCTAAGGAACCAAGCTCAGAGATGGCATGGGGCGGAAGCAAGTGTGAATCACACGGAACTGTCGCTGAGAAGCGGCGCACGGGTTAAATTCCCTATTTTTCCTATAGACAATTAAATTTGCCTCTGCTTCAGTGTCCGCCTCTTACACGTGCAATCTGATTTTCGCACCCATCCTGCCTACGGCAAGCTCTACCCGGCGCCCGCGCCTGGGGAAGCGCCGGCCTTTTTTCCGGAAAAAATCTCCCGCGAAGATGCTGCGCATCTCGATGCCCTGGAAGCGCAAAGCATCTTCATCATTCGCGAGGCCTACCACCACTTTAAGAACATCTGCATGCCCTGGAGCATGGGCAAGGACAGCAACGTCCTCATCTGGCTTTCGAAAAAGGCATTCGGCGGGCACATCCCGTACCCGCTCCTGCATATCGACACGACCTACGAGTTCCCCGAGATGCTGGAGTACCGCGACTGGGCGGTGAAATATCATGGGCTGAATTTGATCGTGAAGATCAATGAGGACGCCCGGGCCGGCCGCGGTGCTTATGAAGGCCGTCCGATCGGCTATGAAACCGCCGATCCCATTACCGTCACGCACGAACTTAAGACCGCCGCCCTGCAGCAGGTGATGGCGGAATACAAGTGGGACGCCCTCATCACCGGCATCCGCCGCGATGAAGACCCCACGCGTGCGAAGGAGCGCTATTTTTCCCCGCGCACGAAAGATTTCGAGTGGGACTACAAGGATCAGCCGCCGGAATTTTGGAACCAATTCACCACGAGCTGCAACCCGGGCGAGCACGTCCGCGTGCAAGCGCTGCTCGATTGGACCGAGCGCGACATCTGGCTCTACATCCAGCGCGAAGGTATCCCGATTCCGAAGATGTATTTCGCCCGCACCGCTCCGGACGGTAATCGCTACCGCTTCCGCTCGCTCGGCTGCTGGCCCATTTCCGAGCCGGCATCGAGCACCGCCGACACCATTGATTCCATCATCGAGGAACTCGCCCACACCAAAACGAGTGAGCGTGCCGGCCGGAAACAAGACACCCACGAGCGCAACGGCATGCAAAAGCTGCGCGCGAAGGGCTTCATGTAAGCAGACGCCGCGGCGCGCCGCGACCCCCTACTTCCTTTTGGGAGCAACGGGAGCAACGGGGGCCACGTTGGCGCGCAGGATGAAGAACTCCATCTGGTCCGGCGCATCGGTCAGGCGATAGGTGCCAAGGAGCACTCGTCCGCCCGCGCGGATGGAAATATTTTGGGTGACCTTGTTGGTCTGAAAGCGCGGCTGCGGCACGCTGATTTTGGTTTCGCCGTTTTCACGGATCGTCGTGCTGTCAAAGCCGAGGAGTCGCACGTGCTGGGCGCAAAGATTCAGGTCCATAGTTTTGCCGTCGGGGCCGAGGACAGGTTCCACTTCCAGCGTCGCGCCGGCATTGCGGGTCTCGAAAGCGGTGGGAAAAGCACCCTGGGCTTCGACTTCAATGGGGCCCTGGGGAGGCTCGGCGTGCTGGGGCGCCGCTTGGTTCGGCTTGGCGTTTTTATCCACCGGAGCCTTGGAAAATTCGGTGGCGTAGCGGACTTCCTCGATGTTTTCCGCCACGGCGCGGTTGCCCGATTTGGTCTGGATGCGCGGCCAGGCGCTGACGGTGGCTTTTTTGGCCTCCACGAGGCTCATCAGTTTTTGGCACGCAGCGTCGACTTTGGTGGGATCGGCAAACATGTCGGCAATCGGCGTGGCGAGATTATCGGGCACCACGACCATCAGCAGGTCGAAGTCGAGATTGACGGGCCCTGGATCGATGGGAGCGGGCGGATCGGCAGGCGCGGCTTCGAAGCCGCCGAGCTTGGAGATTTCGTCGCGGGTTAACTCGTGTTTGGGAGCATTTGAGTCAGTAGCCTCGGCCGGTTTGGAGGGTGGCCGGGCCGAGACGGTCATCGTTAGGCCGAAGGCGAGCAGGAGGTGGAGGGTGGAGCAAATCATAGGAACAGACCCCATTGAAACAGGCCGGAACGCCAGGCACAGGGAATTTGCTGTTAGGGAGCGGTGGGAGGACAGGATTACGGGATTTTAGGCCGGGAACGCTTCAAGAAAACTGTGGTTGCTCGCCATGCCGTGGGCGCTTGTAGCCGCGGCCGGGAGGCCGCGGATCTCTGAAACCATCTAAGCGCCATCGAGGACATGGGAGCGGTCTCGGCAAGTTCGCAGCCCCCCTCCGCAGCCCCCCTCCGCAGCCTCCCGGCTGCGGCGACATCCGCGCCAGGATTCGGAACGGCAACCATTTTTCTCAAACTGCTTTAAACAGGATTTTTCCCGGGTGAGGTATTTTGGAAGAGTGATCGTAGATCCATCGGAATGGTCTGGCTGAAGCACGCGATCCTTCAAGCTTCGCGTTGTAATCGGGCTACTTGGCGGCACGCCCAGGCAGCCTGAAGGCCGTCATTTTGATCACGAAAAGTTCCATCCAGCCTTCCTTGTCCGGAGCGGAGAAGGAGCCGATGAGAAGGGGGTGACCGCTGCGCACGGAGATGTTGGTGGAGACTTTGTTGGTGCGGAAATTCGGCTGCTCCAGCGTGGTCAGGCGGTCGGCGGTCCCGACGCTGTGCTTTTCCATGCCGTTGAAAAAGACGTGTTGTGGCGCGAGTTGAGCGTCGATGATCATGTCGTTCGTGCTGAGGTTGGGCTCGATTTCCAGCGTCACGCCCGCATTGCGCGTTTCGAAAGTCGTGGGAATGGGGTCATTGTGGATGACGCCTTGGGGCAGGGTGGGGACGGGACGTGTTTTTTCTTCCGGCTTCTTTTCTTCCTTGGGGGCCGCGGCGTCCGGTGAATTGGGCGCGGCGGCATCGGAGATGAGCGCGGTGCCTCCCCCTTCAAACTCGATGGGGTAGCGCACTTCGTTTATGTTTTCGCTCACCGCGCGGTTGCCAGATTTGGTGATGAGTGTGGGCCAGCCGACGAGCAGTGCGCGCTGCTGGCCGACCATCTCAAGAAGCATGTCGCAAGCCTTCTGGATCTGCTGGGCGTCGCGGAGCTGGGGTAGCAGTTTGACGGCATCCGCATTGGGCACTTCGACGATCAGGAGCTCGATGTGGATGTTGAATTCCTCCGGCCCGGCGGGCATGGGGTCGAAGCCGCCGAGTTTCTCGAGTTCGGCCCGTGTGGGTTCGAGGGGCTTGTCATTGGCTTCGGGGTTGGCAGCCAATAACGCGGGAAGCACAGACAGGGAAAGGGCGGCGAGGAAGAGGAGGCGTTTCATGGTGGATTATGGATCGGTGACGGGGTGGATGGTGGCGCGCAGCAGGTGCAGGACGAAGGGTTGCCCGGGTTGCGAGGGCATGAAGCTTCCGGTGAGAATCCACGCGCCGCTGCGTAGGCGGACGTTGGCGGGCTTGGTATTCAGGACTCGGTATTGCGGCACCGGGCGAAACGCCACCGCTTCGCCCAGCGTGCTCCCACCGGGTAAAGACTTCCAGCCATCGAGGATTGTTTGACTAATGGCGACGCTGAGATCGATGGCTTGTCCGTCATGGGAGACGACCGCTGCTCCCTCCAGCGTGACGCCGACATTCCGCGACCCGATGGCGCTGGGGGGAAGCACCGTGGAGCCATAGCGGTAGGTGTTGCGGACGCCTGCGACAGGCCGGTGAATCATGCCGCGCTCGGTGAAGGGATCCCACTCGCAGGGTTCGCGTTGCTCGACCATGGTCTCCGCGGAGCCGTGGCGCGAGCCGCCGGAAATGAAGCGGGGCTGCGCCAAAAGGCTGGCCCGGCCCTCGGTCCGGAATTGCCGGAGTGATTGGATTGCTGCGCTGTTGCTCTCAGGGTCCCGCAAGCGCGGGATCATTGGCAGAGCGAGTTCCGCCGGCAGCGTCCAGATTTGCGCCTCCACAGTGATCCGCGCCGGTGGATCGGATGCGAGCGACGGCATCACGCAGACCAGCAGCAACAGGAGCAGCAGGATGCGCGTCATTTTTTCTCCGCGTCGGGCGCGGGGATGCGGGTGGTCCAGGCCTTGAGGATGAAGAGCTCCGTTTTGTGCGGCTGCTCGGGAACCGTGTGGACGCCGGCCAGCACCGACTCGCCGCTGCGGAGCGCGATCGTTTGGGAATCCCGCGCGGTGGTGAAGCGCGGCTGCGGAATGAAAAGTTTTGCGCCTCCGGGCGCGATCCCCGCGAGGAATTGGTCCCATCCCAGGAAACGGGTATGCGTCACCTCGGCTTGCAGCGTAATCCCTTGGCCGCTGGCGGAGACCTCCGCTTTGGCGCTTATTGAGAGGCCGGTGTGGCGGCTTTCGAAGCCGTCGGGGACAAATGCGATCTCCGGCTGATCTTTCGGGACGCGAGCCAACTCCTCCTTCGAATCGAGATTGGGAAAAACCGGATCGTTGAAACTGAGCGCGTAGCGGACTTCCTTGATGTCCTCGGCCTTGGCCTCGTCGCCGGAGTGGAGGTGGGCGAGGAGCGTGCCGGCGATTTCGCCTTCGCCCCGCTGGACCGCAGCCATCGCCTTGGCGGCGGCCGCTGCGGATTTGCTGTCGTCATCAAACTCTTCGACGAGGGCTTGGGCGGTGGCCTCGGGGAGGACAACGGCGACGAACTGGATGTGGATATTCCAGTCGGCGGGCTGGGTGGGCTTTTCTTCCACCGCCGGGAGCGCGACGGCGTAGATGGGCTCCGGCCAGATTTCAGGCATGATCGGATCTTGGCAGCCGACGAAGACGGGTGCTTGCGGATCCGCGACATGAAATTCCGTGGGGACGGGCGGCGCTTCAAAGGCCAGCGGAAAAAGAGGACGGGGCTTGCCCGGTAACGGCAGCGCCGGCGCGGAGAGCGCGCCCGCAGCGAGAACAAGAGCAGCGAGCGCTTTGCTCATTTGGGTTTGGCCGCTGGTGGGATTTCCAAGGTCGCCTTGGCGCCGAGGATGAAGAGCACCGTCGTGTTATCCGGTTGCACGGCTTTGCTGAAATAAATCAGGCGTCGTTCGCCATTGCGGAGCGTGAGGGAAAGGCTGACTTTATGCGTGCGGAAGAGCGGTTGCGGCACGGTCATCGGCTCGTCTTTGACGCTTTTGCCGGCCGGAAAGTTTTGCATCCCGAGCAAGAGGACGGTCTGCGGTGCGATGACCATGGAGATGGCCGAGCCATCGGGCGCCACGCTGGCGTCCACTTCCAAGGTGGAGCCGGTGTTGCGGGTTTCGAAGCTGGTGGGGATGATGATGCCGAGCTTGCCCAGTTGACGCAGGACCATCTCCTCGGGAGTGGCTGGTTTGCGCTCGCCACCAAAGGTCTGTGGCTCCTGGGGTTGTTCAAACTCGGTTGGATAGCGCTGCTCGAGGATGCTCTCCGAAACCGCCCGGCTGCCGCTGTGGTTAGTCACTTCGGGCCAGTCGATGAGTGCCGCATCGTGGTGGGCGATCATTTCGAGAATGGTCGCCTGCGCCGCTTCGATGGTCGCGGGGTCCCGCAGTTTGGGGAGCAGGGAAAGCGCTTTGTCCTCCGGAAGCGACACCATCAGCACGTCGATGGTATACTGCGGGACATTGGTAAACACACTAGGCTTCCAACCTGGCCCGACGGTGGGATCATCGGGGCCGGCAGGAGGAGGAGCCGTTTCCGGCGCAGGTGCAGGTGCGTTGTTTTGCCCGAGCGCCAACGAAGCGGCGACCAAGAGCGCGAGGGCGGAGCGAAAGATCATGGGCGGGTGGGTTTGGTGAAAGGCGGGACGATGTGGGCTCCGGCCACGAAGAGCAGGACTTCGTTACCCTCCTCGCACCCGTGCACATAGATGAGGCGCCGCTCGCCATCGCGGAGGATGCTGGAGCAATAAGCCTTCGCGGTGAAGAAACGCGGCGAGGAAAGGATCACCGGGGGGCCTTGCGCGGGCTTGGCGACGACGTGTTGGAATTCCGGCAGTGCGGCGACATATTCGGCCGAGAGCACGACTTGGATGGACTTCGCATCGGGCGCTACGGCGGTGGCGGCCTGCAAGGTAGTGCCGGTGTTGCGCGTCCAAAAACTCCGCGGTGGGAAGAGGCCGGTGAAACGGAGGAGGTAGAGCGCCTCTTCCTCCGGGGTGGGCGGCGGAGGCTTGACGGACGTGCCCGCGCTCATTCCGCACACATCGCCGGACGGCGCGTCGGTCGAGGCCGTCAGCGCCTCGTGGTAGGTTGCGCTTTCGGCAAACTTGAAGCCGCTGTGGAGGGTGATTTCCGGCCAATCAACGAGACGCGCCTGGTGGCTCGCGATGTCCTCCAGCAGTGTCGCCTGCGCATTCTCCACGCGCGCTGGATCGCGCAGTTGCGGCAGCAGCGCCAGCGCGCGCTCCGGCGGCACGGCTACCATCAAAACATCGATGCGCACTTGGGGCGACGATTGATAGATGACTTCAGAAGGGAGATCTGTCGAAGAGAGGGACGGGAGTTCCTGCGCCGGCGGAGTCGGCGCGGTCGCGCGCTCCTCGGAGCACAAGACTCCGCCGAGCGGGACAAGGAGAGCGAGAGCGGCGAGCGGGCGCATCATGGCGCGGTGGGCGTGAGCGAGGCGCCGAGGATGAAGAAGATGATTTCAGTGCCGGGCTCGATGGGCTTGCCGACATACACGAGCCGGCGCTCGCCATCCCGCAGAGTCACGGTGGTGTTGACCTTCGCATCCTTGAATACGGGGTGCTTCGCCGTGAGCACCTCGCCTTTTTCCGTGCGTCCGGCGGGAAATTCCTGGTCGCGTTCCGTGAAAATGTACTGCACGGAAAATTGCACGCTGACCGCTTTTTGATCCGGGGAGAAGGCGACCTCGGCCTCCAGGGTGGAACCAGTGTTCCGAGTTTCAAATTCGGTGGGGACGAGCCCGTTGGCGCGCAAGGTGGCGAGGGCTTGTTCGGCTCGCTGGGCTGCGTTGTCGGAGACCGGCGCGCCCGGTTTGCCTGTCACCGTGGGAGCGGTGAGACTGGGCACCGTGGGTGGTGGCTCCAGTTGGGTGATATAAGGATGTTCCGTGATGGATTCAGAGATCGAGCGCTGGCCATCGAATAGCGTCAGGTCGGGCCAATCGAGCAGGCGGGCCTGCTTCTTTTCGATGAGGCTGAGGATGGAAGCCTGCGCCGCGGCGGTTTTGCTGCCATCGCGCAATTGAGGAAGCAAGGGCAGGGCGGCGGCTTCCGGCACGGCCACCATGAGAACGTCGAGCCGTGCGCTCGCCCTCTTTTGAAAAGCAAAGGGCGGCGGGGTGGGCGTGGCTGCCAGTTCATTGGTTGGGGCCGGCTTGGTGGATGGGTCTTCTGCCCGCATCGGGAGAGCGAGTGCGGTACCGAGGAATAGGAGGGCGGCGATGGAGTGGGCTTTCGTCATGAGGGTTTCCGGTGAAAGGTTGGCGGAGGTCGTGGAGGTGGACGGAGCGCGGGGGCAATCCATTCACAGCGAAAGGCGCGAAGCCCGTGAATTTGGCGTGAGAAGCCTTGGGCGAAAACAGACAGGTTCGAAGCCCGGTATCCCGTTTGGCCCTTGAGCGGATGGCCTTGGTCAGCCCGGGAAGCTGCGGGAACGTAACTGGGGATAAGGCGAGCTTGCGAGCGCCATCCCCGGATCGAAGGTCGCAGGACCGCACCTCGGATGGGGTGCCGGAGCCGTTCGCTGCGGTTGAGACTACCGCTTGAAATTCCAGCGGGGAATTTCGACCGCCTCGCCGTGCGGTGTGCGGACTTGGAGAATCAGGGAGACGACCTCGCCGTCATCCGTGGTGACAGCGACCGCCTTGGCGGTGGGGAGGGTTTTGCCGCTCAAGTCCACGCGCATCCGCACAAAGCCAGTCTCGCCGGGTGCGACATTCTTTCTGCTGGCGCTGGCGCTGGTGCAGCAAGTGCACGCGCCTTTGAGCTGGACGATCTTTTGCGGCACTTTGCTTGTGTTTTTATACGGAAATTGGACCACCGCATCCCGCTGGCCCGGCTGCCACTCGACGACTTGCATAGTGCGCTCCCACTTCAAGGCCGCGTGCAACGAGAGCGGGAGCAGCGTGGCGGCGAGCGAGAGCAGGAGTTTCATGGGCGGCGGGTATACGCGGAACATGGAAAGATGGGAAGCAGAGCGTGCGGCTTTCCGTGGTTGGTGCGCATTCCGTACTCGCCGCGTTCATCTTTTTTTGGCGATGCACAGCCCCGTGAGCCCGCATTCGTATCGACATCTGATTAAGCGCTGGAGGGAAGTGGCTGCCCGGGCCGGGGTGAAACTGCGGCCCCTGGCGAAGTCCGACGGAGAACAGCTGTATTATATCGAGACGCCCGCGGCGGCGGAGGCGGAGCCGGTATATTTGTCGGCGGGGATCCATGGCGACGAGGCAGGTTCGACGGAGGGTCTGCTCGCCTGGGCGGACGCCGAGGTGCTGCGGCTGGCCCGCTGGCCATTGCTGATTTTTCCCTGCCTGAATGCGTGGGGACTGAAAAACAATATCCGCACGGATCAGGCGGGGCTGGATCTCAACCGGAGCTTTCACACGGAGCACCCCATGATCGCGGCGGTCAAGCGGGTGGTGGGGGCGCGCCGGGTGCGCGTGGGCTACCACCTGCATGAGGACTACGATGGCGAAGGCATGTATATTTATGAGCTCTCGCGCCTGGAGCACTGGGCGGAGGCGCTACTGGGGGTGGCCAAGCGCTGGATTCCCGCGGACCCGCGCGGGAGTATCGATATTAGCCGCGCGAAGGGCGGAGTGGTCCGGCGCCGACTCACCCGGAATACATTCGAAAAGCTCGGCCTGCCAGAGGCGGTCTGGCTATTTTTCGATCACTGTGATCATGCCTTTACCGTGGAGACGCCCAGTGAGTTTGCGCTGGAGCTGCGGGTGGGCGCACACGTAGCGGCGCTGCGCGAACTCATGCGGCGCGCGTTTGGCCGTGGAAATGGCCGCGGAAAAATTGGTTGAAAGAATGGGGTGGGCGCACACGTAATCCGCACGACACTTGCGTCCTGCCAAAATTTTGGCAGTATCAACAACCTGACAGATGATTCTGGATTTGCCTCGACCTAAAAAGCCCTGGTATCGGCGGTGGTGGTTTACCATTCCGGTGTATGGCCTGCTGATTCTCAGTGCCCTCGGAACGGCGGTGTACTTCAAAGTGAAGGCGGAGTATGAGGCGAAGGCCCAGCTCTTTGACTACGCGCAGCTGGAGTCCATGGACTCGGCCAGCCTGATTTTGGATCCGACGGGAAATGTGGTGGACCGCATTTTCATCGAGAACCGCGAACCGGTGCCGCTGGAGAGTATTTCAGTCAATTTGGCAAACGCGGTCATCGCGCGCGAAGATGCGCGGTTTCGCGAGCACAAGGGCGTGGACTACAAGGGCGTGTTCCGGGCGGCGTGGGTGAACTGGGTGACGCACTCCAGCAAGCAAGGGGCGAGCACGCTCACGCAACAACTCGCGCGCAACACGTTTCCCGAGCAGTTGCCGGCGAAGGAGAAGAGCAAAGAGCGGAAGCTGCTGGAGATGTTCGTGGCGCTCGAAATCGAGAAGCACTACAACAAGGATAAGATTCTCGAGATGTACCTGAACCGGGTGTATTTCGGGAATGGCTTCTTCGGTGCGGAGGCCGCGGCGAAGGGGTACTTTGGCAAACCGGCGAAGGAACTTTCGGTGAGTGAGGCGGCGCTGCTGGCAGGGCTGCTCCGGAGCCCGGAATCGCTCTCCCCGTGGCGCAACTACGAGGCGTGCATGCGCGAACGAAACACGGTGCTCGAAAAGATGAAGGAGCAGGCGAAGGTGACCGCGGAAGAATACAAGACGGCCTTCGAGGATGATTTGATCGGCAAGCTGAAGAACAAGCCGATCCGCCAGCAGTCCAGCTACGCGGCGGACATGGTGGTGCAGCAGGTGCTGAATAAGCTGAAGACTGTCGGCAACGACGACAACGACAATAATGACAACAGCGATGGGCGGGATCGCGTGCTGAGCGATGGCCTGCGGATCTACACCACCATCGACCCCATGCTGCAGCGGAAAGCCGAGGACACGCTGCGCGCCCAGCTGTCGAGCATCGAGGCGATGCCGCAGTTTGACAAAAAGTACCAGACCTTTGCGCAGTTCGATAAGATCTACCGGGCGGCGGACAAGCAGCCCACCGACGCGAAGGGCAAACGGCTGATGCCGGAGTATCTGCAGGGCTCCGTGGTGATGCTGGACAACCACACGGGCGCCATTCTGGCGATCGTCGGCGGGCGGGACTTTGGACACAGCGCGCTGAATCGCGCGACCAAGGCGAACGTACCCCCGGGCTCGGCGTTCAAGCCGCTCGTGTATGCGGCGGCGTTTCAAAATAATCTCTTCCCGGGCACCGTGGTGAGCGACTCGGTGATGGACAACACCAAGGTGATGATGGGCGGCCTGACGGGCCAACTCGGCGAGTGGGGGCCGGAGCGGGCGGACAATCGCTATGAGGGCAATATCTCGGCGCGGGAAGCGCTGGTGAAATCCAAGGATGCGGCGACGGCGCGCCTGGGCATGGCGGTGGGGACGGAAGCGGTGACGGGCCTCGCGAAGCAGGCGGGCATTAATTCGACGCTCGCGCCTTTCCCGAAGACCTATCTCGGCGGCAGCGAAGTAACGCCAATGGAACTGACGCTGGCCTACACGATGTTCCCGAACAAGGGGACGCGTCCGGTGAAGCCGTATATCATTTCCCGCATTGAGGACAAACACGGCAAGGTGCTCTACAAGGCGGAGGGAGAACAGACGCGGGTGCTGGAGGCGCCAGTGGCGTTTGAGGTGCATGACTGCCTGCGCCAGGTGCTGGAGCCGGATGGTACCGGTGAGCGAGTCACCACGGAATTTGGACTGAAGAAGTATCCACTCGGCGGCGAGACGGGCACGGCCTACAACTTCACGGACCTTTGGTTCGTGGGCTACAGCAGCGAGGTGACGTGCTCGGTGTGGATGGGCTTTGACCAGCCGCGTGGAAAGCCGAAGCCGACCATTTTTCGCGGCGCTTTCAGCAAGGACCTGGCGCTGCCGGTGTGGGTAGAGCTCATGAAGGCGACCTTTGAGCAGCGCCGGCCGCAGGAGATCATCGAGCCGGTGGGGATCATCCGGGCCGAGATTTGCCGCGTGAGCGGCGGGCTCGCCAGCGAGAAGTGCGTGGAAGGCGGCGTGCGGACGACCTACCAGGAAATGGCGACGGAGGCACAGGCTCCGAAGGACCCGTGCCCGATCCACAATGGCACCGCCGTGTCCGTCGTGCCGTCCATCAATGTGGCGCGTCCGGTGGTGGAAAACGCCGTGGTGCCGGTGGCGATTCCCGCCCGCGTGCCGGAGCACCAAAGTGCGAGCGCGGTGGCGCTCAAGGAGCCCACGGTGATTGGGAAGGATCCGTATGGAACCAGTGTCGCCATTGCGCGGGCCAAGGGAGAGGTGCCGCCCGGACCAGCGGTCGCTGTGGGAGATCCCGCAAACGGTGCGCCTCCGGATAACAGCACACCGCAGATCCCGAACAATAACGTGCCCGTGGCTCCGCGCCCGATGATCGTGCCGGTGGCCCCCACCACGGACGTGAAGCTGGATCAGCCGGATGCGGTGAAGTTTGATCGGTAAGGGTTGGGGCGGTTTGTAGCCGTTCGAATCTGGCACCGCGCGATGTAGCTGTGACCGGAAGGTCGCAGATGTATTTGGTTAGTCTCTGAGCAGCTCCGTCAGGCGGTTGGCGATAAAAGGACGGGCCGCGTTCCCCTCTTCTCAAACGCGCTTGCGCGCTGGGCGCCATCCCTACCTCGCGGACTCAATGCGCCTCGTATTTCGGATCGAGATACTTTTGGCGGCGGGCGGCGAAAGCCTCCCGTTTCTCCACCCAGCTGGTTTTGAGGGCGGAGAGGTCGTGCATCGCGAGGATGCCTTGCACCGTGGCGGGGTGGAGGAGGAGCGTGGCGAGCTTCTCGGCTTTCCAGTCTTTGCCGGCTTGGTTTTGCAAAGCACGGGCGATCTCCATGCCGACGTCGACGGCGTTGAGCGCCTTGCGGTCGGTGACGACGATTTGCACGCCGCCGCATTCCTTGTTGGCGAAGACGCTGGCGGTGGGAGTGAAGCGGACGGGGATGAAACGGACGCCGGGGAGGGCCATGGCGTCGAGCGCAGCCGCTAGCTCGCGGTCATTCACGAAGGGGGCGCCGACGTATTCGAAGGGGCGGTCGGTGCCGCGGCCGACGCTGATATTGCAAAACTCGAGGAGGCCAATGCCGGGGTAGAGCGCGGCCGCGGTGAGGCTCCGCATATTGGGCGAAGGGTTCACCCACGGGAGCGTGGTTTCATCAAACCACACGTTGCGGCTCCAGCCTTCGCAGGAGATGACAGTGAGGTCCGCCCCGAGGTGGCGCTCGTCGTTGTCCATGCGGGCGAGCTCGCCGAGGGTCATGCCGTGGCGGACGGGGATTTCCCGCCAGGCGACGAAGGTGCCGGGGCCTTCGCGGACGGGACCCTCGATGGCCTGACCGCCGATGGGGTTGGGGCGGTCCAGAACGAAGAACTTCTTCTTCTCCTTCGCGGCGGCGGTGAGGCATTCGCCGAGGGTGGATTCGTAAGTATAGAAGCGGCAGCCGACGTCCTGGATGTCGTAGACGAGGGCGTCGACCCCGGCGAGCTGCTCGGCGGTGGGCGCGCGGTTTTCGCCGTAGAGGCTGAAGACGGTGAGGCCGGTGCCGGGGTCCTTGGAATCGCCCACTTTTTCGTCGAGCTTGCCGGCGATGCCGTGCTCGGGGCTGAAGAGGGCGACGAGTTGCACGCCCTCGGCTTTGGCGAGCAAATCGACCGTGCGACGGCGCTGGCGGTCGATGCCGGTTTGGTTGGTGATGAGGCCGATTTTCAGGCCCTTTAGCGGGGCGAATTTGTCGCGGACAAGGACGTCGATGCCGGTGAGGACGGTGGCGGTGGTGCGGGAGAGGTTGCGTGGGGTGTCGGAAATGGTGACATCGGTGGGCGCGAGAGCGCCGGGAACGTGGAGGTAATTGAAGTCCGGCACGGCCTCCGCGGCGAGCGTGCCGATGACGCGGCGGAGGGGGAGGATGTTGCCCTCCTCGGTGGGGTGGTTGCGATTGCTGAGGAAGATAACGAAGAGCTTGGAGAAGGGGTCAATCCAGATGGAGCCGCCGGTCCAACCGGTGTGGCCGTAGCTGCCGAGCGGGAGCCAGCGCCCGCGGGGGCCACTATAGCCGGTATCGATATCCCAGCCGAGCCCGCGTCGGGCGAGCACGGCGGGCGGGGATTGGACGGAAATCATCAGCTTTACCGTCTCGGGCTTAAGGACGCGGACGCCATTCAGTTCGCCGCCATTGAGGAGCATCCGGCAGTAGATGGCCGTGTCCCTGGCGGTGCTGAAGAGTCCGGCATGGCCGGCTACGCCGCCCATTTTGCGGGAGGTGGGGTCGTGGACGATGCCGACCGGGGTGCCACGGGTCGTGGGGGCGATCCGGGGTTTCAGGGAGTCTGGCGGCCGGTACATGGTATCCACCATGCCGAGGGGTTTGTAGAAGTTTTCGAAGGCATATTGGTCCACCATTTTGCCCGAAACTTTGTGGACCACTTCTGCAAGTAAGATGAAATTAGTGTCGGCGTAGCGGAAGAGCTTTCCGGGTTCGCCCTGGAGGGGTTGAACGCAAGCCTGATGGATGCCGGCTTCGTAGCCAGTCCAGCTTCCGCCGACCCCGGAAGCGGTGGCGGAGGTGTGGGTCATCAGGTTCCGGATGGTGACCTGATCCTTGGCGCCGCCGGCGAACTCGGGGAGGTATTTGGAGACGGGGGCGTCGAGGTCGATTTTACCCTCTTCCACCAGCTTTATCACACTGGGGGTCGTGGCCATCACCTTGGTGAGGGAGGCGGCGTCGTAGAGGGTGTCTTCCGAGTTGGCTTCGGGCTGGGGCTCGAGGGCGCGGTGTCCAAAGGCTTTGTGGTACACAGTGGAGCCGTGTTCCAGCCAGAGGACACCTCCCGGAGTGCGGCCTTCCGAGATGGCGAGACGGATGGCGGCGTCGATCTCGGTGAGTTTATCCGGGTGGAAGTCGGCGGCCCGGACGGTGAAGGCGAAGAACGCAAGGCTGAGCAGGAGGATGCGGAGCATGGCGGGAGGGTGATGTAGCGGAAGAGGGCAGGGGCGGCTAGTATTCAGTTTTCAGTGTCCAGAATTCAGTGGATGCTGAGTGAAAGGCGGAGCTCTGCAAAGTCTGCGAATTTGGTCGGGCCGACACAACCCATGGGCGGAGTTTCGAGTCGGAGTCTATGGGGAGAATTGTAATGTTTCTCCAAAAATGTTCCACACGTGATGGTAAGCTTCAAATTCCGATTCCACGGCGGAAATCGAGGCTTAGTTGGACCTCAGCGGGGGATGTCTTGCATGGGTTAATCTTAGATGAGTGTGAACTGAAGGGTTGGGCTATTCGACCGCGCGTTGTCTTTTGCGATGAAATGTGCGTGCGGTGAACATGGATTAACGACGAGCATTTTGGACCTCTCTTGGAGCGCTACATTGCCGCTTGCGATGCGTCAGGATGGCGCTCCATCCGCGTCCTAAGGGTGACCGCAAAATGCAGCCTGTCATCGTCTCGAAAGTGCGTAGCATTTTTGGCAGAATCCCCGCTCTGAAAATTGACCAGAGTTTAAAGAAGCGAGGACATCCCCGGCAGGTTTCCGTTGTGGAAAGATGGAGATTTTTTGGGCATGAGAGTTTAATCACATAAAAGTAGAATTGCTAATTGTTTACGCGAATAAATGCGGTCATACATCGGTAAAATAGCCGGCGTTAATTTTACAAATGGTGACATGCAGTAAGGGGGGACGTTCGCGTGGCGCTTTACGCTAAGTTCTCACGCCATACGGAGGGATGAATTTTCCGCGACCGGAACGAGCGCGACCCCAAGAGCCACGGCTCCGTCGCCCTTGCTTAATAGATCGCTTACCAAACCGTCCTGACGCGTGTTTTAGGAGGCCTCTATGTGTGAAGCTCGAGGCCATAGAGGGCCGAGACAGCGCGGGCTTGGCTCCCGAAAAGGGGATACAGGTTAGAAAAGGACGGGTATCAGGGCAGTTATCAGGGGGTTGTGGAAATTCTAAGGGGGTGTGTAATACTCCGGTAATGAAGGAGATGGGCTTGCAGATTCCTGTTATCTAAAGTTGACGCTCGGCATGGAGAAAGCTTTAATGGGCACCGTCCTAGGGGAAACCTCCTAGGGAAAAATCCGCTGCCCTTCAGGGATTTTGAACCAAAACCGCCCAAATTCGAGGACTCGGTTCGAGCTCCAAGCGCTTGAACCGCGAGTCTTGCTGTCCGCCGACCTCTTGGAGGCTGGAAGCAAGCTCGCGCACCCATTTGCCCATGGACATGGGCAGGGACATGCGGCGGAGGAGGTCCGGGTTTCGCATACAGAAGCGCAGCATTTTGCTGAGAAGGCGAACGTGATCGCGTACGATCCGGCGGGGCAGGTGGATGATATTTTTGCCGGAATGATGGGGAATGGCGCGGATGCGGTGGATGCTGGAAAGGCCCAGGCAGCACATGATGTGGATGGGGCGCACACGGCCGCCTCGAACCCGGCGGGTGCGGGTGGTGCGGTTGATAAAGTAATTTCTAAAGACGTCCCATCGGGGGAACAAAAAGCGGATGAGGGCACTGACCACAGTCTTCCGGCTGCAGTTACAGATGTCGGTTCAGACGCGCCGAGTGGCGAGGTAACGACTCTTGATTCGGCGAAGACCGATGACGTCAAGCCAGCCGGCACGATGGCGACTCTGCCGGCAACGGAAACTCCGGAGACGATTTCGAATGGGACGGTGGAGACCCCGGATGGGGCGGGTGGGGTGGTGGAAACGGTGACGCAACCGGCGCCAAAAGTGACGGAAAATGCGACGACCAAGACCGTGGAGGACGAGGCGGTGCCGGCAAATCCGGACACGAACTCGACCATGGTGGATCAGATTACGGAGACGCTGCATTCAGCGAATGGTCCGCCGTCGTTGGACGCCAATTCTTCTGTTTCTTCTGTGGATGAGCCTCATTCGACGAATTCGGTGGAGACGCCGGTCTCGCATGGGGCTCCTTTGTCTTTGGGAAATGGGCCGATTACGGTCCAGGAGGCGGCCGAGCAGCAGCAAAGCCAGTGGGTTTCGAGCAATGATTTGCACCTCGTGGTGGGGGATCCGGTGGACGCTAGCCAGGACGGCTTGGCGATTGGGATCGGCGGGTCGCTGACGGGAAACGGGACCATTAATGGGAACGTCACAATTCGGGGAACGTTCAGTCCGGGCAACTCGCCTGGCACGGTGACGATTAGCAGTGGTGACCTCACGCTGGCGCGGACGAGCACGACCTTGGTGCAAATCGGCGGGTTGACTCCCGGCACGGGAGTGGCCGGCGACGATGCCCACTTTGACTTGATAAAAGTTACATCAGGCGGCGTGGAATTTGGCGGAACATTGCAGGTAATGCTGATCGCCAATTTCCATCCAGTGGCGGGCCAGACGTTCGACATCATCACGTGGACGGGCAGCATGTCGGGGGCGTTCGACAACTTCGAAGGTTTGGCAATTGGCAACGGACTTTACTTCCGCCCGACCTACGACGCGGCGAACCATAAGCTGACGCTAACCGTGATGGATCATGCGACCAGCACCATCAACCGGCCGGTGCTGTTCATCCCCGGATTCGGCGGGACCTTCCCGGCGGACGATTCGACGACGGGATTGGAAAACTGGGTTTTGAATACGGGGGTGGATCCGAAGTCGCTGCTGCTCGAACCGCTGGCGAATGGGTATTCGAATATCGTGCAGTCGCTCATCAACGTCGGCTACACGCCGGGGGTGGATTTGTTCGTGGCGAATTGGGACTGGCGGGTTCCGGTGGCGCCGCAGGATGGGCTTATCGATGGCAGCCTTGCGAACGTCACGGCGACCTCGATCACGGATAACGTTTACCAAACTGGTGTTGATTACCTTGGCTACTGGATGAAGAAGGCTGGGGACGTGTGGGCGACCCTCACAGGAACGGCCAATGCGACCGTGGATTTCATCACGCACAGCACCGGTGGGCTCATTGCTCGGGCTTATATTGAGAGTCCGGCCTATAATGCCAGCTATGGCACGGGCACGCTCCCGAAAGTCTTCAATTTCGTGGAATCCGCGGCGCCCAATCAGGGCGTGGCGAGCACCTACTTGATGCTGAACAATGACTTCAGCGAAAGTGTCTCCACGCGGACCCTCGGGCAAAGCATCAACTTCGCCTATAACAAGGTGGTCAACGACAGCAAGACCATCACCCTTTCGGACGGGACGACCATCACCAAAGCGAAGCTGGACCAAGTGACCACGGGGGGCGGTGACGCTCAAAAATGGTTTATTGCCCATTACATTCAGAGCCTGGCGGACTTGGTTGGGACGTATGCGATGGTCGATTTGAACAACGACGGGCACTTCGAGCAGCTTAGCCTAACCAATGGTGGATATGACAACCTGCTCATCAAGGATCTGAACGGGGGCACGAATGCGGCCAACCAGCCGGACCCGAATTTGTTCGTGGATCGGGTGCTCGGGACGGTGAACGTGATGTATGGGAGCGAGATCGAGATGAACGATGTGGTCGTCGCGAAGACGGGGCCGCAGATTTCGCTCGGGCGGGGAAATGAGATTTTGCCGTTCAATCGTTACCTCGGCGATTTGCCGGGACTGACGGCCCAATGGCTGGCACAAATGGGAAGCAACCCGTCGGGGACGGAAGGCGATGGCGATGTTTCCACCCTCTCGGCCGCGGGCCAGTTCCTTACCGACTCGGTGCGACAGGCCAGCGGGAAATTGAAACTGACTGGCATTTATGCGGCGGACGCCGGGAAGCCGGTGGAGCACACGGGATTGCTCAACAATACGTTTGCCCAGCAGAAGACGATTGAGGCGTTGACGGGAGTCTTCCCGGCGGCCACCCAAATTTCCACGAGCCTCGAAATTCCGCCCGTGGTGACGGGAGTGAAGCTGCTGGCTTATGGATTGATTAGCCCGTTGGCCCTCGCGCAGGAAGTGTATGGCCGAGTGAAGCCGCTGATTGGAGCGTTGAAGTCAACCAGCAAGCCGGACCTGGAGCAGGTGAGTCAGTTTATCTTTAGCGCGCTGGATGCGCTGACGGGCGGGGCGGGGATTTCGCAGCAATTTACGGTAGGTGGAGCGGACGTGGCGTTTGGCGTGGTGCCGGACGGCAACACTCTGGGGCATATCTTCCTCGGAGCCACGGCGGCGGATCTACTGGCGGGGACGGCTGGGCAGGGCGTGCAACTCTCGGGCGGCAAGCTTGGCCTCATTATCTATGGCGACGGGACCTATGCGCTGCAGATTGATGGGACGGCCTCGATTGTGGGCGTGAGCGGACTGGGCTTTGGCGCGGGGGCGACGATGGCACTGCGCTCGAACAACTCGGGTCCGGTCGACGAGACCATTGCTATCAGCGCGGGCAACACGGTGAACGTAAAGTTTGCGAATGACGTGCCGTTTGCGCTGGGCGGTTCCGCCACGCTGACCACGCCGGTGGCGGATTTCACCGGCAACTTCGTGGTGGAGGTGGCGGGCAACGAATTCTTCCTCGGGGCGAATGACGTGAACGCCTTCGTGGGGGACAAGAAGGGGAACGCGGATCCCTCGGACGACGTCGGGCTGCGTGTGACCGGTGGCTCGCTGGCGCTGGTGGCGCAAGCGGACCACACCTTTGCTTTTGAAGCGGCCGGATCAGCGGCGCTGGTCAACGTGACGGGCGTGACGCTGCAAGGCGCGGTGAAGATTCAGAAAAACTCCGCCGTTACGCAGGTGACCCGCACGGTGACGGTGGGGCCGGCGACAGCATCGCTGGATCTGCCGGGTGGCTTCTCGAAGGTCTCGGGCACGGATTTGGAATTCGGCGTGGGTGGTGAGAAGATTGGCGGCGACTTCACCTTTACCCAGGTGGATACGCCGACGCCCAAGGTCGCGGTGACGGCGAGCAACGTGCACGTGTCGCTGGGCGGCGCCCCGGCGCTGGCGGAAGTGACGGGCGGCACGGGTGCGCTGGACATCACGGCGACGGGTGTGACGGGGACGGTGTCGGGCAACGTGAATCTCGACGCGCCAGGCGCGGCGTTTAGTGGTGCGTTCACCGTGAGCTTGCTCGCAGGCGGAGACGTGACGGTGGCCGGCGGCACGCCGACGACCCCGGTGACGCTGACGATTTTGGGTCAGACGCTGAGCGGGCAGTTTGGCATCGAGCGAACGACGACCGGCGGCGGGGCCTCGGTGCTCAAGATTTCCGCGACGGGCGTGAGCGCCACGCTGGGCTCGCCCGCAGTGGTGACGATGAATGGTGGCAGCGGTGCGCTGCTGGTGAGCCCGAGCGGCACGGCGGCGCGCATCACCGGCGGCGTGACGATTGCGGCGGGGCCGGTGTCTTCGAGCGCGCTCTTCGACCTCATTTTGAATACGGGCACGGACCCGGTGAATGAGACCTTCACGGTCGGTGGTGCGCTGGCGGTGCCGGCGGGTCCGTATGCGCGCTTCGCGGCGGACAACGTCGACGTGAACGTGAGCGTGGACGGCGGGACGACGCAGCAAGCGCTGCACGGCAACTTTGCGTTTGAGAAGGTGGCGAAATCGGACGGCAGCAGCATCGTGCGCCTCGCGGTGGCGGGCGTGGTGCTCAGCTTTAAGTCGGGTGCGACGGACCTCGCGACGCTCACGGGCGAAGGCTTCTTCCTATTCGAACCGACCGGCTTGGCGGGGCGCTTGAGTGGTACCATCGCGGTGAACCTGCACGACGTGAGCCTCACGGCCACGGCGAGTGCGGAGGTGAGCACCATTACCACCGAGACGAGCGATTCCATTGTGGTGGGTGGCGACGTGCTGACGCTCAATGTGCCGGCGGGTCCGTATCTCCGCCTGACGGCACAGGACGTCGACCTCGTGGTGGCGGGGCAGAAATTCTCCGGCAGCTTTGTGTTCACCAAGAGCGGCAGCAATGTGCAGGTGGCGGGGACTAATGTGGCGCTGGCCTTTGGCGATGGCGCCGGTACGTTTGTGACGGCGCGGGCGGCGAGCGCCACGCTGACGCTCACCCCGGCGGGCGTGTCGGCCTCCATTAATAATGTCTCGCTCGATGCCACGCTGCCCGGCGTGGACTTCGGCGGCAATTTCAGCCTCGCGGTGGACACGACCACGGCGAACTCCACGGTGCAGGCGAGCGGCACGGCTTCGCTCACGGTGCTCGGCTCCACGCTTTCCGGCAGCTTCACGCTCTCGCAGTTCGTTGCGGGCACGGACAAAGTGGTGAAGCTGGGCGTGAGTGGCGTAACGCTGAAGCTGGGGGATCCGGCGAACCCGTTTGTGAACGTCTCTAGCGGTACGGGCACCGTGCTGATCGATGGCGAAGGCGTGGCGGCGGACTTTGCGGTCGTCGCGACGGCGAGCATTCCGGGCGCCAGCTTCGATTCCACCGCGAATGCGCATATCCAACTCAACACCCGCGCGAGCGCGGTAGATGAGACCATCGCCACGCCGCACGACCTCACGCTGCCGGGTGGGCCGTTCTTCCGGGTGGAACTCACGGGCGTCACGCTTTCGTTTGGTGCCAACACGCTGAAGGGCAACTTTGCGCTCGACCAAACCAGCAAGCTCGGCGGCGCGCTCATCACCCGTGTGGCGGTGACCGGGTTGGAGATTCACGCGGCCGGCCAGAGCATTGTGAACGGCGAAGGTGCCTTTGTGCTCCTGCCGCCCGACGCGGCGGTGCCGGGCAGCGGCGGTCTGGCGGGTTTCGCCACGGGCGCGCTTTCCACGGCGGTGGGCAGCGCCAACGGCGGATTTAGGATCAACAAATCCAAGCTGACGGTCGACGAGACGATCGGCATCGGCGGCCGCACGGTGAGCATCCGTTTCGACGAAGCGGAGACCGACCTCTTCTCCTTCTTCGCGGAAAACCTCACGCTGAACATCGGCGACTTCATCGCGATTCAGGGCAATATTTCCTTCGTCCAAAACGGTACCACGAAAACGTTCGCGGGTGAGGGGATTGAGCTGTTCCTCGGTCGCGGTCCGCCGCGGCTGCCCAACGGAGATTTGAATCCGCTCGCGCAGGGCGTGCTGCTGCGCGACGCGACGGTGGGTCTGATTCAGACCGGGGCGGCAGGGGCCGAGAAATATGCGTTGATGGCGATGGGCACGATCGAGGTGGTGGGGGTGAGCGGCGTGACCTTCAGTGGCACGGCGCTGGTGCGGGTGAACACGACGGGCGGCGTGGTGACGCCGACGACGTTGCCGATTGGCACGGAACACGAGGTGGTGGTGCAATTCGGCGCGGGGGAGGAGAACCTGAAGCAATTTGCGGCGAAGAACATGGCCCTGTCGGTGGCGGGCCAGACGCTGACGGGTGATTTCAATTTTGAACTCGGCACGGAAGGTGGCGCCGAAGCGGTCAAGGTGACGGCGAGCAATGTGACGGCCGCTTTTGGCGACGGGCACACGGATTTGGTGAAGCTAAGCGCGGGTAGCGGATCGCTGCTGCTCAACAGCGCGGGCGTGGCGGGCAAACTTTCGGTGCGGGCGCAAGTGACGGTGCCGGGCGTGAGCCTCGACGCCACGGTGGGCCTGCTCATTAATAATACGGCGGTGGCCGTGAATGAGCCGGCGCTGGGCTTGGACTTGCCGGCGGGTCCGTATTTCCAAGTGGAAGTCGGAACCGCGACGACGCCGGCGGATCTGAGCATCGCGGGCGCGACGCTGAATGGGCACTTCTTCATCGAGCAGGCGCCGGATGCGGCGGGCGGCACGGTAACGCGCATCGTGGCGAGCAACGTGAAGCTCAACATCGGCAACGACTCGACGAGCTTCGTGAAGGTGACCGGCGGCAAGGGTTCCATCCTCGTGACGGCGGCGGGTGTGGCGGCGTCGCTGAGCGGCAGCGTGGATCTGAGCGCGGTGCCGGGTAGCATCACCTTCACCGGGACATTCGGCGTGAGCATTAACACCACGACCGCGCCGGTGGATCAGACCTACACATTGGGCGGTGAGACGGTCGATTTGAACCTCCCGGCGGGTCCGTATGTGCGCGTGGAAGGCACAAACGTGGAGCTGAATTTCAACGGCCAGAAGGTTGCGGGCGACTTTGCGTTTGAGCAGGCGACAAAGACCGCGGGCGGCAAGATCACCCGCGTGGTGGTGAGCCATGCGAGCATCTCGCTGGGCGATGCGGGCAGCCCGCTGGTGTCGGTGACGGATGGCCAGGGCGTGCTCGTCATCGACAGCGCGGCGACGGGCATCGCGGGCGAGGTGAGCGGCAACTTTGGCGTGAACATTCCGGGTGTGACGCTGAGCGGCGCCCTGAAGCTGCAGATTAACGGGACCAACGCCGCCATCAATGAGAGCTTCACGGTGGCCGGACAGACCATCGAGTTGAGCGTGCCGGCGGGTCCGTATCTGCGCGTGGAAGGCACGGGCATCTCGGCCAAGCTGCCGGGCGCGGAACTGATGGGCGACTTCTCCATCACCCGCACGACGAATGCCGGTGCGCCGCGGCTGCTGGTGCATATCGGCAGCGCGTCGCTTTCGCTGGGCGACGGCTTGGTGCGGCTGGATGGCGCGGCCGCGGATTTCCTCGTGAGCCCGGCAGGCATTGCGGGCGAATTCACCGGCACGGTGGGCGTGAGCATCCCGAACGTGGACTTCACGGGTACTTTCAAGGTGCAGCTCAATACCATCGGGCTCGCCATTACCGATGTGCTCACGCTGCCGGGCAGCTTGCCCTCGGTGACCTTCAATATCCCGGCCGGGCAGTTCGTGAAGATTTTGCCGGCGGTGCCGCAAGTGGGGCTCCCGACCGTTTCGCTGAATATCCAGGGGATCAAGTTTGAGGGCGACTTCGGCATCGAGGCCGACCTCGCTGTGGGCGGCGTGAAGATCGGGCTCAACGGCGTGAACGTGAGCCTCGGCTCGTTCGTCAGCGTGACGGGCGCGGTGGGCGGCTTCCGGATCAGCAAGGTGGGCGTGGTTGGCAGCCTCGACGCCCATGCATCCTTTGCCATCCCGGGCCTGAACATTGGCGCGAACGCCAATGTGAGCCTGCAGGTGAATACGTCGTCGCTGCCGGTGCTGGAGAGCATCGCGGTGGGCGCGGGGACGATTGACCTCGACCTGCCGGCGGGTCCGTTTGTGCGGGTGGCCGCGCTGAACCTCACGGCTACGCTGGGCACGAGCGGTCCGACGCTGACGGGCGACTTTTTCTTCGACCAAGTGGTGTTGCCGGATCTGACGAAGGTGACGCGCTTCGCGCTGGCGGACGCTTCGATTACCGTCAGCGGCAACGGCATCAAGAATGCCGAGGGCGCCTTCCTGGTGAAGGCCGCGGGCTTCGCGGGCACGCTGAGCGGCGATATTTCGATCTCCGCGGGTGGGGTAAGCGCGGGCGGGCGCGCGGGCTTCCGGATCAACAGCACGCATGACACGGTGGACGAGAGCTTCGCGTTTGGCGGCCGGATGATTGCGCTGAAGTTTGGCGTGGGCGAAGAGGGCTCGAACACGGCGCCCTACATCAATTTCTTCGCGGAGAACCTGTCGCTGAACATCGGCGACTTCGTGACCATCGAGGGCAGCGTAAGCTTCGTGAACGTGAATGGCCGGAGCACGTTTGCCGGCGCGGGCCTGCTGCTGTTCATGGGCCAGGGTCCAGCGCGGCTGCCGAATGGCGACCTGAATCCGAATGCGAGCGGCGTGCTGGTGAAGGACGCGCGCGTGGGCCTGATTCGCGTAGGCGGCGGCTATGCGCTCTCGGCCACGGGCACGGTGCAATTGCTGGGCATCGATGGCGTGACGTTGTCCGGCGCCGTGACCGTGCTGGTGAACACGACGGGCACGGCGATTGGTGAGACGCTGCTCCTGCCGGGCGCGAGCGGCGACCCGGGCATCACGATGAGCTTCCCGACGGTCGACACCGTCACGACGCTGCAAGTGCAGGATGGCGAACTGAGCTTTGGCGGCCAGACGTTGAAGGGTGATTTCTCGTTTGCGAAAGTGACGAGCGGCGCGAAGGGCGACCTGCGCATTGCGGGCTCCAATATCTCGCTGCAACTCGGCGACGGCACGAATACGTTCCTGGATGTGAAGGACGGGCATGGCGCGCTGTTGCTCACGAATGGCGGCGTGGCGGGCAGCCTCGATGCCAACGTGACCGTGACCATTCCGGGCGTGAAGGCCGTGGGACACTATAGCGTGGCGATTAACTCGATGTCAGTGCCGGTGCACGAGACTTTCTCGGTGGGCACCACGCAACTCTCACTCGACCTGCCGGCGGGTCCGTATCGGCGGATCGTGATGACGGATGTGGATGCGACCACGCCGGCCACGCTGGAGATTGGCGGGCAGAAGATTCGCGGCCAGTACAGCTTTGAGCAGAGCGTGTCGCTCACGGATGGCTCGCTCGTGGTGCGCGTGGCGGCGACGGATGTGGCGATCGATTTGAATGCGGGCGCGACGCCGATTGCCACGGTGCGGAATGGCGAGGGCGCGTTTGTGATTACGAGCGCGGGGCTGGCAGGTCGCGTGAGTGGCAGGGTAACGGTGACGCCGCCGGGCGGAATTTTCAGCGGCGACTTCTCGCTGGCGCTGAACAGTGCAAACACGCCGGTGGATGAGACGATCACGGTGGGGGCGAAGCCGGTGGAACTGTCGCTGCCGGCGGGACCGTTTATCCGGGTGGAGGCGCTGAATGCGGTGCTCAGCTTTGGCGGGCAGACCATCCAGGGCGACTTTGCGTTTGAGCGCACGACCAACGGGACCGACACGAATCCGCTGGTGCGCGTGGCGGTGACCAACGGCGAGGTGCACCTGGGCGGCGGACTGGTGGACGTGACGGGCATCGAAGGTTCGCTGCTCATTACCTCCACGGCGATGGCGGGCAGCATCACGGCCAAGGTCGCGGTGAATGTGCCGGCGGTGCAGTTCAGCGGGGAGGTCTCGTTGTTGCTCAATACGGGCGCGGAGGTGAATACGACCTTCACGGTGGGGGACAAGACGGTGGCGCTGCATGTGGACGCGGGCCCGTATGTGCGCTTTGAGGGCACGAACTTAACGCTGTCAGTCGCGGGGCAATCGCTGCAGGGCGACTTCTCGTTCGAGCAACAGACGGTGGGTGCGGAGAAGATCGTGCGGGTGGCGGCAACCAATGTGGTGCTGAGTGTGGGTGGTCCGCCTTCGGTGCTGACGGCCACGGGCGACGGCAATTTCCTGATCACCAGCGCGAGCGTTGCGGGTGAAGTCACGGTGGCGGTGACCGCGAGCATCCCGGATGTGGCGTTTGGTGGCACCTTCAAACTGCGCGTCAACAACACCACCAGGGCGGTGATTGAGACGTTCAAGGTCGGCGCCACGAGCACCATGCTGTCGTTGCCAGCGGGTCCGTATGTGCGCGTGGAAGGCGGCGTGCCCGGGACGCCGGTGACGCTGACGGTGATGGGGCAGACACTCAGCGGTCTATTTGTCATCGAGCGCACACAGGCGGCGGACGGCACGAGCGTGGCGCGGGTGGCGTTGTCGGGCGTGAGCATCGGCCTTGGCGGCACGGCTCCGAACAACCTGGTGCAGGTGACGAATGGCAACGGCTTCGCGGTTGTCACGGCGGCAGGACTCGCGGCGCGGTTTGGCGCGATGGTCTCGGTGAACGTGCCCGGCGTGACGTTCAGCGGCAACTTCACCGTGGAGATTAACAACACCACGGTGGCGGTGGACGAGAGCATTGCCATTGGTGGGGGGATGCAGTCGCTCGTGCTGCCGGCAGGTCCGTATCTCAAGGTGACGGGCGAGAATGTGAATTTGAAGGTCGCGGGCCAGACGCTGCGCGGCACATTCAGCTTTGAGCAACTCACGCGAGCGACCGACAAAGTGGTGCGGGTGGGCGCGCGCGACGTGAGCCTGGCGCTGGGCAATGGCGAGACGACCTACGTGCGCCTCGATAACGGTGAAGGCGCGCTGATCATGACGGGCGCGGGTATCGCGGGCCGTGTGACGGGCGATGTAACCGTGACCATTCCGAGTGTGGAACTGAGCGGCACCATCGCGGTGGAATTGAACAGCACGGCTTCGGACATCAATGAAACCTTCGACGTGGCGGGCACGCCGACCACGCTGGTGCTTCCGGCGGGCGCGTATGTGCGGGTGGAAGCGACGAACGTCACCGCGAAGATTCTCGGCCAGACGCTGAGCGGCGACTTTAGCTTTGAGCGCGTGCTGCGGGCGGGCCAACCGGCGATTGTGCGCATCGCGGCGAGCAACGTGAGCCTCGGCCTGGGCGACGGCACGACCAACTTTGTTACCATCACCAACGGGTCCGGTCTCTTCATCACCAAACCCACCGGCTTGGCGGCGCAGGTGACCGGCACGGTGAAGGTGAACATTCCGGACGTGAACTTCTCGGTCGGGCTGGAACTGGAAATCAACACGACGGGTGCAGCGGTGAATGAGAGCTTCACCCTGCGCGGGGTGACCAAGACGCTGACGCTGAACACCGCGGGCAACTATGTGCGGCTGGCCACGCTCGCGGGGCAGCCGGCGACGCTGAATATCCTCGGCTTCAGCCTCACGGCGGATTTTGCGATCGAGAAGACCACGGCCACCGTGGGCACGGTGACCGAGACGCAGGTGAGTATCGCGATTGCGAACCTGAAACTGCAGATCAAAGACGGCGGGACGACTTACGTGGATGTGCAGAACGGCAGTGGGGCGGTGCTGGTGTCGTCGAAGGGTGTGGCGGCGCAGTTGAGCGTGACGGCGTTCAACATTGGCGTGCCGAATGTGTTCTCGCTGGGCCTGCAAGCGGGCGGCTCGATTGATATCGCGATCAATACTTCGGTGGTGCCGGTGGACGAGACCTTCAAGGCGGGCGGCATTGATGTGCCGCTGCACGTGCCGGCGGGACCGTTTGTGCGCGTGGAAACGGTGAAGGCGAATTTGATCATTGGCCCGACGGCCTCGCCGTATGGCACGTTGGCGGGCGACTTTTTCTTTGAACAAAGCACGCGCGCCGATGGCACCAAGGTCACGCGCGTCGCGGTGAACAACGTCAGCCTGACCATCGGTACCCAGTCGATCAAGAACGGCTCGGGCGCGTTTGTGATTTTGCCGACCGGCTTTGCGGGCTTCATGTCGGGCGAACTGGCCGCGGGCGGCGGCGGCGTGGAAGTGGGCGCGAATCTCGGTTTCCGCGCGAACACCACGGGCGTGCCGGTGGATGAAACGATCACCGTGGGTGGGAATGCCTTTGTCATTCAGTTCGGCTCAGGCGCGAACGTGTTCAGCTTCTTCGCGTCGGATCTGGTGATTAAGCTGGGCAACTTCGTCATCATCGAGGGCGACAACATTTCCTTCACCACCGGTGGGGGCGGCCCGGATACACTGGTGGCCACGGGCGTGCGGGTGTTCATGGGCGACGGTCCGGCGATGATCACGAGCAAGCAGCAGTTTACGGCGCAGACGCTGGCCGCTTCGACGACGCTGCAACTCACCTCGGCGGATATCATGACCGGGGATACGGTGACGGTTACGGTCACCGACGGCTCCACAAAGACCAAGCTAAAGACGACGGAGTTTACGTTCGATGCGGCGACGGACACGGTCACGATTACCAAGGCTTTCGCCAACCCCGTGACGGTGGACGTGGCGGTGGTGCATCCGAATCCGGCCGCGCGCGGCGTGCTGCTGGACAATGCGCGCATCGGCGTCCTGCGCTTTGGCGCGGCGGGCAGCTACACCTATGCGGCGTATGCGGAGGGGACGGTCACGCTGCTCGGCATCGCGGGAGTGACCTTCACCGGCACGGCCACGGTGCAATTTAACAATACGGTGGACCCGCAGACGGTCACCTTCCCGAAGGCGGACGGCACGAATGATACCATCGGCCTCACGGCGGGCACGACCCTATTCAGTGGCACGTTGGATTTAGCTATCGCGGGGCAGGCCATCCACGGCACGTTTGGCTTCCAGCAGGTGGTGACGAATGGTCCGGACAACCTGCCGAACACGGCGGACGATGTGCGGGTGACGAAGATTGGCGTGACCGAGGCGAGCTTGAGCTTCGGCGACGGCACGACGGACTTTGTGAAAGTCGAGCACGGCACGGGCGGCTTCATCGTCAAGCCGACGGGCATCGCGGGCGCCTTCTCCGCCACGATCACGGTCACGGTGCCGGACATCCATTTTGATACGGGTCTGGAAGTGGAAGTGAACACCACGGCGGCGGCGGTGACCGACACGGTCCCGAGCGGCTTGGGCGCGGCCACGATCCCGATCACGCTCCCGGCGGGTCCGTATCTGCGCGTGGCGGGCAACAACCTCAAGCTGACCATCGCGGGCCAGGACCTGATGGGCAACTTTGCGCTGGAGCGCTATACCAACAGCGACGGCACGACTCTCGTGCGGGTGGCGGCGACGGATGTGCGCCTCACACTGACCGCGGGCGGCACGGACATCGTGAAGCTCCAGCATGGCGAAGGCTTCTTCGTGATCAGCGCGGCAGGTTTCGCGGGCAGGATTGGTGGCGATGTGAACATCACAGTGCCGGGCGGCGGGGTGGAATTTGGCGGCACTTTTGCGCTGGAGGTGAACCGGACGATCACCAACGTGAACGAGTCCTTCGTGGTGGGCGGCAAGACTATCACCCTGGCGCTGCCGGCGGGTCCGTATCTCCGCGTGGAAGGCCTCGGCGCCACGCTGAAGCTGGCGGGCCAGATCCTGAGCGCGGACTTCGCTTTCGAAAGCATCACCACGCTCGGCTCGGGTGTCACCCCGGCCAGTTCCTCGATCCGTGTCGTCGCGACGAATGTGAAGCTCTCGCTCGGTGACGGCACGAATGAACTGGTGAGTCTCACCAATGGCGAAGGCGCGCTGCTCATTCGCGCGGACGGCATGGCGGGCAGCTTTAGCGGCACGGTGAAACTGAACGTCCCAGGCGTCAGCTTCGGCGGCACCTTCGGCATCGTCGTGAACAACATTGGGGCAGAAATTCACGACAAGTTCATGGTGGGGGCCGCCACGGTGCAACTTGATGCCGATGCCGGTCCGTATCTGCGCATCACGGGCACGGGCGTGAGCCTAAGCGTGCTCGGCCAGACCATTGGCGGCAACTTCACCATCGAGCAAATCACCAAGCCCACGGGCGAGCGCGTCACCCGCCTCGGCATCAAGCATGGCACACTCATGTTGGGAGACGGCCTCGTGAACGCCACCGAACTGGGCGGAGCTTTCCTCTTCACCCCTCAGGGCGTGGCGGGCGAACTGGTCGCCACGCTGAATCTCTCCGTGGCCGGCGCGCTCATGTTTGAGGGCAAGGTCACGGTCCGCCTGAACAACACCCTCGCCGCGGTGAATGAAAACTTCACCGTGGGCACCGAGACCGTGACCCTCGCGCTGCCGGCGGGTCCGTATCTGCGCCTCGAAGTCGGGAAGACCGATGCCAATGTTTCCGCCCAACTCACTGTGCTCGGCCAGGTGCTGAAGGGTAACTTTGCGTTCGAGCGCTCGACCGCGCCGGATGGCACTTCGGTGGTCCGAGTGGTGGTGGACAAGGGCGAGATTTCGCTGGGTGATGCGGGCAACACGTACGTCTCGGTGACCAATGGCCAGGGCTTCTTCCTCATCACCAGCGCCGGGGCCGCGGGCACGCTGTCGGCGGACGTGAATGTGAACGTGCCGGGCGTGAAGTTCACCGGCTCCTTCGCCATCTCGCTCAACAACACGGCCGTTGCGGTGGATGAGAGCATCGAGGTTTCCGGCAGCATGGTGCGCGTGCAGTTGCCCGCGGGTCCCTATTTCCGCGTGGAAGGCACGAACGTGGCGCTGAGCGTGGGCGGCCAGACGATTTCCGGCAACTTCGCCTTTGAGCAGGTCACGAGCACCCCGCGCGGGCCGCCGGCGGGCGTCTCCCGCACCGTGGTGCGGGTGGCGGCGACAAACGTGAGCGTGTTGCTCGGTGATGGCAGCACCAACTTTGTCAGCGTCACGCAAGGACAGGGGACTTTCATCATCATTCCAGGGGCGACGCCGGGCACCTCGGCGATGGCGGGCAGCTTTAGCGGTGTGGCGGCCATCAATCTCCCGGGCGTTTCGCTAAATGCCACGTTGACGGCGGAGATCAACCAGACGGGCCAGGCGGTGCATGAGGACTTTGTGGTGGGCGGCCAGATGCTCCCGCTGGATCTCGAGGCGGGCAATTATGTGCGGGTGACGGGCACGGGCGTCTCCCTTACCATTGCGGGCCAGGTCCTGCGCGGCGACTTCACCTTTACCAAAAACAACACGACCCAGCAGGTCGACGTCACGGTCGCGAACGTCCACCTCGGGCTCGGGGACGGCGCCAAGGAATTTGTCTCGGTCGACGTGGCCGCTGGCAGCCTGACGCTGAAGACCACGGGCGTGGTGGCGCACTTCACCAATGTGCAGGTCGCGACCGACATCCCAGGCGTGCAGTTCACGGGCACGTTCAATATCGATGCCGACACCACGAATCCGGCCAGCCGGTTCCTGCGGGTGAGCGGTGACGATGTGAAAGTGGCTTTCGCCGGGGTGAATCTGCAGGGCGACTTCGGCTTCGAGCAGATCACCAATGGCGCCGGCGAGAAAGTGGTGAGGGTGGCGGTGAGCGACGTGCACCTGAACATCGGGCCGACGGGCGCAGCATATGTGAGCGTCACCAATGGCCAGGGCTCGCTGGTCATTGACAAGAACGGCCTCGCCGCCGACTTCGCGGTCACCGCGCAATTTACTCTCCCGGCCGGGCTCAGCCTCACGTTCCAGTCGGTGCGCGTGCAGGTGAACACCGGCGCGCTCGCGGTGAAGGAAAGCTTTGCGGTGGGTGGCCAGACCATCAACCTCGACGTGCCGGCGGGTCCGTTCATCCGCGTCACCGTCCTCGGCGCCACGCTGAAGCTTGGCAGCTTCAACCTCGTCGGCGACTTCCTCTTCGATCAGACCGGCGCCGGCGCCTCGCTCGTCACGCGCGTCGCGGCGACGAATGTCTCGGTCACCATCGGCGACCAGGGCATCAAAAATGGCGAAGGCGCCTTCATCCTCTCCGCGGGTGGCGTGGCCGGCATCCTGAGCGGCGAGGCGGCGTTTGCTTCCGGCCCGGTGAGCGTGGGCGGCAGCTTCGGCGTTCGCATCAACAGCACCACCGCGGCGGTCGATCAAAGCATCACCATCGGCGAGAAGACGATCAATGTTCGCTTCACCGCGAGCGAAGTCGGCTTGGCGGGCTCGCCGTTCTTCCAGTTCTTCGGCGGCGACCTCTCGCTGAACATCGCGAACTTCATCACCATCGAGGGCAACGTCAGCTTCTCGAATGTCGGCGGCAAAACGGTCTTCGCCGGCAATGGCCTGAACATCTTCCTCGGCCAGGGCCCGGCCAAGCTCTCCAATGGCGAGATCAATCCGCTGGCGACGGGCCTGCTGCTCTCGGACGCAACCATCGGCCTGATCAAGTTCCCGAATGGCACCTACGCCCTCGCGGCCAGTGGCACCGTGCAGGTCATCGGCCTGAACGGTATCACGGTGAGCGGCAACGCCATCGTGCGGTTGAACAACAGCGGCCAAATCGTCGATGAAACGCTGACCATCCCGAACACCGAGCAGGATGTGCTCGTCCACTTCGAGACGACCGACATGGTCACCAGCTTCGAGGCCGACCAGCTCGAACTCTCCGTCCTCGGCCAGACGCTGAAGGGCGACTTCGCCTTTAACAAACAAGTGGTCGGCGGCGCCCAGGTTATCAGCGTGGCCGCGAAGAACGTGAACCTCGGTCTCGGCGACGGCACCACGGATTTCGTCAGCGTCACGGGGGCCGAGGGCGCGCTGCTCCTCACCCCGGCCGGTCTCGCGGGCGAACTTCGGAATGCGAAGGTGGCGGTCAATGTGCCCGACGTCACCTTCACCGGTACCTTTAGCATCGCGGTGAATGGGACCACGCAGGCGGTCGACCGCAAGTTCACCGTGGGCGGCGACACCGTCACTCTGCAGCTCCCGGCCGGTCCGTTCCTGAGCGTGAAGGCCGACAACATCCAGTTGACCGTCGCGGGCCAGACCCTGACAGGCAACTTTGCGCTGGAACAACTCACACAGACGGGCGGCGCGCAAATCACCCGCGTGGCCGTGAGCAAAGCCTCGCTCCAACTCGGCGATGGCAGCACCACGTTCGTCAGCGTGACCAATGGCCAGGGCAGCTTCCTCATCACTGCGGCGGGCCTCGCGGGCCGGATCGATGCGGACGTCGCGCTCAATATTCCGGGCGTTACCTTCAGCGGCTCCTTCGGCATCGCGGTCAACAACACCGCCGCTCCGGTGCACGAGACTTTCGAGGTGGGCGGTGATACGCTCACGCTCGACCTGCCTGCCGGTCCGTATCTGCGGGTGGATGCCACGAACGTGAATCTCACCGTGGCCGGCCAGACGCTGAGCGGCGACTTCGCCTTTGAACAAGTGGTCCGCGCGGGCGCCGGCAAAGCCATCCGCATCGCCGCCAACAACGTCGCGCTCAAGCTGACCGATGGCACCACGGCGCTGGTCACCCTCTCGAATGGCCAGGGCAGCTTCCTGGTCACTGCCGCGGGCATCGCCGGTCAACTCAGCGCGGATGTCAGCACGAACATTCCGGGCGTGAGCATCAGCGGTTCGCTCTCGCTGCAAATTAACAATACCGTGGCCCCGGTGAACGAGACCCTCGTGGTCGGCGGGGTGAACGTGAACATGGCGCTGCCCGCCGGTCCGTATGTGCGCATCGCCGGCACGGGTGTGAACGTCACCGTGCTCGGCCAGACGATTTCGGGCGACTTCTCCATCGAACGCAGCACCAACACCCGCGGCGAATCCAAGCTGCGCGTGGCCATCGCCAATGCCCGCCTCGCGCTGGGTGACGGCTCGAATGACCTCGTGGTCGTCAGCGGCGCTTCCGCTTACTTCGTAGTGACCACGGCCGGCATGGCGGGTTCCTTCACCGGCAGCGTCAGCTTTAGTATCCCGAACGTCAGCTTCACCGGCACCTTCACAGCCGAGGTGAACACGACGACCGTGGGCGTGGACGAGAGCTTCAAGGTGGGCACGGATACCGTGGCGCTGAAGCTCATGGCTGGCCCGTATGTGAAAGTGAGCGGCACCAACGTGGCACTCTCCATCCTCGGCCAGACGCTCTCCGGCAACTTTACCTTCTCGCAATCGACCACCGTGGCCGGTGCGAAGATTGTGCGCGTGGCCATCAGCGGCGTCTCGCTCGCGCTGGGCGACGGCACGAAGACGTTCGTCGCCCTGACCAATGGCCAGGGCGCCTTCCTCGTCACTCCGCAGGGCATCGCGGGCAGCCTGAGCGTCACCGCCGCCTTCAACATCCCAGGCGTCCAGATTTCCGGCGACGTCGCCATCCAGGTGAACAACACCATGGCCGCGGTGAAGGAAAACTTCGTGGTCGGCGGCCAGACCATCACGCTCGACCTGCCGGCCGGACCTTTCCTGCGCGTGGGTGTATTCAACACCAACGTGGTCATCGGTGGCGTGGTCCTGCACGGCGACTTCCTCTTTGACCAAAGCACCCGCGCGAATGGCACCAAAGTCACGCGCATCGGCCTCGCGAACGTCGAGGTCAGTGTGAGCGGGCAGGGGATTAAGAATGGCGAGGGCGCTTTCGTCATCACCCCGACGGGCGTGGCGGGGACGATTAGCGGCGACATCGCGGTGAGCGCCGGCGGCGCCAGCGTGGGCGGCCGCGCGGGCTTCCGGGTGAACAAGAGTGGCGGCGCGGTGGACGAGACGCTCGACGTGAATGGCCGCACCATCGTGGTGAAGTTTGGCGCCAATGAGGGCGACGTGTTCGCCTTCTTCGCCGAAGACCTCACGCTGAACATCGGCAACTTCGTCACCATCGAGGGCAGCGTCTCCTTCGTGAATGCTGGCGGCCGCGCCACCTTCGCCGGCACGAACCTCGCGGTGTTCCTCGGCCAGGGCCCGGGCAAGCTGGAGAATGGAGATATCAATCCCGGCGCGACCGGCCTGCTGCTCGACAATGCGCGTATCGGCCTGATCAAATACGCGAACGGCACCGTGGCCATGTTTGCCACCGGAACCGTGCGCGTGCTCGGCCTGAGCGGTATCACCCTGAGCGGTACGGCAACCATCCTCGTGAACAACACGAATGGCGAGGTGCACGAGACGCTCTCCATTCCGAACACCACGGACAGCGTGGTGCTCGATTTCGACGCCACCGAGAAGAATATCACTGCCTTCCAGGCCCTCGACGTGGACCTCCAAATCGCCGGCCAGACGCTGCACGGCGACTTCGCGTTCGACAAGGTGACCAGCGGCGCGACGACCGGCTCGCTGCGCATCGCGGCGAAGAACGTGAGCATTGGCCTGGGCGACGGCACGACGAACTTCCTGAGTGTGACCGAAGGCGAGGGCTCGCTGCTCCTCACCCCGGCGGGTGTGGCTGGTTCCTTCAGCGCCAAGGTCGCGACCAATTTCCCCGGCCTCTCGCTCAATGCGGATGCGCTCTCCGTCCAAATCAATACCACCACGGCGGCGGTAAAGCAGACCTTCATGGTCGGGGCGGACTCGGTGGTGCTCGATGTGCCGGCCGGGCCGTTCCTGCGGCTGGCGGCGACAAACCTCTCGCTGACCATCCTCGAGCAGCAACTGAGCGCGGACATCAGTTTCGAGCAGGTCACCTCCGCTGCGACCGGCGCGAAGACGGTAAAGCTCGCGCTGAACAACCTGACGCTCACGCTCAAGGCCGGCACCACGCCGATCGCCTCGGTGACCAAGGGTCAGGGCCTGTTTGTAGTGAATGCGCTCGGCTTTGCCGGACGCGTGAGCGGTACCGTGGCGCTGACCATCCCGGGCAACGCGGTCAGCTTCCAGGGCAACTTCGCGCTCGCCATCAATACCGCGAGCGCCGCGATGAACGAGAGCTTCACCGTGGGCAATCAGACCCTCGCGCTCAGCCTGCCCGCCGGCCCGTACCTGCGCCTCGAGGCCACGGGCGTGCAGCTCAGCATCTTGGGCCAGACGCTGACCGGCGACTTCGCCTTTGAGCGTGTCACCCGTGCCGGTGCGACCCCGACCGCCCTCGTGCGTATCGGCATGGCCAACGTCCACCTCGCCCTCGGCGACGGCACGAATACGCTGGTCGATGTGTCGAACGGCACCGGCTTCTTCCTCGTCACGCCGACCGGTCTCGCGGGCACCTTCAGCGCCACGGTCGCGGTGAATGTGCCTTCCGTCGCAGTGAGCGGCACGTTCAACCTGCTGATCAACAACACGCAGAGCGATATCACGGAAACCTTCCTCGTGGGCGTGACGCCGGTGACCCTCGATGTGCCGCACGGTCCGTATATCCGCGTGTCCGGCACGAATATCAATGTGTCGGTGCTCGGCCAGACGCTGAGCGGCGACTTCACCTTCGAGCAGAGCACCGTGGGCGGGGTGAAGAAGGTGCGCGTCTCGGTGAAGAACGGCGCGCTGACGCTGGGCGGCGGTGCGGTAAACATCACCAAGGGCGATGGCGATTTCCTCCTCACGCCCGCCGGTCTCGCCGGTCAGTTCGGCGCGAGCATCGCGGTGAATGTGCCGGGCGTGACCTTTGCCGCCTCGGTCGCGGTGAAGGTGAACAATACGAATGCCGCGGTGAATCAGACCTTTGCCAATCCGGCCGCGACGCTGACGCTGCCGGCGGGTCCGTATCTCCGCGTGGAACTCACCGGCCTGAATGTCGGCGAGAATGCGAAGCTCACCGTCCTCGGCCAGACGATCGAAGCCAGCTTCGTGCTCGAGCAATCCACCCGCGCCGACGGCACCAAGGCGGTGCGCATCGGCGTGACCGGCGGCTCGCTCGCCTTCGGCGACAATGGCGGCACACCGCTGGTGCAGGTGTCGAATGCGAACGGCTTCTTCCTCCTCACTCCGGCTGGCCTCGCGGGCAGCATCGCGGCGAGCGTCGCGCTCAATGTGCCCGGAGTGAACTTCGGCGGCTCTTTCAGCCTCGCGATCAACAACACGAATGCCGCGGTGAAGGATACGGTCACCGTCGGCACGAACGTGCTGAAGCTCGATCTGCCCGCGGGTCCGTATCTACGGGTGGCGGGCGATAACGTGGTGCTCGGCGTGGCCGGCCAGAGCCTGAGTGGCAGCTTCTCCTTCGAGCAATTCACCAAGGGCACGGGGCCGACTGCGACCAAGCTGGTGAAGGTGGCGGCCACGAATGTGGCGCTCAGCCTCGGAGACGGAGCGAATACCTTCCTTACCATCTCGCAAGGCGAAGGCCTGTTCGTCATTCGTCCGGCGGTGGGCGCCATCGCGGGCGGCATCGCCGGCGCGCTGAGCGGCACCGTGGCGCTGAACGTGCCGGGTGTGACGCTGAGCGGCACCCTCGGGCTCAAGATCAACACCATCGAGGACGAGGTGTCCGAGTCCTTCCTCGTGGGCGGCGAAACCAAGACCATCGATCTGCCGCAGGGCCCGTTCGTCCGGGTGGATGGCACCAATTTGAAGCTGGGCCTGTTCGGCCTCACGCTCTCGGGTAACTTCTCTTTCGAGCAAACCGAGACTCCGGGACCGAATGGTGTGTTCGAGCCCTCCACCGCCACGAATAGCGATGATGGCCGCGTGGTTCGCATCTCGCTGAGTAATGTCAGTTTCGGCCTCGGCGACGGCACCACGGATTTCGTCCGCATCAGCAATGGCAGTGGCGACTTCATCCTGACCACGCAGGGCACCGGCGCGACGGCCAAGAAGGGCCTGGCCGGCCAGCTCTCCGCGGATGTGGTGGTGGACATTCCGGGCGTGACCTTCAACGCCGGCTTCCAGGTGCAGATTAAGACGCTGGATAATCCGGTGCACGAGACGTTTATGGTCGATGGCGTCCAGCGCACGCTGGATATCGCCGCCACGGGTCAGTACCTGCGCATCGAAACCGTGGGCACGGGCGCGACGCTGAACATCATGGGTCAGCAGATCAGCGGCAACTTCGCGATTGAGCAGATCAAGAAGGCGGGTCCGGACAAGGTCACCGGCACGGCGGACGACGAGAAGGTCGTGCGCATTGGCATCGACAGCCTGCACCTCACCCTCGGCGGCGGTCCGGGGGCGACGCCGTTTGTCAGCATCACGGATGGCGGCGGCACCATCCTGGTGAACAAGCTCGGTGTGGCCGCGGACCTCAAGATTTCCGCCTTCACCTTGAACCTGCCGGGCATGACCCTCGTGACGAGCACGATTGGCCTGCAGATCAATACGCAGCCCGCGCCGGTGAAGGACACGTTCACCTTCGGGTCGCCGGCGATCACGCAGAGCATCGACCTGCCGGCCGGTCCGTTCCTGCGGGTGACGGCAATTGGCGTGCAGCTCAAGCTCGCCGGGGCGGACACGGGTCCGGATAACGTGGATATCCGCGGCGACTTCTTCTTCGAGCAGGGCACGCGAAACCAATTCACCGCGGCCATCGACATCGGCGATCAGGCGGATCCGGTAACGGCGATGACCGCGGCGGATGTGAATGGCGACGGACGTCCCGACCTGATCGTGGCCCGGGGCAATCAGCCGCTGAAGCTCTATCTCAATAGCGGCACCGCGACGCCGTTCTCGGCCTTCACGACCATTGGCAGCGCCATGGATGCCCGCGCGGTGGCGGCCGGCGATGTGAATGGCGACGGCAAAGTGGATATCGTGGTCGGCATCGCCAACGGCGCGAACCTCGTCTTCCTCAACGGTGGCACGACGCTCTTCACGGGCGTGACCGGCACCAAGCTCGGCGGCGACAGCGACGCCACCAAGGTGACGACCAGCTTGCTGCTCAAGGATCTCGATGGCGACGGCAAGCTGGACATCGTGGCGGGCAACACCGGTCCGGCCAGCAAGCTGTATCTGCTCCCGGTGCTCGCGCTGCGCTCCACGGCGGCAGCGCCGACGAGCGGCAAGTTTGGCGGCACCGGCACCGCGTATTCCTTCGGCATCAAAATCAATGGCGTGGCGGTGGGCTCCACGGTCACGATCTCTGCGGCGGCGCAGGCGGACAACAGCGCGCCGGCGGATTTGGTCACGGATTTCAACAACGCCCTCGCGGCGGCCGGCCTGAGCGGCAAGGTTTCGGCGAGCCTCGCGGACGGCAAGATTCAGCTCTCTGCTGCTGATCAGACGACCACTAATCTCCAAGTGGAGAATGAGTCCACGGCGACCTTTGATTCTGCGCTGCTCTTCTCCGGCGCCAAAGTGCTCGACCTCGGTACGATCGGCGCCGCCACGGCTCTCGCGGTTGGCGACGTGAACGGCGATGGGCGAGGGGACCTCGTGATCGGCAATGGCACCGGCCTGACCCGTCTGCTGCTGAACAGCGGCGTGACATTTGCCGGTCTAGCCACGGTGGGCGCCAACGGCAAATTTGGCGGCAACGGCACAGCGGGCGCCAATGGCCTCGACTTGCGCTTTACGGTGCGGATTAACGGCACGACGACCGTGACGAATGTCGTGGTGACGGGCGTTTCGCAGGCAGACAATGACAAGGCTCCGACGACCGGTACGCTTACCCCGGCCATCGCGCGCGGCCGATTTGTGGACGACGTAAACTCCGCGCTGGCCGCGGCCAACCTCGGCACCAAGCTGCGTGCCGAACTGGATGGCACGGGGGTCCGCCTGCGCGCCATTGATCCGACGGTCTACAAAATCGAACTGGGCACGCAGAGCGTCGGCCTCTTCGGCGAGAATGCGGACAGCCTGCTCGGTCAGCAGCAATACAAGCTGCACGATCCGATTGCGGCCAACGGCAAGCTGGCAGCGGCATTTAGCTTCGGCGTGAAGCTGAGCGGCGCCACGACGGCGACCACGGTGACCGTGTCGCTGGCGGCGATGGCCGACAATCTCACCGCGGAAAATCTGGTGACCGACTTCAACGATGCACTGGCGAACGCCGGTCTGGCCACGAAGCTGGCGGCGGACTTGGTCACGACGGTTAACGGCTCGGTGACCGAGAACCGCGTGGCGCTGCGCGTGGTCGATCCGACCGTCACCTCCTTCGTCATCTCCAGCCAGAGCACCGCGTTGTTTGACGCAAACGACTTCAACCTGCCGGGCTTCACGGCCACGTCGGACTTCCCGGCGGTGCGCGCGGCGGGCACGCCGAATCCGGGCGACCCGGCGGACCCAGGTCTCCTCGGCGCGGCGCTGAGCTTTGAATTCCGCATCAATGGCGCGGCGACCACGCAGACCTTCACCGTTCCGGCCGGTCTCGCGGATCGCGCGACGTTCCTGACGACGCTGAATGGCTCCCTCGCCCCGGCGGGCTTGGTGGCCGACATGGTGGGCGATCGCCTGCGCATTCGCGCGACGGCGACGGGGGGCGTGACCTCGCTCACGCTGGTGAGCCAGACGGCGGGCTTCTTCGGCACCACGGCGGACGCGCTCTTCATCCCGGCGAATGGCCAGGACATCACCACCTCCGCGGCGAGCGCGAACACGAGCGGTGTGGCGTTGGGCGATGTGAATGGCGACGGCAAGATGGACCTCGTGGTCGCGCGCAATGGCCAGCAGAGCTCGGTTTACTTGAACAACGGTACGACCACGCCGTTTGCCGCGGCGACCGAGAAGATGATCGGCACCGCCGGCTTCGTGGTGCGCTCGGTGGCGCTGGGCGACGTGAATGGGGATAACAAGCTCGACGTCATCCTCGGCGTCGATGCCGGCCAGACGCGCGTCTTCCTCAATAGCAGCAACCCGGATCCGTTTGGGGCCGTCACGCCGACTCTGCTCGGCGTCGCGGCCGACACCACCCGCAGTGTCGTCCTCGCCGATGTGGATGGCGACAGCGATCTGGATCTGCTCACCGGGGCGCAGAATTCGGGCGTGGTTCTTTTCGGCAATGGGGTGAAAGTTTCCCGGCTGGCCTTTGCGAATGTGACGCTCGCGTTCAATGGCCAGGGCATCAAGAATGCGCAGGGCGCGTTCCTCCTCATTCCGAAGCAGCTGGCGGCGGGCATCCAGGGCGGCATTGCGGGTATCATCTCGGGCGATGTGGATGTGAGCGTGGGTAGCTCCGGCGTGAGCGGCAGCCTGGCGGTGAAGATCAACAGCACCGGCCAGGACATCAACGAGACCATTGACCTGAATGGCACGAGCCTCCTCATCAAGGTCCCGGCGAATTCCCCGGTCACCAAGCCGCTGGTGCAGTTTGTCGTCAGCAACCTGATCATCAATATCGGTGACTTCGTCACCATCGAGGCGTCGACGTTTGGCACCGGGCCGGATGGCACCACGGCCACCGGAGCGCGGGTGTTCATCGGCCAGGGCCCGGCCACGCTGGACGGCACAGAGCTGAATCCAAGCGCGAAGGGCATTATGCTCTCCAACGCTACGCTCGCGTATAAGATGGTGGATCCGGGCGGCGGCGCGCTGAAGAAGTATGCGCTCTATGCGGTGGGCACAGTGTCGGTGGTCGGCATCCCGGGCGTCACCTTCACCGGCGATATCCTGGTGACCTACAACACCATCGCGGCGGCGGGCACGAACACCACCCTCACGCTGGTGGATGCGCTGGGCAACCCGACGCAGAGTGTCACGGTACCCGGTGGAGCCCAGAGCTTTGGCGGTGCGCTGAAGCTCGGCGTCGCGGGCCAGACCCTCTCGGGCAACTTCAGCTTCTCGAACATCACGTTGAATGGCGTGAAGCAGTTGCAGATTGGGGTGGCGAACTTCCACCTCGGTCTGGGCGACGGCACCACCGAGTACGTGGCCATCGACAAGGGCAATGGCGCTTTCATCCTTGGCCCGAACGGCATTGCGGGGCAGGTGAGTGGCAGCGTCGGCCTGAATGTCCCGGGCAATATCCATTTCTCCACCGACCTCTCGGTGAGCATCAACAGCACGGCAGCGCCGGTGAATGCGGACATCACCGTGCCGTATCTCGATGCGAATCTCACTCTCGCGGCGCTGGGCGTGAATCTGGGCACGAACCCGCACATCCTCATTACGCGGCGCAACGGCCTGGCGGGTATCGATGTCGATCTTTCGGGCTCCGTGAAACTGCAGGACGTGCTCGATAAGATTAATACCGCCGTCGGCGCGGGCACCGCTTCCATCGCCGGTCAGAGCATCCAGATCGTCGACAACACCACGAAGTCCGGCAGCGCCACGCTGAAGGTGGAAGCGGTCGGCGCCTCCACGGCAGCCAATGCACTGGGGCTGCTGCTTTCGGCCCGCGCCGGCACAGGTACTCCGCTGGGACCGGATGTGCTTACGGGTCTTCCGCTCTCGGCCACCATCCATATCCCGATTTCCCTGCCCGCCGGCCCGTATCTGAAGATCGAGGGCACCGACATCACGATGACCATCGGCACGGATGTGTCGCTGAAGGCCAACTTCTCCTTCGAGCAATACACCCCGGCGAACACGGGCCAGACCAACGCGGCGAAAGTCGTGCGCGTGGCGGTGACCAATCTCAGCTTCGCGCTCACCGATGGCACCAACGAGATGGTGAGCCTGAGCAATGGCAACGGCTTCTTCGTCATCAAGGCGACCGGCCTCGCAGGCGAGGTAAGCGGCTCGGTGAGCGTGCCGGTCATCGGCTTCAGCGGCGACATGAAGCTGCGGATCAACAACGGCCCGGCCGCCGTTAATGAGCAGTTCAATGTCGCGGGTGTGAACTACACACTGGCGCTGCCGGCCGGCCCCTACATTCGCTTCGAGGCGACGAACATCCAGCTCTCGGTCGGTGGCCAAAAGATCAGCGGTGACTTTGCCTTCGAGCAAATGGGCGTGAAGGGCACGGCGAGCTCGAAGATTCGGGTCACGGCCAAGAACGTGGTGGTGCGCCTCGGTGACGGCACCACGGATTTCGTCTCCCTCACGAATGGCCAGGCGGCTTTGCTGCTAAAGCAGGGCGGTCTCGCCGGCCAGCTCGGCGGCACGGTGAATGTCAATATCCCGGGCATCCAGCTCTCCGGCACCTTCCGCGTCTCGCTAAACAACTTCGCCGCGGAAGTGCATGAAGACTTCACCACGGGCGGCATCACCACCGCCACCACGCTCGCTTCGCTGCGCAATGGCCAGGGCGTGCGCATCGAGACCACCAACCCGCAGATCGCGCACCTTCGCGTAACCCTGCGCAGCGGCGCCACGTTCGACGTGAATCTGGCGGGTGCCACCACGCTGTCCGAGGTCATCGCCAAGCTGAACGCCGCCGTCAGCTCGGTGGTTCCGAACTTCGCCAGCTTGAGCGGCTCCAGCCTCGTGCTGACCGATACCACGACGGGCAGCACCACCTTTTCCATCACGGCGCTGAATAGCTCCAATGCGGCCGCTGATCTCGGCATCCTGGGCTCCGCGCTCGCCGCGACGCCGGGCACCATCACCGGCAAAGCGCTCGATGCGGTGCGCCTGGATTTGCCGATGGGGCCGTACCTGAAGATTGAGGCGGTGAATGCCGTCCTCACGGTCGCCGGCCAGACCATCGGTGGAGACGTGGCTTTCGAGCAGGTCACCAAGCCGAATGGCACCCGCCTCGTGAAGGTGGGCGTCACCAATGCGGTCATCCGCCTGGGTGACCCGGCCAACCCGCTCATCGAAATCACGCAGAATTCCACGCAACCGGCTCTCCTGATGGTCACGTCGGCCGGTCTCTCGGGCCGCGTGGAAGCCAATATTGCCCTGAAGTTTGGCAACGCCTTCGAACTCGGCAACGCGACCGTTACGGTTTCCATCAACAACACCACGAACGCCGTGAACGAGTCGTTCGTGGTGAATGGCCAGCCCTTCCCGCTGGCGCTGCCCGCCGGACCGTATCTCAAGGTGGAACTGCAGGGGACCAATGGCGACCCGGCGCAGATCACCATCGCGGGCCAGACGCTCAGCGGCAACTTCAGCTTCGAGCAGGCCACCAATTCGCTGGGCCAGAAACGCGTGAAACTTGCGGTGACGCAGATCACGGCGAACATCGCCGGCGTTGTGACCGTCAGCCAGGGCCAGGGGGCCTTCCTCATTTCGCCGGACGGTCTCTCGGGCAGCATCCAGGCGACCATTGGTTTCGCTCTTCCGGGCGACATGAAGTTTACCGGCGCCTTCGGCTTCTCGATCAACACCGCGGCCAAGCCGGTCAACGAGACCTTCAGTGTCGGCAGCCAGACGGTGGAACTGCATCTGCCCGCCGGTCCGTATGTGCGGGTGGACGGCACGGGCGTGGCGCTGAGCATTGCGGGCCAGACCCTCATGGGCGACTTCGCCGTGGAGCGCGTCACCACGCGCAACCCGCTCGATGGCAGCACCGCGACGGAGACCCGCATCAGCGCGAAGAACGTGAGCCTCGCGCTCAGCGACGGCACCACGGACTTCGTCAAGCTTACGCACGGCGAGGGTAACTTCATTATCGTTCCGGCCAACCCGCTGGCCATGCCGCCCACAGAGGCCATCGTCGCGGGCACCATCGCCGGCGACGTGGCGCTCACCGTGCCGGGCGTGCAGTTCTCCGGCAGCTTCAGCATTAAGCTGAACACCAGCGGCACCCGCGTCGTCCGCGACCTCTCGCTCAACACCATCGACGGCTCCACGGTCCTCGCCGTGCTCGACCAGGGCGCGGGCGTGGGCAACGCGATTGTCCTTTCCACGACGGTCGATGCCCCGGCGAAGGGCCGCTTCGTGGATCCGCTGATCGATCCGGCCACCGACCCATCCACCATCGTCGGCATCGCCCCCGTCACCTTCTTCTTCAACGTCAACGGCGTGGTGAAGCAGGTGGACATCACGTCCGCGATGCAAGCGGATAACACGACGCCGGCGGCGCTCGTGACCGACATCACCACTGCGCTCGCCACCGCCGGCCTCGGCTCGCAAATCTCCGTCGCGCTCAACGGCTCGAAGATCCAGTTCTCCGCCATCGACCCAGCGGTCCGCTCGCTCACCGTCACCGGCGTCTACGGCCTCGGTTTCGCGGCTCGCTCGATTACTTCCACCGCGGACCTCAAGATGACCGGCACCTACGGCCAGCAGGTCAGCATTACCTTCTCCATCAATGGCCAGACCACCGTGGTCGGCCTCACAGTCGCCGCGCAGAACGGCCAGGCGGCCAATGGCACCCAGCAGGCCATCCAGCCGAATGCGAACCGCGATGACCTCCTTGCTGACTGGGTGAACGCGCTCACCGCTTCCGGCCTCGGTTCCCGTGTGGTGGCGGAACTCGCGGGCGACAAGCTGCGCTTCCGCGTGATTGACCCGAGCGTTAATTCCTTCGGCATTACCGCGATGATGGCCCCGCCCAGCGACTGGGGCTTCACGGTCAGCGCCACGGATGCCACCACGCATGCGCTCATCACGGCTCCGCTGGTGCAGACGCTCGATACTCTGCCGGTGAGCGGCAAGTTTGCGGGCGGCGGCAATGTCACCTTCCGCTTCCTGCTGAATGGTGCGGTCACCAGCGTCGCGCTGACCAATGCGCTCCAGGGCACGAACACCTCGAACACGGATCTCGTGGCGGACCTCACCGCCGCCCTTGCCACGGCGGGGCTGAACACCAAGGTGGTCGCGGAGATGAATGGCTCGCAGGTGCAGTTCCGCGTCACAGATGCCTCCATCACCAACTTCTCGGTGGGTGTGTCGGGCGCACTGGGCCTGGGCGAAAATCAGGCCAGCGACCCGCACCTGCTCGTTACCCGCGCGAACAATGACACCTTCAAGGTCGACCTTGGCGGCGCGGTGACGCTGGGGGATGTGGTGGCCCGCATCAATGCCGCCGCCACTGCCGCCGGCAAGCCAGTGTTTGCCTCACTCGTCCAATCGCAAATCGTCATCGTCGACAATGGCCTGACCGCCGCGGTGCGCGTCAGTGCGCTCGGTAACTTCACCGCCGCCACCGACCTCAAGCTCACCACGGCCGCTGGCGCCACCACCACCGGCAACCAGCTGACGAGCGGCAAACTGCAGCTCGCCCCGCCCGTGCCGCTCGATCTGCCGGCCGGCCCGTATCTCAAGATCGCGGGCGACAACGTCTCGCTCACTGTCGCGGGCCAGACCCTCTCCGGCAGCTTCGGCTTCGAGCAGATCACGCGGAACAACGTCAAGACGGTCCGCCTCGGTTTCGAAAACGTCCAGCTCCACATCAAGGACGGCAGCACGGAATACGTCGTGGTCACCGGCGGCAGCGGCGCCTTCCTCATCACCCCGGCGGGGCTCGCCGGCCAGTTCGAGGCGACGGTGGATGTCACCATCCCCGGCATCACCTTCCATGGCGATGTCTCGGTCCTGATCAACAATACCACCGCTGCGATTCACACCACCATCCCGACGGGCGCGACCAGTTCGGTGCCGCTCGACCTCGTCGCCGGACCGTTCCTCCGCGTGGAAATCGGACGCACCGCCCCGATCGATCTCGATGTCGCCGGCCAGACCATCCATGGCAGCTTCAGTTTCGAGCAAGTCACCGTCACCCCGACGGCCAAGATTCTCCGCATCGCGGTCAGCAACGTCTCGCTGAAATTCAGCGACGGCACCACCGATTTCCTGACCCTGACCGACGGCACCGCGCTGTTCGTCGTGCGGCCCAATGTCCCGGCCCAGGCGGCCACCGCCACCACTCCGGCGAAACCCGCCATCGCGGGCGGTGTGGCCGGCACGGTGAGCGGCACGGTCACCATCCCGGTCATCAGCTTCTCCGGCACCCTCACGCTCTCGCTCAACAACACGACGGGCCCGATCGACGAACGCTTCTCGGTCGGCGGCACCACCCAGACGCTCACGTTGCCCGCCGGCCCGTATGTCCGCGTCGATGCCACCGGCATCACGTTGAACATCGCCGGCCAATCGCTCACGGGTGACTTCTCCTTCGAGAAGAAGACCATCCCAGCGGTCGCTCCCAACCCGGCCCAGACCATCATGACGGTCGCCGCCGCGAATGTAGCGCTCCGTATCGGCGACGGCACCACCGACTTCGTTCGCGTGAGCAAGGGTCGTGGCGGCCTCGTGGTGATGAAGAGCGGCACCCAGACCGTGCTCGCCGGCCAGCTCATGGCCACCGTCGACCTCAACGTGCCGGGCGTGGCCTTCAGCGGCGACTTCAGCGTGGCCATCAACAATGGCGCCTTGAGTGTGGCGCAGACCTTCACCGTCGGCGCGGTGAACTCCGACGTGAAACTTGCCGACCTCCGCGGCGGCCAGGGCGTCCCGGTCGAGAGCAATGGCCCGCACCTCAAGATCACCCGTCGCGACGGCAGCCAGGTGATGGTGAACCTGCTCGGCTCCGTGACGCTGGGCGACGTCGTCAATAAGATCAATGATGCCGCCGGTACCACGCTGGCCTCGGTGGAAGGCGACCACCTCAAGCTGAGCGACGCCTCCACCGGCACCGGCCACCTCAGCGTGGCGGCGATGAACGGTTCGAACCTCGCCACCATCTTCGGCCTGCTCGGCACTGCGACCACGGTCGGCACCGGCATCGACATCCACGACGAACTCGCCGGCAGCGCACTGAATACCTTCACCGTCAATGTCCCGCAGGGCCCGTATGTGAAGGTCACCGGCACGAACGTGGAGATGTCCATCGCCGGCCAGAAACTGGGCGGTAACTTCTCCTTCGAGAAGTCCGGCACCGCGCCGAACCAAATCGTCCGCATCGTCGCCAGCAACGTCCACCTTGGTCTCGGCGATGGCACCACCGACTTCGTCAGCCTCACGAACGGCGAAGGCTCGCTCGTGATCACCAGCGCGGGTGTGGCGGGCGAAGTCCAGGCGGATGTCGCCATTCAGAATATCCAGAGCGTCAGCTTCACTGGCACGTTCGTCCTGCGGATCAACAACACCAAGAACGCGGTCAGCATCCCGCTGCCCGCCGCCGCCCCGATTTCGGCCACGACCAAGCTTTCGGACCTCAAGGGCGGCGACGGCTTGCCGATTGAGCTTACGCTCACCTCCACGGTGGAAGCCCCGGCCAACGGCAAGTTCGCTGGCAACGTCAGCTTCACCGTGAATGTCGGCGGCACGCCGACGGTGGTCGCCATTGGCACCGCGGACACCGCGAGTAACACCACCCGCGCCGACCTCGTGGCGGACGTGAATAGCGCGCTGAATGCCGCGGGCATCGGCACCAAAGTGCACGCCGAGCTTGCTGGGAACTTCCTGCGTCTGCGCGTGGTCGACGCCACGGTCACCTCGCTCGCGCTCACCGCTTCCACGGTGCCGGGCTTCGCCGCCACCCAGCAAAACGACGCCCATCTCAAGATCACCCGCCGCGATGGCGTGACCTTCAACGTGAACCTCGCCGGGGTGGTGACGATCGGCGACCTCCTCGCCAAGATTAACAATAACACGGGGAACACCGGCACGAACAAGGTGGTGGCCACGTTGGTGAACGACCAGATCAAGCTCACCGATAGCTCGACCGCCACGGGCGGCAAGCGCCTGACGGTCGCCGCGCTGAACAACCTCGGCGCCGCCGGTCTGCTCGGCCTCTCCGGCACGGCCACCGGCCAGACCACTTCGCCCGACGTCCTCACCGGCACCGGCCTGAACACGCTCACGCTACCCGCTGGTCCGTTCCTGCGCGTGGAAGCCACGGACGTCGCGCTCAACGTTCTCGGCCAGACGCTCACCGGCAATTTCGCCTTCGAGCGCGTCACGACTGCCAGCGGCCAAAGCGTCGTCCGCGTCATCGTAAGCAAGCTCGCGGTCACCTTCGCCAAGGACGACGGCTCGCCGATGTTTGCCCTCACCGAAGGCAGCGGCGCGATGATCATCACCCCAGGCGGCATGGCGGCCAGCTTCTCGGTGAAGGCGGCGATCAATATCTCCTCCGACTTTCAGATCACTGGCACGGTCGGCTTTGCGCTGAATACCACCATGCTGGCGGTCGACCAGACCTTCCTGCTCAACGGCAGCAACGTCCGGGTGAACGTGCCCGGCGGCCCGTATGTCCGCATCACCGTGCTCAACGCGACTGCGACCTTCGCGGGCCTTACGCTCTCAGGCGACTTCTACTTCGACCAGAGCACCCGCGCGAATGGCACCAAGGTCACGCGCATCGCGGTGCAAAACCTCACCTTTAGCAGCAGCACCCAAGGCGACGACTTGCCCGTGCTGAACAATGCGGGCGCCATCCTGGTTATTTTGCCGGACGGCATCGCGGGCACCATCAGCGGCAGCGTATCCGTGGCGGGTGGCGGCGTTTCCCTGGGTGGCACGGTCGGCCTGCGTTTCAATACGTCCACCCAAGCGGTCGACGAGATGCTCGACATCAATGGCCGCTCGGTCTCGGTCAAGTTTACCGATGCCGAGCGCAAGGCCAGCCCGACGGCGCGGCCGTTCTTCCAGGTGCTCGTGCAAGGCCTGCGCATCACCCTCGGCGACTTCGTCAGCATCGAAGGCAACCTGAGCTTTGGTCCGGCGCCGCTGCGTCCGGACGGCACCCCGCTGCCCGGCGCTACGGGTGCGGTGGGCGCGGCTGGCCTCGAAATCTTCCTCGGCCAGGGTCCCTACACGCTCGACGACGGCAGTGTGAATCCGAACGCCACTGGCGTGCTCCTCACGAACGCCAGCCTCGCCCTGATCAAATTCGACGTGGGCGGCGTGACGAAGTATGCCCTGCATGCCACGGGCACCGTGAAGCTCGTCGGCCTCGATGGCCTCGACGTCACCGGCACCGCTACCATCGACTTCAACAACTCGGGCGTCGCCATCCCAACCACCACGGCCATCTCGGTGCCGGATTCCACGCCCATCGTGATGGACAAGCTCGGCACGACGAGCGACGTTACGTCCTTCACCGGCGACCTCAGCTTCTCGGTCGGTGGCGTCTTCTCGCTCAATGGCCGCATCAGCTTCACCAAAAAGCCGAACGGCGTGGTGCAGGTGACGGTGACCGGCAGCGACAACCAAACGCCCGATAATCCGAACGACGATATCCCGGCCTCGCTGAAGATCCGCGTCGCCGGCGTGGACGCCTTCGCCATCTCCGGCACCGCTATCTTCACCATCGGCGGCACGGATGGCTTCATGCTCCAGACGCTGCGCGTCAATGGTGTCACCGTCTACGGCCAGAGCCTCACGCTCTCGAATGGCCCGGTGTCCGTCCTGCCGCCGACCGCCGACCTCTTTGACCCCGTCGCCGGCCAGCTCGCCTCGCGCGCCGAGCTGAATCGCCGCCACTACATCGACGTCCAGTTCAACGACCCGAACCGCGTCGGCCTGAACGCTTCTTCCATCGAGGACATCGACCCTGAGTTCACCGTGAAGGTGAACGGCCTGCCGCCGGCGGGCGTGACCTTTGCGGGCGCGGGCGTGCGCGTCGGCACCTCGAACGTGTGGCGCTACACCTTCGTCGGCGACCTGCCGGAGGGCGACGTGCTTATCACCTTCCTGCCCGAGGCCTGGCGCGACAACTCGAACATCTCCAACCTCGGTGAGGCGCAGGTCTTCACGGCCGGCACCAAGTTCTTCGACCTCGCGACGCTCAATCAACAGCTCGAAAACGGGAAGAAGTACCTCGACGTCGTCCTCGTCAGCCCGACGGGCGCGGCCATCAAGGCGGACACCGTCACGGATGCCGATCCGGAATTCACCGTGCAGCTGAATGGCGCCCCCGCCGGCATCACGCTCGACCCGACGCCCACCCCGGTGGCCGGCAAGGCGAACACCTGGCGCTACTACTATACCGGCTCGCTCGCCGCCGGCACCGTCACCCTGCAGTTCGGCGCGAACACCTTCCGCGACGTGAACAATGTCCCGAGCGTCGCGCGCAGCGAATCGTTCGTCGTCTACTCCAGCGCTCCCACCATCCGGCCCAATGCCTCGGGCAGCGGCGGTCAGGTGGATGTCACCTTCTTCCAGCTTGGCAGCGCCGCCCTCAGCGCCGCTTCGATCAACGATGCTGCGCCGGAATTCGCCCTGCGCGTCAATGGTGCGCCGATCCCCGGCGTCTCGGTCTCCGGCGCGCCAGTGGGCAACAATGGCAACACCTACACCTACAGCTACACCGGCACCATTCCGGCGGGCGCGAAGGTGGAAGTGGCCTTCCTGCCGTTCGCCTTCAGCGACGTGAATAATCTCTCGAGCCCCGGCACGGTCGCCGGCGCCACGGCGAACCTCGTGAACCCGACGGGCACCGTTCAGTTGACGCAGATCAACTCCCGCCAGTGGATCGACGTCACCTTCGTTTCGCGCGATGGCAGCCCGATTGACCCGGCCTCGATCAATGGCGATGAGTTCAAGCTCTCCGGCTCCGGCGTCGGCCAGATCAAGACGGACAGCAACGGCTTCCCGGTCCTCGTGGGCGGCGTGCCGCTCCTCATCCAGGGCACTACCTACCGCTACTACCTCACCGATGCGGTTCCGGGTGATACCGTCGGGCTCTTCAAAGCGGGCACCGGCTCCACGCCCGGCGAAGTGTTCGTCGACTTCGTCGCGCCCACGGCCACGAGTCCGACCATCGGCTTCCAGACCAAGGATGGCGCCGTGAGCATCGCGAAGCAGGAACGCTTCACCCTCGATGCCACGCCGTCCACTGGCCCCGTGGAAGGTGCGCCGATCAGCATCGGACCGCTGACCCTGCAGGGTCCGACGATCGGCATCGACAAGGTCGGCTTCAAGGACGGCAAGCTCGTGCTCACGGTGGGCATCGGTGTGGATCGCGCCTCGCTGGCCTTCGGCGGCGCGGCCCCGACGAGCACCGGCACGCCGGCCCCGAGCACGCAGCAGAGTGGCAGCGGCGTGACGGCTGACCTCATCGGCGTGCACGGCCAGCTCGATGTGGCGGTCGACGTCTTCGGCCTGCTCAGCGGCAAGGTGGACATCAATGTGCCCGGCAAGTTCAGCTTCGCGGTGCAAGCGCTCGAGGTGAAGATCCCGAATGTTCTCACCATCAGCGGCCAGGGCATCCGCATCGCGTACGACCCGGCGGGTGGCCGCGACCAGGAGCTGCTCCGCGTCTATTCGGCGGACATCCAATTCCAAAGCTTTGCGGTGAGTGGCAAGCTGCGTCCGTATAACGTCACCACGAAGCAGAACCAGGACGCCACCAGCGATCAGATGGCCAGTGATCCGACTCCGATGGGCAAGACGACCACGACCGGTCCTCCCACCGTGATCCCGGGTCTTGTCGTGCGGATGAATGGCTTCACCATTGGCCAGGCCATTCTCCAGTACGGCGGCACGGCCACGGGCGGCAATGCGCTCTCGCAAACGCCACCGGCGCCCGGTCAGCCTGCCCCGACGAGCACGAAGATCCGCTTTGGCAGCATTCTGGAGTTCGACGACCTCCGCATCGGCGTCACGAATTTCTCAGTCAACTTTGATGCGGCCAATCCGGTGGTCTTCAATGGTTCGATCTTCATTGCGTCGGGTGGCGCGAAGGTGAACCCCGGCGGTGCGTTCTCGGTCACGGTGACCGACCGCCTCACGGCCGAGCCCGGCAAGGATCTCCCAGGCGCGCCGGATACGGAGGCGCTCCGCGCCACGCTTTCCTTCCACAATGGCAAGGTGGACTCCTTCCAGTTCGATGTGGATACGCTGCGGGTGGAACTGGGCGGCGTGCTTACCCTCATCGCCAGCGATCTCCGCCTCGATACCGGCGCCGTGGGCTCGCAGCCGCTGCTGCATGTGGGTGCGGTGGGCGCCGAGGTGAAGATTGGCAGCCTGGTCATCGGCGGTGAGGCGCGGAATTTCGAAATCCTCGGCGACGGCTCCTTCAACCCGCTGCCCGGCTTCGCGGTGGTGCTCAGCGTTGGCGCCGCCACCGGCGACAGCTTCAAGTGGCCGAGCTGGCTGCCGATCAAGATCACGGAGCTCGGCATCACCTGGCCGCAGGGCATCCAGCAGCATCCGGAAAACTTCGTCCTCACACTGTCCGCCTCGGTCACCGGCCTGCAGGGGCTGAAGGGCCTGCAATTCTCCGGCTCCATCGAGGGCGTGCGCATCGATGTGGGCAAGCTGCTCAAGGGCGAGTTCCCGATCGTCGATATCGCCGCCATCGGCGTGCAGGTCACGGGCAACATGTTCGGCGGCCAGATTTCCGCCGGCCTCGTGGGCGGCATCCTGAAGCTCGACTCCGCCGACCGGATGATCGCCTCGACCGACACGACCACGCCGGTCGCGGCGCGCATCTTCTTCCTTGGCCTGGAGGGCGGCTTCACCTTCCCGGGCATCGGCGGCCTCACCATCCGCCTCGCCCTCACCGAGCTCGGTCCGCTGGGCATCCTCATCACGGCCTCGGTGCCGGGCGGCATCCTGCTCGAGCCCAACACCGGCCTCTCCATGAACGACTTTGTGGCCGGCGTGGAATTCTTCAAGTCGCTGCCATCCATCGACGACCCGCTCGCCCTGCGCGGTTCGGCGTTCGATGCCAGCCCGAATATCACCGCCGACCAGTGGCTCGATTCCGTGAAGCAGCAGACCGTGCTGCAGTACCAGCGGATCAAGGCCAACCCGGGCACCAATGGCTTCGCTGCCGCCTTCACCTCGCCGATGACCATCACCGGCAGCGCGAAGATCTTCACCATTTACACCTCGAAGGAGGTCTTCAACGGCCAGGTCACGGTGAAGTTCAGCACCGACGGCAAGTTCCTCATCGGCGGCAAACTCAACTTCGCCAATGACCAGATCAGCCTGAGCGGCAAGCTGTATGCGGATCTCTCGAAGGTCACGTCGGGCGATGTGACCGTGCTCTTCCTCGCGGATATCCCGGATCAGGTCCGCCTCCTCACCATCCAGGGCAAGCTGAAGATGGGCTTCCGCAATGCGGGCGGCCAGGAAGTGACGTTCGACGTGCCCGCCACCACCGGCACCGGCTCGCCGACGGATGTGAAGCCCACGGCTTCGGTGGTCGACCCGTCCGGCGCCCGCGTGGATGTCGGCACCATCAACAGTCGTGTGCAGATTGGCACCGAGACCCGTCCGTATATCGACGTGATCTTCCAGGCGCCGAAGGGCCAGCAGCTCGACTACACTTCCATCCTCGATGCCGATTCGGAACTCACGCTGACGGTCGATGGCGTCGCGCACACCGTGGCCGGCAAGCCGGTGCCGATTGAGACGGTGATGGATTCCGCCGGCATTTCCACGGTGCAGCCCATCACGGGCGCCGATGACGCCGCGGTGATCGCCGAGATTCAGCGCACCGGCACGAACCGCTTCCGCTATTACATTGACGACGGAATGACGAGCTTCCCGACCGGCCTGGTCGATGTGAACTTCGTGGACAGCAGCTTCCAGAATGCGGCGGTCACCGGCGCCGATGGCTCCACCACGCCGGGCGCGAAGAATGTTGCCGCCACCAATGAGTTTGCCGTGGAAGGCCCGACCGCGCTGGTGCTGAACCCGGGCAATGCGGGCGCCATCGACCTCAAGCAGATCAACAACCGCAACTTCATCGACGTCGATTTCCCGAGCACCGTCACCGCCGATTCGATCACGGATTCGGATGCTGAGTTCAGCCTCAGTGGTCCGGGCCTCGGCAATGTGCAGCTCAATGCGGCTGAGCCTCCGCGCATGGTGAAGCAGACCGCTTCCACGGTGACTTATCGCTACTGGCTCACCGGCCAGTTCGACACGACCAAGAGCGTCACGCTGACCTACAACACCGGTTCGTTCACGGATACCGCATCGTCGCCGACCTTCCCGGCGCCGGTCACCGTTTCCAGCCCGGCCAACCACAGCTACCTCGATGTCAGCTTCAGCCCGTCGCGCGGCAAGGCGCTCGATCTGACTTCGATCACGGATGACCCGGGAGCCGAGTTCGCGCTCACCGGCCTTGGCGCCACGACCAGCAGTGTGACTGTCGAAGATCAGCCGCTGCAGATGACGGATGTGGACCCGACGACGGGCGCGGTGACCTTCCGCTACACGCTCGATGGCCAGTTCAGCGTCGGCCAGGTGAATGTCGTCTTTAAGAAATACACCGCGGGCGGCGACGGCTGGAAGGACAACAGCGCCTTCGGCAGCATCGCCACCACGCAGACCTTCCTGGTGAATGGCAGCACCGCTGACCTCACCAGCCCGATGAACGGCGCGGGCGTCGGCGCGGATCAGATTAACCAGAAGGGCGCCATCCAGGTCACCTTCCGCGCGCCGACCGGCAATACGCTCGATGCCAGCAGCATCAACGGTGACGAAGTCACCATCAAGGACGCCGCCGGCAATGTGGTGCAACTCGTCGGCGCGCCCGAGCGCGTGATGGTGGAAGGGCAGGGGACCAACTCCTGGCTCTACCACTTCTCCGGCTCGCTGAAGCCGGGCGTCTACACGGTGGAATTCGCCGCCAACAGCTTCCGCGACACTAGCAGCATCGCGAACCTCGCCGAGACTGAGTCCTTCCACGTGGATGTCAGCCAGGCCATGCTCTCGAACCCGATGCCCGGCCAGAACGCCGACCGCGAGACGCTCAACAGCCAAGGCTACATCGACATCACCTTCACCCCGACCGGCACGAACAAGATCGACCCGGCCAGCCTCACCGATTCCACGCCCGAGTTTACCCTTACCGGCGCGAACGGCCAGAATGTGGTGGTCAATGGCACGCCCACGCAACCCGGCTCGCTCGCCGGCACGAACACCTGGCGCTACACCTTTGCCGGCCAGTTCGATACCGGCACGCTCTCGGTCAACTTCATCGCCGGTTCCTGGAACGACCAGTATCTCGATCCGGCCGATGGCCTGCTCAAGCCCGGCGCCAGCGGCGCAGCGTCCACGCAGACCCTGAAGGTTCTCACCCAGGCCAAGTCCTTCTTCATCGAGATCAGCGGTGGCCTGGAATTGCGTGCGGCCGACCTGCTCGATGAGCCGCTGCTCAGCGCCAAGGCCCAGGCCACGCTGGAAATCGACACCGCCCGCAAGGTCATCTCGCTCGACTTCACCGGCCAGCTCAGCCTTTACAAGCTCGGCACCGTCGGCTCCACCGCCGGCCGCTTTATCCTCGATCTCAGCGGCACCACCGGCGCGTCGCCGCAGTTCTGGGGCGTGGCCACCATCACCACGAACCTCGTCGCGCTGGAGAAATTCGGTGTGTTCCTCGATGCGCAGGGCACGGTGCAGATCAACACCACCGCGCAGACCAAGACCGAGACGATCAAGCTCCCGGGCATTGGCCCGAATGGTGGCCCGCTCGAGCGCACCTACCAGCTCGCGCCGCAGAGCTTCTCGCTGGAACTGCTCGGCTCCGCGCGCATTCGCCCGCCGGGCACTGACAGCGACCTCTTCCGCGCTCGCGGCCTGTTCTACATGCGCATCACCTCGACGCGCTTCGAGCTCTTCATGGATGCCGAGTTGTCCTTCGGCGTGGGTGATAACCAGATCACCTATGGCAAGGCCACTGGCCTCATCGAAGTCATCGGCGAGGCCACGCGTCCGGGCGAAATTCCGGGCGTCGCCGGCTTCCTGAAGGTGAGCAGCGGCGGCGATATCGGCATCCCGAATGTCGGCGATATCTTCTCCATCAGCGGCTCCGTCTCACTGATGTTCAATACGACCTTTGCGGAGCAATCCTTCGACATCCCGCAAGCCTTCCTGCCGTATCTCTCGCCGGGCGATCCGACCTCGATCAAGGTCTATGCGAGCGCGCCGGGACTCAACGGCCAGCCGAATCCGGCCGCCGCGCCGTCCATCTACTTCGTCGCGACCATCCAGGCGGAACTCAAGATCGCCGAGGTCATCACGCTCACCGGCTTCCTGCAGATTAAGGCGGAGGCCAACGCGAGCGGCGGCAGCTTCGTCATCACCGGCGCCATCGGCGGCGAGATCCCGGTCATCGGCGCGGTGTCCGGTGCGCTGAATCTGTCGGTCTTCGTCGGCCCGAATCCGGGCGACACCGGCGTGGTCGGCCGCATCTTCCTGATCCGCGTGGCCGATGGCATCCCGGGCGTCCGCATCTCGGGCGAGTTTAACGCGGAACTGAATAGCTTCGATACCGGCGATCCCCACGCCACCGTGGAGACTTTCGCCATCGATGAGAACACCGGCCGCTTCAAGCGCGATGCCGCCGGTAATCTCACTACGGAAATGGTGGCGCTGAAGAACGGCTTCTCGCTGAAGCTCCGCGGCTCGCTGAACATCGCCGACACTATCACACTGGACGGCAGCTTCGTCTTCGACATCAGCGACAGCGAACTGGAGGTCCTCGCGGATGCCAAGGCGGTCATCGGGCCGCTGGGCCAGGTGAGCGTGAATGGCGCGCTCCGCATCAACAGCCAGGGTCTGGTCGCCCGCCTCAGCGTCTCGCTGGGGGCCGACTTCGGCGGCTCGGTCGGCCTGCAATTCTCGGTCGATGCCACCTTCTCCATCAACACCACCTCCAGCACGCAGACGGTTGGCGCCTTCACGGTGGAGCGCGGCTTGTTCATCGATATTGGCGGCTCGGTCACCTTCCTTGGCTTCGCCCGCGGCGACGGCCACATCGGCATCTTCATCGGCGCCGACGGCCTCCGCATCCAGTTCGACGTTTCGTTGTATCTGGGCGGCATCGGGTTTGAGGCCCACGGCCTCGCCGCCGTCTACTCGAACGGCATCGTGCTCGATATCGGCGTCAGCATTAACGCCAGCGTCGCGGTCTTCGAAATCTCCGCCTCGGGCCGCTTCCAGTTGAACACGACGGGCGCTCTGCGCGACGGCGTACAGCCCGGCTTCTATCTCAATGTGGCCGGCCACATCGAGATCCTGAAGATCCTCAAGTTCGACGCCACCGTCTCCATCCGCGTCTCGGCCTTCAACTCCTGGCGCTTCGACTTCAGCGCGGGCGTGGATCTGTTCGGCTTCGCCGGCCTGCACGCCGCCGGCTGGCTCGATTCCACGGGCAGCTTCAGCGTGTCGGTCGACGGCCACGTGCAGATTGGCAATGACGTGCTCGGCATCGAGGGCGGCTTCCACTTCTCCATCACGTCCATCGTCACCAAGGACAAGATCGGCAACGACTACTACATCTTCGATCTGCAGCTGGGCGGCGGCGTGGAGGCGCACCTGATCATCATCGACATCGGGGTGAACATCAACGCGCACTTCCACGCGGAAGGCAATGGCACCATCCCGATCGAACTCTCCGTCTCGGCCGAGATCGACCTGTTCTTCTTCTCCATCACGGTCAGCCACACCTTCACCATCGGCTACCTCGAGCTGCCCAAGCCGGTCTACCTCGCCGGCAGCGAGAGCAACCCGCGCGATTGGAATGGCGGCCGCCTCGTGCTGAATACCGGCACCCGCAACCTCTTCCGCGGCATCGGCGAGGGCGCGGCCAATGAGAACTACACCATCGAGCACATTGCCGGCACCGTGGGCGACGAAACGATCAAGGTGTCCTCGCTCGGCCGCAGTAACGTGTTCGAGCATGTGAGCGAAATCGTGGGCGATGGCGGTGAGGGCGCGGATGACTTCGTCGTTGGCCCGGGCGTGCTCTCGCCGGTGGTCTTGAATGGCGGCGAAGGCGACGACGCCATCATCTACGACGGGGACGGTCCGGCCCGGCTCTTCGGTGGCGGCGGCAACGACGTCATCCAAAACCTCAGCAAGGCCCAGTTCACGGATCCGAAGAAGACGCTGCTGTCGCCCATCACTTTTGACGGCATCACGGTCACGGACCTCTCCGGCGTCGAGATCTACGGTGGCAGCGGCGACGACTACCTCTTCCAGCGCACCGATCGCGCCGGCCGCATCCACGGTGGCACCGGCCGCGACCAGCTGTATGGCGGCGCGGGCAATGATGAGCTGTATGGTGGGGATGACGACGACCTCATCGTGGGCAATGGCGGCGCTGATTCCATCTATGGCGGCCTGGGCAATGACATCGTCCAGCTCACCGCCGACAACATCGGCACCCACGTCTACGCCGATGATGGCAACGACTCCGATACCTTGCAGCTCGCCGCCACCGCGGGCAACGACCTGATCAAGATCACCGCGGGCACCGGCAAGCAGGCCCTGTTCAGCATGAATAACCAGGGCACCATCACGGCCGATGGCGTGGAGAATGTCGCGGTCGACGGCGGCCTCGGTGCGGACAACTTCCAGATCGACAGCCTCAAGGGCACTGGCGTCGCGCACCTTACCTTGGATATGGGCCGCCAGGCGGTGCAGATCGGCACGACCACCAAGACGCTGAGCGACAACGGGACGCCGAATGACACGTCGGACGACAAGACGATGCAGGTGCCGAACTTCCAGTATTCGGACGACCGGGCGAAGGACACCGTGCTGATCAAGGGCGACGACCTCGCCGACTTCTTCACCCTCACCGAGATCAACCCGCGCGACAATAACGTGATGGGCGCCATCTCGGTGAACCGCCAGGGCGTGAATGACTTCACGATCGCCAACCCGGTCCGCGGCGAGGGTGACACGATTATCATCGACGCTGGCGGCGGCAATGACCGCCTCGACGCCTCGGGCATCGCCGACACCGATCCGACCGACAACGTTTCCTTCGCCGACCTCGCCGCGCTCAACCTCATCGGCAACAACGGCGACGACACGCTCATCGGCTCGCCCTATGACGACATCCTGAACAGCGGCGCCGGCAACGACCACGTCACCGGCGGCCAGGGCCATGATGTGTTCATGGATTCAGGTGGCGACGATACCCTCGTGGAGCGCCAGGACGCCGACATCGGCCTCTTCGGCAATGCGCTCGTCATCGGCAAGGTGGTCGGCGACGGCCGTGTGACCGAAATCACCCGCACCCACTATCTCGCGAACCAGGTGCAGCTGATCTCGGTGACGCCAGGCGCAACCGCCTTCCAGCTCTCGTTCAACAACGAGATGACCGTGCCGATTAATCCGTCTTCGCCGACCGCGACCAACGACCTGCGCCTCGCCCTCCTCGGTCTCGCCAGCGTCGATGACAATGGCGGCGTGGATGTCACCGGCAGCGGCACGCCGGAAGATCCGTGGAAGGTGCGCTTCCTCAAGATCTCCGCCGGCATCCAGGGCATTCCGGAGCTGACCGGTCCGGACGACAAGGTGTCCATCGCGTCCAAGACCATCCTCACCATGAACGCGGTGCAGGATCTGTGGACGAACGCCACGGCGGGTGACTTCACCATCACCTACCACGGCGCCACCAGCGCGCGCATCGCGTGGAACGCCTCCGCGGCCGATGTGGAGCAGGCCATCGAAGCGATGAAGGATGCGAGCGGCGCGAAGGTGTTGACGGATGTCACCGTGACGCTCCTCCCGACCGATTCCGGCAGCCGCGCCTGGCGCGTCACCATCCCGCTCACCGGCTCCAACTTCGACATGCCGGAATTCGTCGTTGATTCCTCGCGGATGGTCGGCGGCGGCACCTTCTTCAAGGCCAACGTCATCGATGAACAAGCCGAGCAGCAGCGCCTGATTGATGCCCAGGATCCGGACTACCTCGCCCTCGGCGCTCCGGTGAGCTTTGCGCTCCGCGACCGCGGCGATACGTGGTCCTCCAGCTCCATCTACGAGAGCACGCTGAACCCGGGCAACAATGCGGTCATCTTCGAACATGCCGAGCTCATCGGCGGCGCTGGAAACAACGTGATGGTCGTGAACGACGTCGACGGCCGCATCCAGGTCGGCACCATCGGCTACAACGTCTTCGCCTTCACCGGCACCGTCACCCTCGATAACGCTGGCAACGTCGGCTCCGAGGGCGCGCTGAACGAATACTACATCCTCAATTTCACCGGGGTGAACTCGGCCCGCGTGACCATCGCCGATACGGGCGGCGCGTCGGGCTTCGACGAGCTCGTGGTCAATGGCACCAACGGTCCGGACCAAATCACGCTCGATGCCTTTGGCGCCACCACCAACCGCGTGGGCACGGTCACCGTGGGCGACCGCACCAAGGCCACCAGCGACATCGTCAGCTACAAGGCCATCGACCGCGTCCGCGTGAACGGCCTCGCCGGCGCCGACGACTTCCTCTCCAACGACACCACCGTCTACACGGTCATCGACATGGGCAGCGGCGACGACAACGTGGTCGTGGCCACCGTCCCGCTCAAGCCCGACACCGGCAACCGCACACTCGAGTTCCCGGATGGTGTGCCCGTGGTGGATACCGACAACCTCACCAACGGCAACTCGGCCCCGCTGACCATCCTCGGTGGCGACCAGAACGACCGCTTCGAGATCAACCACAACCGCGCCAAGCTGTATCTCGACGGCGGCAACGGCAACGACCGCTTCCTGCTCAAGACCTTCCTCGTCCTGCGCGAAAATCCGGACGACGAAAACGAAATCACCAACCTTACCACGCTCTTCGGCGGGGCAGGGGAGAACCGCTACGACTACCTGCAAAATGCGCCGGTGAAGATCAACGGCGGCCCGGGCACCGACACCATCGTCCTCGTCGGCACCCCAATCGGCGACACCTTCGTCGTCACCGATTCCTACATTGCCGGTGCGGGCCGCATCATCAACTTCACCAACATCGAGGCCATCGAGATCGACGGCGGCGGCGGACCGGACAACATCTACGTCCTCTCCACCAGCCCGCTCTTCGAGACCACGGTGGTCGGTGGCAGCGGCGACGACACCATCCACATTGGCGGCGAGCCGCCCACGCTCGTGTTTGACCCGCCGGCCTTCCAGTACACCCCGCCGGCCTTCAAGGTAACGCTGCCGCCGGTGCTCGAATATTCCTCACACACCGACAACCTCGGCGGCTTCACCTTCCGGGTTAACCTCCTCAACTACATCGCCGGCGCGTCCGTCCAGCAGGTTACTGCCGCCTTCCTCGCGAACTACGTCAACGTCCTCAAGGCGCAGGCCCAGTTGACCTACGGCAACGTCAAGTTCGACACGAGCACGCTCACCTACAGTCCCGGCCAGCTCCAGGCGCGCATCGTCTACGGCACCTTCTGGATCTTCGACGCGCAGATCGAAATCACCATTCCCGACCTCGCCTTCACCTACCAGATCGGCGAGCTGAAGACCCGCGAGGAAGTGGTGCAGCCGGATACCGTCACCGTCGACCCGCCGCCGTTCGCGTTCAAGGCCATGCCGGTCTTCGACGTCTCGCGCATCCGCGGCCGCCTCATCGTCCAGGGTGGCGATCAATTCGAGAGCGGCGGGGACCGCCTCATCCTCCACAACCAGCAGGGTCTCTCCGCCGCCGGCCAAATCCGCATCCGCTCGAATGTCCCGCGCCTTGTGCAGATCGGCAACGACAGTCAGGGCAATCCGGTCTTCGTCCAGGATCGCGATGAGAACAACAACCTGCTCTTCGACGAATTCCAGAGCATTGAGGGCATCGGCCTGCCGACCGGCCTCGGCCAGAACGGTCTGCCGTACTTCGGCGTGGATGTGCAGGGCATCGAGACCATTGAGGTTCGCCTCGCCGATGGCCGCAATCCGGCCAGCAGCAACCCGGTCCTGAACGGCAATGACAACTTCACCGTTATCCGCACCTACCCGCCGCTGAACGACAAGCCCGGCCAGAACATCGTCATCGATGGCGGCGGCGGTAATGATCGCATCAACCTCGGCAACGTGGGCAGCCTCGCCCTCATCTACGGCGGCGCCGGCGACGATACCCTCGACGTCCGCGACCATCTTACCCAGACCATCTCCACCTCGCTGACGAACGGCACGTTCAAGCTTACCTTCGCCGGCCAGACCACGGGAGACCTCGCTTACAATGCCAGCGCCGCCCAGGTGCAGGCCGCGCTCGCCGCACTCTCGAACATCCCGGATCAGGACGGCATCGAGGTCACCGGCTCCGGCACCGTGTCCGACCCGTGGGTGGTTCACTTCCTCAGCTACTCGTCCTCGGTCATGGGGACGCCGGACCTCACCGCGAGCCGCAGCGAGGTCACCATCAAGGCCGGTAACCTGAACAGCATCCTCGGCCGCGTGTTCTTCGACGGCGACGCGCATACCAGCGAGCAGGAAGTCAACGTCGCCTCCAGCAACCCCGACTTCAGCGAACTCCTCCGCAACGCCCCGTTGGTCTACGTCAACACCGCGCCCACGCTCGATTCCAACGGGAACATCATCAGCTACGCCGCTGGCATCCTGAAACCCATCGTCTTCGACCAGGGCGGCAAGATCGCGGTGTACGTGGTGCAGGTCGACAAGCGCGGCAACATCATCGAGGACCAGGTTCAGCTCCTGCAAAACCCGGCGCTCGGCGATGTCGCGGGTAACCGCCTCTTCTACGATCTCAACGGCCAGCAGACGACCACCGATACCGGCCATCCGGTCCTGCTCTCCGTCCCGCGCGTGAGCACGGTGCTCGTCACCCGCGCCATCGACATCCTCACCTCCACGCCGGGCGTCGACACGATCAACATCGACAATTCCAGCATCGCCACCGGCTCCGATGCTACCTTCGACAGCTACCTGCGCTCCGTGGACCGCATCGTGGGCGGCGGCACGCAGACCCACGGCGCTGACAAATTCCTGGCCGATCCGAACCTCGCCAGCTCGCTGGTCATTCCGTTCCGCGCCGGCCAGACGCTGAACGATGTCACGCTGCAGGTGGTTATCGATGGCGTCACCCGCGGCCTCTTCCCGAGCGAGTTCGACTACGACACCGCTCACCCGGATCACATCACCATCCACGCCAGCGCGCTGAAGAACACCGCGGGTGTCTCCAAGACCGGCGTCGTCCAGGTCACCTACCGCGACTACTATGCCGTGGCCGATGCCGCTTACTATGTGGGCGGCGAGCCCGTGGTGGATCCGTTCACCGGCGAAACCCTGCACTTCGCAGGCGGTGAACTCGTCTACGACGTCTACACCCGCGCCCAGCTGTTCGACATCACCGGCCAGCCGCTCAAGCATTCTGCGGGCGACGTCGTGCAGCACTTCTACGGCGAGCGCGTCGTCCACACCGCCGGCGAAAACGTGCGCTACCTCGGCGGCGAAGCCTCTTACGAGGAGCCGGCCCGCCAGCAGTTCACCAATGCCACCGTGGCCGCCGGCTCGCAGTTCACCCTCAGCCGCATCGATATCACCGCTAGCAGCCGCGTGACCGTTACGGTCCTGCGCAACGGCCAGACCCAGCTCCTCGCGCCCAGCGCCTACGCGGTCGACGCCGCGACCAACACGGTCACCATGCTCCAGGCCATTGCGGGCACGATGACCGTCGAGGTCGCCGTCTCCGAGCCGGTGACGAATCCGAGTAACCGTGAAAGCTTCAAGGGCATCAGCATCGCGGCCGGCCAGCTCTTTGATCTCTCCACCGACATCACCCCGGCTGACGCCATCTCCGTTCGCATCGTGCAGGCCGATGGCACCATCGTCCCGCTCTCGCCGTCGCAGTACACGGTCTTCGTCGATACCAACAAAGTCCAGATCGCCGGCGCCTACGGCCCGAATGTCCGCCTCGATATCGACATCGTCAGCCCGTTCCTGCATCAGGCCGGCCAGGCGGCCGTCCAGAATCGTGGCGATCGCGTCCTGGAGGCCTACGGCGCGACCTTCGATCTCGACAAGCTCAGCACCACCACGGCGCTCACGCTCCCGGCCACGGGGCTGAACAAGAACGACATCGTCTCCGTCACCATCTCCAGCCCGGCCACGACCTTCACGCTGCCGCGCGACGAGTTTGAGTTGAGCGGGAACCAGATCACCTTCGCCCATCTCCAGCCGGGCAATCAGGTTTCCGGCGGCCTCACCGTCAAGGTCACCCTCGCGAAGGTCTTCAATTGGTCCGCCGGTCCGTCCTTCGACCTCACCGGCTTCCGCGATCTCCAGACGACGGATCAGCTCGTCGTTACCATCCTGGATCCGCAAAACACCCCGGGCTCCAAGGTCTTCAACCTCACGAGCGCCCAAATCACCTGCAATGGCAACGTCCTCACGCTCGCCCCGGGTGTCACCCTCAGCAGCACCGCCACCGTCCGCTTCACCGTGGTGGTCCAGGGCGTGCACCGCGCGGGTGAAGGCCAGTTCTACAATGGCAGCGAGCTCCTGCAAATCGGCCAGCCACTGGTGAAGAAGGATGGCACGCAGTGGGTGTTCGATGTCGACGAATCCGGCAAGGTCCGCACCTTCGCCGCCGACACCTTCTCCGCCGCCGCGCCCGCCGGCAGCACCGCCACTCTCGTGGTGAAGTCGAATCCCGCGCTCTTCACCCCGAACTCCGTCCGCGAAATCACCCTCGGCGGCTCCGCGAATGCTGGCGACACCTGGACCATGGTGCTCAATGGCCAGAGCTTCACCGTGAAGGTCAGCGACAACCAGAGCCTCGCGGACGTGGCCACCGCCTTCGCCGCCTCGCTCAATACGGTCTCTGGCTACACCGCGAAAGCCAGTGGCGCGGTCGTCACCCTCACGCGGAAGGACGCCTTCCACGCTCGCGGCGAGCCGGTTTACGCGGTGAACAACGGCGCGCTCGTCCTCGGTCCGGACGGTCTGCCCGCCCAGGCCACCTACGCCGGTGGCGAGCCCGCCTTTTATCTCGGCAACGAGCCCGTTGTTTACTTCGGCGGCGAAGTGGCCTTCTACCTTGCCTCGGATACGGTGCAGGACGTTCAGGTGCAGCAGCGCGTCACCGGTTCGCTCCTGCCGACCGGCGCGCAGATTAACTTCATCAATACGGAGAGCACGGTCATCTCCCTCGGCGATGGCGCCAATCACATCACGGTGACGCCGGGCATCGGCCAGTCGCCGATTATCGCGCCGACCACGCCACCCATCACGCTCCTCGGCAGCTTCGTGGGGTACACCGGCACGACCCGCGTCAATACCGGCGCGGCCATCGATACCTTCGACATCCGTCGCCTCCAGGGCCCGACCACCATCTTCGCCGGCGCCGGGAACGACATCCTCAACATCGGCACCCAGGCCGGCCTGAACAACAATAAGCTCGGCGTCCTGAACGAAATCACCGCCGAGCTCACGGTGAACGGCGAGGCCGGCGTGGACGTCCTGAACATCGATGACGACAACGACTCGGTGGATAACGGCGGCGCCCTCACGCACGAGTACCTCACCACGGGCGCCTCGCTCATCCAGATTCCGGGCGCGACGACCAAGGGCTTCTTCGGTCTGGGCGGCCGCCTGCACTATCTCACCTCGGAAACACTGAATCTCTTCCTCGGCACCGGCAGCGATACGCTCCTCGTGGGCAGCAGCGCCGATCAGCTCAACCCGGCGCTCAACAGCACGATGAACGGCTTCCCAGCGCTGCTGAATGTCATCGGCAATAACAACAACGCCACCGGCGACGTGCTCACGGTCTTCGCGGGTGGCGACCGCCGCAACCTGCCCGCCGTGGTCACCGGCTTCACCGGCACGGTGAAGAGCGATGGCCTCGACGGCTTCGGCATGCTCCAGGGCATCCACTACACGCAGTTCGAATCGCTCGAACTCGACCTCAGCGATGGCAACGATCACGTGTTCGTCGATTCGACGCATGCCGGCACCACGAGCATCAACACGGGTGATGAAGTCGCCCTGGCCAACGTCACGAACGACATCGTCAATATCCAGAGCACCACCGGCCCGACGGTCATCCGCACCGGCGCCGGCAATGACCGTATCCGCGTGAACTACACGGTCGATGGTCTCCAGACCTTCCGCGACGGCATCGGCGATACACTCAGCCTCGAGGGTGGCGAGGACAACGACTTCTACGAAATCGGCCTCTCCGGCACCGGCTCCGCGCTGATCAACATCACGGATTCCGAGGCCGGCGACGCCAACGACATTCTCCGCATCTACGGCACGCTCGCGCCGGACTTCTTCCTCTTCCGCCCGCACACCATCCTCTCGCTCCAGACCGATTCCAACCGGATGCCCGTCCAGGGCGGCACCGCCGAGCGCGTGAACTACCACGGCGCGTTCGGTGGCCGTATCTCCGTCTTCGGCCGCGACGGCGATGACTTCTTTATCTTCGATGACACGAACGCGCCCATCACCGCCTACGGCGATGCGGGCAACGACACCTTCCAGGTCGGCCAGCTCTACAAGTCGCCGCGCGACGCCACGAATCCGTTCAACGGCCTGCTGCCGGATGACTACTTCCCGACCACTCTCACCACCAAGGGTTACCTGAGCAACGGCATCAGCGCCACCGCCGAACTCCACGGTGGCACGGGCAACGATAGCTTCACGGTCTACCGCAATACGGCCGAGCTCTTCCTCTTCGGTGAGGAGGACGACGACACCTTCCGCATCCGCGCCTTCGTCCGCGTCGATCCCAAGGATCCGAAGAAGCCGTTCACCAACATCAACGGCGGTCAGGGTGCCGACGTCATTGATTACACCGTCAACGCCCCGGTCCGCATCGAGGGTGGCGACGGCTTCGATACCCTCACCATCGTCGGCACCGAGTTTGGTGACGACTTCGTGGTCACCGCCGAGGGCGTCTTTGGCGCCGGCCTCTTCATCACTTACGGCACCATCGAGAAGCTCACCGTTGACGGCCTGGAGGGCAACGACACCTTCTTCATCGTCAGCACGCCGGAGAACGTGATTCTCCAGACGATCGGCGGCCTCGGCACGGATACCTTCCACGTCGGCGGCTTCCCGGATCGCACGCCGGTGATCGTGGTGAGCAAGAGCCTCGAAGGCCACAGCGGCGTCATTGACCAAAGCATCTTCTCCATCGACGGCGCCTACAACGCCATCTTCGCACAGGATCTCTCGGTGAAGGTCTACGACAACGATGCGGCGGGCGTGCAGATTCGCCTGAACAACGGCCCGCTCCGCGTGTTCGAGACCAACCCGCTCGGCGCGAACCTCGTGAGCAACACGTATCAAATCGTGCTCACCCGTGCGCCGGAGGAAAGCGTACGGATCACCGCCGCCCCGCCGCACACCGAGAGCGACGACCGCACCGGCGCCCAGGGCATCAGCCTCGAGGCCAATAACACTGGCATCTTCAGCGCGGCGGGCGTCACCCTCGTGTTCGACCGCACGAACTGGTTCATCCCGCAGACCATTACCATCCTGGCGCCGAACGACGCCGTGGCCGAAGGCCGCCAGACGCTCGTCATCCAGCACACCGTCATCCAGGGGGGCAGCACGGAGGACGGTGGCGCCTATGATAATCTCCCGATCCTGAGCGTGCCGGTGGATGTCATCGACGACGATGCCGCCAACGTGATCATCGCCCAGACCGGCGCCGACACGGCGGTGGGCGAGGGGGTTAATTCGACCAACGCCAATAACCTGCGTCCGGAGCGCGACAGCTACTACATTGTCCTGACCAAGCAGCCGCTCGGCCCAATCTCCATCAAGCTGCACTCCGACGACCAGACCCGCATCGAGGACGCCGCGGGCAACCTGCTCACCTCCGTCCTGTTTGACCCGACCAACTGGAACAAGACGCAGCAGATCTTTGTCCGCGCCCTCGACGACAACGCCAAGGAAGGGACGCACTACTCGCGGATCACGCACGAGATCGATACCACGGTCTCCACCCTCAACGACTTCTTCGCCCTCACACCGGACAACGTGCTCGACGGCCTCATTGCGTCCATTAAGGGCGACGTGGTCAATCTGCTAAACCCGGTGAAGGTCGCGGGACAGAATCAGGTCAAGGTCACCGGCCCAGCCTTCCGCCTCACCGCGCTGACCAATACGAGCATCGTGCCCGGCAGCCTCGTGAAGGCCTACACGCACGTTTCCATCCAGCTCACGGGCAGCCCGAGCGCCGGCCAAATCTGGCAGGTCCGCCTCGATGGCGCGCCGTTTGCCTATCGCGCGCTGGCCGGCGATACGCTGCCAGACATCGCCACCCATCTCGCCACGCTGATCGACGGCCCGAACTACACGGTCCTCGTAAATGGCTCGACGCTCGACATCGTCCGCGCTCAGGGCGCCGCCTTCAACGCCGTCGTCGAACACTTCGCGCCCGCCACCACCGTGGACGACCACACCGGCGGCACCGTCAACGTGCTTGGCGAGAGCAGCGACTACTTCATCGAGGCCGCCATCCAGCTCAACGGCCTGAACGCCATCGACGACGGCAAGGTCTGGAGCGTGAAGTTCAATAACGACACCTTCCGCTACGTGGCCGGCAGCCATGGCGAGACCCGCGTTATCGACAACGTGGATGTCCGCATCTCCGACGACGACACGCCGGGCGCCATCATCAAGCCGGCCAACAACGCGGTGAACGTCACCGAGGCCAGCGACCTCGTGGCGCTTGGCGAAGGCGTCGTCAGCCGCGTGGTTACCGGCAAGCGCTACCTCGCCGTGTCGGTCAATGGCACCGTCGCCCCGCAGGGCACCTACCGCATCACGGTCACGAACGGCCTCGGCCAGCCGATGGGCTTCGCCGAGCAGATCGTCAGCACGCCGAATGTCTCGTTCGATTCCGTCATCGCCGCCCTCGCCACCACGCTGAACACCATCGCGGGCATCGACGTCACCTACGAGATGACCACGAGCAACGGCATCCGCACCGCGGTTCTCTCCATCATCAGCGAGACGAATGCCGACATCCTCGTCAGCATGCTCCCGGTCACGGGCGTCACCGAGAAGTTCGTCACCAAGTCCTTCTACGCCGACTTCGGCACCTCGGTCCTGCGCGAGATTGGCGTGCACGACGCGCTCTTCAATGCCCAGAACATCGACCTCGGCAACTGGAGCACCAGCTCGAACGACGACATCGTCTACAACGACAACAACGGCACCCACACCTGGGACCCGCACCTCTCCATCCTCGGCACCGGCGACGGCACGCTCGACGTTTACCGCTTCAACATCTCGACCACGATGCTCGCCAAGTCCGGCGGCACCGTGCGCGCCACGTTCGATATCGACCACGGCTACGACATTGGCGACGCCATCAAGTGGGCCAGCCTCATCCGCCTCTTCGACCAAAACGGCCGCCTCATCGCGCAGGGCGCGGGCCGCTCGAATCCGCTCACGGATGGCAACCTGGGCAGCACGTCGCCGAATGACGACTTCCTGCAGTACCTCTTCACCCTCCCGGGCACCTATTACATCCAGATCGACAACGCCCCGGCCCTCGGCGCGCTGCCCGTCGGTGTGGATTACACTCTGCAGGTCAGCATCCAGAATCATCCGGTCTCGGGCTTCGTCTTCGCGCCGCAGCCGGTCGGCGAGAGCGAACCGAACGACGACACCTCCTCCGCGCAATCGCTGGAGAAAGCCACGCCGACCAGCACCAGTTTCTTCTACACGTTCTACGATCCGAATATCGGCAATGGCACCATCGGTTCCGACACGCCGTATGTCCGCGTCTCGGGCTCCGGCGACGGCCATGCGGACGTGTTCTCCTTCGTGGTCACCGATGCGATGCTCAACCCGCGCGCCCATGAGACCATCAGCACGCCGAAAGATTCCGCGCACGTTTACTACACCAGCCTCAGCCTGAAACTGAATGGCGCCATCACCGCCAATGACCAGTGGGCGCTAACGGTCCGTGGCGTGACGTACACCGTCACCGTCGATGCGAGCGACACCTACAAGACCATTGGCGCCAAGTTGCTCACGCTGCTCCCGGCGCGCTTCGGCGGCTCCAGCGTGTCCGACGACGGCATCCTCACGCTCGTCGATCCGGGTGGCTTCACCTTCCAGGGCCTCAATAACCTTGCGCGCCATGGCGGAACCGTTAGCCGCACCAACACGGCCACCGATACGACCGGCAACAAGATCCTCTTCCAGGATGCGAAGATCACCCTCGCGAACTTCGCCAACAACGACACCACCCGCGCCGGTGAGACCTGGACCGTCACGCTGAATGGCTCCGTGGTCGCCACGGTCTCGACCGACAGCACCACGACGCCCGGCACCACGCTGACGCTCACTCAGGTGGCCGCGGAAATGGCCCGCCAGATCGGCACCGCCTTCGGCGCGGGCTCTGCGGGCGATGTTCTTTCGCTCAATAGCACCGCCGGCTTCACCATCGTGGTGACGGTCTCCGGCGAGAACCCGCAGAGCTTCGTTTCCATCGCCGGCACGCCGCGAGCCGGTGCGCTCGACGGCGCCACCATCACCCTCAGCAATGGCGCCAGCACGAACGCGCCGAACGGCACCTACACCATTACGCTGAATGGCGTCCCGCATCCGGTGACCGTCACCGGAAAGACGCTCGATGAAGCCGCGACTCTCCTCGCGGGTGTGGTGCCGGCCGGCTTTAACGCGATCGTCGACGGCTCGAAGATTACGCTGAACCCGCCCGTGGGCACGGCCGGCTTCACGGTCACGGTAACTGGTCCCACCGGCGCGAGCTTCGCCATCGCCGGCACGCCGGTGCAAATCGCTGGTCCGGTGACCAATTGGACCGACCTCGACCTCTTCATTACCGGGACGCCGCGCGCGGGTGAGACCTGGCAGCTCACCCTCACCGGCGCGCCCACCGCTGTCACTTACACGGTGGACGGAAGCCCGACCACCGGGGAAATCGTCGACGGCATCGTCGCGCTGGAAGACAACATCAATAACCAGTCGGGTACGCAGGGCTATACGTTCACGAAGGCCGGCAGCGGCACCGCCGCCGACCCGTATCACGTGCACATCACCCGCAGTGCCGGCACGTTCACCGCAAGCCTGGATGTGCTGCCCGCTGGCGGCGCCGTTTCCACCACGCGCAACTCCATCGCCATCAATCTCAGCGGGACGCCGCAACCGGGTGAGACCTGGACCATCAATCTCGGCGGCGGTGCGGTGGCGTCCTATGTCGTGCCTGCCGGCGGCGCCACGCTCGTCCAGGTGCGCGACGCGCTCATCAGCGGCACCAACGGCGTAAATGTGGATGCCAGCACGAAGGACGACTACATCGCTCGCGCCGACGGCAACCGCATCGTCATCACTGCCCGCAGTGGTTCCGCTTCCGCCACGGTGAACGTGGGCGCTCCCGGCACCATCGTGGCGTCGGACGCCAGCGCCACCAGCATCAAGATCGATCTCACTGGTCCGACCCACGCCGGCGAGCTCTGGACGATCTCCGTCGATGGGCACGTCTTCACCACGAATACCCCGGTGACCGTCACCTCCGGTACCGTGCTCCAAGCCGTCGCCGCCGACCTAGCCAGCCAGATCAACAACAGCCCGCTCCTCACCGGCTATGGCGCGGGCATCGAATCCACGGGTACCTCCTCCGAGCAGTGGACCATCGTGATCACCAAGCTCGCCGGCGGCAGCTTCACCATCCCGTCGCCGAACGCGCCGCAGCTCTACACCATCGATAGCGCCTCCCTGGCCACCACGCACACCGCCACGCTGCTCGGCAAGCCGGCCAATGGCGAGACCTGGATGATCCGCTGGACCAACGGGGCCAGCGGCGCGTTCTCCTATGTAGTCAGCGGCGCCAACCACACAGTCGACGACGTCATCAACGCCTGGATCGCGACTCAGCCGAGCGGCAACTTCTCCATCAGCGGCGACACCACTGCTGACACCGTCACGGTGAAGAGCACTGGCGCCAGCCCGGCGACCTTCACGCTCACGATCACCGTCTCCCGCACGACTGGTGCCGTCACTGGCCAGGCCGTGGAATCCGGCGCGCCCGCCCGCACCAAGGTCTTCAATCTCACCGGCCCGGTGAACCCAGGGGACCGGTGGCGCGTGAGCTTCGACGGCAATGATTTCGATTCCAACCCGGCGGCCGCCAGCACGACGGATCCGACGGCGGTTCTCAACGACCTCGCCGGCCAGATCGACGGCTTCAGCGGCAACGACTACGTTGCTAGCGTCGACGGCACCAAGCTCATCATCACCGAGATCACCTCGGGTAATAACACCTACACCACCTCCGTGACCGCGCAGCAGAAGCTGACCGTCTCGGGTTCCTCGGTTGCGACCACGGAGCGCAACCTCACCGGCTTCGCCAACGTGGGCGACCACTGGACGATCACGGTCAATAACGTGAAGTACACCGTCGAGGTGGCCACCGGCGACACGCTCAACAGCATCGCCACCAAGCTGGCCGCCAAGATCGATGCCGATCCGAACGACGCTGGTTACGCCACGGCGGTCGCTTCCGGCACAAAGATCTTCTTCGCGCGCGTCGCCAATACCTTCGGCACCGGCGACCTCGCTCTCACGGTCAGCCAGGGCGCCGACCATGGCGCGGTCCTCCTCACCGGCAACCTCAAGCCGGAGAACACGCAACTCATCACGCTCACCACGCCGGCGCAGGACACCGTCCAGCCGAACGACGCCTGGCGTCTCCTCGTCCTCGAGCCCACCGGCACGAATGGCGCGCTGGAGACCCACCGCTATGAAGGCGTGACCGATACCACGGCCTCGCCGTCTGCCGCCGCCACGGTGCTGCGCGGAGCCCTGAATACCGCCGGCTACGTGGCCAGCATCTCCGGCAGCAACGCCGTCAAGGTCGGCACGGTCGATGGCAGCGCCATGATGCTCGGCGATGCGACGTCCGATGGTTCCGCCGTCGAATATCTACGCGTCACCCCGTACGATCCGCTCCCGGCGAATCTGCCCACCGATCCGCGCCCGCACTACCTTACTTCGCCCACCATCCAGCTCTCTTCGAATGGCACGAACGACTTCGTGCGGGGCGACAAGTGGGATATCGTCCTCGACAACCAGCTCTACACCTACGAGGTGCCCGGCGGCGTCCCGAACGGAACCATCAATACCGTCGCTGCCGGCATCGCGTCTCTCATCAATGGCGGCGTCTCCGTCCGCACGACCACTCCGGGCAGCGCCCTCGCCGACGAAGTCCAGAAGGTCTACACCGTCTCCTCCACTGGCACCTTCACGCTCACGTTCCGCCAGACCACCGACGTCAGCGATACCAGCAACCCGCCGCAAACCACGAGCGCCCTCAGCGTCAAGGCCACCGCCGCCGAGGTGCAGGCCGAACTCCAGAAGCTCAAGCTTGTGGATGGCCGTCTCCTCCAGGTGTCTGTCACCGGCTCCGGCGCGGTCAACGATCCGTGGATCATCACGTTCCTGAACATGGACGGCCAGGATGTGCCGCTCCTCATGGGCTCGGTCTCTGGTGGCAACCCGGCCTACACCGCCACCGCCACCGGCAACAGCATCAAGATCGATGCCACCTCGCCCAACAGCCAGAACGGCTTCGTGTTCGATATCGCCCGCGGCGGCCAGGTCCACATCATCCTCGACATCGACAAGAGCAACCTGCTCTCCGGCCAGGCCTACGGTTACTTCGGCTACTATAACTACACCGCCAGCGTCGGGGTGGAGTTGCTCAATGCTAACAACCAGGTCCTCGCCAGCGATTACTACGGCGCGCCCGGTCACCGCACGAGCGTCGACGCCGGCAGCGACAACAACCGCGACGGCTTCCTCGAGTTCGACATCAAGCCAGAGATGATTGGCGGCACCTCCGCCACCTTCTATGTGCGCGTCCGGACTTACTACGACTACGACGACTTCGACCGCACCGGCCAATACCCGAACTTCTTCCTGCCTGATGGCTTCGGCGAAGGCGTGGCCACCGGCCAGTCCTACGAGCTGAATATTTCCATCCCGCTCCACGAGACGAACTCGCAAGCCGTCAGCCTGGAAGGCAAGGCCATCACCATCACCTCCGGCACCGGCGCGGGCCAGACCGCCATCATCACCGGCTACAACCCGCAAACGAAGGAATTCACCCTCGACCGCCCGTGGGCCATCCAGCCGGATAGCTCGAGCAACTTCGAGATCGCTTACCACCTCGACGACGAGAAGCTCGCCGACAGCTACACCAACGCCCCGACCACCGACAGCTACACGGTCACCCTCACCAGCGCGCCGGGCGCCTTGGTTTACATGGATGTCGTGCCGGCCCTCACCCGTACCTACAACGCCGACCTCGCGTTTGACGCGCTGCAGAACAATGGCCGCAACGAAGCGGTGCAGGTCCGCACCGCCACCACCCGCGCGACCATCGAGCTGCGCGGCGCGGTGAAGGCCGGCGAAATCTGGACCATCCGTCTCACCGACACCGACCCGAACAATCTCGCGCACAGCACCCGCTACCCGCAGACCTTCGCGGTGGTCGCCGACGGCACCAGCACGCTGGAGTCCCTCGCGGCCGCGCTCGCTGCGCAGATCGATGCCGAGCCCGCCTACATCGCTCGTGTGAAGGGCACCACCATCACCATCACCGCTATCCCGGTCGGCGTCACGGCGGCGCGCGCTTTCTTCGCCGAAATCCAGACGGGCCGCGGTGGCGCGACCATCACCGCTACGCGCGACATCAACGGAAACGTCACCGCTGCCCTTGTGCAACTCGTTGGTGAAACGCTGGCCCGCCTGCCCGTGCCGGAAATCTGGCAACTCACGATCAACGGCGAAAATATCAGCTACCACGTGAATCCGGGCGACTCGCTGGAGACCGTCGCTTCCGGCCTGAAGAACGAGCTCACCCGTATCCACGGGGCCAGCGCTACCCGTCTCGTCGGTGTCCAGATCACGCTCGATGCCAGCGGCACCGCGCTGCAGGTATCGATGTCGGGCGGCGCCTCCTTCGCGATCGGTTTCTCCGTCACTCCGGAGACCAATGGCGCCGTCATCTCCGGAGTGCAGAACGCGGTGAAGCAATACACGCACGCCGACATCACCCTCACCGGCCACCCGGTTGCGGTGCCCGTCGGCGAAGAGCCCGAGCAGTGGAAGCTGGTCATCGATTCCAACGCCATCACCTACAACGTGCAGGCCGGCGACACGCTTGCGACCATTGCCGCTCACCTCGCCGCAAATCTCTCGATGCTCGCGCCGAGCGTGGCCGCCGCCTACCAGGTCACCGCGGCCAATGGCGTGATTTCCGTCCAGCGCAAGGACGGCGGCGGCTTCCAGGTCGCGCTCATTGTTACTCCGGTCTTCGAAAGCGCCTCGCAGGTGAAGCAACTGCTCGTCTTCGCACCGTCTTCCTGGGCTTCTTCCGCGGGCATGCTCAGCGGCGTCGGCGCGCCGTCCACCAACCTCGGCGCCGAGGGCGGCCACTACATCGATACCGCCACGAACATGACGTGGCTGAAGACCGGTGGTATCTGGCAGCAGGCCGCCATCTACGGCACGGCGGCGCCGACCGCCGCCGACGGCCAGGACGGCGACACGTACGTCAACACCCAGACTGACGCCACCTACCTGAAAGCCGGCGATACCTGGCTGCTCCTGCCGAAATGGAATGCCGAGCAGCAAGTCCTCGTGCAGGCCATCGATGATTCGTTCGTCGACGGCAGCGACGCCTTGGTCTTCCCGGCGCCGGAATCCCGCGTCAACGCCATCCGCGGCCCGCTCATCATCAATGGTGGCATCGGCACGCAGGAGGACGCCTTCCTCAATGATCCGTTCCGTCTACCCGGCGAAACGAACCTGCCGCTGCCTGATGGCCGCTTCGTCGGCCGCCCGGCCGCCGGCCCGCAGGATACCTTCACGGATATCTACGCCATCCACACGCTGCCGGAATACGGCGAGCGCCTCGGCTTCGATCCGCGCATCAATCTCGCGCTCTACAACGTGACACTTCTCAGCGGCGGGGCTTCCGGCACGTCCCTCGATCTGCTCACCGCGGGCCTCGGCACCTCGCGCAACATCCTCACCGTCGCCAACGACACACCGTTCAACGTCGGCTCCTTCAGCACCACCAGCACCGGCCCGAACCACGGTACCATCACCCTCACCGCCATCCCGCGCGCCGACCAAGTGGGCAGCATCGATTGGAAGAGCGCCATGGTTTCGCTCCAGGGCCTGCCGAATGGCAACGAAGTCTGGACCGTCACCATCGACGGCCACGTCTTCACCATCCGCTCCTCCAGCTTCGTGGAAGGCGATATCTCCAGCGTGGCCGCCTTGGTGCAGAAGTTCACCTCGCCGACCATTGATGCGTTCTCCGCTTATCTCTGGACGCTCTTCAGCCCGTCCGAGCAGACCATCCTGCTCGACAACAGCCTCACGGAGTCCGTCCGCATGGCCGCGCTGCTCGAGGGACTGAACTCCATCCTCGCCGGCCCGTCCCTCTACTCCGTCGCGCGCTTCCAGGGCATCAATCTTTCTTCCGAGCTCCAAGCCCTCATCGCTTCGAATCCGACGGGCGAAGCGCTCTACCGGATGAACCGCAAGCTCATCGAGGCCGCCTACCCGAGCATCGTTGCGCCGGATACCGCCACGCTCCTCGAGATGGTGCAGAAGCTCACTGCCGCCGTGGAGGCTGTGCCCGGCATGCCGCGCATCGACTTCTACAGCTCGGTCTTCGGCAACCGCATCATCTTCTCAAAGGATTCCGGCTCCTTCCGTTTCAACTTCGCGGTCGATGCCAATAGTGCCATCGACGCCACCATCCGCGGTACGCCCGCGAGCTACCCGCCGGGCACCGTCTGGACGCAGGCCGCGTGGGTGCTGAGCGGTGACTTCAAGGCGAATGACGCGGTGACGATCCGCTTCGCGAATCAGATTTTCACCGCGACGCTCCCGTCCTCGCTGCCCGCGGATCCGATCGCCTACCTCACCGACGCCCTCCAGACGGCTATCCTGGGCAACTCCGCCGTCTCCGGTTACCAGCCCAGCATCACGGGCGACAGCATCCGCCTTGCGCAGCCCGTGGCCTCGCCGTTCGTGGCCATCCCCAGCGCGGGCCTCGCCATCACCGCGAGCCAGGCTTCGGCGGAGAACCCGGCGCTCCTGCAGCAGGCCTCCATCGGCGTCGTCGGCCCAATTGCCGCCCAGCAGCACTTCAGCGTCACGCTGAACGGCACGCTGTTTGAATATATCGCCCGCGCCGGCGACCGCGCCGCCGATGTCCTGGCCGGCCTCCAGGCCGTGCTGAAGAACAGCGGCTACCTGCCCACCATCGAAGGCGAGGTCCTCAGCCTGCACGCCCTCTCGCTCGGCGATACCTACTTCTACACCCCGGTCAACCTGAACACTCGCGTCAACGAGGACGACCAGGTCGACACCCTCGTCGTCCACAACAGCGACAGCCCGGCCGACGACCAAGGCACCCTTACGGAAGACCACATCAGCGGACTCGGCATGGGCGCCACCGCGGTGGTCGGTGGCCGCTCCTTCGATGGCGGCATCAGCTACAGCAACCTGGAGGTCCTCAATATCCAGCTTGGCTCCGGCAACGACCATTTCACCGTCGACTCCACGCATCGCAACCTTACCTTCATCACCAGCGCCAACGGCAATGACGTGGTGGATGTGAAGACGATCCTGGGCCACACCATCATTCAGACCGGCTCCGGCAACGACACGATCAACCTCCGCAGCAACGACCTCGTCCTCGATCAAATCTCCGGCATGCTCGTGGTCGACGGCGGCGCCGGCAACGACGTGCTGAACGTGCAGGATAATTCGAGCATCGGCGTCCTCGAAACCGACCAGGCTGGCGCGCTCTCCTTCAGCCACACGCACACCCTGACGGTCTACGCCGCCAATGGCCGCTACATCCTCCGCAGCGTCGGCTTCGGCATCGGTGGCGGTCTCTTCAACTCGCAGGGCATCACTCGCTTCAACGGCTACGCCGAGGCCACGCTCAACTACAACATGAGCGCGGCGCAGGTCGACCAGGCCCTTGAAACGCTCTTCGGCACGACCAGCTTCACCGTCATCGAGAACCGCACCGCCACCTCGGTGACTTATCTCGTTCAGCTCGTCGGCGTGAACAGCACGCAGGACGCCTGGGTCATCACGGTCCGCAACGCCCCGCCGCCAACCGGCAATACCGGCACGCTCACGGATACCAGCATCACCGGCCTCGACATGTATACGCTGTCTGAGGTGCAGAAGTTCACGGTGCAGGCAAAGAGCGGCAGCTTTATCCTGCGCGTGCCCGGCTACGGCGTGGAAAGCGGTCTGCCGGATTCCGATTACGTCGCCCGCTACAATGGCTACGCCGACGTCATCCTCGACTACAACTTCACTGCCGCCGACGTGGCCGCCCGCCTGCGCGAAGCCTACGGCTCGCTCGACATCGAGGTCAGCGCGAGCCGCACGCTCATCGACGCCACCTACACCATCACCTTCGCCCGCGGCTTTGCCGGCCGCGACTTCCCGCAGGTCACGTGGATGCCGTACCTGCTCGCGCCGGTGGACATCACCCAGCCGTATACCCTGGCCAGTATGTTCCAGGCCGGCGAAAGCCCGCTCGGCGATGCCCTCCGGGCTCATTTCAGCGCGGCCACGCTCGCGCTGATCGACCAGGGCGCGGCGGCTAATTACTACCAGCTCCGCAAAGCCCTCCTCACGGAGCTCAACGCTGTCATCACCAGCGCCGTCCCGCTCTACAGCCAGTCGCTCTTTGTCGGCGTGACGCTGCGCCCGGAAACGCAGGCCCTCCTCGCGAAGACCCCGGCCGGCATCGAGCTCATGCAGCTCCACCGCATGCTGCTGGAGGATGCCTTCCCGACGATTGCTCAGTCCGGTCTCGTGGCGAATGAAGATGCCTCCGCCTTTGTGCTCCCGAGCACTGTCCGCGAGGGCACCACCGTGCCGGGTGTCGGCGTTACCGACCAGCAGATCCTCGACCTCCGCGCCACCGGCGGCACCTTCCGCATCGGCTTCCGCCTCACCCAAGCCGCAGTCGATGCCATCAAGCATGGCCTTGCCGAGACGGTGAATAATGTCCCGGTCATCGGCTCCACCTACGTCCCGCAGATCGTTGGCACCACGGTCTTCACGGCCGCTATCCCGTACGATGCCAGCGCGGATCTACTGCGGAAGTACCTCGACCCGATCCTCAACCCGAACAACGCAGATCTCGATCTCCCGCACACCAATAACTTCGACGTTCTCCGCACCGCCGGCTCCATCGTTCTGACCTTCCAGGGTGCCTACCGCGGCCTGTCCATCTACCCGGCCGACCTCGACACCGCGCCCGCCGGCTTTGCTCCGCTCGTCGGCACCCTGCACCTGCCGGATCAAACCGTCACCGTCAACGCCACCGGCGGCACCTTCAAACTGGGCCTGCGCCTGAACCCGGCGGATCCAACCCAGGTCACCTGGACGAACCCGATCGCCGCCAACGCCAGTGCGAACGAGGTCGCCGCCGAACTCGGCCGCTTCCTCGATGCCGGCAACCTCACCACGCCGCTCACCGAAGCCCCGCACTCCGCGAACGTCGGCGTCATCCAGCAAGGCAACGTCTATACCATCACCTTCCAAGGCGCCTTCGCGAATCTCCGCCTGCAGCCGCAGGATGTCGACGGCTCGCTGCTCGACCTCGCTGTGGGTACCTCCACCATCCGCGGCTCGGCCTCGCTCGCCACGCAACTCGAGGGCATCAACTACTACGCCTTCGAAACGCTGAACATCGACCTCAGCGCCGGCAGCGACATCTTCAACATCCGCAGCACCGCCGACGGCACCGTGACGAATGTCCGCACGCACGACGGCGACGACCGCATTTACGTCTCCTCGCAAGCCGACCGCCGGTCCGACAACCTCGCCGGCTACGATTACCTCAACGGCTCACTCGAGGGCATCCGCGGCACGCTGAACATCGACGGTGGCGCCGGCCGCCAGACGCTGATGATCAGCGACGAAGCCAGCACCGCCCCGACTCCGGACGCCCTCATCACCGACCACGCTCTGCCCGGTATCACCGAGTTGCCGAATTCCGAAATCCGCATCGCCGGTCTCGCCGGTCAAATCGACGACACGCACCGCACGGACGGCATCATCACCTACGGCGCCAATGTGGCCGACGGAAACTTCGCTTCCGGCATCACGCTCTGGACGGGCTTCGGCGACGATGTCATCGCCATCGATGGCACCGAGTTCCGCGACGGGCTCCGCACCATCACCACGCTGAACACCGGCCTCGGCAACGACAAGGTCACCGTCAGTCTCGACGCCGGCGAAGACGACTTCTTCGTGCTCAATACGCAGGGCGCCTACCACAACCAGCCCAGCACCGGCGACAATGACACGGTCGACGGCAGCCGCTCCACGCTCCCGCTCATCGTCTTCGGTGGTCAGGGCAACGACCGCATCACGGGCGGCCAGGCGGACGACCTCCTCTTCGGCGACCGCGGCCAGGTCCTCTTCCTCGATGGCTCCACGGTCGTGACCGCCGTCGGCCACGCTGGTCCCGGCGACTTCACGGATGGCGCCATCCACCCCGCGACCTTCGCCTACACGGAATACGCCGGCATCGGTGGCAATGACATCATCCTTGGCCGCGAGGGCCGCGACCTCCTCTTCGGCGGCCAGGGCAACGATATCCTGTATGGCTACGATGCGCTCGTCGCCGGTGCCGATGTGCAGTCCGACGTGCTCGTGGGCGACAGCGGCCTCGCCACTTACGTCGCGGGCGTGCTCGTCGACGTCCACACCATCGCCCCAGCCATCGGTGGTGACGATACGATCATCGCCGGTCTGGGTGCCGATGTGATCCTCGGCGGTCAGGGCGCGGATCGCCTTCATGCCGGCGGCGACGCGAAATACGATGTCGTCCTGGGCGATAACGGCCGCGCCACCTTCGATGCCGCCACCGGGCTGCTCGTGCGAGCCGAAACCACCGACCCGGCCATCGGCGGCGCCGACTTCATCGATGGCGCCGACAGCTCCAATGTGATCCTTGGCGGTGCCGACAGCGACACCATCCTGACCGTCAACTCGACCGCCCGCAACTTCGTCATCGGTGACAACGGCGTGGCCACCTTCGACCTCGCCGGCCGCATGATCCGCTTCGCCACCACAGACCCGGCCATCGGCGGCCATGACAACATCACCACCGGCGCGGCCAATGACCTCATCGCCGGTGGCGCGGGCAATGACACCGTCCACGCCGGTGCGGGCGAAGACTTCGTCTTCGGCGACAACGGCGTGTTCGACTTCGACGCCGACGGCAACCACACCACGCTCGACCAGGTCTACAGCACCGACCCGACGATCGGCGGCGACGACACGCTCTTCGGCGAGGCGGGTGAGGACTACATCTTCGGCGGCACCGCGAACGACACCATTTCCGGCGGCGATGGCCATGACGTGCTGCTCGGCGACCACGGCCTCTGGTCCGCCACGCTTGCGCTTAATCAAAACTTCGTCTCCGTCTTCACCGCGGCCACCGATGGTGGCGGCAACGACACCATCCACGGCGACGCCGGCGATGACTTCCTCCTCGGCCAGCAGGGCGACGACCACCTCTACGGCGGCGTCGGCAACGACGACCTCACCGGTGGCCACAACGTGCTCGGTGGCGCGGATGGCAACGACTACCTCGATGGCGGGGACGAAGCCGTGGTGACCATGGGCGATGGCGCCGACGTGCTGCTCGGCGACAACGGCCTCATCTCGCGCGAAGTCCTCACCGGTACCCCGGCCTCCACGTGGCGCACCTACCCGGCGCCGTTCGCCGATGTCGTCATCCGCACCGTGGTCCGCTTCGACGATATCGACCTCGTCGCCGGCAATGACACGCTTCTCGGCGACGCCGGCCAGGACATCCTCCACGGCCAGCGCGGCAATGACGTGCTCGACGGCGGGGCAGGGGACGACGAGGTCTATGGCGAACTCGGCTCCGACATCGCCAGCGGCGGCGACGGCAATGACGTGGTTCTCGGCGACGTCGGCATGGCCCAGCGCGCCTTTAATGCCGATGGCACCCCGCGGATCGATGCCAACGGCTCCTGGCACCGCGACATCCTCCTCGAAGACGTGGGCCGCCTCACCGCTGCCATCCCGATGGACACTCACCCGCTGCGCCTTGATGACCCGGCGCTCGCGTCCAAGCTGATGAACGCCGACCTCGCCATCCTCGGTGGCACCTACCTGCCCGGCGGCGACAAGCTGGTGAACTCCGACAGCGGCGCGTGGAACACCGAACTCCTCCTCATCGATCTCGTGGCCGCCGACAACGACACGGTCAACGGTGGCACCGGCGACGACTTGCTCTTCGGCCAGCGCGGCAACGACACCATCAACGGCGGTGACGGCAACGACCTCATCTTCGCCGATGGCGCCTTCAACAGCGTGCCCTTCGGCACGAACCTCCCGCAGATTGTCAGCGGCGTGCTCCTCATTGGCGTGGACGCCGGTGTGCCGTACAGCATAGCGCAGGGCGGCACGGTCATCGTGCCGAACATGGCGCTCCAGCCGCTCAAGCTGAACACCACCGTGCCGCAGCTCACCTTCGTCCCGAACCTCGCCTTCGGCGACCTCGCCGCCGCCGATTCGCTCCGCCGCAACGACGGTGCGGACACGCTGCCGCTTTTGTCCTTCGTGCCCGACCTCGTCCACCACGCCGATGTGCTCCCGGGCAACGATATCATCGACGGAGGCGCGGGCAACGACACCATCTACGCCGACGACATGGCCGTGAGCGCCCTGCCGTTCCAGGGTATCGGCGCGCTCGATACCGCGCTCAACGATGTCCGCAACTCCGTCTTCCAGGTCCTCACCGGCCTGCACTACCTGTCGCTCGACTTCGACGAACTCCAGCAGCTCGTCGGCGGCGGCGTCACGCAGCAGGATATCCGCATCGGCAACGACACCATCACCGGCGGCGACGGCAACGACTTCATCTACGGCGACAACTCCATCATCGCCGTGCCGTTCGCCACGGGTAACCCGTCCGCCGCCGCCGACTTCACCACCTCCGCGCTTCGCTACCACAGCTTCCTGCGCGATCTGGAATACGTCACCACCGACTTCCTCAATACCGTCCAGGAAGCTCACCTCAGCGTGCTGCAATCACTCGTCGACTACGGCCTCGCGCTGAATCCGGATCGCAATCCGACACTCTTCCCGAAGGCCGTCGATCCGAACTACCACCACCTCTTCCTCGGCAACGACCAGATTGATGGCGGCCTCGGCACCGACGTGATCATCGGCGACAATGGCGCCACGCTCACGCCGGTCCTCGGCAACTACAGCTTCCTGAATGTCACCAGCGCGCTGAACATCACTCCGCAGGTGCTGAAGGACACGCAGACCGCCCTCGCCAACCAGCAGAAGATTCGCGCCGCGGAGCTCGCCTACCACCTCGCGGTAAACGTGGGCGATTGGAACGATCTGCGCCCGTCCAAGACCGACCTCCGCCTCGTCCCGCCGGTGTTTGAATACGACCTCGATATTGGCAACGACATCCTCCGCGGCGGCGCCGACAACGACCTCATCATTGGCGACAACGGCGTTGTCGTCGTCCCGGTCATCGCGGATCCGAATGCGACGAAGTCTGTCATCCAGGCGAACATCGGCCGTCTCCTGACCGACCTCGATGTGCTCCTCGGCGGCAAGACGCTCAAAGCCACCTACCAATTCACCCCGACGGCGCTCGGCCATGCCGGTGGTAACCGTGGCGTCTCGCTCCGCAGCAGCTACGACATGATCAATGGTGACGCCGGCGACGATATCCTCTTCGCCAAGGACGCCGCGGTCGTTGTGCCCTTCTCTGCCATCACGCCCACGCAGATGGTGCAGCTCGACTTCGGTTTCAGCCACGTCAGCACCAATCTTGCCTTCTTGAATCGCCAAGGCGCACTCCTCGCCGGCCGCACCGTGCTCGCCGGCAAGGATCAGCTGATGGATAAGCTCGGCAAGAACTCCATCCTCACACAGACCGGTAACATCAGCCGCAACGTGAACTTCGCGATGCGCAGCCTCATCTTCAATGCGATGCCGTCGCCGCTCCGCCAGTTCCTCGTCGATGTCGGCGCGACCGGCGGCAACATCCTGCCGGGCGGCGATGTCTCGGTGCTGCCGCCGGGCGGCACCGTCCTGCGCCAGCCTACGCTGAATGTCGCCATCGCCGCCGAAACCATCAACGGCCGGAAGTTCGACCTCACCGCCATGCTCAACGGCGTGCTCCTGCCGAACAACGCGGTGTCCGTGTGGCAGGTGATGGACAGCACGGGCAAGGTCATTGCCAACGGCACCGGTCCGGAGTTCTCCTTCACCATCACAAAGGCCGGTGATTACCGCGTGCGCCTCATCGTCACCGATGTCGGCAACGGCACCTTCGGCATCACGTTTGCCACCGTGCACGTGAATACGGACCGCGGCACCATCAACGCCGGCATTAACGGCCCCACTTCCGCTTTCGTGGGCCAGTCGCTCGCTTTCTCCGCGTTGTTGGATGGCTTCAATACGCCCACCACGTTCAGCGTGCTCTGGCAGATCTTTGATTCCACCCACACCACCGTGGGTGCGGGTGTGAACCACAGCATCAACTTCACTCCGGCCATGGGCGGCACCTACACTGTCCAGCTCACGCTCACCAATCCGGCCGACGGCACCACGGCGGTTGTCACGCAGGACCTCGTCGTTGCCGCCACGGCGCCCACGCTGAATGTCGGCATCACCGGGCCGACGCAGGGCCTCCGCGGCCACCTCTTCACCTTCGCGGGGGAACTGAATGGCGCCACCTTCGGCGGGAACTACCAGGCCACCTGGATGGTCTTCGACCACAAGAACGCCGTGGTCGCCACCGGCAGCGGCTCGCAGTTCCTCTTCCTGCCCAGCACGCCCGGTGAATACCGCGTCCAGCTCCAACTTGTGGATCCGCAGGGCGGCACCTTTGGCGTTGGCAGCTACATGGTGGATGTCGGTGCGCCCGCCCCGGCGTTCACCGGTGGCATCACCGGCCCAACCACCGGCCTCCGCGGCCAGGCGGTGAATTTCACCGCCCTCGCGAATGGCGCCGCGCTGCCCGCCGGCTACCGCGCTGAGTGGCTCGTGCGCAATGCCGCGCAGGATGTGGTCGCCACCGGTCTCGGCGAGCACTTCGCCTTCTTGCCCTCCGCCATCGGTGCTTACACGGTCGAGTTGCTCCTCACGGATCCGGCCAATGGCGGCGCCGCCCTCTCCGATGCTTCGCTCCTCATCGGCCAGCCCGCGCCTACCATCACCGTCGGGATCGCCGGTCCCACGCAGGGCTTGCTCCACGGTGTGCTCAGCTTTGGCGGCCTCATCGATGGCACCGCCTTCTCCGGCAACTACACGGGCACCTGGACGGTCACGCTGCCGGATAACTCCACCTTCACCGCGCAAGGCCGCGAGTTCAACTACGCGCCCGATGCCCTTGGCCAATACACCGTTCAGTTCTCTGTGGACGACAACGGCCAGACCGCCACCGCCACGCTGCTGGTGAACGTCACCGCTACCGCCCCAGCTAGCTCCGCCCAGCACACCATCGGCCTCACCATCCCGCGCGTCGCCACGCTCGGCCAGCCGCTCCACTACAGCGCGCTGCTCGATGGCGCGCTCGTCCCGCCAGCCTACACCGTCAACTGGCGCATTACCAATCTCACCACCGGCCACATCGATACCGGCCTCGGCGCTGACTTTATCTACACCGCCACCGATACCGCCCAATACCAGGTGGACCTCTCCATTGCTGATTCCTCCGCCGTGGTCCTCGGCACCGCCACCACGCTGCTCGATACGACGGACCACACCAGCTTGCTGAGCGGCATCACCGGCCCGCTCACCGGCGTCGCCGGTCAGCTCCGCACTTTCACCGCGCTGCTCACCGGCGCCCTCACCGCCAATCTGACGACGAGCTGGAGCGTCACCAACGCCGTGAATGTTCAGGTTAGCAGCGGGGCAGGGGAGCAGCTCATTTTCGCGGCGCCCGCCGCCGGCGCTTATACCGTCCGCTTCACCGTTATGGACACCGTCACCGGCGCCACCAGCACGACGGCGGTGCCTTTCAGCGCTACCGCCACCGCCCCAGCGCTCGCGCTTACGTTCACCGGTCCGACCGTTGGCACTCTCGGTAGCACGCTCCACTTCGCCGGTCTCCTCGATGGTCGCGACATCCCGGCGAGCTTCGCGAAGACGTGGACGATCCTCGACGGCTCCACCGTGATTGCCGGTGGCACCGGCACCGGCGACGCCTTCAGCCTCACTCCGCTCGTTGCCGGCCAATATGTTGTCCGCTTCGACGTCGCCGATCCCGCTACCGGCGCTCTCGGCAGCGTTACTGCTCCGCTCAATATCAGCCCGGCCACGTCTAGCCTCTCCGTCGGAATCACCGGCCCCGTGGTTGGAGCCATCGGACAGCCGCTCACTTTCAATGGCCTGGAAAATGGTCTGCCCGCGGATGATGACGGGGTTTCATCCTGGACCGTCACCGACACCCGAAACTACATCGTGGCCCAGGGTTCCGGCGCGAATCTCACGTTTACTCCAACGGAAATCGGTCACTACGTCGTACGCTTCGCGCGCGCGCAAATCGACGTGCTCTTTGGCACGAGCGACCTCGCTTTCGAAGTGGTCGGCCTGGGCGTGGTCGCCGGTCCCACCACTGGCCTCGGCATCACGGGCCCCGCCGACGGCGTTCGCGGCCAGACGCTGAACTTCAACGCACTCCTCGATGGCGCGCCCATCGTCGGCGACTACGATGCCGTCTGGCGTGCGCTTGATGGCGTGGGCAATGTAGTGGCCGTCGGCAGTGGCCGCGACTTCGCCTTCATCCCGCAGACCGCCGATAACTTCCAGGTCCAGTTCACCCTCGCGAACCGCACCGGGGGTGATGTCCTGACCGCGTCCGTGCCCGTCAGCGTCTCGCGCTTCCTCATTGTGCCCGATGCCGCCAATCCCGGCCGCTCCATCCTCCTCGTCGGTGGCAGCCGTGGCGCTGATGTCATCACGTTCGATGAGTCCCGCACCATCGACGACACCGTCACGCTCACGCTGGATGAACGCGAGCTTGGCACCACCAAGCTCACGCAGGACTTCACCGCCGTCACCCGCCTGATGGTTTTCGGCGGCCTCGGCGATGATCAAATCACCGTCAGCTCCACGCTCGAGCTGGTGCCAGCCGTGCTCGATGGCGGCGCTGGCCGCGATATTCTCACTGGCGGCTCCGCTGCGGATGTCCTCCTCGGCGGCTTTGGCGCCGATGTGCTCACTGGCGGCGACGGCGACGATCGTCTCGACGGCGGCCAGGGCAATGACCGCGTCTTCGGCGGCAAAGGCAACGACAGCCTCACCGCTCGCGACGGCCACGACACCCTCACCGGCGACGCCGACAACGATACCTTCTCCCTCGAGCCCACCGTGCGCGGCACGAACCTCACCGCCGACGGCGGGGCAGGGGACGATGTCTTCAATATTCCCGCCAGCGCCGCCGGCACGAATGTCCACATCATCACCGGCGCTGGCACCAATGCCGTGCATCTCGGCAGCTCCGCCGGTTTCCTGCCGGCTACGGGCGGCATTATCGATGGCCTCCTCGGCAATGTCGACGTCACTGGCGGCAAACTCGATACCCTCACCATCGATGACACCGCTTCGCTCGGCGCCAAAGCCTGGAAATTCGGCAACGGTGCGGTCACCGCGGGCGCTGGGATCATCACCCATCGTGGACTCGCCGCCATCGTCGCCCATCTCGGCAGCGGCGCGGACCAGATTCGGTTCACCGGCTCCGGCGCCAAGGACACCACGGTCGATGCTGGTGCCGGCGCCGATGCCTTTGGTCTTGAAGGCGTGAATGCCGGCACTTCGCTGCATCTCGTGGCCGGTCTCGATTCCGGCACCGTCACTCTTGGGGGCGCCGCCAAATTGGTCGCTGGCCTCAAGGGCCAGATCTACTACGCGGGCAGCGGCACCGACTCGGTCCTTTTCGATAATTCCGCCAGCCGCGCCGCTTCCTCCGGCTTCGTCCTGGCGGATCAAATCACCGGCTTCGGCACGGCTGGTTTCTTCTACTCGGGCGTGAATTCGGTCAGCGTTCGCCTTGGCGCTGGCGCGGATATCGTAGGCATTAGTTCCACCCCCGATCCCATTCACACCCCTCCGGCTTTCCCGATCGATATCGAAACCGGCGACGGTCGTGACACAGTCAATGTCTTTGCCAGTTTAGGCCCGCTGACGGTCGATACCGGCCGCGGCGCCGATACCGTCAATCTCGGCGGCCCCGGTCTTGCCACTCTCACCAATATCCTGGGTCCGGTTACCCTCCTCGGCGGCACCGGCTCCAAGGAAACGGATGTCCTCACCGTCAACGACACCGGCATCGCTACCGGTGACACGGGCGCCATCACCCTCACGCAACTCACCGGACTGGGCCTCGCGAACCCCATCAACTACTCCGCCTTTGAGTCCGTCAAAATCGCCCTCGGTCCTGGGGACGACACTTTCACTCTCGGCCCCGGCACCGCCGCCTATACCAAAGTCACCCCCGGCAAGGGCAACAACACGATCCTAAGCTGAACCTTGGTGGCGTAACGCTTGGAGTCGCGCCCAATTTGGAACGACCGGAATGTGCCGATTTGGCTGTTCCACAAACTCTGGGGCCACTCTCCAGTTTCCTCTTCATTTCGCGTCCTCCCGGGATTGTCCCAGCCACACCGCGTATGCGCCACCTCCTGCCACTCCTCCTCGCTCCGCTCACGTGCCTGGCCGCCGAGCCCGCCCCACCGCTCCCTGGCTCCACCATGCTGAGAGACTACTTCGCTCGCCAGGTCGCTGACATCGAAACCACCCAAAAACTCCCCACGCCCAAGTCCGCGGAAGAATGGAATACCCTCCGCGCCCAATGGCGTGCCGAACTTGCCGACATGCTCGGCCTCAATCCTATGCCCGAGCGCACCCCGCTGAACGCGCAGGTCACGGGCTCCGTCCCCGGCGAGGGTTTCGTGGTGGAAAATCTGTCCTTCCAGTCTTCCCCAGGCCTCTATGTCACCGCCAATTTCTATCGCCCCGAGAAAGTCGAGAAACCTTTGCCCGCCATCCTCTACGCCTGCGGCCACAGTGACGTGAAGGCGAAGGACGGCGGCAGCCTTGGCAACAAAACCTATTACCAGCACCACGGCGAATGGTTCGCCCGCCACGGCTACGTCTGCCTCGTCATCGATACCGTCCAGCTCGGCGAGATTCGCGGCGAGCACCACGGCACCTTCAATCAAGGCCGCTGGTGGTGGATGTCCCGCGGCTACACGCCCGCCGGCGTCGAGGCCTGGGCCGGCATCCGCGCGCTCGATTACCTCGAGTCCCGTCCCGAGGTCGACCGCGCCCGCATCGGCATGACCGGCCGCAGCGGCGGCGGCGCCTACTCGTGGTGGGTCTCCGCGTTGGATGAACGGGTGAAGGTTGCCGTCCCTACCGCCGGGATCACCACGCTGCGCAACTACGTCGTCGATGGCGCCGTCGAAGGCCACTGCGACTGCATGTTCATGGTGAATTCCCGCCGCTGGGACTACGACAAAGTCGCCGCCCTCATCGCCCCGCGCCCCCTCTGCATCGCCAATACCGATAAGGACACCATCTTCCCGCTCGATGGTGTCATCACCGTCTACACCCACGTCCGCGCCCTCTACAAAGCCCTCGGTGCCGAAGGAAACATCGGCCTGCAAATCGCCGAGGGCCCGCATCAGGACACGCAGGCGCTCAACACCGGCGCCTTCGCCTGGTTCGAGCGCTTCCTCAAAGGCGCCAGCCCCATGGCCACCATCGACGAACCCGCCACCAAGCGCCTCGACCCCGAACTCCTCCGCGTTTTCAAAGACCTCCCCAAGGACGAGCGCAACACAACGATCGATCAATCCTTCGTCCCTGTCGCCGCTGCTATCCCCATCCCAGCGGATCAGAAATCCTTCGAAGAGCAGCGGGCCCAGTGGCTCACTGCGCTGCAAACCCAGGTCTTCGGGGCCTGGCCCAAAGAAGCTCCGGCGCTTGAACTGCGCGACTTCGGCTCGATCACGAAATCCGGTCTCACCTGCCGGGTGTGGGAGTTTACCTCCCAGGAACCTTGGCACCTTCGTCTCTACGTCCTCCACCGCTCGGATCTCAGGCCCGCCGACATCGAGCATCTCCAACTGGATGTTCTGAGTTCCCGGGAGTGGCCCGCCGTCCGCTCCGTCCTCGCCTGCTTCCGAGCTACCGACTTCCCCGGCATCGAGCTTCCCGCCCATCTCGACACCGCGTTAACCGTTTTCGCCTCCGAGTTAACCGATCTCGGCGACTCCAAGACCGCTCTCGCGTTCATCGCTCCGCGCGGCATCGGCCCCACCGCCTGGGTGAATGACCCCATCGACGTCACCGGCGTCACCCCGCGCAACAACGTGGAAAAGATGGCGGAGAACCATCGCCTCCGCCGCTTTTACCTCCTCGGCGAAACCCTGGACAGTGGCCGCGTCTGGGACATTCGCCGCGCCCTCACCGCCGTCCAGTCCGCAGGCTTTGCTGCCCCCATCGAGCTCCGCGCCCAAGGCGCCATGGCCACCAATGCCCTCTACGCCGCCATCTTCGAACCCCATCTCACGCGCGCAACCCTCCGAAATCCCGAGCCCACCCACGCCGCTGCTCCGATCTACCTTAATATCCTCCGTTACCTCGACGCCCCCCAAGCCGCCCTCCTCGCCGCGGCCCGTTGCCCCATGGAAATCCAAACCGCCAATCCCGCCGCATGGTCCTGGCCCCAACAAGCCGTCAAAAACCTCTCTCTCGAAAAGTCTCTCCAAATCACCACCCCGCCCAAGGCTCCCAAGTGGCCCTTCCAGTAGTCCCATTTCAAGCGGTGCGCCCATAGTGTAGCTGCGACCGGAAGGTCGCGGTCTATTTTCAGTCAGCCCGCAGCGTTGATGCTCGTATTCGCTCGCACCCTGCGGGTCCGCCTAAGGCGGATCTTTCTCGCTCTGCTCGAATCCGGCTGCATCGACATTCTTCAGTGCGCAGCACATTTCGCAGGTGTGGAGCGGGTCGGGCCGCCGCAAAGGGAGTTCCCCCTTCACGGCGGCCCATTCCTCCTAGCCTCAAAATCCTTCGCTATCTCCGCGGCGGAGGCGGCGGAAATCCGGGCCGCCCTCCACCGGGCGGTGGCGGCAAATGCCCGCCAAATTCATCATGCTCGTCATGCTCATCACTCGGCGTCTGCCCCATCACGATGTCCCACGTTGTCGAGAGTTCCTTCGTGTCTGCGTCTTCCTTGAATTCCCGGATGATGCTCGCCCGCTGCACCGCATCCCGCACGCCATTCAGCACCATGTCATTCGCATTCCCCGGCTCACCGGCAAACATGAGCTGCGTCGTAAACCGCCGCGCCTGTCCCGGCCGCGTCACGGCGAAATGGAAATGCCGTGTTCGCCCCGTGTACAGGCCCGGCTTGATGGTCCGGAACCGCCATCCGCCATCGCTGGCGGTCTCAAATTTCCCGTATCCTTGGAAATGCGCATCCCGCTTTCCGTTCTGCACTCCCCGCGAGTGGATGTAGCTTCCCAGCGAGTCCGCCTGCCACAGCTCTACCAGCGCGCCTTTGACGGCCGTGCCGTCTTTATCCAACACCCGCCCGCCCACGTTGGCCACGATGCCCACGGCTGGCGTTACGTCATTGGTGACGTGGATGAGGTCATTGTCCTGGTCGAGCGGCAGATGGTCGGGATAGTACGGTCCTTCCGTGACGCGTGGCGTCAGCATCAGCGCCTCGGCGAAGGCGCCCGCCGTCCAAAGGCCCGCCGTGCTCAGCATGAGCGAGCGCAGCAGCCGGCGGCGATTCATAGTTATATGGAAGCAAGTTGGAGTATTCATGGGTTTCGAAAAGATGAAACCACGCCTCTGTAAGGAACACATAAGCCCCGCCGGGAACTTTGTAAGGATTGCGTAATTCCAGAAGGTGCCCGCGCGAAAATCGCGTATAAAGCAGCCGTGCATGCCACCGAACTTGAGACTGAAAGCGCCGCCCTGCGCATCCTGATCATCGACGATGATCGCGCTTTCTGCGGTCTCGTTCGCGATTATCTCGAGAGCTTCGGCTATCGCGTCTCTGCCGCGCACACCGGTCCCGCTGGCGTGGAAAAGGCGCTCGCCGAAACATGGCACGCAGTAATTCTCGACGTGATGATGCCTGGCTGCGACGGCTTCGAAGCCCTGCGCCAGATCCGCCGCAAGAGCGACGTCCCCGTGCTTATGCTCACCGCGCGTGGCGATGAGACGGATCAAATCGCCGGGCTCGAAGGCGGGGCCGATGACTATCTGCCCAAGGGTTCCTCCACCCGCGCGTTGCTCGCCCGGCTCCACGCCATCACACGCCGCGCCGCGCTGGCTGGACCGAAGCCGGAGACGAATGGGGCCGGGGACGAGATTGTGATCGCCGAGCTTCGCATTAATGCCGCTTCCCGGGTCGCCACCCGCGGCTCGGAGTTGCTCCCGCTTACGCCCGGTGAATTCGAGATTCTCCTCTCCCTGGCTCGCGCCAAGGGCCGCGTGAAATCGCGCGATGCGCTCCTCGCCGAAATCCGCGACCGCGAATGGCAGGTGTTTGACCGCGCCATCGATGTGCAGGTCTCCAATCTCCGCAAAAAGCTCGGCGACGATCCCAAGGAGCCACGCTTCATCCGCACCGTCCGCAGCGCCGGCTACATGCTGGTCGACCCCAACGCGCCATGAAGCTCTCGCTGCGCTGGAAGATTTTGGCCTGGTTCTTTTTGAACCTCGTATTGATCGCCGCCGGGGTCCTGTGGTTCCTGCGCTCGCAATTCAGCGTCGGAATCCAGTCGCTACTCGCCGGCCCCACCGGTGTGCGCCTGCAAGCCATGGCCGAGATGCTCTCGCGCGATCTCGCTACCGTTCCCAAAAGCGAGTGGGCCGCGGCCCTCACCGACGCCACCGCCCCGTGGCGCGAACGCGGCCTGCGCGTCGCGATCTTTCAAAATAATGGCCGCTTCATTGTCGGCGACGCCACGGATCTTCCGCCTGAGGTGAGCCAACTTATTGCCGCCTACGACACCCGTAGGCTGAGTGGCGGCCCGGGCGGGCATGGCTGGTTTCCGCATCCGCATGGCGCTCCCGGCAAATCTTTTGGCTCGGCTCCGCCGAACGAGCCGCCCAGGGATTTTCCAAAAGACGCTCCGAGGGGCGAGCTTCCATTCTGGCGCGGCCCTGGTCCGGGCACCACTCCCGGTGAGTTCACCAAGTTCATGGTAACCTCCGAGCACCCACGCCTTTACTGGGCCGGGGTGCATCTGGATAGCGCGGCGGGCTCCTTTGGCCTGCCCTACACGCTCGTTCTCTCCTCGGATTCCATCCGCGGTGCCGGTCTCTTTTTCGACTACGTTCCGTGGCTCTGGCTGGGCGGCGCGATTGCGCTCGGCTCCATCCTGCTTTGGCTGCCTTTTGTCCACACTCTGACGCGCACTGTGGGCCGCCTCACCCGTAGCGCCGAGCAAATTGCCGCCGGGCAATTCGAAGCGCCACCGGAAACCAGCCGCGGCGACGAACTCGGCCGCCTCCACAATGCCCACCGTCTCATGGCCCAGCGCCTGGAGGGCTACGTCACCGGCCAAAAGCGCTTCCTCGGCGACACCGCCCACGAGCTTCTCTCGCCGCTCGCCCGCCTCGAAGTGGCGCTGAGCATTCTCGAGAACAAAGCCGCCGTCGAGGACCGTGCCTATACGGACCGCGCCCTCGAGGAAGTCGGCCATATCTCCAAGCTCATCCAGGAACTGCTCGCTTTCAGCAAAACGTCTTTTGCCGCCAGTGCGGCCAAGCTGGAGCCACTGCCACTCGCCCCGCTCGTCGGCGAGGCCGTGAATCGTGAAGCCGGCGATGCCAAGGTTGTCATTGAGATCCGTCCCAGCACCCGCGTTCTCGCCGCCCCGGCGTTGCTCTCGCGCGCCGTTGGGAATGTCGTCCGCAACGCCGTGCGCTACGCCGGCACCGATGGCCCGATCGGCATCGAAGCCTCCACCCACGGCGACGAAGTCATCCTCACCGTCGCGGACGAAGGCCCCGGCGTGCCCGAGGACGCTCTCCCTAAAATCTTCGACCCCTTCTTTCGCCCCGATACCTCCCGCACTGACGCGACCGGCGGCACTGGCCTTGGCCTTGCGATCGTCAAAACCTGTATCGAGGCCTGCCACGGTAAAGTCACCGCCCGCAACCGCCCCACCCGCGGCTTCGAAGTAACGCTGTCCCTCTCGAAGGCCTGACCAACCAATGTCGCTGCGACCGGAAGGTCGCAGAGCCCGCCGGCTCAGCGAACGAAATTCCGGGACCATGCGATCGCCGCTCATCATGTAGCCGCAGACGGGAGGCTGCGGAGGCCCGCAGAAAGGGCGTGCGCATCTCGCACCCTCCGGGCCGCCTTCGGCGGGCTTTCTCGCTTCGCTCGAATCCAGCCACGGCTACAGTCGTTATTGAACCGCTCTACCCCCACACCCGATCGAAAAACCCCGTCTTGCTGCCCGCCAGCGACAATTCCATCTGCCGCCGAAACCACGGCACCGCATTCAGGATCGGCAGCACCCAATCCCGCCCCATCCCCAGGATCCGGCTCCGGCCTTGGAAAAATGGCCCCAGTACCCGCGACAAGATTGAAAAGAACCGCGTCTGCCGGAACCGCTCCCGCGTATGCCGCCGAAGCGCCAGTTCCACCGTCGGCTCGCTCGCCAGATGCCGTGCCAGGCACTCTGCATCGAGCAAGCTGAGGTTTGCTCCCTGCCCGAGATGCGGACTCATCGCGTGTGCCGCATCGCCCAGCAAGATCACCCGCCCATCGTAGGTCCGTCGCGGGAACTCATGCAAAAACCCGCCAAACACCAGGTTCTCGTGCGCTCCGATCTCCGCCAGCGGTTGTGCCGCCTCGGGGAAGAGGCTCAGTACCTCGGTGCTCCACTCGGCGAAGGAACGCCCGCGAATCACTTCCAGTTCGGCGCGCTGCAATCCCCAGAAAAATGCACACCTCCCGTTGCCGGTGGGGAGCAGCCCCGTCAGCCGCGCATTCGAGCGTGTCACCTCTTTCACCAGGTTCGTGAGCGCCTCGCACCGCCCGTTTCCCCAGAGCGCCCCATAATCATAATCCACCGGCTGGCTATGCCGGTTCAGCAACCCGCGCAGCACCGACCTCGAGCCATCGCAGGCCGCCACAAAATCAAACGCCCCGTGCTCCTTCCCCTCCGCCGTGTGGATAAACACCCGTCCCGGCTCCCCCTGATAGGAGGCGACCTCGGCGTTCGTCCGGATATCCACCCCCTCACGCTCCACTGTTTCGCGCAGGAGATTAAAGATCACCCCGCGATGCACGCCCCGCGCCGGTTCGGCCGGATACCGCAAATTCACCAGCGTCCGTCCGCGATGCGTCCGCGCATGCAATCCCAGCACTGTGGCACTTTGCGCGATGATGGGCTCCAGCAGCCCCATGCCGCGCAGCACGCGCTGTCCCGTGGGCTGCAGCAAAAATCCCGCGCCCACGGGCCCAAGCACGGGCGCGCGCTCCAGCAAGGTCACCTGATGCCCCTGTCGCGCCAGCAAAATAGCCAGCGCGCCACCGGCGATGCCGAAACCGACAATGCCGATGCGATAGCTTTGGCTCATTCGTCCGTCCCGGCCGAAACATCCCGCACCCGCCGCCGTGCAAACCGCCGCGCCACCGCCGAGAGCATGTCGCGCATCTCCCGCAGTTTAAGGAGATGGGCGGTGAAGGCAAAGGCGCCGGTGGCGAGGCCGACGGTGACGAGCAAAGAGGCAATGCGGAGCACAAAGCCCATATGTGCCCACCGGTCGAGCATGAGCCACTGGCATCCGAAGCACACGAGGAGCAACGCATCGGTCGCCAGAAAGATCTTTGCGAGGGTCACAAGCAGGCGACGAGTTTCGAGTCGCCGCATTTCCTTGCGCATGAAGAAATAGAGCAAACCGAAGTTTGCGAGGGCCACGATGCTGGTACTGAGGGTAAGGCCGCGGAAGCCCCAACCCCAGTGCATGAATAGATAGTTGAGCCCATAATTAACGCCGATGGATAGGAAGCTGATGACCATCGGGGTCTTCCTTCGCCCGATGGCGTAGAAAGCCGGGGCGAGGACTTTCATGCCGGCATATGCCGCCAAACCCATCGTATAATATTGGAGCGCGGCGGCGCTCTGATGGATATCGTTCGGGGTCATCTTTCCGTGTTCGTAGATGACGCTCATGATGGGCTCCGAGAGGATCCAAAGGCCTGCGCTGGCGGGAATGGTAAGAAAGAAAACCAAGCGCATGCCGCGGGCCAGAGCAGAGCGAAATTCCTCACGATGACCGAGTGCCGCCTTTTCCGAAAGGAAAGGCAGGGTGACAGTGCCGACGGCGACGCCAAACATGCCCAGAGGCAGTTGCATGAGGCGGAAGGCGTTGCCAATCCAGTTCACGGAGCCGAGCTCCGCGTGCGTAGCAAAGGTGGAGTTAACGAAGACATTGATCTGCACGGCGCTGGCGGCGACCAGCGCGGGGCCCATGGTGCGGAGGACGTCCATCACGCCCGAGTCACGCCAATGAAAGTCCAGCCGCGGATGATAGCCCACTTTCCGCAACGCGGGAATTTGCACGGCCAACTGCAGAAAGCCGCCAATGAGGGTGCCATAGGCGAGGCCGAAGAGAGCACGCGGTCCGAATCCACGGTCGATGATCCAGGCAAACAACAAGCCGCCCGCAATGCTGCCCACATTGAAAAACGTCGAGGCCATGGCCGGCCAGCCAAAGACTTTCTTGGCATTTAGCATTCCCATGACTTGAGCGGCCACGGAGACCATGAGGATGAAGGGAAACATCACCTCCGTGAGCTGAGCCGTCAGCACGGCATCGCCACCCGGATAACCGGAATGATTTTCTCCAACAAAGCCGCCTGCCATGAGGCCGATGATCTGGTGAGAGAACAGGATGCCGAGGAGGGTGATCAACCCCATGAAGCAGACCGTGAGCGTGCCAATGCGATTGGCCAAGCGCCAGGCGGAGTCTTGCCCCTCATTGGTAATCTTCTTCGTGAAGACGGTGATGAAGGCCGTGGAAAGAGCGCCTTCCGCAAAGAGGTCGCGCAACAAATTTGGAACCCGGAAGGCGGTGCCAAAATACCCCATGAGCACGGAGCCGAAGGTGGAGCTAAAGAGCACTTCACGGGCAAGCCCGAGGAGGCGCGAGCACATCACGGCCAGGCTGACAATGGCTGTGGCGCGACCGGTGCGATGACGGGCGGGCGGTGCGGCGGATGCGCCGGAAGCTTCACTCATGGGCGGCGGCGGCTTTGCGGAGGCGGTCCATGATGGCGGCGCCGAGACCTGTCTCGGGTACCGATTCCACCACGATTTGTTTCAGTCCCATGGAATCAAGCAGGCGTAGTTTGTTGAAAAGATTCGTCGCCGCCTCGCGCAGGTCGCCCTGGCGGCTGAGCACCTCCACGGCCTGGAAGTGCCCGGTATTCTCCGAGCTGCAAAATGCCAGCAGACCCACCGGGCCTCGCGCGGCGAGGTACGGCGTCTCTCCGGGCGCGAGCAGTTTCAGCGGCGTCGTGGGCGCATAGTGGCTCTTGAGCTGCCCCGGCGCGAGCGGACGGTTCCCGCTTGGAGCCGTGGCCACCGAGACGTTGGCATGCCGTCCGAGTTCCTCCGCCGTGATGGGCCCGTTGCGCATGATCCACACGTGGTCCCGTCGCACCGTGATGATCGTGCTCTCCACGCCGTGCTGCGTCGGCCCGCCATCCACCACGAGGTGAATACGTCCGCCCAGTTCATCCATCACATGCCGCGCGAGGGTGGGGGAGACGCGCCCAAACCGGTTGGCACTCGGCGCCGCCAGCGGCTGGCCGAAGTGTTCAATTACTTCCTTGAACACCGGATGCGCGCTCATCCGCACGGCCACGGTCGGCATGCCCGATGTGACCAAATCCGGCACCACCGGCTTGCGCGGCAAAATAATCGTCAACGGACCCGGCCAATAGGCCGCGGCCAGCCGCTCCACCAGCGGACGATCCTCATGCGAAATCGCGCACAGGTTATCGAGCCATTCGAGCGAGGGCAGATGCACGATCAGTGGGTCGAATTGCGGCCGCTCCTTGATGGTGAAAATCCGAAACAGCGCATCCTTATTCAGCGCCCAGCCTGCGAGCCCGTAAACGGTCTCCGTCGGGAGCGCCACCGGAAAGGCCCCCGAAAGCAGATACACGGCCGACTCGACCGCATGAGCCAGCTCAGCCTTGGTGTTGGCGGGTTCGATGTGCGTTTTCATGGGAGGGAAAGCAGCAGGCTTCGTGCGGCCCGGACCCGCTCCGCTGCTGCGTCGGCGGTCTCCGCGAGGGCCGTGAGATGCCCCATTTTTCGCCCCGGCTTGGCCGTGGCCTTACCATAAAGATGCAGCTTTACCACCGGTTCCGCCAGCAGCGCCGGCCAGTTCGGCTCGCCCTTGCTCCACACATCTCCGAGCAAGTTCGCCATGGCGGCGGGGCGCAGCAAATCCGTCCCGCCCAGCGGTAGCCCGCAGACCGCCCGCACCTGTTGCTCGAACTGCGACGTAAGGCATGCGTCAAATGTAAGGTGCCCGCTGTTGTGCGGACGCGGGGCCAGCTCGTTGACGAGAATCGTCCCGTCCGCCTGCAAAAACATCTCCACCGCCAGCACGCCCACGAGTTCCAGCGCCTCCGCCACTTTCACCGCGAGCGAGCGTGCCCGGGCCGCTGTCTCCTCCGGAATGCGCGCCGGACAGTAGGTGATATCGAGAATGTGATGCGCGTGCTCGTTCTCAAATACCGGCCAGGTCGAAATCGCGCCGTCCACGCCGCGCGCCACCATCACCGAAATCTCGCGTTCAAACGTAATGAACTTTTCCAGCACCGCCGGTGCACCCTCGAATGGCGCCCACGCTGCGTTCAGATCATCGCCCGGCGCCAGCTTCCGCTGCCCTTTGCCGTCGTAGCCAAACGCCGCCGTCTTCAGCACGCCCGGCAGCCCAATCTCCTGTGCGGCCGCCACGAGCTGCGCCGCGCTCTCAATCTTTCGAAAGGGCGCCACCGGGATTCCGGCGCCGGACAAAAACTCCTTCTCCCGCAGCCGATGCTGGCAAATGTGCAGCACGCTCCCCGCCGGCCGCACGGGACAATGCGCCGCCGCCCACTCGATGGTGCGCGAGGGCACGTTTTCAAATTCAAACGTCAGCACCGCAATCCCGCGCGCAAACTCTCGCACCGCGGCCTCGTCATCATAGGATGCCGTCACTTCCTTGTCCGCCACCTGCCCGGTAGGCGTGTCGTATTCCGGCGAAAACGTGTGCACCCGGTAGCCCATTCTCCGCGCCGCGATCGCAAACATGCGCCCTAGTTGTCCGCTGCCCATCACCCCAAGGGTGGCTCCGGGAAGAATCGGTTGGCTCTCAATCATGGCAGCGTTTGGGCAAGGACATCCTCGGTCTGTTTGGCGCGGAAAGCCACCAGCGCCGCGCGCACGCGTTCATCGTGCAGCGCCACAATGCTTGTGGCCAGCAGCCCCGCGTTCTTCGCGCCGGCTTCGCCAATCGCCAGTGTGCCCACGGGAATGCCGCCCGGCATCTGCGCAATGCTCAGCAGCGAGTCGAGCCCGCTCAGCGCCCGGCTTTGCACTGGGACCCCCAGCACCGGTAGATGCGTATGCGCGGCCACCATTCCCGGCAGATGCGCCGCTCCGCCGGCGCCCGCGATAATCACCTGAATGCCGCGCCCCGCCGCCTCCTTGGCAAAGGAAGACAACAGATCGGGTGTCCGATGTGCCGACACGATTTTCGCCTCGTGGGGAATGCCAAATTTCTCCAGCATCTCCACGGCGTGTTTCATCGTGTCCCAATCGGACTTGCTGCCCATAATGACAGCGACTTGCGGCCGAGAACTCATAGTCCCGCAGTAAAAGGAAGGGATGGCATCGGAGTCGAGAGGCAAAGCAAAACCCGCCTGAGCGCAAGTTTCTTGGGCGCGAAAAATCAGTGCCGCTCATCGCGGACGGTGTTCCATGGCACCGAATTCATGCCCGCTGGGCGCGTTCGCCCGCATCCTTCCTTGCTGCCGCGGCAAATCTATGATCCAGTCTCCCCTTTATCCGAATGGCAAAAGGCCAGACCGTTCTCATTGTTGATCCTGAAACCGATTTCCTGGAGTGGGCTGTGAAACAACTCACCGCCGTGGAATTGCGTGTCATTTCATCCACCCGTTCCGACGACGCCCTGCGCCTCGCCCAGCGCGAGCGCCCGGACCTCATTGTCGCCGATACGCAACTCCAACCCTTTGGTGGCGTGGAGTTCCTCACCCGCGTCCGCGAGCGCGATGCCAATGCCTGCGTGCTGCTCATCAGCCAGTTCAGCACGACGCAGGCGGTAATCGAGGCGATGAAGCTGGGCGCGTTCGACTTCGTCACCAAGGACAAGCTCGCCTTCAATTTCAAGGTGGTGGTCGACGCCGCGCTCAAGGAGCAGGCGCAGCTTCGCTCGGCCAAGGCCTCGCGCCCGCAGCTGACGGTCGAGCAACACCAGGACAGCATCGTCGGCCAGAGCGACGCCATGCAGCAGGTGTTCAAGCTCACGGGCCGTGTCGCCAATTCCGATGCGCCCGTGATGATCACCGGCGAGAGCGGCACGGGCAAAGAGCTCGTCGCCCGCGCCCTGCATCATTACTCGCCACGCGCCGGCAAAACGTTCGTCGCCATCAACTGCGCGGCCATCCCCGAGCAACTGCTTGAGAGCGAACTCTTCGGCCACGAAAAGGGCGCCTTCACCGGCGCCGTCGGCCAGCGTCTCGGCCGCTTCGAGCAGTGCAATGGCGGTTCGCTCTTCCTCGACGAAATCGGCGACATGCCGCTCCAGTTGCAGGGTAAAATCCTGCGCGTGCTGCAGGATGGCGAATTCTCCCGCGTCGGCGGAAATTCCAGCATCCGCACCGATGTTCGCATCATTGCTGCGACGAATAAGCAGCTCGAAACCGAGGTCGCGGAGAAGCGCTTCCGCGAGGATCTTTTCTACCGTCTCAACGTTGTGCGCATCCAGCTCCCGCCGCTGCGCCAGCGTGTGGAGGACATCCGCCTGCTCGCGGAATATTTCGTCCAGCGCGTCGCCGCCGCTAAGCGTCTGCCGCGCCTCAAGCTGAGCGAGGAAGCCATCAAGGTCCTCGAAGGCCACCACTGGCCCGGCAACGTGCGCGAGCTGGAGAACACCATCCAGCGCGCATGCTTGCTGGCCACCAGCGACATTCTTTTGCCGAAGGACATTCCGCTCGGCGCTGCCACGGAGCCCGCCCCCGCGGAGGGTGCGGTCTCCAAGGAGCAGGCGATCGAAGTTCTCCTCCGTGCCGCCCAAGCCGATCCCGGTGTCGAGCTCCTGCCCTGGCTGGAGCGCGAGTTCACCGTCCACGCCATGCGCGAGACCAAAGGCAACCAAGTCCAGGCTGCCAAGCTCCTCGGCATCACCCGCGCCACCCTCCGCAAGCGCCTCGAGCGTTTCGGGATTACGCGGGAATTGGTGATTCAATAAACTCGTATGATCTCAACGGGCCGTCAGCACAGCCCTCGATACTACCAAATTCTGGCGCAATTCAATTTGGCCCAGAGCAGGCGGCAATTTTGGATGCAGAGTTTTTTGGTGGCCGTGGGCGCCGAAGTGATTGGCATCAGCGCCTTCCTCGCGGTGCTGCGCGACTATCGGCATGTCGCCGAAGAATTTTTGGGGTACTTGTATTTTCTTTGGCCACTTCATCTGTTGGTGGTCCTCCTCCTCATGGTTTCCGCCTTCGCCTGGCTGACCCACCAAGGTCGATGCCGGGACTTGGCGAGGTTGCGTCATGCCGAGGAAAGCTCTCGCTGATGGATGAAATCGTGGCTTTGGAATGGACGCGAATTTGAACCGGCAAGCGCGCTGCCGCTGACCGATCGCGCTTTCCGCTACGGCATGTCTCTTTTCGAAAGCATGCGCGTGGGGCAGGGGAGGATCGACTTTTGGGAGCAGCACCGTCAGCGCCTCCAGCAAGCCTGTGCCGAGCGCGACTTCGCCCTCGACGAACGCGCGTTGAATCAAGTTGTCGATACGGTCACGGCTGATGACGCCGTCGGCTTCGCCCGCCTGTACGTCACCGCCGGCGATGGCTCTCCTGCCCAGGCTGCCACGCGTCCTCGCATCTTTCTCTTCCTCGAGTTTCGCGAGCCCGAGCGTGAGGAAAGCTGGGAGATGTGCTTCCACGACGAAACCTACCACGCCCCTTTCGGTGGGCTGAAGACCGGCAACTACTGGTTCAACGCCGATGCCTTGGCTCAGGCCCGTGCCCGCCGCTTCGACGAAGCTCTTCTTTTCAACGACCACGCCGAGCTGGTTTCCGCCTGCTGCGCGAATGTCTTCCTCGTGCAGGGCGACCAAATCCTCACGCCCCCGCGCGGCTCCGGTTGCCGCCTCGGCGTCGTCCGCGAGTGGGTCGTGAAGCGTCGCAAGGTTATTGAGCGCCGCCTCCGCCGCGAAGACGTCCTCAAAGCCGACGAAATATTCCTCACCAATTCCTGGCTCGGCGTCATGCCTATCGCCACCCTTGAAGGCCGCCCTCTCGGTCCTCGCAGCATCGGCCCCAAACTCGCTGGGGAGATGCAAGCGCGCTGGAGGGATTGATTAATGTAGCTGCGGCCGGAAGGTCGCAGGGATTCTGGCGTGACGCTCGGCGTCGCGCCTTAATTGGACGGATTGCGAAGAGTCATCGCTGCTTTCTGCGACCTTCCGGTCGCAGCTACATTATTTAGTCCCGATGATATGGCGTTCCCGCATTGATGCACCGCGCCCGGTATACCTGCTCCAGCAACACCACGAGCGCCAGTTCATGCTGCAGTGTCAGCTTCCCCAGCGACCACCGCCAGTCTGCCCGCTTGCGCAACTCGTCCGTGTGCCCATCTGCACCGCCGATGAGGAATGCCACCGCCTTCGTCCGGTCCAGCTCCCATCGCGTCAGCTTCGCGGCCAGCTCGCGCGACGTCACCTGCTCGCCGCGCTCATCGAGCACCACGCGCAGCATCTTCTCACTCCGTTGCAGCAGCAGCGCACTTTCCTCTTCGCGGTTCGAGGCCTTCAGCACCTCCACGCGCACCGCCGCCCCGAGCCGGGCCATGTATTCCTCCACGCCCGCCCGCGCAAAGGCGAGCTTGGGCTTCCCGATGGTGAGCACATGGATGTTCATCCCTGAGCCCGTTTTATACAGCCGCGAAGTCGATCTGCCGCTGCGCGGCATCCACGCGGCTCACGCGCACCTGGAGAATGTCGCCGGCTTGGTATTTTCGTCCGCTGCGCCGGTTGAAAAGGCGAGCCCGCGCACGGTCATACTCGTACGGTCCGCCCGGTAGCGTCGTGGCATGGACAAAGCCCATGGTGTCGACGTCCGTCACCTCGACGAGCAGCCCTGGGCCGCGCACTTCGCTCACAATGGCGCGATACTCCGCCGGCTTGCGCGCATCGAGCTGACGCTGGAAATACTCCATCTTCTTGATCAGCTTGCTCTCCTGCTCGGCGCCCGCCGAATTGCGTTCGGTGTTTGAGATGTGCTCCGCCACCTCCATGAATTCCTTGCGCCCGCCCGCCCGCTCGTGCGCCAGTACGCGGTGCGCAATGAGATCCGCATAGCGCCGGATAGGGCTCGTGAAATGCAGGTAGTCCGCTTTCGACAGGCCATAGTGCCCGAGCGGATCCGCCTGATACTCCGCGCGCCGCAGGCTCTTCAGAAACTCCACCTTCAGCCGGTGCTCATCTGGGCGCCCGTGCAGTGCTTGCAGCATCCGCTGCACCTCCTTGCGCACCGTGAGGTCGCCCACGCGGAGTCCCTGGGTTGCCGCCAATTGGCGAAATTCCTGCAGCCGCTCCGGGTCTGGCTTCTCGTGCACGCGATACACACACGGTGCTGGCCGATTCTTGATCTCCCGCGCCACGGCCTCGTTCGCCGCGAGCATGAATTCCTCAATCAGCTGGTGCGATTCGTCGTTCTCGATCTTCTCGATGCGATCCACCCGGCCCTTCGCATCAAGCACGATCTTCGTCTCCGGGAAATCTAGATCCAGCGATCCGGCCGCAAACCGCCGCTTCCGCAGCAGCGACGCCAATTCCCAGGCCGTGTGCAGCGCTTTCCTCTGCTTCGCCGTCGCGGCATCTTCAGGTTCCGTGCGCAGGTCCAGCAGGCGCTTGGCCTCGCGATAGGTAAGCCGCTTGGCTACGCGGATGATGGTTTTTGCAAAACGTAACTTCTTCGGTTTTCCGTCCGGCGTGTATTCGATGAAGGCCGTATGCGCCAGCCGGTCCACCCCTTCGCGGAGCGAGCACAGGTCCGCGCTCAGCCGCAGCGGCAGCATGGGAATGCAGCGGTCCGCGAGATACGTCGAGTTCCCGCGATGCTTCGCCTCGCGATCCAGCGCGGTGCCAGGCCGCACGTAGTGCGCCACATCCGCGATGTGGACGCTCAGCCGCCAGCCGTTCTTTTGTTTCTCCACATAGACCGCGTCGTCGTGATCTTTCGCATCATCCGGGTCAATGGTGAGCACAAAGTCCTTCCGGCAATCCTCACGCTTCGCGATTTCCGCCGCCGGAATCTTCTCGGAAAATTCGTCGACTTCCCGCAGCACCGCCGCGGAGAATTCGCCTGGCAGCGCAAAGGCGCGGATGACCGAGAGCATGTCGACGCCAGTATCATCCGGCGCGCCGAGCAATTCCACGATCACGCCGGCGGGGGAGACTTTCAGGTCCTTCCATGGCTCGAGGCGCACGACGATTTTGTCGCCGGAGCGCGGGGGACGCGGCAGCGTTGGTCCGCCGTTGCGGATGAGGATTTGGCAATTGATGCGCGGATCATCCGGGAGGAGAAACGCATGGCCTTTTTGTTTTTGATACGTGCCGACAATGGCTTCGCGTGCTCGCTGCACGACTTTGGCCACGCGGCCCATGTCGCCCCGGGTGGGGATGACTTCGACACGATCGCCATGCAGCGCGTTCGCGACGCCGTCGCCATCGAGCCAAGCGAGCAGCTTGTCGTTTTCGCCAATCAGGCGGGCTCCGCCGCCACGGCGGTTGAAAAGGAGCGTCCCGGTGAGACGCTTACTGGATTTAACTGACATATAATTCGAACCTCAGGTGGGGTAATAACACACGCTAAACAGGGAGGACAAACAAAGCCCACAAACCTTCCGCGTGTGGCCTCTATACACCCAAACCGCAAAAACGCAAGCGCTGATCTGAAATCGCCCCACTCCGCGGGCGGCTCCCAATTAATGGAGCTGCAGCCGGAAGGCCGCGGTCGGAGCAAAGAAGGGAGTGCCTGCGCACCGACGTCAAAATCAGCCCTGCATTGAATGTAGCTGCGACCGGAAGGTCGCAGATGAACCGCCCTCGATTACTCCCCCCGCGCCTTCCTCATCGCCGCCACATACCCTTCCGCGATCCGCGTAATCTCCGGCCAATCTCCCCGGTCCACATTCGCGCGCGAGACCAATTGCGATCCCGCGCCCACGGCCACCGCCCCCGCCGCCACATACGCCGCGATATTCTCCGGCACCACCCCGCCGGTCGGAATAATCCGCAGCATCGGCAGTGGCGCCAGCAGGGCTTTCACCATCGCCGGGCCGAGTTGCTCGGCTGGGAAGAGTTTCACAAAATCCGCTCCCAGCTCCTGCGCCGTGAGTGCCTCCGTCGGCGTCATCGCTCCGCAGATCACCGGTGCTCCATAGCGCTGGCACATCGCGATCACTTCGGGCCGCACCACCGGCGTTACGATGTACTGTGCGCCCGCCAGCAGCGCGGAGCGGCAGGTTTCTGGATCCAGCACGCTGCCCGCGCCCATCACCACCGCGTCGCCCAGCTCCGCCGCCGCCTCGCGAATCGTCTCCAGCGCTCCGGGCGTCGTCATCGTTACTTCCGAGGCGACAATGCCGCCTGCCGCGCACGCGCGAATTGCTCCCACCAGTCCCTCCGAGGAATCCGCGCGTAAGATCGCGATGATGCCGGGATTCAAGAGGCGGGAAATGACGTCATGCTTGGCCATGCCCCAGCATGCACGGACCCCGGGGTGGGGGAGCAAGCTTTACAGCGGGCTGAAATAGGCGCCGTAAAAGTGGGATGGGGTTCCAATGCGTTGGATCACGCCCGCCGGCAGGGTCCTAATTTCATGGAACCGTCGGCTTCACCACGGCGCGGCAGCGCCCCCGTGAATTTGACGCCTTCTGAAATTAGGACACCACTCGTCCGTTCCTACGCCGTCACCACCGTCGGATTCGCCTTCAGCTTCGACTTGATAATCAGCGTCACCGACCGCAGCGCGAGCTCCAGCAGGTTGAACGGCTTGATCATCAGTTCGTTTCCGCCGCGCAGCGAGAACTGCACGCGGTTTTCCAGCGAAGCCTGGCCCGTGATGAAAATTACCGGGGTCGTTCCGTGGAGCGGCATCTCGCGCACGTGCGAGCACAGCTCCAGGCCGTCGAGCTCCGGCAGATTCACATCCAGAATGATTAAGTCGTAGGGGCTGCTCGCCAGTTCCGCGAGGGCGGCGCCTGCGCTGTCCGTCGTGGCCGCACCGAGGCCCGCGGCCTGCAGCGCTTCGCAGATGGAATCCAGCACTGAGTGGTCGTCGTCCACGGCAAAGGCTTGCACGTGCGCGAGGTCCACGCGCTGGTCCACATTTTGTTCGCGCAGGAGCGAGGCGATGAACTCGATGCCCTGGCCCACCGAGCGCATCGTGGTTGGCGTCGCCAGCTCTGGCACGTCGTAGAGTTCGCGCGTCAGCGCGGAGAGCACTCCGCTCACGCGCTGCACGGTCATGAAGTTCAGCTCGCGCGCTCGGTCCGCCAGATTCTGCGCGTGGTTCTGCAGCTCGTTCAGGAAGTTGAATTCCGCCGGCTGCCGCAGGTATTCCTGGAACGTGCGTCGCAGTGACGAGAGCGACACCCGCATCATGGAATCGATTTCTTCGTTGCCGGCATCGAAGGAAGATCGCGAGGGGCCCTTAATCTTCAGCCGCGCCTCCGCGAGGCTCGCGCTCAGTTCCTTGATTTCGCCCTGTGCCGTCGCCAGCCGCGCCGCCACCTCGATCATCTGCAGTCGGTGCTCTTCGTGTTCCTTTTGCAGGTCGCGGAAGTCGCCCAATTTTCGCTCCGTCTCATCGAGCTGCCGGCGCAGCCCGTCCATCTGGGCGGACTGCGAAGCGATCTGGCCTTCCATGGCGGTGCTGTTGGTCATCAGCTGATCCGCGTGTTGGCGCGACGTGGTCAGCGTCACTTGCAGGTCCAGCAGGGAGCGTTCAGCTGCCTCGGCCCGCTCGCGTTGCTTGCGCATCATTTCCAGCTCCTGCGTCCGCTCGGCGGCTTCGGAGCCCAGCCGGGTCGCGGCGATCCGCGCCTCGTCGAGTTGTCCGCGGAGCCCATCCAGTTCCGTTTCGCGCTCCTGCGCCCGCGTCCGCGCCGCGTCGCGCTCATTCATCGCGGCTTCGTACTGCTGGCGGGCCAACTGCAATTCCTTGGTCTGGGCTGCGCGCAGCTCGTCCAGCTTGGTGCCAAATTCCATCACCTCGGTCTCGCGCTCCTGCGCCAGCTTCTCAATCTCGCGACGCGCTTCCCCGGCGCTCATTTCGTGCGACGACGTCGCCGCTTCGAATTGGGCCTTCAGCGTTTGCGTTTCCGTGGTCAGGGCATCCAGGCTTTCGCCCAGCGTCGCATTGCGGCGCTTCAGGGCGGCATTCTTTTTCCGTAGTTCCTCCACCTCGTCCTTGCTCGCCTCGTCCCGCACCGCGGCGTCGGCCAGGGCTTGGTCCATCAGGGCCTTCAGCTTGCCCGCTTCCTCGTGCGCCCGCGAGGCTGTCTGCGTGGCCGTGTCGCGGTCATAGGTGAGAATGGCCACGTCATCCTCCAGCTGGCTGATGCGCAGCTTCAGCTCCGCGCATTGCGTCGCCGAGGCATCGCGTGCCTGGCGGATGGCCATGAGTTGCTTTTGAAAATCGTCCCGGTTGAAGTCCGTCGCCACCTTGCGCGCGTCGGCCAGTTGCGCCTCCACCTGCGCGAGCCGGGTCGCGAGATCCTCGCGATCCTTCTTTGCCGTGTCGCGCTGGCGCGAATAGGCGTCGCGCTGCTTGATGGCTTCATCCTTCACCCGCAGCGTTTCTTCAATCTGTCGCTGCGATTCCTTGTAAAACTTCATCGTGTCGTCGCGCTGACGCGTGGCATCCACGCGGGCGCGCTCCACGGATTCGAGCCGATGCTTCAGGTCATCGATCATCGAGTCATACTGCCCGGCGCGCTCCGACATCGAATCGCGCTCGCGCCGCATGTCTCGGCACTCATCGCGCAACGCGTCGCAATCCTTGCGGATTCGCGTCATGTCTTCGTGGAGGCGATCGCGCTCTTCCTCGAGCGCGGTCTGGCGGGTGTAGGCTTCGCGGCTGACTTCCTGCAGCTGTTCAACGTAACGACGGATTTCGCGGGTTGGATCGTTGCCCTCGCGCAACAGTTCCGCGATGTCCACCGGTGTAACGAGCGGACGGGGCTCGGGCCCGGGAAACTTCGAGATTTTGGATGGTGATGCCATGGCTAGCGCGCCCCCAGAGAAACGGGCTGTTCTGCGGACTTAAGTAGTTGAAGCAGAGGATGTGCCCATGAAACGATAAAAGGGAAACTTTACACGCCTGCCACGATCCAGCCTTCCGCCTCTAGAAATTCCCGGATTTTTACCGGTTGGTTACCCTGAATTTCGATAGTGCGATCCTTCACCGCACCTCCCGTGCCAATTGCCTGCCGAAGTTTTTTTCCCAGGGTCTCGATCTCGGACGGCGTCGTGGTGGGCGGAAAATCGTGTACCACAATGACCACCTTGCCTCCGCGGTGAGCCGTCTCCTTACGTAGAACCACGCGCCCTTTCGACTTTGCCTTGGTATTCAGGGGTCCCACCGGCACCGGTTGGACCGGCGGCCCGGGAGGGAGTTCCCCCAAGTTCAACTCCGACAGGGCATTTCCCAACCCCGCCAGTCCAGCCTGGGCGGGATTGATTTCAACACGTTTCGCTTTCTCCGGGCGCATGACTGAAGCGTCAGAGAATCACCGCGTTCCTTCAATCAAATTAATAAGCGACACCCCGCACTCAGTAAAATTCCTAGCAGTCCTACTTAAACCCAGGGCCTCGCTCGGGCTCCGTCTCTTTAAACCTGCGTGACTCCCATTGCCATCACTGCTTCTCATTCCGCCATGAAATTCCGTCTCGTCCTCCAGGCCCTCATGCTGGGGGTTGTTAGTCTTTCTGCCGCTCTCGCCCAGGAAGCCAAAAAAGATGCCCCCGATCCCAACGCTCAGTACACTCTTGGCCCCGACTCCCAGCCCAAGCCGGGCGTTCCGGAAGGCAAGGTCATGGAGTTCAAGCTCGACGACTCCAAGGTCTACCCCGGCTTCTTTCATAAATGGTGGCTGTACATCCCTGCCGGCTACGACGGCTCCAAGCCCTGCGCCCTCATGGTCTTTCAAGATGGTGGCGGCTTCGTCTCGCGCACCGGTGGCTGGCGCGTCCCGGTGGTGCTGGATAATCTCATCCACCAAAAGGAACTACCCCTGATGGCCGCCATCTTCGTCAGCCCCGGCGACACTCCGGTCGCCCTCGGCGAGGCCCCGCGCAAGCGCGCCGACGGCCGCCCGGCTTCGGCGAAAAATCGCTCGGTGGAATACGACACCCTCGGCGACGCTTATTCCCGCTTCCTCTTGGAGGAAATCCTCCCGCTCGCCCGCCAGCACGTGAAGATCACTGATGACCCGGCAGGGCGGGGGATCAGCGGTTCTTCCAGCGGAGGCATCTGCGCCTTCACCGCCGCCTGGCAAAAGCCGGATCAATTCCGGAAAGTGCTCAGCTTCGTTGGTAGCTTTACCAATATCCGTGGTGGCGGCAAATACCCTGAACTCGTCCGTGGGGCCGAGAAAAAGCCCATCCGCGTCTTCCTCCAGGATGGCCGCAATGATCTGGTGAACCAATTCGGCTCGTGGCCGGAGGCCAACAAAGCCATGGATGCCGCCCTCCGCGAGAAAGGCTACGACGTAAAATTCGTCCTCGGTGAAGGCAGCCACAACCCCCGCCACGGCGCGAGCATCCTCCCCGACGCCCTCCGCTGGCTTTGGCGGGACTACGCTAAATAGATCCCGGCGGGAGAGAGCCATCGAAGCCTTTCTGTGGATGGCGCCCTGCGACTCCATCGCAGGCATCGTCTATTATAATGGCGGCCTGAACTTAGTGGGCCGCTGTGCCCATTCCATTTGTCATCTTTCAAGACACGCTCCATATTCCCTCCATCCCAGTCCGTCCACCGTCCATGATGCCTGCACGCCAGCGCAAAGTCGCCCTGCTCATCGAAACCTCAAACGCCTATGCCCGCGGCATCCTTTCGGGGATCGAGGACTATGCCCGCAGCTATGGCCCGTGGAATGTCTACCTCGCCGAGCACGGCCGCGGCGACCGCACCCCGGAGTGGATGTTGAAATGGGATGGCGACGGCATTATCGCCCGTATTGAGAACCGCAAAATTGCCGCCAGCCTCGCACGGATCCGCGTGCCGATGGTCGACGTCAGCTACGCGCGCCTCATGCCGCAGGTCCCCACGGTCACCACGGACAACGCCTCCATTGCTGCGCTCGCCCTCCGTCATTTCCTCGAGCGCGGCTTCCGCTATTTTGCCTTCTGCGGCGACGCCCGCTTCAAATGGTCAGTTTCCCGCGGTGAACATTTCGCGCGCGCCGTGCGCGATAGCGGCTCCGACTGCCTCGAGTATGAGCCCTCCGTGCGTTCCGCCGACAGCGACGCCGAGACCGACTCCATCGCCCGCTGGCTGCGCCGCCTCCCCAAGCCTATCGCCATTTTTGCGTGCTACGATTATCGCGGCCAGCAGGTGCTTGATGCCTGCCGCCGTGCTGGGATCGCGGTCCCCGAAGAGGTCGCCGTCATGGGGGTGGATAACGACGAGCTGCTCTGCAAACTCTCGCCGCCACCGCTCTCCAGTGTCATCCCGAATAGCTTCCGCGGCGGCTGGGAAGCGGCTTCGCTGCTCGACCGCATGATGGGTGGGGAGAAGATCGCGCCGCTGCCGCACTTCATCCCCGCCGTCGGCGTGATTACGCGGCAAAGCACCGATACGCTCGCCGTCGACGATCCGCAGATCGCGCGCGCTCTGCGTTTCATCCGCGAGCACGCGTGCGAGGGCATCGGCGTGGCCGACGTCCTCCGCTATTGTCCCATGGCTCGGCGCAGTTTCGAGGGCCGCCTAAAAGCGCTCATCGGCCGCACCCCCAATGAGGAAATCACTCGCGTGCAGCTCAATCGCGTCAAGGAACTGCTCTCCGGCACGGACCTGCCCCTCTCCGAAATCGCTGAGCGCACGGGCTTCAAGCACGTGGAATATTTGACTGTCGTTTTCAAACGAGAGTTTGGCCAACCCCCCAGCCTCTACCGCCAGGAGCAGCAACCCCGCAAAGGGTAGCGCCGTTTCGACGGCACGACGTTCATGTCGTGATCCGTCCGATAGGAAAGAATCCTTCCGTTCCCTCGCGGCGGGCTTGCGCAATTTCTCAGATCGAATGCGCCCGATCTCATTCCGCCCTTGCGCCTCCTGTGCGAGATTCGCCGCAATCAGAATCGTCCTCTCCCCACACCTCTCCGTCCTAAATTCATGAATCCTACTCGTCGTCTCTCGTCGCGCACCTCCATCCTCTCCGGCAACATCTCTTCGCTCCTCGCCCTCGGCGCTCTCGCCCTTGCTTCCGCCCCGCTCGCCTCCCACGCCGCGAATATCATCTGGGATGGCAATGGTGTCGGTGGGACGGACATCGGTGTCGCCGCCAACTGGCTCGGCGACGTCCTGCCCAGCGTGGCGGTGCCGGACACCATGGTGTTTGATGGCACCGTCGCCGGCCCGCTCGTGCTGTTGTATAATGATGCCTCGCTCGCCGGTGCTGCCGGAAATGGTGGCCTCAACCTCAACATGACGGGCACGCAAACGTCCTCGCTCAGCATTGACTCCGGCGCGAACGTGAACTCGCTCCGGTTGAATAACGTGACCCTCGACGCCGGCGCCGGCGCCTTTTCTCTCGGCGATGGGAGCGGGACGTTCAACGTCACTCTTGGCGGCGCGGGCGGACAAACCCACACCTTCACCAACAACTCCTCGAACACGGCCATCATCGGCTCCGATGTGGTCTTCGGCACCGGTGGTGCTGGTGCGCACACCCTGGTGCTCGCGGGCTCTGGCAACTGGACGCTCAACAACATCATCACCAACAGCAGTGGCACCGTGACGGTGACGAAGAATGACAACGGCATCCTCACGCTGAATGGCGCGAACACCTATACTGGTGGGACCAATCTAAACGCCGGCACGCTCAATATTAATAGCACTGCCGCCCTCGGCACCGGCGCGCTCACGATTAATGGCGGGACCATCGATAATACTTCCGCCGGCGCGCTCGTGCTCACCGCCACCCTTGCGCAAAACTGGAATGGCGACTTCACCTTCGCCGGCACGCGCGACCTCACCTTTGGCGCCACCGGGCTCGGCAATACGAACCTCGGCGGCATCGGCAGCGTCCGCCAAGTCACCACCAACGCCGGGACGCTCACCATCGGGACGATGAGCGGTGTTGGCTACGGTCTCACCAAAGCCGGCGCCGGGACCTTGCAACTCAGCACCACCAGCAACGCCACGGCCAATAACATCACCGGCGTGCTCAATGTCGTCGGCGGCAAATTCGCCATTGGCGCCCGCGATTTCAAAGCCGGCGGCCTCACCGGCTCCGCCATCGTGGAAAACGACAGCGCCACCACGCGCTGGATTTTCATCAACAATAACGCCGATAACGTCTTCTCTGGCACGCTGCAAAACGGCACCGCCGCCGGCCTCCTCGGCTTTTACAAAGCGGGCACCGGCACACTCACCCTCACTGGGACTAATACCTACACCAGCACGACCTCGATCGGCGGTGGCACGCTCGAATTCGGCTCCGCCACCACCGCCGGCCTCACGGAAACCCTTTCCACCAGCACCAACTCCGGCCTCGTTTTCGATCGCGGCGACGGCACCGTGAAGTCCAGCTTCAACGGCACCGGCACGCAGGCCATCACTTTCGGCTCCCGCCTTCTCCGCACCGCCGGCGCCACCGGCAACTTCGTCACCGCCGGCGGTACTAATGGCGCCGACAACAAGATCGTCCTGACCCAAGCCGCCGGGTTCATCAACCAGGGGATGTATTTCGGTGGCGACAACTATGCCTGGATGGATGGCACGAACACCTTCGTGCGCCCCATGGCCTATGGCTCCGACGCCGGCGCCGTGACCAGCGGCACGGCGGCTAGCCTCGCCTCCGCCACGCACCAGGAGTTCACCGGCGACATCACCGCGCAGGGCGCCGCGACCTTCACCACGCTGAAAGACACCGGCAACAACGCCTTCACGCTCGCTGCCGGCGCGACGGTCACGACGAATGGCATTTTGAAAGCGGGCAACGTCGCCGGCGGCGCGATCATCAGCGGCGGCACGGGTCTCCAGGCGGCCAGCGGCGCCGAACTCGTCATCCGTACTGCGGGTGCGAACGACGCCCTCAATATCGCCACGCCTATTCTCGCCAACGGCACGAATATCCTCACGACCAGCGGCAATGGGGCCCTCACCCTCAGCGCCGCGAACACCTACACCGGGATGACGAATGTGAACGGCAAAACGCTGAATCTCAGCGGCTCCATCCTCACCGGCGGTCTGAACGTCTTTGGCGGCGCCACGGTAAATCTTACGGGCTCGATCGATAACGCCAACGCCGCCAGCGGCGTCGTCACGGTCGGCTTCGCCCCCACCGGCAGCGCCCAGAGCGGCAACGCCGTGCTGAACATCTCCGGCAGCGGCACCGTAAAGGCTAATGTCGCCAACGGCCTCACCCTCGCCAACGGCCCCTACACGAATGGCTTTCTCAATATGACCGGCGGTTCGATCGTCACCAGCGATCAGATCCACCTCGGCCTCGGCACCGGCCTGGCGGGCTCGAATCCCTACGCCGCCTTCACGATGAGTGGTGGTACCGTCGCCAGCGGCAGCTGGCTCGTCGTTGCGGCGAACAACGATCGCGCCGTGCTGAACCAAAGTGGCGGTGCGATCACGGTGAACACGAACCGCATGACGATTGGCGCCGGCGGCGCGGCGTCCATCGGCGTGGTGAATCTCAGCGGCGGTACTTTCGATGACGCCGTCGGCGTCTTCGTCGGCGAAAACGGCACTGGCATTTTGAACGTGAGCAACACCGGCACCCTGCGCCTGGGCACGACGGGAACGCTCCAGTTCGGTGGCAACGCGACCTCCCTGGCTGGCACGGTGAACCTGCTCGGCGGCTCCATCAGTGCCGGCCAGGTCACCAGAGTCACGAGCACCGGCGTCTACCTGTTCAACTTCAATGGCGGCACGCTCAAAGCCGCGCAGTCCAGCGCCACCTTCTTCGCTTCGCTCGCGAATACCACCGCCTACGTCTATGGCGGCGGCGGCACGGTCGATAACAACGGCAACGCCATCACCATCGGGCAACCCCTACTCGCCCCCACCGGCAACGGCATCTACGGCGCCGGCGCGATCACCGGCGGCTCCGGCTATCTCGATACGCCCGTCGTCACCATCCTGCGCGGCGCGGGCGACACCACCGGCGTTGGCGCCACCGCGGTGGCGAACGTCTCCGGCGGTGTGGTGACCGGTATCACCATTACCAATCCCGGTACCGGTTATACCGCCACGCCCACCTTCGTCCTCTACGGCGGCGGCTACAGCACGCCGGCTACCGTCACTGGTGTCGCGCCCACCGCGAATACGGGTGGCGGGATGATCTTTACCGGCGCCGGCAACACCACGCTGACCGGCCAGAACGCCGGCAGCTACAGCGGCGGCACCACGGTGAATAACGGCACGCTCACGCTCACCGGTGCGAATAATGGTGTCGGCATCATCCGTGGTACGCTGAACATCAACCCCGGCGCAACCGTGGTCACCACTTCGGCCAACGCCTTCGGCTACAATGTCGGCGCACGCGTGGAGACCGTGAATCTCAATGGCGGCATTCTGAACACCACCGCCACTGGGGACTCCGCGTGGACCACGACCTTCAATCTCACCGGTGGTACGCTCACGTCCAATGGCGGCACCAGCAGCACCGCCGCGCCCAGCTACTGGGTACTCGGGCGCGACAATGCCGGTGCCGCCGCCACCGGTATCAATTCGCTCGCCAGCGCCACCACTTCGACCGTCGCCGGCCGCCTCCAATTGCGGCCTGATAATGGCAACACCGCCGTGATCTTCAATGTGGCCGATGGCGCCGCCGCCACGGATCTCCTCGTCTCCGCCGCCGTCACCGAGACCGGCCCGGTCGCCGTGAATAAGATCGGCGCCGGCCGCCTGGAAATGAGCGGCACCAACACCTACAGCGGTGCGACCAACGTCGCCAACGGCACGCTGCTGCTCAGTGGCAACGGTTCCATCAATTCCAGCAGCGGCATCACCGTGAATGGCGCGAACGCCAAGCTAATCCAGACCAGCTTCACGAGCGTCAACCCAACGGTCACGCTCACCTCCGGGACGGTCGACGGTGTTGGCCAGATCAACACGCTTAACGCCACCGCGGGCACGATCGCGAATGGCAACGGCACCACCGGTTCGCTCATCCTTGGTGCGCTGACCATCAACGGTCCAATCAGCCTGAATCTCTCCACGGCCTCCAATGCCGCCGTGCTCAACACCACGACGCTCACGACCAATGGCAACACCATCACCGTGAACGCCACGAATGCCTCGTGGATGAACGGGCAATCGTACGACCTCGTCAGCTACGCGACGCTCAATGGCACGCTCGCGAATTTTGTGAAGGGCACCATCGCCAATCTCGGCGCGCGGCAGAGTGCCACCCTGGCCGACAGCGGCTTTGCGATCAGCCTGGCCATCGCGGGTGACCAGCCCCTGTGGACCGGCAAGCAAAATGGCAAGTGGACCACGGCGACGATCGGGGGGCAGTCCAACTGGCGCCTGCAAAACAACGGCACCCCCACGGACTTCCTGACGAACGACACCGTGCTTTTTGACGACAGCGTCACGGGCACCACCACGGTGAATATCTCGGATGCGAACGTGAACCCCATCAGCACCACGTTTGATCACAACTCGGTCAACTACACCCTCACCAGCACCGGCGGCTTCGGCATCGCCTCGGGCACGTTGATCAAAAATGGCGGCGGCACTCTCACCATCGCCAACGCGAATACCTACACCGGCGCCACCACGCTGAATGGCGGCACGTTGAACATCAGCGGCTCGTTGGGCAATACGCCCGTCGCCGTCGCCTTCGGCACCAATTTGAATCTGCAGGCCGCCAACGCCATCACGCAAAACGTCGTCACCGTCGACGGCACCTTCAGCGAGACCGTGGCCAACGGCCTCGGCGGGACCGCCAAGCTTGTGCTGAATACCGACACCACGCTCACCCGGGCGAATGCCCACAGCGGCGGCACCTCGCTTACTTTCGGAACATTCGCGATCAATAATGGTGCCGCCATCGGCACCGGCACACTCACGTTGAGCAATGTGACGCTCGACAACACCAGCGGCGCTCCCGTCACGTTCACCAACAACAACGCGCAGACCTGGCTGGCCAACACCGTTCTTACTTTTGCTGGCACCAACAGCCTGGACTTCGGCACGGGCACCATCTCGCTCGGCACCGACGCCGGCGCCGGGAATTTCCAGCTCACCAACAACAGTGCGCTGGCTGGTACCGCGCTCACCATCGGCGGCACCATCACCGGCGGGTCCACCGGCGCAGGTGGCGCGAAGATCCTGACTGTCGACGGCCCCGGCGGTACGGTTATCAGCGGCAGCATTGTAAAAAGCGCGGCCGCCTCGCTCACAGTGAACGACAACGTCGCGGCAAAGCTCACGCTGTCCGGCACGGCCAGCAATTTCACCACGCTGAATATCAATGGCGGCGCGAGCAGCATCGTGGAGCTCGGCGCGGGCAACATGACGCTGGCCAATGGCGGCGGCAACATCCTGCAATCCACCACCGGCGGCACCATCAATGGCACGGGTGGCGGCGCCATCGTCCTCGGCAGCAATGGCGGCGACTTCGGCACCACGGGCGGGACCACGCTCACCATGAATGCCCGCCTGCTCGGCACGAACGGCGTCGACTTCTGGAATGCCAATGGCGGCTTCGATCTCGGGACGATCATCCTTACCGCGGCCAACGACTACACCGGCACGACCAACGTGGAGAATACCCGCGTCATTCTGCCCGCGGGCGCGTCCATCAATGCCTCCAACACCGCGAATGTCGGGCAGATCACCGTCAGCGACGTGGCGAATATTCCCGCGGTGCTCAACATCACCGGCGGCACGGTCAACGCGACGAAGAACACCAGCCCGAGCTTTGCCGTGGGCAGCGTGGCGAACTCCATCGGCTCGGTGACCATGAGCTCCGGGACCATCAATACCACCAGCGAATTCCACCTCGGCCGCGGCGCCGGCAGCTACGCGGGCTTCAAGATGACTGGCGGCACCGTGAACAGCGGCAACTGGCTCGTGGTCGGATTCAACAATGACCGCTCCATTCTCACGCAGACCGGCGGCACCATCAATATCGCCGCCAATCGCATGACCCTCGGCGCGGGCGGTGGCGGCGCCATCGGCGATGTGCTCCTCTCCGGCGGCGTGTTCAACGTGGCCGCGGGCGCCAACACCGGCGTCTTCGTCGGCGAAAACGGCACCGGCTCGCTCACCATGACGGGCAATGCCGCGCTCAATTTGAGCACCACCGGCGCCGCTGCCAGCGGCACGCTGCAGTTTGGCAACGCGAATACCTCGCTCGCGGGGGTGTTCAATTTGAATGGCGGCACGGCCACCGTGTTTGGCGTCACCAAAGGCGCCAGCACCGCCACCGCAAATTACCAGTTCAACTTCAATGGCGGCACGCTCAAGGCCAATGCCACGAATGGCCTGTTCTTTGCCTCGCTGGCCAATACCTCGGCGTATGTGCGCAGCGGCGGCGCGGTGATCGACGACGGCGGCTTCGCCATCACGGTCGCGCAGCCCCTCCTCGCGCCCACCGGCAATGGCGTCTCCTCCATTAGCGTCAGCGGTGGCACCGGCTATCTCGGCGCGCCGCTCGTGCTCATCACCGGTGACGGCACCGGCGCCACGGCGCTCGCGAATGTCGATGACAGCGGCAACCTCACCGGCATCACCATTACCAGCCCCGGCGTGGGCTACACCACTGCCAGTGCCTCGCTCGTCGGCGGCAATGGCACGGGAGCGATCGTCAACGGCGTGAACCTCGCGACGAACACCAGCGGTGGCTTTACCAAGAAGGGCAATGGCGTGCTCACCCTCGCCGGCGCAAATACCTACACTGGCCCCACCGTGGTGAATTCCGGCACGCTTGCCGTCACGGGCAGCCTCTCGGGCTCTGTGTTCGTAAACGTGAAATCCGGCGCCACGCTGGACGTCAGCGGAGCCGCCGGCGGCTTCGCCCTCTCGCCCGGCCAGACGCTGGGCGGTGATGGAACCGTGGCCGGCGCCGTGACCATGACCATTGGCTCCGTCCTCGCGCCCGGCCAGAGCGCCGGCACCCTCACCTTTACCGGCAATCTCGGCATCGGCCCCGCGGTCGCGCTTTCCGGCTCCGCCGCCCTGCAATTCGAACTCGGCAGCCTCAGCGACAAAGTGCTGCTCACCACGGGCACGCTCGATATCGGCACGGGCAGCCTCGCCTTCGATGACTTCGCCTTCACCGCCACCGCCGGCTTCGGCAACGGCACCTATACGCTGTTCGACACGAACACGACGATTCTGGGCTCGCTCGATGCCAGCCCCGTGAATCTCACCGGTACCATTGGCGGCCAAACCGCCACGCTCGCCTTCGGCGACAACGGCCACGACATCGTCCTCAACGTCGTCCCCGAACCCGGCACCTGCACCGCACTGCTCGGTGGATTGGCAATGATTCTCGGCACGCGCCGCCGTCGGAAGTAACCCACCCGCGCCCCGGCGCCTGCTTTCATAATTTGGAAGGAAACGTGGCAGCCACCGGAGAGGAAACGGACTCTCCGGTGGCAGTGGCGTCGTGATAGACCCATCCACGCGTTTGGAATGGGCGATAGTGGAGATAGGTGATTCGCGGAAGGTCGCAGAAAGCGGCTACGACTCTTCGCGAACTTGCATTCGCAGCCTTGATTCGTGGCTCGCCTTACTTCGTCAAATCACCCCCGGCACCTGTGGCGTCCGCGGCATGTCATGGACGTCCGGCACCACGAAGAGCCCTCCATACGCCAGCCACCCAAAAAGCGGTATCAGCACTACCAGCGACCACACCCATTTCTTCAACGTCGACGCCGTCCGGTGCACGATCCAAATTCGTAGCATCAGATACCCGCTTACCCAAAAACAAACACCTCCGAGGGCAAGGCACAGCATCGGCTGCGTCGCCAGCCATCGCAGCGGGTCCAGCGCCGGTTCCTCCGCCAGCATCGAGTAGATCTGCATGCCTGGAAGATGAACGACACTGTCCATTGTTGCGACGACAAATCTCGGTCGTCGTCTTCATGGGGGCCTGGCCTCCTCGAGGCTGAAAAGCCTCCCCCGTTTTGGTCTTCATTTTGGGGTGCATTCGATATCAAACATCCCACGGCCCTTCCCCTACATCCTCGCACCTGTCCCGATTCGATACAGGGGGCGAAACGATGAACTATCTCAAAGGGTCTGTCAGACATCCCCGGTTGGTCCTCCTGCTCTCGGCTTCGGCGCTCTTGCTGCCGGGGTGCGCTTTGAAACCATCGCGCCCAGCGAGCCAGACGGGCGATCGGGCTTATGTGTCCTATAAAGCAGTGCCGAAGCAGGAAGGGCGGCTGCGGTTGGCGGTGAAAGACCTCATCGACGTGAGAGGCGAGGTCACTTCCGCCGGGTCGGAATATGTTTCCAAAAATAGCCCGCCGGCACAGCGCGACGCCGCGTGCATGGCGGAGGCGCGGCGGCGGGGCGTGGTGATTGTGGGCAAGACGAATCTCACCGAGTTCGCGATCGGCACCTCGGGGATCAACGATTACTTTGGCACGCCGAAGAATCATCTTTCACGAAAGGAAAAACTCATCCCGGGCGGCTCTTCCAACGGTTCGGCCGTGGCGGTGGCCAATGGCACGGCGGACGTGGCGTTTGGTAGCGACACCGCGGGCTCCATCCGCACGCCGGCGGCTTGCTGCGGCATCTTTGGGCTGAAGACCACGTTTGGGCTCGTCTCGCTGAAAGGCGTCTTCCCGCTCGCGCCACACCTGGACACCGTGGGGCCAATGGCGGCGGATGTGCCGCATCTGGTGAAGGGGATGGATTTGCTGAAACCGGGCTTTGCGCAGCGCTATCAGGCGGAGGCGGCGCGGCATCCCTCGGGGCGAACGCTCCGCGTGGGGCGGCTGTATTTGCCGGGAGCAAATCCTGAGGTGGATCGTGCGGTCGACCGGGCTCTGACGGCCGCGCATTTCCAAGTGGTGCCGCTCAATGAGCAATTCCGCAAAGACTGGGAGGAAGCCAAGTCCCACACGAAGACGGTAGCCCTCTCGGAGGGCTGGCTAAACCTGAAACAGTATCTCGACAAGCCAGGGGTGAGTGCGCCGACGAAAGCGACCATCCTGCTCGGTGACATGGAATACCCGACGAAATACGAAAAGGCCTTGGCGGCGCAGCAGGCCTGGCAACAGGAATTGAAACGGCTGTTCCGGCGTGTGGATCTCATTGCGGTGCCGACGTTGCAGAACACGCCGCCAAAGGTGCCCTTTTGGGGCCATTTCGCTCTGATGGAGGATCAGGTCTATCAGCTCCAGAACACGGCGGCGGTGAATTTTGCGGGCAATCCAGCCATCGCGATCCCCGTGCCGCTGGCGGATCCGAAAGTGCCCAAAACGAGTGTGCAACTGGTCGGCCCGCGGCTCGGCGAAGCTCGTCTGGTCAATGCTGCGCGGTTGATCGCCAACGCCGAACACACCGCGGACCGTAGTGAAAACGGACGCAAAAAATCAACGAGATGATTAAATCTTTCGCTTGATGGCAAGGGGATTCCGCGCGACGGTGATTTTATGCCAGCTCCAATCAACTCCCGAGTGGCTCGAAACCTTTTCGTCGTTGCGAGTCTCGTGTTTACCGGTGCCCTCGGGCTCTCAGTCCCTGCGCTCCACGCGCAGTCGCCGGACGCTTTGATCAAAAAAGCGGACGTGCTCGATACGAACCTCCACGCCGAGGAGGCCCTGAATCTTTATTTGGAAGCGGCCAAGGCGAAGCCCAATGACGCGGATCTGTGCGTGCGGATTGCGCGCCAATACCGGCACCTGATGGCCGATGCGTCGTCGAAGGACGAGAAGCTGCGGCTTGGCGGGCTGGCGTTGAATTACTCGCAGCAAGCCGCCACCTGCGGGCCGAATGATTCCGACGCACAGCTCGATGCCGCCATTACCTATGGCAAGATGATCAGCCTGCAGAGCAACAAGGAGCAGGTGAAGGATTCCAAGCTCATCCGCGCTGCCGCGGAAAAGGCCATCAAGCTGAATCCCAAGAACGATACCGCGTGGTACATTCTCGGCCGCTGGCACCGTTCCGTGGCCGGAATGAGCGCCGCCAAGCGCTCCATGGCTGGCATGCTTTACGGGGCCCTGCCGCCTGCCTCGAATGCGCATGCGGTGAATTATTTGCAGACGGCCATTGCGCTGAATCCGAAGCGGCTGATGCATTACATCGAGCTCGGTTGCGCGTATGCGCAAATGGGCCAGGCGGCCGATGCCCGGAAGTACATTGAGAAGGGGCTGGCGATGCCCTGCCGCGAGAAGGACGACGAAGATTTGAAGGAGCAGGGGCGGAAGGCGCTGCAGTCGCTGTAAAGAATGTCGCTGCGTCCGGAAGGTCGCGGGCTGACTGATTAAAGATTAAAGATGGACCGCAGCCTCCCGGCTGCAGCTACATTAGGCGCGGCTGCGTCAGCAGTTCGTCCATCGCCCGGATGACCGTCAGCGCCGGGATTTTCTCCATGGAGGTGCCGCCCATTTTTGGCAAGAATCCATGCAGGGGGGCATCGGGTTGGATAGCGCTGATGACGACCGCGCGTTCATGCCGCGGGCGCCAGTGGTACGGATTAGTCGGCCCGAAGAGCGCGATCTGTGGCTGCTGAAAAGCCGCGGCGAGATGGACGACCGCTGTGTCGCAGCTCACGACCAGCCGTGCCTTTTCCACGAGGGCGGAGAGGGTAAGTAAGTCCGGCGGCGAGATGACTTTCACGGGGCTGGCCGTTCCATCCGCGCTGGCAGCCAGCCGTTCAATGGCGTGGACGTGGGCGCGTTCGTAGTGATCTGGACCGCAGGTGATGACGGCGGCGAGTCCAAGCTGGCGCAGCCGCGCGATGACCTCGGCCCAGCGCTCCACGGGCCAGTATTTCTCGGCGCGCGCCGTGCCAGGATGGAGCAGGACATAGCTGCCAGGAATACCGGACTCCGCGACGAGACCGAGCGCCTGTTCGCGCGCCGAGCGCGGTAGATCCAGGCGCGGACGGCCATCGCCGCGATCGAGGCCGAGGGGGTGGAGCAGGTCGAGATAGTGGTCGCACGTGTGAGATTGGCGCACGGGCGAGTCCACAAACTGGTGATACGCCAACCGGCGCAGGAGGCGCTTGCGTACCCAGGAAAAAGTGATGCGGCGCTTGGTGCGGGTGAACCAACCCATGAGCGCGGTACGGTCGCTGCCGGTGTAGTCGAGGCAGACATCCCAGCCCCGCTGCGCCAGCCGGCGCCAGAGCGGGCCATTGCCGCCCTTGCGCGAGTAGACGATGCTTTCCGCGATGCCAGGGATGGCGGGAAGCAAAGAGGAACACGGCCCTTCCACGACGAGAGTGACCCGCGCGCCGCTGGCCTGCAGTGCCGCGAGGGCGGGCGTGGTGAGGACCAGGTCGCCGATCCGCTTGAGCTGTAAGACGAGAATGTTGGTCGCCAAGAGGGGCAGCATCCTGCGCAGGACCGCTGTGGTTCAATCCCCAAATTTTTTGGACTGCTCCGTGACCACAAAGGGCACAGAGTGCACCTAAGCCACAGAGGTGGTGAAGGGGGCGACTCACTCAGGAGAGACCAGGTCCTGATCTGGAGCTTTAGTTACCGAGGGTTTGAGCCGCCTAGTAGACTGTCAGAGATAAAATGATGGGTAGATTGGCGTGGCGGTGAACGTGGGACGGGTTTTTAGCGAGGCACGCGCCCAGCGCGAGAGCGCGTTCTCACAAATTACCATGGGCAACCCGTCGTGGGCGAGTGTAGCGAGGCGGCGCGGAGCGCAAACATCTTTGGGCCAACCCAACATTCCCGCCGTGACAGTCTACTAATCCTGCGAGGCCATGCGGCGGGTGATGTATTCCTGCAGCTTGGGAATTTTGCAGGAGCCGAGGAGATCGGCGCCTTTGACGGGGTCGGAGCCGACAGCGGGCTCGGCGGCGTACCAGATCATCAGTGGCAGATTGATGTCCTTGGCGTCGTCGGCCTTGGCGCAGAGTTCGGTGAGGATGGGCCAGCGCTGGGCAACCGGCACGCGCTGGAGAGCGCTCGCGACGCGCAGGCGCACGCTCGCTGAGGGATCGCTCTTCGCGAGCTTGAGCATGGCGGTAAGGACGGCGTCGCTGGGCTTGCTGTTCTCGCAGAGGAGGGTGATGGCCCAGCCGCGGACCCACTCGCTCTTCGCCTCGGCGGCTTTGAGTCCCGTGGCTTCGCTGAGCTTGCCGCCGCAGTGCAGCGCCCAGAGCGCGCGGAGCTGGCGGGTGTCGTCGGCGTTGTTGAAGAGGATGTCTTCGAGCGCGGTGACGCTCTCGGCCGGCAGGCCGCGCTCCTGCATGAGGCGGCGCGCGTGGCGGACGTACCAGTCATTCGGGGCGAGTTGATATTTCACGAGCTCGGCGTCGGTGGCCTTGGCGAGGTCGACGTTCACCGGCTTCACGTTGTCCGTCGTCACCTTGTAGATTCGGCCATTGCTGCGGTCCGTGTAGTCGCGCTGCTGGTGGCAGGGGACGCGGTCGTACCAGTCGTTGATGAAGACCGAGCCATCAGGACCGTACTGTGGGGAGAGACCGCGGAACCATTTGTCTTCGCTCACGATGAAGTCGCCCGCCTTCTCACTCTTGAAGCCGCTGCCCACGCGGACCACGCGCTCGGCGCGCTGCTTATTCATGTGGATGTCGTGGAAGAAAAGCGTGTCACGCCATTCCGACGGGAAGAGGTCGCCGAGATAAACCATCATGCCGCAGTAGGCGGCTTTTTCGTAGCGGCCCCAGGCGATCGTCTTGATGTCGTCGTAGGTGTATTTGTTGAGATGCGGCCCCGCCTGGCGCGTGTAGCGGCCACCCTGGATGGCGTGAAAGAGGTGAGGGATGACGCAGGCCTCGAAGAAGCATTCGCCGTGATCGTTCCAATCGACGCCCCATTGATTGCTGCCGCCCTCGACCCAGAGCTCGAATTTGCGGGTCTGCGGGTGGAAGCGCCACACGCCGGCATTCACGATCTGGCGATCCTTGTCGGGCGTTCCGGGCTTGCCGACCTTGCTGTTCGTGAAGACGCCCTGCGTGCCGTAAAGCCAGCCATCGGGGCCCCACGTGAGGTCGTTGATGGTCTCGTGCGTGTCTTCCCAGCCCCAGCCGTCGAGCACCTTCTCGGGTTCGCTGTCGGGTTTGTCGTCGCCATTGCGATCGGGGAAGAAGAGAAGATTCGGCGGGGCGCCGACCCATACGCCGCCAAAGCCGACGGCGATGCCGCTGGCGAAAGTGAGCTTGTCGTAAAAGACGGTCTTTTTGTCGGCTTTGCCGTCACCATTGGTGTCCTCGAAAATGAGGATCTGATCCTTCGGCTCGCCCGGGCATACCGGATAGTTCGTGTTCGTCACGACCCACAGCCGGCCGCGGTCATCCTGCGTCATGGCGATGGGCTGGATGATGTCGGGCTCGGACGTGACGACCTGGACTTTGAAGCCCGGCGGGAGCTTGAGCTTGGCCGCGGTCTGCTCGGCGGTGAGAGCGGGGTCCGTGGCGACAGGACGGCCTTTGTCTTCGAGCGGGGAGGCAGCGAAAGACGTGGCGGCGAGGGCGAAGGAGGTGACGGAGAGAAGGCGCATAGAAAAGCGAAACGAGACGTGAGCGGGAACCGGCGCGGGAAGCAATTCTTGGGATTTAAGAATTAAGATTTGGCGAGGGGAGATCTTGGAGTGCGGTGGGAAGCGACAGCGCCACACCGCCTTTTGCAATCTACGAATTGCGATGCCGCATGGAAGTCACGGTGACGCCCGCTGCCAGCAACCTGTTGAATCCGCCTGTGAGCAAATACGTCAAAAGGCGGTGTGGCGCTGTCGCTTCCCACCGCACTCCAGGTTTGTCACAGCCGCGTGACTGTCTCGTGCAGGTTCAAGATCACCCGGGCGAGGCTGGTGTAGGCGGCGAGCTCGGGGGCGGGGATTTCTTTCGGCGCGGGAGAGATGCCCACTTTGTCGAGCGCAGTCGCCTCGCTGGCGTTCTTTTGGAATTCGGCGAGGTGTTTTTGGAAGAGGGAGAGGAGCGTGTTGGTTTCGTCGGCTTTCGGCGTGCGAGCGGTCGCTTTTTGCCAGGCCCAGGCAATGCGGGATTGCGGCGTGGGGCCGCCTTCCTTGATCATCAGGGCGGCAAAGGCTCGGGCGGCTTCGACGAACTCGGGGTCGTTGAGCAGGACAAGGGATTGCTGCGGGATATTGGAGCGGACGCGATCGGCGGCGCACTCCTCGCGGGTGGGGGCGTCGAAGGCGAGCATGGCGGGGTGCACGTAGCTGCGCTGCCACCAGGTGTAGAGGCCGCGGCGCCATTGGTTGGGCCCTTGATCGTTTTCCCATTCGCGCGTGGGGAAGTTCAGGTTCTCCCAATAGCCGGCGGGCTGGTAGGGCTTCACGCTCGGGCCGCCGATTTGCTCGGTGAGGAGTTCGGAGATGCTGAGGGCGTTATCGCGGACGAATTCGGCATCGAGGCGCCAGCGGCCCTGGCGGGCGAAATCACGGTTGAGCGGGTCGCGTGCAATCTGCTCGGGCGAGGCGATGCTGGACATGCGGTAGGCGCCGCTGGTGACGAGGAGGCGGACGGTGCCTTTGACATCCCAAGCGCGATCCATGAAATCCACGGCGAGCCAATCGAGCAGCGGCTGCATGGTGGGGAGCTCGCTCTGCGTACCCATGTCTTCGAGCGTTTTGCTGATGCCGCCGCCGTAGAATTGCTTCCACAGACGATTAACGAAAACTCGCGCCGTGAGCGGATTTTCACGGCTGACGAGCCAGTGGGCGAGGTCGAGGCGCGTGAGGCGCTGGGGTTTGCCGTCGATGACGCGGGGCTGCGGGGCGCCGGGCAGAAAGTGCGGGGTAGCGGGCTCGACGACATCACCTTTGTCGCTCATCCAATCGCCACGGGGGAGAATGCGCACCGTGCGCGGCGAGCCCGACTCGCTGACGAGACAGCGGGCGAACGATTTTTCCAAATCGGCGCGGTCCTTTTCAGCGGAGGCGATTTGGTCGCGGAGCGGTTGCAGCTCGGGAGCGATGCTGTGGTAATGCGCCGTGATCTTTTCCTTTTGCGCCGCGTCTCGCTTTTCCGGGGCGATTTGCAGGGCGGCGAGGACATCGGCGGGAACGGCCGCATTCGGCGCGCGAATGGGCTTGGGCGCCGTGGTGGCGGAGAGGCGGAATTTGCCGATGGTGTGGTTGTCGCCGTAGATCTGGCGCAAGGCGATGACGGCCTCGGCGGACTCGGCGACCGGGGTCTCCAGCTCGAAATACGCAGAAGCGGCGAGTCCAGTATTGCCGAGGACCGCCCAGCCTTTGCGAGCGGCGTCGGATTTACCATCGATGGCCAGCTTGGCGGGGAAATCCTTTTGCTCAAAAGTGGCCGTGGCGTTGGAGAATTTCCGCTTTTTGCCGGCCACATCGCAGGTGATTTCGTTAAGGACGAAGTTGCCGTTGTGCGCGCGGCCGGGGCCCTTGGCCGGAAGGGTATCGCTGGGCAGGACTTCGAGCTTCAGGCCGGTGGCGCCGGCAGGAAGAGCCACGGTGAGCTTGTAGGTATCGGTGGCGGCATTGCTGTCGACCTCGACTTTCAGGGTGCTGTCAGCACGCAGCACCAAGTTGCTGCCGTGATCGGCGGCGAGATGCGAGGGACGCAGGACGGACCAGGCGACATCGGGCGCGCCATGGACGTTTTCCTTTTCCCAGGCAGACTGCGCGGCCTCAAGCGCGGGCGTGGTCTCGGCAAGCTTGCGGCGGAGCGCGGCGAGTCCATCGGTGATGTCCTGCAGCTTTTGCGACTGCTCGGGCAAGGGGACGAACATGCCATCCTCGCGACGGCCGATGGAGGCTTCCTTGATATCGGCGAAAAAGGCACCGAGACTGTAGAAATCACGCGTGGTGACCGGATCGTATTTGTGGTCGTGGCACTCGCAGCACATGAAGGTTTGCGCGAGCCACGTGGTGCCGATGCTCTTCACGCGATCGGTGACGTGCTTGGCCTCATACTGTTTGGGCTGGGCTCCGCCTTCCTCCGTGGTGAGGATGAGGCGATTGTAGCCGCTGGCCACGCGGGTCTGCACGGAGGCATCGGGCAGCAGATCGCCGGCGAGCTGCTCGATGGTGAAGCGGTCGAAGGGCTTGTTGTCATTGAACGAGCGGATGACGTAGTCGCGGTAGGGCCAGACGTTGCGCGGGTTGTCGGAGTGGTAGCCGATGCTGTCGGCGTAGCGGACGAGGTCGAGCCACCACACGGCCATGCGCTCGCCGAATTGCGGGGAGGCGAGGAGGCGGTCGACCAGTTTTTCGTAGGCGTCGGGAGCCTGGTCTTCGACGAACGCGGTGACCTCGGCGACATTCGGTGGGCGGCCAAGGAGATCGAGGTGCAGGCGGCGGCAGAGCGTGCCGCGGTCGGCCTGGGGGGCGTGGGTCACGCCGATCTCGTGGTAGCGGGCGAGCAGGAAGGCATCGATCGTGTTATGCGAAAAGCCGGCCTCAGTGTCGGCGGGGACAGGCGCTTTGGCGGGGGCGATGTAGGCCCAGTGCGGCTGATACTCCGCGCCCTGCTCGATCCACTTTTTCAGGACGGCCTTCTCGCGGGTATTGAGCTGGCGGTGCTCCTTGAGCGGGGGCATCACGTCGTCTTCGTCCTTGGTGGTGATGCGGCGCCAGAGCTCGCTGTCATCGGGCTTGCCCGGGACGATGGGATGCGCGCCGTCGAGTTCGGCGAGAGCGGCTTCGCGGACGTCGAGGCGGAGGTCGGCTTTCCGGGTATTTTTGTCGAAGCCGTGGCAACGAAAACAGTTATCGGCCAGGATGGGGCGAACGTCGCGGTTGTAGGTCGGGTGATCCGGGATGGGAGCGTCGGCAGCAAAGGCAGACGTGGCAGAGACGGTGGCGAGAAGGACGCAGCGCATGAAAACGACGGAGAGATAGACAGTATAAACGGGAAAGGGAGTGGGTGTTAGCGGGAAGTGGAGTTGGAAAGGGGGGACCGATCGCCACAAAGGGCACAGACCTAAGCGTGGACCTGTGCGGAGAAGAGCGCGTGTGTCGTGATTTTTTACGGCCAAGGGAGATGGGGCGTTCGATATTGCGACTGATGAAAACGATGTTTCTCTTCGCTGGTCTGATCCTGGCACTTGGTCTTGGCGCTTGCTCGAGTCACGAGTCGGCGACGACTTCCACGACGCAGACGACGACGACGCGCGGATACTCGAAGTAGAGTTCCGAGCGTGATGGAGAGGGGGCTTCTGAAATACTCGGAGCTTTTCTCCACAGGCTGACACTGGACGGATTTTATCCGCCGTCCCACATTCGCCACCTCGACTCTCATCAGTGGAGGTGGCGAATGCCTTTTGGAGAGGTGTCCTTTGGTTTCGACACCGAGGAGGGGACATGAGCATCTTGGAGGGCATGCGTTTCTCTCTGCTTCTTGGCCTCGTGGCAGTCAGCCTTCACGCTCAGGACAGCCTGCGGTTGGATCTGGGCGGAGGGCAGGCGATGGAATTGATCCAAATTAAGCCTGGGACTTTTACGCAAGGGTCGCCGGCGGGTGAAGCCGGGCGCGGAGCGGATGAAACGGAGCGTCCGGTGACGATTTCGCAGGCTTACTATATTGGAAAGTACCCGGTGACGCGGGGGCAGTTTGGACGGTTTGTCGCAGCAACCAATTTTCGCACGGAGGCGGAGCGGGGGCCTTCCGGAGGGTTTGGTTGGGAAGGTGGGAAGCTGGTGCAGAAGAAGGAGTATTCATGGCGAAATCCGGGGTTTGCGCAGACCGATGAGCATCCAGTGGTGGTGGTGACGTATGCGGATGCGACGGCGTTTTGTGCATGGCTCTCGCGCCAGACAGGCCGGCAGGTGGCGCTGCCGAGCGAGGCGCAATGGGAGTATGCAGCCCGCGGCGGCGGACAGGCAGGCGAGGGGTGGCATGCGGGAAATTCGCCATCTGGGACGCAGCCGGTGGGCAGGAAAGCGGCGAATGGCCTTGGGCTGTCCGACATGCTGGGCAATGCCTGGGAGTGGTGCGAGGACTGGTATGCGCCGTATGCGGCAGGCGCGGTGGCCGACCCGCGGCAGACGAACTCCAATCTCTCGGACAAGCCACGGCGCGTATTGCGTGGTGGGGCGTTCAGCCGTCCGGCTAATGAAGCGCGCGCGGCGAAGCGGTTCCGGAATGATCCAGGGAGCCGGAATGCGGACAACGGGTTCCGCGTGGTCGTCCTCGGAGCGGTCGCGGCGGCACCGGTGAAACCGGCGGTTCCGCCATCGACGCCTGCTTCCCCGCCGGTTCCGGCGCCGACCAATCCGGCGCCTGCCGACCACCATGAACCGCTGCCGACGCAAAATGGCGGTGGCGTTTCAACGCCGCTCTTTCCCCAGGCCCTGGATGGCTCGACCACGCCGCTGGAGAGTAGCGGGGGCGGAGGGAGCATTTTGCAGTGGGTCCTGATCGGCGCGGTGGTGGTGGTGGGCCTGATGCTGGTGCGCAAGATTTTCGCGGGTGGCGGAGGTGCGTCACCGTATCGACGCCAGCCGCCGGCTTCCGGGCCGATGATGGGGGCAACATCGGCCTATCGGCAGGGGCAGACGTCTCAAAGCGGACCGTTTCAAATTCGGACGGTGGCGGATGGATTTTGGATTTTGGGGAATGTGCTGCAGGGGACGATGCTCGATGTGATGTGGAATGGGATGACGAGCAGCCATACGCGGTCGCTCGGCTATCAGCCGGGGCCGCAGGGGCACTTTGTTTTTACGGGTGAGCCGCCAACGCAGGTGGCGGTGACCGTTTCCGGTGACCAGCAGAGCGGAAGCTATATCGATGCACCGATTCTTCCCTCTTCGTTTTCGACGCCTTCGCATCATCAGACGCCGCCGCCGCGGCAGAGCTTTAGCGGGTATCCGTCGGCGTACTAATGGAAGCTTTTGAAGCTGCGCGTCAGCGGTTGGAGGGCGCTTCTCCGGGGCCGCATTTTGCCGGCTTGGTTTATGGGTTGGAGAAATTGCTGCAGCCACGAACGGCGCGTGCGCTGGCGGCGGCCGGTGGGGACTGCACGGATGTTTTGCTTGGTATGCCGGAATTGGCGGAGGCGCTCTCCAGGGCGGAACGGAATGTGGTTGTCGCCGAGGCGGGCGTGTGGTTTCCGAAAGGCGGGCGGCTGCCAAATTTTCCAGTCCATGGAGAGTGGATGGCGGTGGGGGCGTGGGTGGGAGAGCACACGGAAGCGGACATGTGGAAGAAGATGTTGGCGCGGTGCGGAGGGGATTTTTCACGGCTGGCATGGTGGCGGCGCCGGCCCGGAATGCCGCCAGCGGTGATGCTTTCGCCACTGGCCGCACGGCGAATGGCGGGATATCTGCGGCGATGGGGAAGTGTGGAACGGGGATGGCGTGCGATGTGGCGGGCGCGGATTCGGGCGGTGCATCTGCCGGAGCTGGATGCGCAGCACTCGGCGTATCTGCGCGTGCTGGAGGTGGTGACGAGCATCCAGATTGGCGGAGCGGAGCGGGTGGCGCTGGATCTAACGAATGGGCTGGCCGCGCAGGGAATCGCGGCCCAACTCGTGGTGCTGGGAAAGCCGACCCGCCTGGCGCTGCCGGCGCCGCCGGGAATGATCGATCTATCGCACGTGCGCAATCAGTCGGAGGAGCGCGCGGAGGCGCTGCACGCGGCAGCGCTGAAATTTGGGGCGGACGCGATTCATGCGCATCTGATCCGGGCGGTGGAGGCGCGAGCCATCCGGGCACACGGTTGGCCGCTGCTGCTGCACATCCACAATTTTCCACCGGGATGGCCACCGGACTATGGATCGCTGGCGCCCGGCGACGCCACGGTGCTGGTGGCCTGCGCGCAAGCGGTGGAGCGGGAAACGCGGCGCGCCTGGCCAGGAATGGCGGCGCGGACGGTTTGGAATGGCGTGGGACCATGCGCGAAGTCCCGCGCCGCGCGCGAAAAGGAAGGGACGTTTACGGTTGTCATCCTGGCCAATCCGCGGGCGCAGAAGCGGCTGGAGTTGCTGCCGGCGATTGCGCGTGAGACGGCGCGGAGAATGGCCCCGCGCGCGGTGCGGTTTGTCCTCGCGGGGGCGACAGAGGCGTACAGTGCGGATTCGGCTGCGGCGCTGGTAGCATTTGAAGCGGCGGTGACAGCGCACGAAGCCCGGGATTTGATAGAGCGTGCGGGATTGGTGCAGGACTCCGGAGAGCTGCTGCGTCGTGCGGATGTGCTGCTGAGCGTGAGCGCCTATGAGGGGCTGAGCCTGGCACATCTTGAAGCGCTCGCAGCGGGCGTGCGGGTAGTGGCGACGGACGCCGGTGGAACGCGGGAAATCGCGACGCAGAGCGCGGCCATGACGCTGCTGCCGCTCAATGCGGCGCCGGCGGATTTTGCCGAGGCGCTGGCGGCGGAGCCGAGCGTTGACGTCGAGTTGCCGAAAAGTTTCACGCGACAGGCGATGACGGCGCGGGTCGCGGGGCTGATTCCCAATGCCGTGCGGCGGACAATGCGCCGGCGGGCGGATGGGGTGTGGCTGATCGCCAACAATTTTTCCACGGGCGGGGCGCAGACGAGTGCGCGACGGTTGCTGCTAGCCCTGCGTGAGCGGGGCATCCGGGTGCGGGCGGCCGTGGTGCAGGAACAACCGGAATTTCCCACCGAAGGCCGGCGCGCGCTGGAGGCGGCCGGCGTCCGAGTGCTGGCGGTGCCGCTGGCGGATGGGCGGCCGGTGGAGTCCGCGATGGCGCCGCTCGCGCAGGCGATGGAGGAAGATCCCCCGGAGGCAATCTTCTTTTGGAATCTGATCGCGAGCTGGAAAATACGGCTGGCCGATGCACTGCTGGATGCGCGGATTTTTGATGTAAGTCCCGGGGAAATGTACTTCAGCTCGATGGAGCGTTTTTTTCAAAAGGTGCCGGCAGGACTTCCGTACACGGAAGTGGGAGATTACGGAGCGCGCCTCGCAGGAGTGGTGGTGAAGTATCGCGCGGAGGCGGAGCGGGCGGGGCAATTGGGGTGTCCGGTGACAGTGATCCCGAATGGGGTGCCGGATTTTCCAGCGCGGACGCCACGCGTTGAAGGAAAGCTGGTGCTCGGCACGGCGGCGCGGCTTTCGCCGGATAAGCGGATTGAGGATTTGCTGGAGGCGCTGCGGTTGGCGGCTCCGAAGTTACCGCCGTTTGTGCTGCGCGTGGCGGGTGGACCGGAGCGGGATTTTCCGGAGCATGCCGGAGAACTGCGGAGATTGGCGGACGGTTTGCCGGTGGAATGGTTGGGGCATGTCTCGGGGATGGAGGAGTTTTTTGGAGCGCTGGACTTGTTTGTGATGATCTCGGAGCCCGCGGGATGTCCCAATGCTTTGCTGGAGGCGATGGCCGCAGGGCTGCCGGTGGTGGCGACGGACCATGGCGGGGCGCGGGAATTAGTGGTGGACGGCGTGACGGGGCGAGTGACGCCCCGCGGAGATGCGAAGGCGCTGGCGGAGGCGATCGTGGAACTGATGCTGGATGCGGAAAAGCGGGTGGCGTTTGGGCGGGCGGGCAGGGCACGAGCGCAGGAAGAGTTCTCGATGCGGAGGATGGTAGAGGGGTATGTGGGGCTGATGAAGTGAGGGGAAAGGGCCTTGAACGTGAAGGGCTGCGAAAAATCGCACCAGTCCAAAGGCCTTCGGTACTATGAGCCCAGCATCTTCCGCAGCTGGGATGGTCCGCGGTGTTTGCGGAAATTCAACCGTGCCCTTCTGGTCGCTGTTGGCGGCTATGGTCTTTCTGCAACCGCTTAGTCTTTCCCGAGGTGACGGAGGAAATCAGACATCAGCGCGATGCGCGTGTCGTCGTAGAATTCTTTGCCGCCGTGTTTGCCGTGGGGGATGGTTTCGAGATGAGCGGGGCGCTTCACGGCTTCGTAGGCGTGCAGCAATTCTTCGGACTGCTGATAGGGCATCTGCGGGTCTTCGTCGCCGTGGATGAGGAGGAGTGGGGGATCGGTGGGGTCGACGTGGGCGACGGGGCTGCCGAGCTGGGCGAGGTCGGGGACTTTATCCGGTTGGGCGCCAAGGAGGAGGTCGAGCGCGGGCACGCGGACGCTGAGACCATGCGGTGTGCTTTGAGCAAGGATGGTCTGAAGATTGGAGGCGCCGTAGAGGCTGATGATTCCTTGCACGGCGCTGGACTCCGCGCGGTGCTCGCCGAGCGTGCCTTCGAGCTCTTTCACGCCATTCGTGACGCCGATGAGGGCCGCGAGATGGCCGCCGGCGGAGCCTCCGACGATGACGATCCGGGAGGCGTCGACGTGGAATTTTTTCCCCTCGGCACGGAGGAAACGGATGGCGGCCTTGATATCGAAAGCCTGGGCGGGAAAGCGAGCCTCGGTGGAAAGGCGGTAGTCGACGCTGGCTACGGGGAAGCCTTGGGTGACGAGCTTGCCGAGGGGCATCTCACTTTTATCGCCGGCGCGCCACGCCCCACCGTGGACGTAGACGAGGAGCGGGGATTGCGTAGCGGTGCCCTCGGGCGGGAGGTAGAGATCGAGCTTGAGGGAGCGGCCGTCGATGCTGGCGTATTCGATGTCGCGGGTGATGTTGGCGGCGTGGCAGCAGGCCACGGAGAGCGCAGTGAGAAGGAGGAGCAGGAATTTCACGGGTCAGTGGTGGTGACCTTTTGGCAAGGCAAAGCTTAAAGGAGATGTAGCTCTCCCGTGAAATGGAGAGCGGGATCACGGGTTGCAACCCCGTGCCACTTTTTAGCGCGTTCTCTCGTTCGAATGGACGCCTGCTAAGCGAGGCCGAGGTGTTTCATCACCTCCGGCGGCGGGCCGGGGAATTCGGCGAGGGGTTTGTTGCCCACGTAGCCGATGGCGGCCCAGCCTTCAGGCGTGCTGAAATAGCCGCCGCTGGCGAGGGAGCGGAAGAGGGAGAAGAAGCCGAAGGCATCCTGGTGGGCGGGCGTGCCGTCCTTGGTGATGTCATCAACGAGGGCGGTCTGCTGCTCGTGGCTGGAGTCGGCGAAAACTTTGCCAAAGCGCGTCTTGGCCTCGCCATCGAGCCAGGCGAGACCGGTTTGGATGACGCCGCGATCCTTCTCTTGCGCATCGTACGGAGCACTGACCCATTCATCGATGAAGTCGGGGACCCCGAGGGTGCTGGCGGCCGGGCCGAGATCGTCGGCCGGCAGAAGGATGTCGGCCAGCGCGGTGGTGGCCTTCCTCTCGGCGTCGGAGAGGATGCGGGGCCACGGGATTTCCTTTTTGAGGAGGTTCGGATCCGTGCCGATGCCCCGGCCGCCGGCGGCACCGAAGGAGGTGAGATCCATGGAGGCGAGGGCAATCGAGACGCCGATGACGCGGCGAAGGGCGTCGCGGCGGGTGAGTGGTGCGGGCGTGAGCATGGCGAAAAGAAAGGTAAAAGTTATACGGTCAGAGTGCGGGAAATACCGAACGCGGCAGTCGACTTCATCAGATGTTCCCTTTTTTCATTTCCTCGGCCAGGTGGGTGCAGGACCGCATGGCGAGGGCCATGATGCTGAGCGTGGGATTTTTGTCGGCGTTGCTGGCAAAGGGGCCGCCGTCCGTGACGAGAAGATTGGGCACCTCCCACGCCTGGCTCCATTGGTTGAGTACGCTATTTTTGGCATCGGAACCCATGCAGGTGGTGCCGACTTCGTGAATGATGGTGCCGCCGGCCATGATGGCCTTCTCCGGGTCGAGTTGCGGCGTTCCGAGGACTTTGCCACCCATGGCATCAATGATGTCCTTGAAGGTCTTCTGCATATGGACGGCTTGAAGCTTCTCGTGGTCCGTCCACTTCCAATGAAAACGGAGGACCGGGATGCCGTATTTGTCTTTTCGATCGGGGTCGATTTCGCAGTAGCAGTCGTCGTTGGGGATCATTTCGCCGCGGCCGGCAAAGCCAATGATGGAGCCGAAATAGCGGCGGGCTTCTCTTTTCAGCGCGGTGCCATAGACCTTCGGATCCGGGATATACGTGCCCATGCCGGGCATGTCGCGGCCGCCGCCAAACTCGATATGATAGCCGCGGGCAAAGCCGAGCTTGCCGGCGAGTTGCTCTTTGTAGAGCCACCACGGCATGTACATGTGCATGCCGGAGGCGCCGTCCTCATTGTGCGGCGGGCAGTTTTCCAGCGCGGGAATTTGGCCCACGAGGCTGCTGCCCACGGTGTCCATGAGATAGCGGCCTACTTTGCCGGAGCCGTTGGCGAGGCCATTGGGGAAGAGGTTGCTCTTGGAGTTGAGCAGGATGCGCGCACTCTCACAGCCGCTGGCCGCGAGGACGACGACGCGGGCGGTGGCGCGCTCTTCCTTGCCGGTGTCTTTGTTGATGTAGAGCACTCCGGTGGCCTTGCCCGCTTTATCGATCGTCACCTCGCGGACCATTGCGTTGGTGATGATGTCGAGGTTGCCGGTCTCGATCGCCGGCGGCAGGAGCACGGTGGTGCTTTGAAAATTCGCGCGGATGGCGCAGCCGCGACCACACTCCGTGGCGTAGAAGCAGGCGGCGCGGCCATTCAGCGGTTTCGTGAGAATCGCGAGGTGTGAGGGAATGACCGGGATGCCGAGCGGCTTGCAAAATTTTTGGGTGAGCAGCTCGTAGCCGCGCGGCTTTGGTGGAGGCTGGAGCGAGCCCTGCAGGGAATCGGGTGTATTTTCCATGCCCTCGTTCGTGCCGAAAACCCCGATGAGCGCCTCCGTCTTGTCGTACCAGGGTTCGATTTCTTTATATTCAAACGGCCAGTCAAGGCCGAGGCCGTCGCGGGTCTTGGGCTTGAAGTCGTAGGAACCCATGCGGAGCGCGATGCGCCCCCAGTGGTTGGTGCGTCCGCCGAGCATGCGTGGCCGCCACCACATAAAATTTTGGTTGGTCTGCTTGGCTTTCCAATCGGACGCATCCACCCATTCGTTGCTGCCGGTCCGCTTCACGCGGTAGGGCTCGCCGGGAACGGTCCAGCCGCCGTCCACCGTAGCATCGAAAAAGCCGAAGGGCTTGTCTTTTGTGGACTCGCCGCGGAGGGGCGCATCGACGTTTGTCTGGAACATCGCAGTCTCCTTGACGGGGTCGTAGTCGCGGCCGGCCTCTAGCATGAGGACTTTCAAGCCAGCCCGGGCGAGGACATAGGCGGACATGCCGCCGGCGGCGCCGGAGCCGACAATCAGGACGTCATACGAGGTGAGCGTTTTGCGCGGGGTGATGACAGGCATGGCGGGTGAGATTGCCGAGAGGGGGGAGAGCGTTCAATCAAGGAATGACGAATGACAAATGACGAATGAGCGAAAACCCCTCGCAGTTTTGGAGGTGAAGTGATTATTCCCACCGACTCCATTCCTCATGAAGCGTGCTCTTTCCGTCATTCTCTGGCTGGCCATTGCGATTTTGGGAGCGGGTGCCTACAGCGGCATTGCGTTCAAGCGCGGTGAACCGCTGAACGCCGGCTATCTCCTCGTTGCGGCCGTCTCCACTTACGCGATTGCGTATCGGTTTTATTCAAAATGGATTGCGGCGAAGGTGCTGGCGCTGGATGACCGGCGGGCCACGCCCTGCGAGGTGCACGAGGACGGGCGGGACTTTGTGAAGACGAATAAGTGGATCGTCTTCGGGCATCATTTCGCGGCGATCAGCGGGCCGGGACCGCTGGTGGGGCCGGTGCTGGCGGCGCAGTTTGGGTATCTGCCGGGCACGCTCTGGATTTTGCTGGGCGTGGTGCTGGGCGGCGCGGTGCAGGACTTCATCATTCTCGCGGCGTCGATGCGGCGGGATGGCCGCTCGCTTGCGCAGATGCTGCGGGATGAGCTGAATTCCACCATCGGGCGCCTCGGTCTCGCGGCGATTCTGGCGATCATGATCATCCTGCTGGCGGTGCTGGCGCTCGTGGTGGTGAAGGCGATGGGCGAGAGTTCGTGGAGCGTGTGTACGGTGGGAGCGACCATCCCGATTGCGCTGCTGATGGGATGCTATCTGCGGTTTGTGCGGGTGGGAAAAGTGCTGGAGGTCTCGGTGATCGGCGTAACGCTGCTGCTGCTCGCGGTATGGGGCGGGCAAATGGTGCATCTGTCGCCGACCTGGAGCGCAGTTTTTCATTTCAGTGAGGAGCAGGTGGCCTGGGGAGTGATCGGGTATGGCTTCCTCGCCAGCGTGCTGCCCGTGTGGCTACTGCTTGCGCCGCGCGATTACTTGAGCACGTTCATGAAGCTCGGGACGATTTTGGCCCTCGCCGTGGGGACACTGCTCGTGCTGCCGGTCCTGCACATGCCGGCCCTGACGAAGTTTGTCGATGGCACCGGCTTCGTCGTTCCGGGGAAACTGTTTCCCTTTTGCTTTATCGTGATCGCTTGCGGGGCGATCAGCGGCTTCCACACGCTGATTGCCAGCGGGATCACGCCGAAGATTATTGCCCGGGAGACGCATGCCCGCTCCGTGGGCTATGGCGGGATGTGCCTCGAATCGCTCGTGGCGCTGATGGCACTCATCGCCGCCTGCACCCTGCCGCCGGGAGAGTATCTGGCGATCAACAGCCCCGGAGCACCGGAAGTCACGCTGGCGCGAGTGCAAAACAGCGGATTCACCGCGCTCGTGCCGGACGGGCAGGGGGGCTGGAAGAGCGAGGCGGTCACGGTGACGAAGGAGGAAATGTCGGACCTGGCAACAAAGATGGGAGAAAAATCGCTCTACGGGCGGACAGGCGGCGCTCCGACCTTTGCCGTGGGCATGGCGAGTTTGTTTGCGCGGATCACTGGCGGGGCAGGGAGTGACCTGTGGTACCATTTCGCGCTCATGTTTGAGGCGCTCTTCATCCTCACCACGCTCGATGCCGGCACGCGCGTCGGGCGGTATTTGCTGCAGGATGCGATAGGCGGCGTCTCCGCACAATTCGGCAACACGCAGAGTGTGGGGGCGGGCGTTCTGGCCAGCGGGCTCGTGGTGCTGGGATGGGGATTCTTTCTCATCGCCGGCGTGCGGGATCCGGACGGTGGCGTGAAAGCATTGTGGCCCATCTTTGGCATCGCGAATCAATTGCTGGCGAGCATCGCGCTATGTCTCGGCACCACCATTATTTTGAAGATGCAGTTGCGGCGAAAAGCGACTCCGGCCCTCACGCTGGTGACGCTGCTGCCGCTCGCCTGGCTGCTGGCGGTAACGATGACGGCGGGGTTGGAAAAGATGTTTCATTGGGAGGACGATCCGAAGCGCCCGCGGATCGGCTTCATCCAGGCCGCGCGCGAAGCGGAGGCCAAGCAGCCGGCTCTCGACAAAGCGGTGGCCGACGCCCAGGGGGTGGAAGCGAAAGCGGCCGCGGACAAGGCGCTGGCAGCGAATCGCACCCTGCAATTCAATAACTGGCTCGATGTGGGCGTCACCGGCGTCTTTCTCGCTTTTGTGGCGGCCATCTTTTTCCTGTGCGCTTGGGAGTGGCTGCGGCTGCTGGGGGGAAAGCGCGCCCCGGTCCTCAGCGAGACCGAGCCCGTTTACATCGAGCCGGAGGCGGAGCCGGCGCTCGCCGGCGCTTCCATGGGAGTCATTGCGCTCAGCGCGCTGATGCTCAAGGAACTCAGCGGTGAATCAGCCATCGAGCGGGAGAAACAGGCCCAGGCTTGCGAGTGCGCGAAGGAGCCCGGAAAGGCGCGGCGAAATGTGTATCTGAGCGCGACGGAGCGGCAGTTCCGGTCGCCAAACCGATGCTGCTAGGGGCGCCGAGTCTATAGGTCGTCTTTGTCGCCGGCCGCGGTCGCGGAAGGTTTGGCCGTCTTCGCGGGTTTGGCCGGCTCGGGTGCCACGGGCCCCGCCGCTGCCTGAGCTTTGCCCTTGGTCGATTCCGAAAGATAAAAGACGTGAATGGAATCCCCGTTTGGATTCTGGACGATGCCGAGATTGTTCGCGGGTTGGCCAGGAACGGGGAAATACCAGTTCGCTTCGACTCCGTCGCCGACCTGATCGTCCCGCCCGGGTTTGCCATATTTCTCGGTGAGCATGTTTTTCAGCGCGGCAAACTCTTTTTCGTGCTTTTTGCTGGTGGCCTCGACGTGGCAATCGGCTACGAAAAATTGCCCGGATTTGAAGGAGAGTTTGGCGCTGTGCAGTTTGAACCCGGCGAATTTTCCTCCATCGAAAGCCAGTTCGTGATCGTTCGATTGGGCGTGGATGTAGTGAGCGTGACTGCGGGAAGTGAATTGCTTTTTCGCATCATCCATGGAGGCGCCCCACGGAATGCCCAGAAATCCGGGCAAGGGCACGGTCGGGGTATCGGCGATGGCGCGAAAAGAAAGAAGGGCGGCGAAAAGAAGGAGGAATTTTGGGTTCATACCGGTGGCTGGGAAACGACATGTTCCTCGGAGGGGATGCGCTCGGCAAGGGGGATTGAGGCTCGTGTTGTCTTTGGCAATTCTCGTGCATTTGCCCGGCTTGGCACTGTTCTCGCTATGAAGGGATTTCACAATGGCCCGCATTGATCAGTACTTCAAATTTATGAAAGAGCAGGGCGCTTCCGACCTGCATCTTTCCACCTCCAATCCCCCGATGCTCCGTATCAACGGCGACATGGTGCGCATCGACGCTCCTCCGTTTGCCAATGATGACCTCAAGGCGCTCGTTTACGAGATCGCGCCGGAGCACAAGATTAAGCAATTTGAAGAAACGGGCGACGTGGACTTCGGCTACGAGTATCCCGGCTTTGCTCGCTACCGTGCGAACTTCTTCAACCAGAAATACGGCATCGGCGCGGTGTTTCGGTTGATTCCGAGCAAGGTGATGACCGCGGACGATCTGGGCTTGCCCGCGGTGATCAAACGCTTCTCGATGCTGAAGAAAGGTCTGGTGCTGGTGACAGGCCCGACCGGCTCTGGTAAATCGACGACGCTCGCGGCGATGGTCGACTTTTGCAATCTGCAGCGAAAAGAGCACATCCTCACCATCGAGGACCCGATCGAATTTGTGCACAAGAGCCAGCAGTCGCTCGTAAACCATCGCGAAGTGGGGCTGCATACAAAGTCGTTTGCGGCGGCGCTACGCGGTGCGCTGCGTGAAGACCCGGACATCATTCTCGTCGGTGAGTTGCGCGACTTGGAAACGATCGAACTGGCGCTCACCGCCGCGCAGACCGGTCACTTGGTGTTCGCCACGCTCCACACGCCGAGCGCGCCGAAAACCATCGACCGTATCATCGACGTGTTTCCGTCCACGCAGCAGAACCAGATCCGCGCCAGCTTGGCGGAATCGCTCAAGGGCGTAGTGGCGCAGTCGCTGTTCAAGCGCGTGGACAAGCCGGGCCGCGTCGCGGCGCTGGAGGTCCTCGTGGTGGACAGCCCGATCGCGAACCTCATCCGTGAAGGCAAGACGCACCAAATCACGGGCATGATGCAGCTCGGTAAGAAGAAGGGCAATCAGACCCTCGACGACGCCATCATGGAGCACATGCGTGCGGCCCGAATTTCTCCCGAAGAAGCTTACGAGAAGGCGCAGGATCGCAAAAAATTCCGCGTCTTCCTGAAGAATGCCGACGACTGGGAGGATTAAAAACCAATGAAACGCGCAGAACTCGACGCCCTCCTGATGGCGATGCTGGATAGTGGCCCCGGCATCAGCGATATCAATTTCACCGTGGGCCGCCCGCCGCAGGTGGAATCCTACGGCGTACTCAAGGGCGTGAACGTGATCGGCAACGTGCAGAAGCTCTCGGCGTATCAGACCGAGCGTATCGCGCTGAACATTCTCGGCACCGACCGGCGTCTCCTCCGCGACCTCGCCAAGCACGGCTCCTGTGACTGCGCGTACATGGTGAACGAGAAGGCGCGCTTCCGCGTGAATATCTTCCGCCAGCGCGGCAACGTCTCGATCGTCATGCGTAAAGCGCAGACCGAGGTGCCGTCGATCCAATCGCTGAATCTGCCGGCCGTCTTCCGTGAAATTTCCAAGGAAAAGATGGGGCTGGTCCTGGTGACCGGTTCCACGGGTAGCGGTAAGACTACCACGCTCGCGGCGGTGCTCGATGAAATCAATCGCACGCATCCGGTGCACGTGGTGACGCTGGAAGACCCGATCGAATATTTGCATCCGCACAAGAAAGCGACGTTCAACCAGCGCGAGCTGGGCGCGGACTTCGATGATTTTCCGTCGGGCTTGCGAGCCGCGCTGCGCCAGGCGCCAAAGGTCATTCTGGTGGGCGAAATGCGCGACCGCTCCACGGTGGAAATCGCCCTGACGGCCGCGGAAACCGGCCACTTGGTGTTGTCCACGATTCACACCATCAGCGCCGGCCAGAGCATCAACCGTATCCTCGGTATGTTTGACCGTGAGGAGCAGCAGCAGGTGCGGCTGCGTCTCGCGGACATGCTGCGATGGGTGGTCAGCCAGCGTCTGCTGCCCAAGGTGGGCGGCGGTCGTGTGCTGGTGCAGGAAATCATGGGCAACAGCCTGCGCACGCGTGAGACCGTCGCGCTCGGTGAAAACGACGAGCGCAGCTTTTACGACATCATCGAGCAGAGTGCCACCTACGGGTGGGCAACGTTCGACCAGGCCATTGTGACCGCGTTTGAAGCCGGACGAATCACCGAAGAGACCGCGCTGCTCTACTCGACGAACAAGGGCAAGATGTCCCGCTTCGTGGACGACGTGAAAAAGCGGCAGAATATTACCTCGGTGGAAACGACCGGCATGAAACTCGACATCCAATCTCTCGCCAAACGATGAGCCTACTAATCGACAACGAATTTCACCACCGGATCGATCTTTTCGAGCCGGGCGACAAAACAGCGCTGGTCTGCGTGGACGTGCCGGACGTGCAGCGGCTGGTCGTCGAAAACCTCAGCGAGCTGGAATACAAGATCCACACCGGGCTCTACACGGATGACGTGCTGCTGAAGCTGCAAGCGCATCTCTACGACGTGGTGGTGATCTCGGAACACTTCAACGACTCGAGCATCGAGACGAATCCGATTCTGCACATGGCCGTCGAGATGCCGGTGGCGCAGCGGCGCAAGCAACTCATGGTGCTGGTCGGCGCGAGCCTGCATTCCGATAGTGAGATGGAAGCGTGGTCGCACAGCGTGGACTTGGTCATGAGCCTGGGAGATGTGCCGAATCTCAAGCATGTGCTTCGCCGCGCGGTGCAACGCACGCAGACCTTCTACGAGCCGTACAATGCGGTGCTGACGGAGTTGGGCCACTAGCGCAGCATCACGCCAGGAATGACGGGTTCGAGAGCCGGGCGGTGAACGTGGGACCGGTTTCCAACCGGTCGCGGGCGAGCAGATAGCCCCTTCCGTTCGCCCGGCCGCCTTATTGGTTGAGAAAGTTTTGGAGGAGGTGTTTGCCTTCGAGAGTCAGGATGCTCTCGGGATGGAACTGGACTCCTTGGATCGGGTATTCGCGATGGCGGAGGCCCATGATTTCGCCCTCGGCGGTCTCGGCCGTGATTTCGAGAGCGGCGGGGAAGGTGTCGCGCTTCACGAGCAGGGAATGATAGCGCGTGGCCTCAAAAGGCGAGGGGAGGCCGGCGAAGACGCCGAGGCCTTGGTGCAGGATGGGCGAGGTTTTGCCGTGCATGAGGCGGTCGGCGCGGACGACGTCGCCGCCATAAACCTGGCCGATGCTTTGGTGGCCGAGGCAGACGCCGAGGAGCGGCGTGCTGGGGCCGAAGCGGCGGATGACGTCGCAGGAAATGCCGGCTTCGTTCGGTGTGCAGGGGCCGGGAGAGATGCAGATCCGCTCCGGTTTGAGCGTCGCAATTTCCTCCAGCGTGATCTCGTCGTTGCGCTTCACGAGCAGGTCAGCCCCGAGTTCGCCAAAGTACTGCACGAGGTTGTAGGTGAAGCTATCGTAGTTATCGATGACGAGAAGCATGGCGCCAATAAACGCAGAATGCGCCGGGGATGAAGAACGAATTTACGGAGGAAGGCGGGGAATTTGAGACGGCGCCCTCCCTATCTCCTTACGGGATATCGAGCCGCAAAATTGCCTGGGTGCGATCGGCAAAGGTCGCCAGCACGGCCACGGCCCCGGTGGAATTGTAGCTGCGCCGGGCGCCGAAACTTCCGGGGAGCGCATTGAGCAGGGTGAATCCGGTGAGCTTCCGAGAACCGCGCGGGAGAAGAACATCCGTGTTCGTGCGCAAGATCAGGCGCATTTTCTCGTCCGAATCCACGGCCCACAGACCGGTCTTCGCGGCGGCATTCACGGCTTTCCCGGTGAGCTGAGCCACAAAGACGGGTCCAGCACCCGGGCCATCGGGCAGGGCAAAAGAGGTGAAAGTCTTCCACGTGGTATCCATCATCGGTTGGCCGGTGGCGTCGCACGCCGCGGCGCCGACTTGCGCCAGGATGGTGGCTGGACCGGAGCCATCATGGCGCCAGAGCCCGGCCGTGACGGGTAAGCGCGGGCCCGTCGCGCGCTGGGTACCGGCAAACAGCACGGCGCCCTGGTCATTGGCCACGGGATCCGAGAGCAGCGAAAACTTGCCGGGACCGATTTCTTCGTGTGCGACTTCGGTAAAGTTCACGCCGTCCGCCGCCACGAGCAGGGTGCTGTCATTCGCGGCGGTGATTCCGGGTTGTGGTGCCTTGGTCGCGCACACGGCCACCGCGGGGCCACCCATGGCGGGTAGTCCGAGCTTGGTGAGCTTCGTGGGAAAATGAGGATCGGGGAGAAAAGCCTGTAGCAGCCGTGTGGGCGTGCCGTTATCCGTGAGGCGGACGATCGCCGTCCGGCGATCCAGCAGGGTAAATTTGGCGATCGCGCCGGCGGAGCCATTCCAGCGGCCTTGCCCGGGCGAGGTCGTCGTCGGCTGGAGGAAACTGATTTGTGTGATCGTGGAATTATCGAAGCCCGTCCCCGTTTGCGCCAGCAATGTGGCGGTATCGGGGCCGGCAAGCCGCACGATGGCGGTGTCGTTGGTAGCGGTGACGCTCCGCGCCACGCGGACGAGTTTGACCAAGGCCACGATGCTATCATCCTGCAAGGACAAGCTGGTGACCGTCTTGACCTTCAGGTCTGGATGTCCGGGCAGAGCGGCGCCTTCGCGCAAGACCGGCGCGAGAGAGCCGAAGACATCGGTCCAGATGGCTTCATCCTCCGTGGTTTTCGGGCCGGCGAGCGTCGCCGCAAAAGCGATGGCTCCGCCGGGCGCGAGCACCGGATCACGAAACGTTTTGAACGTCGTGCCCCCTCCCGCCGACTGCCCTTGCACCGCCAGCAGTTCTCCGGCTCCAGCCGCTTTTTCGCGGTAGATGGCCGCTAGTTTTTTGACGCCAGCCGCGATGGTTATCCGAGCGGCGATGTCCCGCTCGTCACTGATCGCGGGCGTGAAAAACGCGCTCAGGGTGCTGCCGGAAGGAAGATTTTCACTCCCCGCCGTCGGCACGGAAGCACCTGCATAGGCCCCCGTCACGGTGAGCTTCGGCAGGACGGCTGGGTTATAGTGCACCGTCACGCTGCTGCTTACCGTGGCGGTGTTCCCCGCTGCGTCGCTCGCGGTAAAGGTCAGATCGTAGGTGCCGATCGGCAGCACGGTGCCCACGGCCGGTTCTTGCGTGAAACTGGTCACGCCGATGTTGTCCGTGGCGGTGACGATCGTGCCGCGCAAGTCGGGCATCGTGGCCGTCCGTTCCGCGCCTGCCGCCAGCGTCTCCGGGGTTGGGGCGGAGAGTTGTGGTTTGGAGTGATCCACGCCCGTCGCGTTCACGCCGAGCATCAGCGAGGGATCGTCCGGATTGGCCGTGGCGATGGTCAGAATGGTGCTGCGCGATCCCAGGGCGGACGGAACAAATTTCACCGTGAACGACGTGCTGGCGCCGGGCGTGAGGGCTGGCTGCGTCGCTCCGCTGGTCACTGAAAATTCGGCCGCACCAAAAGCCTGCACGGTAAAGGCCGGGAAAGTGGCCGAGCTATCGTTTTGAATGGTGATGGTGCGCGTAGTCTCAGCCCCGAGCGCGACATCCCCGAGAGCCTCCGGCACGGGTTCTGCGGCCACCGGCGTGGCATCACCGGGATTGAACGAGAGGGTCAAACCGTCTCCGCTCACATGCCAGCCGATGGACGCACTCTGGATGATGACCGGGAGAGTCGCGTCGGTGACGGCTCCATCGAGGTCCGTGGCGTGCACCGTCACGCTGGCGCTCCCAATGCGGGTCGTGGAAGGCGTCAGCTTGAGCGTGCCATCCACCACCGTCACGCCGAGCAAGTCCGGATCGCTGGAGGTGGCGGTGAAACTGAGCGCCGGGATGATCGCGATGTTGGTCTCCACGGTGTGGACGCGCAGGATGCTGTTGCCCGTGAGATCTTTGAGCGGGATGGTATCGAAAGGTGACCCTGCATTGTAGCGCGGCAGCGCCGCCACTTCGTCGGCCACGGTCATGCCGTTGCCGAGCACGCGGGCGAAGACCGTGAAGCCACCGTTTTGGAAATCGAGGTTGGCCGAGTTGTCGGCCAGATTGATGAACCACTGGCTGGTGGCGCTATCCGGGTCGTCACCCAGTTTGGCCATGGCGACCGTGCCGCGGAGATTGGAAATCCCGGGCTCGTTGAGGATTTTGGGAAAAGTTGGGACCGCATCCACCCCGCCGCTTGCGTTCCAGGCGAAACCGCCACCTTGAATCACAAAGCCCGGGACGGACCGGTGGATGAAGTTGGCCGCGGTGCGTCCTGCATTCACGTAAGCCAGGAAGTTGCTCACGGTGATCGGCTTTTCCTGATCGAACAATGCGAGGTCGATGGCCTTGGTCACCGTGCCGATGCGCACGCTGATGCGTGCGGCGGTGCCGGTCACATCCGGGTCGTGGAAAAGTGAGCGCAAATCCACCGGCAGCATGCTGCCGCCCCGCCGCAAAGGCGGGAGCGCCCCGGGATCGCTAAACTCCGGCGCAACGTTAGCCCGCGCGGAGAGCGCGGAACCGAGCGTCATGAAGAAGAGGAGAAGGCGTGGCCAGAGCCATCCAGACCTGCAAAAAGGCATTTGGTCCTATAGTTCGACTTCGCGAAGTTTCAACCCGCATCGATGCCATTCTGGTGCCGCGAGCGGTGGAATTGCGCAATTTTTTCACGAAATCGGGGATGGGACTAAGAATGCGGCGCGCCGATTCGTTTTCGCAGTGAACCACCCAAATACCCATGAACACGCTTTCCCCCGATGCCCCAGCCTCCGTGCTGCAGCAGGCCTTTGCTCCTTGTGGCAAACTTCGTTCTTTGGTGCTGGCGCTGTTGGCTCTGCCGCTTGAGGGGCGATGCGTGCCCGCTCCCGAGTGGAGACGATGATCGCTGGAACGCGAACCGGCATTTAAAAACCTAAAATCCGCTACAGAAATTCATCCATGACTCGCCCTCCATCTCCCAAGTCAACTTTCTGGAAGGATCCTCGCTGGATTATCGTGGGCGTGTTGCTCTTTCTCTCTGCGGGCATATGGGCTTGGTGGGAATATCTGGGTGAGCGCCAGACGCAGATGACTGGTGGGAAGGAAGGACACTTCGAAATGGTGGAGGTGGAGGCGCTCCCTTCTGTCGAGGTTCCCTTTCCGCCACCGGAAAGCCAACAGAAAGCCCCGCGGCATGAGAGAACGATGCCAACACCTGTTTTTCTTCCCTCGATGCACCAGGAGAAAAACGAAAAGAGCGGCTGAAAACTTTTGGTTCCAGGGCCGGGCGAGAAGATTTCACTTCTCAGCGCGGCCTCTCCGCGCATCACTAGCGCGGTAATGCCACGCTACATTCCAACCATCGGCCTCGAAGTCCACGTTCAGCTGAAGACGCGCACGAAGATGTTCTGCGGGTGCGCGGTGGAATATGGGGCGGAGCCGAATACGCGCATTTGCCCGGTGTGCCTGGGGTATCCCGGGGCGCTGCCGGTGATGAATGGCGAGGCGCTGAAGATGACGGCGCTGGCGGGGCTGATGCTGGGGTGCGCGGTGCCGGAGATCTGCAAGTTTGACCGGAAAAACTACTTTTATCCGGACATGCCGAAGAACTACCAGATCACGCAGTTTGACCAGCCGATCTGTCTCGGCGGTGGCGTGCCGCTGCATGAGTTTGCCTACCCGAAGGACCACCAGAAGAACATCGCGCATCCGGGCAAGGTGGTGAAGCTCACGCGCATCCATCTCGAGGAGGACGTGGCCAAGTCCCAGCATTTCGAAACGAGCAGCGGTATTGATTTCAACCGGGCGGGGACGCCGCTGATGGAAATTGTGAGCGAGCCGGAGATTGATTCGCCGGAGGAGGCGTTTGCGTATCTCACGAGCTTGCAGCAGATCCTGGTGTATGGCGGCGTGAGCGATGCGGATATGGAGAAGGGGCAACTCCGGTGTGACTGCAACGTGTCGGTGCGGCCCGAAGGGCAAAAGGAGCTGGGGGTGAAGATTGAGATCAAGAACATGAACTCGATCTCGGCGGTGCGCCGGGCGATTGCCGCGGAGATCAAACGCCAGATCGAGGCGTTGGAAAAGGGTGAGACGTTGAAACAGAGCACGCGCGGCTGGGACGATGATGCAGGGGTGACACGGCATCAGCGCGACAAGGAAAGCTCGCATGACTATCGCTATTTCCCCGACCCGGATTTGCTGCCGGTGCGGACGTCGGCCTTCATGGAGGAGGTGCGGAAGGGGCGTCCGGAACTGCCGGGCGAGAAGCGGGATCGCTTTGTGGCGGAGTACGGGGTGACCCCGTACGACGCCAGTGTGCTGGCGAGCGAGAAGGCGCTGGCGGAATACTATGACGCCGCGGCGAAGGGGAGCGTGGATGCGAAGGCGGTGGCGAACTGGGTCATCAATGATTTGCTGAGCGCGCTGAATGCGGCGGAGCAGACGATTGCCGAGTGCCCAATGCCGCCCGCGCAGGTGGCGGAGCTGGTGGGCATCGTGAAGAGCGGCGCGATCAACGGAAAACAGGCGAAGGAGGTCTTTGCGGAGATGTTTGCGAGCGGGAAGACGCCAGGGCTGATCGTGAAGGAAAAGGGGTTCATTCAGGAGAGCGACACCGGGGCGATCGAGGCGCTCTGCCAGCAGGCCATCGAAGCGAATCCGAAACCGGTGGCCGAATACAAGGCGGGGAATGAGAAGAGCATCAACTTCCTGAAGGGTCAGGTCATGAAGCTATCGCAGGGGAAGGCCAACCCGGGAGTGGTGAATGACGTGCTGGTGAAGTTGTTGCAGGGGTAGCCGCTGCAACAAGAGAGGACGGACAGGACGGACAGGACCGATGGGACGGATCGGGCGGTCTAGACTCGCAGAGAGTGGCGATAACTTCTCGCAAACCGTTCCGGCTCCGCCTGGAGATGCTTTCTATTTGCGACGACGGCGGAGAGTGAGAGTGGCGAGACCGGCGAGGAAGGTGATCGTGGTCGTAGGCTCGGGGACAGCGGAGAGGACGACGTCGTTGCCGTCGCCGCCGGCGTAGGTGATTATGAAACTCTGGGTGTTGGCGCCGCTGGTCGCGGTGAAGACGGTGCCTTCCAGGAGTTCGTTGGAGTTGTAGAAGAAATGGGAGAACGGACCGTTGAGGCTGACGGCGTCGGTGGAGTCGTTGTTGATGATCACGAACTTGTCCTGGTTGTCCTGCGGATCGTAGGACGCGAAGAGGAGGTTCAGATTGGTCGAGTTGTTAAAGGTGACGGCGCCGGCGACATTGAGCTGGTCGTAGGTGCTCGTCGTGTTGCCGTTGATATCCACCACCACGGTGCCGCCATTGAAGGTCAGTGGCCCTGTGTTCAGAATCCCGGCGACTTGGCCGGCCTCGAGGAAGCCATCGACGAGCTGGGTCGTGCCGATGGTGCCGAGACCGCGGACACGGCCGCCGTTGACGGTGACGGCGCCGCTGATGCTGCCATTCACCATCGTAATTCCGTTCACCGCGATGAATTCGCCCGCGCCGATGCCGGGGCCGGTAATGGTAAGCGTGCCCACGCCGTCCTTGGTGAGAACCCCATTGGTGCCCAGATTGAGGGTCACAACATTGAGGGAGTTTCCGGATTCCAGGTCGATGCCACCCACGGGGCCATTGCCGGTCATGTTGATAAAGTCCGCATTGCTCGTGAAAGGAGTAGCATGCGGTTTCAGAACGAGGCTGCCCGCGCCGCCGCCAGACGTAAAGGCGAGCACATCGGCGGTGAAACCGCCCGCGAGTAGCGTGGCGCCGGCATCGACCTGGATCCGGGCGCCGGGAGTCGCCGGGGCGGAGAAGATATCGGTCTGGATGCCGGGATTGATGAAGGTTTGCGAAGCGAAGGCGACGCCGCTGCCCGGCAGAAATTTGGCATCGATCTGCTGGCCGCCGGTGCCGTTATACCAGCCGATGGCGATGTTGTAGACGCCGGCGGCGAGGGTGACGGTATTGGTCACCGTGATGAGACCGTGGGAATTGGGATTACTGATGACGCGCTCATTGGCCTGGAAGACACCGTCGCGATTGAGATCGATGTAGAGGGTGCTGCCGTCGTCGCTATTCGTGCCGAAGCTGATGGGGCCGGCGAGCAGGTTGGAACCGCCGACGGTCAGACGGCCGAGCCAGGCGACGCCTTCGTTATCCGTGTTGGCGTAGAAGTTGGCGACGACCGCATTGGCCCGGGTCTGGATATTGGCGCCGGTGAAATTGATGCCCACGCCGCCGCCCAGGGTATCGCTGGCGCCTGGCGTGCGGGTGGCAAAGTTCGGGGCGATGTCGAAGGTGATGCCGGGGTCGCCTTGGTTGTTGGTGAAATCCGGCACGCCTGCATCCGCCGGGCGGAAGAAGCGCTCGGACAGGACGCCGCTGGTGCCGGGCGTGGCATGCGGCTTGGTGGTGGTGATGATGGTCGTGCCCAGATCCGCAATGCCGGTCGCGGCCTGGATGGTGCCGTCGTTTTGCACCGAGGAGCCGAGATACGTGGTGGTGGTGAAGCCGGCGTCGAATTTCAGCGTGCCGCCATTGATCGTGATGGGCCCCGTGCTGAGGCCGTCGGTGGCGGAGATGCGGGCGGTGCCGGCGTTGATGGTGAGACCATTCGGCGAAGTCAGGGTGCCATTCCCATTGTAGGTGCCCGAGAAGATGATGAGGTTGTTGGTGCTGAGCGAGACGTTGTTTGTGAGCGTGCCACCGTTGACCGTCGTGAGACCGCTCACGGTGAGGGCCGCGGAGGAATTGACCGTGGAGGTGTTGTTGACGGTCAGCGTGCTGGTGGAGGTGGGACCACCGAGATTGAGCACGCCATTGTTGTTGGCGGTGATGGCGCCGGTGGTGGTGATGCCGGCATTGGCCGTCATGGAGCCGCCATTAACGGTGACCGAGGAGGTGCCGTTCATGAGCGGGACGGCGGTGAACACGCCCCCATTGACCACGGTGGGGCCGGTATAATTCACGGTGCTTCCCGTGAGGCTCACGGTGCCGTTGCTGGTCAGGCCGCCGCCGCCCCCAACGTTGCCGCCGACGAGCAGGGTGTAGTTATCGGCGGTGGTGGTGGTGAGGACGCGCCCGGCGGAGATCGTCACGTTATTGGTGCCGCCGAGGCTCACGGTCTGCGCGGCGACGCCGCCGCCGGGGATGGACATGAAGGCATTGATGGTGGCCGACTGGGCGACGTTGATCGCGTTGTCGAAGGTCGCGGGAGCCGTGCTGCTCAGGCCGAGCACGCCACCGCTGAGCGTGACGGCCGCGGCGCCGAGGGTGGAAAACGTCCCGCCACTCATGGCGGTCAAGCTGCCGGCGCCCACCGTGATGAGGGTGGCGGCCACCGCGCCCGAGGCGCTGCTCGTCCCGGCGAGGGTCCACGTACCGGTGCCCTGTTTGGTCACATTGCCCGTGCCCGCCAGCGGAGTCGTGAGGACGCCGTCGCCGACGCCGGTGAGCGTGAGCGCGCTGGCGCCATTGTCGATGGCGCCATTGACGGTGAGAAGTTGCCCCAGCGTGGCCATCTCGACGCCGCCACCGCCGCCCGAAAGGGTGAAACCGCGCGTGGTGGTGACTGCGGGGCCGGTGTATTGCAGCGAGCCGGCGGTCCCGGCGGCCCCAAGGGTGATGCTGGTCGTCGAAATGCCGAGCGGCCCGGGCGTGCCGCCATCGAGCCCGGAAGGAACGCTGACCGTTCCTTGCTGAATGGCGATGCCACCGGCGAAATTGCTCGTGGCATTGGTGAGGGTGAGCAGGCCATTGCTGGTTTTGACGAGACTGCCGGTGCCTTTGATGGCGCCGTCGTAGCCGCCACTGCCGAGGGTAAGCACGGTGGGGCCATTGAGATTCACCACGCCGGTGGTGAGGCCACTGTCATTGGAAAGGATCGACAGCGTTTGCGCGGCGCTGGTGAACGTGACGGTGCCGGCGACGTTGAGTGCATTGGCGCTGCCGAGAGCGCCGGAGACGTTCAGGGTGCCGGCGCCATTCACTTTGATGATGCCGCTGGTGAGCGTTCCCGCGACGGAGATCGTGCCGGCATTGATCGTCGTGAGCGAGGTGGTCACGCTATTGTTGAAAGTCACGGTGCCCGCTTGATTTTTTACGATGCCGGAGCCGGCGGTCACGGTGACGGGGGAGCCGCCAAACGAGTAGTTTACCGCGGAATTGGCGAAAGTAATGGAATTGGCGGTGACGCCGGGGGCGCTGACGGAGACGTTGGGCCGGGCGTTGCCAAAGTCATCAAAGGTCACGTTGGCCCCGGTTGTGAAGAGCGAGGCGTCTCCGCTCCAGTTGGCGGTGGTGGTGTCCCAATTGCCACTCAGGTTGCCGATCCACGTGAGGTTGGGATTGCCCTGCAGGACTTCGAGATAGAGCTGTCCGACAGGCACGGTGCCGCCGCCGGCGGTGGCATCGATGGCGTCGCCGGGCTTCAGCACGAAGTAGTTGAAATTCGTGCGGCCGTTGACGGTGAAGGTGGCGACGTCCGTGAACGAACCCGAGCCGGCGACGACGATGAGCGGATAGGTGCCGATGCCGAAGCCGGGCAGTTGCGTGACGTTGAGGATATCGGCGCCGGCCTGGAGATTGAGGCTCCCAGTGCCGGCGAGCGTGATGCGGTCGCCATTGCCCGGGGTGCCAAAGTTGTAGCTGAGGGTGCCGCCGGGATTGATGGTGAGATTGTTGTTGATGGTCAGCGTATTGAACGTGGTGCTGCTCATCGCCGGAGCGAGTTGGCCGGTGGAGGTGACGGTGACGGCGCCGTTGAGCGTCCCATTTCCGCCCAGCGCACCGACGAGTGAGCCGTTGCCCACGGTGACCACGGAGGTGCCGAGGCTGCCCGCGCCGGTGAGCCCGGTGCCGGTGCCGATGAGGAGGGTGCCGCCATTGATACTGGTGGTGCCGGTGTACGTATTCACGCCGCTCAGCGTCTGAATGCCACTGCCGATCTTGGTGAGCGAGCCTGTGCCGCCCGCGAATTTGCCCGTGTAGGTGGTGGAGAGATTATTGCCGCCGAGCGTGAGCGCGCCGTTGTGGTTGGCGATGTCGACGTTGCCGGCGAGCGAACCGAAAAAGAGGTTCTTGCCGTTGAAGTTGATCGCCTTGGCATTGATGTTGGGGACGGTGGTGTGGGCGGAGGTGTCCTGCACCATGTTGATGCTCACCGCGGAATTGTGAGGCACCTGGTCGTTCGCATCGAAGATGATGTTTTCCGTGCCGGCATCGGTGCCGCCGGTATTCCCGTCCCCATAGGAGAACCAGAAATTGGTCGGGCCTTGGTAATCGTGATCGGCGATGCTGCCGGTGCCGCGGACATTGTTCAGGTGAATGGTGGCGCCGCCGCCACCGCCGGTCTGCCGGGCGTAGTAAGAAAAACCACCGACGCCGGTGATTTTGTTTTGCACGGCGGAGTTGCCGCCGCCGGTGTATGTGAAGATGCCGCCGCGTGTCCCGACCGTCCAGCCCTGCGCGGCATTGGTATTCAAGCCGGCGAAGGTGCGCAGCTCACCACCATTAAAGGTCACGTTGTCGGTCGCGGCGGCGGAGTTGCCGAGCTGGCCGGCCGCATTGATCAGGAGGATGCCCTCGTTGATCGTGATCTTCCCGGTAAAGGTGTTGTTGTGTTTGAAATTCTGGGTGTTGCCGTTGCTGATATCGAGCAGACCGGGGCCGGATTTGGTCAGGCCGACGGGAGCGCCATTGTCGACGATGATGGAGGCGATACGAAGATTGCTGTCGGTGTAGACGATGAGGTCGGAAAGGCCGGCTCCAGCCGTGATGCGGCCATCGGCGCCGCCGCTTTCATCGAACAAATAGCCGATGAAGGCCATGTTCGCGATATCGGCTTTGTTGTTGTAGTGGCCGACGCCGGTGGCGCCGCTGGAGATGATGCCGCCGGCGCCGATGGTGAGAGTGACGGTCTGGGCGTTGGAAGCGCCATTTGAAAACGTGATGCCGTTGTAGTAGGCGCGCACGGGGGTGGCGGAGCCGTTGCCATTGGTGAGATAATTGGCCGGAGGAACGATGCCGGCGCCGGTCACGGGAGTGGTGGCTCCAGTGAGATAGAGGGAGTTGACGGTGGTGTCGGCCGTGAGATTGATGGAACTGTTGACCACGGCGTCGTACTTGGCGTTGTCGGTGGCGGCGGAGCCGTTGTTGAACGTGGTGTAGCTGGTAAAAGGGATGATGTTTCCGCTGCCGTCGGTGGTGGCGAAATTCAGCCCGGTGCCGCCCGCGGTGCCCGTGACCGCCCAGCCGCCAATGATGCCATTGGTGAGCGTGACATTGGGCGCCTTCACATTGGAACCGGCGCCGACGGCGAAGAGCACGGTGCCGCCGGTGGAGCGTGTAAAGCTGGGAATGCTGCTGGCAGCGCCGAAGGTAAGGCTGGAGCTGGTGCCGGAAGTTTGGACCACGGAGGCGCCGGACGCGACGCCAAGGCTGCCGAGAGTTTCATTCGTGCCGGCGGCATTGCCGATGAAATTCAGGATTCCGCCCCGGCTCTGGAACGTGGTGGAGTCGGAGAGTCGGTTCGCCACGCTGATGGCGGTATTATCGAGGGTGAGCGTCGTGCCGGCATTCAGCGTCACGCCACTGGTGTTCAGCAGGCTGCCATTGCCGCTCAAGGTGAGGGCGCCCGTGAAGAGCGTGGTGCTGCCGCTATAGGTGCTGGCATTGGTAAAGGTGAAACCGCCGGTCCCGCCGAGCGTGAGATTGTTGGCGCCGCCACCAGAAATAATGCCGTTTACGGTCAGGGCGACCGCGGAGTTATTGCTCCATGTCTGGGTGGCGCCAAGAGCGATGGCGGTATCGAGGGTGATCGCGGCGGTCGGAGCGTTGTCCGTAATGCCGCCGGTACCGAGGGTAAGGGTATTGCCGCCGCCGATGGAGATGGGGAGGGTGGCATCGGGCGTGAAGGTGAGGCTGCGGATGGAGAAATCGGCCCCGAGTTGGGTATTCAAGTTGCCGGCGCCGGCGAGGACGAAGAAGACGTCGTCGGAGGCGCCGGGAGTGCCGGCCGTCCCGTTATTGAAGTCGCCGGATGAGGACCAGTTGGTGCCCCCGGGGCCGGTGGTGGTATTCCAGAAGGCGTTGTTATCGCCAAACCAATAGAAGGAGGCAGCGGGGGCGCTGGCCTGAAGCCCAAAGGCGGCCAAGGCCAGCGCGCAGGCGCGCTGAAGCTGAGACCGAACGGGAAGACGCGGAGCCGAACCGCGGCTGGGAAGGAAGCGTGACGGGTTCATGATGGAAGGATGGCCCGGCGGCGCGTGGCCATGCCTGACGGAGGCAAGGCACGGTCAGAGTGACGCCGGGCCGGTTGATCTGGGTACGAAGGAGAACTGTAACTTAGACTCCTTTAAATTGACGCAAAGCGGGGAAGGAAAGCGAGAGATTTCTTAGGTAGATGAATTATTTCTCAGGGAAATAGAATAGGAATTGTACGAATGGAAGTGGAGGGATTTGTAAGCGTTAACTCACTGGAAATGTGTATATTGAGTATTTTAATGGGGAAATAGGATGCTCGATGAGTGTGAGGCTTTTGGATGCTTTTTATCCGCTCGACGGGTGCTTGGGCACGGATCCGCGTGGCCTTCAGACCCGATACCGAAAGACAAAGAGAAGGATTTTTCCGAAAGATGAAGGAATGGCTTCGGGCTGGGGACCGTTGTAATTCCATGAAACCGTCAGCCTCGCGGAGGCGCGGTAGCGCCCCTTGGCGTTGTCATCCTGGGCGAGCTTGCGAGTCGAAGGCCCTCACTTCACTCGCTGCGCCATCTCAGTTCTCGCATGGCAGCAAACCCGGCCTAGCGTACTCCAATTCGAAAGCAAAGATGGCACAGCCATAGAGTGAGGCCCTTCGACTCGCTCCGCTTGCTCAGATGACAATGCAAAGGGAGCCGCCGCGCCTCCGTAAGTTCCATGCCCCCGCTAAAATTTGGACACTGCCTTCGGGTGGGAGTGTTTTAGAGGCTGTCCGGTACTTTTGCGCAGAGCGCATTGGAGGATCGAAGGTCCTGTATCGTTTTGGCCTCAGAACGGGTCCGTCAGGCGTTTGGCGATTAAAATAGCGGGCAGCGCGCCCTCCTTGGAGAGCGAGCGGAGCGAGCCGCGCGGGTGGCAAATCCATGCCACCTTTTCGCATCCGGGTGACGAATGGATTCCGGCTTGCGGCGGGGGAGTGGATCACTAATCTCCCCGCCCCAAAGCTGCGGCTTTGGCCAAAACGTATTACTTCCAACAATGGCCAACACAATTCTGGTCGGCGCTCAATGGGGCGACGAAGGCAAAGGCAAAATCATTGATTTTCTCACGGAGAGCGCGGACGTCGTCGTCCGGTCCCAAGGCGGCAATAACGCCGGGCACACGGTCATCGTGAGCGGAAAGAAGTATGTGCTGCATCTAATTCCCAGCGGCGTGCTGCGCAAAGGGACGATGTGCGTGATTGGCAATGGCGTGGTGATCGACGCAGCGTCGCTGGCGGGGGAAATCGAGGGACTGCGGAAGCAACGCATCGCGGTGACGACGAAGAACCTGCTGATCTCCGACAGCGCGCACCTGACCCTGCCGCACCACCGAGCGCTGGACAAAGCGAAGGAAGCGGCGAAGGGAAAGGGGAAGATTGGAACGACGGGCCGGGGTATTGGCCCGACGTACAGCGACAAGGCGGCGCGCGTGGGCCTGCGCACGGGCGATTTGCTGGACCCGAAGAAATTCCGCGAGAAGCTGAAGGTGCGGCTCGCCGAGGCGAATACGCAGCTCAAGGCCCTCGGGGCGGAAACGATCGATTTTGATCATGCATGCAAGGAATACCTCGAGGCGGCGAAGACCATCACGCCCTTCCTCGGCAATACGGTGGTGTGGCTGGCGGACGCGTTGAAAGCGAAGAAGGAGATGCTCTTTGAAGGCGCGCAGGGAACTTTTCTGGATATCGATCACGGGACGTATCCGTACGTGACGAGCAGCAACACCACGGCGGGTGGCGCCTGCACCGGCTCGGGCGTGCCGCCGAATCGCATCGACAAGGTGGTGGGCACTCTGAAGGCCTACACGACCCGCGTGGGCGAGGGGCCGTTCCCGACGGAGAACGATGAACTGAGCGACATGCTGCACGGCATGGGGCGCGAATTTGGCGCGACGACCGGCCGCGCGCGGCGCTGCGGGTGGTTCGATGCGGTATGCACGCGCTACGCGGCGATCGTAAACGGTATCGATGATCTTGCCGTGACCAACGTGGACGGACTCGACACGGTGAAGAAGATCAAAGTCTGCGTGGCCTACAAGGTGGGCAAAAAGAAGATCGATTATCCGCCCACGGATCTCGAATCGCTGGCGCAATGCGAGCCGGTCTACGAGGAATTCGACGGCTGGCTGAAGGACACGTCGAAGGCGAAATCGTGGTCCGATCTCCCGACGAAATGCCGCAAATATCTGCAGGCCATCGCGAAGTATACGGGCGCGAAGCTCGGCATCGTAAGCGTTGGTCCGGGTCGCGAGCAAACGATTCTCTTGTAAAAGGCGATGATCTGAACTGCGTATAAGCCCAATGCACACGCCTCGGCACATTGCGATTATCATGGATGGCAACGGCCGTTGGGCGCGGGAGCGCGGGCTGCCGCGGCTGAAGGGGCATGAGCGTGGGGCTGAAAGCGTCCGGGAGGTAACGGAAGAGTGTGTCGCATTGGGCGTGCAATTCCTCACTCTCTACGCATTTTCGACGGAGAATTGGAAGCGGCCGGATGACGAAGTCGCGGGACTGTGGGTGCTGCTCGAGCATTTCCTCGAGCAGGAGTTTCCGACGATGATGAAGAATGGGGTGCGGCTGCGGGCCATTGGGCGCATCCATGAGTTGCCGGAGACGACGCGGAAGAAGCTGCAGGACACGATCGAGGCGACCGCGAATAATCCGGCCACGACGCTGGTGCTGGCGCTGAACTACAGCTCGCGCGCGGAGATCACGGACGCGACGCGGGCGCTGGCAGCCGATGCCGTGGCGGGAAAGATTCGTCCGGAGGAGATCACGCCGGAGATGATCGCGGCGCGGCTGTATACGGCGGATTATCCGGACCCGGATTTGCTCATTCGGACGAGCGGGGAGCTGCGGCTCTCGAACTTCCTGCTGTGGCAGCTGAGCTACGCGGAGTTTGTAATCACGCCGAAGCTATGGCCGGATTTTGGGAAGGCGGAACTGCGCGACGCGATCGCGGAGTTTCACCGGCGGGACCGGCGGTTTGGAGGGCTGTAGGCAAAGAGTTTAGTTCGTCGCGGGAAGCTGACGAAGCTTCAGTGTGCCAATCCCGTAAATCCTGATAATCCAGAAATACTGTCTAAAAAGAGCGGCCTTTTTGGAACAGGATTAACAGGATTTCCCGTTGGGCCGGCGCGGGCTGCTGGTTTTGAGGGAAAGGAATATGAGCGGTCGGCCGGAAAGCGATATCGCGCTCCGCTTGCCATGGCAGTCCAAATGGGCGCTGCCAAAATGGGGGCTTTTCCTTTCGGGGGCGGCTGCTTTTATACGCCGCCCATGCGCGTTCTCATTACCGGCGGTTGTGGATTTATCGGCAGTAACTTTGTTCGGCTCGTCTTGGGCCAGCGGCCGGATTGGACGGTCCATAATGTGGATCTTCTGACCTACGCCGGAAATCCGGCGACCCTGGTGGATTTTGTGAAGCCACACGGAGCCCGGTATGTTTTTCACCAGGCGGATATTGCGGATGCGGCGGCGATGGAGCGGATCATCGGCGACGGGAAATTTGACGCCATCGTGAATTTTGCGGCGGAGTCGCACGTGGACCGGAGCATCACGGGGCCGATGGCTTTCATCCAAACGAATGTACTAGGCACGACGGTGCTGCTGGATGCGGCGCGTCGGCACAAGGTGGGGCGGTTTTTGCAGATCTCGACGGATGAGGTGTACGGGTCGCTGGGGCCGACGGGAAAATTCACGGAAAGCTCACCGTTGCAGCCGAGTTCGCCATACTCGGCGAGCAAGACGAGCGCGGATCTGCTGGCGCTGGCGCACTTCCACACGTTCAAGCAGGACGTGGTGGTGACGCGGTGTTCAAACAACTACGGGCCGTATCAATTTCCGGAGAAGCTGATCCCGCTGATGATCACGAACGCACTCGGAGACATCCCGCTGCCGGTGTACGGGGATGGCTTGAATGTGCGTGATTGGATCCATGTGCACGACCACAATGAAGCAGCGCTGGCGGTGCTGGAGCGCGGGCGGGCGGGGGAGGTTTACAACATTGGTGGCGATGGGGAGCTGCCGAATATTAAAGTGGTGAAGCAGATCCTGGCGGAGCTGGGGAAACCGGAATCGCTGATCCGGTACGTGACGGATCGTCCGGGACATGACCGGCGGTATGCGATCGATTGCTCGAAGATTCAGCAGGAGCTGGGGTGGACGCCGCGGCATCGCCCCGAGCAGGGAATTCGGGAGACGGTGGCGTGGTACGTCGCGAATCGCGCGTGGTGGGAGCCATTGCGGAAGAAGTAGGGGGGTAGTATTCAGTATCCGGTGGGCGCGGTGTAGATTTTGAGGCGCCGGCTCGAATCGAGGCGCTGTTACTGGGAGCGCTTCCATTCGAATCCGCGCTTCCAAAGCGAAGCGGCAACCACTGAATACTGGACACTGAATACGGAATACTTCACGGAGCGACGCTACACCCCCGAGCTCTCCACTTCCTCCGGGTGCCACGGCACGTAGTTTTCGACGAACGTCTTGCGGAATTGGGCGAAGGTGCCGGCCTCGATGTGCGTGCGGATGCGCTCCATGAGGTGGAGGTAGAAATGAAGATTGTGGAGGGTGACGAGGCGGAGACCGAGGATTTCGTTGGCCTTGATGAGGTGGCGCAGGTAGCCGCGGGTGAAATTGCGGCAGGCATAGCAGGCGCAGCCCTCCTCGATGGGGCGTTCATCCATGGCGAATTCGGCGTTTTTGAGATTGAGCGTGCCGGTCTCGGAAAAGGCGGTGCCGTTGCGGGCGATGCGGGTGGGCAGGACGCAGTCGAACATGTCCACTCCGCGTGCGACCATCTCGACCATTTGCGGCGGCGTGCCGAGGCCCATGGCATAGCGGGCCTTGTCGGCGGGCAGATAGGGCTCGGCGGATTCCACGGCGGCCATCATTTCCGGTTCGGGCTCACCAACACTCACGCCGCCGATGGCGTAGCCGTCGAACCCGATCTGGACGAGGGCCTCGGCGCTTTCGCGGCGGAGATCGTGATAGGAGCTGCCCTGCACGATGCCGAATTTAAGGCCGGGCGTTTCGACTTCCTTGCACGCCTTCGCCCAGCGGAGGGTCATGGCGAGAGACTTGGCGGCGTATTCCTTTTCGCAGGGATAGGGAGGGCACTCGTCGAAGAGCATGCAGATATCGCTGCCCAGGGTGGCCTGGATTTCCATGGCTTCGCGCGGGCCGAGGAACATCGGAGCGCCGTCGAGGTGACTCTGGAAATGGACACCCTCCGGGGTGATCTTGCGCAGGCGGGCGAGGGAAAAGACCTGGAAGCCGCCGCTATCCGTGAGGATCGGGCCATTCCAGCCCATGAAACGGTGGAGCCCGCCGAAGCGCTTCATCACTTCCATGCCGGGGCGGACGAAGAGGTGGTAGGTATTGCCGAGGATGATCTGGGCCTGCAGCTCACGGAGTTCAACCGGCGAGACGCCTTTCACGGTGCCTTGCGTGCCGACGGGCATGAAGATGGGCGTTTCAATCACTCCATGGCGGGTCGCGAGGCGTCCGCGGCGTGCCTTGGAAGTAGAGTCGGTGCTGAGCAATGTGAACATCGGGGCGCGGACGATAGGGAGGGATGGGATCGGGGAAAGGAGAATGTTGGGGGATAGGACCAATAGGCCCTATGGGAGCAATGAAATGAGTGAGCGGCGGAGGGGCTTACTTCAGCTTCCGCTCCTGCAGCTGTTCCTCAGCGTCGACGAGGGAGAGGAAGACATTCTCGAGAGCGCCTTTTTCGGTGCTCATGGCGCGGAGTTGCTCGACGGTGCCGAGGGCGATGAGCTGGCCGCGATGGATGATGCCGATGCGGTCGGCGAGTTCCTCGGCGACGCTGAGCTGGTGGGTGCTGAGGAAGATCGTCATGCCGGCCTTGGAGCGGGCCTTGAATTCGTCCTTCACAATACGGGCATGCATGGGGTCGAGACCAACCATGGGTTCATCGATAACGAGGACCCGGGGCTCGTGGAGGAGGGCGCTGCTAATGACGAGGCGCTGGCGGGTGCCGTGGGAGAGGTTTTCCGTGAGCTCGTGGCGGTAATCCTGGAGGTGGAAACGGTCGAAGAGATCCTCGGTGCGGGTGTCGATCTCCTTTTGCTGAAGGCCGAAGATGTCGCCGACGAACTGCATGAACTCCACGGAGGTGAGTTTGTCGTAGGTGAAGGGAAAATCGGGCACGTACGCGAGCTGGGACTTGGCCTTCTCGGGGTCGCGCTGCATGTCAAAACCGCCGACGGTGGCCCAGCCGGAGGTGGGCTTGAGCAAGCCAGCGAGCATTTTGATGGTGGTCGTCTTGCCGGCGCCGTTCGGGCCGAGAAAGGCGAAAAATTCACCCTGGGGGACGTCCAAATCGAGGTTGGAGACCGCCACGAGGTTGCCGAAAGTTTTGGTCAGTCGATGCGTTTGAATCACGGGATGTTGCGGCGGGAGAAAATAGGAAAATGAAGGGCGGGGAAAGGGAAATGAGGAAGGACGGGATGTCGAATGACGAAGTGGGGGAGGGGGCGGTTTTTTGAGGAGGGGGGCGAGGGAGAGTATTCAGTATTCAGTGGTGCGGCGCTGGTAGCTCGGGCGATCTGCGCCCGGGTTGGAGCGTAACTCATAGGACCTATGCGTCCTATAGGGCCTATGAGCCCCGCCGCGGCGCCTCCTGACTTTTGCCTCCAACTCCACCAGCAGCCAGTGCGTCACTGAATACTGAATACTGAATACTTCCCTCCGGCACGGGTCTTGCGACATTCAAGGGTGCATGAGCGTTGCGATCAGCCCAGCTTCGTCTCCGGCAACGGCTCCAGTCGTCGAAAAACGATCAGGGGTCAGTTATCGGGAGTTTTACCGTGATTATGAGCGAGCCAACCGTCCGGTGGTTCTAACGGATGCACTGGCGGACTGGCCGGCGCTGGGAAAATGGTCGCCGCAGTTTTTCGCGGAGCGGTTTCCAGAGAAGGAATTCGAGATCGATGGAAAGAAGTGGAAGCTGAAGGAGTTTGTGGAGGCGGTGCTGGCCTCGGACCCGGCAAATCCGGCGCCGTATTTGCGCAATCAAATGGTGAAGGAGCATTTTCCGGAGCTGTGGGAAGACATCCGGCCGAATGCGAAATTTTTTCAGCCGAACTGGATGAACCGGCCATTTCGCAATGCGGTCTTCCGCGATTTGTTTCACCGCGGTTGCGCGATTGAGTTCTATCTCGGCGGGTCGGGGCGTGGGTTTCCGGTGCTGCACTGGGACGGATATCACACGCATGCGTTCCTGATGCAGTTTCACGGGCGGAAGGAGTTTTACGTCTATGATCCCGGGCAGACGCCGCTGCTCTATCCGCGGCCGGATGTGCCAAATGTCTCGCAGTGCGCGGACATTCATCATGTAGACTTGGAAAAGTTTCCGCGGTTTGCCGATGCGCGGCCGGCGGTGTTTGTGCTGGAGCCGGGGGAGACGCTCTTTATCCCGAGCGGGTGGTGGCACACGACGCAGATGCTCTCGCCGTCGATTTCACTCTCCTGCAATGTGGGGAATGCGACGAACTGGCGGGACATGCGACGGGATCTCGTGGCGAAATCCAGCGCACTGAATCGGATCAAAGCGACGATGTACCTGATGGCGAAGGGGTGGTGGTGCGGGATGCAGGATTGGTTTGGGATGGTGGGGTAGAGGACCACGGGGGCACCACGGAAGGCACAGAGGACACAAGAGACACAAAAGACACAGAGACGGAGAGGCACGGTCTTTTTGCCGCAGATAGCGCTGATAACTCAGAGAGCGCAGATCAAGGCAGATGGACCGCGGATGGCGCGGATGGGCGCGGATTCTTGGTGGCGTGACGCTCTGCGTCGCGCCTAGTCGGAATGGATGGATGAGGTGGAGGCGCTCCTCTTGGTGGCCCGAAGCTCCAGCTCCGGGCTTATCTATTGAGAACGGTTTGAAAAAAACTGGCGCCGTTCTCTGCGCTCTTCCGGCCACGGCTACAGACACACACCGCATCGTGAGCGGCGACAAACTCAATTTAAACCGCTCTAATTTCGCTAGGCCCGGAGCTGGAGCTGCGGGCCACCAAGGGCCACCCTCTACACGGCGGCGGCGATGGCGACGCGGGCGACGATTTCCAGGGTGGAGATGGCGAGCTGGCGGGCGCGGTCGGGGGTGAGGCCGACTTGGTTGAGTGCGGTCATTTCGACGACTTCCTTTTGGGAATCGACGAGGATGCCAAATTCCTCCTCGTCGATTTTTCCGTCGGCGAGGAGTTGGGTCCAGCGTGCCAGGCGATCCTTGGATTGCTGTATCACCTGTTCGGCGTCCTGGCGCGCGGCTTCCTTGGCATCAGAGAACTGCTGTTCGATGAGGTCGCCGATCTGCTGGCGGGCGGTGTTAAAAATGGCGTCGGTATTCATGGCAGGAGGGCAGGGGGCTTACTTGACCTTGGAGAACTCGGTGTTGATGACGGAGATCTGCTCATCGATGAAGATCGGGTTCAGCGGATTGGGATTCTTCGTCTTCCAACGATTCAGCGTTTGGAGAATGCGATTGCTCCAGATGCGGTATTCGGCGGCGCGCGGGGCGCATTCAGGCTTCGCTTTCACCGCGTCGAGATCGGCCTGGAAACGGGCGGCGAGAGACTGGACTTCAGATTGATGCTGCGCGAATGAGTCTTTCTTGGAGGCTTCGAGGAGCGTATCGGCGGTGGGTTTTAGCGCGGCGGCCTTGGGCGCCATGGTGCAGACACAGGCGGAGAGGGTGAGTGCCACCAAAAGAGGCACGAGGAAGCGGAAGGATCGGTGGAGTTTTGCGAAGACCTGTGACATGGCGAAAGCGAGTCGATGGTTAAATGGACGGAACCCGTGGAGGGTGCACAACAAACTCTGGAACGAACAGGATTCTCCCCGAATGACGGCGGACTGGCGAGGAAATTCGGGGGCGGTGAAAGGCAGGATAAAGCGGGATGCCAAAGGTAATTTCGGGAAGGCCTTCCAGCGCTGCCTTTGAGGCGCGGCTTTTTCCGCCCTTAACATTTGGCGAATGCGGCATAGTCGCTGGGCGCCATCCCCACCTTTGCTATAGGCGCGACGCGGAGCGTCACGCCACCAGGACTGCGACCTTCCGATCGCAGCTACAGAGCGTTCCGCGCTAAAATTGGAAGTAGATGAAGGGCTTGAAGACGACGGGCTTCATGAACACGGCGATGGCGAAGCCGATGCCGAGAAGCATGGCGAAACTCCATTCGGGCATCCGGCGCCACCACGTGCTGAGCACCTGGCGGTAGTTGAGCCAGTGGAAGAGGAGGAGGCCGCCGAGGACGAGGAGCATCCAGTTGCTGCAGACGCTGTGGGTGCCGTGGCCGAGGCCGACGAGGGTGGCGAGGACGGTGCTCATGGTGCCCCAACTGCCAGTGAGGCGGCGGGCGAGCAACGGCTGGGCGCCGACGGCATCCGGCGCAGAGGAGCCGTTCGGCGGAGCTTTATGCCAACTGCCGGTGAGCACATTGCGGCGCATGTCGGCCATGGGCGCGGCGTCAGCGGGGTCTTTGCCTTCCGCGAGGAAGCCGTTGTTGACGATGCGGAGGGGCAGAATCTCGGCGGGCTTGCCATCGCGGAGCGGCTTCGATCCGTCCGCAGGGAGCGGCAGCAGGACGTCGTTCCCGTTGTCCCGGCCCATGACGCCCATATAGGTATCGCCGGCGCGGAAGGGGACCAGGGTGAGGGCAAAGAAAAGGAACGTGATGGGCACGGCGAACCATTTCATCACGGACAAAGCCCGCGGTCCGGCGCGGAGAGTCCACTCGCGGTGCAGAATGAGCGCGCCGCCCTGCAAGCCGCCCCAGAGAACGAAGGCCCAGGACGCGCCATGCCAGAGGCCGCCGAGGAGCATCGTGATCATCAGATTTCGATACGTGAAAATCTTGGAGCCGCGATTGCCGCCGAAGGAGATGTAGACGTAGTCGCGCAGCCAGGAGCTGAGGCTCATGTGCCAGCGGCGCCAGAAGTCGGTGATACTCGCCGAGAAGTAGGGGAAGGAGAAGTTTTGGCAGAGGTCGTAGCCCAGCAGGCGCGAGACAGCGATGGCCATGTCGGAGTAGCCGCTGAAGTCGCAATAGACCTGGCCGGTGTAGGCGAGGACGGCCATCCAACCGCTAAAGCCGTTGTAGTCCTGCGGTGCGGCGTAGAAGGCATCGGCCACGCCGGCGAGGTTGTCGCTGATGCAGGACTTCTTCACGAAGCCCATGAAGAACATCACGAGACAGCCGCGCACGTCCACCTTGGACCACTCCACCCGCTTGGCCAGTTGCGGCAGGAACGTCATGGCGCGGACGATGGGGCCGGCGATGACCTGCGGGAAGAAGGCGATGAAGAGGGCGAGATTGAGGAAGCTGCGCTCCGCGGGGAGATGCTTGCGATAGACCTCAAGCGAGTAGCTGAGGCTTTGGAACGTATAGAAGCTGATGCCCCACGGGAGGAAGACTTTCAGCGGCTCCCACGTGGGCGACATCCCCAGCCAGGAGAACACGGCGCGCACGTTCTCATCAAAGAACCCATAGTATTTGAAGAACCCAAGGACGCCGAGGTTCACCGCCAAACTCGTGGCCACCCAGGCGCGCCGGCCGCGGTCGGTCTTGGCGGCCTCGATCCCGATGCCGACAAAATAGTCCATGACCGTACTGAACCAAAGCAGGGCCGGGAACCACCAGCCTTGGTGCAACTGGTCCCAACGGCCATGCGTGATGTTGTCGACAAACTCGAGCGGATCCCCGACGAAGAAGCAGGTGTAAAAGACGTGGCTGCAAATGAGGAGCCACACCTTCCGCGCGGTGTTCCACCGGAGCGCCCAGTTGACGAGGAAGATGACGGCAAAAATCCAGGCAAACCGCAGTTCGACGAACAGAACGGGCTGGGCAGGTGGCAATGAAGCGAGCGTGACAGACATGCGGGCGAGCTAGGGCGAGTTGGGCTTTAGCAGGGGCAGCATTTTTTGAACGATGAGATGCGTGTAGATGACGGCGCCGGCGTAGTTGGTGTGGCCGGTATCACTGCGGTGGAGGGGATCAAAGAGCTCGGGATATTTCTGCTGATCGGAGAAATCGAACACGGGCGGGATGCCGTTGCCTTCCGTGAGCGCGATGTTGTTTTCGCTGAGCACGGGCGGGACGACGAGGAACATTTTGCCACCGGCTTTTTCCACGAGACGGTTCTTTTTCCGGATCTCCGCGAGGCTGGCGAGATCGCCTGGGTCCGGCTTCGGGGGCTTGGCCAGGACTTCGGCCTTCTTGGCGTTGTAGAATTTGGTCTTCTGCTCATCCATCAATTCGACGTCGGCCGGAGGCTTGTAGCCATCCACCCGTCGGCCGAGATCGGATTTGGAGAAGGGCGGCAGCTGATCGACATTGAGCAGCTTGAAGAGGGCGTCGTGCCCGCGTCCCGCATTGGCATTGTTCCAGAGCCAATATTCGAGGTGCTCCTGAAAAGGCCCCCAGGCAAACCACACCTTGCGAATGCGATCGCCGAGTTTGCGCTTCTTATTGTCGAAGAAGAAGGCCTTGTGGAAGATGCTGACCAGCCGCGGCCAGTCGTGCCAGTAGACGGACCGCACGGTCCCTTTGTCTTCATCCCGGGTCACCAGGCGAATGGGGTTGCACTCGACGATCACGATTTTGATCGGCGTCTTCCGATAGGAAAACGCCTGCTCCATATAGAAGGTGTCCTCCGGTGGGCGCATGCCATCGATGCCCAGGTTGAAGACCTTCACCTTCATCCCCGCAGCGGCAAGGTCCTTCTCGAAAATCTCCGGCACGATTTGGCGGAACGTGCGGCTGGAGCCGAAAAAGGCCACGTCGAAGTCGTCGGCATGCTGGGACCAGTAGTCCATTTTTACCGAAACGATGGGAACTCGATCCGTCGGCAGAAAATGGCGAATACCCAGGCAGGTGAGGCCATAGCCGGCGAAGAAGAGCGCAATGCCCAGCAGCGTACGAAAAGCGCGGACGAAAAAAGCCCTCATTTCGTTTTCGCCTCCAGGTATTCGGCAAACCGGTCAGAAAGGAAGCGGGTGGCATCCGCGGCGCCGCGGGCGTCGAGATGATACATGTCGAAACGGTGGTCGGGGTTATACAGTTCCGGGTAACGAACGGGATCGTCGAAGGCGAGCACCGTCACGCCCGGTGGCGGCCAGTCGGCAAAGCGCTCCCTGGCGTAAAAACCGGAAGCCACGACGAAGATGGGCTCGGCCCCGGCGGCGCGCACCTTGGTCACGATGTTGTTCAATGCGTCGCGCAGGAGAGGGTCAATGGGATTGGGCGGCAGGCCAGGCAGACGACCCGTTTCGATCTTGAAATCATGTTTTTCCTGTTCGGTGAGATGGCGGTCGGGGCCATTCTCCCATCCACCGTCCGCCACGGGCTCAGGACGTTTTTCGCGGTCGAGCTTCATCGCCACCAGGAAGTGCTGGCTGCCCACGCCGGCATTGAGACTGCGCTCCGCCCACAGAAAGAGGTGCGTATAGCAGTAGTCCAACCGTTCGCTCCAGCCGCGATCGTAGTCGGGGGACGTGGCGCAGTGTTTCATGGCCATCCACGTGTGCTTCCAGTCATGCCAATACTCAGCGCGCGCGGTGATTTCGCCTCCCTGGATGTAGGGCTTGATCGGCATGAGATCGATAAAGACCCACTTGAGGTTCTTGGGATGGAGCGCGAGTATCTGCTCGACCATGTAGAGGCTCTCCGGTGGCCACATGCCGTCCTGGCCGTAATTGAAGGAGGTGGTGGGATGGCCGCGCTTGGCCATGGCGGCATCGAATTGAGCCGGGAGAAACTCGTGAAAGACGCGGCTGGAGCCGATATAGATCACTGAATATTTGTCCTTGTGCTCCTGGAGATGGACGTATTTCCGCCAGACGTTGCCGACCTGCGGAAAGGAAGCGAATTGCGCGAAGACAAGACAGGTCAGCGTGACTCCGGCCAAAAAGGCGGCGAGATTACGGATGGTACGAAGCGGGCTGACAGGCACCCGTTCCAGATGCCAAAGGGCGGATGGGAAATGCGAGCGTCTTTTTTCGTGGCCCCTTAGGGCGATAGCCTTTGGAGGGTCCAGCGGTTGTGTTCGCGGGTGTAGCGGAGGCGGTCGTGAAGACGACCGGCATGGCCCTGCCAGAACTCGATGGTGGTGGGGTGGACGACGTAGCCGCCCCAGTGTTCGGGGGTGGGAGGATTTTCGCCGAAGCGGGCCTGGGCGGCGGCGAAAGCGGCAACGAGTTCGTCGCGATTTTTGAGGATGGAGCTTTGCTGCGAAGCCCAGGCGCCGATGCGGCTGGCGACGGGACGCTGGGCGAAGTAGGCGTCGGTTTCCGCACGCGAGACTTTTTCGACGCGGCCGGTGATATTCACCTGGCGCTCGAGCGGGGCCCACCAAAGGGTCAGGGCACAACGGGGCTCATGGGTGAGCTGGCGGGCCTTGTCGCTTTCGTAATTCGTGAAAAAGACGAAGCCGCGTTCATCGCAGCCTTTAAGCAGCACGGTGCGGGACCAAGGCTGGCCGGCGGCATCGACCGTGGAGAGGGTCATGCCGTTGGGCTCCATGAGTTGGTGCTCCACGGCCTCCGCCAGCCAGCCACGGAATTGCACGAGTGGGTCGGATTGGACGTCGGATTCCAGCAACGGGCGGTTCCCGTAGTCGCGGCGGAGTTGGGCGAGGTCGAAGGAAGTGGGCATGTGTGCCGGTGATCCGTAGCCGGGGGGTGGAAGCGAGCGCAAGGGGAAGGTGCGGGAGGCCCCGTCATCAGGCGGAAACCCCAGGGATAAAAAGTAACTGGAAATTCCGCTTGGCCGGAGGGAGTCGCGCGCGCATTTTCCGCGGGCCAATGAAAGTTTTCATCCTACCATTTCTCCTCGTCGCGCTGCTGTGCACCGGCTGCTTTGACTCGAGCAAATCGAAGACCAATGGGAAAAAGAAGAAGCCCGACGAAACGAAGGACCAGGGCAGTGACGTGACCTTCCAGGCATTTACGGGCCAACTGCGCATTGCCGCGCAACGGCATGACAAGGCGACACTCGCCGAGATGATGGCGCCGGATTTTGGCTATTGCTGGGAGGCAGGAGCGCGGGTCGAGGACGTGTTTACTTATTGGGATAAAAACAACCTCTGGCCGGAGCTCATTGCGCTGCTCAATGAGCACTGGGTGCCGCATGAAGGCTACATGGTGGTGCCACCGCAACTGTCCATCGACCAGGAATACCGCGGCTACCGCGCCGGTGTGCAGCAGGTGAACGGAAGCTGGAGGTTTTCGTATTTTGTCTCCGCGCCGCCGCCAGGAAACTAAGCGTGAGCGATCCCATTCAACTCGGCCTGCCGCACCGGGAGCCGTTTATTTTTGTGGATGCCGTGGTGGCCCATGTGCCGGGCGAAAGCGCGGAGGGCGTGAAGATTTTTCCGCCGGAGACGCCGTTTTTTGCGGGGCATTTTCCGGGAGAGCCGATTGTCCCCGGGGTAATTCTTGCCGAGGCGCTCGCGCAGACGGCCGGCCTGGCCGCGGGGCAACCGGGAAGGTGCTTCCGGCTGTCCGCGCTGCGGACGATGAAGTTTCCCGGAGCGGCGCGTCCGGCGGAGGAGATTCGACTGCGGGCGCGCAAGGCGGCGGTGGTGGGCGGATTATGGCAGTTTGACTGTCAAGCAACCGTGGGCGAACGCGTGGTGGCGGAAGGCGTGGTGGTCCTCAGCGAGGTCGCGTAATGGATAAATTCTCTGCCAGGACGAAGCGGATCGTGTTGTGGGTGCTGGTGGGGGCGCTGGCCATTGGTATCGCCTGGGCAGGCTGGAAGTATCTGCTGCGACCGTGGCTTTTTCCGCCCAGCCCGTTGGTGGTGACGCCCAAGGTGGGGCTCGAACAATTGCAGGCGAAGTCGCTGTACTACACGAGCGAGGCGCGGGACTATCTGCGTGCGCTGCGTCCGGATTTGCTGGCGGAGGATGACCGCACGCCCGAGCAAGGGCCGCGGGCGAACGGGTATGCGCAGGCCACGCAGGACGTGGGACTATTCGAGGCGCTGAATGGGCGGTATCAGTTCGACACGCTGCTGCTGCTGGGCGACGTGAGCACGTTTCCGAATTTGCTGAGCCATCTGTTGGAGCGGGAGCCGGAGAAGCGGGTGTTTCACCTGGTATATGTGGATCATTGGATGATGGTGTTTAAGCGGGGGAACGTGCGCGACTGGACACCGGCGGATCTGGGAGACTTACGGGCGAAAATGAGCTCGCTGCATGCGGATGACCGTGCGCGCTTCCTCGCCAAGACGGCGGATCGGGTGCGGGTGATTGGCTATGTCCCGGAGGCGAAGCAGTGGCTGGATGAAGCGATGGCGGCGGATAGTTCCTCTCCCGATGCCCTGGCGGGCATGGCGGGATATTATATTACGGCGAAGCAGTGGGCGGAGGCGGAGAAGTATGCGGACAAGGCGCTGGAAGAGGCCCCGGACTACCCAGCCGCATTGCAACGGAAGTACACGGCGAACATGGGGAACAAGCACGTGATCGATGCCTTTAAAGTTTCCGAGAAACTGATGAAGATGTTTCCGAATAATCCGGCGCAATTGCTGCAGCATGCCTCCGTAGCCCACAGCGCGCACCGGTACGATGCCGAGGCGGCGGCGCTGGAGAAATATCTCGCGCTGGCGGCGGCGCAGGGACGCATCGATGGCATCTATGAATTTGGTGCGGCCAAGGCGTATGCGATGATGGCGACCCAAACGAAGGTGGGCATGGACAAAAACGTGGACCTGGCGGTGCAACATTTTCGCAAGGCGCTGAAGACGGAGGTGCTCACCCAGGAGCAGCGAGAGGATGCGATCGAGACGTTGAAAAAGGCAGCGCAAGCGCAGGCGGAGCGGAAAAAGTAGATGGAAACTGCGGATTGCCGATTGCTGATGGCTGACCGAACGCGTTGACTGATGGTATGCAGATTACCCTGCTGGCATTTGCGCAGGCGCGGCAGCGTCTGGGATTTTCGGAGTGCGCCGTGGCGTGCGAGCCGGAGGAGACGCCGCGTGGCGTGATGGCACGGGTCGCCCCGGGGTTTTCGCTGGAAGGGATGCGGGTGGCGCTGGATTGCGAGTATGCTTCCTGGGATCTTCCACTTGGCTCAGCACGCGAGCTCGCGGTGATTCCACCGGTTTCCGGAGGGTAATATCATGGAGCTGGCGATTCATTTTACGAACGAGCCGATCGTGATTCCCGCGGAGACTTTGCCGTCGCGCGAGATTGGGGCGGCGCTGGAATTTCGCGGAATTGTCCGGGAGCGGGAAGGGGAGCGGGCGCTTGCGGGGCTGCAGTATGAGGCCTATGAGCCCATGGCCCGGCGGCGGCTGGAAGCGCATCTGCGGGAGCTGGGGGCGAAGCACGGGTGCGCCGGGGTGTTGTTTATTCACCGGCTCGGATGGGTGCCGGTGGGGGAAGCTTCATTGTATGTCCGGGTGCTGAGTGCGCACCGGGGAGAGGCGTTGGCGCTCCTGGCAGCGGCGGTTGATCGGCTAAAGCAGGATGTGCCGATCTGGAAGGTTGTGGAGCGGGGGTAGATCCCGGCGGCCCTATTTGTTCATTGGCAGAAGAGCCAATCCAGGCGCTTGGCTTCAGGTCCACGAAGCTCGTGCCCGCTTCGGTCAGCGAGTGGAGCGAGCAGCGCCATCCCTACCTTGCTGCGCTTCGCTCGCAAGATGACCATTCAAGTGGGGCGCGCGCCTCGAGGTCTTTGATCCAAGCGCCTTGTTGGATCCTCAGCAGCCAAATAGATGCAGAGCTTTGGGCCACCAAGGAGCAAGGAGGACAAGTATCCTGGAGGCTTGGCGGTTCTTAGGTCTTACGTCCGCGCAGGTGCGACTTATTTGCGGCGCGGTTGCTTGACATCACGGCAGGGTGGCGCGCCAATTGGCGGTTCATCACCAAATGAAAAAACTCCTGACCCTTCTCGTGCTGGCAGCCACTCCCGTCCTGGCCGCCGATCCCATTCCGGACAGCCTCAAGCAAGGTGGCTTTGCCATCGGCTGCCAAGCCTGGTCCTTCAATCATTTCAGCGTTCTCGAAGCCATCGAAAAGACGGCGCAGGCAGGTGCGAAGACCATCGAATTTTATCCCGGCCAGAAGCTCTCCAAGGAAGAGCCCACGGTGAAGTTTGATCACAACGCTCCCAAGGAAGTGTGGGAAAAGGTGAAGGCCAAGCTCGCGGAAAAGAACATCACGCCCGTCGCCTATGGCGTCGTTGGCCTGAGCAAGAAGGAAGAAGACAGCCGCAAGGTGTTCGAGTTCGCCAAGTTCTTCGGCATTCGCGTCATCAACACCGAGTCGGTCGACGCGATCGATACCTTTGAAAAGCTCGTGAAGGAATACGACATCAAGGTCGGCTTCCACGATCACCCGAAGCGTGAGAAGGACCCGAACTACAAGATGTGGGACCCGAACTACATCCTGTCGATCGTCAAGGATCGCGATTCGCGCATCGGCTCCTGCGCCGACACGGGCCACTGGGTGCGTAGCGGTCTCAAGCCGGTGGAGTGCCTCCAGATTCTCAAAGGCCATATCGTGAGCAGCCACCTGAAGGATCTCAATGTGTCCGCGCCGAATGCGCACGACGTGCCCTACGGCACGGGGGTGAGCGACGTGAAAGGCATTCTCGACGAGTACAAGGCGCAGGGTTTCAGTGGTCCCATTTCGGTGGAGTATGAATTCAAGATGGAGGACAACCTTGCCGAAGTGACGAAGTGCATCGAGTTCGTCCGTGCTTACGGCAAGTAACTGAAATTACGGTATTTATAGGGCGGAACCTCGGTTTGGGGTTCCGCCCTTTGCCGTTCCCAGGCGTGGAGAAGGCGAGAATCATTAATTCTGCTTCATAAGCTGCCCTTTTATGCACGCCCAATGCCGAACCTCTTTACGCCTCTCTCAAAATTCCGGCATAACGCGGCACATCCAATGCTACCGCACTGAGCGATTTCATGATTCTGCTCCAATTAACCCACTGCCACCCCACGGCTGAGTCCCCGAGGGTTTGGCGAAGACAGCGTTACCCCACGCCGACTCCCTGAGCCGTAACCATGTATCCATCAGCCCACGGATATAGGCACCGGCTTTGGTTGGTGTCCTTAATGACTTTAGTGTCGCTCTCCATCTGCGCCGCCGCGGATGTGAGGGACTATGGCATTGAGTCGACCCTGATCGTGAAGTGTTCCACCTACGTATCCAAATGGCCGGAGCAAAAGATGCGCACGGGGGCGCCCTTTGTCATTGGCGTCATCGGCCAGGATAACGGGTTGTCAGGCCTGATTCAGGAAAAGGTGTCGGCGGGGCTGTTCAAGCGGGAGGTTCTCGTGAAGGTTTTCAACGCGAAAGAGGAAATCGCGGGCTGCAACGTATTGTTTGTCAGCGGCTCCGAACTGGGGCGGCAGCGGGAAATCATTCGCGAGGCGAGCCGGCGCAACGTGCTGACCTTTGGCGACACGGAGACTTTTGAGAAGGACGGCGGGATCATTACTTTTTCCAAGGAAAATGGAGAGGTGAAATTCACGGTGAATGACCGGAACCGCCGCGATACTGACCTGAAGATCAGCTCGGAGATTTTTGAATTGAGAAACGCCAAAGTAACAGGGAGGGGCCCGCGATGATTCGCCCTGCACGACAGAAGACCAAGCGGCATACCGCCCGTCTCGCGACCGGCGTGGCGTTGCTACTGGCGGTGCCGCTGGTTCCTTCGCTGCGGGCCAGCACTCCGGCGGAAAGGTGGGCGTTTGGCATCCAGTCGGATGCCGTGGGGCAGCTGCCTCCGGCGAAGGCTGCGGCTGTGGCGGCGAAGGATAACGACCTCAAGGCGACGCTCATTCTCAAGAGCTGCACCTTTGTCTCCAAATGGCCGGCCGATAAGGCCCGCCTGGGCACACCGTTGGTGATTGGCCTCATCGGGAAGGATGATGGCCTGGCGGGTTTGATTCGGGAAAAGGTGAGCGGCGGACTGCTCGGCCGAAAAGTGGAGGTAAAAGTTTTTATGGCTCCGAAAGAGATCGCGGATTGCCACGCGCTGTTTGTGAATCGCTCAGAGGTGGCGCGGGAGAAAGAAATCCTCCGCGAAGCCAGCCGCTGCCATGTGCTGACGTTTGGCGACAACGAGACGTTTGAAAAGGACGGTGGGATTATCACCTTCTCCAAGGAAAATGGAGAGGTGAAGTTCACCGTGAACAATCGGAACCGCCAGGAGGCCGACGTGAAGATTAGCTCGGAAATTTTTGAATTGAAGAACGCCAGGGTAACCGGGAGGGGCCGATGATTAACCTCCGCCACGCCCCCCTCCGGACCAAGTTGCGCTTCGTAATCCTCGCGACGTGCACGGCCGCGCTGCTGGTGGCCTGCGCCTCGCTGTTTGCGGTGCAGTTCTTCATGTTCCGGACAAAGTACTATGAGGACTTTTCGCAATGGGCGTCGATGATTGCGAAAGCCACGAGCACGGCGACGGATTTCGGCGACGCCGAGTTGGCCGAGCAACGGCTGAATCTGCTCGAGAAGAAGGATTTCGTCCGGGCGGCGTTGATTTCCCGCGAGGAGACGGGGCAGGACGAAAATCCCGGTGAAGGTTGGTTTTGGAAGAAGTTTGTGACCGAGCCGCCGACGCCCGCGAAAGTAACCCACAAGGATCTGGCGCGGTTTGAACGGACGCCCTACGATTTCGGCAACTTTGACCGGGCCATGGACCGGAAGATGTGGCGGTCCGGCGGCGACGTGGTTTTTGCCGAGCCGATTCCCGGCAAGCAGAAGGATCGCGTGGGCATTCTCTACATTGTGACGGACTACGCCACGCCGGCGAACCGGCTGATCAGCCTGTATCTCGCGACTTTCTGCGGGGTGGCGGCGGCCTCGGTGCTCGTGGGGCTGCTCATTTCCACCAAGCTGGCCAGCGTGATCACCGATCCGCTGGAACACCTCGCCAGCACGGCGCGGGACATTGCGACCAGCAATGACTACACGCTCCGCGCGGAAAAGACGGCGGAGGACGAGGTGGGCTCCTTTGCCGAATCCTTTAATGAGATGCTGGGCCGCATCCAAGGGCGCGACGCCAGCTTGCGCCACGAGATCGCCGAGCGCGAGCGGGCGGAGAAGGAACTGCAGCAATTGCACAATCAGCTCATGGATGCCTCCCGGCAGGCCGGTATGGCCGAGGTAGCCACGGGCGTGCTGCACAACGTGGGCAACGTGCTGAACTCGGTGAACGTCTCGGCCACCCTGGTAGCGGAGAAGCTGAACATTCACCGGCTGAATAACCTCGTTCGCACGGCCGACCTCATGCGCGAACAGAATGGGAACGTGGGCGACTTTTTGACGCGAGACCCGAAGGGGCAGCTCATCCCGGGGTATCTGGCGGAGCTTTCCAAACATCTCGTTACGGAAAGGCAGGAGGCCCTGACGGAGCTGGAACTGCTCACCAAGAATATCGAGCACATCAAGGAAATCGTCTCGATGCAGCAGAACTACGCCCGGGTGGCCGGCGTGCTGGAGCAACTCGCCCCGGAAACCCTGGTGGAGGACGCCCTGCGGATGACGATTAGCAGCCTCCAACGGCACCATATCGAGGTGATTCGGGATTATGAACGGGGATGCCCGCCGGTGGTCGTGGAGCGACACAAGACGCTGCAAATCCTTGTGAATCTGATTCGTAACGCAAAACATGCCATGGACGATGCGAGCCCAGCATCGAAAATGCTGACCTTGCGGATTCGAAAAAATACGGCAGGATTTGCCGTCTTAACCATTGTGGACAACGGCATTGGCATTTCAGCCCAAAATCTCACCAAAATCTTCTCCCACGGATTCACCACCCGAAAGGACGGTCACGGCTTCGGCCTGCACAGTGCCGCCCTCGCGGCGCAACAAATGGGTGGGCGCATCAGTGCGCATAGTGATGGACCGGGTTGTGGTGCTTCCTTTACGCTTGAACTCCCCCTCATGAAAAAAGAGGAAAGTTCAAAATGAGCACCCCGGCACACTATCGAATTCTGGTGGTCGACGATAATCCGGCCATCCACGACGATTTCCGGAAGATCCTGCTCGGCCATCAAGGGCAGAATTCCGCCCTGGCCGCCGCGGAGGCGATCCTGTTCGACAACGCCCCCGCCAGTAGCTCGGACCTCGCGAGTTTTACCATCGACTCCGCCTTTCAAGGACGCGAGGCGCTGGAGAAGGTGACCGATGCCCTAGCGGCCGGGAAGCCGTACGCGATGGCGTTTGTGGATGTGCGCATGCCTCCCGGCTGGGACGGCGTGGAGACCATTGGTCATCTGTGGAAGGCGGACCCGACGCTCCAAGTGGTCGTGTGCACGGCCTACAGCGACTACTCGTGGGATAAGATGACCGAATGTCTCGGGGTAAGCGACAACCTCGTGCTGCTGAAGAAGCCCTTCGACAATGTGGAGGTGCTGCAGCTTAGCCATGCCCTGACCAAAAAATGGCTGGTGACGCTGCAGGCGCAGCTACGGATGGATGAGCTGGAATCCATGGTGGCTGCGCGGACGCAGGAGCTGAAAGCCGCCTACGATGAGCTGCGGCTCTCCGAGGAACGCTTTTCCAAGGCTTTTCACGACAGCCCGATGCCGCAGGCGGTGCAGACGCTCCGCGCGCAGCGATTCCTGGACGTGAACGATGCCTTCCTGCGGATGACGGGTTTTACCCGCGCCGAGGTGGTGGGGCGCACGCCGTTTGAGCTGCACCTGTGCCTCGACTACGAGAGCCGCTTCACGCAGTTCCTGCGCGAGGGGAAAATCGTGCGTGAGGTGGAAGCGCAGATCAGCACCCGCAAGGGCGAGCTGCGGAATGCGCTGATGTCGCTGGAGCCGCTGACGATTGGTGGGGAAGCCCACGTGCTGCTCATGGTGCAGGATGTGACGGATCGCCATCAGCTGGAGGCGCAGCTCCGGCAGGCGCAGAAGATGGAGGCCATCGGCCAGCTCGCCGCGGGCGTGGCGCATGATTTCAACAACCTGCTGACGATTATCCAGGGCCACGCGAGCCTGCATTTGGATCGGCACAACGACGTGCCGGAGCTGGCGGCGTCGCTGCACCAGATCAACGGGGCAGCGGAGCGCGCGGCGGATTTGACGCGGAAGCTCCTGACGTTCTCCCGCCGGGGCATGATTCGGCCGAAGGTCGTCGACATCAACGAGACGATCAACAATCTCGGCAAGATGCTGCGCCGCCTGCTGGGCGAGAAGACGCAGCTCCAGACAGCGCTCTGCGGCGGCCTGCCGCATGTGCTCGCGGACACGACGAGCCTGGAGCAGGTGCTGATGAATCTGACGCTGAATGCGCGCGATGCGATGCCGGAGGGTGGGGCGATCACCATCGCCACGGATTCCGTGCATCTCACAGAGGACGCCGTGCAGGGCCGCACCGATGCGCGGCCGGGTGAATTCATCCGGCTGAGTGTCATTGACACCGGCACGGGCATGGATGAGGCCACGCGCAACCGGATCTTTGAGCCGTTCTTCACGACGAAGGGGATCAACAAAGGCACCGGCATGGGGCTGGCGACCGTGTATGGCATCGTGAAGCAGCACGACGGCTGGGTGGAAGTGAGCACGGCGCTGGGCAAAGGCACCACGTTCCACGTGATGCTGCCCGTGACCGATCGTCGCGCGGATGCCTCCACGGTGGCGGCGATGATTCCGGCAGCCGACAACGGCGACCACACCATCTTTGTCGTGGAGGACGACGAAGCCGTGCGCACGCTGGTGGTGGAGATTTTGGAGAGCTACCAGTACCGCGTGATCTCCGCGGAAAATGGCGATACGGCGATCGCAATGTGGCCGCGGGTGTGCGACGAGGTGGATCTGCTCCTCACCGACATGGTGATGCCTGGCAACGCCAACGGCCTCGACGTGGCGCGGCACTGCATCTCCAGCAAACCGGATCTGAAAATCATCTACACGAGCGGCTACAGCAGCGAGCTCTTCTCCAGCAATGTGAGCCTGCGCGACGGCGTGAATTATCTGCCGAAGCCGTACCTCACGGGGAAGCTGACGGCGATTATCCGCTCGGCGTTGGATCCGAAGTCACCACCACTGAACTCCGCACCCAGTCCGGTGCCGGTGCCCGTGCCGGTGGCGACGGAAGCGGCAGGGTAGCACCTAAAGACAAGCAAACCAGAGCGCGTGCTCGAACGGAAGGGCGTGGAACGTGGGACCGGTTTCCAACCGGTCGCGGTGAGGGCTTCGGTGCGGAGCCTCTGTCCAAGGCGCAGGGTTTCAGTGAACGGCATTTCCACCATCCCGCCACCTCCGCCCGCCCTGCCACGACCGGTTGGAAACCGGTCCCACGTTCCACGCCCCGCTGTGCGCAGATTTTGGCACTCGTTCCCTGCGCCTGAAGGATCGCAGCGCCATTGAACGCTGGTTAGGGCTTGGGTGGGGCGGGTACTTCGCCGCGCGTAATGCGCCAGCATTCCAGGAAGCCTTTGGCGAAATCCTGTGGGCGGGAGGTGCTCCAGGCGTCGATTTGAGCGGGGGTGAAGAAGGCGCCGCATTCGATCTCGGCGGGCGGGAGGCGAAATGGGCCTTCGTGCTCGGCGCGGTAGATTTTCACGAACTCCCAGCCCGTGCCGCGGCCGGCTGGCACTTCGCCGATGAGCTGCAGCGGCGCTTCCACGCCCAGTTCCTCCATCAGTTCACGAGGGGCGGTCGTGTCGTAGTCGTCGCCGGAATTGACGTGGCCGGCGGCGCTGCTGTCCCACTTGCGCGGCTGCGCGTCCTTCCAGCGAGAACGCTTTTGCAGGAAGAGTTCGCCGCGCTGGTTGTAGACGAAAATGTGGACAGCGCGGTGAAGCAGCTTCTCGCGATGGACCTCGCCGCGTGGGCGCTGACCGATGACGCGGTTTTGCTCGTCGACCACGTCGAAAATTTCGCCGGCGACATCCTGGGCTTTGCTGGAATGCAGGCCGGTATGGCCGGCGACGAGGTTTGTAAGCCGGCACCATTGGTGGAGATCCAGTTCCTCCGCGCGCGCGGTTTCCAGGATGCCGAGGGCGGTGGTGATTTCCAGCCAGTTTTCCAGCGCTAGGTTTTTGCGCAGTTGCTTGCGGCGTTGCGCGAAACCGCGCTTCACGAGGCTGGTGAATAGCGCGCCATCGCAATCGAGCGATTCATCGTCCTCACGCGGCGTGAGCGAGACGACGGCGGAATCCACTTTCGGCACGGGCGTGAACAGGTGTGCGGGCAGGGTTCGGAGGAGCTTGGCCTGCCATTTACGGCCGAGCAGGAGCGTCAGCGCGCCGTAGTCCTTGGTGCGGGGTTGGGCGCACAGGCGCTCGGCCAGTTCCTTTTGCAGCGTGAAGACGAAACAGGAAGCGGGAGAAGGCTCGGCCGCGAATTGGAAGAGGAGCTGGCTGGAGACGTAGTAGGGGAGATTGCCGAAGATCTTCACCGGCCCGCGCTGAAACAATGCACGTGGGTCGTAGTCGAGCGCATCGCCGTGCACGATCTCGAGCGTTGGGAAATGCTCGCGCAGCCAGGCGATGAGGCGATCGTCCTTTTCCAGCAGGGTGCCATTGGGAGAGCGCTCGAGGGCAAACTCCGTGAGCGCACCGAGGCCGGGGCCGATTTCCAGCCAGGGCTCACCGGTCGACAGGCCCGTTTGCTCCACGATCCAGCGGGCGAGGTTTTGGTCGTGCAGAAAATTCTGGCCGAGGCTTTGGGTCGGCCTGGCCCCGAGTTCCGCCAGCGTGGCCGCGATCGTGGAAAGTTTCACAAGTGCATTGGACGCTTCGGCGCTCCCTTGGCAAGCATGGGCGCCGCAGCGCGAGTCGTCAGGCGAGCAGGATGGCCAGTTCCGCGAGGACCAATTCCGCGTGTTTGGCCGGCTGCACTTTGCGCAGGATGGCCTTCAGCTTGCCGTCACGTCCGACGACAAAGGTGCTGCGCTCGGTGCCCATGTATTTTTTGCCATACATGCTCTTCTCCACCCAGACCTGGTAGGCGTTCACGATGGCGTGGTCTTCGTCAACGAGCAGCGGGAAGGGGAGTTCATGCTTGGCGATGAACTTCGCGTGGCTCTTCGCGGAGTCGACGCTCACGCCGAAGACGACGGCTTGGTTTCCGAATTCCTTCCATGCGTCGCGGAGTCCGCAGGCCTGGGCGGTGCAGCCCGGCGTGTCGTCCTTCGGGTAAAAATAGAGGACCACGTTTTGGCCTTTGAAATCGGACAGAGAAACCTTCTTCCCTTCGCCATAGGTGCTGCCGACCGCGACGGCGGAAAAGGCAGGGGCCGGATCTCCAACTTGCAGTGCATTGGTCATGCCGATGATTACGACGGGGAGGGGGCGGTTACGCAATTATAGAATGCGGCGACTACACCGTGATGGAGGCCATCATGGCGGCCATGCGGTCCTGGGCGAAGGCACGGGCTTTGGTGGCGAAGGCGCGGGCAGCGGGCAGATCGTGGCCGATTTCCAGCACGCGTGCGGCGATTTGCGCGCCGGTGGAATCGTCGATTTCGAAGATCCAGGAATTGAGGCCGACGTCGCGCCACATTTGGCCTTTGCGGGTATCGGTCGGCTGGCGCAGGAGCACGGCGGGTGTGCCGTTGGCGATGGCGATGATGGGCGAATGTTGCTCGAAGCTCGCGACGGCGGCGGCTTGGGCGTAAACGGATGCAGCTTCCGCCGTGAGCCAGTAACGGTCCATCACGGCGACGTGCGGCTTCACGTCGTCCGGCAGCGGATCGAAAAGCAAGGGGCGCAGGCGCGAGACGGCATAGGTCATCTCAGGCGTGAGGAAGACCCGCATTTTCGTTTCGCGCACCCAGGCGATAATGGCTTCGCGGAGCTTGGCGTGGTCGCGCTCGGCAAATTGCTCGTTCACGGCCATGCGCTCCGGATTGGGCTTCACGGTTTCGGTGCGAATTTCCCAATAAGGCGTCCAGCGCAAGCGTGGGACCGCACACAGAAATTTTCCCGGCTCGAGTTCATGTTTCTTGAGCAGCGCGGCGCCGGCTTCGTCATCGCGCAGATCGAGCGCGAAGGTGGCGTCGGGGCCGAAATCCACCGGCGGCTTGCCATCGGGCGCAAAGCCCGAGGCTTTCAGCGCCTTCAGTGATTCGGTGTCCCGCAGGTAGACAAATTTTGCGGTCTCCATCAGCTCACGGCTGTTTTTGATTTCGCCATCGTTGAGGGTTACGCCGCCGAAACCATACGGCTTGCCGGCCGCTTTGGCCTTGGCGGTTTCCTTGGCGCCGACCAAGCCGGGGCCGGAGCCGTGGAGGAAGAAATCGCACTCGCGCAGGGCCGTCTCCTTTTCGTCGGCCGTCTTGGCGATGAGCAGTTTCGGGAAGCGTTTGCGCAGCATCTTCTCCACCTCGTCGCTGAGCGCATTGGGCCAGAGCGTGACCTCACTTTCGGGGTGATATTTTTCCAGCAGCGCGAGCATGCCCGGCGTGTGGGCGATGTCGCCGATGTTCACGGTCTGCCATGAGGAACGCAGGACGATCTTTTTTGGGCCGCCGGCGGCGGCGCGCCCGAGAGCGGCGGGCAGGGCGGCGGCGAGGAGGCTGGTGAGAAATTGGCGACGGTGCATGACGGATGGAGCCAAGTAGTGAAGGCCGGAGACCGATGCTTGGAAAGCCAATTGGATTGACGCCCGGTGGCAGGCGGTTCGCAGTAGGGGGCCATGGAAAAGTGGAAACTCTACGCCGTCGCCTCAGCGTTCTTTGCCGGCATCACCGCCATCCTCGCCAAAGCGGGACTCAAGACGCTCCCGGCGGATCTCGCGCTGGTGGTGCGGACGATCTTTGTCCTGCTTTTTGTCGCGATTCCCGTGCTGGCGACCTCGGGTATGACGTCGGCATCCTTGGAACTGCGGCAGGCTGGAGTGCGCGCGTGGGGGCTGCTCGCGCTCTCCGCGCTCGCGACGGCGCTCTCGTGGGTGTGCTACTATCGCGCGGTGAAGGAGGGTTCGGTGTCCACGGTTGCCTTGATCGACAAGGGCAGCATTGTCGTGACGTTGGTGCTGGCGGCGGTTTTTTTGGGCGAGGCGTTCACATGGCGGATGGCGCTTGGAGCGGCGCTGGTGGTCTCAGGGCTGTTGGTGCTGGTGCCGGTGAAGTGAGCGGAGGCGCCGTGTCACCGCTTGTGTCTGCTTGGCGGGTGAGAGAGCCAGCCCAGCGTTTGGTGGTGGAGCGGAGCGGAGCGCCTCTTTAATACGGCGTTCGTGAGTATCGTGCGATTTAGAAACTGGGCGCTGCGCGCGATGATTTCCAACTCCCGAACGGAGTCGGGAGCCACATTAGACGCCCCTTCACTAGGCGCGACGCGGAGCGTCACGCTACCAAAGGGGCGCCGCTACGCGGCGAACGAGTGCACTACAGCTTCGCGCCGCTGAGCACTTCTTGCATGCGGCTGCGGAGTTGATCGGGCTTGAAGGGCTTTTGCATAAAGCCGGCGAGGCCTTTGCCGGTGAAGCGGAGGATGGCTTCCTGCTCGTTGAATCCGCTCATCAAAACGACGCGTACGTGCGGCTCGATCTTCCGGAGCCGGCGGAAGGCCTCTTCGCCATCCATGTGCGGCATGGTCAAATCCATGAGCACCGCCACGAATCCCGCGGGCGTGGCGGTAAAGAGCTTTACCGCCTCGACCCCATCGGCGGCGAGCACGGGCGTGAAGCCGAAGCTTTCCAGCATGCGGGCGGCCACTGTGCGGACGGTTTCCTCATCATCGACCACCAGTACCCGTCCGACGCCGTGCCAGGCTTCAGCCGCGATCGGTTCGTGATGCAGCGGCTGGGCCTCGCCTTCGGCCACCGGGAAGAGGAGCTTGAACATCGTGCCCTTGCCGGGCTCCGAGTAGGCTTTCAGCGCGCCTTTGTGTCCGCGCACGATGCCGAGCACGGCACTGAGTCCCAGGCCGCGGCCGGTGAATTTGGTGGTGAAGAAAGGCTCGAAGATGCGCGTCAGTGTCGCGGCATCCATGCCACAGCCGCTATCCGCCACCTCCAGGAAAGCGTAGTCCCCCGGCTCCACCTGGTCGGTCACTGCCATGGTTTGCAGATAGGAGCGGTCGACCCGAATGACGCCGGTATGCAGCGAAATGGTCCCACTCTTTCCTTCCAGCGCCTCGCTCGCATTGATGACGAGGTTCATCACCACCTGCCGGAGTTGCGTGGCATCCGCGGTGATTGCGGGCAGGCTGTTTGCCAGGTTGAACCGCAGCACCGCGTTTTTCGCGATGGAGAGATTCAGCAGTTGGGCCGTTTCCTGCACCAGCGCGCTCAAATCCAGCCGCTGGACTTCAAAGCGGCCCTTGCCGGAGTAGGCGAGCATCTGCTTGCAGAGCTCGGCGGCGCGGATGGCGACGGATTCGATTTCGCCGAGGTAGCGCTGCGCATCGGTGCTCGCGGGTACGGCCATGCGCGCGAGGCTCGCATTGCCCAGCACACCAGTGAGCAGGTTGTTGAAGTCATGGGCGATGCCGCCGGCGAGCACGCCGAGGCTTTCCAGCCGCTGGGTCTCCTGCAGCTTGCGGTCGAAGGCCTCCTTTTCTTCCGTGGCGAGTCTTTCCACGGTGATGTCGGCCGCGATGCCGGCGACGCGGGAGACGCGCCCGACGCTGTCGAAGATGGGAAAGGAGCGATCGCGGAGCCAGCGGATGCTGCCATCGGCATTTAGAACGCGGTAAATCGTCTCCCGGGGCTTCCTTCGCTCCTCGCGAAATTCCGCGAGCACCCAATCGCGATCCTCGGGATGGATCGAGGTGTGCCACACGCTCGTGGATTCGAGCAGCATTTGCGTCGAGCGGCCGAAGATTCGCTCGAATGCGGGATTCACAAAGAGCACGCGCGCGTCATCGAAGTCATAGAGCCAGAAAATCTCGCCCATGTTTTCCGCCATTTGCCGAAAGCGGTGCTCACTCTGAATGAGGGCCGTATCGCGCCGCTGGAGTTGGGCGGACATTTCATCAAAGACCTGCCCGATATGCGCCAGTTCGTCATTGCCGGTCAGCGCGGCCCGCGCTCCACGGTCGCCCGTGGCGAGGCGGCGCGCGGCGTTGATGATACCTTGGACCCGCGCGGTGAAGGAACGGTGGAAGAAGACGACGAAGATCGCGCAGAGGCCCAGCAAAACGCCGAGCCCGAGCCGGAGCCGGCGTAGATCGTAGTATCGGGCCAGGGCCTTCGCATAGGAGAGATCCACCTCGAGAAAGGCCACGCCCTGCGTTTTCGAGGTCAACTCGCCGGCCGCCGTCGTGATCGGAAAGGCAAACGCGCCGGTGAGCGTGTTCCCTTCATCGCGGATGGCCGTGACGCCATGGCCCGATTGGCGGGCGAGCACGAGCAGGGCTTGATCGGCGCCCGTGCGGCTATCCGGGAAGGCGTGTCCGATGGCCTCATTGCGCGAGGAAAAGAGCACGCGATCCGAACCGTCCAGGATGTGGATGAGCCGGAAATCCGGAGACGCCGCGGCGAGCGCCACGGCGCGCTGGGCGGCATCCGGAGAATTGTTTTCGATCAGGCTGGCGACGAGGGCCGCGACTTCGGTGCCAGAGTAGCGGATGCGATCCCGGTAGCCGTCTTCTATGGTGCGGTTCTCGGTCCGCTGTTCGTAGAGGTATGAAACCGTGAAAGAGATAAAGCCAAACAACAGCACGGCGAGGGGAACGCCGAGGCGCAGGGGCGGAAGGAATCTCATGGGGCCTCCTTTTCCACGATTTGCCCATCCAGCAGGGCCTTGGTATCCACCGAGGCGGAGAGAAGGCCGCTTTTCGCCAGGAATTCCGCGAGCCGTTGCAGCCGCGCGGAGAGGGGGGAATCCTGGGCCAGCAGGAGATGCCGATTATCCGCGCGGCCCAGCAATTGAATCCCGCGAAGAGAATCCTGCAGTTCAGCGCGGCTGACGCCCTCGCGTGGCGCCATGCGTTCCGCGGTGCTGGCGGGATCGGCGGCAATGGCTTCATTGGCGCGAAACCATCCATGGATCAGGCTCTGCAAGCCGCGCGGGGGATTTTCCAGGATCGCCCGGCGCACCACGAGCGTATCGATGATTTCGCCGGGAAGTTTTGAAGAATCGAAAATCTGCCGGGCGCCGCCCGCGACCATGTGGCGGCGGTAGGGATCGTACGTTACCGCGGCGTCCAGTTTGCCCTGGGCAAACTCCCGCTCGATCTGGTCCGCGCGGCAGTTGACCGTCTTGACATCGGCGATGCTAAGTCCCTGGGACTCGAGCGCGCGGGCGAGAAAGAAGGAACCGAGTGTGTTGTTTTCCACGCCGACCGTGCGGCCCTTCGCCTGTCCGAGGCTGGTGATTTCAGGCTTGGCCACGATCGCGTCCGTCCCATTGGAAAAATCGATCAGCATCACAATCCGTGGATCGTGGCCGGTGTGGGCCAGACGGATCGCCTCATCCGCCGTGAGCGTGGCAGCATCCACGACGCGATTTTTGAAGGCGAGAATGCAGTCGGCCGCCGAAGGGAATTCCAGCAACTGCACCTCTCGCTCCGAGAAAAAGCCGAGCATCCGGGCGAGAAAGAACGGCTCGTAGCCGGGCCATTGGTAAGTGGCCATCCGGAAGGGCGGCGCGGGCGGTCCCCCGCATCCGGCGAGGCCGAGGGCAGGGAGCAGGGACAGGAATTTCCGCCGGTGCATCAAGGGATTTGGGACTATAAACCGCTGAACAGCAAACAGCATACGAAGCGCGCTTTGGAAAAGTCGATTTCTAATCCCGGCGAATGATTTTTTTGGGAACAGTGCAACCTTTTCGCCGCTGGTAGCGTCCGAAAGGTTGTCCCGTGCCGCGAGGCCGCCTATATCCAACTGCATGCGACCTTCGTGGTTCAAAATATCCGGCATCCTGGCGGGCCTCTGGCTGGTCATCGCGAGCCTGCTGTGGTGGCTCGCGGAGCTGCGGCCCTCTCCGGAAAAACTCGTCGCGTTTGCGATGGCGCATCGGGTGGCCGGACAGCCGGAAGCCCAGCGCGCCAGTGCGGTTGGAGCAGTGGCGGAGGAGTATCACCGGCTGGATGTCGGAGACCAGGGCACGCTCCTGACCTCGAAAGAGCTCGAACCGTGGTGGAAGGAATTGACGAAGCCTGAGCGCCTGCAGTTCCGGCTCCTGCTATTCCCGAAAACGATGCAGGTGGTGGATTTCTTCGACAAGTTCAGCCCGGAGCAGCGTATGACCAATATGCAAAAGCTGATGCGTGACGTGCGTCGCCGCGGGGGGGATGACATGCTGCCGGAGATCAGCACGACCTCCATGAACATGGTGCGGCTCTTCGGCCTGAAAGCCTTTATTCAAAGCCCAATGATGGATGACAAAATCGAGTCCCTGCTCGTGTTTTATGAACTGGAGAGGCGCCTGGTATGGACGCGGCGGTAAAGGAACCAGCTTTGCGGCTGGATAATCTCCGCAAGAATTTCGGCGGGCGCCCGGCGCTGCATGGCATTTCGTTTGAAGTTCGGCGGGGCGAAATCTTCGGCCTCCTCGGGCACAACGGCGCGGGCAAGAGCACCTCGCTCGGCATCCTGCTGGGGCAGGTGTATCCGGACTCGGGTGAGGCCTACGTGAATGGTGTCAGCGTGCAGCGCCATCGTGCGCGGGCGCTGGCCAAGACCGGAGCAATTTTTGAACAGCCGCGTTTTTACGATTACTTGAGTGGCTGGCGGAACCTGGAGATCTTTACCAGCTACAGCGCCATCGTCTCAAAGGCCGCCTTGCGCGAGGTGGTGGAATTCGTCAATCTCACGCACCGCATCGGCGATCCCGTGGGCACCTACAGCCAGGGCATGCGTCAGCGGCTGGGTCTCGCCCAGGCGCTGCTGCCCGCGCCGGAGGTGGTGCTGCTGGATGAGCCCACAAATGGACTCGACCCGGAGGGCATCGCCGAGATGCGGCTGTTGATTCAGCGGCTGAATCGCGAACGCGATATTACGGTGCTCTTTTGCTCCCACCTGCTCAGCGAGGTGGAACAGCTGTGCGATCGCGTGGCGATCCTGAATCAAGGCCGCCTGCTTTACACCGGCCGCTGGCAGGACCTTGCGCCGAAGGGCGCGCGCTTCCGGTTAAACGCGGAGCCGTGGGAAACGGCGAGCCGGAATGTCAATGGCGCGACCATTGTGGAGCCCGGGCTCATTGAATTGGAACCGGGCACCGATGTGGCCGATGTCGTGGCCAAGCTTGTCTCCGCCGGGGTGCGCGTGCGCGCGGTGGAGCCCGTGCGGCAAACGCTCGAGAACCTCTATCTTGAGCAAATCGAACAATTGCAAAAGTCGTGAAGCTCTTCCTTCGCCAATATTGGTGTGAACTCGTAAAGCTCTTTGCCAAGAAGCGCACATGGATGGGGTTCGGTGCATTTCTTGGTCTCGAACTCCTGCTCGTCTGGCTTTTTCAGCGCCCCTTCATGGAGCGGGTCTTTCGTAATGACCTGGAGCGCAATGCGGGATTTACCGGCATGTCGATGGTGTTCGAGGATTACTTCCGCGGCCTCACCCTGGCCTCGTGGATGATCGCCTGGACCATGACGCTGCTGGGGGCGCTCTTTCTCTCGCTCGTCGGGGGCGACAGTGTGAGTAAGGAAGCGGAGGACGGGACGCTCCGCATGACGCTCTGCCGGCCCGTGAGCCGCTTGCGGGTGCTCCTGGTAAAGTACCTGACCTGCGTGACCTACACTTTTGCGCTCACGTTTTTTATCGGCTTCAGCGCGATCTTCATTGGCTGGTGCTGGCGGGGCTTTGGCTCGATGTTTGTCTTCGTTCCGAACGAGCAGATCTTCTCCGCATTCTCCACCGGCGACGCGCTCATCCGGATGGCGATCCTCCTCTTTTTTTATTCGCTGAGTTTGTGCACGATCACGTCGCTGGCATTTTTATTTTCCTGCTCCGATGCGAAGCCCGCCGCGGCCACCGTGATGACGTTGGTGGTGATGCTGGTCGACCACATCCTGTATCTTATTCCGCAGTTCGAAAGTATCCGGCCTTATTTTCTCAATTATCGCATCGCCACCTGCCTCAACGTTTTTCGGGACACCATCCCGTGGGGGAAGATGCTCATCGACTACGTCGCGCTCCTCGGCGTGAACGCCACGTTTGTGATCATCGGCTGCGGACTCTTTTGCCGGCGGGATTTTAAATCCTAGGTTGGAGCTTTCTCACCACCCGCAAACCGCTTTCCTTTCGCGGAAACCCGCTGCATCTTTTGCGTCATGGAAAATACTGAGCGCGTTTTGACTCGTGACTGCGAGGCCATCCGCATCCCGAGCGGCGAGAAATTTACCCTGCCTGCGGGAGCGCGGGTGATGATTACCCAAGCCTTGGGCGGCAGCTATACGGTGGCCCTGATGGAAGGCTACGGCGGGCTCGCCCGCATCGTGGATGGAAATGCCGACGCCCTGGGCGAACAGGCCGGCGAGAAGGCCGCCGCGCCCGCTCCCGCGGACGGCACCAAGGTGGATGAAAAAGCCATCTGGGACCAGCTGAAGACCTGCTACGACCCGGAAATTCCCGTCAACATCGTGGACCTCGGTCTTGTGTACGACTGTGTGGTGGAACAACCGGAGGGCAAGCCGGCCTCGGTGCAGGTGAAGATGACGCTCACCGCGCCCGGCTGCGGCATGGGCCCGACGATTGCCGCCGAGGCCCGCGCGAAAATCGAGACGCTGCCCGGGGTAGGGGAAGCGACGGTGGAACTCGTGTGGGACCCGCCGTGGAACCAGGCGATGATTTCCGAAGCCGGCAAAATGAAGCTGGGGCTCATCTAGCGGATGCGCCTCTTTGCTCTCATCTGCTTCGGCGTCGCGATTTTTTACGGCTACACGGCGGTGGAAGCCATGCGCACCGGGGTGACGACGCCGATACGCGGGGACACGTCCGTGCTCCATCGGCGCGATAATCCACAGTCCAACTACCAAAAATATCTGCTCGCCCGCTGGCTGGCCTCCGGCGGCTTCGTTGCCCTGGGGGTGGTGATGTATGTGTTCAGCGCGCGGTTCGATAAACTGAATGCAAAGCCGTAACGCCACCCGCGAAGTTTGGTTCATCCGCCATGGCGAGAGTGTGGCCAACGCCGGCGGGCGCACGAAGGAGACGGCGAGTTGTCCGCTCACGGAAAAGGGGTTTCGGCAGGCGCGGCAGCTGGCCGGCGCGTTGCCCACGACGCCGGATTTCATTGTGCATTCCACCTATCTGCGCGCGTGGCAGACCGCGGAGCCGACGATGCAGCGTTTTCGCGGCGTGCCGGTGGATGAGTGGACGGTGCAGGAGGTGCAGTACCTCGACCCGGTGCTGTGCGTGGACACCACCCAGACGGACCGCACGCTGATGGCCCAAGCCTACTGGGAGCGCAGCGAGCCCGACTACGCCGCTCCCGGGGCCGAGAGCTTTGCTTTCTTCATGGAGCGGGCGCGCTCGACGGTGGAGACGCTGTTCGAGCGGCGCGAAGGGCTGACGTTTGTTTTCAGCCACGGGCATTTCATGCGGGCCATCGTGTGGACGATGTTGTTCCGCCCCTCGGCGATCGATGTCGCCGCGATGCAGCATTTCCGGCAGTTCATGATGAGCTATCCCGTGCCGAATTGCTCCATCGTGCCCATGTATTTTCATGAGAACGGGGCGCGAAGTCTGGGGGCGCTCTGGGTGCCGGAAGGGCTGGAGCGAGAGCACGCGGAGCCCGTGCCAAGCCATCTCGTGGGGCTGTAGCGGGCCTCACTCGTTGGCATGCTCCTGATTTTGAATCGCCGAGGTATCTGTTGAGCGCTGAAGTCCATCGGCTCGCTCCGCTCGCTCTCCAAGGAAGGCTCGCTACTCTCCGTTTCATTACCAAATGCCTGACCGAGCCATTCAAACACATGCGCGCCAAGAGCAGGAGCAAGACAGAGAGTAAGAAGCACGCTTGGCTTTCACATCGGATCGACCACAAAGTCCCGAACACATGGATATCCGCAAAGCCGTCATCACCGCCGCCGGCAAGAGCCAGCGCCATCTTCCTCTCCAGACCCTGGTGGACCGCGACGGGACGGCGAAGACGGCACTCACGATTATCATCGAGGAAGTGCTCCGGGCCGGCATTGAGAGCATCGCGGTGGTAGTCGCGCCGGGCGAGGCGGGTGCATTCCGTGCGGCCGCGGGAGCGCACGCGAGCAGTCTGACGTTTATCGAGCAAAGCCAGCCGCTCGGCTATGCGCATGCCATTCACAGCGCGGCCAGTTTTACGGGGAATGACGCCTTTCTGCTGCTGGTCGGCGATCACCTCTACCTTTCGCACACCGGGCAGGGTTGCGCGGAGCAATTGCTCGCCATCGCGCGGGCGGAAAAGTGTGCGGTCTCGGCGGTGCAAAGCACGCACGAGAGCCAGTTGGGGTACTACGGAGCTGTGGGTGGGCGGCTCGTGGATGCAGGGCGCCGATTGTATCAAGTGGATACGGTCCTCGAAAAACCCACGCCCACCGAAGCGGAGCAGAAGATCGATGTCCCCGGGCTGCGGGCCGGCTACTACCTATGCTTTTTCGGCATGCACGTGCTCACGGCGAATGTGCAGCGGATCCTGGCGGGGCTCTTTGAGAAATCGGTGGGTCGTGAAACGTCGGTGCACCTTCGGGCCGCGCTGGCGCAGCTCGCGGCCACGGAGCGCTACCTCGCCGCGGAGCTGGAGGGACGGCGATATGACTTTGGGGTGAAATACGGATTGCTCACCGCGCAACTGGCACTGGCGCTGAGCGGGAAAGATCGGGATGAGGTGCTCCGAGGTTTGGTGGAGCTGGTGGCGACGCATTAGCGCCGATCCGGCACTCATTGACGATTGCTATCTGAAGGCCGGCCAAGGCGCTTGGCTTCAGGGCCACGACGGACGTGCCCCACTTGGAAAGCGAGCGGAGCGAGCAGCGCAGGTAGGGATGGCGCGCCGCCGCCGTCCGTGATTTCGCTCAGGGCGCCGGCGAATTTCACTACTCATCGGCGATTGGGATCAGCCCGCTTTCAAAGCGGGAAGTAGCAGCGGAACCCGATCGACCCGTGAGCGAAATTGGGGACGGCGGCGGCGCGCCATCCCTACCTGCGCCGCTCGCTCCACTCGCTTACAAAGATGGGCGCCCTGTTCGCAATTCCATCGCCAAACGCCTTGGCAGACCCGTTCAGCGGCAAAACAAAAACTGCGTCTCGGGCTGGTATCAATCGAACCTTTGGTCTTCAGAAACGCTCGGCACAAAGTAATGTATAAGTCTTAGCGGTTTCAGAAAAATCGCGGCCGTTCTCCGCGGCCTTCCGGCCACGGCTACAGACGCACAGCGCATCGCGCCCGAGCGCCTACTTCTCCGCCATGCGCCGGGCGATGTATTCTTGCACTTTGGGAATTTTGCAGGCGGCGAGCAGTTCGGCAGCGGCGGCGGGATCGGCGCCGACGATGGGCTCGGCCGCGTACCAGTACATCAGCGGCAGGTTTTGATCGTCCTTGTCCTCTTCGTGCGCGAGGAGGGCGGTGACGATGGGCTTGCGCTCGTCGTTGGACAGACGCTGGCAGATGCCGGCGATGGCGAGGCGGACGATGGGCGAGGGATTCTTTTTCGCCTGCGTTTCCAGCGCTTCGCGGAGCTGCTTGCTGTTGGCACCCTCATTGATCAGCGCGGACATCATCCGGCTTTGGTTGGCTGGGGACATGCCGGCGGGCGGATTCTGCACGTCGGACGCGGCATCCCCGGAGGGAACCTGGTGCAGGGCGATGCCAAGCGAGATCAGGCGATGCCAGAAAAGCGTCTTGGTATTGGCCGCGGGCGGGGCTTGCTGGGCGAGATCCAGGAGTTTGGATGCTTCTTCCTTGCCGGGTTTGCGCTCGGTGATCAGGCGCAGGGCAATCTTCCACATCCAGGCATCATCGCCACGGAAGTAGGCGAGGAGGTCGTCCGTCTTCAATTTACCCAGCGCCACGGGCGTGGTCTTCGCGCCCTTCTTGGCCAGGCGGAAGATGCGGCCAGTGGTGTAGTCGTGCGCCTCGCGCTTCGGGCTATGGCACTGGTTCATGTCGTACCAGTCGATCATGAAGAGCGTGCCTTCGGGGCCTTCGCGGAGATCCACGATCTGGCTCGCCTTGTCCTTGAAATTGATGAAGTCCGCGCCGTGATGCGCCACGAAGCCGGAGCCTTTGCGCTCCGGGATGTCCATATTGATGCGCGAACCGTGGATGTTATTCATCAGCAGGTTGCCGCGGATGCTGTCCGGCCAGCTTGGATGCTGCGGAATGCAGAGGCCTGCGTGCGCGTGCCCACCGCCGGCGGCGTCACTGCGGCCATTGCCGCCATGCGGGTTGCCGCCGAGGTAGTGGCGGTGGTCGGCGATGGTCTTGATGTCGTCGTAGGTGTATGGATTGAAGTGCGCGCCGGCCTGGCGGTTGTAGCGGCCGCCGTCGAACAGATGGAAGAGATGAGGGATCACGCAGGCCTCGCAGAACAAGTCGCCATCGGCATTCCAGTCGATGCCCCACGGGTTGCTAGTGCCCTGCGCAAAGTTCTCGAATTTCCGCGTCACGGGCTGGTAGCGCCAGATGCCGGCATTGATGCGGACGCGCTTGTCCTTCGGCGTCCCGGGGGCTCCCACCTCGCTGTTCGTAAAGACGCCGTGGCAGCCGTAGAGCCAGCCGTCCGGGCCCCAGTGGAAAGTGTTCAGGGTCTCGTGCGTGTCCTGGTAGCCCCAGCCATCGAGCAGCACCTCGGGGTTGCCCTTCGGCTTCGGGTCATCCCAATTTTCCACGGGGATGAAGAGCATGTAGGGCGCCGCGCCAACAAAGACGCCCCCGTAGCCCACCTCGATGCCCGAGACCAAATTCAGCCCCTCCATGAACACGGTGCGCTTGTCGGCCTTGCCGTCGCCATCCGTGTCCTCGAACACCAAAATGCGATCCTGTCCACCGAGGCCGGCTGGGGTGCCAGGCGCTTCCTTGGCGCGCTGGGGATACGTGCGGCCTTCCACGACCCAGAGCCGCGCGCGGTCATCCATGCAAAACGAAATCGGATTCACGATATCCGGCTCCGAGGCGAAGACCTTCAGCTCATAGCCCTCCGGCACCACCGCGACTGCCGCCGCTTTTTCCGCCGGCAACCCGGCAAACTCCACCACATCCGGCGGGAGCGCCGACGCGGGGCTCGCGGGCTTCGGAAAATTCGGCTTCTCCGCGTGGAAGAGGAAATCATCGAAATTGACGTGGCCCCAGCCGCCTTTCTTTTGATCGACGATGCGAATGAAAATTTCGCGTCCTTGCACGTTGCTCAAGTCCACCACGGAGCGGGTCATGTTCTCCGATTCGTTGCCGTGCGCGATGTGGAAAACCTTGCCGTCATCCTTGGTTGCCAGCTCCACATGCGTCTCTGGAAACGCGCCACCACCCACCAGGAAGCTTGCCCAAGGCTGGGTCACCTTGAACGGCGCGGAGGTGAGGGTGCCCGTCAAATCATCGCCCTGCCCATTTTCATAGCCGCCGATCCAAAACTTGCCGGCGTGCTGGCTGTGCTGGCCGGCTTTGCGCGGCGCAACCGTGTCGCCCTCGATCGGTTGCTTGGCAAAAGCAGTGCCTTCCGCGGTCCAGTCTTTGAGCGTGCCCAACTCGAAGCCGAGATTGAGCGGTTGGCCATTGGCCCCGACGGGAACGATGCCCGCGGGATCGGCGCAGAGACCGGTGGTGACGGTAAGGAGGAAAAGAGGGAGTAGGCGCATGCGGGAGACAGTCTTCATATCGGCTGTGGCGGGTTCAATCGCGAAAGGAGGGCGGCTTTAGGCCTGAAGACGAAAATTTGTGCGCGCGGGTAGCGTCCTAATTCCCGCGAAGGCGTGGAACTCACGGCGGCGCTGCCGCGCCACATCGAGGCCGGCGGTTCCATGAAATTAGGATACCGCCCGCGCCCGACCGGCTTTCCAACGAGACTCGTCTTTTGCCGGGCGTCGCGCTCCACTCGCCGCATGACCTCCGGCGAGTTTTGCACCAAAGCGACGATCTGGCTCGCCGTCAGTGCATATGTTTGGGGGACCATCCTGCTGCTGCGGACGAGGGGATTTGCGAAAGCGCCGGCGGCGGCGCGGGCGATCTGGACCGTTGGGTGCCTCTGTTTTCTCGCGCACGTGGGGTGTGCGTTTGACAGCTATCATCATTGGAGCCATGCGGCGGCTTACGAAGAAACCGCCCGGCAGACGAAAGCGATAACGGGGTGGAACTCGGGCTTTGGGCTCTATTTAAACTACGCTTTCGGCGCGGCGTGGCTGGCGGAGGCGGTGTGGTGGTGGCTCTCGCCGAAGACCCTCGCGCGCCGATCGAGGGCGGTCGTGGCGTGGTGGCATGGCTTTTACGCCTTCATGGTTTTGAATGGGACGATCGTTTTCGGCCACGGGCCGGTGCGGTGGCTGGGGGTGGGCGTGGTTGCGGGTATGGGGTGGGTGATGTGCCGCGGTGCAAAAGGGGGAACGAAGTAGAGGGGTTGTTCGAGTGTGCCGCCAGGCTTTGGAGTGGCGCTCCAAAAACCTCCCTACGCCTTCTCCTCTGCCGGTTGCTCGATCAGCGGGAGCATGAGCGTGAAGCGGCTGCCGCCGCCTTCGCGGCGCGAGAATTCGATCCGGCCGCCGTGCTCTTGCGCGAGGCGCTGGGCCAGGGTGAGACCGAGGCCGCTGCCTTGGATGCCACTGCTCAGGCTGTCGTGCGCGCGATAGAAGCTCTCGAAAATCTTGCGCTCCTCGCCACTCGGGACGCCCATGCCGCGGTCGAGCACGCTGACGTGCAGCCAGCCATCTTCCGTCCACGTGTGGAGTTCGACTTCCTTTTTCTCCTGGCTGTATTTCTCGGCGTTCGAGAGGAGGTTCACGAGCACTTGCGAGAGCGCATCTTCATCGCCGAGGACGGGGTAGGGGGCTGGGGCGGCTTTCCAGCCGGTGGTAAAGCCGGCGTCGCGCAGGTGCATTTCCTGGCAGTCCCAGACCCGCTCAATCACGGCGTGCAGATCGAGCGTGCGCTTGTCGAATTGCTTTTGCCGCCGCTCGAGCTTGGCGAAATCGAGCACATTGTTGATCAGCCGCGTGAGGCGTTCGGCTTCCACGGTGATGATGCGCAAATACTGCCCCTGCTTTTCGACTGGCGGCGGCCGGTCGTGCATCAGCTCGGCAAACATGCGAATGCTGGTGAGCGGTGTCTTCAGCTCGTGCGACACGTTGGAGACGAAGTCCGTTTTTTGCTGCGCCAGCGCGAGTTCGCGGCGGATGTCCGCCACCACCAGCCAGGCCCCAATGAGGATGATCGCCAGCGCCGCGGCCACGGTGAAACTAAGAGTACGGCGAAAACCGCTCGCGCTCTCGGCAATCGCGCCCGGGCTCGCCAGATAGAGCGCGGCCTCCCAGTGCGGCAGGACTTCGCCAATTTCGCTGGCGACAAACGGATGCTTCCACTCGCGCGAGCCACCATTGGCCGGCTGCGCCGCCACGGGCTTGGCTTTGTCGTCGAGCAACGCCAGCACGTACGGCGGATTGGTGCCGTTGATGAGTGGCTGCCGGTGTTCAAAAAGACCCGACCACAGATCCGACAGCGTGGCCGCTTCAAACATGCAGCCAAAGACGAGGCTGCGGTCCTCCGGCGGCCGCACCCAGAAGATGATCTCCAGCTTGTCCTGCACGAAGCGCGCGACCATGCCTTCATCCGAGAGACTGGTGATCGTGCCGAAAGCCGCGGTATCGGGCATGAGCGAAGACACGGCCTGGCTGGGCGAATTGATCACCTGCTGCGGGGCGACGTTGCGCACGACGGAGCCGGCGGAGTCCGCGTCACCCGAGACCGACCACGCGCTTCCGGTTTGCTGCTGCAGTTGCTGGACGGTGGGTGGGATGACCTGCTGCTCAATCCGGAGCGGCTCCTTCACCAGAGCCTTCTCCGCTTTTTCGATCGTCTCTTTCTCCGCCAGCCGTTCTTCCGAAATGGATTTGCTGAAGCGCTCGGTGGAGACCGAGCCAAACTTTTGTCCGGCGGTTACCCCGGTGCTGGCGGCGGGTTCCGCGGGAGTCGGAAGAGCGGGCGCTGGCGCCGGTGGCGGCGGCACAGGTGCGGTCGGCGAAGCGACGATCACGCGCTTCATGGGCTGGCCTTTGGGGCCGACCGTCAATCGGAGCTCCTTTCCGTCCGCGCTCGGCAGGGTCGTGTGAATCGAAACGCTGTTGTTATCGATATTGTCTGCCGCCAATGCTCCGCCGCCCGCAGCCTGTTTCGGGGCGGGTTGTTTCTGGGCCCTTTGAAGTTCCACGCGCTTGCCTTCCGTGGGCGCGTCAAAGGACAGATTGCCCATCGCGGTCTTGCCTTTGTCGGCCTTGACCTCGGGGGAAAGAGGACGCCCGGGCGGTACGCCCAGCGAAGTTTTATTCCCAGCGCCTGCCCGGCGCGCGACGTCGGCGGCGGCCGCCGGCTTTTGGGGCGCAATCGGGGCCGCGTGGTCTTTGCTCCGAGTCAGACCTTCCGCTGGGGCGATCGTGGGCGCGGGAGCTGGCGCCGGGTTGAGCGGCGCGAGTTCGCCCATGGAGGGATCCGAGGGACGCGCTGCGGCCTGCGGCGCTAGATCACCTGCCAGGGCTTTCTTTTTTTGCGCGGCCACGCCTGCGGACAAATCATCCACATCGCTGAGTGCATCCTGAAGAAGAGGCGTGGCCGCCGGATGACCGGCCTCCGACGATCCTCGGCCACGCGGTGTCTCGCTCCGTGCGGCCATGCGATAACGGTCGATGTTTTCCAGAACTCGCCCGAGCGAATCCACACCCTTGGTGTTGGTGGACGGCGCCGCGCCAGCGAGACCATCTCCCCGAACGGAATATTCGTCCGTGTAGGGCGGGGTGACGAAGTAGTAGCTGCTCCAGCTGTCAAAATAATCCCATGGCGCCTTTCCTTCGGCGTACCTCCACATTCCGCTCTCTGTCCTGCCGAATTTGATGGGATCAGCCTCTGCGGAAGGAAGATCTTTCTCGTAGAACGCCGCTGCATCCTGGCTCGGCGCGGCGGGTGCGATGGGAGCATCGGGAACAGATGTGGAGAGCTTGCTGGCCGCTTCGGACGGAGGCATGGGCGCTGGCTCCGGCGATGCGGTCTCGATTCGAGCCTGTCGCGTTGAGGATTGCCGGTTGACCGTCGAGGCTTCCGCCGTTTTCAGGGCCTCCGGGACCTTGGCCGCTTCCATGGCACGCGTTTTCGGCAGCGCCGGCGAAGCTCCCGTGCTGGGTTTCGGTTGGGGCTTCTCCTCCATTCCGCGGAAAGGCGCGGTCGGATTTTCATCCTTCGGTTTGTTGTCCCTCTCCTGCGCGTCGCTCTGCTTGACCTTCGACGCATCAAACAAATCCTTCCTGAGCTCCGCCGAATTTTGTGCCATCTGCGCCATCGCGTAGTCCGTCGCGGGCTCCCTCGATTGCCCGAGGGGTGCCTGTTGCGCCTGTTGTTGCGCCTGTTGTTGTGGCGAGGCATTTTGTGCGTTCTGTGCCAGGCGGCCGTTGAAGTTGCCCTGGTAAGCCAGGGTATTGCTCGTCCCGTATTTCCCGGCGATTTCCGGCCGTGGGATGTAGACCTTGGCGGGCTGGGCGTTGCAGAGCCACGGGCCATTATTGAAAATGAATTTGCTCCATTCCGGATTGGCCGCGTCCTTGGCGTTTGGGGAGAGCATGGCACCTTCGTCGGATAACGCGAACCCGATCACTTTCCGCGGCCACACGTCGGCCAGCGAATTGGTGAAATCACGGGCGAGTTCCCCGGGCTTGTTTTGCGCCAGCAGCCGGTGCACCGCGTCTCCAAAATTGCGGCGTTCGCCCTCGATGGCGTCCCGCACGGAGGACGACAGCGCCTCCGCTTCTTTTTGATACAGCTCCGCCGTCCGCCGCTCGAAGACGATCTGCTGTTCCTCCACGCCACGCAACGCCAGCCAGCCGAGCACAGCGCCCGGCAGGAAAACGGCGAGGAGAAATATCCAGACACTCTTCTTCATGCGTGCCCTAAAAGTATGCCATTGTCACGATACCGTGTCAGCATCGGGTAGGGGAATTGTAAAAGAAATGTGCGAGGCGGTGAGGGAAGCTGGCTTGGAATCGACAACCGCCGCCTGAATTAGGTATGCAATAGGAATGTCCAGTCGCGCCACTAACCTGTCCTTTGTTACCGAGCGCAAGCCCAGCGTCGCCGAATTCATCGACGTCCTTCGTCGCTCCACGCTCGCGGAGCGGCGCCCAGTCAATGAACCGGAGCGCATCGCTGGAATGCTCACCCACGGAAACCTGCTCTGTACCGCTTGGGACGGCGACCTGCTGGTCGGGGTTGCACGCTCGCTCACCGATTTCAGCAACTGCTGCTACCTCGCCGACCTGGCCGTCGATGTGGCCTACCAGCGGCAGGGGATTGGTGCGGAACTCATCCGTCTCACTCAAAGCCAGCTTCACCCAAAGGCGACGATCATCCTCCTCTCGGCTCCAGCGGCACAAACTTACTACCCCAAAATCGGCATGACCGCGCATCCTTCCGCCTGGTTTACACCGGCCGAGCCCTTGCTGCCGCCATGGCCGCGGGAATAAGGAAACTCCATGAAAGCCATTCTGCACTCTGTCACCCCCATGATTCCCTCCGGCGGACCGCTCGCCGCGGATTTGGAATTTTTTACGAAGCATCTCGGCTACACTATCGTCTGGCAGGGAAATGGCGGGGCCGGCGTGGCGCGTGATGGCGTGGCCTTTAACATCGTGGAAAATAACAATCGCGAGTGGGCGGACAACACCAGCTTCAGCATCGGCGTCTCCGATTTGGAGGCGCTCTATGCCGAGTACCGCGATATCCCGGCCAAGGTCGGCCCGTTGGAGGTGAAAGCATGGGGCCGGCGCGAATTTCACCTCATCGCGCCCTCCGGCGTCTGCTACCAGTTTTACCAGCGCGCTTGAATTCAGGCCGCGTCCGGCTAGCGTGCAGCTCGTGAATCCCGCTGCCCATCTCCTCCGTTCCGCCTCGCGGCGTTTGCGTTGGGCAGCCTTCGGGCGGTGGTTTTATCGGTCCACGCTGGCGCTGGCGGGCGTGGCCCTCGTGGGGCTGCTGCTGGCGCGAATGCTCTCGGCCCTGCCCCAGCATTGGTTCACGCCGCTCACTCTTTGCGTGGTGCCCACGCTGGCGCTGCTCGCGGCGCTGATTTTCACCCGCCGCCCCGAGCCCGCCGTGGTGGCGCGCACGGTGGATCATCAAGCCGGGACCAAGGAACTCTTTCTCACGGCCAGCCTCATCGGCGATGCACCGGCGGAATATCGGGAGCTTGTCGTGGCAGAAGCCGAGCGCCGGGCTGGCGACCTGCGGGCTGGGCGGCTGCTGCCTTTGCGCTGGATGCCCGGTGCGCGGGATATCGGGATCGCCCTGGCTGTGCTGCTGGCCGGCGTGCTCTGGCTGCCTTCATTCGATCCGTTCCGCATGGAGCAGAAGCGGACGGCCCAAGCCAAGCAGGAGAAACGGCTGGAGGAGACGCGGCAAATTACCGCCATGCGCAAGGAAGAGCTCATCGACAAAGGCAAGGTCTTCGACGCGCAGGTGGAGCAGGCGCTGGCGAAACTCGACAAGACGCTCAAGGACGCCAAGCCCGAGAAGCGCGAAGAGGTGGCGAAACAGCTCAAGGAAGAGTCCCAGGATTTCAGCGAGCTGTGGAAAAAAGCGCAGACCCAGCTCCCGCGCGAAGCGCTGGAAAAAGCAGCGCAGCAGTTTGGCGATACCGAGCAGATGCAGGCGATGAAGGAACTCCTGCAGAAGCTGAAGGACGGTGACCCCGAGGCGCTAAAACAGGCAATGCAAAAGCTCCGCGAGAAGATGGAGCAAATCGCCAAGCAACCCGAGGGCGCCGACAAGCAGCAGCAGCTCGAGCAGATGTCCAAGGAACTCGGCAAACTGGCCCAGCAGATGAAGGAGCAGCTCGGCGACAAGAACCTGAGCGACGCGCTCTCCCGCGCCCTCGAGCAGATGGATTTGGCCAAGGACAAGGACCTCGCCAAACAGGCGCTCGACGCCGCCAACGAATCGCTGAAGCTCAGCCAGGAGGAAGCGCAGCGGCTTGGCGAGATGTTCAAGGACATGAAGAACGTGGAGGACGCCATGAAGGCGCTCCAGGCCGCCAAGCAGCTGAATGACAAGGGCAAGCTCGCTGGCCAGGACGGCAAGGACGGTCAGCCGGGTGAAGGGAAATCGCCAACGGACTACAAGGCGCTCTACGAAAAACTGATGGCTCAAGCCGGCCAGGAGGGGGAAGGGGGCAACGGTGACGGAGACGGGGATGGTGACGGTAATGGAAAAGATGGAAAGCGGGGCCGCGGTCGCAGCGGTAAAAACCCCGGCACCGGCAATGGTGGCAATGTGGGTGAAGATCCCAGCGCCAAGACGGCCATGAAGCCGGACAAGGATCCCGCCCAAATTGGGGCCGGAAAGCTTTTGATGCAGTGGAAGGAAGAGGGGGTGGGGGATACGGGGAATAAGGCCGTGCAGTACCAGAATGCGTTGCGCACCGTGAAACAGGGTGTCGCCGAGGCCATCCGAAGTGAGCAGGTTCCGCCGGGCTATCACTCTGCGATCCAAAAATACTTCGATCGCCTGGGGGAAAAGAAGTAAGGCCGTAACGGTCGCGTGGCATTTGGCTATTCCGGCCTCGCCACCCGGCGTGCGATCCGCTTGTTCTCCTCACCCGCTGCACCTCAATGAAATTCCTGCTCTGCCTTCTCCTGCTGATCGGATGTACCTTCGCCCAGACCACACCCGCCGAACTGAAGAAATCGAAGGGAGACCACGCCAAGGCGGATGCCAAGCTCAACGCCGCCTACAAGGCCGCCATGGCCGCGCTCAAGGACGACGAAAAGGAAGCGCTGAAAAGAGATCAGCGCGCCTGGCTCGCTTACCGCGACGACATGGCCAAGGCGCAGGTGAAGCAGGCTGGTGATGACCCGGAAAAGCCAGAGGCTTCCTCGGCCTATTGGGACATGGTGGCCGGCATGTGCGACGAGCGCACCGATTGGCTCGGTTCTTATACCATCAAGCTGCCTGAAGGCCTCACCGGCGAATGGGCTGATTCGCATGGAGGGCGCGTCTATCTCCAGGACCGGAAGGACGGCGTTGCTTTCGGGATCGAGGTGGTCCGCACGCGGGCTTTCAATATCGGCGGCATCGCTGGCCTCGCCAAAAAGGAAAGCAAGGGCGCAAGCTTCGTCGACAAGGCCACCGCCGATCAGCCCAGCGGCCCCTGCAAACTCTTCTTCACCCTCGACGACTCCGGCAATCTCACGGTCCGTGGTGAAAACACCGACCCGTATCATGGCCACAACGCCTTTTTCGACGGCACCTATCGCAAAGTAGCGAAGCTCAAGAAGAACGTGAGCACTACCAACGCGCCGAACGATCCGGACGCTACGGAATCCAAGTGAGCTGCTCGCGGCCTTGGTGGCGCGGCGCTCTGCGTCGCGCCTGGTGAATGTAGCTGCGACCGGGAGGTCGCCCTCTGCGAGGTTGCTGTTCACTCCGCTCATACCCTGCGGGCTGCCTGCGGCAGGCTTTCTCGTCCACTCGAACCCGCTCGCAGCTCCATCGCCATCAGCGAGATTTAGAGCAACTGCCGAAAGTCATTTCCGATTCGAAGGCGTTCCGAAGGGAACCCTTTCAGGGTTCGTCGCCGTTCGGACGCCATTTCCAGGGTAGGCGCTGCGCGCCAACCCTTTGCTGATGTAGGCAATCCCCTCGGGATTGGGTCACGTGCCGGAGATTACTTTTGGCATTCGCTCTAAATGCGGTCTCAATTGAGTTGAAGCCATTGCCTCTGCTTGGCGCGTCTGTCGCCGCAGCCGGGAGGCTGCGGATTTCAGCGGTTTCAGAAAGATCGTAGCCGTTCTCCGCGGCCTCCCGGCCGCGGCGACAGACGCACAGAGCATCGCGCCACCTACGGCCCCTTCGGCAATTCGTTGATCAAATCCCCGAGCCGCTTGCTCAGTTCCTCCTGTCCCTGCCGCACGTCTTTCAGGCCGTTCAGCGTGTCATTGAGCCGCGCGGCGAGGTCCGCGCGCTTCTCATCATCGCTCACCACGCGCGCTTGATAGTGGTCGGGAATAAACGTCACGCCGGGGCCGGTCTCGGTGTTGTTGTCCCGCGCCTCAAACCAATAGTCCACGACATCGCCCTCCTGCAGCGGCGGCTGGATACGGTCGAGCTTCCACTCGAAGCGCCGGTTCAACGTGCGGGTCGATTCCCCGCCGAGGTCCAGATCCAGCGTGCGAAACTTTGCGCCTTCGCTCCAATTCACCGCGTAGTGCAGCCGGATGCCGCCCAGCCCGAAATCATCCTTCGCGTCAAACGCGACCAGGAGCGTGGCTCGATTCGTGACCAGTTCCTCGCGCCGGAGCGGCCAGGTGACGGAGATGGTGGGCGGCTGGTCGGGCAGAATCGTCACCGGCGTCACCGCCATGGCCACGCTCTCCACGCCGACACTATCCGCCAGCTGAAACGTAAGTCCGGCGATCTCCTTGGCCGTGAGGCGGGCGGTACCGGTCCATTCGGTGCCATCCACCTGCAGCGGCACCGACTGCACCACCGTCTTCCGGTCCTGCCCCAGCAGCAGCAGCGAGGCGTGGCTCAGCGGCACGCTCGGCTTGATGCGCGCCACGAGCTTGGAGCCGGTGAGCAGCCGCAGATCCGTCGGTGGGCGGGGCTGTGGCGGACGCTTGGTGTACGCCGGCCATTGCTGCACGTAACTCACCGACAACACGACCGGTCGTGGCCGCACCTGCACTTGCGCGGTCTTTGTCCAATTGTCTCCCACGTGCAGCGAATAGGAAAAGGACTCCTGCACGGCCGCCAGCGTGCGGATGAAGTGCGACGCCTTCAGCGGATCTGGGTCCAGGGTGAAGTGCTGCTTCACTCCCGAGGCGGTGCGCATCTCGATGGTCCCCGTGGCCGGAATCTTTCCCGCCGCTTGCAACTCCAGCCGCAGGTCATCCCCGGCGGCGATGATGCGGTCACCGGTCCATGAGAGAATTTCCGTGTTCCGCGGAATGGGCCGGTCCGACAAAAACGCGCGCGCCAGCAGCGGCAGGGAATATTTTCCGGTCAGCGCCAGCACCACCACGGCCACGATGCCCGCGATGATAAGCCAGTCCCGCCAGCGTCGCAGGTGATCCGTCGTGATCACCTCGCGCAGATCCGTCTCGCGGACCATGTCAGTGGTTTCCTTGAGCAAGGCGGCCACGAGCGCAGGCGATGTGTCTCCCGCCTTGGCCTGCGCCAGTTGCACGCTGGCGATGTACCGGGAGCGAAACTGCGGCAGCGCCCGCTCGATGGTCAGGGCCACCCGGTCATCCGGCTGCGGCCGCAGGATAGGCCGCACGCCCCACCAATATACCACCGCGCCCACGCCCGCCCAAGCGCCGAGGAAGAAGCACGCGCGCCCCCAGCGGGGCAGATTGGCGAGAAAATCGATGGGCATCTCCAGCAGCAGCCAGCCCAGCAGCACTGGCAGCGCATACACGCACGCCGTCCCCAGGGCGACGCGCGCTGCCCGCTGGCGGACTTCGCGGAGACCGGCCGCAACCGCCGGTGCTGTGGAGAGAAGCGAATTCACTGCCCGTCACTCTCGCAAATTCTCCCCGCCGCACACAACGAAATTGCCGCCCGTCCTTCCGCGAGAGCATTTAAAGTTATAGCCGCTCCCTATACTTCGCGCGTCTGTAGCCGCAGCCCTCACTTCCCAGCGCGAAACATCTCCAGCGTCCGTTCCCGCGCCTGCGCGTGGTCCACCATGGCCACCGGATATCCCTTCGCCAACGGGGTAAGGGAGGGCGCGTGGAGCCGTGCCGCCGGCACCTCGCGCAGCTCCGGCACCCATTGGCGGATATACGTTCCTTCCGCATCAAACCGCTTCGACTGGCTCCACGGATTTTGGATTCGGAAATACGGCGCCGCATCTGTGCCCGTGCTGGCGCTCCACTGCCAGCCGCCATTGTTGGACGCGATCTCCCCATCCACCAGCTGCTGCATGAACCAGCTTTCGCCATGCATCCACCACAGGTGCAGATCTTTCGTCAGAAACATCGCCACAATCATCCGCACCCGATTGTGCATGAAGCCCGTTGTGGCCAGCTGCCGCATGCCGGCATCCACGATCGGAAAGCCCGTCATGCCTGTGCACCAGCGCTCAAAATCCTCCTTCGCCGCCGGCTCCCGGTCCCAGGCGGCTTTCTTGGGCCGCCAGTGGGCGCGCCATTTCAGCCGGCGCGTCTCCGGCTGATACTCATGCTCCAGCACCTCCGGCGCATGCCATAGCACTTGCATGTAAAATTCCCGCCAGATGAGTTCGTTCAGCCAGGTCGCCGCCGATTGCTTGTGCGCCGCCGAGCGCGACGCTGCGGCGGCCTCTCGCTGCCGAGCATGGATTTCCCGGATGGACAGCAGCCCCCACCGTAGATCCTGCGAGAGCCGCGAGGTGCCCTCTTCGCCTGGCAAATCCCGCCGCTCGGCATAGTGCAGCAGCGGCCCATCCAAAAATCGCCCCAGCCGTTTCCGCGCGGCCGCTTCGCCAGGCGCAAGGGCCGGCTCTTCCTTCGCCAGCCCCCAGTGCGCCGGGGTCGGCAAGTTCTCACTCTTCACTCCCGCCGGCACGTGGATACGCCCCACGGCGCGCCCCGGCTCGCGTTTCTCTCGCTTCACCCATTCCCGGGCATAGGGCGTGAAGACCCGGTAGGGCTTGCGTTCTCCCGTCAAAATCTCGTCGCGCTCATGCAGTGCGTGGTCTTGGTGAAAAATCACCCGCACCTCCGCTCGCGCCGACTGCCGCTCCAGCTCGACTTCCACCGCACGCCCGTATGGGTCCGGGTCGCGGTTCGCGTGGATTTCCGTCGCTCCGCACTCTTTCGCCACCTTGAGCAGTTCCGTCACCGCCTCCCCATGCCGCACCACGAGCCGTCCGCCCTTTGTTTCCAGGTTCCGATGCAATGACTCCAGGCACCCGCACAAAAACGCCTGCCGATGCGCTCCGCACCATGCATGCTGCTTCCGCCACGTGCTCGCCACATACACCGGCACCACGGCCTCCGCCTTCGCCGCCGCCGAGAGCCCGGTATTATCAGAGATGCGCAGATCGCGGCGGAACCAATGGATGGAGGTGGTCATCGACCCTTTATACGCACCAACTTTCTTTTCAGCCGCGTTTTCGCGCGCCATTCGCGCTTCAAAATCACCGCGTCCGTGAAAAATTTTACGCCTTCTCTGAAAAAAAAATGCAGATACCCCCTTGCGCGATTCGAACGAACTACCTATACACGCCGCCCCACCGATTTTGGGTAGATACCGAAGTGGCCAAACGGGGCGGACTGTAAATCCGCTGGCTTACGCCTTCACTGGTTCGAATCCAGTTCTGCCCACTCTCTTCAAAAAAGAGAGAACCCCTTTAAAAGGATGGTGTTATGGAGCGAGGGACGAACGATCTGATGCTCCCGAGTGATGCCTCTAAACCGCGTGGTCTCGTGCCGAAAAATAGAAATCCTTGCTCAGTACGTTCGGTCAAAAGGTTGGGGCAAATGATGGGGGGCCGGAGATCTTTTGAAACGCTGTGACGGATGAGTTCCTAGTAGCGGAAATCGGCCGTCATCAAGGAGTCGGCCATTTGGCGCGGACGGTTCGCTCCCATTCGTCGGCCATCAATTGATGGCCGGAGTAGGTCGGATGCACACCGTCCCAGATCCAATGCTCGGCTGGAGCGGCTTTGCAGGCGGCATCGAAAACCGGCTGAAAATGCACCAGCGCCGCATCGTGTTTGGCGGCCAATTTGGCGACCACATCCTGGCGCGCCTGAATTCCGGCGCGCCAGGTCTCATAGCCGTCCTTCCGCGGGCCGACCGGCAGCGTGAACGGCTCGCACAGCACGAGCCGCAACTTGGGATTCGCGGTCTTCGCTTGCGCGATCAGTTCTTCATAGGTGCGCTCGTATTCATCGAGCGGCACGTTGTGCGACTGGTCATTCACGCCGATGAGGATGCTCAACACATCCGGTTTCAACGCGAGCGTGTCCTTCTCCCAGCGCTTCTGCAGCTCACGCACCGTGTTGCCCGAGATGCCCCGATTCATGAAATTCAGATCGAGAGCCGCGAACGCCGCGCCGTATTTGGCGGCGATAATGAAAACATACCCGTGACCGAGAATGTGATTGGGATCTTCACTGCGTCCACGGTTACCGTCCGTGATCGAGTCGCCTTGGAACAGAATGCGTGCGCCGGAAGTGAAAGCGGCGATGGGTTCCGCGGCTCGGAGAGGGCTGGACAGGCCACCGAGCAGGAGGGTGAGCAGGGCGATTAATTTCATAGAGAGTCAGGGCGCCACTACGTGAACGGTAGCCGGCGGCGAGATGCCGCCTGCGTTTACCGCCGTCACTTGGTAGAAATAGTCGCTGGTGTTGTCCAATCCCTTGATCTTCGCGCTTTTCTCGGTGTTGCCCGCATCGGTGTAAGTGGTTTCCACAAGCGCCGTCAAAAAATTGGCGGGCCATTTGAATTCGGCCGTGGCTCCCGCGGACCGGTAGATCACATAGCCCGTGGCGGCCGGAACCGGAGCCCAATGGAGCGTGATGACGTCGCCGTTGCGTGTCTTCTTCCACGCACCGGTGAGCGATGCCGGTGCCGTCGCAGGCGCAGATGGCAGCGGCACGGCCGTCACGGCGGCGGATGGCTTGCTCGGGCCAGCGGCGTTCACGGCGGTCACGTGGTAGCTGTAGATTCTTCCATCGGTCGGCGAGTGATCGATGAAAGTAGGGTCCGCCGTTTCATCCATAAAGATAGTCCGCAAAGGGTAGCTGCCGCCGACGCCGTCGGTGTGCATCGTCGTGCGCCAGACGTCGTAGCGGTTTGCGCCGGGCGAGGCGCTCCACGTCAGCGCGACTTCGTGATGCCCCGACTTTGAAACGGTGAGCTTCACCGATGCGGCGGGGACATTCACTGGGAGTTGCGAGCTCGGCATCGCGCTCGCGCCGGCGGCTGATTCGGCGCTTCTGCCGCCCGGATTCACTGACTGCACGGCGTAGAAGTAGGCGGTGCCGTTCACGGCGGTCGTGTCGGTGAAGCCCGTCCTGCTTTGACCGCTGCCGCACACGGGAGCGACGATGCCGCTGGCGATCGGCAGGAAGCCGGAATCGGGTTTCGTGGATCGCAGAAGGTTGTAGCTGGTCGCCCCGGGAACCACGGGCCAGGTAACCGCGACACCACTGTTCCCCGCGAAAGCCGCGACGTCGGCCGGCGCGGGCGGCACGTAGCCGGGCAATTCCATCCGGAGATAGTCCAGCATGAGGAACGACACCATCTTTCTTGAATCCATCGTGATCGAAAGCGTGTTTTTTCCCACCCGCAGCAACTCTGCGGGGAAGAGGATGCGTTCATCGCAGAACGGACCATGATCGCTGAAATGGATGCTGCTGGTGTCGGAGTAAGGGGGCGCAAATCCCGCTGGCGACAGCGCGTTCGGGGTGCCGCTCGCTCCGGCTTGGTCGCCCGGGTTTCGGCCATTCACGCTGACGACGACTTTATCGCCATCGTTGCCCGCGAGCGCGAGATAGAGCGAGGCCATCGCTCCATTCGCGGGCAGCTTCGCCAGCTCAAAGGTGATCGTGCCCGTGCAGGGCTGATAGTTCCCCGCGGCGTCGGCTGCGGCGGGGAGGACGTAGTTCCAATCCTTCGTCCACTGGCTTCTCCCCACGGTGTAGTTCATGCCTTCCGGGAAATCCAACGGGAACTCCATCTGCCCACCCCACACGGGCGTGGGAAAACCGAGTTTCGGAGGCGTGCCGGGGGCCCAGTAATCCTCGCCGTGCCGAAACTCATCGGACTTTCGATTAGGCGTTCCCAATTCAAACACCGTCGCCCCCAGGCGCACCGGCTTCCACTCGATCGTGCCGAGGTGGGTCGTCTCGCCGGCCTTTACCGCCACCGTAAATTCTTTTGCCGGGAGATTGCATTCAAATGGCGGCTGTCCGCCGTCGAGTTTTTGCGAAAGAAACGTCCCCGCCGCGCCCGGCCCGAAGGCCCAGAGCAAATACTTCTCGCCCGCGATCACGTGGGGGATGGTGAAACTTCCGTCCGCCTCCGTCTTGACCCACCATTGATAGGTCTTGCTCCACTTTTGAAAGTCGTAAAAGCCCTTATACGTCTGCGGCTGTTTTTGCAGCCCCACCCACATGCCCGCCGGTGACGCATTCGGATTGCCGCGATCGTGGATCACGAGCTTTCCCTGGACCACCCCGCGCCCGGAAGCCGGCACGACGTGCCCATCTTTGAACCACGCATAGGGCCAGGCCTTTGCCTCCGCGTCCGCTTGGGCCTGCGCGTCCTGGAAGAGCATTTGCGCCGCTTGCTTCGCATCCGTCACCGATGCCGGCACGCTGTTCAGGTAGGTGAACCACGGGCCGCAGGTTTTCGTCCAGACCTCCCCGGCATCCATGAAGCCATCGGATCCCATGCCGACTTCCCCTGTGAGGATGGAATTGTTGAGTTCGCTGTAGGGATACACGGACACGTCCCGTTTCAGCGGGCCGCCGTTGCTGAACTCCATCGTCGTCATCATCCAGCGGCCAACATTGAGCCCATCCTTCCCGACGCTGCTCCAGCCCCACGCACGCAGGTTTGCATGATCCTGGCCGTAAATGAATTTGTCTTCGTATTCTCCCGCCCGAGTGCCGTCGAGACACACGGTGATCTCATGCGGCGAGTCCGGCACTTTCACACCTTTCCTGGTCGGCACGCCGATGAACCAATTCCTCTTTTCATCCGCACTGAGCCAATTGAAAGCAGGGGGAACGCGGGTCACCACTCCCCAGGCACCCACCTCAAAGCGCTCGTCCTGCAGGCGGTGCGTCATCGTGGCGGTGGAGTAGAATCCCGGTGAGCCGCGCAGCATGGAAAAATGAATCTCCATCTCCCCGTTCTTCTCTGTAGTGCTGAGCAGCTTTACGTCGGCGAGGTTGCCGCCATTGCCGGCCGGATCCGTGGCCAGTGAGTATTCGAAGACGCCATTCCCTAGACTGAATCCGCCATAGTAGTACTGCCCTTTGCCACTGAGCGTCTCACAGGTCTTGGTCGTGCCGTCATGGTTATAGGTGTACGTCACTGAGTTGAGTCGCCCGGTTTTCTTCACAATGACCATGGAAGCGATGCCGTTGGTCATCGTCACGGTGTCATCACCGTTGTCCGTCACCGTGACGTCCGGGGCTTTTCCGGTGCCGCCCGCGGCGTTGTTGGCGGATGCGATCTCGGGCCGAAACGACAGGACCATACTTAGGACGAAGAGAGCGACCGACTTGAGCGAGATACGATGGGGGCAGGGGAGCAAAAGGGCGGGGGTGAGGGGATGGGCGACGCGTAAGCGCTTTCGGGGGAAAGATCTTTGGTAGGAAGAGTGCGGTGAGCGGACGGCTTTCATTACCGTTATCTACCCCGCTGGCGACTAGCTCTCTCTGTCAAAATCTGTGATGATCCTGCCATGTCGAAAGATACCTTCCAGCGTTCCTTCTTCGAGCAAATGGCCGATCCGCAGGTTTTCCGAGCGATGTTCGAGCACTTGCCCGATGTCTTCTTTTTTGTGAAAGATCGCGAGAGCCGCATGATCGCGGGCAGCCAAAATCTCGTGGAACGCCTGGGGCTGAAGCGGGAGAGCGATATGGTCGGGCGGCCCGACGAGGCATTTTTCCAGCCGCACATCGCGCGAGCTTTTCGCGAGGACGACGAGGCGGTTTTTCGCACTGGCCAGCCGCTCACCGACCGCCTCGAGGTGTGGTATGATGAACAGCACAACCTGGACTGGTTTTTAACCACCAAGGTGCCCGTGCGCGGCCGGAATGGCGACGTGATCGGCTTGATGGGCATTACCCGGCCCGACGAAGGACTGGCCAAGCGTCAACCGGCGAGGAGTGTCGCCAAGGTGCTCGGTTTCATTCAAAGTCATTCCGACCGCATTCTCACGACCGCAGCCCTGGCTCGCGCGTGCGGAATGTCGGAGCGCACCTTGTATCGGAAAGTGAACCAAGCGCTCGGCGTTACACCCTACGAGCTGATGCTGCGCATCCGCATCCAAAAGGCCGCCGAGGCGCTCATCAAGACCGATGAAATGGTCATGGAGATCGCCCTCGCCCACGGCTTCTGCGACCAGAGCAGTTTCACCCAGCACTTTCGCAAGCGCACCGGGATGACGCCCCGGCAGTTCCGGTTGAGGCATCGAATCTAAGTTACTTCCCTCCGCTCGGCGGGCGCCCCAAAAGCGTTGGACCGTCAGTCCACTGGCTCACTCTTCACTGGCTCGAATCCAGTTCTGCCCACTCCCCAATCCCTCTCTCCAGGGGGATTTGTGAGAATCCCTGCAGCCAACAGACAGCCGTTGGAAGCGCCGCGTCCCACATCCTCCCCCCGCTTGACCGCGGAAAATCCGGCCCTTATACGGGATAGGTATGTCCTCCATTCCCCGCAGGGTTCCAAAGCACCTGAATCTCTCGACATTCGTGTTGAGCACCGCCCTCATTTTGAGTTGCCGGTTTGAAGCAGGTGGCGCCGAAACGGACGTGGCCCGCGAATTCAAACAAGCGCAGCAAGACCGGGACAAGCAGGTCGCCGCATCGCTGGAATCGATCAATCGGAAGTATTTGGAAAGCCTCGGGCAGTTGCAAAAGAAAGCCATGCAGAGTGGCGATCTAGATACCGCGGTAAAAATCAAGGAAGCCATGGCGGCCATTGCTCCGTCTGCGGATCACACCGCGAAAGCTCCGGCCGCCGCGAGTGTTCCGGGTCCCTCTGCCAGCCCTGCTACGGTCGGCAACTCTGCTTTACCCACCTCGGCGCTGAAATACGTCGGGGAGTGGACCTTGACTTGGGGAAACTACCATCAGAAACGCGTCTTGAACGCGGATGGCACGCTGATCTCGGAATACGGCAAGGGCAAATGGAGGGTCGAGGGTGGCAAGCTAAAGCTCGGAGAAGGCAAGTATCCCGATACCTTCGATCTCCCGGGCCGAGGGGGAGTCTTGCACGGTTTCAACAACAGCGGAGGCGCAATCTCTCTCGAAAGAAACAAACCGGAAGACGCGAAGTAATCGCCTGCAACCGCAGACGGGCCCATGCGTTTGTCTGGATGCGGGCGCCCCAGACGTTCCCGTTGCCGAGAACGGACCGTTCGAACAAAGCTGTGAAGATCAAATTCACGGTGACGCGGCAGTGCGAGGCCGATGATTCCATGAGATTAGGACTTCCAATCACCTCCGAGGTGAGGTTCGCGCATATTAAATTGACCGTGGACGAGCGCTCCGTTACGACGTTTAAATCGATGGCTGCTGCCCCGGCCCAACGGGGAAGAGACTTCGACCATTGAGTCCCACGTCCCTGAATCTCACCTCAATCGTCTTTTAATCCCTTGAAAAAGAATTATTCCTTCTTGCGGGTACCCGTCTTTACGTGGATTGCCGCCGTCCTCTTCATTTTAGGTCCTGCGGTCTTTGCGCAGTGGCAACTCGTGGATACCGGCGCCATCCAATTTGGCGTGACGTTCGCCAAGGACAACCCAACGGTGGTCTGGAGCGTCGGGCAGTCCGGCTACATCCGCCGAAGCCTCGACGGTGGCTACACGTTTGCCAGCCAGCCTTCCAACACGTCCAATCAACTGGATGCAATCACGTCGGTGGATTCCAACGTGCTGTGGACGGTGGGGCAGTCGGGCCTCATCCTCAAGACCACCAATGGTGGAACCTCGTGGAATGCCCAGACCTCCGGTGTGGGCTCGGAACTGTTTAGCGTATCCGCCGTCGACGCAAACACCGCCTGGGCCGTGGGCAGTGTGGGGATCATCCGCAAAACGATTAACGGCACGACCTGGGCAGGCCAGACCTCCGGCACGACTCAGCCGCTCAAGGGCGTGTTTGCGGTGAATTCCTTGGTGGCATGGGCGGTCGGCAATAACGGCACGATTCTCAAGACCACGAACGGTGGCACGAACTGGACGGCTCAGACTTCCGGCACGACGTTGACGCTTTCCGGCATCACGGCGATCGATGCCAGCACGGCGTGGGCCGTGGGTGATTCGGGAACCATCCTCAAAACCACGGACGGTGGGACGACCTGGAGCCCCCAGACGTCCGGGGCAATCAATGCGCTCTTCAGCGTCGCGGCCGCCAATGCCAATGTGGTCTGGGCGGCGGGCGACTCGGGCACCATGCTCAAGTCCCTCAATGGTGGCGGCACCTGGACGGCGGTTCCATCGGGCTCGGTGCGCCAGCTTCTGTCGGTGGCGGCCGTGGACGATCAAACCGCGATCGCCGTCGGCTTCTTCGGTACGGTGCGCGTGACGAATGATGGCGGGGCCAGCTTCGTGGGGCAGACCACCGGCACCTCCCAGCAGCTCAATGCCATCACGTCCAACAATGAGCAGCAGATCTTTACCGTGGGTGATTCGGGGGGAGCCAGGTCCACCACGAATGGTGGGACGACGTGGAACGCATTGATCACGAGTTCGGCCCGCAGCTACTACGCGGTGGCCAAGGCCGGCACGTCGGAACTTTGGGCGGCGGGATTCGCCGGCACGATTGTGCACTCGGCGAACGCTGGGGCCAACTGGGACACGCAAACCACGCTGGCCTTCAGCGGCCAGTTCAACGGCATTGGAGCGGCGAGCTCCAGCACGCTGTGGGCCGTGGGTGAAGGCGGCATGATCGCCACCACGACGAATGGCGGCGTGAACTGGGCCTCGCAGGCTTCTTCCACCACGAACAACCTCAACGGCATTTCGGTGCTGAATGCCACCACGGCCTGGGCCGTGGGTAATGCCGGCACCATCCTCAAATGGAACGGCGCCGCGTGGAGCCCACAGACCTCGGGCACCGTGACCAATCTCAATGCCGTCACGGCCGTGGATGCCAATACCGTTTATGCCGTGGGCTTCGGTGGCCTGATTCTCAAGACGACGAACGGCGGTGCCAATTGGGTCCCGCAGAGCTCCAATACCACGCAGAGGCTGAACGCGGTGGCCGCGTTTGACGCCGGCCACGTGTGGGCGGCCGGAGCCAACGGCGCCATCGTTTCCACCGTCAATGGCGCCACCTGGACGGTGGAGCCTTCGCCGACGGTGACCAACTGGACTTCCGTAACCGCCGTGGGCCCAACCAAGGCCTACATCGCCGGAAACACGGGCTCGGTGATTCGTAACTTTACGCCGATTAACCCGCCTGTGGTCGTGACCCGAAATCCCACCAGCATCCAGGGAAGCAGCGTGACGATGAATGCGAGCATCACCCCGAACGGCGCAACGACCACCGCCTATATCGAATGGGGTCCCGGGGTCTCCGGACCTTACACCAGCGGACCGCTCTCACTGACGCTCAACCCGCCGGACGGCCCGGTGGGGCAGTTGGTGTCGGTCAATGTCACCGGTCTCGATCCGCGCTCTCCCTATCACTACCGCGCGGTGGCGACGAATATCTCCGGCACCTCGACCGGCCTGGCCGTTGCGTTCAACACGATTAATTCGGTGCCGGTGGCGACGCTCTCCAGCGTGACCACTGATGAAGAAGTGCCTGCGACCATCACCCTCACGGCCACGGACGCCGATAGCGATTCTCTCACGTACCAAATTACCTCCGGCCTCAATCCCGGCGCGGCGGGCTCACTCTCGGCCCTGTCCAATGGCAACCAGGTGACCTTCACGCCCACCGAGAACTTCAACGGAACGGCCACCTTCAAATACACGGCCAGCGACGCTTTCGGCGGCGTTTCCAATGAGCAGACCGTGACCATCACCGTCAACCCGGTGAATGACCTGCCCACTATTTCGGCGGATCAGGCCGCGGTTTCCGGGAATTTGAATACGATCGTCACCAACACCGGCATCTGGGCCGATGTGGACAACGACAACGTCGTTCTTTCGGCTTCGCTCGGCGAGGTCATCAAGAACGGCAACGGCACATGGAGCTGGTCTCACAGCTCCCCGACCGCGGTGGCCGGTGCCACGATCACCATCACGGCCGATGACGGCCATGGTGGAATCAGCACGGCGACCTTCCTTCTCGATATCGGCGCGCCGGCGAGCATCGCGATCTCCAAGGGTCTGACGGCGGTCCCGGATAATGCCGGTGGCGCGCCGATCGTCCTGGCCCCTGCGCCGATTGGTGGTTCGCAGGTGACGGTTTTCACGATCGATAATCCCGGCGACGGCACGCTGCAGGTGAGCGGGATCAGCATGGGCAACGGGGTCTTCACGGCCACCACGGCCGGGGGCGGCGCTCTGAGCTTCCCGATTGTGGTCGCCGGTCACGGTTCGGCCAGCTTCGGCATCAAGTTCACTCCGGTCAGCCAGCAGGCTCAGAATGGCTCGGTGGATGTTGCGAGCAATGCCCAGGGTTCCCTGGGGACCTACAGCTTCAACGTGGCGGCGCTGGTGAACCGCGCGCCGGTGGCGGTGAATGATACGCTCACCCTCCCGTCGACCGCCGCCTTTGAGGCCACGGCGCTGCTCGCCAATGACAGCGACCCGGACAATGATGCCATCTCTATTACGGGCTACACGCAAGGCGCCAGCGGCGCGGTGACCCAAGCGGGGAACGGAAATCTGGTCTACACCCCCGGCCCCACGTTCCTCGGGTATGATGAGTTTTCCTATACGATCTCGGACACGCTCGGAGCCACGGCCACGGCGACCGTGGTGGTGGACGGCGGCGTGCTGCCCCCGCCGGTCGGCCCCGGCACCTACGCCACGCTCCTGACTGACAGCCAAGGCGAGGCGCAGGGGATGGTGACGTTCAAGTTTAGCGGAAACGGTGGTGCCACGGGCCAGCTCAAGCTGGGACGTGTGACCTATCGCTTCAGCGGACCGACCATCAATGGAGCTGGCTCTTTCACGGCCCGCGCGAAGGGCAACCCGGACGTGGCGATCGCCAGCGTGGTCGGGACCGATGGCTTTGGCCACGAGGCGCTCCTCTTCACCATCAATGGCGGGGCGCTCACAGGTTCCAGCACCAAGTGCCCGTATAACAAGACCACCCATCCACCGCGCGTCGGCCGCTATGTCGTGCTGGCCGCGAACGACAACAATACCGACAGCCCAGTTGTTGGCGCCTGCCTCTCCTTCCGCGTGATGCCGGATGGAGCCGTGTCTTGGAAGGGCAAGAACGGGGCGGGCTACAATATTACCGGCGGCAGCTACCTGCTTACCGCTGGACTCACTCCGATGTATTCCGGGCGTGCGGGAGCTCAGGCGAATGCTCTCTCCAGCAACGTCATCATCACGGTCCCGCGCGTTTACGGGAACATCCACTGGGATTTCTCCGGCACGGATGTCCGGATTCCCGCGGCTTTTGCGAGCGATTACCCCATCACCGGCGAGGCCTACACGAAGCCGGTGAACAACGCCGCCATGCTGGATTCCACCTTCGTGAAGGTGACGCTCAATCTCCCGAGCTACACGACCGACAAGGACCCAGCTTCCAACAATCCGACGATCCGGATCCTGAACGTGAACACGCTCGCGTCGCCGAATCTGCCCATCCTGAAGGTCGCGTTTGATCGCGACTTCGGCTTCTTCAGCGGCAAGACGAACGTCCAGGGGGCGGCCCCGCGTGCCATCTTCGGCGTGTTCCTGCCGAGCGAGCACTACGGCCGTGGCGCGGTGATGGATATCGGCAAGATCGGCTCCGCGCGGATCGAGGCGACCAGCCCGAACTAGTGCACCTCATTTAGCTAAAAGCTTCGCAAATCCCGCCCGTTCGAAAGAGGGGCGGGATTTTGCTTTTCCGCCGAATCTTGTCCCCAAGTGTCCATTCACGCCATAATCTCCCGAATCGCCTCGCCGTGGTCCATTTCCAGGCGCTTCCGGCCCGGGACTTCGAGCCGATAGGAGTCGAGCCCCATCAGCCGTAGCACGGTCGCGTGAACGTCCGTGACGTAGTGCCGGTTTTCCACGGCGTGAAAACCGAGCTCATCCGTCGCTCCGTGCGCCACGCCGCCCTTGATGCCCGCCCCGGCGAGCCATGCGGAGAAGCCCTGGGGATGATGATCGCGCCCCGTTCCCTCCGCCCCGGGCGAGCGCCCAAATTCCGTACCGAAGACCACCAGCGTCTCCTCCATGAGACCCCGCTGCTTCAGGTCCTTCAGCAGACCCGCGATCGGCAGATCCACCTGTTGCGCGAGCCGCCCGTGGTTTACTTTGATGTCGGCGTGCGAATCCCATTCGCCGCCGCCACCGCCACCGTGAAACACCTGCACAAAACGCACGCCGCGCTCGACGAGCTTTCGCGCGGCGAGGCAGCGTTCGCCAAACGACTTGGTTTCCGCACGGTCCAGCCCGTAGAGCGCCCGCGTGGTCGCGTTCTCGTTGTCGATCTTCATGGCCTCCGGCACGGAGGTCTGCATTTGAAAAGCAAGCTCGTAGGATTTGATGCGCGCCCGCAGCTCCTGGTCATCGGGATAATCAATGCCTGCCATCGTGTTCAGCTTCCCGAGTAAACTCAGGTTTTGCAGCTGCTCCTCCGCGGTCACCGCCGCATCGGCGGGCCGGATGAATGGCAGCGGTTTCTTCGGGTCCGAGCCCAGGCGCACGCCGGCATATTGTGGCCCCAGGTACGCCGCGCCATGCGTGGACGCTCCGCCACAGCAATCGCCCGTTGGCACGCCGAGCACCACGTACTCCGGCAAATTCTGATTGAGCGTCCCGAGCCCATAGCACACCCACGCGCCGAGCGTAGGGTGGTTCAGCTCTCGCGGATGCCGCCCCGTCTGCCACGTCAATTGCGCCCCGTGGTCGTTGTGGATTGTCCACAGCGAACGCACCACCGCGAGGTCGTCGGCGCAGCGTCCGACGTTCTGAAACCAATCGCCCACCAGCAGCCCGCTCTGCCCATAGGCCTTGTAACCAGTTTGCAGCGGCATGATTTTCTTCCGGTTCCCGTGGCTCGGATTGCCGTCGACGACGTTCTTGTTCGCCGTTTCCAGCACCTTCTTGAAGGGCGTTTCCTCGATCGATTTGTCCGCGTACTGATTGAGCGCCGGCTTGGGATCAAAGCTCTCCAAATGGCTCAGGCCGCCGCAGAGGAAGATCCAGATAATTGACTTCGCCTTCGGCGGAAAATGCGGGCGCCCATCCGGCGGGCGCCAGCCGTCACCGTCTTCCGCGCGCAGCTTGTCGCGAGAAAGCATGGAACCCAGCACCAGTCCGGTCAGCCCCATGCCCGTGTCGGCGAGGAAGGAGCGCCGCGTGACCCCGGCGCAGCGACGCGAGTGATGTTGGGAAGGCATGGTTAGCGGATGGTGACGAAGTCGTTGTGGTTAAACAGCACGAGGATGAAGTTCTCGCGCGCGCGAGTCTGTCCGGGCGTTCCTGCGGCGCCCCCATTGGGCGAAGCCGCTTCCTTGGGCGCCAAAAAATTGAGGCACGTTTGCAATTCATCCGCCGTCGGGATGCGCGCCAGTACGCGGGTAAAAGCAGCGCGAATGAAGGCCTCGTTGTTGTCGGGGACTTCATCCGTGAGCCGTTTTGCCAGCAGTTTCGCCTGCGCCAGCGTAAGTTCGCTGTTGGCCAGGGCGAGCGATTGCTGCGGCATCACCGTGGGCCGGCGTTGATAACATTCGTTCGCATTCGGACCGTCGAAAATCTTGAGAAACTCCACCTCCTTTTCCGCCGCGCAGCGCAGATAAATGCTCCGGCGCTTGGAAACCAGCCCCTGTGTATTGTCGATGTCCGGGCCGCCCATGGAAGAATCGAGATCGCCGCAGACGTAGAGCAGGTTGTCGCGGACCAGCTCTGCTTCCATCCGCCGCGAAGGCATGCGCCAAAGGTAAATGTCGTCCGGATCCGCCTGCGCGTCCGCTTCGTCGGTCGTGGACGACATTCGGTAAGTGCTGCTCGTCACGATCATCCGGTGCATCGCTTTCATGGACCACCCATTCGCCATAAATTCCGCCGCCAGCCAGTCGAGTAGCTCCGGGTGCGAGGGCCGCGCGCCCAGGCTCCCGAAATTCTCCGGCGTCGCCACGATGCCCCGGCCAAAGTGGCGGAGCCAAAGATGATTCATCGCCACCCGCGCGGTGAGGGGATTATCGGCATTGGCGATCCACTTCGCAAAAGCCAGCCGGCGCCCGGTGCTGACGTTTGGGTAATCATCTTTCGCCCGCGGCTTGTAGCTCGTCGTGGGTTCGGCTTTCGACTGCTGCTCGGCCTTGGCGAGGGCCTGCGTGGCCGCCGCCGTTTTCTTGGTGAGCGCCTCCAAATCCTTGTGCGCCTTGTCCACCGCCGCTTTGGCTTTGGCCGCAGCCTCCGGCGTCGCGGCGGACGTTGACTTGGAGGCATCGTCGAGCGCTCGTTGCGCCGCGGCCTCCGCGAGCTTGGCGCGCTGTGCGGCGAGTTGCGCCTCCGCGAGCGCGGCCTTGGACTGCCCTGTCATGGCCTCTTTCGCCGCGGCCTTCCACTCATCCGTCTCCTTTTTCCCCGCATCCTCCAGTCTCTCCGCGCACAACTCCGCGGCGAGCGCGGTGCGGCGCTCCGCCGCGATGGCCGCCTCCCATTCCCGTTCCTGCAATACGTCCGGCGTCGTCGCATGGTCTCCCTTCGCCTTGGCCAGTGCTTCGGCGGTCACCTTCACCGCCTGGTCCTGCGCCGTCAGGGTATCTTTTCTCACCGATTCCCGCCGATCGGGCGAGGCGGCCAGCGGCGGCAGCTTTACCGGCACGATCTCCAGCGCCGGCTTTAATTTGTCGCCACACAACGCCCGCGGCACGCCGGGCGCCAGCAACCGGTTTTTGTCCGGGTTCCGCTCATCCCCGCGAATGTAAAAGTATGTTGGCGCCGCCTTGTCTGTGTCGTAGGCGCGCGGCAACCCGTCCTTCGCGAGGTCGAGTTCTCCCGGCACCCGATCCGTGCGGACTTGATACGGCTCAAAGACGGCCCGCACTTGGTAGTATTCCGCCTGCGAAATGGGATCGGTCCGGTGGTCGTGGCATTTCGCGCACCCGAGCGTGATGCCCAGAAACGCCTGCGCCGTGTGCTTCACCGTGTCCTCCATCCACAACTCGCGGCTCAGCATCTTGTAGTTGCGCACGAGGAAACCGGTTGCCCGCAGGGTGTTCGGGTCTTCGGGCGCAATCTCGTCGCCCGCGAGCATCTCTGTTACCATGCGGTCATACGGACGGTCGGCATTGAGCGACTCCACGATCCAATCGCGCCAGCGCCAGATGTGCCGCTGGCTGTCCCGGATCTGTTTCCCATCCGTCCACCCGGCCCAGTCGCTGTAGCGCCAAATGTCCATCCAATGCCGCCCCCAGCGTTCGCCGTAGCGCGGATCGGCCAGCAGCCGGTCGACCACTTTCTCGTACGCGTCCGAAGAAAGATCCGCCGCAAACGCGCGCTGCTCCTCGGGCGTCGGCGAGAGCCCAATCAGATCCAGATATACCCGCCGGAGCAGCACCGCTTTCGAGGCCGCGGGCCTCGGTTTTAATCCTCGTGCTTCCTGCTCCGCCGCGATGAAGGCATCCACCGGCGTACGCACCCACTCCGCATGCTTCACGGCGGGAATCGGCGGACGCTGCACTCGCTCAAACGGCTCCCACCGATACGCCGCCAAAAACTTCGCAAACTCCGGCCTGCGCTTCTCCACTTCCGCCAATTGCGCGGGCGTCGGCACCTGTTTCGCATCGCCCGGATTACTTCCCGCCAGGATCTCCGTTTCATTATCCACACCGTCCCCATCGCTGTCCTCGTGCGCCACCATCGCCAGGCGCGACGCGATATCCTTGCGCTTCTCCGCCTGGCGCAATTCCTCCCCTAAAACCCGCAGCCGATCCCCAAATGGATTATGCGGAAACTCCTCCAGCGATGGCGGGTCCTTGACGTCGCTCGGCAAATGACACGTCGTGCATCGATTCAAATCCTTGCCGAGAAACTTCTCATAGTGCCGCTCCAGCGCTGCCTTATTCGCCGGCGTAGCCATTCCGGTGGCCGCGCAGCCCAGCAGCCCGGCGCAAACCCACACCGCTCCACGCACCCACGGATGCCTGGAGAAAATGTTCATGTTCGGGAGGTGTTCATGACGTTCATGGGGTACATTCTTACGCACGGTTTCTTAGGAGTCCGCTGCCGGTCTGGAAGTGGCTGAGGTGTGTGAAATATCGGCCCGCAAGATTTCTCCGCAATGCCCTTGCGATTTTCGTCGCGACCATGGAGAAACCGCCCCCCGAAAAACACGCTACGATTCACTGATGAAAGCCAAAGGAATGAAAGAGGGCCAGTTCCTCGCACTGCTGAAGAAAGTTTTGCCCAAGGCGGCGAAGGACCCGCATTTGGCGACGGAGATCTACAACGAGATCGAGAAGGAAGTGCGCCTGCAGAAGAGCATCGCCGCATTTGAAGACTTCTGTGAAAACGGCGGTTTGCCGGACAATGAGCCGAATACCGTCGCCGAATTTGAGGCGGAATTGGTCCAGAAGTTTGGCGAGGAAAACGTGGAAGTGACGCCCGATGATGAGGGCAAGGGATTGGATGTGGAGATCGTTCTGCCGGACCGCACCTTGAGCTCCGTGGTGAAGGTGGACCCGTCGGTCGCGGAGGAGGAAGTGAAAGTGCCCTTCGTCCCGTTTCCCGTATTTTTGCCCGAGGACCCGGAACTCGTGTGGGTCCTCGCGCGCCAGGAAAACCTCGGCCCCGACGAAGCCGCCCGCGCGCTCGCGCTGATTGAGGAAGAATTTTGGGCGACGAAGAAGGGCCAGGAACTCCAGCGGAAGGGGACCGAGAAGCATTTCTCGGAGTTCATCATCCACGTGCCGGCCTCCTCGTTGAAAGATAGCGGGCTCAAGCGCCACTACAAGACGCCCGAGACCCTGAAGTCGCTCCGCCTGTTGCCCGCCGCCGAAGAAAACGCGGCCCAGCGGGTGGGGGCGTAGATCGGCCGCGTTCGGACGCTGGTCTCAATCCTTCACCGTCGTCCTGAACGCTTACTTTTTCCCGCTTCTGGAGGTTCGACGCTCTTGTTGAGGGCGCGCCACTCTGTCCGGCACTCCGTGAGCGAGTTGCCATACACCGTCGCTCCGCATTTCTCGCAATGAATGCGCATCTGGCCGTCCTCCCGGTCCACCCAGCCGGTGCCGCCGCAATCACATTGAAAATGCCGGTCCATAATATCGTCGTTCTTCTGCGAAGTGCTTCTTTTCCAAAGGTGCGCAAAATTCCTCCAGGCCCGCAACGCTGCATTCGAGGGCGTTTCCGCAGGGAAGGGGACCATGCATAGGACCTAGGTCCGATGGTTGTTGCGCACCTTTTTCCGCATGCTGCGGACTCAATCCTACCCGCTGTGCCTGCGATCATTCAACGTGAAGCCGATGACCTTTACCTGCTGCGCCTCAGCGGCGCTGTGACCAAAGACGAATTTGCCGCCGCGCAAGACGCCGTGGCGCCCGATATCGATGCCGGTGCGAAGCCGCGGATCCTTGCCGTGCTGGAAAACTTTGAGGGCTGGGATCGCAACGCCGCTTGGGGCGACTTGGAGTTCCTTTTCTGGCATAGCGCCGAGATCAGCAAGATTGCCATCGTGGGTGAGCCCCGCTGGCAACATGACACGATGGCCTTTGCCGGGGCGGGCGTGCGTCCGGCGCCGGTGTCCTTCTTCCTGCCCAGTCAAATGGCGGAAGCACGCGCCTGGTTGTCGAAGTAGGTCGCCGCCGTTCCGCCCGGCGCTTTCCGTAACTGCATGGCGGAACTCCTCCCAACGCTGGAAAAGCTTTCGATGCTCGTCTTTCTGGTGGCGAGCAGCTCGGCTGCGGGGCTTGGGTTGACGCCGGCGGCGATCGTCGGTCCGCTGCGCAATACGCGCCTGCTCGTGCTCACCCTCGCATTAAATTTTGTGGCGGCGCCGCTCTTGGCTTGGCTTCTCACTAAGATGCTGCCGCTGGCCCCGGGGCATGCCCTCGGGTTGGTGCTCCTCGGCGGAGCGGCCGGGGCGCCTTTTCTCCCCAAGCTCGCTGCCTCCGCCGGGAGTTCCGTGGCCACGGCCGTGGCGCTTATGATCCTGCTGGTGGCCGTTGCGCTGCTATTCATGCCCTTCGCTCTGCCGCTTATGATTCCCGGGTTTCAGGCTGGCGCATGGGCCATTGCGCGCCCGCTGGTCTTCTTCATGCTCATCCCGCTGCTCGTTGGCATGTTCATCAAATGTAGGACGCGTCTTCCTGCGGAATCTCTGGCGCGGGTGATGGGGCGAATCGGCAGTGCGTGCCTGCTGCTCCTTTTTCTCCTGCTGCTCGTCCTTCATTTTCACGAACTGTGCGGGGTGGTGGGCAGTGGGGCCATCTTCGCCATGACGCTGTATCTGCTCGGCCTCTTCGTGGTGGCCTGGCTGCTTGGCGGTAGTGTTCCGGGCGAGCGCGGGAATCTGGCGCTGGCCACAAGTGCGCGGAATTTTGGCGCAGCGATGGTGTGCGCCGCGGAAAGCTTCCGCGATCCGGATGTGGTGACCATGCTCGTCGTCGGCGCGGTCGTCTGTCTGGTCATTTGCTTTTCGGGAGCCGGCTGGCTGCGAAGAAAAATGGCATCCACATCGGGCTGAACCGCTTATCTTTCGCGCGCAGCACTCACCCGTAGGACCAAGGTCCGATAGCTCGCGCGTGAGCGGGAATGGAAGACTCCGCGCCTGATTTCGCCCCGGTTCCAAAGGCGACTGCTTTCTCTCAAAAACTCACTGCACTACTGCCATGCCTGTTGCCGACTTTAAGACCTATTGCGCCATGCTCGACCGTGCGCGCGCCGGACGTTTCGCCCTGCCCGCGGTCAACGTCACCTCCCTCACCACCGCCAACGCCGTCCTGCGCGGTCTTGCCGAAAGCAAGGCCGACGGGATCATCCAGGTCTCCACCGGGGGCGGCGCCTTTGCCTCCGGCTCTTCGCTGAAAGACATGGCGCTCGGCGCAATGAGCATTGCCGAGCACGTCCATCGGGTAGCATCGCGCTATCACATTTACGTGGCGCTGCATACCGACCACTGCCTCAAGGACAAGCTCGACAAATTTGTCCTGCCGCTCGTCGCGGAGACGGAAAAGCGCCGCGCCGCCGGCCAGCCCAATCTTTTCACCGGCCACATGTTTGACGGGAGCAATCTCTCGCTCCACGAAAACCTCGAAATTTCGGAGAAGCTCCTCGCCCGGTTTGCGAAGAACGACCTCGTGCTCGAAATCGAAACCGGCGCGGTGGGCGGCGAAGAAGACGACGTGGTGGGGGATCACGCGGCCAAGCTGTATACGACGCCCGAGGACACCCTGGAAGTTGCGCGACGGCTGAATCCCATCGGCGGGCGCTACCTGCTGGCTGCCACGTTTGGCAATGTGCACGGCGTCTACAAACCCGGGCACGTAAAGCTCAAGCCGAGCGTCCTGAAGGATTGCCAGGAGGCCGTCGTCAAGGCGCATGGCGAGAAGGCCCGCTTTCACCTCGTTTTCCACGGCGGCTCCGGTTCGGCGCTGAGTGAAATCCACGAGTCGCTCGACTACGGTGTGGTGAAGATGAACGTGGACACCGACATGCAGTACGCCTTCACGCGCGCTGTGGCCGGACACATGTTCAAGAATTATGATGGCGTGCTGAAGGTGGACGGCGAAGTCGGCTCGAAAAAGACCTACGACCCGCGCTCCTACCTCGCGCTCGCCGAAGGCGCGATGGCTGAGCGGGTAAAGCAAGCCGTGAGCGACCTCCGCGGCACCGGACAAACCATGTTCACCGCGTAACCGCCCGTGCTTCCCGCTCATAAAACCAAGATCGTCGCGACGATCGGTCCGGCCTCCGAGTCGCCGGAAATGCTCGGCCGATTAATCCGCGCCGGACTCAATGTCGCCCGGCTCAATTTTTCCCACGGCGACTTTTCTTACCACGGGGAACTGATTCGCCGCATTCGCCAGGCGGCCGCGGCGGAAGATCGGCGCGTGGCCATCATGGCGGATCTCCCGGGGCCCAAGATGCGCGTCGGCAAAATCGATCCGGAACCCATCCAACTCATCCCGGGGGCGCGCTTCACGCTTACCACGGAGGACATCGTCGGCAATGCCGAGCGTGTTTCGATGACGCTGGCCCAGCTTCCACGCGTCGTGAAACCGGGCAACCGGCTCTTCTTGAATGACGGGCTCGTGCAATTGGTGGTGCAGCAGGTCTCCGGCAACGATGTGGAATGTGTCGTGGCCGTGGGCGGCGAATTGCGGTCGCGGAAGGGACTAAACCTTCCGGGCATCGATCTCGGCATCAGCGCTTTTACCGATCGCGATCGCGAGTGCCTGGAGTTTGCGCTGCAGGCTGGCGTGGATGCCGTCAGCCAGTCCTTCGTCGAGCGGGCCAAGGACATCGAAGCCGTGCGCGCTGCCGCCGCGAAGTTTGGCCGTCAGCCTTTCATCATTGCCAAAATCGAACGGTCCGATGCGCTGGCGCATTTCGACGAAATTCTCGCCGCCGCCGACGGCATCATGGTGGCGCGCGGCGATCTCGGCGTGGAGGTGCCGATCGAGGAAATTACGCACACCCAAAAGCAGCTCATTGCCCGAGCCAATCTCGCCGGCAAGCCGGTCATTACGGCGACACAGATGCTCGAATCCATGACGAGCAGCCGCCTGCCTACGCGCGCCGAGGCCACCGACGTGGCGAATGCCATTCTCGACGGCACCGACTGCGTGATGCTCTCGGGCGAATCCGCCATGGGTAAGTTCCCCGAGGAAGCGGTCGCCATGCTCGCGCGCATTGCCGCCTTTACCGAAGCGCATCGTCCGCCCCGCGAAAGCCTCCATAAGCGGCGCGCCGCCGTGCAGGCCAGGGGTGAAGTCACCTCCGCTGATGCCATCGCGGCTATCGTGGAGCAGACGCTCGATACCGTGCCGTGCGATGTCGTCTTCGTCCCGACGCGCAGCGGCACCACTGCGCGCACCATTTCCCGGTGCAAGCCGGACGCCTGGCTGGTGGCTCCGAGCGGAAGTCCCGCGGTCTGCCAGGGACTCGCCTTTTCTTATGGGGTGCATCCGGTGGATCTCGCGGAAGAGCCGGAAGAGTGGCACGGCTTTGCCCATCAATGGCTCCACGAACACGGCATGGATGCGGGGCGGATCATGTTTTTCACCGGGCCTTCTCCTCAGCACCCGCGGGCCAGCCACCGTCTGGAGCTCGTGCGCCTCGCCAACTTATGAAATCCGCCACCACTTGCCTCGCTCTTGCGGCCGCTTCCACGCTCTCCGCTGCTGCGCCCCCGTCCAACAGCGAAGTCGAGGATCTGAAGAAGATGGTGAAGGAGTTGCGCCAGACGGTGAACGCCCAAAACGCGCGGATCGCCGCCTTGGAGAAAGGACAGCAGCAAAAGCCCGCTCCCGCGGTGAAAGCCTCGCCGAATGGCAGCTCCCCCTCGGTCGCGCGTCTGGCTACGCCTACCGCCGAATTGCCCCCGAGCGCCATGCCCAAGAGCAAAGCCGGCGTGCGGGATAACGACGACCTGGCCGATCTCCAGAACGCCGCACCCCGCGCGAACAACGCGCCCATCGATCCCGCGCTGAAGGGCTTCATCGCGATCCCCGGCACAGATACGATGTTCAAAATTGGCGGCTCGGCGCGCATCGACGCGATTGCCGACTTGGCCAACAACGGCAACCCGAATCAGTTCGTTCCCTCAACCATTCCCGTGCCCGGCCAGAGCGGCTCGGATGGCCATGAGCGCAGCACGATCGAAGGGAAAGGCACGCGCTTAAGCCTCGAACTCCGCCGCCCGCTTCCCTTCGACGACACGCTCCGCATCTACAGCGAATACGATTTCTTCGACGACTCGACCTCGAACTCCATGAAGTTCCGGGTGCGGCACTTCTACGGTCAGGCGTATAATTTCCTCATCGGGCAAACGTTCACCGCTTTCATGGATGCCGATGCCTTCCCCGACGTGGTGGACTACCAGGGCCCGAACGGCATCATCAACAAGCGCCAGCCGCAAATCCGCTATACTTATCCGCTGATCGACGGGGATACGAAGTTGCAACTCTTCGCCAGCGTGGAGCAACCGGATTCCAAAATCGATACTGATACGCCGGAGTTCGCCCCCGGATCCTCTCCGCTGAACCATGTTCCGGATGGAGTGGCGGGCGCGCGCTGGGAGGGCCCCGCTGGTCACCTGCAGCTTTCCGGATTGATCCGCGAACTTTCCTACGAGACGGAGCATGGGCCGAAGGAAAACACCACGGGTTGGGGCGTGAATCTGGCCGGCTCGGTAAATGTCTTCGAAAAGGACAAGTTCTCCGCGCAGGTGACCTATGGCGAGGGCATTGCGCGCTATGTGAATGATCTCAGCGGCGAGACGCTCGACGCCGCGCTGGACCACGGCCATTTCGATGCTCTCCCGGTCTTCGCCGTGATGGGCGGCTACACGCACCATTGGAACGACCACTGGCGCTCCACCATCTCGGCCGGCTACGTGCACGTGGACGCGCCTGAATCCCTCGGCGGTTTCGCGATCGACAACACCTTCTACGGGAGCGCGAACCTCATGTGGTATCCGACAAATTCTTTCCGCATGGGCCTCGAATATCTCTACGGCCACAAGGAGACGCTCGATGGCTCCGAGGCCGATGCTCAACGCGTGAACTTCGTCATTCGCTACGACCTCGTGCGCTAACGTCCCACCGACCATGGATCTCAAACTCATCCTCGAATTCCTCGTCATCCTCGGCGCGTTGTTCATGGGCGCCCGCGTCGGCGGGGTCGGCCTCGGCCTGTGGGGCGCAGTGGGCCTGCTCGTGCTCGTCGTTGGTTTTGGTGTCCCGCCCGGCAGTATTCCCGGCGACGTCCTGTTGATTGTGCTCACCGTGATCATGGCCGCTTCATCCATGGAGGTGGCAGGCGGGATCGATTTTTTGGTCCGCGTGGCCGAGAAGATTATTCGGAAAAATCCGAAGCAGGTCACGATTGTCGCGCCACTCGTCACCTACGGATTCACCTTTGCCGCCGGCACCGGGCACATTGTTTATCCGCTGCTCCCGGTCATTTACGAGGTGGCGCACGAGAATGGCATCCGGCCGGAACGCCCGATGGCCATTGCCACGATTGCCTCGCAGCAGGCCATCACCGCGAGTCCGGTTTCGGCGGCGACGGCGGCGATGATCACGATCCTCGCGAGTCACGGTTTGGGGTTGGTGCAGATCCTGTTGATCTGTGTGCCCTCCACGCTGCTGGCAGTGCTGATGGCCGCGTTCGTGCAACTCCGGGTCGGCAAGGAACTCAAAGATGATCCGGAATATCAGCGTCTGCTCGCCTCGGGCGAACTGCAGCCGCCGGGGAAAACGACCGGCACGGAACCGCCCCCGCTGAAGGACGGCGCCAAACTGAGCGCGTGGATCTTCCTGAGCGGCGTCGCGCTCGTGGTGCTCGCGGGAATTTTTAAAGACCTCCGGACCATTGGCGGCGTGGAAGTACCCATGGCCCAAGCGATCGCCGTCGTCATGCTCACGATTGCGGCGGTAATAGTCACCTTGACCAAAATTCCGGTCGGTGACGTCCCGAAGTGCAAGACGTGCCAGTCCGGCATCTCCGCCATCATCGGCATCCTCGGGCTGGCCTGGCTCGGCGACACATTCATGGATGCGAACAGTGAGGTAATTATCGGCGGTCTGAAGAGCATGGCGACCGCGGCACCCTGGACATTTTCCATCGGCCTCTTCATCGCCTCCATGCTGCTCTTCAGCCAGGCGGCCACGGCGAAGACGCTGATGCCGCTGGGGCTTGCGCTCGGCATCCCCGCGCCTCTTCTCATCGGCATGTTCCCGGCGGTGAACGGCTACTTTTTCATCCCGAATTACGGCACGATTATCGCCGCGATGCAGTTCGACCGCACGCGCACCACGCACATCGGCAAGTATCTGCTGAACCACTCCTTCATGCTGCCGGGCATAATCTGCACAATCGGTGCGGTCGGCATCGGCCTGCTCATCGCCTCCTTCTTCTAAACACACACCACGCCCGCCTATGAGCCTCAGTCCAGACACTATCACTCACGCCGCCCAACGCATCGGCATCGCGACGGCGGATCTCGCCGAGCTCGTCGCGCAGGGCGCCGACACCACGTACCAGGCCGGTGATTATCTTTTCCACGAAGGCACGCCCCGCCAATGGCTTGGCATCGTGACCGAAGGCGAAGTGGAGCTCATCCGCGGAGCCCAGGCCCAGACCGTCACGCTCGCGACGATTCTGCCGGGAGCGATGATGAGTGAAGGCGTGATGCTGGATGATTCGGCCCATTCCACCAGCGCCGTCGCCCGCAAAGGCGCGCATGTGTGGCAAATCCCGCGAGCAGCTCTGGAAAAGGTGCGCGCTTCAAAACCGGAAACCTTCTACCGCATCGTCGGTCGCGTCGCCGCCCGCGTGAGCGAGCGCCTGCGACTTGCCACGGAGCGAATTGCCAAGGAGCGCTCCGCCACCGTCGTCTCGGCCGTGCGTACGGAGCACGATTCCCTCGGCGAGCGCGAGATTCCGGATCACGCCTACTACGGCGTGCAGACCGCGCGTGGGATGGAAAACTTCCCGCTCTCCGGCATCCGGCTCTATCATTTCAAGCACTTCGTCCACGCGCTCGCGTATGTGAAGAAGGCCGCCGCCCAGGCGAATAGTGAGCTCGGGGTCCTCGATGCGAAGAAGGCCGACGCCATCGTCAAGGCCTGCGAAGACATTCTCGCGGGCCAGCTGCACGAGCAATTCACCATCGACATGTTCCAGGGCGGCGCGGGCACCTCGACGAACATGAACGCCAACGAGGTCATCGCGAATCGCGCCCTCGAGATCCTCGGCCATCGCAAGGGTGAGTATGAACATCTGCATCCCAACGATCACGTGAACTGCTCGCAGTCCACGAACGATGCCTATCCCACCGCCATCAAGCTCGCGGTCATCCTCACGCTGCGCGACACGCTCACCGCGCTGCGCGAGCTGCAAAAATCCCTCGATGCCAAAGCCCAGGAATTCGCCGACGTGTTGAAAATGGGCCGCACGGAAAACCAGGATGCGGTGCCCATGACTCTCGGCCAGGAATTCAGCGCCTACGCGGTGATGATCGGCGAGGGCATCCGCCACCTCTCCCGCGCGAGCGAGGAATTTCTTTCCATCAATATGGGCGCCACGGCCATCGGCACCGGCATCAACAGCCCTCCCGGCTATGCGTCGCTCTGCACGCGCCGGCTCGCGGAATGCAGCGGCGTGCCCGTCACCCTCGCGGAAAACCTGGTCGAAGCCACGCAGGACTCGGGCGAGTTCGCGCTGATGAGCAGCACCATGAAGACTGCCGCGGTGCAGCTTTCCAAGATCTGCAACGACCTGCGCTGGATGTCCTCCGGCCCACGCTGCGGCTTGTATGAAATCCGCCTGCCCTCCATGCAGCCCGGCTCCTCGATCATGCCCGGCAAAGTGAATCCGGTGATCCCGGAAGTGGTCAGCCAGATCTGTTTTCAGATCATCGGTGCCGACGTCACGGTCTCCATGGCCTCCGAGGCCAGCGAACTGGAACTGAACATGGCCGAGCCGGTCATTGCGTTCAATTTGCTCTTCGGCCTGACCCTGTTGCGCAACGCCGCCATCATCTTGCACAGCCGCTGCGTCGCCGGGATCGAGGCCAATCGCGAACGCTGCCTTGAGTACGTGCGCAACTCGATCGGTCTGGTCACCGCGCTCAACCCGGTGCTCGGCTATGAGCGCAGCGCGGCGATTGCCAAGGAAGCGCTCAAGACGGGCGGCAGTGTCTACGACCTCGTGTTGCAGAAGGGCTGGCTGACCAAGGAGAAGCTCGACGACCTCCTGAAGCCCGAAAATATGACCCATCCGCGGAAGATTTAGGCCCGGCGGGTGAGGGGACTCGCCGCGGGCGGGAACACTTTCACTCATCGACTTCACGCCATGCCCATGAATGCCCACGATCTTGATTTCCTGAAGTCCAGCGTCCCGCTCCTCGCGAGCTTCTCGGACGCGCAGCGCGCAGAACTGGCCCAGGGTTCGCAGATCGAATCCTTCGCCCCCGGCGAGCGCATCGCCCATGCGGGGGATGAAATCCACTTCCTCGGCATTTTGCTGGACGGGAACATCGTGGCGTCCGTCATTGCGGCGAATGGCGATCCGCTGATCCTCGGCCGCCTCGCCGCGGGCGAGACCTTCGGAGAACTCGCCCTGATGAGCGGCGATCCCTTCGTGGCCGATCTCACCGCCGAGATGCACTGCCGCGTGATGCTCGTGCCCCTCACGCTCTTCCGGTCACACATCATGGCCGAGTCGCGCGCCGTGCAGTTTCTCTCGCACAATATCGGCACGCGGTTCCAGCAGGTGATGCAGGATCCGCTGAAGGCCGCCGCGATCCTGCGCAAGGAGGACACCACTGCACTCCTCCAGCTCAAGGGCGAGCGCCCCGAGTGCATCCTGGTGCTCAACTGCGGCTCCTCCTCGCTCAAATACAGCTTCTTCGACACGCAGGACTCCACCCGGCCCGCGCACGGACACATCGAGCGCATCGGCACCACGGGCACCCGGCTCAAGCAAGGCGGCCCCAAAGGTGAGATCACGCGCGAGCTGCCCGCGGGCACCTACGCCGATGCCTTCGCCGCCATGCTCGCGGCGCTCATGGACCACAAAGCCGGCGTGATTCGCGAGGCTGCAACCATCAGCGCCGTCGGCCATCGCGTCGTTCACGGCGGAGAGAAATTCACCAACTCCGTCCTCGTCAACGATGCGGTCCTCGCGGAACTCGATGCCCTCAGCCCGCTCGCTCCGCTGCACAATCCGGTGAATGTCGCCGGCATCCGCGAAGCGCGCCGCGTCTTCGCGGCCGTGCCGCATGTGGCGGTCTTCGACACCGCCTTCCACGCTACGCTCCCGAGCCAGGCGTATCTCTACGGCTTGCCATACGAGCTGCACGAAAAGAGCGGCGTGCGGCGTTACGGCTTCCACGGTTCGTCCCATAATTACGTGACCCTGGCCGCCGCCCAGTTCCTGAAACGCCGTCCGCGCGAGCTGAAAATCGTGAGCTGCCACCTCGGTAACGGCGCATCGCTCTGCGCCATCGACCATGGCCGCTCCGTCGATACCAGCATGGGCTTTACGCCGGCCGAGGGACTCATCATGGGCACCCGCTGCGGCGATTTGGATACCGGCGTCGCTACCTTCCTGGAGCGCACCCAAGGCCTGTCCGCCGCCCAGCTCGATGAGCTGTTGAACAAGAAGAGTGGCCTGCTCGGCCTCTCCGGCATTTCGGGGGATATGCGCGAGATCGAGAAGGCCGCCGACGCTGGTGAGCCGCGCGCCCTCGCCGCGCTCAAGGCCTTTTGCTACCGCGTCCGCAAATACATCGGCGCCTACATCGCCGCCATGGGCGGGCTCGATGTGCTCATCTTTACTGCTGGTATCGGGCAGGGGAGTGCGGGCGTCCGCGCCGCTGCCTTGCAGGGGCTCGCTTGCATGGGCATCCACTTGGATGAGCCGCGCAATCGCGACGTCCGTGGCGGGGGCGAGATTGTCCGTATTTCCACCGATGATTCGCCGGTGACCGTGCTCATCGTTCCCACCGATGAAGAGCGTATGATCGCGCGGGAAACTCTACGCACGCTCAGCCGGGATTACCTCATCCGCGCCAGCGAGGCTTGCCGCACGGAGCCCATCCTCGTCGAAGTCTCTGCGCACCACATCCATCTTTCGCAGCCCGACGTGGAAGCTCTCTTCGGCCCCGGCCACCAGCTTACGAAGCATGCCGACCTCTCACAGCCTGGGCAGTATGCATGCAAGGAGCAGCTCACCATCGTCGGCCCCAAAGGCCGCATCGAGCGCGTCCGCGTCCTCGGCCCCACGCGCAAGGCCACCCAGGTCGAGATCGCAATGACCGAGCAATTCAAGCTCGGCATCCATCCGCCCATCCGCGAGTCGGGCGATATCGCCGGCTCACCCGGTTGCACGCTGGAGGGTCCCGCGGGCAGTGTAGCCATTGAGAAAGGCGTCATCTGCGCCCTGCGCCACATCCACATGACGCCCGCCGATGCTCTCCGCTATGGGCTCAAGGACAAATGCACGGTCCGCGTCCGCGTGCCGGGCGACCGCGAAATGGTCTTCGGTGACGTGCGCATCCGCGTGGATCCCAATTTCGCCCTCGCCATGCACATCGATACGGACGAAGCCAACGCCGCCAACCTCCGCAACGGTGCCCAGGGCTTCATCGATCGCATCCAGCAGGAGGACTGAGACCCTCGATAGGACCAAGGTCCGATAGAGCAGGCTCCCGGGAGAGAGGGAAAATGCGCCTCGTTTGCCACCGACATTCATCGCCCTGGAACCTCCTGCACCTCCATGCGCCGTTCACTCCGCCTCACCTCATACCTGATCAGCTCGGCCGCGTTCTGCGGGCTTCCGGTCCACGCCGCCGACCCCGAGTTGGAAGCACTCAAAGCCGAACTCAACGCGCTCAAGACAAACTACGAATCCCGCATCGAAAGGCTCGAAAGGAAGATCGACTCCCTGGAGTCGGACAACGCGCACTTGAAGGAGCAAGTGACGGCGCCGCTCCCCACCCGATCCGCGCCCTCGCCGGAAATTGCCGCGATGAACCAGCGACTCACGGAGCTCGAACTCGGCCGTGGAAAACCTTCCACGCAGGCCATCGCGGCCTCGAGGCGCGCCGCCGCCAATGCGGAGGCCATCGAGAACATCGAAAGGAAACTGCAAGCCGATGCCACGGAAACCCGCGACCGCTACCGCAACGACACCGGCTGGCCTTTCGATGTCTCCAAGCTCTACGATCTGCCGCGCCCGCTGGAATTTCACGGCTACCTGCGCTCCGGGTTTGGCCTGAATGGCGAAGGTGGAAAGATGGAAGCCTTCAAGGCACCCGGCGCCGGTGCAAAGTATCGCCTCGGCAATGAGTCCGACACCTACGGTGAAATCGGCCTGACCAACAACTGGCTGCGCCTCGATGATCCCACGCTCTCGCCCTACGTCCGCTCCACCGTGATGGTGTCGTACAGCACGGGTGAGAACTTCAGCTATGATTCGCTGAACAATCAGGCCCAGGGCAATGACTTTGCTCTCCGCCAGGCCTTTGTGGAAGCCGGCAACGTGATCCAGAGCGCGCCCGATATTCGCTTTTGGGGCGGCCAGCGCTACTACCAGCGCCACGACATCCACATCAACGATTTCTACTATCTCGATATGAGTGGTTACGGCGCGGGTGTGGAGGACGTCCCGCTCGGCAATTTCGGCAAGCTCTCCCTCGCGTGGCTCGGCGGCAGCGTCGACCACTACCAGACCGACAACGGCAACGTGGCCAAGCAGAACATGGATCTGCGCATCTCCGACATCAAGGTGCCACTCGGAAAACTCGCGCTGTGGTTCGACTACGCGAGCACCAAGGGCGGCGAGGTGCGCGACGTCTTCAATCCCGATGGCAGCAAGTTCGACGCGCAAAGCTCCAGCGGCTGGGCCGCGGGTCTCATTCATCGCACCGGGGAAAAAGCCTTCCTCGGCGGCTACAACGAATTCACGGTGCAATACGGCACCGGCGCCGCCTACAATTTCGCGAGCACGCTCGACGCCTCCGGCCCGGACCTCGACAGCGCCTCCCGCTTCCGCGTCACCGATCACTTCACCATCCAGCCCTCGCCGCATTTTGCCATGCAGACGGTCGGCCTCTATGAGGACACCAAATTCGGCGGCCCCAACTCACGTCAGCGCTGGGCCTCGGCCGGCATCCGACCTGTCTACTTTTTCAACGACCGCTTTAGCATCGCGTTGGAAGCGGGTGTGGATTGGGTGGACAGCCAGCCGCTCGGCACCGATGGCCATCTCTGGAAAGTCACGCTGGCTCCGCAGCTCTCGCGCGGCGGCGAATTTTTCAGCCGTCCCGTCCTCCGCGCTTTCGTCACCTACGCCAAGTGGAGCGACGAGTTCAAAGGCATGGTCGGCGGCACGGCGTATGAAAATGCCACCGATGGCCTCTCCTTTGGCATGCAGGTGGAAGCTTGGTGGTAGTCGTCTTTTTCAATCCGCGCGGCCCGCGTTTTCCATATGTCGAAATTGCAACTGCTCGCTCCGCTCTCCGGCCAGGTCTGGCCGCTGGAGCGCATCCCGGACCCGGTCTTCTCGCAAAAGCTCGTGGGCGATGGTCTCTCCATCGATCCCACCAATAACCTTCTCGTCGCGCCTTGTGCTGGGGAGGTTTCGACGGTGCACGCGGCCGGCCATGCCGTGACCCTGCGCACGGCGGAGGGCGCCGAGATTTTGCTGCACATCGGTATCGATACGGTGTCTTTGAAAGGCGAAGGATTCCGCCCGCGCGTGCGCGCCGGCGACAGAGTTTCCGCGGGAGCGCCCCTGATCGAGTTCGACCTCGATTTCCTCGCGACCCACGCGAAGAGCCTCCTTACGCAGGTGGTCGTGACCAATAGCGAACGCGTCACCGCCTGGGATCGCGCGAGCGGGACAGTCGCCGCTGGCCAGGATGCGCTCCTCACGCTGACACTCGGTGCGGAGGATTCCGGCCCGGCTGCCGAAGCCGGTGAAACCGTTACCTCGGACGCCATTCTCATTCCCAATCCCACCGGCCTGCATGCGCGCCCCGCGGCCGTGCTCGCGAATCTCGCCAAGGGCTTTCGTTCGACCATCAAGCTCCAGCTGGGCGACCGCCAGGCCAATGCCCGCAGCGTCACGGCCATCATGGCGCTGGAAGTAGGGAAGGGGGCCTCGGTCCGCCTGATCGCCAGCGGCGCCGACGCGAAAGCCGCCATCGCGAAGCTCGCGCCCGTTATGGCCGCCGGCTGCGGCGATGAAGGGTGCGCCCCGGCTCCCGCGCCCGCCACCACCGCCATGGCGCCGGAAGCGGCTCCGGCTCCGCGTCGAAAATCGAGCGATCCCAATGTTCTCATCGGGGTCTCATGTTCGCCCGGTCTCGCGGTCGGCAACGTCTTCCAATTGCGGCGCGAAGAAATTTCGGTGACCGAGGCCGGAGCCGGAGTGGATGCCGAGCGCCGTCGTCTCGCGAGTGCCATGGAGACCGCCAAGGGCCAGCTAGCCGCGCTCCGCGCTCAACTCCACGCCAAGGCCGATCCGGCCAAAGCTGCGATCTTCGCCGCCCACGAGGAGCTCGTCGACGATCCGGACCTGCTCGAAATCGTCGAGTCCGCGATGGCGAAAGGCAAGAGCGCCGCGTTTGCGTGGAAGAAGGCGGTCACCGCCCATGCCGATCGCCTTGCCGCCTTGCGCAATCCGCTGCTCGCTCAGCGTGCGAATGATCTCCGCGACGTCGGCCTCCGCGTGCTCGCCCTCGTCACGGGCACCGAGCTGAAGGCCCCGGAGTATCCTCCCAATACCATTCTCATTGCCGAGGACCTGGCTCCCTCCGACACCGCCGCGCTCGATCGCACCCGTGTCATGGGCTTCTGCACCACCCGCGGCGGCGCCACCTCCCATGTCGCCATTCTCGCCCGTTCGCTGGGCCTGCCCGCACTGGCCGGCATTGAGCCCGCCGCGCTCGAAGTCCCCAACGGCGCCTCCGTCATTCTCGATGGCGCCAGGGGCACGCTGCAGCTGCATCCCGCACCGGATGCGATCACGCGTATCCGCCAGGCGCAGGAGCGAGCCGAGCAGCGGCGCCAAGACGATCTTTCGCACGCGCTGGAGTCCGCCGTGACCCGCGACGGCAAGCGCATCGAAATCCTCGCGAACATCGGTGGCCTCAAGGATGCCACCCAAATCCACAACCTCGGCGGGGAAGGGGTCGGGCTCTTGCGCTCCGAGTTTCTGTTCATGGAGCGCACCACTGCGCCCACGGAGGATGAACAGTTCGAAACCTACAAAGGCATCGCCGAAACGCTCGGCAAAGAGTCGCCGCTCATCATCCGCACCCTCGACGTTGGCGGCGACAAACCGCTCGCCTACCTGCCGATTCCAAAAGAGGATAATCCGTTTCTCGGCGAACGCGGCGTGCGCGTCGGCCTCGACCGCCCGGACATCCTTCGCACCCAGCTCCGCGCCATCCTGCGCGCCGCGGCCTTCGGACGGATCAGCGTGATGTTCCCGATGATTGCCACGCTGCAGGAGCTGCGCGACGTGAAAGCCATGCTTGCGGAGGAGGCCAATCGTCTGGGTGTCGCCCCGATTCCCACCGGCATCATGGTGGAGGTGCCCGCCGCCGCCGTGATGGCGACGCAGTTTGCGCGCGAGGCGGACTTCTTCTCCATCGGCACGAACGACCTGACGCAATACACACTCGCGATGGATCGCGGCCATCCCAAGCTGGCGCCGTACGTGGACGGCCTCAGCCCGGCCGTGCTGCACTTGATCGATCGGACCGTCCGCGATGCCCACGCCGCCGGCCGGCGGGTTGGGGTGTGCGGTGGCATTGCCAGCGATCCTTGCGGCGTCCCCATCCTCGTTGGCCTGGGCGTCGATGAGCTCAGCATCAGCCTGCCCGCCATTCCCACGATTAAAGCGCAAATCCGCACGCTGCAGTTCGAAGCCTGCCGTGCCCTCGCGGCAAAAGCCCTCGCCGCCGAGTCCGCCGCCGAGGTTCGTGTCCTCCTGCCTGAAACCGAAATTTAACCGCCATGGCTCTGTTCAAAAACGCATTTTCCCTCCTCCAGAAAATCGGCAAATGCATGATGCTGCCGGTCTCCGTCCTGCCGGTCGCCGGCATTTTGCTCGGCGTCGGCAGTGCCAATTTCTCGTGGCTGCCAGACATTGTTTCCCAAGTGATGGCCGCCTCCGGCAACGCTGTCTTTGCGAATCTGCCGCTGCTCTTCGCCATCGGCGTGGCGATCGGCCTCACGGAAAACGACGGCGTCGCCGCGCTCGCGGGCACCGTCGGATTTGTGGTCTTCCTCGCCGCCATGGGGATTTGCGCCAAGCTTCGCGGCATCGAGACCGTGTCCATCATGGGCATCCCGTCGATCGAAACCGGGGTCTTCGGCGGCATCATCGTCGGTCTGATCGCCGCCGCCGTCTTCAATCGATTTTATAGGGTCCAGCTTCCGGCCTACCTCGGCTTTTTCGCGGGCAAACGTTCCGTCCCCATCATCACCGCTTTCGCCGTCATCATCGCTGGCGCCACCCTCAGCTTCGTCTGGCCGCCTATCGGCAAAGGCATCGATAGCTTTTCGCACTGGGCCGTCCACGGCAGCCCCGCGCTCGCCTTCAGCATCTACGGCGTGGTCGAGCGCGCGCTCATTCCCTTCGGTCTGCATCACGTGTGGAATGTGCCCTTCTTTTTCCAGGCGGGGGAATACACCGACCCCGCCACCGGAGCCGTCGTGCACGGCGAAATCGCCCGCTTCATCGCCGGCGACCCCACCGCTGGCAACATGACCGGCGGCTATCTCTTCAAAATGTGGGGCCTGCCCGCAGCCGCCGTCGCCATGTGGCGCACGGCCCGTCCGGACCAGCGACAGAAAGTCGGCGGCATCATGATTTCCGCCGCGCTCACGGCCTTTCTCACCGGCATCACCGAGCCCATTGAGTTTGCCTTCCTCTTCGTGGCGCCGCGGTTGTATCTCGTCCACGCGCTGCTCTCCGGCGGCGCCTACTACCTCTGCATCGTGCTCGGCATTAAGCACGGCTTCACCTTTTCGCACGGGCTCATCGACTACATCGTCCTCTTTCCCAAATCTCACGGCGCCCTGTGGCTCTTCCTCCTCGGCCCGATTTGGGCAGGCCTTTACTACTCGGTCTTTTCGTTCTCCATTCGCCGCTTCAATCTCCTCACCCCCGGCCGCGAGCCGGAGGAGGAATCCACGAAAACTGTGCGCGCGGCCAGCGGCGATCACTTCGCGCTTCAACTCGTCCGCGCCTTTGGTGGCCGGTCCAATATCGATAGCCTCGATGCCTGTATCACGCGCCTGCGCGTAAAGCTGGTCGACGTGAGGAAAGCGCAGCCCGACAAACTCAAGGCGCTCGGCGCGGCCGGCGTGATCGTCGTCGGCGACGGCATGCAGGCCATCTTCGGCACGCGCAGCGAAAACCTGAAAACGGAGATGCAAGACTACCTCAAGACCGCCGGCCCCGAAGCCGACGAAGTCGAGCCCGCGTCTCCCGTCAAGGCCCGTGCTCCGGCCGCTCTCGAGCCGCCCCTGCGCGATCCCGACGCCGCTCGCAAAGCCAGCGCCTTCATCGCCGCGCTCGGCGGCAAAGCCAACATCGTCCGCGTCGACGCCTGCGCCGAGACGCGCCTCCGCCTCGTTGTCCGCGACGAACAACAAATCGGCGAAGCCGCCCTCAAAACGGCCGGCATCGCCGCTCTCGTCAAGCTGCCCGACAAAACGCTCCACCTCCTCGCCGGCCTCAACGCCGATCAATACGCGGCCGAAATGCGCGGCCAGCTCGCCGCCTGATATACGCCTTTTAGCGGCGAGAAGAGGGCGGGGAATGTTTGGAATCAAATCATTGCCCCGCGCAAAAATGTCGAGTAGACCGATATCTGGATTAATGAAACGTCTTCTTCCGGTTGCCCTAGCTCTGCTTTTCGCCGCGTGCGCTTCCGAGTCGCCGTCCACTCCGGCGAAACCGGCCACGCCTGCCGCTTACGCGAACCCCGACGAGTCCGCCCGCCTGCGCAATGAAGCGCGCGCCAATTTCGAACGCCTCCGCCAGCAGCAAACTCCATCCGGCTCGCTGCCCGCCGTGGGCGAAGGTCCCCAGGTGGTGAAATCCGAGCCTTCCCGTTCGGTTTTGGTCGCACAGAGCGTCCCATCCCATGAGCCGCGCCGCCACTGGACGCTTGCCGAAGCTCGTTACGCCCTCCAAATCGGCAAATCTCCCGCCGACCTCACACCCGGCGAACGCGCCGTCGCCCGCAGCGAGTAAGCTTGTGGTAGAGGTATAGGCGCAGTTTCGCTTAGAAACTCCGCACCATCTCCAGCAACTCGCGCAGCTTCTCATCCGCCTTCTGCTTCGTCAGTCGCGGGAATTTTCCTCCGAGCAGGATGAAATCCGCATTCCGCGTGAGCATCAACTTGTCCTCTTTCACCTCGATGACCGCGATCTTCCGCGCCGCGGCGCTGATTCGCAGTTCTGTGAGCAGTAATAAATTTTCCACGGCAGCCGGCATGCGTCCATACCGGTCGCGCCATTCCTTGCGCAGACTGTCGAGCGACTCCTGCGTGGCCACTTCATTGATGCGCCGGTAGGCCGCGATACGCTCCGGTGTTTCCGAAATATAGGCGAGTGGGATGAAGGCCGCCGCGGGTTCGGCTGGGGAGGGGAGTGCGGGCATCGCCGGCACTGGCAGCCGCCCTTTGCCCTTTCCGGGTTTCGGCGGAGGCGCGACCGGCTTGGGCGCCGTGCTGTATTCCGCTTCTCGCTGCACCACAAAATCCAGCTTGAGTCCGACCTCCAGTCGATGCCGCCCGCGCTGGCCTTTCAGCTTCGCAATCGCCTGGCGCAGCAGCGCGCAATAGAGGTCGAAGCCAATGGTCACGATGTGCCCGCTCTGCGCGGTGCCCAGGATGTTGCCCGCCCCGCGAATCTCCAGGTCGCGCATCGCGATTTTGAAGCCCGCGCCCAGCGAGCCGTATTGCTTGATCGCGTTGATCCGCTTCCGCGCTTCGCCCGCGCTCACCATGTCGCGCGGCAGCATGAGATACGCATACGCCTTGTGCTGCGCCCGCCCCACGCGGCCGCGGAGCTGATACAGGTCCGCCAGCCCGAAGCGATCCGCGCGGTCGATGATGATCGTATTCGCATTCGGGATATCCACGCCGCTCTCAATGATCGTCGTGGCAATCAGCACATCCGCCTCGCCGTTCACGAACTGATGCATCACGTCCTCGAGGTCGTGCTCATCCATCTGCCCGTGCCCGACGATTACCTTCGCCTGCGGGCAGAGCATCTTGATTTTCTTCGCCACCGTTTCGATGTCCCCGACGCGGTTGTGCAAAAAGTAAACCTGCCCGCCCCGATGCAGTTCGCGGTTGATCGCCTCGCGAATGATCCGCTCGTCGTACGGACAAATGAGCGTATCCACCGGGATGCGGTTGGCCGGCGGCGTCTCGATCGTGCTCATGTCCTTCGCCCCCATGAGTGACATGTAGAGCGTGCGCGGAATCGGCGTGGCCGAAAGTGTCAGCAGGTCCACCAGCGGCCACATCTCCTTGAACTTCTCTTTGTGCAGCACGCCGAAGCGCTGCTCCTCGTCCACCACCACTAGCCCCAAATTCTTGAACGACACGTCCTTCGAAATCAGCCGGTGCGTGCCAATGACGATATCCACGCTCCCATCCATCACGCCCTTGAGCGTCTCGTTCTGCTGCGCCCGCGTGCGGAAGCGGCTGAGCATCCCCACTGTTACTGGGTAGTCGCTCATCCGCTCGCGAAAATTGCGATAATGCTGCTCCGCCAGCACGGTCGTCGGCACGAGCAGCGCCACCTGCTTGCCCGCCGTCACGGCCTTGAAGGCCGCGCGAATCGCCACCTCCGTTTTGCCAAAGCCCACGTCGCCGCAAATCAGCCGGTCCATGGGCTGTTCGTGCTCCATGTCAGCCTTGGTGTCGGCGATGGCGGTGAGCTGATCCGGCGTCTCCTTGTAGAGAAACGAGGCCTCGAATTCCCGCATCCATTCATTGTCCGGCGGAAACGCATAGCCCTGTTGCATCTCGCGGCGCGCGTGCAGTTCCAGCAGCTTGCCCGCGTAATCAAAGACCGCCTTCTCCGCCTTTTTCTTGGCATTGGCCCAGGCTGCATCGCCCAGTTTGCTCAGCGGCGGATTCCGTTTGCCGATGCCCACGTAGCGGGCCACGAGGTAGCTCTGCTCCAGCGGAACGTACAACCGCGCGCCCTCGGCAAACTCCAGCACCAGCACGTCTTCGTTGCCCACCTTGCGCAACTCGTGAAACCGCGCGATCCCATGTTCGAGGTGCACCACGAGCTCGCCGTCGATGAGCTCGCTGAAATCGATCTGCTGCCGATGCGCCACCTCGCGCGATTTCCGCAGTGCCAGGCGGCGAGAGCGCGTATTTTGGTAGCGGCCGAAAATCTCCGAGTCGCTCAGCGCGGCCACCTTGCCCGCCGGGTACGTAAAGCCCCGCGCCAGCGTGCCGGTGACCAACCGCACCGCATCCGCTTCCATCGGCGGCAGCAGCTCGCGCAGGCGCTCGGCCTCGCCCTCGTTGTTGCAGAAGACAAAAACGCTCCAGCGCTGCCCACGCCACTCCGAGAGCTGGCCAAAGAACCGCTCCCGCTTGATCTCATCCACGACAAAATCACCCGCCGCGAATTCCCCGAGCCCGTGATCGAAAAACGCCGTGGTAAAATCCTCCGCCGTGGGCGACACGCCGTCCTCCGGCAACATCGCTTTGTCCCAGTGGTCATCATTGGCGATGCGCACCGTGGCCTCATCCCACCCCGCATCCACGTTCACCGTCACATCGCCCTTGCTCAGGTAGTCGCGGAGCTGCGTTTCCCGTGGGTCCGACTCACCAAGCAGGAACGTGCAGTGGTTCAGTTGCTCCACGCTCGTTTGCGCATCGAGGTCGAATTGCCGGATGCTTTCCAGTTCATCGTCAAAAAACTCCAGCCGCACCGGCAACGCATGGTGAAAGCTGAAGACGTCGACGATGCCGCCACGGATGGCAAATTGCCCGCGCGCCGTGACCTGCGGCACATGCTCATAGCCCACGTCTGCGAGCTTCTTTAGCAGCACATCGCGGTCGCATCGCTCGCCGCGGGTGAGCCGTAGCTCCAGCTTTCGGATGGCCTCCGGGTCGGCCACCTTCTCTTCCAGCGAGGCCCGCGTGAGCACCACCACGGGCGCACCGCTGCCGGCGCGGCCGCTTTTCAGCTGGCCATCCGCGTTTCCCGCCAATCGCTGAATCACCGATAGCCTTTCCGCCAGCAGCTCCGGATCGGGCATCGCCCCTTCCACGGGCGCCACCTCCATCTCGGGAAAGAAATCCGCCTCCGGGTACCATTGCAGCAGCTCATTATGCAGCCGTTCCTGGGCTCGCACATTGGCGCACACCAGCCACACCCGCGTTCGCGCCGCCTTGGCCAGAACCGCGCACAGCGCCGCGTGGGCATTCTCCACCACATGGCCAAAGTTGACCTCCTTCGCCTCCGCCGCGGCACGAAGCTTCGCCCCGAGCGCCGGCTCCCGGGTGATGGCCTCCAGCAACTCCAGCGGGCGCGACAACATCAGATCGGCCAACAAAACCCGAACTGCCGCACGGCGCAAATCAATCCGTGCGTCTGCCGCCCCGCGCGCAGGATTTTCCTGGAGGCTGGATTGCGGGTCCAATGTGGCTCCCGACTCCGCTCGGGAGTTTGAGGTATCGCGTGGAGCGGTGAACGTGGGACGGGTTTTTAGCGAGGCACGAGCACAACCCGTCGTGGGCGAGCGCAGCAAGGCGGTGCGGAGCGCAAACGTCTTTTGGCTCACCTAACATCCCTGCCGTGACAGACTACTAGCTCTACGGCGATTTCTGCAGCGTGAAACTACTGCCATCCGGGCGCTGGATGGTCACCGCACTGTCAGTAATATCAGTCACGCGGTAGGGGTGGTCGGATTCTGGAGGAAGCGCAAAGGATTCGCTTTCGCCCTTGGTCATCGTCGGCGTCGGCGACTGCCCCGGGAGCGCCCAGTGGTAGCTCAGCACCGCACGTCGCTCTGGGACGTCCATGGTCTTGCCGAGCGGCAGCACCAGTTTGCGCCCGCTCGTTTGGTGCACCAGCGTCAGCTCCGAAACATCGCGCTTCGTTCCGTCCCGTCCGGGCTCGGATTTTTCTTCGAGCGAGGCGATTTTGTACGGCGTCCCGGGAATGTCCCCGCCGATGTTCCCATAGAAACTGCGCACACCCCGCAGCGAGGTATTCACCACCACCCAGTTTTGGTCCGGGCGCGCGGTGAAGGTCAGCTGCAGGGGCGCGCTGGTGATGCGGTCCAGCGCCAATTGCGTATCATAGGGCGGATGCGATGTTGCATCAGCCGGATTGGTGGAATCATCCGTCAGCACCTGGCCATCCGCCCCCAGTGCGGGCTTTTGGTGCGCATCGAGATGCGACTTCTTGTCCGCGCCGAGCCACTCGTCCAGCACCCTGAAACCATCCCGATCCGGATCGGCCTGCAGGATGTTGGGATCGTGGTAGTCGAGCCCATGCGCCTTCAGCCATCGATTCGGCACTGGCGGGTGAAACATCGCGTCGTCGGGCGATTCCAGCCGTGTCCCGGATTTGATTAATTCCCGGCTAACGAACAGTGAGCCTCCCCGGGTCGTTGCATCCCACACCGCCGGCACGGCGGCGATGGCGGACGAAAGGCTGGCCACCGGCTCAAAAGTCGCCAGCGCCGGAACGACGGCGGGTGGCAAGGGAGGGAGCGTCTGGAGCGCATGGCGCTGATGGAGAAGGGAGACCGTGGAAACACCGAGTCCCAGTGTGACGACGGCGAGGGCAAATTGGGCGGGATGCTGTTTAAGCCAATTCATGCTCGCAGCATAGGGGCGGGGCCGGATTTCCCAAAGTTAAGCCCCTGTGAGCAATCCCATCTCACAGAAAATCCATCCACTTCTCGCCGCCGCCTACCGCGGAAAGAGCGTGGTTAAGGCTTCTGCTTCGCCCCGAGTTCGAAGCGCGTCTGCTCCGTGCTTTCGATTACCACGACTTGAGATTCGTGGATCTTGATGTGCACCGTGCCGAATTTCAGGGCGCGAATCTTTTCAATGATGACGCGAACCCAGGCTTGTTCGCGCTCGTCGAGATGCAGTGGTGGCGGCGTGGAACTCATGAAAGGACGATTAGAGGTCGGCGGCGAAGGAGATGAATTTCCGGTACTCGGCGATGATGGCTTTCAGCGCGAGGGTGAAGGCCTTCCGCTGGTCGGCAATCGGCGTGAGCGCCGGGCTTTCGAGAATGATTTCAAACGGCTGCGGCCGGTGGCTCCGCGGCGCGCTGAGAATTCCGTCAAAGGAATCGTGGATGATCCCGTTCACCGCATGAAAGCCATCGATCATCGCCCGGGAATCGCGGGCCTGCGCCTGCTCCGCGGCCGCGAGGGCGGGGGAGAGCAATTGCGAGGCGAGCACCGAACCGCGCGCGTAGCCATAAAACCCCGCGCACGTGTCGTCGCTGTGGAGCGAGATGATGCCATCGAAATGGCGGCTCGAGAGCTCGCGCTCCAGCAACTGCACCTCCGTCGCCGGCGAGTTCTGCCAAAACTGGCGGTTGAGATCCAAGCCGGCCGCCGACTCGCGCGTTCCCCGCAGATAGCCGGTGGGATTGCATAACGGGTAAAGGCACAACTCGAACCCGCGGCCCAGTTCCGGGTCCTCATCGAGCTCGCGGACAAAATCCATCAACCCCAGCACGCCGGCCGGCTCGTCGCCGTGGATGCCGGCAAAGATGCCCACTTTGATACGCTGCTTTTTCAGCGGGGTGCGCTGGAAGAAGAAGCGGGGCAGGAAGTGCCGCTCGCCGCTGTCTTCCCAGCTGCCGAGGCTGTCGGCGATGAGGCATTTGGAATACAGGACCTGCGTCAGCAGGGGCAGAATGAGTTGTTTGACCGAGAGTTGACGGCGCAGCGCGATGGCCTGGCCGACGAGCGCGGCGGCATCGCGCACCTTTTGGCGGGCGTGATCCTGAAGCACGGGAAATTCGAAATGTTGGGCGATGCTGGCGCTCATGCGTTAATCTATACTGAATAGATGTAGTTAAGACACAGCAAGGTATCGCGGCAAGGATTATTTTGGGATGGGACGATCTTTCTACGAAGTGGGCGAAAGAGGGAGCGGAGTTGTCGCCTGGCATCTGTTTAGCCATCGAAGAACCAGCCGAGGCGCTTGGCTTCAAAAATCACGAGGCGCACGCCCCCCTTGGGTAAGCGGGCGGAGCGAGGAGCAAGGAGGGCACGCGCCTCTCCATTCGGCTATCAAACGCCTGACGGGCCCGTTCAGCGGCTAAATAAATACGCAATCTATAAGGGAGGAAGCAGCCAGAGAAGATGCCACCATTTGGCCGGCGGCCGCCGGCCAAAATCTTCGCCGCCGGCACGGGAGTAAATCCCGCTGGCAGCCGCCAAAAGCGCTATTTTCCGAGGCTGGGCGTAATTCCCAGCGCGCTCAAAAAGCCGTTCGCCGGGTCGGCGACGCGCTTACGCGGCCGGTCCTTGGCCGTCTCCTTGGCCTTGAAGGGCAGCGGCGCATTATCCCGCCGGATCTTCCGCAGCGTCACCTCCACCACGTCCTGCAAAGTATAGCGGTCGAGAATCGCGGAAATGGCGTTGCGCACGTCAATCATCAGCATTCGCAGACCGCAGTGCTCTTCGTCCGGGCAGGTGCAGCGGGCGTACTCCGTCTCGCTCGCGCAAGCGATGGGCGCCAACCGGCCGTCGATGAGCCGGACCAGCTCGCCCATGCGGATTTTCTCCATGGGCTTGGAGACCGCATAGCCGCCCATCTTGCCCCGCTGGGTTTCGATGTAACCGGCTTCGCGCAGCTCCAGAAGGATGCGCTCGACAAATTTCAAGGGGAGATGGTTGCTCTGGGCGAGTTCCGAGACGGGGACAATGCCTTTGCCCAGGGCCTTGGCGAGGCCAAGCTGGATCATGGCGCGGAGGGCGTACTCGCCCTTCTTGGTGAGAGTCATCTTAAAGGGGTTAATAGATTAGAAGGGTGGGAATTGTCAACGTGGCAGCGTCACTCCTCTCCAAGCGACCACGCCGTTTCCTTAAGCTCGTCAACTTTTGCGGCGTTGCCAGGCCCCCCGATTTCTCTCCAAACTGTTCAGTCCTCATGTTTGCGGCGACACTTCAAATCATCCACCCCGGATGGACCTACCTCATTTTCGCAGGAATCACGGTTCTCGTGTTCGGGCTGCTTCAGTGGGGCCTGCGGAGCTGGCGTCGGGCGTCGCTCCCGTGGCCCGTCTGGGGGCTGCTGGCCGCCATTCTCATCGGCGGGTGGTGGGCGGCGCAGGAGGCCTGCGATGAGATGCGCACCCGGATTGCGCGTCTCCTCAATATCCTGGCTCCCACCTACGCGCAGGAGCTGGCGCGGATGGGGCACGATAAAATCACCCTCGAAACCAAGCCCGACGATCCGCGCTACCTCGAAATGATCGAGACCTTGAAGCGCTGGCAGATCGCGAATCCTTTTGCCCACGACATTTACACCATCCGCCGAACTGCCGACGGCAAACGTCGGCTAATCGTCGATGCGGAGACCGACTACAATCGCGACGGCGTCTTCTCCGGCCCCAACGAAGAGCGCACGCCCATCGGCAAGGAATACGATGAGGACGACGCCGGCCTCGATGAAGCGCTCAACGCCCGGGCCAATTTCGACGAGCAGGTCGTGCAGGACGAATGGGGCATCTGGGTGGGCTCCTGGGCACCCATTGTCATTGATGGCAAAGTCGACGGCGTGGTCGGTGTGGACTACGACGCCAATCTTTACGCCAGCATGATTGGTTTCGCGAATTCGGCGGCCATCCAGCGACTGGCCTTGATGGCTTTCGCTCTCGCCGTTGGCGGTGCGGCCTTTGCGCTCCAGCGCGCGGACGTGGTGCGCCGGACGGAGATGGAAGCGCGTTCCCGCCAGGCCGAGGAACGCATGCTTCTCACCGTGCGCAAACTCCCGCTTGGCTTTGTGGAATGGAACGCGAAGGCGGAAGTGGTGGCTTGGAATCCCTCCGCGGAACGCATTTTCGGCTACAAAGCGAACGAAATCCGTGGACAGGCGGCCATTGCCACCATCGTGGCGCCCGGTTCCCGCGACCACGTGCACAAGCTGTGGGAAAATCTCATGCGCCAAACGGGCGGCACGCACAGCATCAATGACAACGTGACCAAGGACGGTCGGACGATTGTCTGCGAGTGGTTCAACACGCCGCTGGTGAGCGCCGATGGCAAGGTCATCGGCGTGCTGTCGCTGATGCAGGATATCACCGAGCGGGTGAACCTGGAGAAGCACGTGCAGCAGGCGCAGCGCCTGAATGCCGTGGGGCAGCTCGCCGCCGGCATCGCGCACGATTTCAACAACATCCTCACCATCATCACCGGCCACGCGGGGCTGTTGCTCGGGCTGTCCGGCATGCCGCGCGAGGCGCTGCCGGAGTTGGAGCGCATCGAGGAGGCCGCCCTGCGCGCAGCCCGGCTCACCCGCCAAATGCTCGCCTTCAGCCGGCAGCAGGCCATGTTTGCCCGGCCCCTGTATTTGAAAGACGTGGTGACCAGCTCCGCCACGATGCTCACCCGGGTGCTCGGCGTGGATGTCACGCTCAATGTCCAATGCGGCGATGAGTCCACGGCCATCGAGGGCGACCCGGCCATGCTCGATCAGGTGCTGACCAATCTCGTCCTGAATGCGCGCGATGCCCTGCCACGCGGTGGCGCGATCAACGTCGCGGTGGAGGTGGTGGATATTTCGGAGGATGCCGTCAGCGCGGACCCCGATGCGCACCGCGGCCTCACGGTCCGGTTGACGGTCAGCGACAACGGGACCGGCATTGCGCCCGAGCATTTACCGCGCATCTTCGAGCCGTTTTACACGACCAAGCAAATGGGGAAGGGGACTGGGCTCGGCTTGTCGGTGGTGCACGGGATCGTCAAGCAGCATCACGGCTGGATCGAGGTGCAGAGCACGGTCGGCAAAGGGACCACCTTTCACCTGTACTTTCCGCCCACCTCCAAAAAGCCGGACTCGGAGATTCCCGCCGGCGAAGCCACACCGCTGCCACCCCAGCAAACCCAGCGCAAGACGGTCCTCGTGGTCGAGGATGAGGCCATCGTCCGCGAGCTCGCGCGCATGATTCTTGAGCGCGAAGGTTACGAGGTGCTGGAGGCGGAGGATGGTCCCACGGCGCTCCGCGTGTGGGCGGAGCACGGCCCAAAGATTGATCTGCTCTTGACCGACATGGTGATGCCCAATGGCATTACTGGCCGGGAGCTCTCTCTGCGCCTGCTCGCAGAGAGGCCAGATCTCCCGATTATCTACGCGAGCGGCTACAGCATCGAACTCACCGCCCCGGATTTCCAGCCCACCGACCGCCACATCTTTTTGCAAAAGCCCTATCTCACGGATCAACTCATCACAACGGTGCGCCGGTGCCTGCCGGAAAAAAGCAGCCTGCTCGCCGCCGTTTGACGCCCATGCCCCGCTCCAGTGAATTTGTCGACCACCTACTCGACCTCCTCGCCCCGCTGGGGGAGGTGAGTGCCCGCAGCATGTTTGGCGGCTGGGCCATGATGTTTGGGGGGCGCATGTTTGCGCTGGTGGCGCGGGACGTTTTTTATGTGAAGACCGACGAGGAAAATCGCGCCGAGTTCCTCGCTCAGAACCTTGAGCCGTTCAGCTACGAAACCAAAAAGGGAGAACGGAATTCCCTGGCCTACTACACCGTCCCGTCGGAAGCGCTGGATTCCTCCCAGATCCTTTGCGAGTGGGCGCAAAAAGGCATCGGCGCCGCCGAGCGCTCTGCACAAAAGGCGGCTCAACCTAGGAACAAGCGCACCGCGCGCGAGCAGAAGAAGCGAAAGCCGGCGAAGTAGGGCTCGCTACGCGCCCAATCCGCCTTGCTTGCCCTTGCCGGCAGCAGTACATCTCTCTCGTTGCCGCCCGTGCCTATGAAAAGTTCTCTGCTTCTCGTTGCCGTCCTCACCCTCGGCGTGTTCACCCTCGATGCCCAAGCCCAGCAGGCCGCTGCTTTCCGCCGCTTTACCACGCGCGATGGCAAAACGTTCTACGCCGCGGTGACGCAGAAGAATGATTTGGCCGTCTATTTCAAACTGCAGAGCGGCCAGCCCTACCAGATGTCCATCCGCGACTTGTCCGAGCCGGACCAGATGTTCGTCCGCAAGTGGACCAAGTTCAAAGACGACCTGATGAACAACGCGCAGTTCGCCAAGCTCACCATCAAGGAGATGCTGGAACTGCGCGGCTACCAGAGCTTCGAGTTCGATATCCGCGGCAACCATATCTTCGTGGAAGGCGAGATGAACGGGAAGAAGACGCGCTTCATGGTGGATACCGGCGCGCAGAGTTCGCTGCTCGATGTCGGCGCGGCGAAGGATGCCAATATCGAAATCGGGCCCATGGACCAGACGATCTACGGGGTGGGCGGCAAGGCTCCCGCCGCCGTGTGCCGCGTCCCGACCATCAAGCTCGGCGACGCGGTGATCGAAAACCGGAAGCTGCTGGCCACGGATCTCTTCAAGGATCTAGGCGGGCGCGGCGACTACGACGCCATCTTTGGCGCCGACTTCCTTAACGAGTTGGAGGCCGTGATCAGCTATCGCGAGGGCCGGATGTTTTTGAAACCCGATAACCTCAAGCCGGCCGGAGCCAAGCCCGCCCCAGGCCAGGCCGCCAAGCCGGGCGCGCAGCCGGCTCCCGCGGCTCAGCCGGGCATCTACGCGGAGTGGAAACGCTGGACGACCAATGAAGGCAAAACCTTCACCGCGGCGCTGCTGGAAAAGAACGACACGACCGTGACCTTCCGTCTCCAGGACGGGAAGAACTACCAATACGCCATCGATAAACTCGCCGACGCCGATCGCGATCTGGTGACCAAATGGGATAAACTCAAGGATGTGCTCGCCAAGTCGCCCGAGTGGCGGACGCTGACGGTGAAAGAGTTGCTCGAACTCCGTGCTTACCAATCCTTCGTCTATCGCGCGAGCGGCAACCACATCCTGGTCGATGGCACCGTGGGCACGACGAAGGCGACCTTCCTCATCGATACCGGCGCCTACAGCGGCGTGTTCAATCTTGATTTCAGCAAGAAGGCCGGGCTTGAAATCGGGCCCATGGATCAACTCATCCACGGCATCGGCGGCAGCGCGCCCGCCGCGCTGACCAAAGTGCCCATGCTCAAAATGGGCGAGGCCGTGATCGAAAACCGTACCCTGCTCAGCGCGGATCTTTTCAAGGACATGGGCATTCCCGGCGGCAGCGGAAATCACGACGCCCTCTTCGGCGCCGACTTCCTCCGCGAGCTCGATGGTGTGATCAGCTACAAGGAAAACCGAATCTTCCTCAAGCCGGACAACTCCGATAAACCCGCCACGGCCGAGACGAAACCTACGGAGCCCGCGAAACCGGCTCCGCCAGCGAGTCCGAAGACGCCCCCGGCGAAGGGCGCCTAATGTAGCTGCGACCGGAAGGTCGCGGGCTGAGCTTCATGGTGCGGATAGGTTGCTTCGCTACCCCACAAACAGCGGCCGCAGATGTCGCGCGTACAGGTTCTCCGTCACGTTCTTCGCCACCACCGCCTCATTGGCCTTGAGCAAATCCAGATAAGTCGTGCCTTTCTTGGCCGCGAGCTTGAACGACACGTGCAGCAACTGTCGCACACTGGGATTGAATTCCGGATGCGTCGGAATGTGCCGCAGCGCATTCGCAAACTGCGCGCCCGTCCACGCCGCCACCACCGTCGCGCTCGGCAGCTTGCTTTTGTCGATATCGATTACCGAGGCATACGGCGCGCACAGCTCATCCACCTGCTCCAGCGCCGTGGCATAGATCTCCTTCGCCAGCGCCAGCCCGTCGCCTCCGGCTTCGGCGAGACCAATCAATTCCTCGAGCCACGTGGTGCCCGCCGTCTTGAGATGGACCCCTGCGCCCGTGGCTTGCAGTGCCCGGCGAATGATGGGGTAGAGCGAGAATTTATCCGACCCACTATGCACGCTGAGTTTCAAATTCTTCGGCAGCCGGTACAGGGCCACCGCATGCGCGATGATCGCCAGGTCATCATGAAACTCGCGCTCGAACTGCGCGAGGTCACCCACGTAGTCGACCCCCTTGTTAAACCGCCCCGTGAACTTGGGCGCGATGGTCTGCAGCTTGATGCGCTCATCCGCGAGCAAGGCGAGGATCACCAGCAGCTCTGGCGGCGTCTGGGGCGAATCCGTTTCGTCCATGGATACCTCGGCGATAAACTTGCCGCGACCCTTCGCGTGGCTGATGTGCCGGTAAATTTTCCCGGCTGCCCGCACCGCGCGGAAGTATTTGCCGACGATGCGCTGGAGATCGGATTCCCCGATGACGAAGGGCGCGCCCACGCCCTGGATCGTATGCGTGCCGATGAGTTCCGGATGCCGCATCACAAAGGCGACCACGTCGCTTTTTTCCGCGGGCTGTCCGATTTCATCCGCCACATCGATCGTGAAAAAGTCCGACGGCTTCACGAACCGATCCACTGTCTCCAGCCGGATGTGGTCCGCATCCACGTGCCAGGCATGATCCCAATCGAGTTCATGCACGGCTGCATTGGCCGCATCGAAGACGCTTTGCGGCTCGCTGCCGATGAAGGTGTGCTCGCGGTTCGACTTATTCCACACCGGCACCACCTCCACGCCATCTTTGGCCAGCTGAATGAAGGCCTGTAACTGTGCCTTGGCCTGATGCGCAAAACGGTCGCCAACGCCGACGGAATATTTTTCGAGAGTAAGCATGGAAATGTGGGAGAGCGACTAAAGCGGAAAGGGCGGGGTGGGGGAATTGAAAAGCGCCCGCGCGCTTACAGCTTCTCGCCGCCCTTCCCGTCCGTCGCCTTCTTTTGCCTGTCGCCCTTGCGCCGCACCACCGCCTGCCGCAGCAGATACTCAATCTGTCCATTCACGCTGCGCAGCTCTTCCTCCGCCCAGCCCTCCAGCTCCCGCCAGAGGTCCGGCGGGATGCGGAGGAGGAATGGCTTTCGCTCAGGCGCGGGCATGCGTTTGGGAATCGGCTGTGGCCGCGCGGGCGACGGTCTTTTTCAGGCAGGCGGTGGCGTCCATGTGGCTCGGTCGCGTTAGCTGTAAAGGGTGCCGGTATTCACCACGGGTGTTACTTCCGCCTCGCCGCAGAGCACCACGAGCAGATTGCTCACCATCGCGGCCTTTCGCTCTTCATCGAGATTCACCACATGCTTTTCGGCGAGTTCGCGCAGCGCCATGTCCACCATGCTCACGGCGCCCTGCACGATCTTCTGTCGCGCGGCGATGACCGCTTCCGCCTGCTGGCGGCGCAGCATGGCCTGGGCGATTTCCGGCGCATAGGCCAGGTGCGTGAGGCGCGCTTCATCTACCATCACGCCGGCTTTGGCGAGACGCTCCGACAGTTCGGCCGCGAGACCCTTGGCTACTTCATCCGCGCTATCGCGCAAGGTCGGCTCGGAATCATCCTCGGTGCGATCGTAGGGATAAATGCTCGCGATATGGCGAATGGCTGCCTCGCTTTGGATCTGCACGTAGCGCTCAAAATCATCCACATCGAAGGCCGCGCGCGCCGTGTCCGCCACGCGCCACACGACCACCGCCGCAATCTCGATGGGGTTGCCGCGCTTGTCGTTTACCTTCATCATGTTGCTCAGAAGATTGCGCGCCCGCAGGGAAATCTTGGTGCTCAACACCGCACTGGAAAGAGGGCGCCCCGGTTCGATATGGCGATAGGAACGCGCCCGGGAATAGAAGGGATTGGCCCAAAAGAACCCGGTCTCTCGCACCGTGCCGCAGTAGGAGCCAAAAAGAATGAGCACCCGGGCTTCATTCGGCTGCAGCGTAAAGAGTCCGGCCAGCACCACGAAAGCGCAGGGAAACATGAGAATCGCCACCGGGATGAGGAAAGAGAAGGAGTGGCTCTGCATCGCGGAGGAGATGCCTTGGTAGAGGACGAAGATGCCGCCGAAGAAGATCAGCAGGCCGAGGAGCAACATCACCGCGCCGCTCGCAGCGCGCCGCGGGATTTCAGGGGTGCCGGAACGTTCAGGATTCGGATTCATAGTGTTTGGAGTTGGCATCAAAGTGATATCACATTGATACAAGCTGTCAACTAGCCCTGTAGCTGCGACCGGAAGGTCGCGGACGCGCGCAAGGGAGGGGCCGATCTTCAGAAACCAGTCGTTCGCACGACGTCCTCACTTACTCCCGCTCCGGCCGATCCAATTGCTCTCCCGTCAATTCCTCATACTCCGCCAAATGATCCGGCCGTAGCGGCTCCGTCATCTGGTATTCCTCGCCCAGCCATTTTCCCAGGTCCACCATCTTGCAGCGTTGCGAGCAAAACGGCCCCACCGGCGGCGTGTTGAAATCGCTGGGCTTTCCACAAATCGGGCACGTGAGTTTCGCTGGCATCGGCTCTAATATAAGCGAGAGGAAACCTGATTCTCAAATGGTTTGAGGGGGATGCGACCAATCGAGATTGGACATCCGCTGTGCCGCTGTGCTTCGTTTTGAGCATGAAGCGCGCACTTCTCATTGTGCTGGATTCCGTGGGCTGCGGAGCCGCCCCCGACGCCGCCAAATACGGCGATGCCGGCGCCGACACGCTCGGTCACATCTATGCGCGCACCCCGGATTTGGCGCTGCCCAATCTCGACCGCCTCGGCCTCGGCCGCATCCTCGGCTCTGGCAAGAATGACCAGCCTCCTGCAGCTTCGTGGGGCCGCATGCGCCCCCGTGCCGCGGGTAAGGATACCACCACCGGCCACTGGGAAATCGCCGGCGCCGTGCTTACGGAACCCTTCGCCACCTACGAGCGCTTTCCTGCGGAATTGGTCCGCGCCATTGAGCAGGAGGGCGGCGTGGAATTCATCGGAGGCTATCCCGCCAGCGGCACCACGATCATTGCTGAACTCGGCGCGGAGCACGTCCGCACGGGCAAACCGATCCTCTACACCAGCGCCGACAGCGTCTTGCAAATTGCCGCGCACGAGGAGGTCTTTCCGCTGGAGCGCCTCTACACGCTCTGCAAAATCGCCCGTCACTACTCTGACGCTTTCCAAATCGGCCGGGTCATCGCCCGTCCTTTCATCGGCACGGAGGGCGCCTTCCGCCGCACCGCGGGCCGGCACGACTACGCCATGCTCCCGCCGCCCACGATCTTGAATGCGCTGGCGGACGGTGGATGGGAAGTGCGGGGCGTCGGCAAAATCAGCGACATCTTCGCCGCCAGCGGTATCACCGCCAGCACCCCCACGCCGGACAATGCCGCCGGGATGGCCGCCATCCTGAACGATTGGGCCACGCTCGAGCGCGGTCTCATCTTTGCCAATCTCGTGGACTTCGATATGCACTTTGGCCACCGCCGCGATGTCCCCGGTTACGCCCAGGCTCTCCGCGAATTCGACGCCTGGCTTCCATCTCTGCTCGCCCAGCTGCGGACGGAGGACCTCGTGCTTATCACCGCCGACCATGGCAACGACCCCACGCACCCCGGCAGTGACCATACGCGCGAGGACGTGCCCATTTTCGCCTTGCATGGGGGTCAGGAAATTCCGCTCGGCATGCGCACCACGTTTGCCGACGTCTCGGCCACGCTCGCTGATTTCTTCGGTGTGGCGGGATGGAATGTGGGAACCAGCATGCTGACCGAAGCGGCGTCGCGTTGAGGGCCGAACCGATGAACTACTTTGCCTACGCCACCGCCGCCGAGCGCTACGCGCGGTATCGCCCCTATTTTCATCCACTGGTCATTGCACGCATCCGCCAGTTTCTGAGGTTGCAGGAGCCAGTGGACTGCGCTGTCGATGCCGCCTGTGGCGCCGGCCAATCTTCGCTGGCACTCACCGCGATGGCGCGGGAGGTCATCGGTATTGACGCCTCCGAGAGCATGCTCGCGCAGGCCCCGGCGCACGCCCGCATTCGCTACCTCCAAAGCCCGGCGGAGCAGCTCCCGCTGCCGAAGCAAAGCGCGGATTTGGTCACCGTCTCGCTCGCCCTCCACTGGCTCGATCGCGAGCGCTTTCTCGCGGAAGTGCGACGCATTCTGCGTCCCGGCGGAGCACTGGTCGTCTACGGCAACGACTTCCGCGGGCGCATGCTCGAAAATCCCGAGTTTACGCGCTGGTCCAAGGAGCGCTACCTGGGCCGCTATCCAGTCCCGCCGCGCAACAAAGAGCCTCTCACGGATGCAGCCGCGCACGGCTATGGCTTCGCCTTCCTCGGACGCGAAACGTATACCAACGAAGTCACGTACACGCCGGAGGAACTCGTGAGCTATCTCACTACCCACAGCAACATCATCGCTGCGGTCGAAGCCGGCGGGCAGTCATTCGCCGACGTGGAGTCGGATCTTTTGGGTAGTGTCCGTGCTCAATTCCACGGCCCCACCGGCACGTTTGTTTTCGGCGGCGATATTTGGTATCTCCAGCCACTGCCCTAGAGGCCGCAGCGTTTTCCCACTTTTGGAAAACGCCCTCCCGGATTGTCTGTCCGCTTATGCGCCTGCTCCGACCCGTCATCGTCTCCACGTTCCTTTTCGCCGCGCCGCTCTGGGCCGGTCCGCTCGCGGATGCCGTCCAGCCTTTCGTCGATAAACACGAACTCGCCGGCGCTGTCATGGCCGTGGCGGACAAGGACAAGGTGCTCGCCATGGAAACCGCCGGCTTCTCGGACCTCGCGTCCAGCAAGCCCATCGCCCAGGACGCCGTTTTCTGGATCGCATCGCAGTCCAAAGCCATGACCGCCGCCGCGGTGATGATGCTCGTTGACGAAGGTAAAATCAAACTCGACGACCCGGTGGAGAGATATCTGCCCGAGTTCAAAGGCCAGATGGTCGTGGTGGAGAAGGACGACCAGCACCTGCTGCTGAAGAAGCCCGCGCATCCCATCACCATCCGTAATGTCCTGTCCCACACCAGCGGGCTGCCTTTCTCCACGCCGGTGGAAAATCCTACCCTCGACATGCTCCCGCTGCGCGTGGCCGTGCGCAGCTATGCCATGAGCCCGCTGCAGTTCGAGCCGGACACGAAGTACCAATACAGCAATGCCGGCATCAACACTGCCGCCCGTGTCCTGGAAGTCGTCAGCAACATGCCCTACGAGGACTTCATGCGCACGCGGCTCTTTGAGCCGCTGGGCATGAAGGATACGACCTTCCATCCCAATACCGCGCAAATCGCGCGTCTAGCCAAAAGCTACAAGCCCAATGCCGCCAAGGATGGGCTCGAAGATGCGCCCATCGGGCAGCTCTACTATCCGCTCGACGAACCTCTGCGGCAGCCGATGCCGGCAGGTGGTCTCTTTTCCACCGCGGCGGATGTGGTGCTCTTCTGCCAGATGCTGATGAACAATGGCACCGCGAACGGCCACCGCATTCTTTCCGAGGCCGCCGTGAAGGAAATGACCTCCCGGCAGACGGCGAAGGAGCTCAAGGAAAGCTACGGTTTCGGCCTCTCCGTGAGTCCGGATGGCTTTGGCCACGGCGGCGCCTACGCCACGAACATGAATGTCTCGCTCAAGCGCGGCCTGATCACGGTGTGGCTGGTGCAGCACGCCGGCTTCCCCGGCGAAGGCGGCAAAGCCCAGGGTGCCTTCAGCAAGGCCGCCGAGAAGTTTGGGAAATAGCAGGCGGCATTTGCCCGGCTGCACGCGGGGTGCTACCACCGGGCGCATGAAGACGTTCGTCCGCATCCTGTTCGCCTGGTGTCTCGCGTTCTCCGGCTTGCTCTACGCCGCAGATCAAAAAGGCGCGGAGCTGACCAAGAAGCCCGTCTCTGCCGACGTGGTGGTCCCCAAAGGCACCAAGCCGGACGACGAGCAGATCGGAAACATCCGCATTAAATACGAGGACGGCTCCAAAGACCTGTGGACCACCAAGTCCAACTGCTCGCTCCCGCGCGTGGCACCCGATGGGATAGTCGGCTGGACCGTCCATGCGGAGGAAACCAAGATCGCTGCGTCGTACACGGTGCGCCCGAATGGAACGCTCGTCCTCTGCAAGCAGGGCAAAGTCTACGCGACCATCAAAAGCGGCCGTGGCTTCATCGAGGAATGGCAATTTATCGATCAAGGCACGCACCTGGTCCTCGTCACCCGCGGCGCTCATGGCCCCGCCGATATCGAACTCCATGACGTGGCCACCGGCAAACTCCTGAAGAGCGTGAAGCCTACGGACGATCCTCTTCCCGCTTGGGCCAAGCCCTACTACGATCGCTAAGCTGTCACCTTTTCTCCCCCTGAACTGTATCTTTTTCTTGGCGACGCCCCCCGCTGTCCCTTCTCCTCCCGGCTTCTCATGAAGTTGTGGATCCACGCCTTTCTCGTCGCCCTGGTCGCCTTTGGCGCTACGCTGCTCTCGCTCCGCGAGCCGCAGTTTGGCGACGATTTTAAATACTGGACCTACGGCTACAACGTCCACGAGCAGGGCCTCTCCGCGTGGACGGAGGACGGCTTCCATCAGCTCCGCTGGCCCATCTGGGGTTTGCTGTGGGTGGGGCAGGGGATCTTCGGCAACGGCCCCGCCAGCTACTATTTCCAGCCGTTCGTGATGATGATGCTCGGCTCCGTGTGCGCCTTCGTGCTCGGGTGGCTGGTCTTTAGGCGCACGGGCCTCGCCTGGGCCTGTGGGGTGCTCTTCATGTTCCACCCCATCTTCGACGTAAACCTTACCCGCCCGTATCCGGACGTGGCCGAGGGCGTCTTTGGGACGTGCGCCGTCTTTGCGTGGTGGGCCTTGATGGAATCTGAGAACCGTGGGCGCATCGTCACGACTTCCATCCTGTGCGGCCTCTCGCTCTTTCTCGCGGAGGAAAACCGGTTTACGGGCGTCTTTTTCATCCCGCTCATCGGGTGTCTTACCCTGCTCTTTTATCGCCGGCGCTTTTTGCGGGTGCTGCTGCCGATCGCCGTCTTTGCCGTCTTCCTCGGCGGGCAGATGGCCTTTTATCAATGGAAGTTCGGTCATTGGGATCACTTCATCGCGGCCAATGCCCGCGCCAAGGGCCGTCACGGCACGGAGGCGGTACAATCCTACTCGCTGTGGAAGGTGCCCTTCCGCTTCCTCGGCGCGCTGCATAAAGGCAAGGCGCTGCTCGTGTTCAACGCCATCTTCGCGCTCGTCGGTTGCTGCTTTGGCTGGATCCGCTTTAGGCGCAAAGGCCAGATCGTCCTGGCGTGGTTCATCCTGCTCTATCTCGCGTATGCCTGCGCGCCGCAAAAGCTCTGGCCTTTCCGGCCCATGCTGCGCAACGCGGACCGCTTCCTCTCCTCGCTCGTGGTGCCGTACGTAACGCTCACGGTGATGGGGTTGGTCATCGTGCTGGAATGGGCGGCGCGGTCTTCACGGACCAAACCGCTTGTCGACGCGCTCAATCGTCATCCGGCGGCGACCTGCATTGGCGGGGCGCTGGTCGCGGCGGCGGCGGCGCTCGCGCCGCTGGGCGAGCGTGGTTTCTTCAGCCTCGGCTATATGCCTGGGCTGAGCACCTACATGCGCTCGCTCCCCGAGGGCGCGACGGTTTTCACCCATCGCGAGGGCCTGCTGCTGGCGCATCTCGTGGATGAAAAAGCCTCCGACCGGCTCAAGTGGATGGCGGACGACAAGTGGATCACCGAGGGCACCAATCTCAAACCCGAGATGCTGGAGAAGGTGAAGTCCGCCTCGGAGTTTTGGTATGTGCGCAAACTCGTGATGATGCGCTTTGCCAAGGCCATTGATACCGAGGACGAGGACGTCAAACTCTATTCCCAGCCGAAACTGGCCCCGTGGTTTGAGACCCCGGAGAAGGACTGGAAACTCGCCCGCGTCCTCGTGAACACCGACAACCCGGACATCGTGCTCTACACGCGCCGCCCGCCCGGGACGTCCGAGCCGCTGATCCTCACGAACACTTCGCCGGAGCTCAAAGGTCTGCTCCCGCCGCTGCCCTTTGCGTGGAAGAAGGGGAGTGGTCCGGACTACCGCAAGTCGCCCGTCGAGTTCGATTGGCCGATCCCGCCGGCGCTGCGCGGTCGGCTGATCCGTGTGGAGATGGACGGCAAGAGCGATGAGCGCGAGCCGCTCACCATCCGCGTGAGCTTCGGCACCGGCAAAAAGTTTGCACCGGACCTCGCGCTCAAATTCAATTTCTTCCGCGACGGCGGGAAGGACTTCCTCTGCTTCCCCGTGCCGGCCAGCGCGGACACGATGCACGTGCGCATCCGGTTTTCCGATGCGACCGATGCACTGAACGTCACCGGCTTCCGGCTGATCGCCGATTGACACCTTCCAATTCGTCAACCGGTGGCTTGCGCCACGTATTCGTTTAGCCGCTGAACGGGTCCGCCAGGCACCTGATGATAAGACAGCGGGCAGCGCTCCTTCCTTGGTGAGCTCGCTCCGCTCGCTCACCATTTCAAGAGAGGGGCGCTGCTCTCTCTCTATTCCATCACCATGCGCTTTGGCTAGTTCTTCAGTGGCTATACAGATACGATAGCACCGGCTAAAATCGAACCAGCCCTTCGGGCCTCAGAACCCCCGGGCACCTTGGCACCTTACCGCGAGACGTCGCACTTCACGAGCTTCACCATCTCATCCCAGCCGACGCAGTCGCCGAGGATGTCGACTTGCTGGCCGCGGGGGATGCGGACTTCCACGCCGTCTTTCCCGATGAGCACGAGGAAGGTGCCGGCGGCGAGGCGGTCTTCGCGGTAGCGCCACTGGGAAAGATTGAAATTGCACTGCACCCATCCGGCCATCCCTTGCGGGGCGAGGTAGACCACCAGCGTCTTGGCATCGTTCGGGTCGATGCGATAGCCGCTCATCAGGCCGCGGGCGGCGATGCGCACGCCCTTGTAGGTCTTGTCGGCGCGGGAGCGGTCGGCGTTGTAGGACTGAATCAGTGTCTCAGCCGGCACAATACCGCCGGGGTCGGCGCGCACGATGGGCACGTTGGCGTTTTGCAGGCGCTCGATGGCCTGTTTCACGGCCAGGGCATCATCGAGCCGGCCATCCACGGTGAGCTGCTTTTTGTATTCGATGAGCTTCGGCAGGCTCTCGGAGACCACGCCGGACACGAGATCTTGCATCTTGGTCACCATCGTTTGCTGCAGCGTCCGCAGGCTCTTGGGCTCGTTGACGTAATTCTTCTCGGAAAGCGCCTGCTCTTTCGCCAGGCGTCCGCGCTCGGCGCGCACGGCGAGCGAGCCTTCCAGGTCCGCCGCCTTTTGGAGCTGCAGCTGAAGGTCGCCAAGGGCCGTCTCGTATTTGCCGAGGATGTCGCGCCGCACCGTGGCGATGCGGTCCTCGACCTTCTGCGCCTCCGCTTCGCCCACATTGGCCGCGGTGGGGGGCGTGACCTGGGCGGAGCAGGTGAGGACAAGGGCCAGCAGGATGGCGGGAAGACGATACATCGCGCGCGGAATTAAGTGGGGACCCGGGTGCTTGGCAAGAGCCGCTGGAGCCTGCTTACTGCTTTTTCAGCGAGGACAGGTATTCGACCAGATTCACCAATTCCTCTTGCGAGAGCATGGCATTCAGCCCGGCTGGCATGAGGGAAGTCTTCAGCTTCTCGCGCTTGGCGATGGTGTTTTTGGCCACCTTCTGCGTAGCGCCCCCGGGCAGGGCCAGGGTGATTTCCTCCGCAGTTTCGCTACGCACGATGCCCGCGGCCACGCCGCCATCTTTCAGCGAGAATTGCTGCGTCTCAAAGCCCATGGAGAGCCCGGCATTCGGATTCAGGATCGCCTCGTAGATGGCTTCCTTGGGCAGCTTGCTGCCGATTTCCGAGAGACCCGGGCCGACATCGTTGCCCGGTCCGCCGGCGCGGTGGCAGAGGGTGCAGGTGGCCCCAGCGCTTTCGAAGGTCGCTTTGCCCTTCGCGGTGTCGCCTTTGAGTTTGGCCAGCTCAGCAATCGCAGGCAGGGACTGCCCGCCCTTGGCACCGGGGAGCGGGAAGGCGGACGCGATGCCGGCCTCCAGATCCGGATACTGCACCGAACGCAGCGCGGTGGCGGCGGTCAGTTTCAGATCCTCTGGAAACTTGCCGTCCTTCGCGGCGTTCACCAGCGCGGTGGCGCCGGCTTGGTTGCGCGAAAGCGCTTGCACGGCGGATTTCCGCAGCTCCACGGGTTTCTCCGCGTTCTTGATCAGCGAAACGAGGCGTTCAGCGGCGCGGCCACTGCCGCTGCTGCCGAGCAAGTTGACGACGGCGGCGGCACTTGCACCGGAGAGCCCATCGTTGATCAGCTTCTCGGCTTGCGGATCGGCGAGCACGAGTTTCACGGCGTCATTCGCCGCGGGCTCGCCGCCGAGCTTCAGGGCGGTCTCCAGCAGGGCAGCGCCCTGGCCGGTGGCCCCGAAATCCTTCACGAGCTCCACAAATTGTGCGGTGCCTTTGGCTTTCTCCAGCGCGCCGGAGAGCGCCTTGACCACGGCGGCGTCCTTGCTGCCTTTTAGCCGGATGAGCGCCTCGCGGGCGATCTCGTCGGCCGCCTTACCACCGGTCGCCAGTTCCACGAGCGCGGCCGTGCGGGCCTCGCTTTCGGGGAGCATGTCGAAGGAGCGCACATAGCGCCACTTCTCGCTGAGCGGGGCGGTGCTGTCCTCGAGCAACTTCGTGAGATAACCCGCCGCCTTCGCGGCGCGCATGCGCCAGACGATGTCGCGTCCGGCTGGCGTATCCCACTTGTTGCCGACGGCTGCAAGCCAGGCATCGAAGAACGCGTCTTCATTGCCAGCGGCACCGATGCCGAGGGCTTCGAGATACCAGCGGTCCTTGCCATCGTGCTGCCGCGCAAGCATGGCCCACACGGGCGCGGTCTTGGCCTCGCCACGAATGGAAATGGCAATCTGCCGGCGCACGGCGGGCGTGTCCTGCATCAATTTGCTCATCAGCGCCTCATTCTTTTCAAGCGTCGAAAAATCCACGCCGCGCGTGGTCTCGAGCGTGCGCCACAGGCGCAGGGCGAGGATGCGGAGATCCTCATCCTTATCCGACAGCCCGGCGGAGACATATTTGACTTCGCTGCCTTTGATTTGCGCGAGCAGGGCCAGGGCGCGGGCGCGGACCCGGGCGTCCGGGCCATTCCAAAGGTCGAGGAGCAGCGGCTCGGCCTTGGTGCCGGCGGCGTGCAGGGTCTGCCAGGCGCCGAAGCGCATGGCACGATTGGGCGAAAGAAGCGCATGCAAGGCGCCGTCCAGCGTGGTGAAATCCCGCGACGGGTTCTTCGCGGCATCCAGCGGCGCGTTGGCGAGGGCCACGCGGTAGACGCGGCCCATGATCTTTCCAGGCTCATGATCGCCCATGGCGTGGCCGCCCACACCCGGATCGTACCAATCGGAGACGTAAAGTGAGCCGTCCGGCGCGACGGCGAGATCGGAGGCGCGATACCAGGAATCCGTGCTGGTGAGCACGTCGACCATGGTGGCCTTGTAGCCGGCGCCGTCTTTTTCCACGGGATAGGCGCGCGTGGTGCGCGGGCCGGCGTCGCAGTGGATGATTTGATTTTGGAACTCTTTGCCGAGGCCGATGCCTTCATTCACGGTGATGCCCGTGGGCGAACCGGCGCCGGTGAAGAGCAGGTTTGGCACAACGCCCGGGTCGTTCTGATACCAATGGCGGTGCGGGATGTCGGCCTCCATATTGACGCGCTTCGCGCTCCAGCCGGCGCCCGTCTTTTCGTCGGTGTAGCCGTAGTTGCCAAACTCCATCACGAAATTGATGCGCACGCCCTTGTTGCCATCATCATCATTGTCACTCTGCCAGAGGTTGCCGAAAGAATCGATGGTCACCTCGTAGTTGTTGCGGAAATTCCAGCCGAGGGTCTCCACGTTGGTCGCCTTGCCGTTCACCAGATCGATGTCGCAGCGCAGCGCCATGCCTTTGCGGTAAGGCTTGCCCTGGTTGGTGATGTCGTTTCCAGCGAGATCCTTCACCGGCGTGCCGTCCGGCCAGAGCAGGCCCGTCGCGGCGTCGCCAAAATTGAAATAAAACTTTCCGTCCGGTCCGAAGGAGAAGGCGTGGATCTGGTGGTCGTAATCCCACACCCCCGTGGTCTTGAAGAGCACCTTCGCGTCGTCGGCCTTATCGTCGCCGTCCTTGTCGGTCAGCAGCCACACATTCGGCGCGGCACTCACGATCACCTGTGTGCCTTTGCCGGTGGGCGAGGGGAGCACGCAGATGCCGAGTGGATTGGTCAGCTCCGGATTTTGGTAAAACGTCGTTTCCTTGTCGGCCTCCCCGTCGCCGTTGGTGTCTTCCAGGATCACCACGCGGTCGCCCGCCTCGCGGATCGGTGGATTATGATACTTGCGGTAGTTGAGACATTCCACCGCCCACACGCGGCCACGGTGATCGATATCGATATTCGTCGGATTCTGGATCATCGGCTCCGCCGCAAAGAGCGAGGCTTTCAGTCCGGGCGCGGCGGTGAAGGTCGCCATGTTCTTCCGGGCGGCTTCGAGCCCGTAGCGCGCTGAATTGTCGGGCGTATTGCTGGAGGCCACGGTCGCCGACGCGTTGCCGGGATTCTCCGTGTAGACCAGGAACTTCACCGTGGAGCCGGAACCCTGATCCATGCCGCCATTGTCCACCGCGCCCTTGGCTTCGAAAGCGACCACGCCAGCGGGCAGGTCATATGCCACCACTGAGGGGGCGTGCGCGCCGAGTCCAAAGGTGACGGGCTTCCCAGCGACTTTCATCGGGTCGCCATTGGCGTTCTTATTCACGCCCAGTTTGCCCCAGCCAACGGTGGCCGATTTGGGCTTCAGTTCTGTGAGTTTCACCTTGCTGCCATCGGCCTTGATGAGGGTGGGCTCGATCCAATCCGCCCAGTCCGCCATAAACCCATCGCCGCCATCCGAGGCCACCAGATAAAGCTCCTTCGCCCCCTTGAGGTCGGCTTTGATTTCCGCCACGTCGCTGTGGACCAGCTTGGATTCAAACACCGGCTTGGGCGCCGCCAGCAACGGGGCGGTCAAGGCGACGGCAATGGAGGAAAGGAGGATTTGTTTGTTCATGAGCGTGGAGAAAATCCAGAAAGAGCAGGAGCCTTTGAGATTGCTGATGGAGGGGTGCTGATTCAGCAGAGGCTCAGGCGGTGGCAGGGGCAATGAGAAACGAGCAAACGGCGAGGTTCCACCCTCCGCTTTGGTCCTCAGGTCCCAGCCTGCGCCGATATTACCGCCGCGAGCGTGAGCTGACGACGAGCAGGACGATGATAAAGAGGAGCGCGGCTCCGCCGGTGATCAGCAGCGTGGTAAAGGAGCCCGACTCCACCTTCGGTGCGTCTCCTCCGGAATCGCTGCCCGAAAGACCCGGCAGTCCGGGCAGCGGTGCCGAAGAAGGAGTGCCCTTGCCGGCGGCGTCCGGTGCGCCAGGCGTCGTGCTCGCCACGGAGGTAGGGGCGGCCGGCGCAAAGAGCCGCACGCTCGATGCGGCGGATTGCAGCTCCACGTCCTGCGCGGCTACTTCCCGGCCGCCCACGAGCAGCGTCACCGCAAAAATGTAGCCGTTCCCCGAAGTGTAGCGCACCACCCCGTTGGCGGTGCCGGCCGTCACATTATACTGGCGCCATTCCTGGCCGTTGATGTTGGTCGTCGCAGACCCAGCCCACGTGTAGCCAAAACGCTGGAGCATGGCCTCGATGACCTTCAGCGTATTGGGGTCGCGCAGGTTCGTGTTCGGCGGATTGTTCAGCGCCGTGATGCCGAAGACGGCCCCACGGGTCGGATTTTGCATCATTACCAGCACGGAGAGCCCGGGGACATCGCCGCCCTGGGGCTGCCAGCCAGCGGAATCCGGCAGATTGGCGGAAATGCCAAAGCCATCATTTCTCCAGCCCACGGCCTGCAGCGGGGCGGTGATCAAGACAAAGGCGAGGAGAAACAGAAGCGAACGGAGCATTTGGTTAACGAAGCAGAACGTAGCGCCGTTCGACAAGTGTGCACACATGATATTTCCCGTTAGGATTTTGGGAAACCACCAAGCCGTCGACGTGGTTAAAAGCTTCCATGTCTAAATGCACCATCCATCCCCGGCTCCGCACGTGGGGCTTCCGCTTCTTTGCGACGGATGCGATCGTGCTCACGGTCCTCGCTGTCGGCACGGCGACGCTGTGGTGGATGAAGAATCCGGCGTGGTGGCTGTTGCCGACGGTGGGTGGGCACTTCTTCCTGTTCTGCAACATCGTTCGCATGCGCCGGGCGTATGAGCTGATTTGGTCGGCGCTGTTTTTGGTGAATGCGGTGGGGTGGATGGCGATGGGACGGTTTTCGAGCGCGATGGTGCTGGGCTGCCAATGGCCCATCACGGCTGTGCTCGTGATCGCGGAGATGCGGAGCAAATGGTACCACGGCATCTTTGCGCGGCGAGTGAATCCGCGGCTGGAGGAGTATCTGCGAGGAGAGTGGGGGTGAACGCGAGCGCGTTCACTGGGCGCCCCGGCTCCCAGTGCTTCGCGCTTCGGCAGATCCAAAAGAAAAACGCGGAGCACCGTTTCCGATACCCCGCGTTTTGAAAAGGCTCGTCGCCGTTGCGCCTAGCTCAGCCAGTCGTAGTGGAAGAACTGGCCGGCGGGCTTGTCGATGCGCTCGAAGGTGTGGGCACCGAAGTAATCGCGCTGCGATTGCAGGAGGTTGGCCGGCAGGTTTGCGCTGCGGTAGCTGTCGAAGTAGCTGAGCGCGGAGCTGAAGGCCGGGGTGGCCACGCCGTATTCGATGGCGGTCTGCACGGCGATGCGCCAGTTGGCCTGTGTGCGGTTGAGGATCTCGGCGAAGAACGGATCGAGCACGAGGTTCTTCAGGCCGGGGTTCTTCTTGTAGGCCTCGGTGATGCGATTCAGGAAGCGGGCGCGGATGATGCAACCGCCACGCCAGATGGAGGCGATGTCCTCGAAATTGAGGTTCCAGTTGTAGAGCTTGCTGGCTTCGCCGAGCTGCACCATGCCCTGCGCGTAGCTGATGATCTTGCTGGCGTAGAGCGCGTCGCGCACGGCTTCGATGAGCTTCGTGCGGTCGCCGCTGAAGGCCTTCGGCGTGGGGCCGTGGAGGACCTTGCTGGCTTCCACGCGCTGGTCTTTCATCGAGGAGAGGATGCGGGCTTCCACCGCGCTGCCGATGACGGAGAGCGGCACGCCCATTTCCACGGCGTGACCTACAGTCCATTTGCCCGTGCCCTTCTGGCCGGCTTTGTCGAGCACGACGTCGACGACCGCCTTGCCGGTTTCCGGATCCTTCTTGGTGAAGATCTTCGAGGTGATTTCGATGAGGAAGCTGTCCAGCTCGCCCTTGTTCCACTCGGTGAAAATCTGGGCGAATTCGTCGGCGCTCGGGTTCAGCGCGGCCTTGAGGATGGCGTAGCCCTCGCAAATGAGCTGCATGTCGCCGTACTCAATGCCATTGTGCGCCATCTTCACGTAGTGGCCCGCGCCATCGGGGCCCATGTGGCGGCAGCAAGGCTCGCCTTCGGCGATGGCGGCGATCTTCGTGTAGATCGGCGCGAGCGATTGCCAGCCTTCCTTCGAGCCGCCAGGCATGATGCTCGGGCCCTTGAGCGCGCCTTCTTCACCGCCAGACACGCCGACGCCGAAGAAGTGAATGCCTTTTTCTTTGAGCGCCTTTTCCCGGCGCTGCGTGTCCGTCCAGAGCGAATTGCCGCCGTCGATGATCACGTCGCCCGGCTCCATGAGCGGGACGAGTTGCTCGATCACGGCGTCCACCGGCGCGCCAGCCTTCACCATGATCTGCGCGCGGCGCGGACGCTTCAGCGCGCCCACGAAATCCTGCAGCGACTTCGCGAAGACGAAATTCTTGCCCTTGCCGCGGCCGGCTTCGAAGGCCTCCACTACCGAGGTCGTGCGGTTGTAGACGGCGACGCGGAAGCCGCGCGATTCCATGTTCAAAACAAGATTTTCGCCCATGACGGCGAGCCCGATCAGTCCGATGTCGCAAGTACTCATGTTAGTGGATATTGGATGGTTTAAGGTTGGTGAGATTCATCCGCGCCGACCGGCCAACGCAGGCACCGGCAGCGGGACGGGCAGAGTGGGCAGCGGTCGCGAGCTTGGCAAGCTTTCGGTATGCAACGAGTGCCGAAGACCCGTTTTTGGTATCCATGAACAATCCTATCACCGCTGCTCGGGCTTTACCCAATCCGGGTAGGTGTCGCCGCAATTGGCGATGGAGGTCCGGAGGGATTTACCGCCAAAAAGCGTCCATTGTACCTGGTAGTCCAGGGCCCCACCCTTGGCGAAAACAACCGTCAGCGTGAGCACGTCCAAGTCAGCACCCTTTTTGTCGAGATGCACGAAGCGCGCCCTTAATCTTTCTCCCTCTTTTGCTCCGTCGAGCCACGGCTCCGCCAATCCGGAGACATCCAGTTCGATCTTCTTTCCCTCGATGGTGATGATCCCGCTTTGGAGGATGATTTGGGGAATGGTGAACTGGGAATTATACAATTTCCCTTCGAAAACGGTATATTCCGCCGGGGTGGTTTTCCGCTCTTTGTTCGGACCCAAATTGCGGGAGACCAACGTCAACTGTTCACCTCCCGGCAGGGTGACGTTTGCGGTCTCCTTCGAGGCCCCGAGGCACAACTGGACCAAGGCGAGGAAACAAAGGTGGAGAGAGAGGAGCTTCATGGGACACAGGATGAGTGTTCCCTTTTCCGGCCGGCCACGAGAAAATCCTGCCGGACGGCGAGTAGCGATGGCGGAGCTCAGCGATGTCCTGCTCTTCCCGCCGCCTTGGGGCTACTCCTTGGGCCACTCGACCTTGCCGGTATCGAGGTTGTAAACCCCGACCACCACGCGAACACTCCCGCCCAATTCGCCGAGCTGAGCCTCGTGGCGAATCCGGGCGGCCATCTGGCGGGCATTTTCCAGGATGGCGTTTTCGACGGGATCACCGGCCTGCCCCTTGGTGGCTTGCACGGCCGGCTGGATATCGTGCACGAGAGAGTTCACGTGGCCGGGCGCGGTCGCTGAACCGAGCGCCGCGGAGACCGCGCCACACCGCTCGTGGCCCAGCACGACAATCAGCCGGGCGCCCAAGTGTTCCACCGCATATTCAATGCTCCCCAGGGTGTGGTCGTCGACGAGGTTGCCCGCGGTGCGAACGACAAACAGATCGCCGATATTTTGGTCGAAGACCAACTCCGGCGAGGTCCGTGAATCGGCACAACCGAGGATGACGGCAAATGGATGTTGCGACTGGGCGGTCTCGGCCCGCCGTTCCGCCACGGGTTTGCCGGTGGTGATTTTGGTGGAGGCGAAGCGTTCATTGCCGGCCTTCAGTTTGGCGAGAGCCTCATCCGGGCTGACGGACGTGGTGCCGTGATCAACGGCGTGGTCGGCGGCAAAAATCAAGGAAACGGAGGCGAGAAGGGCGACGAAAGTCGGCAGGATGAGGGATTGCGGCTTGGACATGGGTGGGCGTTTAGAGTCTTTGGCCGTTGGGCGCAACGGAGAACGCGTTCCGCGCGCTGGCCGAGCCGGCCGTGGCCCAATTCGGACGTTCATCATATTCCGGCACGACGCTCTCCGGGCGCCATGGTGGGTGGTGCATTTGCACGGGGGGGGGGACCTGGGGAAAGGGGGGGGCTCGCATTGTCCGTCCGGTCTCATGGCAAAAGTTAGGCATTCGTGACAGACGCATGCCAAATGCAACACCACCCCTCAAGTTATCCATAAACCCCTCTTGGAGAAGTGTCATGGAAATGCCCGCGAAATGTTTCCTAATCACACTTTTTCGACTATTGCGTAACATCCTTATGACGCAACACTTGGGATGTTGACTGGATCAATGTCACTACGGCTAATGCGCCCGCCGCGGCCACCATCTATTCGGACAACGAGGAGTCCCCGCTGCGGCATGAGTGTGAACTATGCCTAGCCGAATGAAAGCCACCTTTATTGCCAAAGCTAACTATTCTCGTCGCGCCCTGCTCGGGGCCTATCTACCTGCCTTGCTCCTGGGAGTTGCCGCCCTCCCGGCTTGGAGCGACACGTCCACCTGGATCGGCGCCACCGGCTCCTGGAGTGCCGGCGCTAATTGGGATACGGGCCTCGCCCCGGTCAGCAATACGGCCACGCAACTCGTGTTCAACGCCTCCGGCAACACCGGCTACACCGTCACCGACGACATCGGCACGGGCACCTTCACGCTCAACCGGCTCACGGTGAACAATACGGGCACCGGCCTGGTGACCATCAACGGCTTGGCTGGCGCCAACACGCTCACCATGGGCGGAACCAATGCCACGCTCGATATCACGGGCAGCGTGCTGTTCAACGGGCTCTTCGCCAACTCCGCGACGATCACCAAGACCGGCACGGGCACGTTCATTCACGATAGCGACAATAGCGCTTTCCGCGGCACGCTCATCGTGGACCAAGGCACGTTCATCAACCGGTCCACCACGTTCGCGACCACGAATTTCAACCCAGTGTCCATCATTGTGAACAATGGGGCGACCTACCAGTTCGGCGACAACACGATCGGTAATCCGAATCTTCCCAACGGCACCTACATCACCATCAACACCGGCGGCAACGTGGTGTGGCAGGAGGGCGAGGACTTCGGCGGCTTCCAGCTCGCCGGCGGCACCATCACGCTGCAATCGGGCGTGAATCCCGTCGGCACCACGGTGCAAAGCTGGACGAGCGGCACGGTCACCACGGCCGGCACCGGCTCCTTCAGCATCGCGGGCACCGCCGCGATCAATAAGACGACCAGCGGCACCGTGACCATCACCGGAAATGCTTCGCTCACCGACACGGGCAGCCTAAATATCCAGGAGGGTACGGTCAGCTTCGTCAATGCGGTGAACCTCGGCACCATGCCGTTCACGCTCGGCGACACCGGAGGTGTCACCTCGGGCACGTTTGACTATCAAGGACTCAGCGCCACCCGCGCGGGGGCGGTCGCCGTGAATGCGGGCGGCGGCTCGATCAACGTGGCGAATTCCGCGGCCATCCTCAAACTTACCGGCGACTTCAGCGGCACCGGCAACCTGAGCAAAACTGGCAACGGCCGGCTCTATCTCAGCGGCGGCCACAACGGCACCGGCACGATCACGGCGGCCGGCGGCACGCTGCAACTGGACCCCAGCTTTTTGACTGGCAACCTCGCTGTGGCCGATACTGCGACGATCGCGGTCACGAGTGGCGCCGGCTTCGCGAGCCTGAACGTCCCAAGCCTCGCTTTCCTCGGCGGCACCTCGACGCTGCAATTCGATCTCGATACCAATGCCATTCCTTTCTCAGCACTCGCCGTGGTGAGCAATCCCGATGAACTGATTTTCACCGGCACCCCCGTGTTGAAGCTGACCAACACACAGCCATTGCCCATCGGCACCTTCACGCTCATCGACTACGATGGCGCGCCCATCACCTCCGGCTTCGCGCTGAACCTGCCCGGGCGGACCGCCGGCTCGCTCAGCTACGACACGGAAAGCACGATGATCAACGTGACTATTACCGGCTCGGACACGGTGAAGTGGACGGGGGCGGTCAATGGCGATTGGGATATCGGCACGGCGGCGAATGTCGGCGGCACCAACAACTGGAAACTCGTCACCGCCGGCAGTGCGACGAACTTCATCAATACGGACACCATCACCTTCGACGACACGGCCACCGGCCATAACGTGAACCTGACCGGCACGGTGTTGCCGGCGTTCACCACGATCGATGCCTCCTCGAACTTCACCTTCAGCGGCCCGGGCAAGATCAGTGGCACCACCTCGCTGACCAAGGCCGGCACCGGCACGCTTATCCTCGCCACCAACAACGACTACACTGGCGGCACCGTGGTCACCGGCGGCACCCTGCAACTTGGCAATGGCGGCACCGCGGGCAGCATCTCCGGTTCCGTGAGCCTCAACAATGCCTCGCTCGGTTTTAATCGGACCGATGACTTCACCCTCAACGCCACCGTGACGGCGACGGGCACGTCGAGCATCGTGCAAAACGGCGCCGGTTCGGTGACCATTTCCACACCGCTCAACGTGATGAGTGGCAACACGCTTAACAAGGAAGGGACGGGCACCCTCGTCTTGCTGGGCGGCAGCAATTCCACCTTCACCGGCACGCTGAATGTCAACGCTGGCACCGTGCTCCTCAATGACCTCGGCGCGGGCGGAGACCTGGGTGCTACGTCCATCGTCGTGAACAGTGGCGGCACCTTTATTTTCGGCCCGCTGGGCAACACGGACTTTCCCGATGCCACGGTCGTCACGGTGAATGCCGGCGGCTTGTTCCGCATTGAGCAGGGGGAAAACTTCGGCGGCTACATCCTTAATGGCGGTGAGTTTCGCTACGTCAGCAGCGGCCTGACCGGCGTCAACTCCACGGCGATCGCCAGCTTGGCCGGTGCCGTCGTCTACGATTTACGTTCCGGCACCATCACCACGGATATCACTGGCACTGGCACCGGCGGCATCGTCGGTACGCCCGCCGCAAACAGCGGCATTCTTACCAAAACCACCACGGGCACGGTCACGGTGAGCGGCATCGCCACCTTCCAGCCCGCGCTGGCGCTGCAGATCAAGGAAGGCACCCTCGCGATGAATCCCAACAACGTCCCGACGACCGGTGCGTTCGTCAGCCTCGGCGATGTTTCCACCGCCGGCACGCTGCAAATCAATGGCACCGGCACCGCCACTTCCTCGCGCAATTTCACCCTGAATGACGGCGGCGGCACGATCAACGTGGTGAATGCCGGCACGACGCTCACCATCACGGGCGCACTCAGCGGGACGGGTGGGATCACCAAAGCCGGCAACGGCAAGCTGATCCTCACCGGGCTGAACAGCTATACCGGCAATACCACCGTCACTGGCGGCACGCTCGAGGTGGACAACCTCCTCGGCTCAGGCAGCGGCAGCGGACAGGTCATCATTAATGGCACGCTCGCCGGCGATGGCACCATTGCCGCCAGCAGCAACATCGTCATCAATGGTCCCTTCCTACCTGGTGCCACCGGCGCGATCGCGGGCAGCGACTTCAACCTCGCGACCAGCTCCGGCAGCCTCATCATCTTCAGCAGCGCCAGCGTCTCAAAATTTGACCTCTGGCTCACCGCCGGCGCCGACCAAACGGCCAACCTCGCGGCGGCCGATCGGCTGATTATCAATGGCGACCTCGAGATTTCGCCCGGGGCAACGCTCGCGCTCACGAACCCGAACGGCATCCTCTTCCAGGATGGCGATGTCTTCCGATTGGTCGATTGGAGCGGGGCCACCAGCATCACCGGCACGTGGAACGTCGACGCCTCCGCCCTCAATCTCAACGGCCTCGACGTCAATACGGACCATCTTTACACCGACGGCACCGTTTCCCTGACCGCCGTCCCCGAGCCGACTGTCGGTATCCTGGCATTATTCGGTCTCGCTACGCTGCTCCGCCGCCGACGCAAGATGTAGGCCTTGATGTCGCTGCGATCGGATTCGAGCCGAGCGAACCGTAGCGAAGCGAAGATGGCCGAAGGCAAAAAGAACCGCCTCAGGCGGATCCGCAGGGTGCGAGCGGCAGCGAGCATCAACGTTGCGGGCTGATCCGCCTTGGTGGCGTAACGCGCCGTAACTGTTTAGCCACCGAAGGGCCTGCCAAGGCGCTGTTCCGTCGCCAAACGCCTGACGGACCCGTTCAGCGGCTCAACAGATACGATGCGCCGCGTCGCCGCTCAATTATTTCCGCTCGTCCACTTCCGCGGTCCAATCCGAGTGCGTCCCGGCGCGCGGGTTGGGGCTCCCGGCGAGGCGGCGTCCGCCTGGGCTTCCAGCTGCAGAAAGCGCTGCACCCGATCCATCATGATCAGCGTAAACATGGTATTCACCAAGGCAATCACCGGTCCGGCTCCGTATTTCAGATCCTGCGTATTAAAAATCAGAAACGCGTAATGGGCGCCGGAAAAAAACCACGCCACCAGCGGCAGCTTCCAGGAAAGGGTGGTGATGCGGCAGAGATTCAAGAGCGTCATCGAGACAGCCAGGATCGACACCACGAGGAGCAGCCAGCAGGGAAAGGCGCCGCCCAGAAGCGTGATCGAAGACGTAAAGCTGCTATAGATGATGTCCCGGCTGGAGCCGTCGTCGGTGCTGTGATCCGGAACATGGAGCCACGGCACCGGCAAGCAGCAGAGAAACAGCGCGACAATCAGCCAGCAGAGCACAACGAGATTGTTTCGGTTTTGCATGGGAATCGGCCTCGGGAGTGGTGGTCAGGTCGGTGGAACGACGAAACGCATAGCAGAGAGCATGGGCAAGGTCAACGCGGCCCCTAGACGAAGGACTGGGCGAGTTGCTGGGTGAGTTCGGCCGCGGGGAGTTCGCGGCAGCCGGAGGCGTTTTGGCCGGACCAAAGAGGAACGAAATCGCTGGAGCCCGCGCCCTCAGCCTTCGCGCGAAGCGGCGTCATGCTGCCGGCGGCCAGCGGAAATTCAGGAGCGAGAGGGTTCATGGGGCCCAACTCGCGCATCACGCGATTGAGGATCCCGCGCGCGGCGCCGCCGGTAAAAAGATTAGTCAAAGCGGTGCGGCCGGCCGGAGTGCTTCGGAGCGCGGCGCGGTGGACAGGGGCGGTCGTGGCCTCGGGGCAGAGCAGATAGGCGGTGCCGATTTGCACGCCCGCCGCGCCGAGCTTCATGGCCGCGGCGACGCCGTGGGAATCCGCGATGCCGCCGGCGGCGAGGACGGGGACCTTCACAGCGCGGGCGATCTGCGGCAGGAGAGCAAACGTCCCCATTTGCGCGGTGACGTCTTTTGACAAGAAGTGACCACGATGCCCGCCGGCCTCGAGTCCCTGCGCGATGACGGCATCGGCTCCGTGGGCTTCGAGCCAGCGGGCTTCATCAACGGTGGTGGCGGACGAAAAGACGATGGCGCCCCAACCACGCACGCGGGCCAGCAATTCGGGAGAAGGGAGGCCGAAATGAAAGCTGACGACCGGTGGCTTAAACTCCGCCAGCACGTCGGCCATCTCGTGGCTGAACGGCGCGCGGGCTGGGCCGGTGGGGATACGCGCGGGATCGATCCCGAATTCCTGGTAGTAGGGCGCGAGCAATTTTCGCCAGGCTGCCTCCCGCCCGGCGTCCGGCTTGGGCGAAGTGTGGCAGAAGAAATTGACGTTAAAGGGCCGGCTGGTTTGCGAAGTCAGCGCGTGCAATTCCTTGCGCAGCACTTCCGGCGCGAGCATGGCGCCGGGAAGTGAACCAAGCCCTCCGGCATTGGAGACAGCGATGGCGAGAGCACTGCCTTGGGAGCCGGCCATGGGGGCCTGGATGATCGGTAACTCAATGCCGAGAAGGTCCTGCAGCGTCTTCATGGTTGGACTTCAATGGGCCCGCTCCTTTCAGGCAAGCCGTCTTCGTCGCGTTCAAGTGCCGTACAGCGTCTAGCATTTCCGCCAATGGCGGATCATCTTCCCGCCATGCCGTCACCGAATTTCCCGCCGACTCCCGAGCAAGCTGCCCGCGCCGCGTATCTCACGCGCCGGCAGTTTTTCGCAAAGTCGTCGCTCGGACTCGGCTCGATGGCGCTGGCCTCCCTGTTACAGCCAGAACTTCTCGCGGGCGGCGTGGCGGGGCAGGGGACGAACGTAAAACCCGTGCGCTATGGCGGGCTCGACGGCGTGCCGCATTTTGCTCCGAAGGCGAAGCGAGTGATCTACATGCTGCAAAACGGTGGGCCGCCGCATATCGATACCTTTGACTACAAGCCGGAACTCGAGAAGTGGCGCGGCAAGGAAATCCCGGAGAGCATCCACAAAAACCAGCGCCTCTCCACGATGACGCAGGGGGCGAAGAAGCTGGTGCTGCCGGCGTTCACGCCCTTCAAGCAATACGGAAAGTCCGGCACGTGGGTCGGCGACTTTCTCCCGCATACGGCGTCCATCATCGACGATATTTGCCTGATCAAATCCACGCACACCGGCGCGGTGAATCACGCCCCGGCGATCACTTTTTTCCTCACGGGCAGCGAAATGCCCGGACGCCCCAGCATGGGCGCGTGGCTGACGTACGGCCTCGGCACCGAGACCCAGGAACTGCCGGGCTTTGTCGTCATGACGTCGCGCGACAAAGAATCAAGCTGCGGCCAGATCTTCTACGACTTCTATTGGGCCAGCGGCTTCCTGCCGTCGAAATATCAGGGCGTAAAATTCCGCGGCGGCGGCGACCCGGTGCTCTATCTCAGCAACCCCGACGGCATGTCGCGCGAAGTGCGGCGCGGGCTCCTCGACGATCTCGCCAAGCTCAACGAGCGCCACTACTCGGAGTTTGGCGACCCGGAGATCGCCACGCGCATCGCGCAATACGAGATGGCCTATCGGATGCAGATGAGCGTGCCGGAGTTGGCCGACCTTTCGAAGGAACCGGCGAGCGTGCTGGAAATGTACGGCCCCGATGTGAAGCGCCAGGGCTCCTACGCCTACAATTGTCTCATGGCCCGCCGCCTCGCCGAGCGCGGTGTCCGCTTCATCCAGCTCTTCCATGCCGGTTGGGATCATCACCGCAATCTGTCCACGCAATTCGAGATTCAATGTCGCGATACCGACCAACCGAGCGCGGCCTTGGTGAAGGACCTCAAGCAGCGCGGCCTGCTCGACGACACACTGGTGATCTGGGGCGGCGAATTCGGTCGCACGCCGTTCATCCAGGGCGACATCAACGATCGCAAGCAATGGGGCCGCGACCATCATCCCTACGGCTTCACCACCTGGATGGCCGGCGGCGGCATCAAGCCTGGGATCAGCTACGGCGCCACGGATGACTTCGGCTACAACGCCGTAGTCGATCCCGTGCACGTTCACGATTTCCAGGCCACGATCCTCAACCAACTCGGCATCGACCACGAACGCCTGACGTTCCGTTTCCAAGGCCGGCAATACCGACTCACGGATGTGCACGGGAAAGTGGTGAAGGGGATTTTGGCTTGAGATTCTTCCCGCAAATCAGCGGATACCTGACTCATCTATGAACGATTTCATTCAATCGGGCGATACCGTGGACTGCGGCAGCTTGCTGCCGCTGTGTGGCGTGGCGCAGCTTGCTGCGTGCGGCCGGAAAACCTCGCGCATCATCCACAGCACTTTTGCTTTTCTCGCCCTCCTCGCCACGAGCCAAGCCGCCCAGCCCTTCGGCATCCAGGTCGTGGACGACGTCACCGGCCGCGGCGTGCCGCTCGTCGAGCTCCGCGGAGTGAGCAGCCAGACTTGGCTCACCGACAGCGCGGGCTGGGTCGCTTTCGATGAGCCCGGGCTCTTTAATGTCCCCGTTTTTTTCTCCCTCAAGTCCCACGGCTACGAGTATCCGAAGGACGGCTTTGGCATGGCAGGCCTGAAGCTCACTCCACAGCCCGGCGGACACGCCACGGTCAAGATCCACCGCGTCAATCTGGCAGAGAGACTGTATCGGCAAACAGGGCAGGGGATTTACCGCGATTCCACGCTCCTCGGCGAAAAGGTCCCGCTCGCCGACGGCCTCGGCGCCGGCAAAGTCGCCGGGCAGGACTCCACGCAAGTCGCCGTCTACCACGGACGGCTCTTCTGGATTTGGGGCGACACGAACCGGATGGAATATCCGCTCGGCAATTACCGCACCTCCGCCGCGTGGTCCGACCTCCCGGCGAAAGGCGGCCTCGCGCCGTCGGTCGGGGTGAACTTTCATTACTTCACGGACAAATCCGGCTTCTGCAAAGCGATGGTCCCGCTCAAGGGCGGAGAAGGCGTGGTGTGGCTCGATGGCATGTGCGTGGTGCACGACGATGCCGGTGCGGAAAAACTCGTGGCTCGCTACCAGCGCCGCCAGGGCCTCGGCAAATTGCTCGAGCAAGGCATCTGCGTCTTCAGCGACGAAAATGAAATCTTCGAGTCCGCTGCGGTGCTGCCCACCGAGGATGCGGAGTGGCGCACGCTCTGCGGCCAGATCACTCCCGGCCGCAACGATGGCTACCTCTACGCCGGCTCCACCGCTCTCAGCATCCGGGTGCCCGCCACTCTCAAAGCCGTGCTCGATCCCGCCAGCTACGAAGCCTGGACCTGCGTGAGCAAAGACGGTGTGCAGCACAAGCCCGATGGCTCTGCCGACTACACCTGGCGCAAGGACGGCCAGCCGCTCGAGTCCATCAAGGAAGCCGAGTGGGTGAAGAGCGGAAAACTGAAGATGGAAGACTGCCGCATGCGCCCCGTCGACGTCGCCACCGGCGAGCACATCACCCTCCACGTCGGCACGGTCCGCTGGAATGAGCACCGCCAAAAATGGCTGCTCATCGCCACGCAATACTTCGGCAAGCCCTCCAGCCTCGGCGAAATCTATTACTCCGAAGCCGACACCCCCATGGGCCCGTGGAAGAAAGCGATCAAAGTGATCACCCACGATCGCTACACCTTCTACAACCCCGTCCAACATCCGTTTTTCGACGATGGAAAATGGATCTACTTCGAAGGCACTTACACGAAGGAATTCTCCGGCAACGAAGTCGCCACGCCGCGCTACGACTATAATCAGATGATGTACCGGCTGGATCTGGATGAGGCGCGGTTGGGGAAGGTGCGGGAGTAGAGGTGGGCCAGTATTCGGTATTCAGTATTCAGTGATGTTGTTCGAACGTCGTTCACTCAGCTTGGAGTTCCGCCTTTAGGCGGCAAGCTGTTCGCATTGCAGGCGCGCCTTCGATGCGAGCACGCTCGCCGCCTAAAGGCGGAACTCCGAGCTAGCCGTCCGACGCTCAGACGCCTCCAACCGGACTGAAAACCGAATACTGGCCCGCCGCTACCCGTGAATAATCAGCTCGATATTCTCCGGCAGCTGCGACGCCACGTTCTCCACCACGTTGCCTTTCAGCAGTCGGGCCATGCCGGAGCGATGCGGGGCGCCGAGCATCACCATGTCGCAGCCGAGCGTCGCGGCGACATCCACGATGGTGCCCGAGGGATCATTGCTCACCACGTAGATGGGTTGCACACATACATCCACTTCCTCGCCCAACTTGAGAATGAGCGACATGATGGCGGCAGCGCTCGGGTCGTCCTGCCAGCGGCTGCGGCCCGTCTTGGTGGGGTGGGGACCGCCGAGCAGCACGGCGATTTCGCGCACGTAAAGCACACAGAGGACGGCCTTGTGCAGCCGCGCTTCATTGAGCGCATACTTCAGCACCGGGGTCGCGCCGCGCGCGGCCACGAGAAACTTCCGGCCCTCTTCCAACGCCACCGGCCGTAGCCGATCGATCGTCTCCTTCTGCACCGTCTCCGCGAGTTCCTTCGCCACGGTAATCGTCGTCAGGCCGCTGGCGCGATGTGACATCGACCGCAGCCAGAAGCCCACGCCGAGCACGATCACCACGAAAAACAGTGCCAGGTGCTTGTCCCACGCGAGGGTAATCTCCACGCAGAGCAGGATGCCGAACGTCGTGAAGAACAGCAGCCGCTCGCCCTTCTTCAACGGCAGCGCCTTGTTAAAGGCACACGACCCCAGGTTTACCGTGATCGCGCCCACCACGCCGATGGCGTACAGGTCGCCCAGGTCCGCCATCGCATTCTTCGGATCGAAATTGGTGAAGAGCATCACCAGCGTCGGCAACCCCACCGCCACAAATAGCGGCAGAATCGGCACGCCGTGCTTGTTCAGGCCGAGGAAAGGCCGCGGCATTTCGCCGTCGCGCGCCAGCGTATACATCACACTGATCAGCGCCGCGATCGCCGTATTCACCGCGCTCAGCAGCAAGAGGCCCACCACAATGCCGACCACCAAGCCCATCCACAACCCGAAGCCCGGCCCAAAATGCAGCGCCCCGTATTCCTCACCCAGCACGCGCAGCATGTGCGAACTGTCGTCCATCAGGCGAGTTTCCATGGCCACGCTCGGCTCCATGATGGAATGAGGCTGCACGTGCAGCGACATCGTCGCCCAACCCAACAAGGCCGTGCCAATCACCACTTCGATGGCCACCGGCAAAATCGCGCGGCGCGCCTCGCGGCCGACAGCCGGCTTCTCCGGCGTCGCCCCGGGATCGAGTTTCATCACTCCCGTTAAATTCGCAATCGCCTCCACGCCGCTCAACGCCAGGATGGACGCTACAAACGCGTGCCACGCATGCGTCGCCGTGTGCCCCGCTTTGAACGGCTGCAAGTGCGGCGTGAGATAAGGCGCTGAAAAACCAATCAGCACCAGGACCACGATCACCATCGGGACCGCCAGCCCTACGGCCAGCGCACCGCTATGCCGCGGCCCGTAGGAATTCAACAACCCGAGACAGAGGATGACGCCGATTGTCGCTTGGATGGCCCAGAAGGGCGACAGGGCGGGGAAGAAATACTTGAGCGCATCATACCCGCTCAGCGCCGCCGTCACCGCGAGGTCCGCCACTAATAATAAGGCGCCCACCACGGCCAGCGCGCGACCCTGGCTTCGCGCCGCCGAATACACGCCACCGCCATCCGGGAAGTAGCGGCACACCACCATGTAGTTGATCCCCACCAGCCCGGTGATGAGGCACACGTAGAGGATCGTGTGCAGCGACGCAAATCCCAGCGCGAGGAATGCGTAGCCGATGACGTATGCTTTGGACGTGCCCCAATCGCCGTAAAGCAGGGCGGCGGCGCGCTTCCAATCAAGGTTGCGGGGGCGGTTGACTTCGAGGGATGAACCCATGAGAAAAAATCAGAGTGAGATTGGCCCAGCGGACGCGCAGGGCGGGGAGACTAGCAAACCACCAGTCCGTGAACAGTGCGGAGAAATCCAACCGACTCATCGCCGGCAGGAGCCGGCACGGGACCGATATCAGGGACAGTTTTCAAGTTACCCGGAACCATAGCCCGAAAACCCAGGCCGTGTCAAACGGGGCTGGGGAGCCCTCCCTGTGCCAGAGAAAAGAGCCTCTGGGCGCCGACGGAATACCCGGCACTCCGAGCGACAAAATTTGTCCGCTCCTTGGTCATTTCCCGACCGCTCTGCCGATTTCCCTCGGCAACCCGCCAGCCGACACTTTAGGTTTCTTTCCTAACGGCCCTCAGAATCAAACCATGGGTGATAAACTCTTTTCTCCCTATAGGCGACTTCGCCGCAAAAGTGCTACGCCATCTTCGTGCCAGCTTATGCTGGTACTCTCCGCATGAGATTTCCTTTTCCGCTCCGCTACACGCTCCCTCTGGGCTTGCTCACGGTGAGTATTGCCACCGCGGTGCTGGCCATGAACAAGGGCCCCTGGGCGGCCATCGGCATGGCAACGGCCGTCGGGGTACTCTTCTGGGGGTTCATGCATCTCAGCTTCACGAAACGAATCGTCCGCCTACTTCAGCAAACCCGTGCCTTCTCAGAGGCCGCGGGGCCGGTGCCGACTCCTCTCGAAGGCGGCGACGAGATCGCCGAAATTTCCGCCGCCTTTTGCGACGCAGCCGCCGCGCTCCGGCATCGCGAGGAGTATCTTAATGAGGTGAGCCAGTCCCTCACGGAAAAGAACAAGGAGCTGGAATCCATCGTCTACGTCACCTCCCACGATCTGCGCTCGCCGCTGGTCAACGTCCAAGGCTTCAGCTGCGAACTCGGCCTGCTGGCGCAAGACATCAAGCGCATGCTCGGCGAACCCGCCACCCCCGAGCGCGATGAGACCATGCGGGACATCGCCGATCACCGGATCCCCGAGGCCCTCCGCTTCATCGATGCCGGCGTTTCGAAAATGGACGCCTTGCTCAAGGGTCTGCTCCGCCTCTCCCGTCTCGGCCGCGCCTCGCTGAATATCCAGCTCGTGAATATGCGCGATCTCATCCAGGAGCTGGTCGATGCCATGGAATTCCAGCTCAGCCGCGTTGGGGCCAAAGTGGAAATCGTCGGCAAACTTCCGGACTGCTACGGCGATGCCGGCCAGCTCAGCCAGGTTTTCTCAAATCTGCTCGATAACGCTTTCAAATACCGCGAACCGAGCCGGCCTTTGACCGTCAAATTTGATGGCCACCGCTCGGGCGGGGAAGCGATTTACCGAGTGATCGACAACGGCGTGGGTATTGCCGAGGAGCATCAGCCCCGCGTGTTTGAGATGTTTCACCGACTCGACCCCGGCAAAGTGCCGGGGGAGGGGCTTGGGCTCACCATTGCCGACCGCGTGCTGGAGCGCCATCGGGGCCGCATTACCGTGGAATCAACGCCCGGCGTGGGCAGCGCCTTTTGCGTACATCTGCCAGCGGTTGAACCTGTTCCCAGCTCGCGGCTGCTGCCTGGTCCGCGGCGTTCCGGCATCTCTATGCCTCCGGTTAAATTGAAGGTATGAGCGCTCCCGACACGCCAGCTTTCATGGTGATGGCTCCGAACTCCACCGGGGAGGGGATAGGCAAAGATGACAGGGGCCATGAGCAATCCGTCGTACGAAAGGATACCGGTTCGTTACCAGAATTGGAGAGCAGGCCTCGGCAGAAGAAGGATTATGGAAATTATAGCTTAATGAAACCAGTCACCATTCTGATCGCCGATGACGACGACGGGCATGCTCTTCTCGTGGAACGGAACTTGCGCCGTACCGGCCTTAAGAACCCTGTCGTGCGCTTCCGCGACGGCCAGGAGGTTCTCGATTTTTTTGGAGACCAAGAGAGTGCCGTAAGATTTAATCCTACTTTGCCGTATCTGCTCCTCCTCGACATTCGTATGCCGAAAGTGGACGGCGTTGAGGTGCTTCGGCGCCTGAAGACAGATCCCGCACTGCGGAATATTCCAGTGATCATGCTCACCACGACCGATGACCCCCGAGAAATCCGGCGCTGCCACGAATTCGGGTGTAACAACTACGTGGTGAAACCCGTGGCCTTCGACCAATTCTCCGCCGCCATCCAACAGGTGGGTCTTTTTCTTAATCTGGTGCAGGTCCCGCCGGTGCAGCCGAACGCATGAAAAAGAAGGCGCATCTGATGGTCGTGGACGATGACGCGGTGCTCTGCCGATTGCTGCAGACCGTGCTCGAGCGCGCTGGCTATCGGGTGGAGACCGCCACCTCCGGGACGGATGGGCAAGCCGCCATCATCCGGGGTCGCCCGGATTTGCTCCTGCTGGATCTCAAGCTGAGGGACACGGATGCCCCCAAGTTCATCGCCGAGCTGCGCGAACTGGGCTACATCCCGCCCTTCATCGTCATCACCGGCCAGGGCGACGAACGCGCCGCCGTGCAGATGATGAAGCTCGGTGCGCTGGACTATCTGCTGAAGGATACCCAGTTCATCCACTTCGTCGGCACCGTGGTGGAGCGCGCGCTGGCGCAGATTGAGATGCGCCGCCAGCTTTCGCAATCGGAGGAGGAACGCCGCCGACTCGAGCGCGAGCTTTTGGAAATCAGCGAGCGCGAGCGCCGGAGCGTCGGGCACGATTTGCACGACGGCGTCGGCCAGCAGCTCACCGCGCTCTCGCTCATGTCCCATGCACTGTGCGAATCTCTGGCCGCCTCGCCGCTGCTCGCGCCCGCGCGGGAGATTAATCAGCACATCCGCGCGACCATCACCGAGACGCGCCGTCTCGCCCGCGGTCTCGCGCCCGTTTCGCTGGATGAAGGGGGCCTCAGCGACGCGCTCGCCGAGCTGGCCAGCCTCGCTCAGCGCACGGGGCGCGCGCGCTGCCTCTTTTGCGGAACGGGCACCACGGGCCCGGCCGATTCTTCCATGGCCATCCACCTCTACCGCATTGCGCAGGAGGCCGTGAATAACGCCATGAAACACGCCGAGGCGACGGATATCCGCATCCGCCTCGAAAGCTGCGCCGAAGGCCTGCGGCTGGAGATTTCCGACAACGGCGTCGGTCTTCCGGCCAGCCAGGGCTCCAGCGGCATGGGCCTGCGCGTCATGGATTTTCGCGCGCGCCTCATTGGCGGGCATGTCGAAATTACTTCCACTCCCGGCAAGGGGGTGCGCATTGTGTGTGTTTGCCCGGATAGTGAGCCGGCCTCGGCCACTTCCTTTTCGTCACCGTCACCGTCAGCGGCCTCCGTTACTGCGGGAACCTCCATTCCTGAGCCTCAGTCTCACGCGGCCGCCCAGATCGCTACCACTCTTCCCATTCCGTGAAATCACGCATCCATATCGTCGACGATCATCCCATTGTGTTGAGCGGCTACCAGCTCGTCATCAATGCGCAGTCGGACATCGAAGTCACCGGCACCTCCGGCAGTGTCGCCGAGGCGATGACCGCCATCGAGCGCACGCAGCCGGATTTAATCATCACCGACCTCACCATGCCCGGCCGCGGCGGCCTGGAGCTCGTGAAGGATCTCATCAGCGTATGGCCTGAGGCCAAGGTGCTCGTCATCTCCATGCACGACGAAATGCTCTACGCCGAGCGCGCGCTCCGCGCCGGGGCCAAGGGCTACGTGATGAAAGACTCCGCGGCCACGCACATGCTCGGCGCCATTCGCCAGGTGCTCACCGGCGGCATCCACGTGAGCGAGCGGGTCTCCGCGAAAATCATCGGCCTCTTCGCCGGCACCCCCGGCCGCACGCAGGCCTCGCCGCTCGAACGCCTCACCGATCGCGAATTCGACGTCTTCCGGCTTTTCGGAGAAGGCAAAACGACCAAGGAAGTCGCCTCTTCGCTCAATCTCAGCCCCAAGACCGTCGCCGTCCACCGCGACAACATCAAACACAAGCTCGGCTTCGCCAGCAGCGCCAAGCTCATGCGCTACGCCGTCCGCTGGGTGGAGTCGGAGAGCGTCGCGCAGGCTTAATGTAGAGCTGCAGTCGGAAGGCTGCGGACTGATCTTTTCGAGCAGGCATCCCATGGGATCTATGGGTCTCACGGACCCAAGGCCCTATGGCGGCGCACCCAGCCTTCTACTGCCGCAATTTCTGCAGCGTCACCCCGCCCGCCCACAACTCATTCGCGGCTGGGTTGAAACGCAAAATCAGCGGTTTCACGTACGGCAGGTTTCCGGTGATGTCCTGCCAGGTCGCACCGTTGTCCGTCGTCTTGTAGACCGCTCCATTGTTGCCCCCATCCCACGTCGTGGTCGAAAGCCACATCGTCCCCCCATGGCGCGGGTCCACCTCCATCCCGATCACCGTGCGTTCATTGTTAAATTTCGTGAGCTGTTTCCACGTGTTCCCATGATCGGTGCTCCGCCACAAATTCTTGCCACCGCAGTATACCGTGCCGTCCGCCGCGACCATCATGTTGAAGACCCATTGCTCCTGCGGGAAAACGACTTTCCACGTCGCGCCGCCATCCTCGCTGCGATGCAACCCGCCATTTGCTCCGCACGCGCCCCAGTAGATACGCTGCGAATCTGTGGGATCCACGGCGAGCCCGTAAAACATCCGCCGGCTCGCCGGTTGGTGGGGCAGCGGAGCCCAGGTGACGCCGGCATCCGTGGATTTGAAGATGCCTCCGCCGCCTTTCCCGTTTTCCGGATCTCCATCCAGGCCGAGATACAGGATATTGGGATCTTTGGGATCCACCGCCAGCGCGCGCGGATGCCCCACGCCCCACATCGTATTCGCACGCAGCACGCTCTCCGGCAGGCCCGCTTTGACGATCTGATACGTCTTCCCGGCATCGTCGCTCCGCACCACGCGCGGTGGATACTTGGGATCCCACGGACTGCACGTGGCGAGGACGCGGTCGTGACCGTTGATCGGATTGATGGCGAGCCGCCAATTGTGCCCGATGAATTCCGGCGCGTACTTGAGCGGCCAGAGCTGGCGCCATTTTGCGCCGCCGTTTTCGGTGACGAACGTGCCCTCATCCATCACCGACACATAGGTGCGCGGCCCGCTGAAGCGGATATCCGTGATGCACGAAATATCCGCCCCGCGGCAGCGCTCCTGCCACGTCGCGCCGGCGTCCTCGCTCAGGCACGGCCGCCAGTTGCTGGAGCAAAAGAGTTCCTTCGGGTTCAGCGGATTGATGGCCAGGTTCGTCGGCGTGCTCAGCGCCGTTTTCCCGCCCGTTCCGTCCACATACGTCGGATCGCCGTCGACATCCGCGGCGATGGTGGAAGATTTCGTCCACGTCTTGGCGCCATCATGCGAGAAATAGAACGCGCCATTCCAGCCGGCCGCGCCGATGGCGTAGACGTCGAGCGGATTCGCCGGCGAGACCACCACTTCCGTGATACTCACGCCTTTCCCGAGCCCCTCGGACGCATTTGCCCACGTCTGCCCCTTGTCTGCCGATTTCCACACTCCATCGGTATAAAACGAACCGTAGATCACTTGCGGATCGCTGGCCGCGACGGAGGCCGATGACGCCCGCTTCGGCGTCGCCAATTCCTTCCAACTCTTCCCGCCATCCGGGCTCAGCACCAGGCCCGCGTCGTCCGTCGCCACCAAAACGGTGGCCGGTTCCCTCGGCGAAACCGCCACGCTGTGGTAAGCGCCCGAGGACTCCCCGCCGCCCACGCGCGTGTTGCCATACTTCTGCACCGTCTTGTCTGTCGCGAAGTCCCGCACGACGATGGACGCCGGCTTCTCGGGCGTCTCCCCGGCAAATGCAAACGCGATCTTCCCAATCCGCGCCACCGAGGCCTGCTCGGGCAGTGCGCCCACCGTGGTGAAGTCCACGCGATTCACCGTCGCCCAATCCTTGCCGCCCGCAAAGGCTTTCGGCCGGTCCGGGTGCTTCTTCGCGTAGTCGGGATCCAACTCAAAATCCGCGGTCTTCAGCAGAACTTCCTGCGGTGAATCAGTCGCAAAAAGATCGTGCACATTCTTGGTGCGATACGTCGCACCGTCGGACGTTTGGAGCGCCACAAAAGCCCGGTCCGGATGGCTCTTGTCGCCCTGGAACGTGAAGCCGAAGCCTACGCACTCCCGGCCCTTGGTGTCCTTGTCCGCGGGAAAGACCAGTGGCAGCCACACGCCGCCGAAGAAATCGCCATTCACTTTTCCGAATTGCACCCGCAGGAAGCTGGCGTCCTCCGGCGCGGCGGTCTTCGCATAGATGAGCTTCCACGTTTCGCCGCCATCCGCGCTCTTATACGCTTTGCCCGCCGGGCTCGCCGCATAGACGTTCTGCCCATTGCTCGGGTCCACGGCGACCGACCGGATGCTCTTTCCCTTTTCTCCCGTGATGCGCAGTTCGTTGCGCTTGGTCATCGGCAGCAATTTCCAGTGCACGCCGCCATCGACACTCTTGCACAGCCCGCCCTCCGTTGCCGCATAGACCGTCTGGGGATTCGCGCGATCCACCGCCAGCGAGAACACGCCATAGTCCGCGAGCCCATTGTTGATCAGCCGCCAATGCTGCCCGTGGTCCTCCGTCTTATAAACGCCTGCCACATCGCCGCCCATGTAAATCACCCCGTTCTGCGTCGGGTGATACACCGTCGCATAGTAAAACCCGCCACCACCCCAGCCACAGGGCTCCCATTGCGCCGTAGCGGTATTTGGCGTGGCCGGACCAGCGGCTTGCAAATGCTCGCTCTCGCAAAGCAGGAGAGCCACAGCCATTCGAAGCAGGCAGTGCGGGACGGAGATGCGTGTCATGCGCCTCTTCATTCCTACCGCGCCAAAAACCGGCAAGCCGATTTGCGAAAGATCGTTCGCAAGGAAAGGCGCGCGAACACTGGGAGCCGGGGCCCAGCGGCGTAGCCGCGTTTCTTGAAACATACCATTGGCCCTCGCCCCGAGCCTCGTTTGAGGGAGGAAGATATTTCCAACGTGACACGAAAAGCACTGCGATTGGATCGTGGAATACGACCGCTCTCAAATTAAGCTCGGGGCGAGGGCGCCCCGGCTCCCAGTAGTTCCAGTAGTTCCCTGTAGTTGCGCGCCTTCCAAAGCCACGTGGTGATTACCAACGACCGCGCCCGTTCCCACCGTCCGCAAAATTTTTTCCTCTTTCCGTGCAAAACCCTCTTGCCACATTCCGCGAATTCGCTACACACGTCCCTCCCAACCAACGGGAAATGCTCGGGTGGTGGAATTGGCAGACACGTACGTTTGAGGGGCGTATGCCGAAAGGCGTAAGGGTTCAAGTCCCTTCCCGAGCACTCTCTCCCCAGAGACTTCCCCCACAGCACCAGCACCGACAGCATATCGCGTCACAGTGCATCAGTTCGGAGTTCCGTCTGGCGGATGCCGGACGGTGACACGCTCTCGTCCCAAAAGCGCATCAAAAAATTAGGGGCGCTGACCCTTGGAGCGTGCGCAGCAGGGCTCGCACCGAAGCAGCCGTTCCAAATCTCCAAGCGGCGACCAAATAATGTAGCTGCGACCGGAAGGTCGCGGACACTCTTTTCCAGCGTTGGATTTGCTAAAGCTTCGACGGTTTTAAAAAGCGCAGCCGCTCTCCGCGACCTTCCGGTCGCAGCTACATCCGCTCCGCCATCTTCGAACGGCTGCCACTTTTTCGATGGGCCATCCCAGCTGGGGACGTCCCCACGAAAAAGTGCCCGCAGGCTTCCGCCTGCAGCTCCATTAACTGCGCTCCGCTCTCCTCTACCGCCCGTCTACGCCAGCGCGTCCTTGCAGAACTGGATCGCCCGCGCGATCTCCGCCATGCGGGTCGAGCCCGCTGGGACCTTGTATTCAAACTCGATCGTCCCCTGGATGTTCCACTTGTTGTCGCGGATCAGCTTCAGCACTTCCGCAATCGGCGTATCGCCCTGCCCGAACGGGGTGTTCGGGCCCTTGTTGAACTTGCGGTCCTTCACGTGCACGTGGGCAATCCGATCATGGTACTTGGTGATGAACGGCACCGGCGACGTGTTGTTGCCCGCCACGAAATGGCCGAGGTCCACATTTGCGCCATTGGCTTTCGAGAGTTCAAACGCCTTTTCCCAATGTTCCGGCTTGGTGTCCTGATGGCCGTGATAGCCGAGCATGAGCTGGTGTTTCTCGCCGAAGGATCCCACGCGCTTCAGGTCGTTTTCGTTGTGCGTGATCTCCGTGGAAATGCACCGCGCGCCCAAGAGCTTCGCCAGCTTAAAGGCATAATCGAGTTCGCCGTCCGACATCTTGAAGAGGCCGTCCACCTTCACGATTTCGATAAGCACGCCGGCGTCCTCGTATTTCTTGCGAAATTCGGCCGCTTTTTCGATCGGCGCGGTCTTGCGCCATTCCGAGATGTTCTTCGGCGTTTCGCCGGGTTTTTCCGCCGGCACTTCCGTGGGCACATCAGCCGAGGTGATCTTCGGCGCAGGCGCCTTGACCGGCGCTCCGAGGAACGCCTCCACCGGTTGCGTGCGCAACTCCAGCCCGCTCACGCCCAACTGCACGCAATTCTTCAAAATTTCGTCTCCGGTCATCGCCCCGTTGCCAAAGCTGTAGGGCACATTGAGCCCGATCTGCACCCCGTTGAATTTCGAATTCACCTTTCCGCCGTCCGCGGCGCGAAGCTGCCCCACCAGCGGCGAGAGCGCCGACCCCGTCAGGGCCGCAAGCGAAAGTTTGGCAAAGTCACGTCGGGAAGTAGGCATCATGGATGGTAGATCAGGTAGAGGTTGGAGTAGGTCCGCAGAGAATAGCAGACGCCGCCCAAAGTAGGACCGTTATTCGCATAAAGCAGGGCAGGGGAAGGGAATTCTGCGAACTCCCGCCTGTCCGTGCAGAAAACAGTCTGTTCACCGCTTCCCTCAGATTTCCCCTAAACATCTCCCGTTATGGTAATTTGCATGAGCGCGCCTTTTTCGCGATAATCCGTCACCCATGAGTTTTCCATCCGCGCCGGCCTCGGCCCCGCTCCGTCCCATGCTGCTCCGGCTCCTCGCTGGGGTTTCCCTGTTGGGAATTTCCGCCCGCGGCGCGGCCGTCTCCGAGCCTTCCTTCGTCGCCAAAACCCTCCGTCCTTTCCTGGAAAGCCACTGCGCGGATTGCCACGACGACACTACCCAGAAGGGCAACATGCGCCTGGACAATCTGGCCGCCAATTTCGCCCAGCCCGATGTCTTCAACTGCTGGCTGAAGGTGCTCGATGAACTCGACTCCGGCGAGATGCCCCCCAAGAAAAAGCCGCGTCCGGCGGCGGCCGAGATGAAAGTCGTCACCGATTGGCTGCGCGCCAATCTCCAGGCGGCTTCGCTGGCGCGCCAGCAAGGGGAGGGGCGTACCAGCACGCGCCGCCTCAGCCGGGTGGAATACGAAAACACTGTCCACGATCTGCTCGGCATCGATACCGAGCTGTCCGATCTGCTGCCCGAGGATCCCATCGTCAATGGCTTCGACAACGGCGACGCCGCCGTCGGTCTTTCGCCGGTGCTGATGGAGCGCTACCTCGAGGCTGCGGAGACCGCGCTCGACGCCGCTATCGCCAATGATCCGCAGCCCGAGAGCAAGAGCGGCACCTACACTTTCAAGCCCAAGGAAGGCGGCGACGCCAAAACCGTCCCGTGGAATGCGGTGGTGAACCAGCCCGACGCCGTGGTCTACCTCAACACGCCGCCCGTCTTGCCCAACTATCGCACGCCTTCCGCCGGATACTACCGCCTGCGCATCCACGCCTATGGCTACCAGACCAGCGGCAAGCCGATGACCTACGCGCTTTACACCACGAAGCAGTACCAGAACACGGGCGACAACCTCGTCGGCTACTACCAGGCGCCCGGCCAGCCCGGTGCCGCGACCGTCGAGGTCACGACGAAGATCGGCTCGTCGTTTAACATCAAATTCGCCCCCGAGGGCCTCACCAAGCAGCAGCTGAAGGAGCCGACGACGTACACCGGTCCCGGCCTGGCCATCCAATCCGTGGACATCGAGGGCCCGATCAACTCCGAGTGGCCGCCCGCCTCGCACAAGCGCATCTTCGGCGACGCCCCGCTGGAATCGCTCCTCAAGGTGCGCCCGGCGATGAAAGAGCTGCGCATTTCACCAAAGCGCGTCACGCCGACATCCAAGCAGCCCGAGCAGGATACCGAGCGCATCGTGCGTGACTTCCTGCCGCGCGCCTTCCGCCGCCCGGTGTCGCCCGAGGAAGCGCAGGTCTATGTAAAGCTCGCACTGGATCGGCTCAAAGCCGGCGCCACGTTTGAAGACGCTGTGCGCATGGGCCTCAAGGCCGCGCTCTGCTCGCCGAGCTTCCTGCTCCGCAACGAAAAGCCCGGCCGCCTCGACGACTACGCCCTCGCCACCCGGCTCTCTTACTTTTTCTGGAGCACGATGCCGGATGAAGAGCTCTTCGGCCTCGCTGCTAGGCGCCAACTCAGCCAGCCCGCCGTGCTGCGCACGCAAGTGGAGCGCCTGCTGAAGAGCCCGAAAGCCGTGGCTTTCACCGATAACTTCGCCGGCCAGTGGCTCGGCTTACGCCTCATCGATTTCACCACGCCCGACAAGAAACTCTATCCGGAATTTGACGCCTATCTGCAGGAGTCGATGCTCAAGGAAACGCAGAGCTTCTTCAACGAGCTGCTCAACAAGAACCTGAGCACGGACAACTTCATCCAGTCCGACTTCACCTTCGTGAATGAGCGCCTCGCCAAGCAATACGGCATCGCCGGCATCGAAGGCGTGGAGTGCCGCCGGGTGTCCGTCGGCCCGGAGACGCATCGTGGGGGCGTGCTCACGCAGGGCGCCATTTTGAAGATCACCGCCAACGGCACGAATACCTCGCCCGTCATCCGTGGCAACTGGGTGCTCAAAAACATCATGGGCCGCGAAGTCCCGCCGCCGCCCAAAGCGGTCGCCGCCATCGAGCCCGACATCCGCGGCGCCAAGACCATCCGCGAGCAGCTCGACAAGCATCGCTCCAACGATTCCTGCGCGGCCTGCCATGCCAAGATGGATCCGCCCGGCTTTGCGCTGGAGAGCTTCGACGTCATCGGTGGCTGGCGCGAAAACTATCGTTCGATTGGGGAGGGGAAGAAGAGCCCGAACGGCAACTACAAGATCGGCCCGGCCGTGGATTGCTCCGGCACGCTCCCCGGCGACCGCGCCTTCGCCAACATCGACGACCTGAAAAAACTCCTGCTGGCCGATCACGATCAAGTCGCGCGCAACGTCGCCGAGAAACTCCTTACCTACGCCACCGGCCACCGCCCCGAGTACATCGACCGCCCCGCGCTCCAGGCCATCCTCGACCGCTCCCGCGCCAGCAAATTCGGCCTCCGCACTCTCATCCACGAAGTCGTCGAAAGCCCCACCTTTCTCAACCGATGACTGCACTTTGTAGCCGTAGCCGGGAGGCTGCGGACCCACTCTCACTGCGAGCCAGACACGCCCACCAGTAACATTGAATCCGTCACCTTTTTTCATGAACCGCCGCACCTTCCTCCGCGCCACAGGCGTCTCTCTCGCTCTCCCCATGCTGGAGGCCATGCTTCCGCGCTCCACTCGCGCCGCGGCCAGCGTCCCCTCCGATTTCCGCCGTCGCATGGTCTGCATCAATACCAACCTGGGGATTTACGGCCCCGCGCTCTTCCCCGAGCAGGCCGGCCGCGGCTACACCATGACGCCCTACCTGGAGCCCATGGCCGCGTTGCGCGATGAATTCACGGTCTTCTCCGGCCTTTCGCATCCCGAGGTGGATGGCGGCCACGCCGCCGAGACGTGCATCCTCACCGGCGCCCCGCATCCCACCAGCTCCGGCTTCCGCAACACCGTCTCCCTCGATCAATACGCCGCCGATCGCCTGGATGCGCCCACCCGTTTCGCGAGCCTCACGCTCCGGAGTGGCGGCGGCAGCACGATGTCCTTTACCCGCTCCGGCTCACCGATTCCGGCTGAAGAGCGCGCTTCGAACATCTTCTCCAAGCTTTTCCTCAACGGCTCCGCCGCGCAAATCGACGCTCAGGTCCAGCGCCTCAAGGATGGCCAGAGCATCATGGACGCCGTGAGCGGTGAAGCGAAACGCATGGAGCGCACGGTGGGAGCCCGCGACCGCGAGCGGCTCGACGAATATTTCACCAGCGTGCGCGAGCTTGAGCAGCGTCTCGTCCGCAACGAAGACTGGGCCAAGAAGCCCAAGCCGAAGGTGGACATGGCTCCGCCCAAAGACGTCACCGATCCCAGGGATCTCATCGGCCGCAGCAAGTCGATGTACGACCTGATCCACCTCGCGTTGCAGACCGACTCCACCCGCCTGATCACACTCGGAGTCATGGGCAATGGCACCGTGCCGCCGATCGAAGGCGTGACTATGGATCACCATAATCTTTCCCACCACGGCAAGGACCCCGAAAAGCTCACCCAACTCCAACTGGTGGAGCATGCGGAGATGATCGCGCTCGGCGAATTCCTGACCAAACTCAAGGCCACCAGAGAGGAGGCCGGCACGCTGCTCGACAAGACGATGGTGTTTTTTACCAGCAACCTCGGCAACGCCTCCACGCACGACAATCACAACCTGCCCTGCGTGCTCGCCGGCGGCGGGTTCAAGCACGGCCAGCACCTCGCCTTCGACCAGAAGGACAACGCCCCGCTTTGCAATCTCTACGTCTCCATGCTGCGCCAGCTGGGCATCCCCACCGAGCGCTTCGGCACCAGCAAAGGCCCGCTCGCCGGCCTCGAAGCTTAGTCCGTTGCGATCGGCTCGTCAGTTTCGCGTTCCGTCCCGCGACGGCGGAACAGCTGGCGGGTGATCTTTGCCAGCGTACGCTCGAGTGTCGGCACTGCTGCCCTCTTGGTGGCGTGGCGCTGACCTCCGGTTTGTTCTTTCAATCTTGGGCCATTGCCGGCCTGCAATCTTTCCCGTTGCGCAAATTCCAATCCAGTCGAAGTTGCCGGTCCGATTCGTAGCGACAACAACATGGGATTCTGGAACAAAAATATCACCGGCACCGGGCGCGCAGCCCGCATTCTTTGCGGCATCATGGCTCTGGCGGCCGCGGTGATTTTCTACCTGGAGGATGTGTCGGTCTTGCCCTGGGTCTGTCTCCCGGCTGGCCTCTTCATGATCTACGAAGGCATCAGCGGCTGGTGCATCATGCGCGCCTGCAAAATCCGCACGCCGATGTAGCCTTGGAGGCCCGAAGCTCCAGCTCCGGGCCAAGTCAATATTCAGGGCGTTTGCGAAAAGAAGAGCGAACCAAGGCGCTGGGCACCAGCCCTACCTGCGCTGCTCGCTGCGCTCGCTTACCAAAAGGGGCACGCCTCCGTCGTTCGAACACCAACCGTCTGACGCAACCGCCCCGAGGCTGATGTTTTTAAGAAACCGCTCGATCTTGTCCGGAGCTGGAGCTTCGGGCCTCCAAGGGCCCTATGGCGCCAGCACCACCGGGGTCGTCACTCCGCCCACGCTGGAATACCCTCTCCCCGATTTCCCCGGCTGATCCACCGCTCCGGTGAAACTCAGGACTTTCTTATCCACCAGGATTTTCCCGGTGAAGATGCCGGTCATCCGATTGATGCTCAGCGACTTCAGCGGCGCCGTGGCCGTGATCTTTTTGCCATTGAGCGCGAAGGTCCCAATTACCGCATTCGCCACCGGCCCGGAGCCGCCCAGTGAGATCAGGCCCGACGGAAGCCCGAGGACGGCCGCCGTGCTGGCCGGCGGCGTAAAGAGCTGGGCGTTGACCGAGGCCTGGCCCGAGAAGCCCATCCCGTAAGGCTTGGTCGTGATCTTGTTCGCTGGGCGCACCCAGGAGACGCTGCCCTGGAGCGGGTCACCCGCATTCAGGCCTCGCTGCAAAAACCCGCCACACACGCCTCCCGTCAGCGGCTCACTGAAGACCGGCACGCCGTCCAAAATCCCAGCCACTCCCACGAGCGACGAACTCCAGCTCAGCGCGGTCCCGTCGCCCAGCTTGCCCGCCACTGTCACCGCACCATTGGGCATGACTTTCATCGTTCCATACCCGTGCCCGGCCGGCAGTGCGGCATTGCCGACGTCGCTATCCAGCAGCACCGTGTAGGCCTGCTTCGCCGTTGCCCCGGAGGCGAGGTTGAAGAACGCGACTCCCAACCAGTTTTCCGTGTTGGAGACCAGCACCGTGCGAACGTCCAGGCCCACCTCGCTCGGCTCCAGACCGAGGAATAAGGTGGCATTTCCCAGGGTCGGAATCTTCACCTTTACCGAGGTAGCGAGCGTATCCGGGGGCAGGGTGCCTTTGATTGTCAGGCGCTTGCGATGTGTCATCAGCGTGCCGGAAAATTTGCCCGTGGGCAGCACTTTCACGGAAATCTGCGCGCGCGGCACGCCCGGGCCCGGAGCGAGGTTCTGGTTCAGCAAGAGGATCCCCGTCAGGCTGGTCGGCGTGCTAAAGCTGGGCTTCGGCTGATCTGACACCACCACCAATGCCGGGGCCACGCCGCCACGGCCATCGCTGACTTCATACTTAAACGTGTCCTGTCCGCTGAAGCCGCTGCCCTTGGTGTACAGGATCGCACCGCCCGGTTGCAGCGCCAGGGTGCCATTCTGTGGGTCCTGCGTAATGCGCACCGAGAGCCCATCGCCATCGGCATCAAAGTCGTTCGCTTTGACATTCACTGTCACGGTGTCGCCCGTGATGTTCGCAAAGTCATTGAGCGCCACCGGCGGACGATTCGGAATCGGCACGGGCAGATTGATCTTCAGCCGGAAGATCGTGCCCTTGCCATTTGCGCCACCGCTCGTGGTGGTGCCGTAAAGGTTGCCATCGCTGGCCTGCACCAAGCCCCCCTCGGGCGCGCGGCCTTGGGGATAATTGGGCAGGGTATTCGGATTGCTGAATTGGAAGAGCGTCTTGTAGCCGCTGCCATTCGGGTTGATGCGGTAGACACCGCCCGTGCTGACGGTGCCGTTCTGCGCGGTGCCGTAGATCATGCCGTCGGTGGCGAGGAGCAGGTCGCCATCCGGATACCGCAGGTCCGAAAAGGCGTGCAGCACCTTGTAATCGCCCGCCTGCGTGAGGCGAAAGATCACGCCGTTGTGCGGCCCGCCATCGCTCATCGCGCCATAGAGCGTACCGTCCGCCGCCTGCACCATGGCGCCCAGCGGCCGGATGCCATCCGTGGCTCGGGTGGTCGAAGTGCACTCGTGCAGCACCACGGGATTGGTGCCATCGGGATTGAGCCGGAAGATGCTCCCCAAACCATCGGCGCCGCCCGCCTCGGTGGTGCCGTAGAGATAACCGTCGCTGCCGCGGATGAGGCTGCGCGGCTTCGTGCCGCCGGCGTCGAAGAAGGAAATCGTGCGCGCCGCCCCACCCAGCGGCACCCGCCACGCGCCAGCCTTGTCGTTGCAGAGCACCTGCAGCACGTCGGTTTCCCCGGAAGCCAGGGCGATGCCGTGTCCGGGATTGGTGAGGCCGGCAGGAATTTGGAAGACCGGCGCGAGTCCGCTCCCGTCGAATTTGTAGACGGTGCCCGAAGGGCTGCCCGCGACGACGCCATTGGCATAGGTCGCCCCGTAGAGCACGCCGTCGCCCAAGTTAAGCAGGCGTGTGCGGGGCGTCTTACCGACGGTGGCGGAGTTAAAGCTGTCCAGCACCGTGAAGGTGCCGTCCGTGGTAATCTTGAAAAGGGTCCCTTCGCCCGTGACCCCACCAGCCGAAGCGGTCCCATAGAGAGCGCCATCGGGCCCTTCGGTGAGGGTGGCCATGGGTTGGTTCCCGGCGGAATTGTCCGCTTCAAAGGAATGGAGGAGTTCAAAGGTCTGGGCCCGACTGGTGGCAAGGGTGGCAGCGAACAGGCCCGTGATGATGGTGGCGACACGAACGGACTGAATGAACATGTCCGGCACCTGTTTGCACGAGCCACCACGCCGCGCAAACGATTGTGTCTTTTCGATGACTTTTGCTCGACAGCCCCGTCATCTCTCTGCTTGGCGCCGAGACAAGGCGGCGGTATTCGTTTAGCCACTGAAGTGGTTCCTCAGGCGTGTGATGAGGGAATGGCGGGGCGCGTGCCCCTCTTTCTAGGCGAGCCGAGCGAGCGCAGCTAAGGATGGCTCGCCGCCGCCGTCTCTGATCTCGCTCGGGGCGCCAGCTTTTTTCACTACTGGTGATCGATTGGGAGCGCTTTAGTCCCTATACGAACATTGGCCGCGAAAGCCATCCGGCCCCTGAGCGAAATTGGGGACGGCGGCGGCGTGACATCCCTACCTGCGCTGCTCGCTCGGCTCGCTTGGAAAGAGGGGCACACGCCTCGCCGTTCCCTCATCAAACGCCTGATGGAGTCTTCAGCCCCCTTAAACGAATACCGGTCTTCCCACCGAGTCGATGCCCCAAAAAGCAAAACGCGACCGGGCGTGGAGCCGCGGTCGCGTTTGCGAAAGGCGTGTGAGGCCGACGATTAATGGTTATCGTCGTCCTTCTTTTTCTTCTTCTTATCCGTGTAGCCGTTTTGGGCTTTCCACTGGGCGACCTGCTGTTGCTGTTTGGCCGCATTGATCTTCTGCTGGTTGGAATACTGCGCCTTTTGCGCGGCGAGGCGGTTCTGGGCCACCTTCTGGTCCAGCTGGTATTGCTTTTTCTGCACCTCGTAGGAGTTGCGGGCCTGCTTTTCCTTCAGCTCCTGGTTCAGGCGATAATTGTTAATCTGCTGTTGGTTCTGCGCGTACTTCTCGCGAGCCTGGTACTGGTATTGTTTCTTCTGATACTCGTACTGCTTCTTCTGGTAGTCGCTGTAGTCGTTGTGATGATTGTCGTGGTGGTCGTTATCGTGGTGATCGTGATGATCGCCATGCCAGTACTTGTAGCGGTCCGAGTCGCTGAAGTAGTGGCGATGGCCGCCATAGACGTAGTAGACGCGGTCGTTGTAGCGATAGATCGGCACATCGTAGTAGCCGCCATCGACGTAGACGCGATCACGCTGGATAAAGACTTCGCCGCCGCCACCGTAGCCGCCGTCATCGTAGTAGGCCGGTCCGCCAGGGGAGTAACTGCCGGTGTAGACGCCTTCGCAGCCGGAAATGGCAACCATGGAAACGCCCGCCGCAGCGAGCAAAAGGAGTGATTTCATTTTAGGATTTATACACATTGGATGTTCGAATCTGCACGTTTATTCGACGGTATCGAAAATATTTCGTAGTTGTTGGAAACCCTCGGTTAAACGCCAGCCGGGCTGAAGGATACAGTGCCCAGGAAGCTCAAAAATTTTCCCATTTCGGACAGCCGTCGTCTCCGCCAGGCGGGACTGGATCACGCTTCGCTCTACGGGTCTTCCACACCAACTGGCCACAATGATTTCCGGGTCGGCGCCCATAATTTCTGCATCGCTGACCGTCCGATCCTTGGCCGCAGCCGAGCAGCGATCGGCAAAGATATCGGCCCCGCCCGCCATTTCGATGAGCTCGCTGATCCAGGGAATCCCGAAGACTGGTGGCTCCGGCCACTCCTCAAAGTAGACCCGGGGGCGCCGCGGGCGGTTGGAGCGGAGGAGTTGGATGGCGGTGATGAAGTCCGCCGCCAGTGCTTCGCCGACTTCCTGCCGTCCTACGAGACTGGCGATCATGCGCATCGTCGACGCAATCTCCGACAGAGTACGCTGATTCGTGGCAAAAACCGTGGCGCCGGCCCGAATCAGCTCGCCGCAGAGCCCGGCTTGCACGTCGGAGAAGGCGAGAACCAAATCAGGCTGGTGCGCCAAAATGGCGGCGACATTGCCGGAGCTGAAACCACTGACCACTGGCTTGGGCGGCAAGCCCGTTTGGTCCGCGTAGGCGGTTACGGCGACCACCCGGTCCCACACACCGAGCCGCGCGCAGAGGTCCGCGATCTCGGCGGAAAGGCAAATGATGCGGCCCGGTGAGTAGGTCATGGGTGCGGACATTTAGGGGGTCTTCGGGATTAAGGGAATCATCCTAAAGGAGGAGGGAAGCGGAAAAGCCCGGTAATTCATGAGGGGGTGACTGATGCCAGTATCTGTTTGGCCACGGAAGAGCGAGCCAAGGCACTGGGCCTGCGAACTGCGGAGCGCGTGCCCTTCTTGATTCGCGCTGGGCGCCATCCCTACCTTTGCTTGCTAGCGCGGCTCGCATTTTTAAAGATGGGTACCCACCCCGCAGCTCCATCATCAACCGCCTAACGGGCCCGTTCAGCGGGTAATTTAAAAACAAGAAAACACCGTAAATTTAAACACAACTATAACCCGTAGAGTGAAATTCGCAATTCATTCGCGAGCGAGGCTACTCGCTCCCGCTCGAGGATGATCGTTTGCCCGGATTCAATCCCGATGACGCGCACTCCCGCGGCTTTGCAGGTCTCCAATGTCACCGGTCCGACTACCGGCACATCAAATCGGAGGTCCTGCCCGGGCTTGCTGACCTTCACCATGACGGCGTCACCACGACCTAGCGCGCCCCCGCGCTTGATGCACTCGTTCGTGCCCTCAAAGCCTTCCACGGCGAGGACGGTGCCGTTTTTGACGAGCACGGTCTGACCGATATCGAGGCGGCTGACTTCCTTTGCGATCTCGTGCCCGAAACGGATGTCCTCCTCCACGCGCGTTTTCAACTTGGGTCCGTAAAGCAGGCCGGAGCCCGCGAGATGGTCGTCCATGAAAGACGTCGCGGAAATAAGCGGACAGCCCACCTTGGCCAGCTCTTCACCGATGGCGCGAAAGATGGTCTCCGCGTTGCGGCGCTTGAGACGAGCGAGGAGAAACAGCGTTTTGAGGTCGGGGCGGAGATCGAAGAGATTCTTCGGCGCGATCTGGCCGGCCATCACCGCATGCCGGGCACCGGCTTGCTGGACGAATTTGAGCAGCTTGCCGAGCTGGCCCACGCGCATCCAGGAAATCTCATCCACCTCCTTCGCAAGTTCCTCGCGGGTTTCATCCACGAAGGCGGCGACCACGATCTTTTTCACCCCGGCCCGGCGTGCCCCGCGGGTCATGGCGAAAGGATAGATGCCGTTTCCGGCGATGATTGCGAGTGTTTGCGGGATGTCCAAGGAGGGCAGGATGCAACATCCAACGCACAACACTCAACGCTGAACATCCAATGACGGCGGCGATCGGGAAAGGAGGGGCCTTGGCGGCCGGGGATCGCGGCTTGCGCGGCCGACGGCGAAGGTGAAGGGTGCAGACATGGATATCTCCAGCAAGTTGCGCGAATTGATTGGTGCGGGCGACTCGGTGGGGGCATTGGCGTTTTGGAAGGCGAATCGGGATTCCTTCACGGCGTTGGAATGCGCGCACGTCTATCCGAGCAAGCATCGGCTCTTCGATCTCGAAGTGGATGGGGCGGGTTACCGGGTGTCGCGTTGCGCGGATTGCGAAGAGCGGATCACCATTCAGGAGTGTCCCGGAGCGGATGAAACAATGCCGGGAGTGCCACTGGCCTTGTCGGGGTCGCGTCTCTGCGTTTGGATCGAAGACACGCGCAGCGGGAAATGCCTCAGGCCGGTGTGGGCAGACTATTTGGAGCCCGAGAAAGAGGAAGAGGGATGGTGAGAACGGAACACCCGCTCGAGATGCTCTGTGCGTCTATAGCCGCGACCGGGAGGCCGCCCTCTGCGACCTTCCGGTCGCAGCTACATCACGCACCGCGAGATTCGAGCGGCTCCAACTCCACTTAAACCGCTTTAGAAATGTCGGAGTCGTTCTTCGCAGCCTCCCGGCTGCGGCTGCGGATGCTCCAAGTATCGGGAGCGGCTCTAAAACGCTCTAATGATCCTCGCTCGTCACGCGGAGGATCTCCTCCAGCGTGGTGATGCCTTCCTTGGCTTTGTCGATGCCGATCATGCGGAGCGTTTTCATGCCCTCGCTGATCGCCTGATTCTTGATGACCGTGGCGCTGGCGCGTTTGACGATGAGCCGGCGGATGGCCTCGCTGACGGGGAGCACTTCGAGCACCGGAGCGCGACCGAGATAGCCGCGGCCTTTGCAGCGGGAGCAGCCCACGCCGCGGTAGAAGATGGAGCCATCGTCCTCGATGCCGAGTTTCTCAAAGACTTCGGCCTCAGGGCGGAATTCCTCGCGGCAGTTCGGGCAGACACGACGCACCAGACGCTGGGCGCAGGTGAGAATGACCGAGGAACTGATGAGGAAGGGTTCGATGCCCATGTCGTCGAGACGCGTGATGGCGCCGGCAGCATCATTGGTGTGCAGCGTGGACAACACTTGGTGACCAGTGAGTGCCGCTTTCACCGCGATGTCGGCGGTTTCGTTGTCACGAATCTCACCGATCATACAAATGTCGGGGTCTTGACGCAGAATGGAGCGGAGGGCGTCAGCGAAGCTGAGGCCGATATCCGCTTTCACTGCGACCTGGTTGATGCCGCCGAGCTGGTATTCCACCGGGTCTTCGACGGTCACGATGTTGTAAATCGGCGAGTTCAGCTCGCTGAGAATCGTGTAAAGTGTGGTCGTCTTGCCGGAGCCGGTCGGGCCGGTGACGAGGATCATGCCGTGGGGGGCGTCGATCGCTTTCTTGAAGATGTTCAGCGTGTAGTCGTCGAGCCCCATGGCCTCGATGCTGCCGCCGAGCGTGCCCTTATCGAGCAGACGAATGACGATCTTTTCGCCGTGCACCGTGGGCAGCACGCTGACGCGGAGGTCGACCTCCTTGCCGGAGACGCGGATGCGGAAGCGGCCGTCCTGCGGGAGGCGGCGTTCGGCGATGTCGAGGCCGGCGAGAATCTTGATACGGCTGGAAATCGGGAGCTGGAGCGACTTGGGCGGAGAACTGGCTTCGACGAGCGCGCCGTCCACGCGGTAGCGGAGCTTGATCTCCTTTTCAAAGGGCTCGATGTGAATATCGCTCGCCTTTTCCTTGATGGCCTGGACGAGGATGAGGTTCACGATCTTGATGACCGGCGCGTCCTCACTGTCGTGCGCCATCTTATCGAGGTCGATGTCCTCATTCTTGGTCTTGACCTCCTCGACGGTTTCATTGGCTGCGTCGGACGCCGCTTTTTCCGCGGCCATCTTCAGCACCTGATCCATCGAAGCCGTGGATTGGCCGACACCAGAGAGCGCCTCGTTTACGGCGCGCTCGGTGGTGATCATCGGCACGATCTCCATCTTCGTGCGCTGCCGCAGATCGTCCAGGGCGAGGACGTTCAGCGGATCGGCCATCGCGACGAACAGCTTGTTCCCCAGCTTGCAGACCGGGGCGAGCTTGTAGGAGCGCGCCATTTCCTTCGGCACGAGGTTTAGTACCTCCTCGGGCACGCGGACGCGGGCGAGATTCACCGGCGGCGTATCGAGGCAGCGGCCCATGGAGATGACCATGTCCTGCTCCGTGACGTAATTTTGATCGGTAAGGATCTTCAGGAGGCGGCCACCCTGCTTTTTCTGCAGCTGCATGGCTTCCTCGAGCTGCGAGGGCAGGAGGAGGCCGTCTTCGATGAGAACATCGGCAATGCGTTCGCCAAAAGATTTGATGCTCATGGTGTGGGGCTAAAGTTTATAGGCGTCGGCCAGCACCTTCAGGATCGCGGCGGGGGAGGCGAGGTGCCATTGGATGTTGTAATCGAGGAGCTGCTGCACGGCTTCCTTGCCGGCGGCATCGAAAGGATTGGCCACGGCAATCATCATCGTGCGGGAGAGGATATCGAACGGCACGATGAGGCGGCCGAGCGTGAGCGTCTCCGGCAGCATCTTCACCACCTGGCGGTCAATGTCGTAGTGCTCGAGCGGGATGTAGGCAAATTTGGAGCGGTCGAGGATGCCGCAGAGGAGTTGCTCGGGGTCCACCTGGCCGCGCGTGATGATTTCATCGAGCAGCGAAGAGGCCACCTGCGTGGCCTGGCGGTCCTTGTTCTTTTTGCGAACAATGGTGCTGGCTTGGTTCACCACATCAGCGCTGGCGAGCTTGTTTTGGATAAGGAACCGGACGAGGGCTTCATTGCCGTCATCGGCATTTTCCAGCCGGGCGGCCACGGCGGCGCTATCCATCGCGCCAGACATGGAAATTCGCTCGGTGCTCTGCGTCTTCTTGGTCGCAATGAGGTTGCCGCCTTCCTGCACGACCGCCCGGAAATCGAGGGCGATGCCGGCGCCATTGTTCGACGTGGCGGTCTGCACCGCTTGCAGGCGGGCTTCCACTTCGCCAAGCGCGGCGATGATCTCCGCGTTATCCGGCTCCTTTTGCAGGATGCCTTCGTATTCCAGCAGCGCGGAGGCGTACTGGCCGAGATCCATGTAGGCATCCGCGAGACGGCGGGACACGGCAAGCGAAGTCGCGTTGTCGCCCATCTTCGCGTGCGCTTCCTTCAGGATTTCCAGGCTTTGGGTATCCTGAGGATTAGCCTGCGTGATGACCTCGAACATTTCGATGGTCTGCCGCAGCTGTTCCTGCTCTTCATTCGAGAGCGGCGCGGCAATTTTGAGAGGCGGGTCAGTTTCCGTCATGGGCTAGTCGTGAGCGATAAAGCGTAAAGCGTGCCGGGGGTTGGAAAAGTGCCGGAAGCGCCGCCCATTTTTGGTTCCGAACCGGAAACGGAAGGGCTGGAGTCATGGGGATTTGCGAAAGAATTTTACGCACACTCACTTTCTACGTGCCCCGCGATTGGAAGGGACGTAAAAATCTCCCAATGAAGTTTCCCGTCTTCCTCTGCTCCGCGGCCACCATCTTTGCGGGCGAAAAGAACGTGCAAATGACCGAGCCGGTGACCACGCTTCCGTGGTCGCTGAAGATGGACGCAGCCTGGGTAGGAAAGGGGGATTTGGACCGGGGAGGGGATGTCTCCGTCTTTGAGTCCCGCGTGCAACTGGCCCTGCAGCAGCCGCTCGGTCTCCCCACCTTTGGCGGCGAAGAGCCGCACTGGGTGCTCCGGGCTGGAGTAGAATGGGAGCGGTACGGCTTTAACCTTTCCAGCGGCACATCGAACTATTTGCCCGGGACGCTGCAGAGCCTCTCGGGACTCATCGGCCTGGAATACCGGACGAAAGTGGGCCTGGGCGCGGTGCTGGAGGCCCGGCCCGGCTTTTTCTTCGAGCACGATATCTCGGGGCGGAACTTCGACGTCCCGCTGCAGGGGGCCATCGTGATTCCTCTCGGAGACCGGGCCGCCCTCGTGGCGGGAGCCACCTACTCGGGTTTTCGCAAAAACGCCGTGCGGCCCTTCCCGGGCATCTATTGGAAAATTTCAGACAAATGGGTGCTCAACGCCATCCCGCCCAATCCGCGCGTGGAGTACATCGTGAGCGACGAATTTCGCTGGTGGCTCGGTGCCGAACTCGCGGGCGGCAGCTATCGCACCGATGCGGATCGGTCCGGCAAGTTGGACGCCGCCGTGGTCACCTACGATGACTATCGCAGTGGCGCGGGCGTGCAGTGGAAGTTCGCGCCCGATTGGTCTTTCGAAGCCGGCGGCGGTGTCTCCTGGCACCGCAAATTCGATTTCCAGCGCGCCGAGGTGGGCGTGGAAACGAACGACATCGCGCCGTTCGTAAAGCTGAGTTTGCGCGGGGAGTGGTGAAAAGGAACGATAAATTGGCTTCAGGAAAAGGGCGCTCGGGCGATAGACTTGTGCCATGCACGCCCCAATCCTTCCCCGCCCTCTTCGGATTTCCTTCGCCCTTTTGGCGATGCTGGCCTTTCTGCTTTCGCTGGGGACCGCTCCCGCCCAAGTGGCTGGCGGCTTGAGCGCGCTGGAAACCAAATATAAGACGGACAAAGACGCGCTCACCACCGCGCGGGACCAAGCCGTGGCCGCCGCGCAGAAAACCTACGAAGCGGCGCTGGAGGACGGAGAGCAGAAGTATTCCCTGGCCGGGAAAACGGATGAGGTGCAGGCGATCCTGGGAGAGAAGAAGCGATTGGCCGAAGGAAAGCTGCCGCCCGTCGCGCCACCCACTTTGCCGAAAACCTTGAACCCGGCGCGCGGGACCTATCAGCGGGATATCGAGAAAACAGAACGCGACTATACGACCCGGCTGAAGCAGGTAGGCGGGGATTATTTGCGGGCGTTGGGTGCGATCGAAGCCACGGCGCGGCAGAACAAACAGGACACGCTGGTGCAGCAAATCGCGATTCTCAAACAAGAGCTCCTGGGCGGCTCGGCGCCCACCGTCAAAGGCAAGCCCGGCCCCGAACCGACGGTGGCGAATGGCCCGAGCGCCATGGTGAATGCCGATTTTTCCCAAACCGGAGCGGACGGTGTACCGACGGGCTGGCATCATGTCGGACAGGGCTCCTGCAAGGCCGTTACCGAGGGTGGAATGACTTTTCTTCGCGTCACGTCCGAGGCCGATAAACCGCAATCCGCGATTCGCCAGGATTTTGATCGCGCGCCGGCCGCCAAAGAAATCGTGGTGTCGGTGAAGATCCGCTGCCCGGAGATGAAGGGAAAAGGAAAGTTTGGCATCGATCTCAACCAGCGCACGGAGACGGATTTGGTGAACGAGCAGGATCCGTTTCCCGCCACGACGGAAGAGGTCAAAAACTGGAAGCAGTACGGCGGCGTGGTGAAACTGGATCCGAGAGCGACGAAGATCGTCTTCCGCATGTTCCTCGTCGGGGCGATGGGCAACGTAGACTACAAGGATCTGCACGTTTCTTTTCGCTAGCGTGGTGATTCGCGCTTTTCCCAAAGAAAGCGCGCTGTCAGGGTCTGCCGATGCCGTTCCTCGCCAAAGTGTTCTCCGCCGCCGTGTTTGGGGTCGATGCCTTCGACCTCGATGTGGAGGTCAGCGCGTCGGGCGGACAGAAGGAGGTGACGATCATCGTTGGCCTGCCGGATGCGGCGGTGCGCGAGGCACGCGACCGGGTGAAGACGGCGATTGCCAATAGCGGCCTGCGCTGGCCGGGCGGGCACGTGACCGTGAACCTCGCACCGGCGGACGTGAAAAAGGAGGGGCCGAGCTTTGATCTGCCAATTGCGCTGGCGATGATCGCGTGTGCCGCCAAGGAAGAACTGCCGCAGGCTGCAGACTTTTGCTTTGTCGGTGAACTCGCCTTGGACGGCGCGGTGCGGCCCGTGCGCGGGGTCCTGCCCGTGGCCCTGGAAGCACGCCGGGTGGGGCGAAAAAAGGTCGTCGTGCCCGCGGCGAATGCGCGGGAGGCGGCCATGGTCGAGGGCATCGAGGTCTATGGCGTGCACAACCTGCAGGAGTGCTACGCCTTTCTCACGGGCAAGCTGGATCTGAAGCCGGTGAAGGAAGACCTCGCCGCGTTTTTCGCCGCGCACCAAAACTACGACAGCGATTTTTCCGATGTGCGCGGGCAGCACCATGTGAAGCGGGCCATCGAGGTCTCCGCGGCCGGCGGCCACGGTCTGCTGCTCATTGGCCCGCCCGGCTCCGGCAAATCCATGCTGAGCAAGCGGGTGCCCACCATCCTGCCGCCGATGACCATGGAGGAGGCCATCGAGACGACGAAGATCCATAGCATCTGCGGCTTGCTGCGGGAGCAATCCTTCGTCGCCACCCGGCCGTTTCGTTCGCCGCACCATACGGTGAGCGACGTCGGTTTGCTGGGCGGCGGCATCAATCCTTCTCCCGGGGAAATCAGCGTGGCGCACCATGGTGTGCTGTTCCTCGATGAGCTGCCGGAGTTTCGCCGCAATACCCTGGAAGTCCTGCGCCAGCCGCTGGAGGACGGCTGCCGATGTTACGACCCGCGAACTCACTCCGTCTCCTGAGGTAGTTCGGATTTTGTCGGAGCAATCCTTCAAGCTAGAACTGCCATTTTCGCTGGGACTGCCGCGTTACCGAGTTTGCGCTCCAGGTTTCCAGTCCTGCCGCCAGTGTGCTCGCGACCTACCTCTTTCAGAGTTTTGGGTAGGTGCGGTTACGTGCCGTTCTTGCAAGCGTCTTCGAAAGGAACAGCGTCGGCCCGCTGGGCTCCACAGGATCGCCCAATGACCACCTACGCCCTCTTCCTTCTACATCCACTCCTTTCTGTCGAACAAACCGAGTTTCTCGATTCAATCAGGACGTTCCGGTACGGCTATTTGCAGGTGACGGCAAATGCCTCTGCACGCGCTGGAAACACGAAGTCTTGCGAGGCTGTGCAAGGTGTCCTTGTTTTCGATCAAGGACCTTGCGGCGAAGCAAAGTCAGCAGACTTCGAGGAATGGGCGCTGTGCTTGGCAGGCCGGTTCGAACTCGATTTTTTTCTTCTCTGTGACCTACGCTTGCGTCTGCTCTGCGCAGCTCGCGATGAATTCGGCAAGGTCGTGGCATCTTTCAGCGACCTTGCCACGGCGGCGGACCGGCTTTACGCGAGCTTGCACGCGGGTTACGCGTGCAGCTTGGAGTCGCTCAAGGCCCTTCCTCCCGGCAACTTGATGGATTCCCGTGGCCGAAAAATCCGTGGCGAACTCGTCGGCATCGACAAGACGACAACGGACCAACATTTCACAATCCTCACCCGTGCCCAAGCCCAGTAAAGCAGAGGAAGGTCGATTTAGCGACTCGCCGGACAAGGCCCATTTCGGAGGGCAGGCTCTCGGGTTCGACCATCCTCGGGCAGTCGCGTTTTGTGTCCTCGACGAATGCTGCGTCGTGATGTCCCCGCAGGGCCTGCATCATGCAATGTTCCGAGCCTTGAAGTTGTTGAATCCGTCTGGGGGTTTCAGCACCTACGAACGATTTTTGGCTGCCGATGCGCAAAGGAATGTCATGAGACATTTGAAGAGTGAAGGAATTACGACCGTCCCAAAAATCAGCGGAGAAAACCTTGCTTGGTTCTTTGACGCGCAAGACCCGTATCATGGGCACATGCGCCGCAAGGTTCACGCTGGCCGCGCATGGGTCAATTTACGCGAAGGTGGGAAGACAACGTCTCTTTTGTCATTATGGACTCTGGGGAGGGAGACACCTGATCACCTCATTGTACGAGTCATGACGGCGCTTCGCTGCAAAGGCCCTGCACATTTTGAATTCGTGGACTCCAGAACCCCCGGCGTCTTTCACTGCCGGAGTAGGCGATGACCGAGAATCTCTCGTGAATAACGGTATGCAGTCCGAGCCAGAATATTCTCGCAGAACCGTCTCCTGCATTCTACCTCGCAATTGTGAAGCCCCAACGATTTGAGTTCGCTCTAGAGCAACTGAAGCCAGACCAATGGGCTCGGTTCGAAAAATTCGCGTCCGAATTTTTAACAGCCGATTATCCAGCATTGCGCACCGTTGCTTCCGCCTCGGGCGACTTGGGGCGAGACGCGCAGTTGTTTTCACCAACGGGCGACGAGACAGTGTTCTTGCAGTATTCTGTCACGAGTGACTGGCCTTCAAAGGTTCGGGCGACGGCCAAACGGATCGCTAAAACTTTTCCTTCTGCCACAATTTTAGTGTATGCAACCAATCAGCAGATTGGCGCTGCGGCGGACAATCTTCGGAAGGAACTTCGGAAGGATTTCAAGCTCACCCTGGATATTCACGATCGGAACTGGTTTTTAGAGCGGCTGAAGAGCAGTCCCGATCGCGAGAAAATCGCGGAGGCACTGGCGGCTGATATAGTTGACCCGTTAATGGCCAGTCGGGAGGTGATTGAATCCAAAGCCCCCGCCCTCAATCAATTTGAAACCAAGGCCGCTGTGCTGCATCTTCAGCTTCAATGGGAGGACGACACGCGGGAAAAGGGACTGACAAAGCTTTGCTTTGAAGCTCTCGTGAAATCGGTTCTTCAGGGAACTACTTCAGAAAAGAGAATGTCGAAGGCGAGCGTGCGGAACGCAGTGGCTCAGATTCTGCCAGACCTCGCGCGAGAAGTTCTTGATGGTCAGGTGAACTCGGCACTTGACCGGCTGGACAAGAGAGCGGTGCGGCAGTTCAAGCAGGACGACGAGGTTTGCCTCAATCACGACGAGACAATTCGGGTAAGGGATGGACTGATACGCAAAGATAGGGCGGATGCTGCCTTGAACGAGGAAATCCAACGAACGCTCCTTGAGTTCTTCTCCGCGCCCGTGCCCTCTCAAGATTTGATGGCGCTTTGCATCCGTGTGCGGCGAATCCTCGACACATTCCTACTCAAAAAAGGCGAAGAGTTCGCGGCAGCAGTAGCTCACAATCGGACCATTCGCACGAGGGACGAGAATCTCGACGTTTTGGTGACCAATGATTTTGCGTCTTTCGAGGATTTGACTGGTCTAGGGGCAGAAGCGGTAACCGCTGTGCGCTCGGCATTACACGAGGTGATTCAAAAGTCCGAGCCGCCTATTCAACAGTATCTCCGGCAAATTGCCGATGGCTACACCCTCTTCGGGTTTTTACGAGCGGCCCCAGACGTTCAAAAGGCGGTGCAGGGGGTTTTTCGACATGGCCAAATCTGGCTCGACACATCCGTTATACTTCCGGTTCTGGCTGAGACTTTACTTGAAGACCACGAGCAAATCGTTTCACGACTGTTGAGGACCGCTGTCGAGGCGGGGATGGAACTCCGCGTGACTTCGGGTGTGGTTGAAGAAATCGAGCGTCATATCAACCGGTGCTTGACTTACTATCGGCTCCCCAAAGTGACGTGGGTCGGCGGGGTCCCATTTCTCTACGCGATGTATGCCCTGAGTGGTCGTGACCCTGCCGCTTTTGGATCGTGGACGGAGAACTTTTGCGGTAGTCAACGGGCGCGAGACGATGTCATGGACTACCTCCGCGAAGAATGGCAGATTGGCCTGGAAGATTTAGGCGACTTCGTCGATTCCACGGAAGAAAAACTCCGATGGGAAGTAGCTCGTATTTGGAGACAGGCTCATGAAGCGCGAAGGGCGACAAGCTGGCTTGATGTCGATGACTACGTGATTGATCGGCTCGCGAATCATGATGTGGAGTGTTTTCTTGGAGTGCTGGGCAAGCGCTCGACTCCTGTTGCGGGTGAACTCGGGTATGCTCACTGGTGGCTTACCTTCGACCGGACTGTGCGTGATTTTGAGAAGAAACTGTATGAAACACTCGGTTCCTCTGCGCCAAAAGCACCGGTTATGAGCCCCGACTTTCTAGCGGACTATTTGGCCGTTGGGCCTGGACGAGGCAACATTGGGAAGAATGCCGAGGGCATGCTTCCGGTCGCGATTTTTGACATGCTTCCAGAGCACGTCCCGGCTGAGCTTCTAGAAATTGCAGACGACATCCGAAAAGAACACGGGGTCGCCAACGAACGTCTCATTCGGCGCAAGCTGCGTGATGCACTCGACGAAGTAAAAGGTCGTCGTGGTGACCTCGCAAAGGGCGGGTTCACAGTTATTCGCGAGAAGCTAGAGCGCGCCTTCAAATTTCACGCCTCTAAAAGGAAGGTCTAGTGCTGAGAAGTGTGGGCCACCGGTATCCTTCGAATCCGTGTTCAAAAATTCACTTGGTTTTCTGATTACGCGTATTGCACGTTCCTTGATCATCGCGAAGGGTAGAAAAGGCGTGTTTTTGGCGGAACGGTTTTTTGAACACAGTGGGCGGGGCTCTGCTTCGTCATGTTCCGAACAGACGCGTTCGGTCTGGCCGTAACAGATGTGACGCGGAGTGCAGGAACTCGGGCTACCACCGTTCACTCACAGTCGTGCCACGAGTGGTAAATCACTATTGCGGCTGCCAATTTTCCGTTGGCAGGCCATCTGAACTCGCGCCGATGTCTACTGCTTCTCAGCGCCTCATACTTTAGACCTTTTGAACTACCGGGAAGGATGCGTCCAAGCGTGGGTTTTCCAAAGCGGGCGTCAGCGTTATTCTTCTTAAAGTTGGCACGTAGCTCTCTGGCAACGGTAAAACCACCGCGGACGTATGCCACCATGAACGCGCTCGTCATAGCCCAGGCATACTCTCCCTCCACAAAACGCCGGATGCCTTCGATGCCGTATGCGGGAGTCAGGCCGTGGGAACGGTCCACGGGCTTGCACTCGACGAAAACCCCATCCTGATCAGCGATGATGCGCGCTCCATCCGATCGCTGTAAACCCACAAAGATATCCGGCTTCTTATCAGGGTGCTTGCCGTCGTAACTGGTGAGTTCAGCGTCCCGCGTCACGTAAGAAAAAAAGGTTTTGTCGAATCCTGGTATAGTGCCGTTTGGCAGCAAGTCATTTGCGAGAATATCCTTCAGCTGCCGCGTGATGACCTTTTCATGAGCGGTCGCGAGTACGAAACCGCGCGGCGGGGCGGCACGCAGCATGGCAAACGCAGTGACAAAAGCTGCGTGAACGGCGAGTAACAACCTTGTTGGTATCTGCGGATGCGGGAGCTGGTGTCGCGGGCTCCCATGCGTGAATAATCCAGGGACGCTCATGCCTTGTGGGGGCGTGACCGGGACCGCGTCGAGTCCGGGGGGAGTGGAAACCAATCCGAGTGTGCTCGCGCCACTTCTACTGCGCAAAGCCGTGCTCGGCTAAAAGTCCAAAAACGCCGCTGATTAAGCAACCCGAGCACGAGTCCACCACCGGGCACCCGCATGATAATGCGACTCGCGGAAGTCTTCGCGGCTTCGCGCATGAGGCGAGCGAGAAGCGCGGGTGTGGCTGCCACCGAATCTCCGGCGAGTTTTATTTCAGCGAAACGCCAAGGAGGAAGCCAATTTCCCGAGTTGTCGGAAATACGCGGTAATGCGCATACATCCACCTTTTGCTTCGTGAGGGTGAAAAGTGGCTGGAGTAACTCCCGAAGACGGGAGCAAAAGTCATCAAGTTCGATCGGCTCCGGCGGCTGTTCTGCGGGAACGCGTGCCGCTCGGTACGGGCTGCGGAATTTGACGGTATCACTAACGACTTCCGTCTCGATATCGGTGAGACCATAGAGGGTGTTTAAGAAGACATCCATCGGCTTCCAATCCGTTGGCAACCCGCCGTCCAATGCACTAGCGAATTCCTCGATTTTTCGGCGCTGCGCCTCCGTGAGATTCGCCACGTCTGGAAAAGGGAAAGCGTCCACATCTTCCTTGATAAAGGTTCGCCAGCTCGCACCAATTCGGGAACTTCGCGTCAGGCACCAGTAGCGGAAAAGTTGACTGTGCGCAATCACGTGTAGCAAGGCGAGATGCGTCCCAGCGTCCGGGTGCTTGCCCCCGGAGTAGCCGTAGATACTTTGCTCGTATCCGAGCGCCTCATCCAAACTTCGGAATGATTTATGAGTTGAGCGGTCTTCGCCGGGGGTTTGGGGGATTAACAGTAGAGGAGCTTTATAGATTTCCTCGCCACATGTCTGGTAAGGAGCACTCGCCCCATACGTCTCTTTGAATGTCTTGAAGCCTTTGAACGCAGGCAACGTTCCATCTTCCGGTGCTTTGAACAACGGCAAATTTTGCAGCCAAGTTGGCGCTTTGCGGTCGAGTGGCCGCGGTTTGAGGCTGAATCCCCGCCCCGTGAAAAGAGGTGCCTTCCATGTCGTCTTCACCGTCCTGCCCTCGAAACAACTCACAAGCCGCTTAACTACATCTACGTCCAAAGAAGTGCCGACCGTTAGAGCTTTTAGCAGCCACGGGAACCGCTCAACATCCGAAGTCAAAACTGTTTGTACCGAGGTGTAGTCAAGGCGGAATTCGCCACGCTCGCACAATGGGTTCTCACGGATTGGAGTTAGTAGATGGAAAGAGTGTTCTGGTGGCGGAAGCTCGTTGCGGGCAAAAAATGCGATGAACGGCATTTTCATGCCTGGCCAGACCGCCGTCTCTTCAAGGTCCGTCCCATTAAATATTCCGGTAAGTTTGGAGGCCCGCAGCAGGGCTTCGCGAGCTTTCCGGTAAGTGCGGTCTTGTTTAAGAATGAGACGCGCCTCAAGCGTAAAACCGAGGATGCCGCCAGGCTTCGCCCACTGCATCGCGCGCCAGATGAAAGGCATATCTGGTGCGTTGTTGGGGTTTACGTATTTCCTAGCCACCGCGTGAAGGCCACGGTTCGCGAGAATTGTGCGGCCTAGTGTTGTGAAGCGATCGTTAAGAATCTTGATGCGCTTCGCATCGGTTTTTTTTTCTTCCGCTGTCGCGCCCTGCGGGCTCAACGGAGTCCAAGGCGGGTTTCCAAAAACCACGTCGAACCGCCCGTCAAAACTCGACGCCGGTTTCTCACCCAGGCTACCAGCAACGAAGCGCCGGGCACCTTCAGAGTGCGCCGTCGGGTCATCAAAGTTGTGCAACACGGTCCCTTGTAAGGGGGCGGGTGCATGGTGAAGGTTGGGAGGGCGATGGACAGAATTCAACTCGATCGCCGTTACGTAAAGCCCGAGTGCCGCGAGTCGAAGAGCGTGTTCACTCACATCAAACCCGCACAATTGCCGATAGAGAATTTCGTGGATTGTATCTTTTCCAGGGCGGCGCTGGTCTGCTATCCAGCGGTGTCGTACCAGCTCGCGCAGGGCGATAACGAGAAACACACCTGCGCCGCACGCCGCGTCAAGTACATGAGCCTTTGCCGGGTTCGCAACCCCGGCAAGTGATTCGGTTACAACAAACTGGGCGATTTTACGAGGCGTATAATGGACGCTTGTCTCGACTGCGTGAGACATATCCCATTGATGGCTAAACGTCTCATACACTTGACTTAACACTCCGACCGGAACGTGAGCAAAATTCAGGTCATTCCAGTTGATGGTATATTGAAAATTAGATGCGCCAGCATTTTCCCAACCGCGCAAAATAGCATTCAGATGAGCGAAAATTCGCCCTCCAGTGGATTTCGCTGCCGCTTCAAAAAAGGCAAGATACTCACGCCGCCGTTGCGTGCGAGAGGTGTGTGGTGTCACACCCTCCACGAGCGGGAGCAAATCCCCATTGAATGTCTCATCGAGCCATGCGGAAGTTGCCGCCGCATTCGTTGCATTGGAAAAGACATCAAGCAGATCACCCCCGGTCACGCGCGGGCAGATTTCGCTTAGATCGCCGGGGCGTACAATACCGCGGTCGTGTAGAAAGCGGAAGAATAGCGCCCGACCTGTGGTGGAAAGCACTTCAAGAGGCTTGAGGGGCGTTCCCTGCGGACTGGTGAGTTCAGCGGATGCGCCTTTAAGCAGAGCATGAATTTTTTCGAACACGTAGTCCGCCTCTACCGGCATCCCTGCGACGGATTCGGTGCCGGTCGCAAGACTTTGGAAAAAGAGGGGAGCCCGCGGGTCGGCCACCCTGATAATCTTCGGCATTGCATTTGCGAGTCGCAGCCGGTCGAGGTGGATCGGATACACTGTCATCTGTCCCGGCTCCACTACCGCCACGCAAGCATGTTCGCCGCGATTGGCGAGCAACTGCCGCATTTTCAACAGTTCCGGCTGGGCGGGAGCAGCAGCCTGGGCATCCACTAAATACATCAACGGGCGGCCTTGAAACTCTGCAACCGCGTCGGGCATGAGTCTCGATTTGGCGGACTTCCGCACGCGAACCAGATCGAGGTAACTCAGTTGCGCGGCATTGGGCTCATCCGCTAGCGACACAGGCGGCGGGCAGCCATACTTGCGGCTTTCCCTTTCGACAAATGATGGTGCGGATTTCGCGGGCATTGTGTCAGCTGATACGAAGCAAGCCCACGAAGACCCCCGCGACCCGGATAGAGAATAGGCTAGTGCGAGAAATATTCCGGTCGGGAAAAGCCGGATTTTCTGCAACGAGCCTTAAACCGCCGCTCACATGGTAAAGGCGCTTGAGAGTGGCCTCTTCATCAAGAACCACTGCCGCGATATCGCCATCTAATGCCTCGCGATCCGCGTCAAGCACCGCGATATCACCATCAAGAATGCCCGCGCCAATCATACTTTCGCCCCGGACACGAAGGGCAAAGAGTTTCTCACCGCGAAATTCTGCGCGGGGCAACGGGAGGATTTCGTCGATTTCCTCAACGGCGGAACTCGGCTCTCCCGCAGGAATTCGCCCGAGTAAAGGCACTCGTATCACATCTACCTTCCGGCTTTTTGCTCCACGCGCCACGCGAATTGCCCGTGACTTTCCAGCCTCACGCTGGAGATACCCCTTCTTTTGGATAAGTCGCAGATGCTCGCGAGCCGCGTTGGCACTACTGAATCCGAAGTGGGCAGAAATTTCGTCCAGAGTCGGCGTCAATCCACCGTCACGCTGCCTCGTTTGGATAAAAGCGAGGATTTCAGCTTGTCGATCAGTGAGGGCGGCGAGCATGGAGCGCGGGGCACATACTGTTTCTATTTACAGTATGCAAGGTCTATCTGCGTCTGTCAAAATGCGACATCATAGACAGGAAAAGGAACGGACACAGCGTGGCGCTCATCGCTCTGCTCAGTTCAAGGCGACACCCGATGGAGACTCGGAATCGCAGCACTCAAAGCCGGGAATCGAGCTTGGTCCGCATTGCCTTGGTGGTCATTTTGAATCAGAAGAACTCATGGTCACGTCGTTCAGAATTCCCGTTTGCAGGGTTCGAATTGACGATGAATGAGAACAAAAAGAGCTATGCGGGGTTGCGCCTCGGCTTGGATGCTCCTTGACCGTCTCGCTCCTTGCTAACGGCTGCGAGTGCTCCTAGCACTACGCAAAGGTGTGGCCATTCGAGGGCTTTTTCCAAAACGAGGTGGGCAGCAGCATGCAACTCCGGGTCCTTCTTTTTGAGTCCGCCGTCACCTTTGCTTGTTTCGTGCTCCCAGAAAGCAACGATCGCTTTTACAAATTCCTTCATGGAAGGATACCTTGAACAGTCCTTAGCAATGCCTGTGAGTGCGTCGTAGAGTTCACCGTCCGTCTGTTTGAGTTGGAGCATCTCTAGGGTGAATTGCTCTTGGTGGGTCAGTTCGTAGCCGTGGATGACTGTTCCTGAGGTTTCCATGAGGCCACTACAGAGCCGGTTCCGAGGACTGCGACAAGAAAATGAGCGCTCTTATTCTCGAAAGGGGGCGAGTTCAGTCGAGGTTCCCTTCGCACCACTCCACGGCTGCGCCCTGATCAAATCCCCACTGGCGCACCGTCTCCCACACTCTGCTTTCGATGAAGTACACTCGGTTCCATTCGAACACCTGCTGGACTGCGCGGGACACCGCACCCTTTTTCGGTGGGTCGCGCGGAGGCAAGTTGATCGATGAGACGCCAGCCTCAAATGCCCGTAGGGAATCCGGGGCATGCGCCAATTCGTGTGCCGCTATGGCTTCCAGGACGGCGTCCGGGGCGAACTGGAATAGCTCATCTCGAAAATAATACTCTGCCAATCGGGTTACCGCCGGTGCGTCAAATCCCAGAATCTTCATCGTATCTCCAGACACGACGAAAACTGACGGTTTCCCGTCCCCAAGCAGTCTCCAAAGTTTCAGGACACACTGCCGGTCCGCTTGCGGAATCTTGTTGAGGACGCCCCGCAAAAACTCTTCTGGTTCCCGGTTAATTCGTGGGCTTGGCATTCAGGTAGATACTGAGTCGGGACGGACGCTGCTCCACTCCGAACCACGCTTTTATGCCCCACGCGGTCTTTTTGGTGGGGGTTTTGCAGGAGGTGGCGTGTTTGGATCGAGGAGTTCCCATACTTGGACACCGAATGCACCTGCGAGCTTTTGCAGTGTGGAGAGCCGCAAATCGACACGGTGACCTTGTTCCACCAATTGGAAATACTTCAATCCCATATTTGCAGCCTCTGCAAACTTCTCCTGGGTGAGCCCGGAGTGACGCCTCCATTCCTTCAGTCGTTTCAACAAAAGGGCATGTAAATCCTCGGGCATCTCCGGCGAGTTTCTGGTTGCCCTCGATTCACGAACACCCCAGTAATGATAGACATGCAATCCTCGCCTGGAATCGAGAGTGATCCGTCCGTGTCCGGCCCACCGAAGAAAACGACGTGGAAGGAAATGCGCGATACTCTTGTCGGCGTGTTTATCGTCGCCGCTTTGCTGGCGCTGGGCAGCTACATGCTGAAGGGCGATTCCAACTACTCGGGGATGTACCTTCATACCGGGCCGGTGGTCGTAAACAACACCCCATTGAATGATCGAATTGCACTGTTCTACCTCGATCTACGCTCCGATCATTCCTTCATCTACACGATAGACACAGGAATGGGGTACCCACTGGACTCGAAAATTACGGGAACCTGGAAAAGCGAAAAAGGCTACGCCGTCCTTACTGTCTCCGGTCAGGAACGAATGCGATTCAAGCCGGAGGGCGAGGACATGATCGCCGAAAATGGCAATCGCTTCAGGCGCACGAATTGACCCATGGCGTACCCAGGTGCTCTTTAGCCATTTGGCGAGTTTACGACAATCGAAACTCGGACAAGCTTCCGGCGAAATGGCCCCACTTTGATACGGATGTGTTTGCCCCCCTTATGGGCCGACCTTGCTGAGCTGGAACATCGGCGCTTTCCTCCCCCATGAATGCGTTGCTGTTACGTGTGGGGTGCAAAAATCGAAGCGAGCGGCGGAGTTGGATTTGGCAGGCCCGGCTGGGGCTTTCGGAACAACGCAACGCTCAAGGGCTCGCAATGCAGGGGAAAACGCCGGGGCGGGCCTTTTGCGGCGTTACACGGGCCTATTCCGCAGAACTTACCAATGCGTGGAGAGCGCTTACGCGTTCCACAGGAAGTATTCCCGATCAGTCTTCTCCCGCATCATGCGCTGGTGGTCGTGCCACGGGTGCTTCGTTTTGCTGAAGACGGCGTCCAGCTTGTGCATCTGTTCGAAAAACTCCGCTGGGGTGCCGTTGAACTCCACCGCGAGCAGCAAGAGCAGGGCTCGGGCTGGGCTACCTGAGCGCGGCTGGCCATAGCTGAGACCCCTGGCAACGATCGTGTCGTAGCCTTCACCGGAGACGCGCCCGTGCTTTTGCTCCCATAGGTGAGCGAAGAGCGCTGAGAAGAGGTCTGCCGGAACGTCAGTCGTTGCCTGAGCATCCTTGGCTACCTGAAGAATTTCTTCGAACTGGTGAAACGGTTTCAGCTTCAACCGTTGCCGCAGGTTTATGGCACGCCGCACGTTGGTCAGAAAATTCGAAGAATTTTGGCGCTCGCGCGGCGAAGCCGCCGGGCGGTCATCTTCTGTTTCCGTTATCTTAGGACCGTAGGGAGGAGCGAAGCGACGACCGGAGGGACGCTGTTGTACTCTCTGTGTATTTGATCGACTGGACATTTTGTCAGGTGCCACCTGACGTTTTGTTCCATGCTCACATGACGTTTTGTCACATGGCTTAGGCATGGAACCTTTTGTCAGGTGCTCATCGTCCATTTTCCCGCTGGGGTTTATGCCGTATTTCTTCTTCCCCTTCAGGGGTTTATAGTCGGGTCGGTAGCCTCGCATGCCTTCGGAATCCGCCCGGTCCCAGAGGTCGTTGATCGCATCCTCGCAGACCCGGAAATACAGCCGGTGGTGCTCGCGGACGTAGCGCTCCTCGATCAGCTTCAGCGCGACGAGGTTCTTCCGCACGCGGTTCTGCATGCGATACTGCTGCCGAATCTCCTCGTAAAGCTGCTCTCCGCTTTTGTGAATCCAGCCGTCCCGGTCCTCCTGCTTGCCCGTCCAGTAGAGGAGTTGAAGGAGGAAAATGGCCTCATCGGTACCGATTAGCTCTCCGAGCGACGGGTAGTAAGCGATGGGGCGTCCGGCTTCTTTAACAATTTCAGTGAATTTCATCGTTTTGGTGCCCCTTACCCGTGAACCCGGTGCCATGTTACAAGGCAGTCTGAGAATGTTCGTTTCTCTGAGCCTTTTCGCTGAGCGCGGTGACATTGAAACCCTTTAGACGATAAGGTGCACCGTGAATGCCTCACCCATTCCTGTCGCCATCTTCGTTCGCGTGTCTAGTCTCCGGCAGGTGACCGACCGGCAGGCGTCCGAACTTCAGGCATATGCTCTTGGGAAAGGGTACACCGTGGTCGAGACCGTCAAAGAAGTCATATCTGGACGGGCACTTGAATCAGAGCGGGACGGGCTACAGCGGGTTCGCGAACTGGTTGTCGCAGGCGTCATCAAAAAGGTGCTAGTCCATGAAGTAAGCCGTTTAGCCAGAAAGAATTCCGTCACACACCGATTTGTTGAAGAGCTGGAGGATTTCGGCGTTTCACTCTATTGGCATGCGCAGGGGCTGGAAACAATGTTGCCGAATGGCAAACGGAATCCCGCTGCATGCATTATCTTGGCCATGCTTTCTGAGAGCGCACGGGGAGAGGTCGAGCTGCTCCGTGAGCGGATCAAGAGCGGGCTCGAAGAGGCACGGCGCAAAGGCGTCCGGCTTGGCCGTCCCCAAGGGTCTACCCTATCGACGGCGCAGTTCTTGGAGAACCATTCCGAAGTCGTTCGGCTGCTCCGCAAGGGCCACTCGATTCGAAATGCTGCCAAAATTTCGGACAAGGGAATTTCTACTGTTCAACGTGTGAAACTCGCACTCGCTGCATGAAGAAACTTACCCGCTACGGTACACCCTATATCGCGATTTCGACGGCACCTCGCTCGATTCCAATGCCTCCGCTCGCTTCTTCGGTTGTTTTCTTCTCTGAAGCCCAAAACATTGGAGCGGCAAAAACCGTGTTCGGCATCCTTTTCTTGGCGAGATTTCCGTTCCCGTTCTTGCCGGGCATGAAGAGAGAAAACAAGGACGCAAGTCCCGAGACTGCCTTCGATCAAGGCGGAGATTTCCAAGACTTAGTCGGGCACCTCACACGCATCGGACGCAGGGACTCAGAGATCATTACCGCCATTGGGCAGGCGATTCGAGAAAACGACCGGGAAAGGGTCTTCGAACTTGCCTGCTCGCTTGCGGCTACCGAAGGCATGCGTGGTTTCGAAAAGACGTAACATGGCTATGGGAGTTGTAGGACAACAAAACCCACTACAGAAGCGCGTGGCTGCGCTTCTGAGAGTGTCAACGATGGAGCAAGCCCGAGACGGGCGCGGAGGTCTCCCTGGGCAGCGAGCAGCAATTGAACGTGTCGTCCAGTATGAGGGCCTTACAGTAATTCGCCAATTTGAAATCTTGGACACCAGCGGTTCAAACGTCTTCTTTTCCCCCGAGATGCGGGAAATCTGTGATATGGTGCGCCGGGGAGAAATCGGTGGCCTCGTAGCGAGCGAATTGGATCGTATCGTTCGTCCCACGGAGTTCAGTGAACTGGGCAAGCTTGCCGTGTTCCAAGAGCACAACTGCGTCTTCTATTACGAAGGAGGGAAGAATTGCTTGGGCGAGACACAGGATTACGTGATGAGCCTGTTTCGATTGGCCGGAGCGGCGTCAGAAAAGGGGCTGATCAAGGAGCGGACAATGAGAGGAAAGGAGGCGCTTCGCAGGCAGGGCCGATGGCCAAATTCCCTTACACTATTGCCGCGCGGTATCTGCTACGACCGAAAAACAAAACTGTTCAGCATCGACCAAGCCGCCATCTTTCCGATTGTGGAGGCCTTTCGGATCATCGACGAGGAAGGAAACGCTCACATCGATGAGATTGCCAAGCGCGTGGGACTAAAGCGCACTGGCTTGCGCAACACACTACAGAATCCCATTTACAAGGGCGTGCTTTCTTTTCGCACCAAACGTTCGGGAAAGCACTACGAGGGGACGGATGGCCGTCAGACTCAGCGCCGAAAAGTTCCCAGAGCACCTGAGGAACAATATCCGACTCTGATTCTTTATCCTCCGCCTGTGTCTGCCCAACGGTGGGATAATGTTCAGACACTTCTTCGTGAGTCCCATCGACGGTGGACGGAAATGAGAACGCGAGTATCCGGTGTGGTGTTTTTGTTGAAGGGGATAGGATGCTGCGACCATTGCGGCGAGCGACTCGTCGGGGTCGCTCACAAGGGACGCGGGAACGGCAAAACCAAGAGCTACTACTACTGCTGGTCGAATCACCAGCGCTCCAGGAAGCCCGATTCCGTACCGCGCTGTGAGATGAAGCCGATACGTCGCGCTGATTTAGAGGAAACGCTGGTCCGCTTTACGGAGGAACGGCTAACGAATGAAAAGTTTTTGCAGACCCTGGTGCGACATGCACTTGAAAGCCGAAGACAGCGAGATTTGTCGGGGCTCTCGAAGGATCAATTCCTGAAGGAAAAGAATCAACTCGAAGGGAGACAGAAGAAGCTTTTGAAGCTCTGCCTTGATGGAGTCATTGGAGATTCAGAGTTCACCGAGGAGCGTAGTGCGATCAGTCGGCAGCTTGCTGCGCTTGAACAGCGGCGAGAAGTCGCACGGGAAATATCCACTGAGGACGTTTGCCGGTTTGTTCTGGGAATCGTGCGAGGGGCCTTCGCCTTTCGCCGTGTGCAGGATGAGGAGCAGCGGAAGCAAATCATTGACCAGATGTTCTCGCGTGTGGCCATTCGTGGGGCCTCCATCGCTGGTTTCCAGCTTCATCCCCGCTTCGCCGCTGTAGACTCTTCTGTATCGTTTTCCGCTGATGGTGGTAACAAGGACAACCGTCCGAGGATGGGCGCGTGACCGTCTCGCGCGCCTCCGGCACGATGACGTTTCCCGCCGAGTTCATGCTGGTCGCGGCGATGAATCCCTGTCCGTGCGGCTTTCACGGCGATCCGAAACGGTCCTGCCGCTGCCATCCGCAGCAGGTGGAGCGCTATCGCGAACGGATTAGTGGCCCGCTGCTGGATCGGATCGATCTGCACGTCGAGGCGCCGGCGGTGCCCTTCGAGGAGTTGCGCAAACAGGAGTCTGGGGAAGCGAGCAACGTCATCCGCGAGCGGGTGGTGGAGGCGCGAAAAGTGCAGCACGCCCGCCTCAGCACCGGCAAGGTGCGGGTGAATGCGCGCATGACTTCCCAACAGCTCCGGAAGCACTGCGCGCTCGGCGGCGAGGCGGAAGACATGCTGCGCATGGCCATGGAAAGTCTGAATCTCAGTGCCCGCGCGCACGATCGCATTTTGAAAGTGGCGCGCACGATCGCGGACCTTGGCGGCGCGACCGACATCGGCGCCGAGCATATTGGCGAGGCGATCCAATACCGCACGCTGGATCGGAAGCTATGGGCGTAGGCCGGAACTCGCGAACGTAGCCCGGAGGCGCTCCGGCACTTTAGCGGAAGAGGGAGTTAAGCATGAGGCCGACGAAGGCGAGCCAATGGACGCCTTCGTGGGAAGAGGTCAGACGTTCGTAGTCACGGGCGATACGACGAAAGCGAACCGCCCAGCCGAAGGAGCATTCGACGACCCACCGGCGAGGCCGCAAGACGAAGCCCCGCTTGGCCTCTTGGAGTTTAGACTTTGCGCTCGGCCAACGCGCGCAGCACCGCAAATCTTGCGCCATCAGCCGCCACGGACAACCCGCACGCACAAAGTAGCGCAGCGCGTTGAACACGGCGCGCAAGACTCCCACTCTTCATCGCTCTGTCGACGGCCTTTGACCTGAACCCTCTTTACAAAGCCACGCGACAGATAGCCTTACCGTGCCAAATCGTCATGTCAGCGTCTAACGTGTCACTAAACTGAGTGTAAAATAGAGGCGCGTCGTCGTATCCGGTTTTGTAAGACAAAAAGCGATTCCAATACGCAAGTATCGTTGCGACGATACTTGGCAAGTCTGCGATTTCAGTGTTCGTAATCGCCCGGAAAGCGAAATCTGTATGCAGGTCTCCGTAGCTCATCACAAAGCAAATTCTGCTTACTCGATTGGCCTCCTCACGCTTGTATTTAATGAGCGAACTGCCCATATGCATTTCGCCTAATGCTTCCCAGCTGTTAGCGTGAGCCTCAGAAATAAGGCGATTCCCACAATAACCAAGCTGGCGCCCTCTTGCATCATCATATATTTCACAAGCCAATATGGCCGGCACGAGGTTCTTCACCTCCTGATTAAAAAAATGAAGCCCCATTTTCCAATCGACAAACGGTGTGGGGAGCTGCGGGAAGAATTGGTTCGTTGTAGAAAGAAAAGACATTTTGACTCTAGCCAAGTGAAGAACATTAAGCATGTCATACGAGATTGGGGTTGGGTATCGCAGCTCCACGGTAATTATGGCAGTGATGTTCCGACCCGAGTGCTGCGCACAAGAGAGGAGCGAAAATGGGACGCAAATTACGCGACATAACGATTCTCCACTGTGATACTCACCGATCTTTATTGAAGACTTTCGATCGCCTGAGACCATGCTATTTGTTCTGTTAGCCTCCCGCTCAAGGCGGTCGTCGAGCCCCTCTGGACCGAATTCTCGCGGGCCGATGGGATTCCGGACTAGTGAAGACCTTGCTGCGAGAATACGGAAGTGTTGGGGGGTGCTGTCGCGATGAGATCCCTCCGATACTCGCAAGGTAGCGAGCTGCGCAGACGGAAGCACCGCCAAAAGATCATCCAAAATTGCTTCCAACTGTCGGAAAGACCAGAGTGAATCGTCGGGTAACGGCGAGGCAATTCTGCGTAATGATCGAAGGGAGACATGCGCCCTCTCCTCGTTCATTAGTTTCGCAGCGAATGGAAATTGTGCGCCAAGGGTGAAAAACAATTTTAGCCGGGAAGGCATTGCCCGAAACTTCCACCAGTAAAAGCGTTGGGCAACTACTTCTCTAATGACTGCCAGCGCAAATGCGTCGAATACCGTATACGGCGCGGACTCAGAGCTCCTTACAGCCCGGATTACGCCAACCTTGGTGTCCTGATGTATTACAACTCCGCCTATAAACGGGCGATGTTCGGATTGGGTCAGTGAGAATTTTTCCCGAAATTTGTTCCGCGCATCGTGATGCGACAAATTCGGCAGCCTCTTTCTCCAGTTTGGCTCCGTGCTGTTAAGGCGCACAATCTCGGCTCCTTCCTGTTCCATTAGGGCTACCGTTAGACCTTTGTCTGCGTCCCGTTCAAGATGGTAAACCGCATCGCGTGGCAACACCGTTCTTCCCTCGCCGTCAAGTATTTCGGTTGAAGAAGCTAAGCCCTGAAGAACCGCGCCTTCGCTTTCGGACGCTGTATTGTCACCGGGCATGTTCCGCGCTGCGAACAAAGTTACACCAGCAGATTTTGTTAGGGTTGCGATGGTGCTCACCAGGGAGTCTTGGTCATTCAGTCCGGGTAAGCATCCATTGTTTATACTTTCGAGAATCTGCATTCGAATGGCCCGTGCATAGATTTCGACGCAAGCTGAAGTGCATTCTTCGAGAACGCGGGCGAGATGCGCTGTGGCCTGGATGATTTGCTGCTTTACAATGGGGCCTCGGCGCTTTTCACGAAACATATTGTCGCCTTCGAAAAAGTATATATTTAAAGAGCCCGAAAAGCCACGAAAACTACCCCTGGCGCCTATGAGTATTCGTGTTGCGAATATCGAATCGACCCCCATCACGGAGGCTTTTCCTTTCCGGACAAAAAGGGGAGCGCCTAAAACATTATCGACATAAACCACTTCTCCGTGGTTCAAAGCCTGTATGGAGCCCGTAAAACTCGCTCGTGGAAGCGTAAGCTGCGAGGCGTATTCGTAGTCAAAGCGTGATGTCGAAAGAATAAACAATTCCTGGTCTTCCGGCGCCGCATGCCAGAGTGAACAGCTTGGTGGCGCGGAACGTGAACTACCTTGGGTATCTGTTAGGCGAGAAAGCCACGATGAAGCAGCAGAAGTGAATTCATTAAGCACTCGCTTAAGGTCCCAATCGTAAAGTTCTGGATGCCATGCGTATCCATGGTCCGCCTCTGCCTTTCGGCACGAAAGTAGAATATCAAGATGTTTGGTCAGTTCCACTGCCATGGAGAGCAATCCGCCGATGTGAGCCGTCAGGAAGTTTCCTTTGTGTCGGGATTCAAGATTAAGGACGCCCATGAGCTCCTTCTCGCCTGATGAGGATAAGGCGACGAGGGGAATTGCAATTTCCGATATGGTTTTATCGTCGCAAGCGCGATAGAAAGGATCATCTTTATTGTCCACGAGGAGATATGGACGTTTGGTCTTCGCGACATACCCCACAACGGAGCGTGATTTGCGCGGCGTGTGGAGGTCGCAAAACGGGAATTTTCTCTCTTCACCTCCACTCGGTGTATTATGTGAGAGCGTTCGATCCAGTCGGAGGTAACGATGAATTCCTTCTTCTACTGGAAGGAAGAGCCACGCGGAAGAGGCGCCGTGCTTCTCTGCTATTCGACCGATTTCCCTAATGATGGCTTCTTCAGCATAGTGCGTTGATTCTCGCAGCAAGCGTACCCGAAACGAGTTGTCAGAATCAAAATTGCATGCTGCTTTCTGAGTTTTTCCAGCTGGAGCTATAAGCCTTCGAATCGGGTGTTCCAAAGCATCCCCTTTAAGCAAAAGACTCGAAAGAGCTTCGATTAGTCTTCCAACTGATGAAAAGCGATCTTCTTTTCGTTTCGACAGGCATTTGCTAACGATCGCGAAAAGCTCTTCTGTGAGGCGTTGAGGAGGGGTAATTTTAACGCCTGAAAGATATTTGCCCAAATTGCGCCGATGGGGGACGGAATATGGATGGCGCTCCTCTGTGAGGAGATACAGTATGACGCCTAGGCTGTAGATGTCTGTCCTTTCGTCTATTGGGGTCTTGCCCGCCTCTTCAGGGCTCATGTATTCGTCCGTGCCTATTCCTTCCCCATTGGTGACCTCGTGGGTCATCGTTTTTGCGAGACCAAAATCCGTTATCCACGGATTACCATTCACGTCGACCAAAATATTCGATGGCTTAAGATCCCGATGGATGACATTTTTTTGATGGCAGTGTTTGACTCCGGTGCAGACTTTTATGAATAGTTCAATGATTTGCTGAAGCGTTAGCCCTGATGTTCTTACAAATTGGTATAGATCGCGCGCTTCTTCAATAAACTGTAAGACGACGAAATTGATCGATTCGCCGCATATCTGCGTTGTGCCAACAGATATTATTTCATTTATATGTGGGCTGTGAAACTTGGCTATGAACCTTGGCTCTTCATCGGAAGCCCTCCTCGAGCTACTTGAGTCTTTGCAAGAATGCGGGATCTTGATTGCGACATAGCGATCGAGGTCTCGGTCTAATGCTTTGAAGACCTGTCCCATCCCGCCAGAGCCGCAAAACGAGATGTCGGTGAACCCAGGTATAGAGATATCGCTGGGTTTGAAGATCTGAGGGGAAAATGGTTTGGACGATCCCATTTGAGGAGGGTGGGGTGGTTTGCTGCGAAGGGGTTGCGGCTTCGGGGGCGGTGGGAGCGGAGGCATCCGGCACTTTTTGCAAACCGAGGTAAAGGTTCCAAGTAAAATTTCTATGCGTAGCGGAAGCGTCGCCTGTTCGTGTAGATCTGAAATTGGTGCACGGCCAGAGCGAAAAGCCGTCGTTAAGGGTTAGTTGCGGCTGGGTCCCTAGAATGATGCTGGCGTTAACGAGCGGGGCGGCAACGGGGCGTCCCCTGCTTTGATATGGTCAGGGATTGCGATGGGCCCTTCCGGATGGATAGGGCTCTGCTATTCGGTGGGCATGAGGTTTACCCCAAAAGTTTCCTGAGCTGATCCAACGATGAACTTCATGCACATGGATTGCTGCCATGAATAGTGTGGTGCAGGGGAATACTGGCTCGCGTGGATAGTTTTGGTGTTGGCCCTCTTTCTGTCCATATTCACCAGCTCAGCAGAGCATGCCGATGTGGTTCAAGAGGACGGCAAAATCAACTTCGCTGATGGCGACTGCTATTTCCGCAAGACTCGTGTGAAGGTGGTGCTCCAAGGGCCTCTGTTCATCCGTGACTTCGAGAGCTACGGGCTAGCTCGCATGCTTTACGTGCCGCACCAAAGCTACATCGTCGCGCTTGGGACGAATGCTGGAGTTGCTGAGAACGCATTCAACACGGTCAGCTGCGGCACGACTACTGGAGGCCATTGGTCCTGAAATGGCCAAAGGAAAGTCGCGGGCAGTGGAGTAGGGGGGGGGGCGCCGTTGAATTGATGTCTGCGAGGGTATCGGTCCCGGCTGGCACAAGAAGGTAAGGGAACCAGCATTCCTGCCAATCGGATTCAGACTCTGGTCGCATTGAACTCGGAAATTCACGTCCGAAACGTCCGGAATGACATCCTTCCGGCCAACGCCCGCGTCGGCCCTCGTCGATCCCCGTTCTTCTCCCTGGTCTATCGGCGGCCCGCAAAACGGGCGGGGAACAGGGCATCTCTTTGTAACATGCATTTTAAAAAAAAGGCCTTGTCTCTTGCACGGGACATCGCCCATAAAAGCCGCGTGACCAACGAGTCACGCCGGGCGCACCGCAATGATGCGTCCAATTGTTCCCATGATTGTATCGGCTCGTGACTAGATCGTCGCCTGATTAACGCAGGTAATTCGATTTCCTATAGCATTTTAGATGCACTGATATTTAGGGCATCAAATCTCGCAGAACCCTGGTTCAATGAATAACAAGCATTCGTCTCCTCGCATCCGGTCTATGGTTATAAAGGTTCGTCTGTGGCAACTCTGTTGGGTTCTGACCTTTTGCTGGTTTGTGGCGGGCCGCTCCTGGGCGGTTGATGTCCCGGAACCGGCAAACATTGAGGCCTGGTATTCGAATCTGACTCCCCTGGTCGGGCCTTACTATTCGGATCCACAGCCGTCGCCAGCCTACTATGATTGGTCATCGGCTAAGTTTCCCAACGATTCGACCAAAAAACTAAAAAGCAGCAACTATTCGCCAAGCAGTGGGACAGGAAGTTTTGCCAATGCATCCACTTGGACCGCAAGCGTCTCGACCGCAAAGATTTTTGTATTCAACGTTGTAACGTTATCTTTGCCGGTCAACGGGGTCGGGTTTGATTTTAATTTTTCTCTGACGGCGTGGCAGGGGGTGTCTCCCTTTGTGATGCAGGGAAGCGACTTTACCGACCTGACATGGTCGCCATCGTCCACAGCGCGGCCGACCAGCTGGGGCAATAAGCGTCTTTTGACAGAGGTCTTTATACCGACTTCCTCCAGTGGAACGACGATCACCTATCGAGTGGATCGCTATGTCGATATGTTCTTCCAATCGTCTAGTACCACCACCTTAAGTTTTCCAAGCGGACCGAGTCAGGGTTCTTTACAGGTCACCGCGAAACACGGGGAATACCTCCTCACTTCCCTGGATGCCCCGACTCAGGCGGAGTATGATGCGCACCTGTCGAATTGCTGGGCTTTCCTCTTGCAGCGCCGGTCCATGCCTGTCCCAAACGATAGCAACTGGGATCTTTTGGATGACTCCTGGGAGACAAAGTTCCCCGGCTACACGGCCGCCGGAGGGGATGACGACGGTGATGGTTATAGCAACTGGCGTGAATCGCTGCTGGGGACTAGTCCGAGCGCGGGCATGGAGGGGAGAATTAGCTATGGGGCGCCGACGGGGTCGCCGACGCCCCAGGGAAGCGGGTCGGGTCAGGTGCACAATTTCGGTTCCGCGCTCGGCCAGCCGCTGGTGGTGAAAGTCACAGATGCGCAAGGAAGAGCGAATCGCAGTGCACCGGTGGAATTTGTGGTCACCGGAAGTGATCATTCCCTCTGGCTCAACACGGCTTCTTTGTACGCCGATGCCAACGGGCTGATCTCGTTTTCACCGCCCGCCAACCTGCTGCCGGCGGCCTTTGGCCCCTATACCATTCATGCGAGGGTGTATGACGTGCTGGCGCCTCCGCCGCCCGCACCGGCTCCGACGTTTAGCCAGGAGGTGACATTCGGTATCACCATGAATCCGGCCAAGGTGATCGTTTCCAGCGGATCGAACCAAACTTATAACTATCATGCCACCCCGGGGCAAGCGCTGGTGGGCCGGGTCACGCGGCTGGACGGAACGCCCATTGCCAATGCGCCGGTGGCGATTGTCGTTCATGGGCCTAACGGGAACTACCCGCTTTCGCAGCTTCATTACTCAGATAGTTCCGGATATGTCAGCTATTCCCTGGCGCTGGCGGATCTACCGGATATCGCCGGGCAAAATTATACGGTTGAGATGTGTCTCTTTGACGCGCTTAACCAAACCCTCCTGGAGCAGACGCCAAACGGGTTTGCTTCGTTTAACCTAACGGTAAACCCTTTGGAAATCTACGAGACGGATGGCGGGGGATCGACGGTCGGTTTTGTCACGTCCGGGACACCGGTCGGGATTAAAGTGCGCAATAGCCAGCAGGCGGTCGTCGCCAACACGACGGTCCAATTCAAAGTGGCTGATGCCCGCGGGAATTTTGCCACCGTCAACGTGACCACGGATAGCACCGGAATGGCCACGCTCCTGCCAACCGCCGCGGCCATGCGGTTATTTGCGGGGAGCACGGTGACCGTGACTGCAACGCTGGCATCCCAGCCCACGGCCACCTCCACCTTTAGTCTCACTTTGAAACCGGTGGTGGTGGAACAGGTTGATGGCGACAATCAGGAATTGTATCCATGGGACTCCACTTTGGCCCAACCCTTGAAGGTTAAGGTTTCGGCGAGCAGCGATGAAGGAGGAAATCCCATTGCCGGCTGGCCGGTCAAAATATTTCGCTGGTACGGAAATGAAAATGGCGCCGAGGTAGCCACCGTTACGACGGACAGCAGCGGTGTCGCGGCCTCGGGCACCAGCATTTTGCCACCGACTCGTGCGGCTGGCACGGTCGCCACTTATGAGCTGAGCGCCGCCGTTTCGGTGACCGCGGCGAACGGCACCGTGCTCTCGGAAAACGGCGTATTTTTCCAAGTCACTTTTCGCAATTATTACCTGCAAAAGGTTTCAGGTGACGAACAGCACGTAGAAAAAGGCACATCCCCCGGGGCGCCGATGGTCGTCCGTTTAACGAATGAAGAGGGCGCCGGCGTAGCTTGGCAAGCGATCTACCTCAGCAGCATCCCGGATTCCGGGCCCATTCCGTATGGGAGCTTTTTGATGTATACCGACGCGGACGGTTATGCCAAAATTTGGCTCTCCGCGCCGTCGGCAACGACGACTTCCTCGCATTACCTCGTGTATCCAGTGGCGGTGGAGGATCAAACCCACGGGGTCACCTTCTCCCTCTTTTACGACCAGCCTGGCCAGCCTTTCGCCGCGGATCCAAATCTTCGCCTGTGGTGCCGTGCCGAATCCGGAGTGGATACGGCGGCGAACCGATGGTACGATGTTCGGGACAGGTCCCTCATCCTCAAAGCCAAGATGGGAGGTCTGGTCCCCGGGAGCGAGACTCGTCCATCAATCCGTTGTGATGCAGGACTAGTTTCGTCTACTCCATACAGTTCGCCCTCCTCTGATCGGTCAGTCTTTTTGGTGGCTAAACGGGATCTCACACAACCGGTGAACTCGCCAAACCTCATTTCCGAAAAGACTTGGGATTCCAACACGGGAACTCTTGGAACCTACGAAACTCTCTCACTGAAGCAATACCGTGGAGTAGATGGGTGGTATGGATCAGATAGCTACTGGTCCCAGGATGACTTGTATATTCCTGGAGGAATGGCGCATGTGGTGAATTTTCATTTGCAATGGACGGGGGTAGGAAAAACCACGGTTTATCTCGATGGACGACCGGTTTCAAATCGTAGCACCGGCGGCACTGTCACCACATCTTCGGGGCTGGATGTCGGCCTTTTCGCCGGTGATGTTTACGAGATCCTCGTTTTCAATGGAACCATCGATGAAGCAAAGCGCAAGCAAGTCGAAGATTACCTGATTGCGAAGTACGGATTGCAAGCGGCGGCCGCTTCTCCCGTTGGTGGAATTAGTGGACTTAAAGCGTGGTTCCGCGCCGATGCGAAGGTTGACGCCAATGCGGACGGGACAGTGAACTCCTGGACAGACTTTGCCGACCCCACCAGAGTGGCGGCACAGACCACGGTGAGCATGAAGCCGATCTTGCAGGCCGCGGGATTGAGAGGCCATCCGACGATTCACTTCGATGGCACCGATCAACTCGTCACCGGGAATCTGCTGGTGCACAGTACCACCGATACCCCAGAGGTGACCATTTTTACGGTAGTTGAACCCGACAACGCCACCACCAGCAGCCAGGAGATATTGGATTTCCAGCGTGGGCTTTCGCCCTTCAAAGGCTTTGGGATCCGCACGAATACGAGCAGCCATCTGGTGCTGACCCGGACCACGACCAGCGGCACAGCCACGGATTTTCCAGCGCCGGCGACGACCATTTTGCAAAACAAGCCTTACGTCTGGGCGCTCAGAAATCAGAATAATGGTGCCAGTGGTTCCATTGACTATTGGTTCAACGGCACGCTGGAACATTTCACCACCTCCCTGGAGCTATTGGCGACGCCTTCACCGGGGCATAAGTTCTCGATTGGCAAGCTCGCTTCAGGAACCGGAACAGGGTTTAAGGGCGATATCTCGGAAGTCATTCTTTTCAACCGAAGATTGACCGATGCTGAGGTGGCCGTGGTGCAGACGGATCTGCTGAAGCGGTACGATATCGTCGGCCCCACGGACGACAGCAACTCCAACGGCGTTTCGGATCTCTGGGAACTCACTTATCTCGGCAGCCTTACCGCAGGAACGGCAGATCTCGATCAAGACGGGGTAAGCAACGCGAATGAGTACCTGAACGGGACGGATCCCCGTGATTACTATAACGGGCAGCAGCCCACTTTGACGGCTTTGAGTGGTGACGGCCAGTTGGGAACTCCCAACGGCGTGCTGCCGCTGCCTTTCGTCGTGAAGGTGACGAACGCCACGGCGCCGCTCGCACTCGCGCCGGTGACCTTCGAGGTCCTGGAGACAGACGGGGTCCTGTCGTCCCCGGTGCCGGGCGCCGGTGAAGCGCGCAGTCTGGTGGTCCGAACCGACGCGTCCGGCTTGGCTCAGGTGTACTTGAGATTGTCGCCCTCCTACGTTAACCGGGCGGTCGTCTCAGCGCATGTCACGGTGGCCGGAGTGACGCAAAAGGTCACTTTCACCGCTGCGTGTGCCACTCCGGATGTCACCAAGACGCGGACCGGCGATGTCGATATTTTTGCCCGGTCGGGACGTTTCGTCGTCGACGGGGCGGAGCGGCTCTTCGTCTTCCCGATGGGCCAATTTAAAGGCGTGGAATTGCCGGCGACCGGGAACTTGCCGGTCACGGCCATGGCGCCGAACGCCACCGATCTGTGGTTTCAACGATTGACGCGCACCCAGGTGGCGATTCCTCGTCCGCCGGGTTCGACGCCGGCAACCATCACGCGGGAAAATCCGCTCGTGGCCTTTGGCGCGGGCGCGCTTTCTACGCCCTTTTATGTGGGAGAGCCTTATACCGTGGCACTCTATGCGGGCCCGTGGTTTCGATTGTTCGAAACCGGCTTCTCTGGGGATCTCAAAGTCCAAGTCTACAACAAGCAGACGGGCGCCTTCGTCACCGAGAAGGTCATTAGCATTCCTCGCCCGGAACAAACCTTCGATACGACCATCTCGGGTCACAGTGTGATGGGTTGGGATAATTTCGCGAACAATGACTATGTGCTGGACGACTCTCTCCAAGTGGCGGACCCAATGGGGGGGGGCACAACGGTCCTCAAATTGCGCATCCGCCAGGTCATTGGTTACGACAAGGCTCAGAAATGGGGCGTGAACGGTAGTGGGGCCCCATTAATTATTGAACAGACGGCGCTTTCGAAGGACTACGGATTTGTCGTGGCGGCGTATGCCAAACCGGGAGGTTTGGCGATTTCCGATCCGGTCTCGCCCACGGTGCCGCGAGCGCTCCCCATGTATTGCTTCGATGCGGTTCCCCGGCCTCCATGGCGGGTGGAACTGGCCGACACGCCTCAATTCAGCGGCGAACCATTGCCACCCCAATATATTGGCAAAACGCGAACGGACATCGTGCCTCCCTCACTTGGGTCGCCCAAAGTGTTCCTGCAACAGGAGACGTTTGATGGGGTCAATATGACGGTGCAATCGCAAAGCACCGACCTCACGTACGGGCCGGACACTTTCGCGACCGCGCTTTCGACTCCCGATCCCGCCGACGAGAGCAAGGCGATCAATCGTCTTTTGGATGAGATGGGAGTAACGGTGGGTTCTTCCGCCACGACTCAGACGGCGATGTCTTTGGCGAATTTCGTGATCAATGAGATTGAATTGACCGATGGCCTGCAGATTCCGGAGCAGGGGCTTAATGGGTATGGAATCGGCGGAATTTCCAACGCCATCAATGCCGGGTCCGCAAACCGCGGACCAGGAGCCACGCTGTTGGAGAAGCAAGGGTCTCCGCTGGAGCAATGCGCCCTGCTCATGCATCTCTATCGCAAGGCGGGGATGCCGGCGGTTTTGATGCTGCCGCAGCAGAATGACCTGAAGATGCTGGACTCGGAGATTAGCCAGATTCTCGGCGTCCAATTGCACGCCGCCATCGACACGGACGGAAATCCGTTGGAAACCGCTCCTCCCATTGGCGGCAATAGCCTGACCAGTGGCCGGAGTTACAGTTTGATCTCAGTAAACTATCCATGGGTCGCGGTATGGGTGGACGGAAATTGGCGCTACATTTTCCCATGGATGAAAGACCACGCTGTCGTGGAAGGGCCGGATTTGTATGCCCATTTGCCTGCCCAGTACAACTCCGGTTTCAAAATCGCGGAAGCGTACATCCGGGGAGAGCGGGAAATCATGCAGGAAGACCTGCGCAACGTGCCGCGCACCCTGTTTCCCAAATTCCTCGAGCGCATGCTCCGCATCAACGCGCCGGACGTGCGGCTCGATGATGTTGGCGTCCGCGTCACCAATCGCCCGCATAATCGGACGCGGTGGGAGGACTTTCCCCACCCCTACAGCATCAGCTTGGTGCCGGCCGCCTACGCATCGGTGGGCAGCCATTTGCTGCCTTGGGGAGAGTTGCCCGATTTTGGCGGGGTGCACCCGCCCTATGCGACCATGAAGGTCACGGTACAAAGTTTGAACAATCCGGCCACCGGCATCTCGACCGCGGAGATGTACGCCAAGGATTTTCTCAACCGGCGCTTCCTCATTCAACAAACGCCCGCCGCTACGCCTGGTCATTGGACGGTCACGCTTTCGTTGGACCAATCTCCCGATCTGCCGGGGACGCTCGCAACGGGGGCTTTCGACAATGCCGCGACCGGTGCCGCACCGCAAAGTTTGTCCTTCGAGACCGATGCGACGGACGATCAATTGGTGGTGACCACCCAATATGGTCGGATGTCGTTGCTGGATGTCCAGGGCGGGTTCTCCCTATATGGAGGTTCCTTTTCGCAGACGCTGACGACGACGAGCCGGATTTTGGGGAAGGCGGAGATGGCGGCGCTCTGCTTCAACTTTGGCTCCGTGACGAGTGCCATGCTCGACATTCACACGGACAAGTATCGGCGCGCTCAGGATGCGGCGCGTCAAAGCGGGGACGCCATCGCCGATGAAGTCGGCTTCGGACAGATCCTGCATTTGATGGGGATGTCGTACTACAAGCACTTGTCCGACTATTCGGTCTGGTGCGAAGCCGTTCACAAGCAGCGCATGATGTCTCGCTACGCGTTTGGCCTCGCGAAGCTGAAACCCAAGAAAGGCACCGACCACCAGCCGGAAGTCATCAATGGCCATGTTACCTATATTCAGCCGGCGGTCGACATGGGTCTGGACTACAGCCACTTTCTCTCCAACGGCACGATCCACGCGGATCAAAATCTGGATACCGACAACGCCCGGCGGGATTTCGCAGCCATGTTCACGGTGGGACTCTCCGCGGAAGAACATTTCGCCATCAATCAACTCTTCAATCAACAGTATGCGATCTCGACGGTTCGGCTGCTGCAACTGGCTGAGCGGCAAAAAGTCCTGGGCCAGGCGACGACCGGTATTCTCGAGCTCAATTCCACCAATGTCCTTGCCCAAGGCGACATTCATTATCCGTCGACCACCCCAAACAAGCCGTTAAAAGAATGGCTGGCTGGCGGTGATAACTTTGGTTCCATCTGGAGCTCGATCTTAAGCAACCTCACGAACTCCAGCATCAACGGCCTCAGCCTGAAGATCACTGGAAACATCTCACCACCGGGTCTTTATCATTTGGTTTTGCGAGATGGCGCCGGGGCCCTCATCGGAGAGGTGCAGCACACTGTTCCTCCGACGGGAGAAGGTTTCTTCACAACGGTGAGTAGTCTGACCAGCGCCGTCAATAATTTGGGGTTGGGTCTTTACGTGTCCTCCACGGTGGATGTTGGGACGGCAGTTTCCTCGGCGAAACTCACCATTTTCCAATGGGGCGGGCCGCCGATCAGTGTCACGCAGGATTCGGTCGCCGGCGTCACGGTTGTTCCCGATTCGGCGTACGCCAAGGCCTTTGTCACCCCGGTTCCGGTCACCAACGAAACGGCCTCGTTTACCGGGGTGGGTGCCTTGATTCTTGGGACCTCGAATTGCGCCGCCTTGATTTCGAATGACTATGCCAATGGCGGCGACGGTGAAATCTTCTACCCACCGCTGACCCTCTATCAAAACGGCTTGTGGACGAGTCCCGATGGACTGAGCATTGTGGAGAAAGTCGACGGGCCACAGGTTCAAGTGAACCCGAGCAATCTGCTCGTCAGTGGGAGCCTCACCGGAACTGCCACCGTTCCCACCCTTATTGAGGATCGCCATTTTGCGGAACCTCTCACGAACTTCTCCAGCCTTTCGGCCCTCGGTTCGGCCACCCAATGGGGCCTGCAGCAATTGCAGGCACAGTATGATCTCGATGCCTCGCTCGACGATATCAATCGCATCCATGTTTCCGGACCGTTCGAGATCCCGCACGACGCGAAACTGGCCGCGCTCCTGGAGGAGACCAGCATCATCAACTATGGTGCTTCCCGCTTCTTTGAGGAGACGCAAAAAGCGGCCGATCCGGTCAACATGGTGACGGGAGAGTTTTTGGTGGATCACACCGATCTGTCGCTCCCCGGGCCGATTCCGCTCGCCTTGCGGCGCAACTACGCAAGTTTCAATACGGGGAACGGTTATTTCGGGTTTGGCTGGTCGATGAGCATCATTCCGTACCTAAGCGATCTGAAAGCCAGCGATGCCGCGAAGACGCCCATGCTGGTCGCCGCAGAAGCGGACGGAAATGTGATCGTCTATCGTTCCCAAGGTGTGGTGGGAGGGGTCGAAACCTACATCCCGACATTGGGCGACAATCCGTTCTGGCATAATCGAAATGAAGGTGCCGCGGGCTCCACGGGAAATCTCCTCCACAATCAGATCACTCGTGAGGCCGGTTTTACGGGTGAGTTTACGCTCGGGGAAAAACTGACGTTGAAAGGCGCGGATGGCAGTGTCCGCCTTTTTGAAGTTCGCGACTATCCGATCACCGACACAGTGACAAAACCGGATGCGAATGGAGTCATGCAGACGGTCACGGAGACCATCCCCCAGCGAATGCCCTATTTGGTCAGTTGGACGGATAGCTGCGGCAATTTCCTCTACTTTACTTTCAACAGCGCCGATCCGCTGGCGTACGACTATGGGAAACTGTACCGTGTGCAATCGAGCAACGGAAACTTCCTGACGTTCACGTACGACACCCATGGCCACATCCTGGCGGCCAGCACGAAGGATGGACGGCGGGTGACTTATCGGTACGATGAATTTGGCGATCTCACACAGGTCGATCGCCCTGACGGCTCCTGGGAAAAGTATGAGTACTGGCAGTCCGTGGAGACGACGTACGACGATCCAATGACTCACACGGGCGAACACCGTGGCCTCGGCTCGTCGCATTTGATGACGCGCGAGGTGAAGCCGGAAGGAAGAGTCCTGAAGAATGTGTACGATGGCTCCCGCCGTGTCGTGGAGCAATGGGCGCCGGTGGGGAACGACAACACGCTCATCAAGAATGCGGCCTTCTCGTACCAGCAGCCGAACGGTTCTCCTTTGGTCTATGTCCCCAAGGTGGCGCCGACCGGAAAAACCGTCATTACGGATGCCTATGGCAAGACGGCGGTTTTTGAGTACCAAAACGGTCTCATTACGGTGGCGACGGATCGCAATGGCGCCACCGTCACCACGGAGTGGTATTCGGACAACGATACGGTGGGGCGCAGACGAAGCATCAAGACCATTACCGATCAGCGCGGTCTGGTCACCTCCTTTGACTACGATCCCAGTGGCAATTTGACCTCCCTGATCAAGAAGGGAGATCTCGATGGAGACGGTGTCGCGGGGCCCATGGAGCAGACCACGCGGCAGATGCACTACAATAGTCTCAATCTCATGGATTGGATGGTGGACGAGCGTGGTGTCCGGAATGACTTCACGTATGGAGCAGACCGGCAGCAATATTTGGTGACCGCCGTCCAATCGACGCTGAGCGGCGTACCGTTGAAACGTTCGGAAATGCACTATGTGGATGTTGGCACTGTGGTGACGACTCCGGGTCAGGCTCCTTTTGCTGCCTGTCAGCAAGATTATTCCAGCGAGGGAACGGGGGACGTCAAAGAGCGGTACCGACCAGTCACCTTCAATAACAATGGTTTCCTCACCCGCAGGACGTTCATGCCCCTGGCGCCGGCGCAGGGGGGATATAATTTTACAACCGATCCTTCCTTGCGGCTCTTCAATGTCGACCTCTATCCCAATGCGCGCGGGGAAGTGGATCTGAAAATAGAACCCGGAAAGACCACCTATTTTGCCTATGACGGCTTGGGGCGTCCCATTTGGACTGAGGAATGGGGAATTAATGACCTCCAATACTTCACCTACACCTATTATAACCTGAATGGGGACGTGGCCTGGATCGACGGTCCTGCTTCCGATCCAGAAGACTATACGGCGTTCCTGTATGATAGCGCCGGCCGCCTCTCCGAGAAAGTCCAATGGCGGAGTCGCGCCAAGGCCAATTCACATACCTATACCGGGGCCGGAGTGGAGGCGGAGACGGGCGACAGCCTGTATGCGTCCGAACACTATTTCTATGACCTGAATAACAACTTAAAGAAGGTGGTGTCTCCGCTGGGCCACTGGATGGAGATGGACTACGACCCCGAGGGCCGGGTGACGGAAAAGCGTGCCTATGACAGCACCACCGGCCGCTGTGTTTCCACCGAATCCTTTGAGTATGAGCCGGGAGGGCAGGTCTCCAAATACACGGCACCCAATGGAAGTGTCACCCTGACCAGCTATACCGCGACCGGCCAGCCCTGCTTCAAGCAATTCCCCGACGGTTCGACCTGGAGCATGCGATACCTGTCCGATGGCCGGCCCTCTCTTGAGACGCTGCCGGGTGGCACGACGTGGACCTATACTTACAATTTGGGTAACCGACAATCGACGAAGACCCGTTCCGACTCCGCTCAGGAGATCACCGTTTCCGATATTCTTGGCCGCGTGACCAACACCACCGACGCTCTCGGAAACACGACCGTCAGCACGTACGACGGGGTGGACCGCATTCGTACCTGGACCGGACCGGTGGCCACCGCTTCCAGCGCCCAACAGACGCTGACTTATGGATACGATCCCGTGAGCGGCATCGATAGCGTCACCAACGGCGTCGGCTATAAGGTCTCAAAACGGCACGACTTTTTGGGTCGGCCCGTTTCGGTGACTTCCCAAGTGACGGTGGATGGAGTTCTGACCAACCGGACCATCAACTATAGTTATGGCTTCGGCCAGCATAGCGTGACCGTCAGCGAAACCGGCGCCCCGTCCACGACGACGTGGGCGGATAATTCCGGCATGCCAGTGGTCGTTGCGACCTTTGATCCGGGCAATACGTCGGACTTCCGCAGCACCATCAATACTTACAATGTCGCCGGCCAGCTGGTGCAAACGGAAGACCAGGAGGGTAAAAAGACCCAGAGTTGGTATGACTCCCTGGGCCGCCCCGCCACCCAGCGCCTCGCGGACGGCGCGACCACCAACTTTGTTTATGACGATGCTGGGAACCTCGTCCAACGGAGCATGCCGGGCGGCCTCGCCTGGAAGGCTGACTATGACGACCTCGGGCGAAAGACGAGCGAGTCCCTGACCAGTGGCGCCAACGTCACTCGCACCCACGCCTATACCTATTATCCCGACACCTCCGCTATCGGCCTTTTGCAGACGGACACGGATCCCCGCGGGATTGTCCATACTTATACCTACGACAGCTTGCGGCGGCTAACCCGTCACAAGGCCAAGGATTCTCTCCTGACCACCTCCCGGGCCATGGATTTCGGTTACGATATCCTCAGCCGCGTGACGACCGTCACCGAGAAATCCATCGCGGCCAATGGCGCTGAGACCTACGTCTCGCAGGTCGCCAAGGTACTCGATGGCTACGGCCAGCTCACTCTCGAGACCTGCTACGAGGGCACACCGGGCAGCACGACCATCAAGTCCAAATTCTCCCAGACCTGGGATGCCGCGGGGCAGCGGTTGACTCTCGCCGATGCCGGTGGCACCACCGCGCTCGGAGTGGGGGCGGCGCGCACCCAGACTTTTAGCTACCGGGAGGACGGCCTTTTGAAGGGACTGACGGCCAACGGGGTCGCCGCCCTCACCGACGGGACGGGCCGAACGCTGGGCTATGAATACCGGGCTTCGGGGCAGTGGAAGAAACGCACCTCGCGATGGAAAAACGTGGACGTGAGCTTCAATGGGAGAGGGGAGCCGAGTAACGTGGTGACTTCCAGCAATGGCGTGACCGATCTCAATGAGACCCTCTATTGGTCCAGCGATAGCCGGCTCAGCCGATATGATTATACGGCCTACAATTGGGGCGGGTCGGTTAATGTGAGCGAGAGCCGGATTTACGAATTCGACGATCGCTACCGCTTGACGAAGGAGCCTTTCCTCCCGGCGCCTGGACAGTCGCCGATGCGGTTCCAGTATGAATATGACGGGAATCAACCAGGCGGCCTCGGTGTCCGGACGATGGCGGTCTACGAGAACTCCCTGCCTGACTTCAACGGCGTCCCGCATAACATGTGGGCAGTCGATGGCTCGCCGACGCCTCTCCAGGACGCCTTTGCCCGGCCCGTGCAGGAAATCCACACGGATGATTTTTGCTCCCCATTCGTTTCCAGCATCGTTCCATCCACGACGCCTCCAGGGCCCGTCCCGCCAGGCTCCACGTCTTACACCGCCGCCTACGAGCACGCCTCGTTGACCTACGATGCGGATGGCAATGTCACGGTCCGAAACTTCTCCATCCCGGGTAACAACGAGACGCAAACCCTGACCTGGGATGAATTCGGCCGGCTGACGAAAGTCGATTATCGAACCGGCTCTACCTCGGCCAACTGGGCCAATGGACATGGCTACACTTGGACGGCAACCTACGACGCGCTCGGGCGCCGCAAACTGACCGATTACCTTCCGCTGCACATCGGTTCCACCGGCACGGTCGTCAACGAAACGGCGAATGAGGTCAAGTTACGCAGTTGGTTTGATCCCGAAGTGGAGTTCCTGGAAATCGCCGTGCAGGCCGGGACCGGCGCGCGGTACTGGAAGCTCTATGGTCCGGATGCCAACGGGATCCGTGGCGGGCTTCAAGGCATCGGTGGGCTTGAGGCCTATATTGTCGAGTCCGATGCCACCGCCATCGGCATCCTCGGCAATTGGTTCGGGGATAGCCTCGGCAACTGCAGCACCACGACGATGCTGACCCAAGGACCATGGTGGAACGACGCTCGTGCATCCGGATGGGGGATCCTCCCCGCCGCCCTCAAAGCCATGGTGGGCGCCTCAAAAGTGTACGGCCAATTCGCCAGCGCGAATCCGGTGGATTCCACGGTGTGGCGTGGCCGTCGCATCGATCCCACTGGCCTCTATTGGATCGGGGCTCGCTACTACGAACCCTTTGGCGGGCGCTTCATCTCCCCGGATCCCGCGGGGCACGCCGGCAGCATGGATCTCTATTCCTATGCCGGCGGAGATCCCATCAATAACGTGGACCCCGACGGCCGATTGGCGATTGCCATGGGCCAGTTTGCCGCACCCCCGACGCCGGAGAAAACCTCCGTCCTGCAATACCTCCCAAGCGGTACGCTGACTCCTCAGGAAAGTGCCGCCGCCCAAAAAATAAGCGACCGTTACGGGCCGTTGGATCCGTTCCGCTTAAACAACCTAAGCAATGGGACGATCACCAATATCCGCATTGCCGGTGATCTTTATAATATCGATCCCCAGATTGTGGCGAGCCTGATCGCGAAGACAACCCCCACCATCAATGCCATCCATTCAGAACAAGTAAGGATTGCGGCGAAAGAGCAAGAGATTGCCAATCGAGAAAAGAATGGAGAGATTCTCTGGGGGACGATTGGGGTTCTCACGCTGCCTTTCCCAGAGCTTGATCCCGAGTTTTGGCTACTTAAGGGCGCAGAGGAGCTAACCCAGGGCTTATCGACCGCATATAAACTTGAGTCCCTGGCACACGACGCCATGGCAGTGGAGCGGGCCGAGGTCACCTTAGGTGGCGCACTGAAACCAGCAACGAACGCTCCACTTTTGGGGGTCGATAAACTCGAGAATGCCCGCTCCATGCGACTTGTAAATCCGTTACAGGATCTAAAAAACTGCGGTGAGTGCGCAGTCTATGGCGAGGATATAATGGCCGGAGGAAAGGCAGTGGCGGCAGGGCGCAGCGGCTTGACTGATTTCGACTCTTTTGAAAGAATATACGGAACTAAATGGGGCCCCAAGGTCAAAACTGGATTTACTGACTTTGTCAGTCAAGAGCTGAGTAATTTGCCAGTAGGTTCTCGGGGAATAATATTTGCTGCGACAAAGGACGCGGTGCAAGCCATCGACCCGGCGAAGAGGGTTGGGCACTATTTCAATTTCGTGATGAGAAAGAATGGCCCGGTATTTCTTGACTTTCAGCTAGGGAGAGCGGTTTCTGGAAACGAATTTCTACATTATCAATTTATTAGAACACACTGACCAAAAACGGATTAGATATGGCATTCCGGGAGATTCAGTTCAACACCGTGGAGGAGTTTTATGACTTCATGCAAAGCGCGAAATTGAATTTTCTCTTGTTTGATGAGGTGGACGCACCGTCAGCGGATCCATTTCCCCTCGAGGAAGATGAAGCGGGGTATTATGTGGATGTTCGAAAACTCAATCGGGAGTGCTTTGATAGGTTTATGAAAAACTCTGCCGTAGAACGCAGGGCAGATCCAAGTGAAGGCGAAATCATTGCCATCCCTCTTGTTAGGTCCTTCATTCGGGGGCACGGATTTATCAGTCGCTATCGAAAGGACTCAAAACATGACTTGGGGGCGTTTCTTGAACGATCACGTTTGGAGAAGCGCTGATGGAGCATACCCAAGGCAGGGATAGATGCGCTCCCACGCTCACGGATGGTCTCGCACCCGCTAAAGCAGTTTAGGAAAAATTGCGGCCGTTCGTGAGGCGATGTGCGTCTGTAGCCGCAGCCGGGAGGCTGCGGAGAACGGCGAAGACATTTCTGAAGCCGTTCAATCATGGTTTGCGAAAGGTCGCGGCCAAAATCCGCAGCGTCCCGGCTGCGGCTACAGACGCGCCAGGCATGCGGAACGACTACAACTCATTTTAAACGGCTCTAGCCTCTCTCGTGCCGACCAATGATCATTATTTTGCGAGGCCGCGAGACCGAAAATAGTGCGGTCTACTTCGAGCCGGACAGCCTATTTTTGTGAAGGAGTCGGCCCCGCATTCTTCGCCGCCTCCGCCTGTTTCTTCCGAAACTCTTCAAAGGCCGCCATGGCTTCGCGGCGGCGGGTTTCGGCATTCAACACTCTTTGCTCGCGTTGTGCGGGGGTGACGAGGTTTTGGGATTGAGGGGAGGGGATCGCACTTGAAATGGGAGTGGTGGGGGCGACCGGAAGGATCGCGGAATTTTCCCCATTTTTGCCGGGCTCCAGCGCGGCGGAAGAAGTGCCCGGCGATTTTGGTGGTGTCACCTGTCCGGCAGCGGGTGGCTTGGCGGTGGACTCCGGCGGCGGGGGAGCCTGGGTGGAATCGGCGCGGCGGGAACAACCAGCGCCCGCGAGGAGTGCCGCCAAAAGACCGAGGTGCAAAGAACGAAGGAGAGACGGCGAAGACAAAAATTTCAATTCCATGGAACGCAGTGCTGGTAGCACGGCGAGCCGCTTTTCTCCAGCGTTATATCGAAGCCAGGCGACGATGGCTCAATCAATAAATGCTCCGCCCAAGGCGTGGAGGGAGCAAGGAGCGAGGGTCCGCGAGAGGCTTCGCGACACGGTGTGGAATGCAAGTGGGGACCGTGGTTCTTTGCCGCTCGACCAGCCTGGGAACGGGAACAGCGGAGCCCTGAAGGGGCAATTCATCAGCACCATCGGGAAGTCGCCCCGACAGGGCTGGGGCGGTATGGTGATCGCTCCCAGGGCTTGCGCTTTGGGCTCGTCTGAGTCGGGGCCCTCAGCAGCGCTTCGCGCAAGAGTGCCGCACAGGCTCTAGTAAGCCGTTTTTGGAGGGCGGATCATTTGCCACGCCGTTTTGAAAATGATTACCCAATCGAGCAGGAAGGACCAGTGCTCGAGGTAAAACACATCGGAGCGCACGCGGGCCACGATGTCCTTGGCATCCCGCGCTTCTCCGCGGAAGCCGTTGACTTGGGCGAGCCCAGTAATGCCGGGTTTCACAAGAGCGCGGACGCGATAGGAGGAAGTGAGTTCCTGAAAAATGGTGTCGTGCTCGACCATGTGCGGGCGCGGCCCTACGACGCTCATCTCACCGCGAAGCACGTTGATGAATTGCGGCAGTTCATCGAGGCTCAGGCGGCGGAGCAGGCGGCCCAGGGGATAGATACGCAGGTCGCCTGGCACGGCCTGCGCCGTGGGATTCGGATTGGCGACGTGCATGGTGCGGTACTTGAAGATGTGAAAGCTGCGCGCCTGAATCCCGGAGCGGATTTGCCGGAAGAAAACGGGACCAGGCGATTGCCAGCGCTGGACCAGCCAGACGAAGAAGGTGACCACCGGCACGACGAAGAGAACCACCGGGAGGGAAACGGCGATATCGATGCCCCGCTTGATGAGCCGGTTAAACGGGCACTCGAGCGGCTCCTCGCGCAGGCTGACAAAGCGGACGCCGCTTTCCTCGAAGAAGTGGATCGGATGTTGAAAACGATCCTCGATATCGTTCACGAAGAGCAGACGCACGCCGGCGCGTTCGCAGAGGTCTCCCAGCCGAGCCGCGCGCGGAATGGAATTGGGGAGATGCAAAGCGATGACCTGGGTGGCTCCGGTGGCGGCGATGGCTGTGCCGAGCTCCTCGATGGAGCCGACCACGGGCCAGGGCAAATCTCGCTCTCCCGCGGAGGGCAAAGGAATGAGGCCGACGATCTCCAAACCATAGCGGACTTTTCCGAGGAACCAAGGGACCATACTCCGGGCTTGGGACGCACTGCCCAGGATGAGGGTTCGCTCCCGCCGCTGCTTGGAGAAAGAGGCGCGGGTGAGGAAGCGTGGCGAAAGCCGGTTCAAAAAAATGAGCACCACGAACAGCGCGGGCACAAACGTAAAGAGGAAGAAGCGCGAGATGTTCGTGTCCTTGGAGGCGACGAGATAGAAGAGCAGACAGCCCAGGACGGTGAACGTTTGGCGCAGGCTGAGACGAAGGATGCCGCCGAAATCAAGCTGCAGCAGATCCGTGCCGCGAAGCTTCGAGATGACGAAATCGAATCCGAGCGCACCGATCACCACCCCTCCATACGCGACGTATCGGGAACCAGCGAAACCAGGGTCGAGCCGGAGCCAGTAAAAGAGCACGAGAAACCATACCCAAAAGAGGGCCGTGCCGACGGTAGCCAAAACGGCGCCGTGAAGTAAATTCACTCCGCGAATGCGATTGTTAATCATATCCCTGGGTCCTGTATTCTCCGGGCGCTGGGGTGCGCATCAGAGCGCGCCTAATCTACCTTGGCGCGGCTCTGGCAGCCATGGGGTAGGCGCCGATTCATGATTCAGGATTTTGGGCGGGAGAGCTGTCCGCGCTGGGACTACACGTGAGAGGATTCGGCTGACAACGCGGTGCGCCAGCCGTGGAGGCGCATTGGAAACCAAAGATGAGTTGCTATTGGCCGGCGAGCAAAGCTAGGCTGCGCCACAGCGCGCGGGCCGTCCCCGGGCGGAAAGAGCACGAGTACGCAGGTGAGCGTGGAGAACCTATTAAACCAGTCAGACAGTCCCGCGGTCGTAATCATTGGCCACGACAAGAACGTCGAAAGAATCAGCCCGGGGCTGGAGCGGATCCTCGGTTGGACCACTCCGGTGAAGCCGGGGATGCCCTTGGGGGCGGTATTCCCTCGCGCGGAGATTGAGGGCTATGCGCAGCTTTTTGCCGCCGTGGCGGCCACTCTGGCTGGGACCGATGCTGCGACGAAGGGGTGGCTCAAGGTGGTTTTGCCGGAAGGAGGAGGTGGGACGATTCAGTGGAACCTTCATCTCCTGGAAGCGGGAAGCCGCCGACGTTCCGTCGCGCTGGTCCTGCAGTGGGACAGCCCGCATTCGACAGCGCCGGACTCCCTCGAGAGTTATCGCGATACATTTGAGCATGCGGTGGAGGGCATCTTCCGAACCACGCTCGATGGCCGCTATCTCGTAGTAAATCCGGCGCTGGCTCGGATCTATGGCTATGAATCACCCGCGGAACTCATGCGGCGGCTGCGGGACCTCGAAACGCAGTTGTATGTGAAGCCGGGCCGGAGAAAGGATTTTGTGCGGCTGATCCAGCAGCAGGGTTTTGTGTCTGATTTCGAATCGGAGATTTATCGCGCGGATGGGACGACGGTGTGGATCGGGGAATACGCGCGGACGGTTTATGGCCCGACGGGCGAGGCGCTCTATTTTGAAGGCAGCGTGGTGGATATTACCCCGCAAATCCGGATGATTGAAGCGCTGCAGGAAAATCGGGAGCGGTTTCGCCGGCTCGTGGAAAGCGTGAGCCTGGTCCCGTGGGAGGCGGAATGGGAAACGGGACGCATTGTTTATGTCGGTCCACAGGCGGAGGAACTCCTCGGTTTTCCCATGAAGGAATGGTTGGTGGATGACTTCTGGATGCAGCGCTTGCACCCGGAGGATCGAAGCTGGGCGACGATTGCGCGCGCCGAGGGGCTCTCGAAACGAAAGAGTTTTGAGTCGGAGTACCGCATGATCACCGCGGAAGGGCGGACCGTATGGGTGCGCGATATCGTCACCAGGCGGCAGACCGAAGGCGGACAGGACATCCTGGTGGGATTCATGCTCGATATCACGCACCGGCGCACGGCGGAGGAATCGCTGCAGGAGAGCCGCCAATTTACCGAGAGTGTGGCCGCGGCATCTCCGGTGATCTGGTATGTATATTTGATCGAGGAGAACACGGTGGGATACGTGGATGGGGGCGGAGTCGAACTCCTCGGATTTACCAAGGAAGCGTTGGTGAAAATGGAGCCGGTCTTTCTGCTCTCGCTGGCCCACCCGACGGAAGAAGCCGCCTGGCAGGTGCATCGGCCGCGCCTGGCGGCCTTAAAAGCGGGCGAGGTCTTGGAGCGGGAGTTTCGGTTGCGGGCCGCGGACGGAAATTGGATTTGGATGCGCACGTACGAGTGCGCTTTCAAACAGGATGCGGAGGGCCAGACCCTTCAGATTGTGGGAGTGGCGGAAAACATCACCATTCAGAAAGCCGCCATTGAGCAATTGGAGGAAAATGAAGCCCTCTTCCGCAAACTCGCCGAGACGACGAGAGTCGTGCCGCTGGAAATGGACTTGGCGGCCCGGCGTCTCGTTTATGTCGGACCACAAGCAGTGCTCATGTTTGGGTATCCCTTAAGCAAATGGTATGGTGCGAATTTTTGGGGGACGGTGGTTCACGCGGAAGACATGGAAGGGGTGGAGAAGCTCTTGCAGGAAGCGCTGGCGCAGCCCGATTCGGATCTCGACGTGGAATTTCGGATCCGAACGGAGAGCGGGGAGTTCAAATGGCTGCGGTTGATTGTGCACCGGGGCTCAGTCGAAGAAAAGGAGGGGCGGGGATTTTTGATCGATATCAGCGCAGCCAAGGCGATGGAAGCAGAGCGCGAGACGGCCCGGCGGCAACTCCGCGAATTGGCGGTGCAAGGGCAGAAACTCCTGGAGGAGGAGCGCATGCGGGTGGCCCGGGAAATTCACGATGAGCTCGGGCAGTCGCTGACGCTCTTTCGGATCGACCTAACGTGGCTCGGGGGCCGGGTTGGGCGCATGCTGCCGGGAGAAGCCGGCGCGCCCTTGATGGACAAACTGGAGGCCATGGAACACCAGTTGGAGGCGACCTTGCAGGCGGCTCGCCGCATCACCACCGCGCTGCGCCCGCCGGTGCTGGATGAGTTTGGTCTGGCGGAGGCTATTGAGTGGCAGGCGAATGATTTCTCGCGACGGGCAGGCATTCGCTGCCAGGTCTTCACCGAATTTCAAGGTAACGCTGGAAAGGAGGCCGAGACCGCGGCCTTCCGGATCTTTCAGGAAATCCTGACAAACGTGGCCCGACATGCCAAAGCCACGCGCGTGGAAGTGCGACTCGAGCAATCAGCCGATACCCTCTGGCTTTCGGTCCGCGATAACGGCAGTGGTTTCAATCCTGACGACGCAAAAAAGAAGGCGGGCTTTGGCTTGCTCGGGATGCGGGAACGGGTGGAGGGAAATGGTGGGCGGCTGGCGATCATCTCCACCCCGGGAGAGGGAACGACGGTATCGGTGACCTTGCCGATTCAGTTTCGCGCGCGTTGACCCGGAGCGGAAGTGGATTGTCGGTGGATTTTGCGCGGTCCTTTCAGTGTTTGTCTGACAAGGGACGATTCGTGGTGACCTTGACGCGATGAGGGTAATTACGTAGGTAAGGGAGTGGAAGCGGTCCCTCGTTAGTCCCACTTGAGTCCCTAATTTGTATGGAGAAATCGGCGCGTATTTTGATTGTCGATGACCATTATGTTGTCCGGCAAGGATTGAAAATGGTCTTGCTGGAGCACTTTCCCAACGCGGTTTTTGGTGAAGCCGCGGATGGGAGCGAAGGACTGCAAAAGGTCTGGAACGAAGCATGGGATGTGATGCTGCTGGATATCAGCATGCCTGGTCGGGGCGGGCTCGAAGCGCTCAAAGATATCAAACAGGCGCAACCCAAGTTGCCGGTGATTGTGTTGAGCATGCATCCCGAGGACCAATTTGCCATTCGGGTGCTGAAGCTGGGCGCGTGTGCGTACATTCGCAAGGATTGTGCCGGTCATGAATTGGTGCGCGGGGTCACGGCGGCGCTTCGGGGGACACGGTACATCACCTCCATCATCGCGGAGAAACTCGCGAATCATTTGACCCGAGACCAGGAAGGCCCCGTGCACGAAGCGCTGTCGGACCGCGAGTATCAGGTGATGTGCCTGATTGGTTCCGGCAAGACGGTGAAGGAAATTGCGGGAGACTTGGCGTTGAGCGTGAAGACGATCAGCACGTATCGGAGCCGGATCCTGGAGAAGATGTCGTTAAAGAACAACTCGCAGCTCATGCGCTACACCGTCCAGCAGGGACTGGTGGATGTGAACGGCGAGATTTGAGAGCGCGAAGCGTATTGTAGGACAAACGCTGAGCAGACGCCTCCGCCTTCGCCGATACGCTAATCGGCGGCCTGGAAATAGGCAGAGGCGGAGGACCGGAGTAGATTGGAAAAGCCGAAAATTTTGCCCGAGGGGCCGAGCAGGAGTGCGAATCGGTTTCGGGCATGGTTCGGCACTATTATCTTAAAAAGATGAAAAATGGAGGGAATCAAAAATTCGTCCACGTGCGGCAGCTTTGTCGCGTTCGGGAGGGTGCGCGGGTCAACAGATACTCTTTTGCGGTTTACTCGGTTCAATTTTTTGTGAAGTGAGCGAACAGAACGAACAGATTGTAGCGGAGGCTGAGGATGCGACCGGCGAGGAGCACTCGCCCGAGCTGAGCCCCGCGCAATGGATGGTGGTGGAAGTATGCGTGCGCTCGGCACGGATGCTAGGTATTCCACGGTCGATCGGGGAAATCTTCGGCCTGGCCTTCTGCGCGACCAAGCCCATCAGCTTTGACGACGTGGTGCGCATCCTGGGGCTGAGCAATGGGACGGCGAGCCATGGACTGCGCTACCTGCGGCGGCTGGGCGCCGTGCGGCCATGCTATGTGGCGCAGGAACGGCGGGACCACTACGTGCCGGAAATCTCCCTGAAGAAGCTGATCTCGATGTTCATCGCGGAAAACGCGCTGGCGCACCTCGGCGGGACGACGGAGCGCATGCTGGATTTGCGCAAAGCTTTGGCGGAGCGAGGAGACGGAGATTCCGAGCTGGCCGCCCGGATCGATCTTCTGCTCGATTGGAACAAACAGGTGCGGCGAGCCACCACGGCAGCGATGGAGATGCTCGCATGAAGCGATGGCCTTGTCCCACTGCCAAAGCGGAAGTGCGCGTGATGCGTGGCGGTTCGAAGGTCGTGGCGCTGATGGGAATCGGAGGAATCATGATTTTGCAGGGAAAGATTTTGGGCGCAGAGCAATTGCAACCACCAGCGGCCCCACCCCTCGGAGAACTGCCGGCGGGAACCAAAAAACCGGAGGAAACAGGTTTGCTGAATGATGAAGAAATGATGGCGCTCCCCGACGCGCGGCTGTGGCAGACGCCGCCGTCGGAGCCGGAACCGACGGCGACGGGAGCGCCCCGCCCGCTCGTCATGGCCCAGCCGGCGAAGCCGGAGGACCTTCAGGCCGCGGGGAATCCAGGTACGCCGTCCTTTCGGCTGACGCGGAACCCGCTTTTGCGGACGAGTTCCGCGCAAGCGTTTGGCGGAGGAGAAATGCTTTCTGACGGACTCGGCGGCGTGGCGGGCAACCTTTCGTCGCCACTGCTTCCGCCACCGAATGTCGATGAAGCCGGCTTTGTCCTGGGTCCCTTCCGGCTTGGCGTCAGTGTGGGCCTCAGCACCATTTGGCAGCGGACTGAGCAAGCCGGAGCAGGTTCTTTCAGCGATACAAGCTTGTCGCTCTCCACCGCGCTGAATCTCCGGCTCGGTGATCCGGGCTCCGGGCGCGCGATTGGGGTGGCCTATTCCGCCAGTGTCGGGCTGAATGGCTCGGGCGATGGAGGGCCGGGGACTTTTGCGACGCCGACGGGAGGAGTGGGAGGAGCAGGGGGAACGGGCACCAGCGCGGGAACCCACGCGGGGCAGGGAGAGTTTAACCAGCAGCTTTCCCTCATCGCGACCTACAGTTTTCCAAAACTGGAATTGGGAATGGGGATTTCCTTTGCGAGTCTCACCGGTCAGAATCGTGATGTGGGCGGCGAGGTGGGGCGTGATTTGCTCACGGTATCGCTGACCTCGCGGTACCCGCTCAGTCCAAAGACCAGCTTGTCGTGGGATATCAGCACGCCCATCCGGCAATTTGATGGCGGCATCGATTCCGGCGGGCTCACCAGCCAGCATTTCGTCGACTATCAATACTCGCCAAAGACGAGTGTCGGCGTGGGTGCTTCGTTTGGCTGGCTGAAAGTCGCGCAAGGATTGAATCAGACCTTTCAACAAGTGACGGTGCGCGCCGCGTATGAATTGAGCGGCAAGCTGCAGGCGACCGGATCGATCGGTTACGAATTTCGCCAGGCCGGGGAAACCAATTCGAATACTCCCGTCTTCACGCTGGGCGCTTCGTGGACGCCGCGATTGGGCACCACGGTCTCGCTCACCGCGGATCGCCGGATCTTCAATTCGGCCTCGGTGCAAGATGTCAACTACAGCAGCACCAGTGTAATGCTCAGCTTGTCGCAGCGCGTCGGCAACCGTTGCAGCCTGGGCTTGGGGCTGGGCTGGGAGAATGGCGATTACCAGTCGCTCGACCACAGCGTGTCTTCGGGCCGTGAGGATAACCTCTTTTTTGCGCAGGCCACTTTCGCGGTCAAAATCAGCAAGCGCCTGTCCGGCTCGGCCTACTTTTCCTACACCGACAATCAATCGAACGTCGCATCCTATAATACCCTGACAGCCGGCGTGCAGGGCAGCCTCACTTTTTGATAATGAACATCCGCTGGATTCTTGCTTTGTGGCTCTTGAGTTTCGTGGCGCCGGCCTTCTCGCAGGTGCAACCGAAAATCGTGCGGGAGGAACCCAAGGCCGGAAACTACTCCCTAAGCGTGGGCGACGTGATTGCCGTAAAGGTCTTTCGCGAGCCGGAGTTGGATTCGCAGCATCGGCTTTCGCACGACGGAACGATTCAGTTCCCGTTGCTGGGTTCGGTGATACTGCGCGGCAAAACCACCGCGGAGGCGGCAACCTATCTCGCCGCGCTGCTGGATAAGGACTACCTCGTGCGGCCGCAGGTGAGTGTTTCGGTGGTGACCTATGCGAAGCAGCGCTTTGTGGTGCTGGGGCAGGTGGCGAATCCGGGAACGTTTTCCATTCCAGACGAGGAGAACTTGGATTTGCTGGGAGCAGTGGCGGCGGCAGGCGGTTTCACCCGGCTGGCGGATACCAGCAAGGTCGTGCTGCGCCGGGTTGCCGGAGGCCGGGAGGAATCGCAGACCATCGATGTCCGGGGAATGCTCAATGGCAAAGGTGGCCAGAGCATCAAGATCCAGCCCAACGACACCATCACCGTAGGGGAGCGGATATTCTAATGAAGACCAACGAACCAAAGGCTGACGCAGACCCGCTCGAAGAAGAGGGATACTCTTTTGATTTCGTCGGGCTCTGGCATGCCCTGCTTCGCAAACTCTGGCTGATCGCGCTATTGGGAGCGTTGGCTGGAGCGGGCGCCTATCGCTACGTGAAGCAGATGCCGCAGTATTATCAATCCACGGCGGTCGTGCAGATTGAGCAGAAGGAATACAAGGCGATCGACATCGCGGACAGCAGCCAGCAGGACTTGCGGTATCAGGATTTGATCGAAACGATTGCGCAGAATTTCCGGAATCGTTCGCTGTTGGAGCGAGTGTCGGCGACTTTGAAACTGTCGACGGAGCCCACCTTTCTCGGCGGAAGCCCGGCGCATCCGGTTTCGGAAGAGGCAGTCATCAGCGTTTTGCAGGGAGGGGCCGCCGCGGCGGTCCGGCAGAAGACGCGCCTGCTGGACGTGACCTTTCAGCACCGCGATCCCAAGATGGCGCAGCGGGTGGCGGAGGCGCTGGTCGAGGAATTTTTAAAACAGCGGCTCGATCAACGGTATGCCGCCATGGAGGCGCAAAACACCGTGCTGGTGAAGAAGGCGGAGACGCTGAAGGGAAAATTGGAAAATTCGGAGAAGAGGCTGCAGGAATACAAGGAGACGTCGGCCACGGCCTCCCTGGAGGATCGGCGGAGCCTGGTGGATGCGAAGCTGACGGCCCTGAATACGGATCTCAGCTCCACGAAATCGAATCGGCTGCGGCTGGAATCGGATCTCAAAACCCTCGAGAAGACGGGCGGGCAGCCCGATGCTTTGCTGGCGGTGACGAGCGTCTCGCAGGATCCGGATGTGGTGGCGGCCCGCGAGCGGGTGGCGACGCTGGAAGCGGACATGATCACGCTGGCGCAACGCTACCGGGAGAAGCACCCCAAGATGATCGAAGCGCGCAGCCAGTTGGCAAATGCGCGAGGTTTGCTGGACGAAGCGATTCATTCCGCGCCACGCCGGATTCAATCCCAACTCCAGACGGAAACGGAGCGCGAGGCGAGTCTGCAAGGTGCCGTCGCGGAGCAAGAGAAAGTGGTGCTCTCGCTCGATCAAATGATGATTCCGTTTCGCATGCTGAAGCGTGAAGTCGAAAGCGATCGGGTGCTCTACGACGCCATCGTGCAGAAGCAGAAAGAGATCACGCTCACCATGGATATGGAACCGGTCGCCTTCCGCGTGGTGGAGCCGGCGGTGATCGCGGAGCCACTCGGAAACAAGCGGATGCTAATCCTTCTGGGCGCGGTGATCGGAGCGCTGGCCGCTGGAGCAGGGTTGGTGGTCCTGGGGTTTGTTTTGGATTCCTCCGTGCGCACCGTGGACGATGCCGAGCGCGTGCTCGGCCTGCCGGTGCTCGCAGCGGTGCCCACTCTTGGGAAGGTGAAATCGGCCACGGAAATGCTGGCGCTGCTGGCGAAACCCGATTCCGTGGCCGCGGAGAATTTTCGAACGTTGCGCGCAGCGCTTTCGCTGGTGGGGCCCACTGCGCAGCAAAAGGTTTTCATGGTGACCAGCGCCGTCCCCTCCGAGGGCAAAAGCTTCACCTCATCGAACCTGGCCATCGCCTTTGCCCAAGCGGGACTGCGGACGCTCCTCATCGACGCGGATCTGCGGCGGCCGGCGCTGACCAAACTTTTCGGCACGGATCCCGGGGCGCCGGGCGTGGCGGAATGTATGACTGGAGTGACCCCGACCTTCTTTCCAACGCCGACGCCGGATTTGCTTTTCCTGCCCGCCGGAGGGCGCGCGCCGAATCCCGCGGAACTGTTGTCGAACAGCCGCTTTACCAATCTCGTGCAGAACATGAGCGAGCACTTTGATCGCATCGTGATCGATACGGCGCCGATCAATGTAGTGAGCGATACGCTGAGCATCCTGGGATGTGCTTCGGCGATCTGCCTGGTCGTCGAGGCAGGCGGAACGAGCCGCCGGTTGGTGCGGCGCGCCATTGAGCTGCTGCGGCGGGCGAAGGTTCGGCCCACCGGGATTGTGCTGAACCGGCTGCCGAAATGGAATGGCGTGGGCTATCACTACTATTACTCGTCGCAATCGAAGTATGGCGGCGACGACACCTACTCCGGCGCAGGCTATGGCAATGGGCCGGGCGCTGGCGCCGCGCCGGTGGCAACTTCGCAGCCGCAGATGGCCATGGCGAAGCTGCCGAGCAATCTTGGGCCTCAGTGAGTGCAACGGGAGTTTTCATGGAAGGAACTTTGGAATCAGTGAGACTGGAGCAGGGGGAGACGCCGGAGGGCGCAGCTCCGCAGCCCTATCTGACCATTCGCGTTCGGCGCGGCTGGGCGCGGCTGGAGGCCGGCGACTTGTGGCGGTTTCGGGATCTGCTCTGGGCGCTGGCGGGACGCGATCTCAAACTGCGCTACAAGCAAACGGCGCTCGGCATCCTGTGGGTGGTGCTGCAGCCGCTAGTGGCGGCGATGGTCTTTGCGTTCGTTTTTGGCCGGGTGGCAAAACTGCCCAGTGGCGGGATTCCGTATACGGTCTTCGCGTTCGCGGGTCTGCTGGCGTGGAACTTTTTCAACAATGTGGTGACCAAGGCGAGCGCGTGCCTGGTGGGGAATACGCATCTGGTCTCCAAGGTTTTCTTTCCCCGCTTGATTCTCCCACTTTCCACAGTGCCCGCGGCCTTCGTGGATTTCGCCGTGGGGCTGTCGATGATGGGTGGCTTGATGTGGGCGCATGGTATTCAACCAGGGTGGGGCCTCCTGTTTCTGCCGGTATGGACGTTGCTGGTGCTGGCGCTGTCTTTGGGAGTCGGTTTGCTGACGTCGGCGCTGTCGGTGCAATATCGCGATATCCAGCACATCCTGCCGGTCGCGCTGCAAATTTTGCTCTACGGCAGTCCCATCGCGTATGCGATTTCTGCCGTGCCGGAGAGCGTGCGGAGCATTTACCAATGGAACCCGCTGGCGACGCTGCTGGAGGGGTTTCGCTGGTCCATTCTGGGGGTGGGGCAAATCACCGCGGGCGGAGTGGCGTATGCAACGGTGATCGCACTGGCCGCCTTGGCGGTGGGCATGATGGCGTTTAAGCGGATGGAAAGGGGATTTGCTGATGTCATCTAGGCAGCGCAGCAAGGACATCGCGGTCGCGGTGCGCGGGGTCAGCAAAGAATACCGGCTCACAAGAACTGCCACCAAACCGGCCACACTGGCGGAGGCCTTGCTGGCTCGGCTGCGGCGACCTTTTCAGCGCGAGAACCACGAGACATTTTTTGCGCTGAAAAAGGTGGAGTTCGAAATCCAGCGCGGGGACGTGGTGGGCATCATTGGCCGCAATGGCGCCGGAAAGAGCACCCTGCTCAAAATCCTGAGCCGCATCACAGAACCGACCACCGGCGAAATCGATCTTTATGGCCGGGTGGGCAGTCTCCTGGAGGTAGGAACCGGATTTCATCCGGAACTGACCGGGCGCGAGAACATCTTTTTGAACGGCGCCATTCTCGGCATGGGGAAAGCGGAGATTCGCAAGCAGTTTGACGCGATTGTGGATTTCGCCGGCGTGGAGCGATTTCTCGAGGCGCCCGTGAAACGCTATTCCTCGGGGATGTATGTGCGGCTCGCCTTTGCCGTGGCTGCTCATTTGCAGACGGAGATTTTGATCGTCGATGAGGTGCTCGCCGTGGGCGACGCGGAGTTTCAAAAGAAGTGTCTCGGCAAAATGCAGGAGGTTTCTTCGGATGGAGGGCGGACAGTGATTTTTGTGAGCCACAATATGGCGGCGGTCCAGCATCTCTGCCGGAAGGCGGTCGTGATGGAACGAGGCGAAAGCTATGGGCCTTGCGAGGTGGAGGAAGCTGTGCGGCGCTATTCCGGTGCGACGGGGCGCGGAGAGTGGAGGAATGCGGCCGAAGTTTCCGCCGGAGGAAAGCCGGGTGTACGTCTCGCGCGAATCATGCAGGCGGGAAAGAATACGGACAGCGTGGGCATTTCGCGTCCGTTCGCGGTGGAGTTTCATTTGAATGACGCCGGCGCGGCCGACGAGGCGTTGCTCGCCGTGCAAATCACGGATGCCAGTGGCGCGGTGGTCTATCACTCCATGGACTGCTTTGCCGAAAATCGGCACGGAGAGCTGCGCAAAGGAAATCGGGTGATGGAAGTTCCGTCCCACGGACTCTCCGCGGGCTCGTATAAATTGTCGTATTGGCTGGGACATCCAGACCACGGGATCTGGGATCAAGGGTCCGATGTGCTGGCATGGGATGTCCAGGCGGATTGCCCCGTGATGGCGCGTTTCTCCGTTTCCGGCTGGAAGGGCGTGGTCGGGCCGGGTCTGGCACGCTGGAGCCAGGAGGCGGCGGCCTAAATCGGCAGTTTCATTGTATGTTTTCCAAGCGACAGGCATTTTGGCATTGGCTGGCGGAGTTTGAGGCGCTGTGGGCGCAGCCAGGCTCCCGGTTGCGTTGCCGGCGGCGGGAATTGCGCGCCTCCGGGGTGCGACATGGGGAGCAGATTTGGGTGGGCCGATCGCTGCAGATCCAAAAATTTGGAGACATTACGCTGGGGGAACGGGCCGCCCTCGGGGATGGCGCCCGGCTGGTAAATTGGGCGCCAATCGAAATTGGGGATGATTTTCTGGCGGCCGAGGAATTGCTGATCAATGCGGGCAGCCATGATCCCGTGACGCTCGTGCCGCGGACTATGCGACCGGTGCGGATTGGGAAACGCGTCTGGTGCGGCACGCGGGTGACGATCCTGGCGGGCGTGCAGATCGGGGATGACGTGGTCATCGGCGCCGGCAGCGTGGTGGTGCATGATCTCCCGTCGAACTGCGTGGCGGCGGGCGTGCCGGCCCGGGTGGTTCGCCCGCTGGAGCGCGACCCGCACCAGCCGCTTTGGACCTGGGCGCCCACGCCCGTGAAGACCCTGCAAAAGGCAGATTGTTGCGAGCGATGAATACGGAACTTCTGGAAGCACCGTTAAAAAGCGGTGATGCGTGGCCGCAGCCGATGTACTTAAACCTCGGCTGTGGCCGTCGCTTTCATCCCACGTGGAGCAATGTGGATTTCGTCAGCACCCACGCCGACGTGCAGGCGCATGATTTGCGGAAAGGCATCCCCTTTGAAGATGACCGGTTTGCGATCGTCTATCACTCCCACGTGCTGGAGCATTTCACGGAGCCGGCGGGGTTGCAGTTTCTCCGCGAATGCTTTCGGGTGACTCGTCCGGGCGGGTTGATTCGCGTGGCGGTGCCGGATCTGGAACGCATTGCCACCACCTATTTGCAGACTCTCGCGGAAGCGATCCGCGGACGTGAGCAGGCGGCGGAGGACTATCAGTGGATGAAGCTCGAGTTGTTGGATCAACTGGCGCGGGGTGAGTCAGGAGGGGAGATGGGAAAGTACCTTTGCAATCCCGGGATCCCCAATGCGGGGTTTGTGTTGGAGCGTCTCGGCACGGAGGCGCGTAGCTTGATGGGCCGCGGGAAGGAGCGAAGCGCGAATAGCGCTGAGGCGAAGGTCCCGTGTCAGCCGGGAAGAACCTGGTGGCACAAAGTGCGGGAGCGGTTGGCACGCTGGTTGTTGGGGGCGGAATATTCGGCCCTTCAGCTGGGGCGTTTTCGGCTGGGCGGCGAAGTGCATCTTTGGATGTACGATCGCTATTCGCTGGCCCGGGCGCTGGAGGGGGCGGGATATCGCGAAGCCACCGTGTTCTCCGCGGATCGAAGCGCCTCTCCCAACTGGACGGAATTTGGACTCGATACCGAGGCGGACGGCACGACCTACAAGCCGGATTCGCTATTTATGGAGGCGCGAAAATCATGAGGGTGCTACATTTTGGGGCGAGTGATCTTTTTGGCGGAGCGGCGCGGTCCGCCTACCGCCTGCATCAAGGACTGAATCGGCTGGGGCTCGAGTCGTCCATGCTGGTGGCGCGACGAGCGAGTGCGGACGAGAGCGTGGTGGAGTTTGTGCCCGCGCGGGATATCGTGCGGCGGGGAATCCGTGGCGTGCTGCGCTGGCGAAACGCGCGAGAGGTGGCGGCTTATGACGCCACGCGTCCAGCGGGATTTGAGCCCTTTCATACGGAGCGCAGTCGCTTTGCCGCCGAGCAGAGCCACTGGCCGCTGCCCTCGGGCGTTTTCAATTTGCATTGGATTTCCGAGTTTGTGGATTACGCCGCGCTGCTCCCACGGCTCGCCACGCACGGGCCCATCGTGTGGACCCTGCATGACATGAACGTGGTAACTGGAGGGTGCCACTACGACCACGAGTGCGGCCGCTATCGGCAAGGGTGCGGGAATTGCCCGCAACTAGGCTCCGGACGCGAAGAGGATTTGTCGCGCGCCGTCTGGCTGCGGAAACATCGCGTCTTTTCGAAAATTCCGGCGGAACGACTGCACTTTGTAACGCCGAGCGCGTGGCTGAAACAGGTGGTCGAAGCGAGCCCGCTGGCCGCCGGTTTTGCGGTGTCGGTCATTCCCTACGGCTTGGATACTGATGTATTCGCGCCACGGGACAAGGCCATGGCGCGGGAGCAACTCGGGTTGCCGCAGGATGCGCGGGTTATTCTCTTTGTGGCGCATTCGTCTGATATTCGACGGAAAGGCTTCGATTTGCTGACCGCTGCGCTGGCCGGCTTGGAGGACGATGTGACTTTGCTCACGGTGGGAGAAGGTGGGAAAATGGAGGGACTCGATCTTTCGGAAGTGCGGCTCGGCCGCGTGGAGGAAGACGAGCGACTGGCGCTGATTTATTCAGCCGCGGATGTCTTCGTCATTCCGTCACGCGAAGACAATTTGCCCAACACGGTGCTCGAATCCCTGGCCTGCGGGACCCCCGTAGCTGGGTTTGCCGTCGGCGGGATTCCGGAGATGGTCCGCGATGGAGTGACGGGTTGCCTGGCGCCACGCGGCGATGTGCGCGCGCTCCGCGCGGGGATCACCACGCTGCTCTCCAATGCGGACCGGCAGCGGGAGATGTCGCAGACTTGCCGGCGAGTGGCGCTAGCGGGGTATCGGCTCGAACTACAGGCGGAGCGGTATCGGAACCTTTATGCGAACATGCTGAAACCAAGTACCAGCGGGGAGGAGAGCGCCACCGCGGCGACGCGCCACGGATAAGCCGTTTGAAGTTGCGAACATGACGCATCCCAAAATCAGCATCATCACGCCGTCCTTTAACCAGGCGCACTTTCTTGCGGAGACCATGGACTCCGTGCTGAACCAGCGGTATCCAAATTTAGAATATTTGGTGATCGATGGCGGGAGCACGGATGGCAGCGTGGAGCTCATTCGCCGCTACGCCGACCGGCTCACCCATTGGGAGAGCGAACGCGACCGGGGCCAGGCCCATGCGATCAACAAGGGCCTGCGTAGGGCGACGGGGGACATCGTGGCGTTTTTGAACAGCGACGATCTGTATCTGCCGGGCACGCTGCAGGCGGTGGCGGAGACCTTTCAGCGGGAGCCGGACACGCAGTGGCTGGCGGGCGGGGTGCTCATGTTTGGGGAGGAAGGATGCCTGGAGGACAACACGTGGTGGCATGAAGCACAGGTCGCGCGGACGCCGGCAGACTGGATTTACAAGAACTACGAGGCCTCGCAGCCGGCGCACTTTTGGCGGCGCGGACTGTTCGAAGAGCACGGCTCCTTCGATGAGCAACTGCACTTCTGTTTCGACCACGAACTCTATGTGCGGCTGGCCTGCGCCGGCATCTCCTGCCGGCCACTGCACCGCCCGCTCGCGGGCTATCGCTTTCATACCCAGAGCAAGACGGTCAGCGCCAAGGCACGATTCGAGGATGATTTTGCCGCGGTGCGGGCCCGCTATGCCGATCGACTTACTGGCTGGCAAGCGTGGCGCGCCGGGCGGAAGGCGAAGCAACGCATGAAAGTGGAGCAGATGTTTCAGTGCTTTCAGCGGGCGCAGCAGATGTCGTTTGACGGAAAGTCCTGGTCCGCGTGGCGGGCCTGTCTGGCGGGCCTGTGGGCGAGCCCGACGGGAATTGCGAGCCGGGCCTTTTGGGGCTGCGGCCGGCGCCTGCTCCTGGGCGGCGCCAAACGAACCGCGGAGGAATAGATGGAAAACGCCACCATCATCTATTTTCACGGGAATGACTGGGCGGGGGTGCCGGGGCGCCAGCGGTTGCTGATGGAAGCGATGTCGCGCCATGCCCGGGTGGTTTTCCTGGATGGGGGGCGGGACAAGCGCTGGCAAGTGAACCATTTCGAATCCGCGCCCAATGTGGTGGTGGTGCGAGGACTGGCCTCCTTGCTCATCGCACTGGCGAGGCGCGGCTGGCATTTCCTCGCGCGTCTGCTGGCCCGAAGAGTTCTGCGGAAATACGCGCGCGGGAGCGACCGAATGGTCTACTGGGGCGCGGAAAATTACTATCAACTGCACCGCTTCGTCCCGCATGACTTCTTCGTCCACGACTCGATCGATCCGTGTTTCCTCGCGGGGCAGGAGCAGGCTTTCGCGGAGCGGGAGCGCGCGGTCGCCGGCGCGGCGGATGTGGTCTTTTGCACTGCGGAAACGCTGCTGGCCGAAGCTCGGAAGGCGAATACGCATTGCCATCTCATTCCCAATGCTTGTTCGGCCGGAGATTTTGAAAGCGGCGGGCGCTGGGCCGATGTGCCGGAGGAACTGAAAGGGCGCTCGCGGCCATTCATTGGCTACATCGGTACCTTGGATCAGCGGCTGGCTCTGCCCTACCTGCTGCAAGCGGCGACACAATTAACGGATCGCACCTTTGTGTTTGTCGGTCCGGTGCTCAAGGAATTGGAAGACGAGCTGCGGCCATTGCGGGACTTGCCCAATGTTGTCTTTACCGGTCCCAAGTTTTGGCGCGACGCCACGGCCTACGCGCAGGCTTTTGACGTGTGTCTCATTCCTTTTGCGGAAGGCCCGGCGGGGGATGCGCTGAATCCCGTGAAGCTCTACACGTATCTGGCCGGGAGAAAGAGTGTGGTCACGACGTCGATTCACGAATGCCGGAGACACGATACCTTCGTGCGGGTGGCGTCGACGCCCGCCGAATTTTGCCGGGCGATCGAGGAGGCCACCGCCTCTCCTGATCCTGAAGCGCGCCAGCGCGGAGTCGATTTTGCCGGGCGGAATATGTGGGAGCATCGCGCGGACGAGGCCGTGGCCGTCCTGCGGGCACGGGGAGCCTTTTCCGGTTCCGGACGAAACGTCACTCCGATGAACGCCGGGGACCGGCCGGAACTCCGCGAGACACTGCAGACAGCGTGACAACGAGCATAGAGACGCAAAGACAATGAGCACAAAGTACTGGCTTGGAGGCATCGGTCGAATCCTCGCAAATCTCATGGGAGATCTGCGCGGAGGAAGGAGCTTTGCCTTCACCAAGACGTTGCTGCGCTCCGGGTATACGTTTGACCACCGGGCGCGCCTGGAATCGCGGCACTTTCTAGATCTCTTCCCCGCGGCCGAAGCCAAACCGATGGAACTGGGGGAGATTCGCTTCACCCGCTCCAACGCCACGCCGATGGAACTCTACTGCCTGGGTTGCATGGTGGCACTCAAGGCGCCCAGGCGGATTTTTGAATTCGGCACTTTTGACGGGGCGACGACGGCTCATCTGGCGCAGCACGCACCCCAAGCGGAAGTGTTCACGCTGGATCTCGATCCGGGATCGATCAACGAAGACCAGCCGGCGATCATTCTGGATGAAGTGGAGAACATTCGCGGAGGGGGCGTGGGTCGGCGATTTGCGCAGACCCCGCAAGCCCAACGGATCCATCAGCTCTGGGGGGATTCCACCACCTTCGACTACACGCCCTATGAAGGAACGATGGATTTCGCCTTCATCGACGCGTGCCATGACTACGCCTTTGCCAAAAGCGACACGGCCAAAGCCCTCCGGTTGGTACGGCGAGGAACGATTGTATGGCACGATTATCATCCCGGCTGGCCCGGGGTGATGCGGGCCGTGGACGAATTGCTGCCAAAACACCGCCCGGTGCACATCGCCGGCACCACGCTCGCCGTGTTGGATCGTTCGACTGAGTAGCTCATGCGCGTTCTTCTCATCAGTCCGCTGCGTCATCTGGATCCGCCGTGCGGAGACATCGTCTACACGGAAGCCTTGCTGGCCCATCCGCCCGAGGGCGTGGAGTACGATAGCTACGCGGACGCGATTGCCCGCGGCGCGCTGGTGGAGCATGGCAATCGTCTAGCGCTGAATCGGGCGTGGGAAAGTGGACGCGGGCGTTGGCGGGAGACGTTCCGCACTTTGGCGGCCAAAGCGGTGAATTTGCTGCGGAGCTGGCACCTTCTTTTTTGGGAACCGTTTCGCATCTTTTCCGTGCGAACAGGGGAGTATGATTTGGTGCACGTGCACGTTTTCAATTGCGGGTTTCGCGACGTGGATTGCCCCGTTGTGGTCAGCAATGCACTGCCGGTGCGCTTCCTGTATACGGAGGCGCGTGGCTACTCCGGGCTCCACGTGCGAGCGCTCGAAGGCATGGAACATCTACTGGCCAGGTTCTTCGGGGTGCGGCTCACGTCCTACTGGTTGCCGGGAGTGGAACGGGTCCTCGCTTTCTCCGCGTATCTCAAAGATTGGTACGTCAACCGGCGCATCATGCCAGAAGCCCAAGTGGACGTGGTGCCGATCTATCTGTCCGCCGGGACGGCGACGATTCCCAACAAACACCTCCAACGCATTGGATTTGTGGCCAAGGATTTTGAGGCAAAAGGCGGCGCGACGTTGCTGCGTGCTTTCGCCATAGTTCGACAAAAACGGCCGGATGCGGAGTTGTGGATCGTCGGGAGCCCAGCGCAGATCAGCGAGGAAGAGCAGCAGGAGCAGGGGATTCGATGGCTTCCGGTGGTGGTGCGGGAGGAACTGCTCGGAAGCATTTTTCCATCGTTCGACGTCTTCGCCTATCCAACGCAGTTTGACGGGATGCCGCTGGTGCTGCTCGAAGCGATGAGCCTTGGCCTGGCGGTGGTCGCCACCAAGTACCGTGCCATCCCGGAAATGCTGGGGCATGGGACTGCTGGTAAATTGGTGCCGCCGCGCGATCCCGAAGCGCTGGCCTACGCGCTCCTGGAGCTTCTCGAGCCGGCGGCCAATACGCACTATCGAGCCGCAGCCAAGGCACACTTCGAGGCGCACTTTGCTGCGGACGTGGTGATTCCCCAACTCCGGGCGGCTTATCAACTGGCGATGGGCGCGGTGCCAGCGCAGCCGACCGAAGTGCTTCTTCACGACTAGATTATGACTTCCATGGTCCAAGCAGTGGAATCTCCGACCGCACGACGAAATCGCACCACGCTGAAGGTAGCGATGATTTCCCTCTATCTGCCGAGCGGCAGCAAAATTGGCTCGGGGTATCAGGCACACGCGATGGCGAATGCCTTCGTGGCTCATGGCTGGGACGTGACGATGTTTAGCCCCTGCGAACGGCCGGAGGACGCGGCCTATCAGCACGTCACCGTACCGGTGGGCGAGAACTGCAGGACCTTTCGCTTTGCGTGGCAGTTGCGCCGTTATCAGTGGAAGGACTTCGATGTCGTCCACGCGCATGGCGATGACTATTGGCTGTGGTTTCGGAAGCCGGTGCATGTCCGGACCATGCATGGTTCCTGTCTGGCGGAGGCGTGGCACATCCCGCGGTGGAAGGAAAAACTCCGCATGGCGATGCTCGGCCTCTCGGAGGTCTTGGCCACGGGGGCCGCGCACCGGACGGTCTGCGTCTCCCGCAATACGCGCCGCTATTACCCGTGGGTGCGGCAAGTCATTCCCAATGGCGTCGATTTCGGCTCCTTTCGACCCGGCGACGAGAAGGAGGAGGCGCCGACCATCCTGTTTGTGGGGACCTATCAAAATCGGAAGCGCGGGGATTTGGTAATGCGCGCTTTTGCCGAGCAGATCCGGCCGTCGATGCCGAATGCGAAACTCTGGATGGTGTGCGAGGATGCGCCCGCCGCGCCGGGGGTGACAGTCTTTGGCCGAGTGTCGGAGGAAAAGCTGGCCGACTTGTATCGCCGGGCCTGGGTGTTTTGCCTGCCCAGCTCGTATGAGGGATTTGGGGTTCCCTACATTGAGGCGATGGCGAGTGGGACGCCCGTGGTGGCTACGCCCAATCCCGGCGCGGTGGAAGTGCTGGACGGCGGGAAATTCGGGCGCTTGGAGCAGCAGGAAACCCTGGGCCCGGCCCTGCTGGAATTGCTGGGAGATGAAGCGCAGCGCACGCATTGGCGGCAGCAAGGGCTGGAGCGGGCGCAGCAATACCAGTGGCCGCGCGTGGTGGAGTTATACGCCGCGCTCTACCACGCCCTCGGCGTCCGTCCTGAAACTATGGAACCGCAGCCCTCCGAGCTATGAAGATCGCCATTTTTGCCAGTGCCTTTCATCCCAGCCTGGGCGGTGTGGAGGAGCTTTGTCGCCAGCTAGCGCATGAACTGGTGACCCGCGGGCACGAGGTAATTATCCTCACGAATCGCTGGCCGCGAACGCTGCCGGAGACGGAGATCTTTGAGGGGCTGCCGCTGTATCGGCTTCCGTTTCGGATGCCCGAGCCGATGTGGAAGGCACGGCTGAGCTACTGGCTAACCAGTGGCCAGGTGAAACGACGGCTCTTTGAGATCCTGCGTGAGCACACGATCGATCTCCTGCACGTGCAATGCGTGAGCGCGAATGCACACTACGCGCTGGAGGCGCGACAAGCGCTGGATCTACCGCTCGTGGTGACGCTGCAAGGGGAATTGACCATGGATGCGACCCAAGTCTTCCAGCGCTCGGAGCTGGCACGGGCGACCTTGCGGCGTGCTTTGCGAGAGGCGGAAGTGGTGACGGCTTGCTCCAGCAAAACGCTGCGCGATGCCGAGGAGTTTATCGGTATCGAAACGGGCGAGCGAGGCCGCGCGATTTTTAACGCCGCGAGGACCGAGGACTTTGCGAACGCCCAAGCATTCCAACATCCACGGCCGTATATTTTCGCCTTGGGCCGGATCGTTCCGCAAAAGGGATTCGATATCCTGCTCCAGGCGCTGGCGCTCTCTTCCTGCACTGAAGATTTGTGGATCGCCGGAGAAGGGCCGGAAATGCAACAGTTGCAGGCGTTGGCTGAGTCGCTCGGCGTGGCGGAACGTGTCCACTTTGCGGGGCGCGCGGACCGGGCAAAGGTGGCCAGCTATTTCAGTGGATGTGAGTATTTTGTGCTGCCGTCGAGCGCGGATGAGGGACTGCCGGTAGTTTGTGCCGAGGCGATGTCGGCGGGAAAAGCGCTCGTGGCCACCGACTCCGGGGGGACGTCGGAAGCCGTCCTCCACCAGGTCAATGGCTTGATCGTGCCGAAAGGGGACGTTGCGGCCCTCGCCGCCGCTTTGAGTTGGATGTCGAAGGACCGTGAATTTCGCGAGCGGGCGGAAGTGGAATCCCGCCGGCGTGCCATGCTCTTCCGCTGGCAAACGGTAACGACGGACTACGAGCGCAGTTACCGCGACGCCCACGCTCGGGCCCGGAAGAAGACCCCGCCGCTGTCGACCGTAGCGGCCTGAGGGAGTTTGCCATCATGGCTGATTTGAAAGAACTCATCTTTGTCTCGCTGGAAAGCTGGGACGAAATCTGGCGCCGCAACCAGTTTGTATGCGACGGACTGGTGCGCCGGCATCCGGATTTGCGCATCCTGTTTGTCGAGCCGCCCAAAGACATTTCCAATGCCCTGCGCCGAGGACGCTGGCGGGAGCTATTCCGTGCGCGCGGACGCCGGGTAGGAGCCGGTGGACGGATCGAGATTACCCGGGCGCTCAAGTTTTTCCCAAACTCGTGGCCGATGGGCAGGCGCATGAATGAGAAGATGACGGGCGGCCATCTTCGGAGGACGGCGCAGCGTCTAGGATTTCGCGCTCCCTGGCTCTGGATCAATGCGCACTCGGAAGGACATCTGGCCGGGCGGATCCAGCGAAAAGGTGTGATCTACGATGTGACGGATGATTGGACATCCTTCGAGCAGGATTCACCGGCTTGCGCGTTGACGCGCCAGCAAGATCAGTCCCTGTGCCGGGCCGCCGATGCGGTCATCGTTTGCTCGGAGCGCTTGCGGGAGCTGAAGCAACCGCTCGCGCGTGCAGTGCATTTAATCCCAAACGGGGTCGACGGCTCGCACTACGAATGCGTGATGGATGGGAGGACGGCCAAGCCTGCGGAAACGCTGGCGTGGATGCGGCCCGTCCTGGGCTACACCGGCTCCATCCACGCGGAGCGCGTCGATCTGAAGCTGGTGGAGGCGTTGGCCCGCCGGCTTCCCCATGCGACCATTGCGATGGTGGGGCCAGACATGCTGGCGGCTGGAGACCGGCAGAGGCTCGAAGCCATTGGGAACGTCATCTTCACCGGCGCCCGCAAGTATTCAGAGATCCCGGCATATATGAGCGCATTCGATGTGTGCATCACCCCGCATCTCGTCACCCCGTTCACCGACAGCCTGAACCCGATCAAGCTGTGGGAATATCTCGCGAGCGGGAAACCGATCCTTTCCACCAAGGTGGCCGGGTTTCGCGACTACCCGCCATTCGTCCACCTCGCCGCGGATGCGGAAGGCTTTGCCCGGGGGCTCGAGGCCGCATTGCAGGAGGACTCGATGCAGGCAGAAGCAAGGCGCGCCTTCGCCCGGCAACATTCGTGGGAAGAACGCCTGGGGGCCGTGGAACGGGTTTTTGAACAAGTGTCAGCGGGCAGGGAAATGGAGGTCGCGCATGTCTGAGGAACGCCAGGCACCGGAACTGTCCGTCATCATTGTGAACTACAATACGGCGGCGCTCACGCTGGATTGCCTGCGCGTATTGTTCACGGAGATCACCGGGTTGTCGGCGGAGGTCTTCGTGGTCGACAACGCCTCGACCGATGAAAGTGTGCCCGCCATTCGCGAGGCCTTCCCGCAGGTGCGGGTCTTGGCGATGGAGAAGAATCTTGGCTTTGGCGCCGCCAACAATGTGGCGATGCGCCTGGCGCAAGGGCGATATCTTCTGCTGCTGAATACCGACGCCTTCCTCCAACCCGGGGCAGTGGGAGCGCTGCTGGCCCGACTCAAACAGCATCCCGACGTGGGCGTGATGGGACCACGTCTCTTGAATCGGGATAGCTCGCTGCAGCGTTCCTGTTTCCGGTTTCCGGCCCCGCTGCACGTGTGGCTGGAAAATCTCTGGCTCACGCGTCTTTTTTCCAGCCGCTCCTATTTCGGCGACTATCGCGATTGGAATCACGCTTCGGAGCGGGGAGTGGATTTCGTGATTGGAGCCTGCATGCTGGTCCCGCGCGCGGTTTTCGAAAAAGTCGGGGGGTTCGACGAGCGCTTCTTCATGTATCAGGAGGAGGCCGACTGGCAGCGCCGCATCTGGACGGCCGGCTGGAGCGTGTCTTTTTATCCTGGGGCCGAGGTAATCCACTACGGCGGCGAGAGTGGACGGAAGGAGCGTGCGCGGATCAACCGGCATTTCTTCGAGAGCCTCGACAAGTATGCGCTGAAACACCACGGCATCATTGGCTTTCTTTCCATCCGCACGGCAATGCTGATTGGCTGCTCGCTCCGCGCCGTGTTGTGGGCTGTGGCGGCGCTGATTCCCGGGCGCGCCGAGCGGGCCAAAAGCAAGGCCTATCACCATGCGCGCCTGGTGTGGCGGCAGATCTTTACCGGACGGCCCGCATGAACGACTTCTTCTTCATGGCCGGCGCAGGTGTTTATGCGCTGCTCTTTTGGCTACTTTGCCGGCGCCGCCCGAATCTTGCGCTGATGCTGATCTTCGCGCTGTCTCCCTTTCAGCAGGACATTTCCGGTGGCGGCCGCCTCAAGTTTTCCATCGCTGAGGTCAATTTGCTGTTAAGTCTGCCGCTGGTCTTTCAGCGAAAGCGCCGGTGGCGCTTTGGGCCAACGGTCTGGCCGGCAATGGCCTTCATGTTGGTGGGGCTGGGTTGCTCTCTCTTGAGTTGGCGGGATGCCTCGCTGACCTGTCTGGTGCAGACAGCGATTTATCTGGTGCTGGCGGTGCTGGCCTTTGGTTCGCTGGCCCGGACCACGGCAGACTATCAACTGGCCATCAACGGCTTCATTGTCGTGGGGCTATTCCTCGCGGTGTGCATTTGCGCGTCCGGTTCCGGCTACGTGCTCGGGTTGCAGAAGAACGGCGCCGGCGCGTCCATGGCCGCGGCGTTGCTGATGGCGATGGAAATGTCGTTTCAAGCGCGCCGGGGGCGCTGGTATTATCAGGCGGCAATGGTGGCTCTCACGGCCGCCCTCGTGCTGACGCTGTCGCGAGGAGCTTGGATGAGTGCGCTCACCGGGGCCTTTGTGATTCTCATCCTGCGACGGCGCGTGGGGCAGATGCTGCAAGTGGCGGTCGTTGTCGCCGTGATCGCCGCCGCGGCGTGGATGTGGTTGCCGGCGGAGGCCAAGGACTATGCCCTCGGGTTTAGCGAAGATCGCTGGAACATTAAGCTGCGCTACGAGAGCCAGGAATTTGCCAAGGAGCAATTTACCAACAGCCCCGTCGTGGGTGTGGGCATGGGCCTGCGGAAGGAATACGACGCCACGAATTTGATTTTGCTGACGCTGGCCGAGACCGGCGTCGTCGGGTTGGTGACGTTTGCTATCTTGCACCTGGTCTTTGCAGCCATGATTTGGCGAGCGCAGCGGCTGGTGAAACGGACGGAATTGGACTTCTCCGTCCTAGCCATCGCATCAGCGTTGATCATGGGAAAATTGGTGCATGGAATGGTGGATCACTATTGGAGCCGGGGCCCGCTGATGGCCGCATGGGGAGCCGTGGGGATGGCCGTCTTCGCCTCGCAGACGGCCCGGGCGCGGCGGCGATTGGCGCGAGCGCGGCGGCTGCAACAGTGGGCCGCCATGCCTGCGACGCCGGCTTTGGAAGCCGTGGGGGAGCGCGCATGAGGATCGCCCTTTCATTTCCAGGATGCCACCGGCGCGGAGGCGTGGAGCGTGTCATGCTTGAGTGCGCAAATTTCCTGGCGGATCGGGGGCATGAATTGCACGCGTTTGCCAATGAGTGGGACAGCCAAAGCCTCTCGCCCCGAGTCGCCCGCCACCAAGTGGAGTTTCGTTCGCTGCTGCGCGCGGGGCAGACCCCGGCTTTCGTCCGCGCCAGCCGCCGTGAGCTTACCAGGCTGCATCCGCGGGCGAATGTGGTCGCTGGTTTTGGGGCCGCGGCCCTGCCGGGCAGCATCGTGTGGATGCAAAGCGTGCACGCGGCGTGGCTGGAGATTTCCCGGCACTCGCGCGGATTGCTCGGCCGGTTGAAACAGCGGCTGAATTTGTTTCATCCCATCATTCTCCGAATGGAGCGCGATCTGATTGGCGGACGGCGCTACCGCAAGATCGTGGCCCTGACGAACCAAGTCCGCGAGGACGTGATGCGGATCTACGGAGTTCCGGCGGACGATATTGTGGTGATTCCGAATGGCTATGCCCCGGCGGAATTCAACGTGCAGGCAGCCCAGCAAAGGCGCGAGCCGATGCGGGAAAAACTGGGTTTCCACGCGGGGGACAAGGTGGTGATTTTTGTAGCGAATGAAATGGAGCGAAAAGGCTTTGGTCCGCTCTTGGAGGCCGTCGCCCAACTCGCTGATCCCGCGGTCCGAGTGCTGGCCGTAGGACGACTGGATGCGGCCGCCGGAGCACGGAGGGCCGAGCGCCTCGGACTAAGGGGCCGCGTGCATTTCTCCGGGCCAACCAGCGAGGTTGCACAATACTTCGCCGCGGCGGATGTGTTCGCCTTGCCGACGCAGTATGAAGCGTGGGGCTTGGTGATTATCGAGGCCATGGCTTGTGGCCTGCCGGTGCTGACGAGTCGACTGGCGGGGGCTTCCGTCGCCGTGAAGGAAGGCGCCACCGGCGGACTGCTCGATGATCCAAAATCAGTGGACGAGATTGCCGAAAAATTGGGGCCCCTTTTGTCCGGGGATCATCTGCCGGGCGCCCAAATCGCGGAGGCCGTCCATCGATATCAATGGTCGAAGGTGCTGCTCGACTACGAGGCCACGCTGGCAGCCTGCGCCAATTAACTGGGTGAGGATGAAACGAAACCAATGAACATTGCTCTCTACACAGACTCCGATGTGTTTGCCGGAACAGAACGGCACATTCTCGATCTGGCTCAAGGACTGCGCGGGGAGGGAGCATCGCCCACGATTCTCTGCCCGGGACACGGCGCCCTGGCTCGCCGGGCCGAGGTGGCCGGTCTGCCGGTGGTCGACGTGCAGAAAGGAAGAGGGCTGGATGTCACTGCGATTCGTGGGCTGCGGCGCGGGTGGACGCGGGGTGAGTATGACATCGTCCACACGCACAATGGGCGAACGGCTCTCATTGGCTCCATGGCCAAGGCGTTCACTCGGCGTGGAGTCTTGGTGAGCACGGAACATTTTTTGACGCCCGCTCGACTTTCCCGGCGCGGCGTCTCCGCTCTTTTGAGCCGAAAGCTGCACCATTGGCGCGAGAATCGCACGCGCATGACGGTCGCCATTTCGTGTGCGGTGCGGGATGCCATCGTCTTGCGTGGGGAGACCGACCCTCGAAAGATCCGAGTGGTCCCCAACGGCATCTGCGACCCGGCGCTGGGATCATTGGAGGATCCGCAATTGGTCCGGGAACGACTCCAAATCCCAGCGAATGCGCCGCTCATCGTTTGTGCGGCCCGCCTGGAAAAGGAAAAGTGCGTGCACGTTTTGATCGATGCGATGGAGACACTGCTCGCCAGCCGGCCGGACGCGCGCTGCGTTATCGCTGGTGCTGGCGCGGAGGAGCCGGAGCTGCGGCGGCAAATCGCGAGGGCAGAGGTCGGACACGCCGTGCAACTGATCGGCTTTCAGTCGGATCCGCTTTCACTGATCCGTGCGGCGGATGTTTTTGTCTTGCCGAGTATCGCGGAGCCTTTTGGCTTGGTCTTGCTGGAGGCGATGGGTCTGGGGGTGCCGGTACTTGCAACCCGAGCCGGTGGGCCGATGGAAATCGTGCTCCATGGGCAAACGGGGCTGCTTGTAGAACCACACAAATCGGAGGCGATGGCGGCCGCGCTCTGGAATTGCCTGGATCAGCCCACCTTGGCTCGTCAGTTCGGCTGCGCGGGGCGCCAACGATACTTGGCACGATTTACCGCGGCCCAGATGGCCCGAGAAATGTTGGCGGTCTATCGCGAGTGCCTACGTCCGAATGGGGCGGGTGTGGTGTCGGACGAAGCCCGACAAGCGGAAAGCGTGGGCGCCGATAGAGATCTGGCGCATCCGCCAATGGTGAATCCACGGCGAGTTTTGTAGATTCACGAGAGGGCGAATGCGGTTTGCCTAAAATTTCTATGACAGGAGTAAACATGATGACGAATTGGGGAGCGGAAACCGTGGTCGCGCGTGCTCCGCAGGTGGTTTCCGCGGCCTTGGGTGGCGAAGTGGCCATCCTCGATCCCAAGTTAGGCCTCTATTTCGGTCTTAACGATGTGGGCGCTCGTGTTTGGGAATTGGCAGCCACGGACGTGAAAGTGTCGGCGATCTGCGAGGCGATCTTTCAGGAATTCGAAGTGGAGCGAGCCCAATGCGAAAGCGAAATCCTCGGCTTGCTGCAGGAGCTGGTGGAGCGCGGATTATTAATCCATCAGGAGGCGTCGGATGCGTAGACTTTGGCGCCTGTTCCGTTCCAACTGGCGCCTCGCCTTGGCCGCCCTGTTCATCGTCGGGGTGATTCGCGTGGCGTTGTGGGTTCTGCCGTTTCGCCGGATCCACCGGTGGATTGAAAAGAGCGGTTCCTCCAGCGGCTCCGATGACGTGCTACGCCGAATGCGAATTGCGCGCGCGGTTTCCGTGGTCAGTCGCTTTGTGCCGGGGGCGAGTTGTTTGACCCAGGCGCTCGCGGCGCAATGGCTCCTGCGCCGCCGTGGTGAGGACGCAAAACTTTGTTTCGGTATCGCGCGTAGTCCATCCGGCGCCATGGAAGCACATGCCTGGCTGGAGCATGACGGCGGGGTCCTGATCGGGGATTTGCCCAATCTTCACGATTACCGCCGATTTCAAACGTTGAGCGCAATTTCATGAGCGCGTTTTGTGGCATCCTAGATTTCGAGGGAGCTCCGGTGTGCGGAGAAGAGCTCGACGCCATGAGCGTGGCCCTCGCTCGCAGCGGGCCGGACGCCTTCGGCCGATGGCTCGGCCTCGGTGCAGGGTTGGCGCATCGGATGCTCTTTACGACTCCGGAGTCTTTGACGGAAAGCCTGCCCTTGGAGGACGCCGAAACCGGTCTGATTTTCACCGGTGATGCGCGCGTGGATAACCGGGAGGAATTGCTGGCGGCCATGGGACTGTCTGGGACCGCCACGGCCGGTCTTTCCGATAGCGCCATCATCTTGAAGGGTTTTGCGTGTTGGGGAGAAGGTTTGTTTGACCGCTTGCTTGGGGACTTTGCGGTGGCCCTTTGGAATCCAGCGCGGCGAGAACTGCTCCTGGTGCGGGATCACTTCGGGGTGAAACCGTTGTATTACACCGTGCGCGGTCGGCAGCTGCTGTTTGCGAGCGAAATCAAGGGCGTGCTCGCTTATGCGGGGATGCCGCAGGAGTTAAACTACGCCCGCCTGCGTTCTGCCATCGAGGTGACGGATCCGGATATCGAGGCCACGTTTTATCGCGGTATCTTGCGCGTGCCTCCGGCGACCGTGCTGGTGATCCGCGATGGCCAAATCCACAAGCGCACTTACTGGAAGCCGGATGCGGAGAGAGAGTTACCCGAGCGGAAGCCAGAGGAATTTGCCGAGGAATTCCGGGCGATCTTTTCCCAGGCAGTCTCTTGCCGCCTGCGAAGCGCCTTTCCAGTGGGCTCACATCTCAGTGGCGGACTCGACTCCACCGCGGTCACGTGTGTGGCCCGGGAGCTATTGCGCCAGCGCGCGGGTCCGTCTCCGCTGTATACCTTCTCGCTGATCTTTGAATCCGTGAAGGGATGCGATGAGCGTGAGTACATCGAGCCCGTGGTCGCCGGCGGCGGGGTCGAGTCTCACTACATCGCCGCTGATTCCGTGGGGCCGACGTTTGGTCTCGAGGAGCACTTCGAATTTGAAGAGGAAGACACGTTTTACCCGAATAACTATCTCATCGAGCAGCTCTCCGCCCGGGTTGCGCAAACCGGCGTGCGCGTGTGTCTCGATGGATTCGACGGGGATACGATTGTTTCCCATGGCTGGGATAGGTTTGCGGAACTGGCCTGCGCCGGCTCGTGGCGCAAATTCGGCGAGGAGGCCCGGGCGGCGGCGAGGTTTAATCCCCGCCTCACCTCGGACGGGATCTTTCGCTCCTTTGGCTCGCCACAATTGTCGGCTCTGGCCAATCGCGGCGCGTGGGGAAAGACCTTGTCGGGCTTTGGACAGGTCGCGCGGGAGGTGGGGATGCGTCCGGCCATCCATGCGCTGCGACAGGTGCTGCGGCAGCGCTGCCCGAAGCGGCTGAAAGAGTTGGTTGGGTGGTGGCACCGGAAGCCTACGCGCAGCGGACTTTCGCGAAAGCTGCAATTTTTTACGCCAGAGTTCCTCGAGCGGCTCGACCTGGAGAAGCCAGAGACGAAAAAGGAGGAGAGCTTTACCGCCGTGCGCGCCCGGCAATGCGCGGCCCTAACCAATGGTCTGCTGAGCTTTGCCCTCGAGCACACCGGACGCGTTTATGCCCGCCACGGATTTGAAGCGCGGCATCCGTTCTTCGACAAACGCGTCGTCGAGTTTTGCCTTTCCCTCCCTTCGTCCCAAAAGCTCATGAAGGGAGTTCCGCGGGGGATTCTGCGCAACGCCATCGGGCCCCTGATGCCAGCCAAGGTGCGGGAGCGGGTGAGCAAAAACAATTTTACGCCCGTCTTTGTGCAGGGACTTCTGCGGCGGGATCGTGAACGCGTCAACGGCCTGCTGGCCAGGTTGCAAACGTCATCCACCGATGGGCCGGTGAATTGGCCCGTGGCCAAGGAGTGGTATGCGCGGCTCGGCCAGGCTGAGCGCTACAACGAGGAGGAGGTCGTCGCGTTCCTTGTCGCCCTGTCCACGGGCTATTGGTTCGCACGCCATCGTTTTTCCCCAGGTTCCAAAATTGCAGCTGCAACGACAAGGAGGTGAAAACAAATATGAAGAAGACATATACAACGCCAAAACTCGAAGTGCTCGGGACCGTCGAAAGCCTGACCCAGCACTACGGTAGCCCCACGGGAGGCGACCTGATTTACGAAGCGAATCAGGACCCGATCCCCGGTCGTGGCGGCTCGCGGGACGCGATCATCGTGCCCGTTTAGTAAGTTCGAAACATGGTGAAGTCCATTTGCACCGCAATGGCCGAGATACCAACCAACCAGCAGCTCCGGCAGTCAACCGAGGGGCACCTCTATCAATGCTACGGCTTGAGGATTCGTGCCGATCGCGCCCTGCCGGAGCTGCTTGGTTCGGGCAATGCGGAGCATCCCTGCGATATACAAGTGGTGGAAGGGGAGATCGATTTGGCGATGCCTACGGCCGACCAAATCGCCTATCGGCCGGTGAGCTCCGGGAACATCGTGGTGCAGTGGCCAGCCGTGGGGGCACTGCGCGTGGAGAATGGATGCGCCATTACTTATCAAATGACGCCGGGGGCGGACCCGCTTGTCTTTCGTATGTTCCTCTATTGCCAGGGACTCGGCGTTCTCCTGCAGCAACGCCACCTCCTCGTGCTGCATGCGAGTTGCGTGTTGTTGGGAGAACACGCGGTGGCCTTCGCCGGCGTGAGTGGGGAGGGGAAGTCCACCCTGGCGGCGATGTGCTGTGAGCGAGGCGGCAGGATTTTGGCCGATGACGTCCTCGCGATTTCCTTTGAACCGGCGCCGGAACCCATGGCCTGGCCGGGCTTTGGCCGGCTCAAGCTGCGGCCGGAAATTTCACGGCGCCTCACGTTTCCCGCGGATGAAGGGCGGCCGATTGGAGAGTACGGAAAATTTCTGCATTCTGCGGGCACCCTTGCCTTTGATGCTCCAGCGCGTCTCGATCGAATCTATCTCCTGGGCCGGGGAGCAGCGGTGGAAATTCAGCGACTGGGTCTTCGGGAGGCTTTCCCGCAATTGGTTCACCACAGCTACGGACGGGCGCTGATTCCCTATCTTCAGCTGGAAGCACTGCATTTCTGGCAGTGCAGCACGCTCATCGGAGCGGGCATCGTTCGGCGGCTCAGCCGGCCACGAGATTTGGATTTTCTGTCCGCCACCCTCGATGCCGTGTGCGCGGATCTCGCCGATTCTGATTGAGCATGCGTACTTTGCGCCAACTCGCCAAAGCGCTCCGTTTAGTCTGGCATAGCTGTCCTTTCTGGACGGCGACTCAGCTCGTCGTCCTGGTCGGCCAGGCGGGCCTGCCGATCGCGCAGCTCTATTTGGTGAAGTTGCTGATCGATGTGGTGGTGCTCTCCGCGCGGGCTCCAGCGGGGTCTCCGGCGAACGGTTCCCTGGCTTGGATTCTCGGCGGTCTGGGCGGGTCGATTTTGTTGGGGGTGATTCTCCGCAGCGTTGGGGTGCTCGTTCAGCACATGCAGGCGTTTCGTGTAGGGACGCGGATGACCGAGTTGATTCAGCGGAAGTCGGTGGAGGCCGAGTTGGAGTTTTACGAAAATCCAGAGTACCGCGACTCGCTGCACCGCGCCCTGCAAGAGGCGCCGCATCGGCCGACCCTTATTGTGCAATCCGTGGCCTCGGTGCTGCAAAGTGGGCTCTCGCTCTTGGCCCTGGCCAGCTTGGTCGCAGTCACCACGCGCTGGTGGATTCTGGCCCTTATCGCAGCCATCGCCGGACCGGGCATCCTGCTGCGGGTGCGGCAGTCGCGCAAAGCCTATCGCTGGCAGCGGGAGCGAACATCGCGGGAGCGCTTGTTGGAATACTACCATTGGCTGCTTACTTCCAGCGCCTGCGCGAAAGAAATCCGTTTGTTTGGCCTGGGCGACCTTTTGATCAGCCGCGCCACCGCGCTTCGTCAATCGCTCCACGAGGAGAAATTTCGATTCCTCCGGGCCCATAGCTTGTCGGAAGGCGGAATCCAGGGCCTGGCAGCGCTCGTCATCATTGGCGCCTTTGGCTGGCTGGCCTTTCAGGCATCCGCAGGAGCGTTCACGGTGGGCATGCTGGTGATGCAGTACCAGGCCTTTCAGCGCGGCTTGGGTGCGTTGCATGAATTCATCACCGGCATGTCGAACCTGTACGAAAACCAACTCTTCATGCAGCGGTTGGACGAGTTTCTGGCCTTTCAGCCGCAGCGCGAGGAGGCAAGCGAGCGGCGCTCATTGCCCGATGCGATTACCCGGGGTATTCGGTTTGAGAACGTGAGCTTTGCCTATCCGGGCTCCGCCCGAAAGGTGCTCGACGGGGTGAGCTTTCACATCGCGCCGGGCGAAATGGTGGCTTTGGTGGGAGACAACGGGATGGGGAAGTCGACCATCGTGAAGTTGCTATGCCGGCTGTATGATCCGACGGCGGGCCGCATCACGATGGACGGCGTGGATCTGCGGCACCTATCGCGAGCCGAAGTCCGGGCGCAAATCAGCGTGATGTTCCAGGACTACAATCAATTCTTCCTTTCGGCCGCGGAGAACATTTGGTTTGGGCGCCCAGAGCTCGGCGCCGATGATGCGCGCATCCGACAAGCGGCCACCATGGCGGGAGCCGACGAAGTCGTGGAGCAATTGCCGCGCGGCTACGATCAAGTGCTGGGCCGCGCTTTCGCCGGCGGCGAGGAACTCAGTGGCGGCCAGTGGCAAAAAATCGCCCTGGCGCGGGCTTTTTTTCGGGATTCGCCCATCGTCGTCCTCGACGAGCCCAGTTCGGCGTTGGACGTGAAATCAGAGCACGAGATTTTTCAGCGGTTCCGGGAGCTCACTCGCGGGAAGACCTCGGTGGTCATCAGTCACCGATTTTCGACCGTCCGCATGGCTGATCGCATTCTATTGTTCCACGGCGGCAAAGTGGCGGAGGCGGGAAGCCACGAGGAACTCATTGCTGATGAGGGGCTCTACGCGGGTCTCTTTGAGACGCAAGCGGGAATGTATCGCTAAGCGCCAAGCCGCTCCTTTTCATGATGTCTCTGAACACCAGTTGCGCTGCGCCGGACCGCGGGCGGTCGAAGAACGATTTCGATCCGGCGGCTGCGCTTGGGCCGCATGCGGAGACCCTGCTCGCGGTTTTGAACGGGCGGCCCGTCCCGGACTGGACTGCGGCGAGTATACTGAACGCCTTGTCTCTCGCCTCCGCACACGGGCTCTACCCGGCGCTGCTGCAGCGACTCCCCTCGGCCAGTCTATCCATGGTGCCTTCAGCTGCCGCCGCGGCGCGCCAATGGCAGAAATGGAATACGTGCCGCAATCTGGCATTGCTCGGGGAAACCACTCGGCTGCTGGCAGCGCTACGGGCGGATGGAATCACCGCGGTTCCGTTTAAAGGCGGCGTCCTCGGAGAGATTGCGCATGGCGGCCCGCACCAAAGGCAGGCGGGCGACATCGACTTGTTTGTGCAGCGGAAAGATCTAAAGGCGGCCGTGCAAACGCTGCGCGCCTGCGGCTATCAGCTCGATGCCCATTGGAACTCTGCGGTGCAGGAAGGGCATTTTCGCTTCGACTGCGAATGCGAAGTGGTCAACTCCGAGCGGCAAACTTGTGTGGATCTGCACTGGGAATTTACGGCGAGAAACTTCTCTCTGCCCATGCCGGTGGAGGAATTGTTCGCGCGATTGCAGCCGGTCCGGATTCAGGGCGAAGACATTCTCTGCTTTGCGGCGGAAGACATGGTGCTTCTCTTGTGTCTGCATGCGGCCAAGCACTACTGGTCTCGTTTGGAGTGGAGCTTTACCATCTGTGAATACATTCGCCGGCATCCGGCGCTGGATTGGGATGCTCTGCTCGGGCGCGCCCGGCAGATGCAAATCACCCGAATCGTCGCGACGGGGCTGTGCCTCGCTGAGGGGCTCTTTGCGTGCGCGGTGCCGGCGATCGTCCAAAAATGGATGGACGATATTCCACACGCTGCTCGCCTGGCCGCGATAGCACTGGAGTGGGTGCGCGCCGGAACGCTGAAGCCCTCCGCGTTTTCCGTCCGTCGATTTCACGCGCTGGGGCGGGAAGGTCTTGGGTCGCAAATCACCTATTGGATGGGCGTTTTCTTTACGCCCTCGGAAAAAGATTACGCGCGGAAACTGCCGGCGGGATTTTCCTGGGGCTACTATCTGTATCGGCCGCTCCGGTTGTCAGCCGAGTGGGTGATGGGGCTCTTTCGCCGCCAGCGCCAAGACGGTGAGCGCCCCGGCGTCCCATCGGCGATCGCTGCGTCCGTCGGAAACTCGGGAGGCTAGAGCACGGTCCATCAGCTTTAATTTTATGCGTGTCCTGCTTGTATCCCACACCTGCCAGTCGAGCACCGAGGGACAGCCTCGCGCGGTGGAAGTCGCGAAGCGCCCCGGCTTGGAGCTCTGCGTGCTCGTTCCCTCTCGCTGGAAGCACTATGGTGCCTGGCGAGCGCCGGAAATTCCAGAGACACCGCAATTTCGCTATGAAGTCGGCCGCGTCCGCTGGCCGTGGATCCCGGGTGCGCAATGCTATCTGCATCATTACCCGGATTTAGCGCAGGTCCTGCGGGAGTTTCGCCCCGATGTCATTGATCTCTGGGAAGAGCCGTGGAGCTTGGTGAGTGCGCAGGCGTGCCTGTGGCGCAACCGGATTTGTCCGAAGGCAAAAATTATCGCGGAGACGGAGCAGAATATCTTCAAATTCCTGCCACCGCCTTTTGAGTATCTGCGGCGTATCGTGCACCGGAATGCGGCGTTTTTGATTGGCCGCAGCGAGGAAGCGGTAGAGGTCTCCCGCCGAAAGGGGTATCGCGGCCTGGCCGCTACGGTGCCCAACGGAGTGGACGCCACTCTCTTTCGCCCGCTCGACCGGCTCGCTTGCCGACTGGAGCTGCTCGGGCCTGGCTCGGAGTCGCGTTTCATCGCGGGCTATGTCGGCCGATTGGTTCCGGAAAAAGGGCTCATGGATATGATCGAAGCGTTGCCGACCTGCGGGGAGTCCGTCGATTTGCTGTTCGTCGGCTCGGGACCCATGGAGCAGGAGCTGCGAGAGCGCGCAGCCCAGCTTGGGCTGGCCGAGCGGGTAAAAATCCTGCCGCAACAGCGGCTGGAAAGTCTTCCGCGGGTGATGAACGCGCTGGATGTGCTCGTGCTCGTTTCCCGGACGACCGCGAGCTGGAAGGAGCAATTTGGGCGCGTGATCATCGAGGCTCATGCCGCGGGGACACCGGTGATCGGCTCCGATTCCGGCGCCATTCCAAATGTGGTGGGAGGCGGTGGATTGATTGTCCCCGAGTCGAATCCTGGGGATCTGGCGAAAGCGATTCGGCAATTGGCGGAGAGCCCGCAGTGGCGTGCGGCGATGGCCAGTGAGGGCCGGCGGAGGGCGATGAGCGAGTGCAGCTGGCCATCCATCGCCCGGCGGATGGATCAAATTTACCACCAAGTGTGCCGCCGGGATCTGGCACGGTTTGGCGTCGCGCTACCGAAGGCGGAATTGGAAACCAGCCGATGAGCAGCTCCAGTCCAGCCAAAATCCTTTTCTTCGATCACACCGCGGCTTGGGGTGGGGGGGAGGTCGCGCTTTTTCACGTGATCACGAACCTCGACCGTAACCGGTTCGAGCCGCTGGTCGTGTTGGGCGAGGAGGGGCCGCTCGCTGAACGCCTGCGCGAAGCCGGCGTGGACGTGCAGATTTTGGCGCTGCCGACGAGCGTCGGCCGGGCGCGCAAGGATGGGCTCGGCTGGCGGAGCGTGCTGAAGCTCGGCCGTATTTTCCAAGGAGCCGCGTATTGCTGGCGGCTGTGCCGGTGCATCCGGAAAGCGCGCCCGGCGGTCGTCTTCACGAATTCGCTAAAGTCCGATGTTCTCGGAGGGGTCGCAGCCCGTTTGAGTGGCGTCAAAGTCGTCTGGAATGTGCAGGACCGCATTGCCTCCGACTATCTGCCCCAGGCCATGGTGAGGCTGATTCGGACCATGGCACGGTGGGTCCCGCACGCCGTGGTGGCCAATTCGAAAGCGACACTCGAAACGCTGCACCTGCCGAAAAGCGGACGGGCGCGGCGCGCGCGGGTGATTCATTGTGGCGTCCAAATCCCGGAACGGGTGGCCATGCCTCGTGAGTCGGAAACGCTCACCGTCGGAATCATCGGCCGGCTGGCCTCCTGGAAAGGACAGCATGTGTTTTTGCGGGCCGCCGCGAAGGTGCTGCCCAAGTTTCCCACCGTGCGCTTTCGGATCGTGGGAGCCGCGCTCTTTGGGGAGGAGCCATATGCGGCCGAACTGCGCGCGCTGACGGCCGTCCTCGGCCTGGAAGCGAACGTGGATTTTCTGGGCTTTCAGAGCGATATCCCGCGCGTTCTGGAGAGACTCGACATCGTAGTTCACGCCTCGACGACAGCGGAGCCCTTTGGACTCGTGGTGGCCGAGGCGATGGCCGCAGGACGGGCGGTAGTAGCCACCCGCGGAGGTGGCGTGCCGGAGATTGTCCGAGACCGCGAGACTGGGCTGCTGGTGCCGATGGGCGATGCTGAAGCACTGGCCCAGGGGATGTTGGAGCTGTTGCAGGATAGCGCCCTCCGAGAACGCCTGGGCCGAGCTGGCCGAGGCTACGTGGAAGGATCACTCACGGTGCAGCGCCAGGCGGCACAGGTGATGGAGCTGCTCACGGAGCTGTGCAGCCCGCCACCCGCTCTCCGTCTCGCCGTGGCGGCTACGGAGCCGACATCTTGAGCCGAAAGTACTTTGCCCCACTGGTGCCGCGGAGAAACTTAAATCGCTGGATCGTTTTTCCAATCGTTGAGTCCAGATACGGCACGTCGACCGCATCGGGCTGGATGGTTTGCCAATTCTGGGCGTCGAGGGCTGCATTCGCCTCGATGGTCAGCGGCACATCACTGGCCGTGGGGTTGGTGGCGACGCTGAGAACGATCCAATCGTTGTTGGATTGCCGCTCCAGCGTGATTCGCGGCAGGACGTTCGCATCCACCGTACTGACCCCTCGCTGCGGATTGGTCCCGAAAACGTATTCCGCGAGATTATTGATCCCGTCGTGATCGTCGTCGTCCTCCATCAAGGCGCGAAGATTCAGACAGCGCTCTGGCGTAAAGTTCTGGGTCGCCCAATTGGAAAACGGAGTGGCCACCGTGAGGACTGCCGGCGCGCTGGTCACACTGCCCGCGCCATTCGAAACGATCACGCGGTATTCCCCCTGTGCGTCCAGGTCTGCTTCCGCAACCTGCAGCGTGGGGCCGGAACCATTGGGAATGGGGACGCCGTTTTTTGTCCACGTCTGAACAAGTGGGTTTCCGCCCGTGGCCTGCACACTCAGCAGCACGTCTTCGCCGGGGGAGACGGTCTGGCTGACCGGACCCTGGACAATTTGCGGCGGCGTAATCGCGGGCGTTTTTCGAATCTCGATCTCCCGCAGCACCACTTGATGATTTCCGGTTTGGCCGCCGGCGTCCTGGACATCTTTGGTCGCCCCACCGCCGTAGGTCACGTCATTAACGATCAGCCGGAAACGGGAGGTGGTGACGGGCGCGAAGTGATGCTCGAAGATCCAGCGGTCGCTGAAAAAGCTATCCACCGTGCAGCGGACGGGCGGGGTGTAGACCTTCCAGGTTTTGGTCGGCTCGTTGACGTGGGAGAGCTCCACCCACTGGGTGCCGTCCCAGTATTGCAACTGATAGTCGAGCAGCGTGCTGGTGTTTTGCCACGGGACACCGGAGTAAAGAATCATATCCGAAACCGATTCGGCCTGCGGCAGGGTAATCTCGATTGTGGCGGGAAACGTCGTGACGTTGCTCATCCACGGATAGTCGTCACCCGTCATGCTGTAGTACCAGTTTTCGAGGCGTCCATTGACCAGCTTCGTGGTGCTGTTGGGGATGGAACTATCGGATGGATGCACCGGCGAACCACTCGCTTGGATGGTGACGCCCGGACGCAACGCGAGGTTTTCACCGTAGAGCGGAGGAATCACCTCACACGTCTGCGCATCGGTGAGTCGCACATACGTCGGCAGTTCACTCACGGGAAGCTGCACTACTCCGCCCACGACCGGCATCGCCGACTCTTCGCCGAACGGCGAGACGACGCGCACGGTGTCCCCGCCGGTAACCGCCAGGCGCACCGTGCCCTGCGGGTTGCCTCCGCTCATAAAGGCGGCGATCTTTTTGCCCGGCCCCGAGAAGAGGCTGCCGATGTAAAGATTCTGCGCAGCCGTGCCGAAGTCGTAGGCACGCACAAACGTGGTGCCAAAAAGCTCCTCGGAGTAAACGCGCATCAAGCTGGCCGCCGGATTCAAGCTGCCGTCCTCGTTTTCCCAAAACATGGGAAAATCCCAGAATCCGTGGCTGCGATCATACCACAGATGGTTGTGCTCCTTCGGAATGCCATTCTGCTCGTAGATCATCATCTGGAGCATGGTCCAACGGCCCTGGAGGCGGGGCTGGAACGAACCGTAGACGGCCGCCATGTAGCCTTGCTCCGTCTGCCATTTTTCGATGCTGCCGATGCCGTAGCTATTCAGAATGCCTTGCAGATCGACCAGCGTCTGGCGGGTCAGCCACGGATCACCGTTGCAACTGTTGTAAGCGTGGAACGAAAAGACGTCGAAGTAGCCTTTCCCCAATTTCAGGTAGTCCTTGATCCAATTTTGTTTCGACGGCCCGATGGAGGTCACGCCGGGGGCCATCACCTTGAGGTTCGGGCTGACCGACTTGACCAGTTGGTAAAAGGGCCGCAGTTCAAACATTGCGGAGTAGCCTGCGGTGCCGCCCTGATCCGGCTCGTTGCGGCCTTCCCAGTATTGGACGTCATTTTGAAAGTGCTCCACGATCTGGCGAACGCCCGCGGTGTTGCTGGTGCCATTCGGGAAGCAGACCATCAGGGCGCGCTTGCGGAGCGGGTCGAACGGCAGATACATCGCCTTATCGAGCGCGATGTCCGCCTCGAGTTGCTGAATGGCCTCAGTGGGATTGCTCGCATCATTTACATACAGGCGCTGCGGCCCCATGCCCGTCACGCCGCGCAGAATTTCGTCTTCCGAATCATGCGCCCCCCCGCTGGTGCCGGGTGCCGGCAGCGAGGGGAAATTGGCGTCATTTCGAAAAATCACGAAGGTCGTTCCACCAACAATGTAGCGCCAGGGCTCGCCCTGATCGGTATCGCCATACAAATAGAGCTTGTACCAGCCGGGCTTGGTGACATGGACGTCAAACGGATTGCTGACTCCTGCCGCCGGAATCGCCGCCGTTTCGAGCAAGGTGCCGTAGTAGTCGCGCACCTCAAAACGCGTCGCGGACGAGCCCGCGGAAAAACGCACCGGCTCGCCCACGTAGAACAGATGGTTCCGCTTCGCCGACGTGGGGTTCACGTAGTGTGGCGGAAAATCCCAACTCCAGCCCGCCGCGGACGCCTCCGTGACCGCTAGGCAAACAAGCGAAATAAAAATGGAAAAAACAATTCGGCAGAACATGGCAGCCCCCTTTTTGGCGCAACCGACTTCGGTAACTTCCTCCTGCCTAGCAATGCCCGGGCCACGGATCGCGATCGTGCATGATTGGCTGCCAGTTTTTGGCGGAGCCGAACGTGTTTTGGAGCAGATCCTCGCGGTATTTCCGACGGCTGATCTTTTTAGTCTGGTGGATCTTCTCTCGCATGCGGACCGGCAATTTCTCCGGGGTCGGCCGGTGCGCACGTCCTTTCTCCAAAAATTTGGATGGGTGCGCCGCAACTACCGAAAATTCCTTCCGCTGATGCCGCTGGCCATCGAGCGTTTTCGTTTGCAGGAATACGATCTCGTCATCTCCAGCAGCTATGCAGTGGCCAAGGGTATCCGGACCCATCCTGGACAGCTACACGTCTGCTACTGCCATTCCCCGATGCGCTATGTGTGGGATTTGCAGGAGCAGTATTTGCGGGAGTCGGGCTTGCATCGAGGCTGGCGCGGCTGGCTCGCGCGCCAGGTCCTGGCGCGAATGCGCCGGTGGGATGTGAAGACGCATCCGCGGGTTCATCATTTCATCGCGAATTCGCATTTCATCCGCCAGCGGATTGCGACGGCCTATGGACGCGAGGCGGCGGTGATCCATCCACCGGTTGCCGTCGAAGACTTCACGCCCGGCGACACCCGGGGGACGCACTATGTCACCGCCTCGCGCCTGGTCCCGTACAAGATGATCCACGTCATCGTGGAGGCCTTCCATCGGATGCCGAATCTTGAGCTACGAGTGATCGGGGAGGGCCCTGAATATGCCCGGCTGGCGGCGGCGGCCCAAGGGAATGTGCGCCTGCTGGGACATCAGCCTTTCGCACGGCTGCGGGAGGAATTACAGACCGCTCGAGCCTTTGTTTTCGCGGCGAAGGAAGACTTTGGGATCGCCCCGGTTGAAGCCCAGGCCTGCGGCACACCGGTGATTGCCTACGGCGCTGGCGGCTCGCTCGAGACTGTGGCCGACGGAGTCAGCGGGCTCTTCTTTCCAGAGCAATCAGCCGAGTCCCTCGTGGCCACAGTCCGCGTTTTTGAAAGTAGCCGAGAGCGCTTTCAACCTCGGGCGATTCGGGAGCAAGCCCTGCGCTTCTCGCCGGAGCGCTTTCGCCGGGAGTTGCTGGGCGAAGTCTCGCTTCGGTGGGAGGAGAAGTTTGGGCGTCCGTTCGATGCCGCCACGGCTTAGGTTTGACACCAGCCCTGACAATGGAGACGTTCTGCCCCGGCAGGAAAGCAGTATTGAAGGGCGGAGCGAACCGTTTAAGCAAACCTGCGCAGGGTTTCGTCTATCCGCTTGGAGAGGGCTTTTGGCCGGCAAATTTCTTCATGAGTATCCCATCTGACGTCCCTCGTTGGTATTGCCTGAAAACGCAGCCCAAACACGAGCCGCTGGTGGCAGCCCGACTGCGCCACCTGAGCGGCGTGGAGATCTATTGTCCCCGCCTCCGCCTGCAGCGCTCCACCGTTCGCGGGCTGCGCTGGTTCGTGGAGGCCATGTTTCCCGGCTATCTCTTTGCGCGGTTTCCGTTTGTTCAGCGTCACCGGGAAATCCAGGCCGCCAATGGCGTGAGCGGAATTGTCCATTTCGGCTCCAGTTACGCGATTATCCAGGATTCCGTGGTGGAGGAACTGCAGCAGCACACCGGCTCCGATGAAGTGGCCATCGTGCGCAGCGATGTCGTGGAAGGGACGACCGTACAGATTGCCGAGGGGCCGCTGCTGGGCCTCTCCGCCATCGTCACGCAGGTGCTGCCCGGGAAGGAGCGGATTCGGATTTTGCTGAATTTTCTCGGGAATGAGATTCAAGCCGAGGTCCATAAATCATCCGTGCTACCGCCACAACAACACCCGCTCGGTGGTTAAAATCTTAAGTTCCTCGGTCCGGTTTTGGTGATCTTGTCGGTGGTTGTCCTATTTGTTTTGTAGGACAAATTCTCTTTCTGAGTTTTCCGTTTTCAACGCCTTGATTGAGTTTCCTCAATTCGGCAAAAGCAGTTTCGCAAACTTGAGGTTTTCCGGCTTATGAAACCAATGATTCCTGTGCGTGCGTGGTGGCGGGCGCTGAGCATTCCTTCCATTTTGGTGATGTCTCTTGCCGCGGAGGTTCGTGCGACCTCGCTGTATGATTCGCTCGGCAATTTCGTGTGGGGAGCGGCAGCGCAATTCGAAATTTTGACCCTGGGCAGCTCCAGCGACGGGGGCTTGAATCTTTCGGCGCCCTCGGGTTCCGCCGGCTATGAAGTCACGGGCAACGTGGGCATCGCCGGGACCAGTAGCTCACTGAGCATCTCCGGCAGCGCGGATATTCTCGGCAACGTCTATTTGAACACCGGTGACTCGGTGAGCAAAACCGGCTCCAGCACGATCAACGGCTCCATCTACTACAACCAGAAAACGCTCCTCAATTCCGCCGCCTCGTCGGCGCTCAATATCTCGACGCTCGCGGATCAGGCCTCCCAAACCTATCATTGGTCAACGGAGGATTTGAATCTCGGTACCGGGAAAATGGTGACGCTCCAATCCACCGGTCACTTTGTGATGGATATCGATGACTTTGTTCTGGGTGGTGGCGGGAGTGGAAAAACGGGCGCGATTCTCACCCTTTCCGGCTCTTCGAATTCCACCTTCATCTTCAATATCTCCGGCGACTTCCTCGTTGGGGGCGGAGCGAAGATTCTGCTTACCGGGGGGATTACCGCGTCCGACGTCATTTTCAATCTCGTCGGCTGCACTTCCTATGGGAGTGTCACTGGCGATGCCCTCGTCAATGGCACGATCCTCGCCACCAATGGAAGCGTGACGCTCTCGGGGCATGACACGCAGGTGAATGGCCAGATCATTGCCGGCAAGGTCTGCATTCAAAGCGGCGCGGATGCGGATTGCATGAGCCCGTAAGAGCGATGTGGCGTGTTTTCCGATTTTGCCCTGGCTTAAACGATTGCTAGTCGAACCGGAGTTTTTTTCGGTTAACCGACGGGAGGGGGACGCGCCAAGTCATGCATCGGCGTTTTCCCAACGCTCGCCGAATGAGATCCGAGAGGGAACTTTGCTGGCCTTCTTGGCGGTGCTCCCTTGTTTTCTGGGAGGTGGATTGGCGCTTTGGGCGCGTGGGGTAATTTTTGTGTTGGCGGGAATTTTGTTCTTCCTTCGCCCTCCTCGAACCTCGCCCGGATGGCTGCTCCACGGATGCGGCGCCGGGCTCTTGCTTTTGGGGGCCGCCAGCTTTCTGCCAGCCGCTTGGTTCCCATCGATTCCATGGCCGGCGGGGCTGTCGGAGCAAGCCGGGGTGCCGATGCCAGGGACTCGCACTCCGCAACCCATCCTCAGCGCGGAAGCCTGGGCGACGCTTGTTTTGGGATGGGCCTGGGCCGCCTATCTTTTCTCTCGGCGCGGGAGTGTGAGTGCGGGGCATCGGGCCATCCGGATCTTTGCCGCGACGGCCACTGGATTGGCTGCGCTCGCGCTTGTCGTCTATGCCATTGGGGGGCAACTGCCCTTTTGGCCAAAGGTCGAAAACGGGAATTTCGGGTTCTTTCCGAACCGCAACCAGACGGCAAATTTTCTGATGCTGGCCGGAGTCATGTCGGCCGCCATTGCCTTGGAAGCATGGCGTTCCTCTCCGGTGAAGGCCTTGCTGTGGCTGGGAGCGGTAGGGCTGCACGCGACGGCTTTGGTGCTGACCAATTCCCGGGCCGGGCTGCTCCTTTTTTCGGGTGGGTTGGTGGCGCTGGCGATTTGCGCCGGCACCGTGTTTCGCATCAAGGATGTCCTGAAACTGATGGTGATCTTGCTGTCCGTGGTGGCGGTGGGGGTATTGGTCTTTGGCGGACGATTATTGGATCGGCTGGCGGGAGATGGCGGGAACGGCCGTCAGGAGTTTCGCCCCATCATCCATGCGGATGCGCTGAAGCTCAGCTATCAGTGGCCTTGTCTCGGCGTCGGATTATCGAATTTCGAGGCTGCTTTTCGATGGGATCGCGATGCCTCCCGCTCTGCCAACTATGCCCAGCATCCCGACGAAGATTGGGCCTGGCAGATCCGGACATTGCATCCGGAGAGCGACTGGCTGTGGGTGGCAACGGAAATGGGGTGGGGGGCGCCGATTCTACTTTCCGTGGCAGTCCTCGTCTGGTTACGCCGATGCTTTCCTTTTCCCAATGGGAGCCGGCGCATCACGCGCGCAGCGGCGCTGATTGGTGGAGTCTGTTTTTTAATTCACGGATTTCAAGATGTCTCCGGGCATCGGCTCGGCACGATTTGGGCGGCCCTTTTTGTGATGAGCACTGCCGTCTCTCCATCGGTCGCGCTGCCGGAAGCGCGGAGTGGTTTCTACTTTTTTAAGGTACTCGGGGGGCTCTGCGTGGTGCTGGGCGCAGTGGGGTTAGTGGCCGGCAGCGGTTCGCCGATTCTACCCTCGCAAGAGCGCCTTCGGTTCCTCCGCATCGAGGTGGATCAAGCCGCCGCCGCGGGCCAATCCGATCGCGTAGAGGCGGCGGCGAGCGCAGCTCTCTCGATGGCACCACTGGAATGGTCCTTCTACTACCAGCGTGCTGTCTTTCGGGCGCTGTCGGGAAGAACGCCGGAAGCGCTCGGCGACTTTCGGGCGGTGCGTCTCCTTGAGCGTGCTCGCGTTCAGGAATGCCTTCATGAAGGAATACTTTGGCTTACGCTCGGCCACTCCGAATACACGCTGGAAGCTTGGCGAGAGGCCGTGCGGCGGAGTCCGGATGGAGGACTGGGCGTCTTTCAATGGATGGTGAATCAGAGTTCCGAACAACCGGCAGCGCGCTGCCCGCTGGAGACTTTGGCGCAAGATACCCCGCTCCTCGCCGTGACGTGGTTGGAGTCGAGTAGCCGGGACGACTTCACCCGCCTTGTGCACGATTGGACGCAACGGGATCCCGGCCTGCGTCAGTTGGAGCCAGCCCAGCGGCAAGCAGTGCTGAAATTATGGAAAGCGAAAGGCGACCTGCGTGAACTCCGAAGGTTTCTCCTCGAATATCCTCCCTTTGGCATCAAAAATTCCGCGCCCAGCCGATGACGGCGCGGAGCATATAGGCGAGGCGATTCCGTGCCGGCCGCTGGACCGAAAATGGTGGTCGCGCGCAAACCATCCCATCCTGAACCGAACGACCCCAAGCGCTCGCTGGCTTGCGGCCACTGGAAAGGATGCGCATCGTGTGGGCCATGCATCCTGCGCTCCGAAGTCTACTCCCGCTGTTGGCGTATTTTGGTGCCATCGCGGGAGGATCTGCCGCCGATGCGGCGTTGACGGAATGTGGGGACATCCGGGCCCTGCCGCGTGAGGTGGCCGCCCAAGGCCGGCCGGTCCAGCTGCGCGGGGTGGTAACGTTTGGGTATCGGAAAAGGGATGGCGGGATGGTGTTGGAAAATGGAGGGGTCGGCATTTATGTGGATACGCAGTATGCGCGTTCGCACGGGCTGATTGCCGCAGACACCACGTGGCCGGATTGGTTCGAGCGTGGGACGTTGATCGAGCTCACCGGGATGACCGGCCCTGGTCACTTTGCGCCGGTCATTTATCCGCAGCGCATCCAGGTCCTCGGCACGCAGGCCCTTTCGGAGCCTGTTTCGGTGAGTCTCTCCGACCTGTTGGACGGTCGCTGGGACTGCCAGCGGGTGCGGCTGCACGGGGTGGTGCAGTATGCGGACGAACGCCAGAGAGAACTGGACCGCGTGCGGCTGGAACTCGCCGGGCCCGGAGGGCGGGTCACCATCAACACGCAGGACCTGCTGCCCGAGATCGCGAGGTTGGTCGATGCGGATGTGGAAGTGGATGGGGTGATGTTTACCTACTTCAACAATCGCGGCGAATTGGTCGGGGCGCGCGTGCAGGTGATGAGTGCGGAGGACGTACGTGTGCTCCACCGTGGGCCGGTCGATCCGTTTTCCGCGCCGGAATTGCAGATCTCGACGCTGCGGCCATTTTCACCGACTGGAGTGACCTTTCATCGCTGCCGCTGCACCGGCACGGTCACGTTGGCTCGGCCTGGCCAATTTTTCTATATGCAGGATGCGGGCCGCGGGGTGCGGGTGGAGACACGTGAGCCGACCCCGCTGGCGCCGGGGGACCGGGTCGAGGTGTCGGGATTTGTCGAGGTCGGGGAGCACTTTGGAAAATTGCGGGATGCCGTGGTGCGTAAAATCGGAGTCGCGCCCCGGCCTGCGCCCATCATCGTGGAACGCCGGCGGGTGCTGGGGACGGATTTGCCGGGAAGTGTGACCGATGCGGACGACACCGACGGCTTGTACGCCACGTTGCGCGGACGGATCGAAAAACTGGATTTGTCCGACTCCGAGGGACCGCGACTCTTGGTGGATAGCGAAGGAAGCCTGGTGTCGGCCACCCTGGCGCGGAACACGACGACGGAAGCACTCCGGAATTTCCAACCGGGGAGCGAAGTCTCCATCAACGGAGTGATCCGGGTCGAACTGGCGTCGGGCTGGCCGGCGCAGGATTTTCCAAGGCCCGTGAATTTTCGGCTGTTTGTCCAAGGACCGGAAGATGTGACCATGGTGCGCGCGGCGCCTTGGTGGACGGCGCAGCGGCTGTGGATCTTGCTCGCCGGAATCTGTGCGGTGCTCGCTGCCACGCTCGGGTGGAACTGGTTGTTGCGCCGGCGGGTGGAGCAGCGGAGTGCCCTGCTCGCGGAAGAGATGCGCGCCCGGCGCGAAGCGGCGGTGGAATTTGCGGCGACCTTGCGCGAGCGCGAGCGGCTGGCGGCGGACCTCCACGATACGCTGGAGCAATCGCTCACGGGGGTGGCCTTCCGCCTCGAGACGATGGTGGTCCGCCGGGAAAAGGCGCAGAATTATTCGGATGAGCTCGACGGCGTCCGGCAGCTTTTCGCGAGCACCCGCGAAGATGTGCGCCGCTCGATCTGGAATCTCCGCGCCAATGCCCTGGAGGGGCGGACGCTGCCGGAAGCCATCCAGCTCATGATCGGCCGCCTCTCCGGCGGGCATGATGCCGCTCTCTCGGTGGAGACGGAAGGCACCGTGCGGACGCTGCCGGATTTCATTGCGGGCAATCTCCTCCTACTGGCGCTGGAAGCCGTGACGAATGCGCTCAAGCATGCCGAGCCGCGGACGATTCTCATTCGGCTGGCGTTTGCGGACGAAACGGTGAAGCTCACCGTGGAAGACGACGGGTGTGGATTTAATCCGGCGGGTGTCGCGGGGCCGGCGGAAGGGCACTTTGGCCTTCAGGGAATGCGCGAGCGGGTCAAACGGCTCGGTGGCACGCTGGAGGTGCGGAGCCGTCCCAAGGAGGGTTCGCGGCTGATCGTGACCGTCCCCGTGCCCGCGCGGGCGCCGTCCGCCCGGTAAGCTCATTCAGGCACAACGGAGAGCTACCGCTCCGCCCGCAGCAGTCCGCGCTTGTAGGCGGAGTCCACGGCTTCCGCGCGGTCCGCGGCTTCGAGCTTGGCGAGAATCGATTCGACGTGCGCCTTGGCGGTGCGCTCGCTGATCCCGAGGGCGGTGCCGATTTCCCGATTGGAAAAACCACGCGCCAGCAGGTCGAGCGCTTCCACTTCCCGTGGCGTGAGGCGAGCGCGCATTTCGCGATCCGCGAGCCGCGCCTCCAGTGCCTGCGGGATGCAACGTTCCCCAGCGTGGATCCGGCGAACCGCCGCAAAGAGCTCCGCATGCTGCACCGTTTTAAGAAGGTAGCCGACCGCACCGGCATCCAGCGCGCGAAAGACATCCTCATCCAGATCGTACGTGGTGAGCATTACCACACGAGCCGCGGGAAATTGCGCGCGGATTTGGCGCAGGGCCTCGATGCCGTCGGCTCCCGGCATGCGCACGTCCATGAGCGTCACGTCCGGCAGATGCTGCCGAAAACCCGCGACCGCCTGCTCCGCGTCCTCCGCTTCGCCGACGACGGCGAAATCTTCTTCTTGAGCGATCAACATCGCGAGCCCGGACCGCACCACGGAGTGGTCGTCGACGAGCAGGATGCGAATGGCTTTTTTGGCACGCAAGGTAGCGGAAGTAGACTGGTTCTTAGGCGGAACGACCACTGTCCGTTCGGACAATAGTCGGTACCGAAGTGGCACCGTAGAGTGCCGCTCACACTACTGCCAGCCTACATCCGCGTTTCCTCCGCGCCTTTCCCACTCTTCCTTCCATGAGACCGTCACCTCACCGCACCATCACTTCGAAGACGCTGACCCCTCCGCAAATCGCCTCCACCTTGGGCGCGCTCTGCCTGCTTTTCGCCAGTGTCGGAAGTCACCAAGCGGTCGCCACCCCCTTGTATTGGGATGGCAATAGCACCACGGCAGGAGCGGGCAATACCACCGCTCTCCTGAACCGGGAGTGGGGCACTTTCGCCGCCTGGAATAGCGATGCCGCCGGGCTGACGGACACCTTTACCGCGACGACGACCTCGACCGATGATTTGTTCTTCGTCGCCGCACCGAGCGCGACCAGCGGGAACATCGCTTTCAATCCAACGGTGCTGGGCGATCAGCAGGCGGGCAGCATCACCTTCCAGCAGGCGGGCAATGCCACGCTGAGCGGCGGCACTTCGATTACCTTGAATTCAGCCACGGGTCTCAATTTTAGCAACGGGACGGGCGCCAATACCATCAGCACCCCACTCATTCTCGGCGCGAGTTCGGCCTTCACCAACAGCGACAACAGCCTCCAGACGCTGAGCGGCGGCCTCACGGGCGCTTTCGATTTGACGCTCAAGGCAGACAGCACTGGCGGCTTCACGTTCTCTACGGGAAGCGTGAACCATCAAGGAAGCATCACGAATTCCGGCGCGGGGACCAACACCGTGACGATCAGCGCGGTGGTCGGAGTGAATGTCACCGGCTTGCGGCAAAATAGCGCCAATTCGCTGCTCATCTTGAGTGGAGCGAACACGACGTACGCGGGGACGACCACGCTGAACCTGGGGACACTGCGCGGCATCAACACCGCGACCACGAACGTCCTGAACGCTTTCGGCACTGGAGGATTGGTGCTGAATGGCGGCATCCTGCAACTGAAAGCGAATGGCTCGGGGAGCACCCAGACCATTGTCGCGGGCAATGCCGTAACGATCGGCTCCAGCGCTGCGACGATCGACGTGAACAATAACGGGGCCAACACGGGCAGCGCGATTGCCTTCGGAAATCTCAGCCTCGGTTCGGGCCAACTGAATGTGACCGGCGGCAATACCTATGCTCTCCGGTTTACAGGCAACACGACGCTGACCGCCAATGCGACCATCAACCCGACGACCGCCGGCGTGTCCCTGGTCGGAGTGGTCGATGATGGTGCGAATGGCTTCAGCATCACTAAAATCGGCACGGGAGCGCTCGGTCTCTCGGGCGCGAACACGTATACCGGGGTCACTTCAATTTTGGAAGGGACCGTCAGTCTTGGCGTCAATGCTCCGAGTGGAAGTGCGGGTGCGTTTGGCAACGCCACCAGTGCCATTTTGCTGGGAAACACCAGCGGCGCCGTGAATGCGGCGGTGAACGAGGGAACTTTTACCGTCGGACGTGATATCATCGTCCAAAGTGGCAACACCGGCACCATAACGCTCGGCAGCGGGAGCCAGGGCAACACGTTCTCCACTTACTCGGGAACCATCACCCTCGGCTCTGCCGGAGGCTCCGGCCATGGCCTGACGCTGGCGCCGACAAACTTTCACACCACCACGTTTGCCGGCGTGATTCAGGATCCGGCGGGTTTGGTGGGGCCGGCCGCCACGCTGACGATTGCCGCGGGAACGCAGTCTTCCACCGTCTCCCTGAGCGCCACCAATACCTACACCGGCGGCACGGTGCTGAATACGGGCACGCTGAAAATCGCGGCCCTGCAGGCTCTGGGTTTGGGAAGCTTGACTGTCAACGGCGGCGCCATTGCGCAGTCCATTGCCGGCGCCATCATTGGCTTAACCAGCCAAACATGGGCGGGAAATTTTGGTTTCAGCGTGACCTCAGGAGCCATCAATCTAGGGACGTCCCCGGTGACCGTCATCGGCGCGCGCTCCATCAACGTTGACAATGGTCCCGTGACGATTGGTGGCGTGATCTCGGGAGCGGGAAGCAGTCTGCGGTTCAATAGTTCGAACTTCACCAGTTCCGTCACCTTGAATGGCGCCAATACCTTCGATGGTGGCCTCACGATCGCGCAAGGTGGCACGGCGACCATCACCATCGCTTCCGGAAACGCGTCCGCACTGGGCACGGGCCAGGTCCGGTTGACGAATGCCACCGGCTCCAAGCTGAGTTTGAATGCGGATACGGCGGTGGATTCGCTGACCAGCGGCATCGCCGCCGCGACCACGATTGTCGCGGGAACGGGCGGCACGACGGGGACCTATCCGCTCGTCTTCACCGGCGGCGGCGGCTCGGGCGCGGCGGGCACGGCCACGATTAGCGGCGGAGCCATCACGGCCGTGACGCTTACAGACTTGGGCACGAATTACACGTCTGCACCCACGATTACCCTTTCCGGCGGGGGCGGCACGGGGACGGTGGCCAGCGGCTTCGGCAGCAGCGCCATCGTTTTGAATGCGCGGACGCTGACCGTGGCCGGCACCAACGTCTCCCCGGCGACTTATGCGGGTGTCATTTCCGGAACGGGAGGTCTCATCAAAAACGGCCCTGGCACTCAGACCTTGACCGGCATCAACACCTACTCCGGCGCGACCAGCGTGAACAACGGCACGCTGTTGGTCAGTGGCACGCTCAACATTACGAATGCGGTGAGCATTGCGGGGGGCGTGCTGGAAATCGGGGCCGATGAACGACTGAATAGTAGTGCGGGCGTGACCATGAGCGGCGGCACCTTGCGGACGGCGGGCTTCACGGAGAGTCTCGGAACGCTCACCCTCAGCGGTTCCGCCAGCATCGATCTCGGCTCCGGCGCGAGCACGCTGGTCTTTGCCGATAGCAGTGCCCGTAGCTGGTCGGGGTCGCTCAGCATCTTGAATTGGAGCGGCCTCACCGACGGCGGCGGCACCGACCGCCTCTTTTTCGGCAGCAGCGACAGCGCCCTGCTGGCCGCGCAAGTCGCACAGATCCACTTCGTCAATCCCGACGGTTTTTCACCGGGCACTTATGAGGCTACCATGCTGGTCACCGGCGAAGTCGTGGCTGTTCCCGAGCCGGCGAGTGCCATGCTCCTTTGCACCGGACTGGGCCTGGTGCTCGGTCGCCGTCCTGCCAAGCGCCGTCGGTTGACCTCATGAGGAAGCAACCCGCGTCAATCATCGGATTGCTCGCGCTCAGCGTGTGGGGCTTCTCGTCTCTCCACGCCGTGGAGATGCCACCGGGGGCCTTCCAAAAGAATGTCCGGCCCTTGCTGGATGAGCACTGTTTCAAGTGCCATAATGCGGAGAAGCACAAAGGCGGCATCGACCTGACTCCTTTCGAAAACGAAGGCGCTGTTCTAAAAAAATACAAGTTGTGGCGGCGCGTGGTGGAGCAGTTGGAGTCAGCGGAAATGCCGCCCGACGACGACAAGTTTACCAAACAGCATGAGACCGCGCTCCTCGCCGGGGTGAAGCAGACCCTCGCCCTCCTCGAAAGCGGAAGTCCCGCGCTGCTTGATCCCGGCCCGTCGCTAGTGCGCCGGCTGAGCCATGTGGAGTACAACAATGCCATGCGCGATCTGCTGGGCGGCGATCTCGATTTGGCGCTGCGCGTGGGCCTGCCTCCGGATTCCACCGGAAGTAACTACGAAAACATCGCCACGGCGCTGGAGCTTCCGCCGGCTTTGCTGGAGAAATATTTTGCTGGGGCCGATCTGGCGCTCGACCGGCTCTTCGGTCCGTTGCCGACGGCGCCCAAAGCCAAACCTGTCTGGCAAAGCCCCGAAGAGATCGACCGGCAGAAAAAGCAGCGGGAGAAATTTTTCGCGTCCGTTCCGGAGAATGCGGACCGTGCGGTTACGCAGCAATTCGTCGCCAAGTTCATGCGCCAGGCTTGGCGGCGTCCCGTGGCGGCGGGGGAGGTCGAGCGGTTGATGAAGTTCTACGATTCCGCGCTGGCCCATGGCGACAATCCGCGTACGGCTTTGCGGCGGACGTTGAAGCCCGTGCTGGTGACCTCCAGCTTCCTCTTCCGCATCGAAGACGATCGCACGCCGAAAGCGGCCGCGCCGGGAACCCAGATCGCGGCGGCGAGGGTGAGCGATGTGGAACTGGCGTCGCGCCTTTCGTTTTTCCTGTGGTCCTCGCTGCCCGATGAGGAGCTGCTGGGGCTGGCGGAAAAGAATCAACTCTCGGCGCCCGCGACGCTCACCGCGCAAGTGAAGCGGATGCTGGCCGATCCGCGCGCCAAGGAGTTGACGAAGAATTTCTTCCTCCGCTGGCTCGGGGCCAATCGAGTCATCCAGGCGCGGCCCAGCACGGAGTTCTACCCAGCCTTTAATGACGCGCTGAAAAAAGCGATGCTCACGGAGGCAACGCAGTTTTGTGATAACCTGCGCACCGAAGATCGCCCGATCCTTGAGTTGCTCAACGCTGACTACACCTTTGCCAATGCGGATCTGGCCAAGCTTTATGGCCTCCCCGGTGTGACCGGCAAAGATTTCCAGCGCGTGGCCCTGAAACCGGAAAACCACCGCGGCGGCGTGCTGGGCATGGGAGCGATTCTGGCCTCCACCTCGCACACGGATCGCACCAGCCCCACCCAGCGTGGGAAATGGATGCTCGATGTTGTCTTCGGCACTCCGCCTTCGCCTCCGCCCGCGAACGCGGGCATGTTTAAGGACGATGGCAAAAAGAAACAACCGCCCAAGGATTTCCGGGAAAAGCTGGCCCAGCATGCCGTCGACCCTACTTGCGCCGGCTGTCATCGCCGTATGGACCCGCTCGGTTTTGGGCTCGATAATTTCGACGCCATCGGCGCCTGGCGTCCGACCACAGCGGAACTCGATACCAGTGGCGTGCTGCCGAGCGGCGAAAAATTCAATGGGGTGGATGAGCTGAAGAAGATCGTCTGGACCCGCCGCGATGTCTTTGCCCGCAATCTGGCCGGGCAGATGCTCAATTATGCGCTGGGACGCGAACTCGACTACTTCGACGAGGGGCAAATCACCCGCATCAAAACCGCTCTGGATCAAGGCGGAGGCAAATTCTCCGCGCTGATTCTCGGCATCGTCACGAGCTACCCCTTCCAGTATCGGCGCAACGCCGCGCCCCCGCCGGAAACAACGGCCTCCGTTAGCGTGAAAACTCCATGAAGACCCATCCTGCCAGCCTGAGCCGCCGCCATTTTCTTCGAGGAGCCGGAGCCATGATGGCCCTGCCTTTTCTGGAATCGCTCGGCCGCGTCTCCGCGTTTGCGGCCACGCCCACGGTCAAACCTCCGCTGCGGATGGGCATCTTCACCGTCACCGGCGGCACCGTGCTGGAATCATGGAAAGCGGCACAAGACGGCCCGCTCACCGAAATGCCGTCCATCCTGCGCTCGCTGGAATTTTGCAAAAACGATCTGCTCCTTCTCGGCAATCTCTCGCAGTCCGGTCGGAGCGACAATCTGAGCGGCCACGAGCACACCGCTTTCCTCCATCTCACTTGCGCGGATGTGGCCAAGCGCGAGGGCGGCAAGCCCATCGCCGGCATCTCCGTGGATCAATTGGCGGCCCAGCAACTCGGCGGCGAAACGCTTCTTCCGTCGCTCGAAATGGGACTCAGCACCGGGGAATTGAAGTTCTCGTTTCGATCAAAGAGCGAGAATGTGCCCTACGAGGCAGACCCGCGGAGTCTTTTCGCGCGCATGTTTCGCGGGCGGAAGCCGATCGCGCCCAATTGGTCGCGCCGTGCGGCGGCTTTGGCGCAGAACGTGCAGGCCTCGAGCAACCGCGACAGCTACGATCAGAGCGTTATCGATCTGGTGCGCGAGGACACGCGCAACGTTCAGCGCCGCCTCGGCCGCGCCGACCAAATCAAGCTCGACGAATATCTCACCTCGGTCCGCTCGATCGAAAAGCGGCTGGCGTTAATGGAGGAACGTTTGCGGCTCGATGCCCTCGATGAGAAGAATCCAGGTCCTTCCAAGGCGATCATCCCGGCGGGGTTGGCGGAGGGAGCTTCGGTGGGGTGGGGGAATGCGGACTTTGAAATCCGCCGTGATCCGGATCGCCACGCCGAATACATCTCGCTCGTTTCCGATCTGATGATTCTCGCTTTTCAGACCGACACCACGCGCGTCTGCACCCTGGCCGCGGGCAGCGATGAGGCGATGTTTCACGGCGTCGTGACGGTGGGCTATGAACGCCACAGCCACACGATCGAGCACCAGGGCAATGCCGGGCGCCCCGAGGACGCCGATCCCATTTCACGGGAGGCCTGCCGCCAAATCCACGCGTGGTACACGCGGCTCTTTGCCGATATGGTGCGGAAGATGAAAGCGATCGATGAGGGCGGCTCCACGCTGCTCGACAACACGATGCTGCTTTACACCAGCTACATGTCGAACGGCGGGCACGGCACCAGCAACTACCCATGCTTGCTCGTCGGCAATGCGCAAGGCAGCCTCAAGACGGGCCGGCAGATCACATTTCAAAAGGACACGCCGGTGGCCAATCTCTATCTCGAAATGCTCACCCGCATGGGCGTGAAAGCCGAGGAATTTGGCAATAGCCGCACCTCGAAGAATGCCGCCTACAACGGGCGGCTCCCGGGGCTCGGCGCAGCTTAAGAAGATTATGTTTGTCGGCGTCGGTCAGAATGGAATTCGCATCTCCTCCGCAGAGGGAGTGGAGTGGAAGAATCAGCAAATCGGCAAAGAGGGCGAGACCTATCGCGCCGTGGCGTACGGCAACGGCGTCTTCGCTGCCGTGGGAGGGTTTGGCTGGGGCGATCAACTCATGGCAGTGAGTCCCGATGGGGTGACGTGGAAGGTCACTCCGAAAACCAAAGCCCCCAACTACCGGAGCGTCTTTTTCGGCAATGGAAAATTCCTGGCGATTAGCGGAGATGCGGCCCAAGTCGGCGACGCCAAGCCCGTCGTGGCCATCAGCACCGATGGCGCTGCCTGGACGGACGCCAAGAGCATCTCGGGTCGCTGGCTTCTGCGTCGACTGGCCTTCGGCAACGGCCTTTTTGTCGGCGTGGGCGATCGCGACCGGCGCAGCGTTTCGCCCGATGGCCTGGATTGGAAAGACACCGCGAATCCCAAACCCATCGAGACGCTGGTGGACGTCGCATTTGGCCACGGCGTATTTGTCGGCGTGGGACTTCACGGTCTGCGCACGAGTACTCGGGACGGACTGAATTGGTCCGAGCCGCAGCGCGGCATCGAGGGGGAGCACCTCAACTCCGTGGTGTTTGCGGATGGCCGCTTCGTCGCCGTTGGGCTCGGGGCCACTTTTACCTCCCCGGATGGCGAGGAGTGGACGCGCACCGTCAATGAGAACGCGCCCCTGACCTGCGTCTATGGCCGCGGCAGCTTCGTCGGCACCAATTGGAAAGGGCGCATCCTGCGCTCCGCTGACGCCATCGCTTGGAAGGAAGTGATCAAATGCCCCCATCATGTCGAATGCGTTGCGTTTGGGGAGACGTGAGGAATTGCGGTCAGAGGCAGTACCGCACTTCTGCGCATAGCGCTACAGAGGACCGAAGGTCCGATCTCTGTTTGATCGCGGAATGGGTCCGTCAGGCGTTTGGTGATGGAATGGAGAGCAGCACACCTTTCTTGGTGAGTGAGTGGAGCGAGCAGCGCCATCCCGACCTGCGCTGCTCGCTTCACAAGAGGGGCCCGTGGCCCGCGGTTCGAAGGCCCAAGCGCTTTGGCTGAGCTTCAGATAGCAATCGTCAACAAGTCCCGTCCAGCTTCTACGCCGTCGGCTTCCTGTTGCGTCGAAGGAATGCCATCAGGCCCAGGCTGCCGACGAGGAAGGCAGCACTCGTCGGTTCGGGGACGATGGCGACCACGAGATTGACCTGACCGAGCGTATTGACGTCGATGTAGGAGCCGGGGAAGGCGGCGAGGATGCTGGGGTCGATGTCCAGGGTGTGGTTGGTCAGCCCGCCCGCGTAGTCAAAAATCCGGTAGGTGCCCTCGTTGAAGGTGGGAGCCGGATTGATGAAGAGGGTTCCGTCGAGAGTGAGATTGCCGCCCGCCACCAGCCGATCATTCAAGCCGTTGGCGTCCGACAGATCAAAGAAGAGCAGGCTGGAGGGATTGAGGCTGAAATTGCCGGTAATCAGCACGCCCGGGCCATTCACGCCGGGAGCCACGATGCCATTATCCGCCACGACAACCGGGCCCACGGTGCCCGTGCCGCCAAGCGTCGCCGAGCCCGCGATATTCACGGAACTGCTCGCGCTGATGCTGCCGGTCACCAGCAAGGTGCCGCCATTGATATTCGTGGGGCCGCCATAGGAATCGGTGACCGAGATCGTCACGGTACCGCCACCCTGTTTCACCACGCCGCCCGCGCCGGAAATCGGGCGGTTCATATCCCACGCACCGTCAAGTCCCAGGGTGCCGGCCGCGTTGATGACGACGGTGGTGGCCGCGCCGAGGCTCGCGGTCGCCCCGGAATGGTTGATGACGAACTTGCCCTGGTCGATCGTCAGCAAGGCAAAGTTGTCGGCCTGCGCGGCAATGTTGCGAATTTCCTGTGTGCCGGGCCCGGTTTTGAAAAGACTCACCGCCCCGCCGGTCTGGGCGCGGATGAGTCCGTTGAACACATAATCACTCGTGTTGTTGATCGTGAGCGTCACCGCCGCCGGAGCGCCAGACTCCTGATTTTGAATAATCGACAGCGTGTCGTCGGCATCGGAACTCAAGCCTGCCACCGTCTGGGCAAACCCGCGCAGCTCGAACTTCGCATCGTTTCCAAAACCGTTGTTAAAGGTCAGGACGGAGTTGGGGCCGAATTGATTCGCCGCGCCCATCACGAGGAAGATGTTGCTCTGCGCTCCATTGCCGATGGTCACATTGCCCGGAAGCGCCGTGCCGCCGGCCGTGGAGGCGGCCAGGACACCTTGGGAAAGCAGGAGGGTGCCGGTGAAACTGTTGGCGCCATTCAGGGTAACGGTGCCCGTGCCTTGCTTGATGATGTTGCCGGCACCGCTGATGGGCCGGGTCATGGTCCAGCTTCCATCGAGGCCGAGGGTGCCGCCGCTGTTCACGGTCACGAAAGTGGCGGCGCCGAGAATATTCGTGTTGTTCGCATTGGGCACGAAGTTGATCGACAGCTTGCCGTTATTGACGGTGATGTTGCCGAAATTATCCGAGGTCACAAGGATGTTGCGGATCTCCTGGGTGGCGGGGCCTTCCTTCACGATATCCAGCGCGCCGCCGGTCTGATTGCGGATGAGGCCCGCAAAGGAGTGATCCGCTACTGCGTTGATTGTGAGCGTCGCCGCGCCGGGCGGGGTGGTGTAGCCGGGTGCAATGGTCTCATCGTTCTCGACAATGGCTAGCGAGACGCTCGGGTCGGCCGTGCTATCGAGGCCCGCAACCGTCTGGCTGGTGCCGCGCAGGAGGAATTTGGCGTTCTTCCCGGCATTGGTGAAGTTTACCACCGTGTTCGGTCCGAACTGCGGAGTGGCGCTTCCAGCAATCAGGTAAACGTCGGTCGTGCTGTTCCCGAGTGAGACGGCAGTACTGAGGGCCGGAGTGCCGTTCGTCGCTGCGGCGATTACCGCACCGCTATTGATCGCGAGTGGTCCGGAGAACGTGTTGTTACCCGAGAGAGTGACGGTGCCGATGCCTGTCTTATTGATCGCCAAAATACGGTTTGTTCCGTTGGTGATAGCACCGCCAAAGGTCGTCGTATCGATTTGCGAAAGCGTGAGCGTCGTGGTGCCGGCGGTGGCACCGGAATCCGTCAGCACGCCACCTGTGCCGCTGAGGGAACCTACGTTGAGATCGTTGCCACTGAGGTCCAGCGTGCCATTGGCAAAGGATAGGAGGAGGCCTGAGGGCAGCGCGGAAGCGCTGCTGGCTTTCACGGTGCCGGCGTTCACATTCAAGCGGCCTCCCGTGCCGGTGCCAAACGTGTTGTTGCCGCCGAGCGTCAGCGTGCCGGCGCCGAGTTTGGTGATCTGGCCCGCGGCGCCGAGCAGGTTGTTGTTCACCGTTAGATTGTTTCCGCGGTTGAAGATAAGCGTGGCGCCGGAGGCGACCGTCACATCCCCGCTGCCGACGGTGCCGGTATTGCCGCCATTGCCAATTTGGAGCGTCCCGCCGTTCACGTTGGTGGTGGTGAAACTGTTGGTGCCCGTGAGCGTGGTCGTGCCCGTTCCCGAGGCGGTGAAAGAACCCGTGCCGGAAATATTGCCGCTGAGGAGGAGCAGCGTGCCGTTGGCCGTGGTGGAAAGCGCATTCGTCGCGAGGATGATCGGGGCCGCGATTTCGTGATTGCCGCTATTCACCGCGATGCTCGCCGCCGCGACACCATTGTTCAGGGTGATGGCATCCGCCGCGGTGCCGGTGATGGTATAACTATTGGGGTTATCGAAAAGGATGCCGCCCACCACTTTGGCGCCATTGACCGCCACCGTCGTGGGGGATGCCGGGATGGTCCCGAATTTTGCGACCGCGCCCGGACTGTTCGGGACGCCGAGCGTCCAGTTGCCGCTCGCCGACCACAGGCCATTGGCCGCCCCGCCATTCCACTCGGTCACGGTGGCGTCGCCGATCGTGAGGGTGAGCAGCGTATTCGTCGTGTCGTTGTTGATGGAATAAAACTTCCCGACCTGCGAATTGCCGATGGTGAGATTCCCCAGCGCCCCGGTGAAATTCGTGTTGTAGTCGAGCAGGGTGTAGGTGCCGTTGGCCGTGAGGGGAGCAACGCCGCCGGTGGCGAAGAGATTGAGCGCGCCGCCATTGATCGCCAACCCGCCTGACGAAGTCACGTTGATGAGATCGCTGGTGCCGCCAAATTCCAAATCGAGGAAAGAGCCATTGGCCAGCGTGAGGGTAGAGGCATTGAGCGTCCCAGGCGTGGTGGCGGTCGCCGGAGAAAGGTGCCCGCCCGCCAGGAGGCTGACGCCGCCATTCATGCTGCCTGTGCCGCCGAGAGTACCGCCGCTGCCGATGGTGACGAGGGCCGTGGTGGTGAGCGCCCCTCCCACCTGGCCGCTGCTGTTGATGTTTACCGGCCCGTTGATCGTGCCGGTGCCGTTCAACGTGGCGTTGCTGACGGAGACGGTAGTGCCGGTAAGAATACCCGTCACGGATAGCGTGCCCGCGTTCACCGCGGTAGGGCCGGTGTGGGTGCTCGAGCCGGAGAGCGTCAGCGTGCCGTTGCCGATCTTGGTAATAGCGAGCTGGCCATCGATGCCCACGCCATCGCCATCGCGGAGCACCCCCGAAAAGATGGGAGCGGCGGAAACATTGAGCACCAGCGTGCCCGTACCAGAGGCGCCGGATTCATTTTCCACGATGCCACCGCCGCCGCCGCTGCTGATGCCGGCCATGGTCTCCGTGAAGTTATTCATCCGCAAAATGCCGGCGGCGGAGCCGATGCCACTGAGCGTCGGAATAATCGTATCGGCAATCTGGTTGCCGCCCGTGCCGCGGATTTTCAACACGGCATTCCCGACCCCGCCGCCGATGCTCAAAGTCCCACTCACCGCCACGGCATTGGTTTTGTCCAGAACGAGCATGCCATTGGTCACGCTGGTGAGCCCAGTGGCCTGATTGGTATCCGGGCCATTGAGGACCCACGTGCCCGTGCCGGTCTTGGAGAGGCTGGTGGGCGAAAGCGCCTGGTCGGCGAGAAGAATGGAAAATCCGTTTTCCCCCACGTTGGTGCCGGTGAGCGTGAGCGTGCGGATGCCACCGGTGTCGAACAGGTTCATATTCGCGCCTGTGTGCGTAAAGCTCAGCGTAGCCGCGGGCGTGGAGCCGGAGGCATCGATGGTGCCGCCATTTCCATTGAGGACTCGGATATTGCGGTTCGTGCTCTGTGGTGTGGAGCCCGTGTATTGCAGCGTGCCTCCGCGGAAATGCAGACTCACGCCGGTGACCGTGGTGTTTTCCTGCGCGAACGCGCGGGAGCCGATGGAGCTCGCGACGCCATAGTCCGAGACGGAGGCCACGTTCAGAATGCCGCCGGCGAAGAGGGTTTCGCCCGTGTAGGTGTTGTCGCTGTTGGGCAGCAGCCAGGTGCCGGTGCCGGTCTTTTGCAAGCTGGTCTGATTGGTGGCCTGATCCGTGAGCTGGATGGAAAAGCTATTATTGCCGGTGTTGATGCCGGTGAGGGTGAGCGTCCGCGTGCCGCCGGTATCGAACAGGTTGATGTTGGCGCCCGTGTGCGTGAAACTCAGGGTGGCCGTCGGCGTGGAACCGGAGGCATCGATCGTCGCGCCGGCACCGTTGAGGATGCGGATTTGCCGGTTGGTGCTTTGCGGGGTGGAGCCGGTGTACTGCAGGGTGCCGCCTGTAAAATGGAGGCTGATACCTGTGGGCGTATTATTTTCCAGGGCCTCGGTCCGTGCCCCCAAGCTGCCGGCGACGCCGTAGTCGGACAGCGAGGCGACGTTTACAATTCCGCCGGTGCCGAAGATGGTTTCCCCCGTGTAAGTATTGGCGGTTCCGAGAATGTTCAGGTTGCCCACGCCTGCCTTCGATACGCCGCCCGCGCCGGAAAGCACGCCGCCCAGCGACAGATTGCCGCCACCAGTCGTGGTGGTGAAGGTCCGCTGAGCAGTGAGCGCCAAATCGAGATTGATGGTCTCGAGCGAGGTGCTGCTGTTCAGGACATTTCCGTTCAGCGTGAGAGCGCTGCCGGTAAAGGTGTAAGCAGAGGCGCCCGCATTAAACGTGATCCCCGCCACGGAAAATCCGGGCGTCAGATTATTGGTCAGGAATGCGCCGAACGTGCCCGCGATTCCGAAGAAAAGGGCATCGCCATCCACCGGGGGATTGTTGCCGCCGGTCCAGTTGGGATCGGCCCAGTTGCCGGAAGTATTTCCCACCCAGGTATCATTGGCTCCGCGGACTCCACCGGCCAGGACCAGGGCGGCGGCGGCAACGAGGGAGACACGACTGAGCGGACGCACACGCTTTTTGAACAAGGCTCGTTTCATAAGACGGGTAGTAGTTTTACGACGGGAACCGACGGATGGTCCTCGCCATGGCCGGAAGGCTGGGGAGTGATGTGCGGGTTCAGCACTGCCTTATCGTTGTCACAAAAACAAAGCCCAAATTGCTTTGTTGCTCTAAATCTTGGGGCAAGCGCCAGCTTGTTGAGATTTTGAGCTTCCGGGACTTGCGTCCGGCAAAAGGTAGCGGCACCTTCGCCCGCCGTCCGCCAACCCCTGCACCCGCCCGAACCTTTCACGCAGCCCGTCGTTGAAGACTACCGCCCGACACCCATCATTCCCTCAGCGCCAACCCGCCGTTTCCGTTTCCGGATATGGCAAATGGAAGGCATTTCCGAGACATAACCATGGCGCGCGAGGCATCGGACTCCTCCTCCTGCTCCTGCTCTGGGCCGGCTTTGCGCGCGGCGGCGACAGCGTCCTCGTTTTTAATGAGGTGCACTATCACCCGGCGAATGAGGCGACGCAGACGGAGTGGGTGGAATTGCGCAGCCTGCAAGCGGTGGATGTGGATATTGGCAAATGGCGCATCGAAGGCGGGATCGATTTTACCTTTCCCGAAGGGACGGTGATGCCGGGGCTTGGCTATATCGTGGTAGCAGCCACGCCTTCCCAGATTCCGGGATCCTATGGGCCATTTACCGGCAAGCTCGATAACGGCGGCGAGACTATCCGGCTCGTGAACCGCAACGGGCGCGTGATGGATGAGCTGAGCTACAGTGACGCCGACGACTGGCCTTTGTCGCCGGATGGCTCCGGTTCCACGCTGGCGCGGATTTCCACCAGTGCGGCCGCGGGCGCAAAGATGTGGGCGGGCAGCGCAATCGTGGGTGGAACGCCGGGCGCGGCCAACACCGCGCCGCTCGCGGCGACGCTCGTCTTCAGCGAAATTTCTGGCGCCAACGACGCCGGCTTTTTCATCGAGGTGCAAAACAAGTCGGCCGCCGCGGTGAACACGGGCGGCTGGTTCATTCTCACGAGCACGGGCGTGAATGTCGCCCTGCCGGCACAGGCGGTTTCGGCGGGAGGATTCGCCTCCTTCACCGGCGCGGCGCTGAACCTGACCCCGGCCGATGGCGAAAAGCTGTTCCTGTTTGCGCCCGGCGGGACGCAGTGCCGCGACGCCCGGGAAATCACCAATCGGCTCCGGGGTCTGGCGAATGACGGACGATGGGGGCATCCGGACGCGCCAACGCCGGGAGCCGCAAACGTGACCACGGTTTCGAGCGCGATGGTGATCAACGAGATCTTCTACCACGGGCTGAACAATTCCGCGGAGCAGTGGATTGAATTAAAGAATAAAAGCGGCACGCCGCTGGATTTGAGCGGATGGAAATTCACGAACGCCATCAACTACGACATTCCCGCGGGCACGCTCATTCCTGCCGGGGGATTTCTCGTGGTGGCATGGGATCCCACGGCCTTTGCGGCGCTGCATCCGGGCGTGACGGCGCTCGGTCCGTGGGATGGTTCGCTGAGCCACTCGGGTGAAACGATTCTGCTGCGGGATCCCAATGACAATGTCGCGGACGAGGTGACTTATGCGGATGGTGGCCGCTGGAGTTCATGGGCTGATGGCGGCGGCTCCAGCCTGGAATTGCGCGACGCCCGGGCGGATAACTCGAAGGGCGAAGCGTGGGCGGCCAGCGATGAAAGCTCCCACTCCACCTGGACCACCATCGCGAGCGGGACGTATCAAGGACTGGGCGCCAACTCCAATGCGTCCGACCCGACAAACTACAATGAGTTTGTCTTTGGGCTGCTGGATGTGGGCGAGTTTCTGATCGACGACGTCAGCGTGAAGGATGTCTCGGCGGGAAATGTGGAACTGATCCAGAACGGCACGTTCGAGGGCGGGACCGCGGCGGGCTGGCGCATCATTGGCCACCACTCGGGCACCGTGGTGGTGGATCCCACCAATTCCGCGCAGAAGGTGCTGAAGGTCGTGGCCAACGGCGCGACCGAGCACATGAGCAACCATGCGGAGACTACGTTGAAAAACGGCTCCACGTATGTGCTGCTCGATGCCACGCATACCTACAACATTACCTTTCGCGCGAAGTGGCTGCGCGGCTCGAACCAACTCAACACGCGGCTGTGGCATAATCGACTCCCACGAAAAACCCTCCTGAATACACCAGTGACCGGCGGCTCGCCGGGCGCGGAGAATGGCCAGGCGGTGCCGAATATCGGGCCGACGTTTGATGGGCTGGCGCATACTCCCGTGGTGCCGGCGGCAGGCCAGGCGGCCACGGTGACCATCCAGGTGGCAGATCCCGATGGCCTCGGCAGCGTGCAACTTGCTTATTCCGTAAACGGCGGCTCTTTCACCACCACGGCCATGAGTTCGGCCGGTGGCGGCCTGTACAGCGGCACGGTCCCGGCGCAATCGGCGAGCGCCCTGGTGCAGTTTTATGTGCAGGCCACGGATCTGTCCGGAGCGGTCTCCTTTTTCCCCGCGACCGGCCCGCAGTCCCGGGCGATGATCCCCTGGCAGGACGGGCGCGCACAGCTCACCCTCGGCAGCGGCGCCAAGCCGCACAACATCCGCGTGGTCATCCCGACGGCGGATGCCACGGAACTGTATCGTCCGGAGAATCTGATGAGCGACAACCCGATTCCGGGCACGGTGATTCTCGACGAAAGCACCGTCTTCTATCGCGCCGGAATCCGCCTCAAAAGCAGCGAGCACGGGCGCATCACTGACCAGCGCTGCGGCTACACGCTGGAGTTTCCAGCGGATGATTTGTTTCTCGGCATTCACGACACCATTGGCCTCGACCGCTCGGGCGGCACGAGCGCGGGACAAAAGGAAATCCTGCTCCAGCGCCTGGAAAATACCGCGGGCGGCATCTACGCGCCGGAAAATGATCTGTGCCGGGTGATCTCGGCCGTGGGCACCTTGCCCGCTTCGCAATACTTCACCGGCGCCAACATGACCGGTGCGGCCATTCTTTCGAAGACGCGCCTCGACAAGGGATATCTCGACGACCAGTGGAACAATGGCGGCGACGGCGCGATGCAGAAATACGAGCGCGTGTATGTGCAGACCCAGACCATCAATGCGAGCTCACGGGTCATCACGACGCCGACTTTCGGCGCGGGCGGGACGATTCTGAGCTCGATTGCGGAGGACATGAAAGTGCCGCAGAGCACCACGGCGCCGCCGGGCGTGAACGTGGTGAGCCTCGGTGCGAACAAGGAAGCATATCGCTGGTATTGGCTGATTCAAAATGCGCGCAGCGCGGATGACTACACGGGCATCATGAACGTCACCAATGCGGTGGGACAGAGCGCGGGCAGCACCTTCAACACGCTGGTGAGCCAGTATGTGGATGTGGATACGTGGCTGCGTGCGAGCATTCCGGCCACGCTCTACGGGGTGCAGGACAACTATCTGGGGAAGGGTGGGGGACAGCACAATGCGCTCGTCTATTTTCCGCCGGGACTCAAGGCCGTACTCATTCCCTGGGACCTTGATTTCCTCGATCAATCCTCCGGGCAAATCAGCGGCTCGCTGACTGCCGGCGGCGATGTGTCGAAGTTCATCAATAATCCGGTGTGGAAGCGCCTGTTTTACGGGCACCTGCTCGATCTGCTGAATCGCTCCTTCAACACGAACTACATGAATACCTGGGCCACGCACTACTCGCGGTTTGGCACGGATGACATGACGGCGCAGGTGAGCGCGTTTCTCACTCCGCGCGCGGCCTTTGCCTCGAACGTGATCAATGGCACGGGTGGACAAACCGCGCCGATTCCCTTTGTGACCTTTGCCCGCACGAGTGCGAGCCCGATCACGGTGAGCACTCCGTTCACCACTGTGACGGGAGATGGATGGATCAACATCGCCAGCATTCGTCTGCAGGGGAGTGCGCAGCCGCTTGCCGTGACATGGACCGACGACAATTCATGGTCGCTGCAACTGCCGGTCTCCGCGGGGCAGAAGACGTACACGCTGGTGGCGTACGACAACAATGGCACGCAACTGGGCACCACCAGCGTCACCGTCACCGGGTCGGGTGGCGTCTTTCCGGCGGGGCCGGGAAATTTGGTGGTGAGTGAATTGAACTACAATCCCCCCGGAAGCGGTGACGCCACGGAGTTTATCGAGTTGTTGAATATCACCGGCGCCACGCTCGATCTCAGCGGAGCGCATTTTGATGAAGAGAATGGGCAGGGCATCGCCTATACGTTTCCGAGCGGGGTGCAGGTGGCAGCCGGCGCGCGGCTCGTCATTGCGCGCAACCGCACCTCCTACATCGCCAAATATGGCTCCGCCAATCTCGCGCCCGGTGAATACAATCCCAGCGGCCTCGATAACGACGGCGAAACCATCGTGCTCTATGCGGCCAGCGGTTTGGAGATTTTTCGCTTCACCTACGACGACCACATCGACAGCACGGACAACAATGGGCGCACACTGGTCCGTGTGCTCAGCAGCACCGCACCGGATCCGAATACGTATGTGTGGCGGGAAAGCATCGCGGATGGCGGCACCCCGGGAGGAGCGGATGCCGTGACCTTCACCGGCTCGGCGCTCGCGGACGCCGACCACGATGGTCTGCCCGCGCTCCTGGAATATGTGTTTGGCACCAGCGAAACCATGACGACCGCCACCCCGTGGACCTTCGGACAGGATGCTCAAGGCCGCTGGCTGCTGACCTTTCCCCGGGTAGTGAATGCCGACGATGCGGCCCTGACGATCGAGTCCGCCACCGACGCCGCCGGCCCGTGGTCCGCGGCCAATGCCAACCTGTTCAACAGCAGCCTGAACGGAAACATTTCCACGGAGACCTGGCAAATTACCGTCCCCCTCGGAGGCGCCGGATTTTTCGTGCGCCTCAAGGCCACGTTGCGATGAGGGATTCCAAAACACGGGAACAAAATTGGTGCGGATCGCCCCTAGGGCGAAGCAGGCGGGCCGGCGGGAGGCTCAGCCGGCTCGATGGAGATTACTAGCGACTTGGAAGCAGGCTGATTGCTTTTGTCGGCCACATAGCGAATGGGCACCAAGACGTTGGTCTCCGGAAAGTAGGCCGCGGCACACCGTTCCGGGAGGTCGTAGGGGACCACTTTGAAACGCGCGGCGCGCCTCGTTTCTCCCTCAAAATGGCTGATGAGATCCACCCATTGGTCTTTTTCCAGCTGCAGCCGCTTCATATCCTGACGATTCAAAAAGACCACGCGCCGGCCGTGCGAAATCCCACGGTAGCGATCGTTCTCCGCGTAAATCGTCGTATTGAATTGATCGTGACTGCGAATGGTCATCAGCAGCAATTTTCCCTCATCCAGCGGATGCTCGGGAATCGGATGCACGGTAAATTTCGCGCGCTTGGAAGGCGTAGCGAACCGGCCCTGGTAGGGATTATTGGGAAGATAAAATCCACCCGGTTGCCGGACGCGCGCATTGTATTGCGTGAAACCGGGGACCACGTGCTCGATATGTTCCCGGATCCGGTCGTAATCGTCGGCGAGGCCCTGCCAATCCACCGTGGTCTTTTCCTGCAGCGTGGCCTGCGCGATACCCGCAATAATCGCGGGTTCGCTGCGCAGGTGAGGGGAGGCGGGACGCAACAGGCCGCGCGAGCGATGCACGACGCCGGTCGTGTCTTCGACGCTGACGAATTGCTCGCCGCCCTTTTGGCGATCCTTTTCCGTGCGCCCCAAGCAAGGCAGGATGAGCGCTTGCGCACCGGTGATCAGGTGCGCGCGGTTGAGCTTCGTCGAAATCTGCACCGTCAGTTGGCATCGTTGCAGCGCCTTCGAGGTGAAATGCGTGTCGGGCGTGGCGGAAAGGAAATTGCCCCCGAGTCCGACGAACACTTTTACCTTTCCCTGCTGCATGGCTTCAATCGCGCACACGGTGTCGAAGCCGCGTTTCTGCGGCGGCGAAAACTGGAATTCCTTCCCCAGCGCCGCGAGGAATTCGTCGCTCATCTTTTCCCAAATCCCCACCGTCCGGTCTCCCTGCACATTGCTGTGGCCACGCACGGGGCAAACACCCGCTCCCCGCCGGCCAATCTGCCCGCGCAGCAAGGCAAAGTTCACGATGCTTTGCACATTGGCGACGCCGTTCCGATGCTGGGTGATGCCCATGGCCCACGAGCAAATCATGCGCTCCGAAGCCATGGCGATCTCCGCGGCCTCGCGGATCTTTTCCCGGGAGAGACCCGAGCCGGCCACGATGCGGTCCCAGCTCTCGCGCCGCAGATCCTCCGCAAATTCGGCAAAGCCTTCCGTGTGATGTTCGATGAAGTCGTGGACGAGCACCTTTCCACCAGTGCGCTCGTCCGCTTCGAGCATCTCTTTCATAATGCCCTTCAGCAGCGCCACATCGCCATTGATCCGCACAGTCAGAAAAAGGCAGGCGAGCTTGGTGCCCGGGAATAGCAGGTGAACGGGCTCCTGCGGATTATTGAAACGCATCAATCCCGTCTCGAGCAGCGGATTGATACTCACCAATTTGCAGCCGTTGCGCACCGCTTTCTGCAATTCGGTCAGCATGCGGGGATGGCACGTGCCCGGGTTTTGTCCAATCACGAAAATGGCGTCGGCATCCGCGAAGTCGGAGATGCGGACGGTCGACTTTCCCGCGCCGATGGTTTCCGTCAGTCCGGTGCCGCTGGATTCGTGGCACATGTTGGAGCAATCGGGCAAATTGTTGGTGCCAAATTGCCGCGCCAAAAGTCCGTAGAGAAACGCCGCTTCATTGCTGGCGCGGCCAGAGGTGTAGAACACGGCTTCATCCGGCGAAGCGAGCGCGCGCAGTTCGCGGCCGATGAGCGCAAAAGCATCCTCCCACGAAATCGGCTCGTAAAAATCAGCGTCGGGCTTTCGCAGCATGGGGTGGGTGATACGCCCCAGTTCTTCAAACCACACATCCGGTTTGGTGAGCATTTCGGAAATGGGATGCTGGGCAAATAACTCCGGCGTCAGCCGCTTGGTGGTCGCCTCGGAAGCCACGGCCTTGGCGCCATTCTCGCAAAACTCCGCCGTCTTCCGCTTCCCATCGGGATCGGGCCACGCGCAGCTGGGACAATCGAAGCCGGTCTTTTGATTCAGCTTCAGCAGGGTGCGGAGCGTCCGGACGGTGCCCATCTCCTTGAGGCCTCGATGCGCGGTCTCGTAGATCGAATAAAATCCGGCCGCCGTTTTGTGGCGGCGGCCGGCATGAGCACCGCCATCCTCCAACGGCGGCTCCGCCCCGGGAGCGCCTCTGACTTTATCAGCCGCGGGGACGGTCGGCCTCTGCTCCTTGGCCTGTCCTGGCGCGTTGTTCTCGTCGTGCTCGTGGTGATGCATTTTTCGTCCGGTTTTAAATGCATTTCCAATGGAAGCGCCGCGCGGGCCCTTGGCTCCGCGCGACGATCGACATCCGGAATGCCCGGAGGAATCGCCGATCTTTCAACGAGTGGGTGTATCCCGCCCCGGATTTGGAATTGGCCTTCTTCGACTCAGAGGTGGAGATGACACGCAGCCGCCACCCGTCTTTAAGCGCGGTCTGCTCCCTCTCAATGAATCGCACTGAAAATCGTCGGCACTCCGAGCGAAATCGGGGACGGCGGCGGCGCGCGTTCCTACCTCTGATTATTTCAGGGCGCGGTCAATTCCACACGGCCACCGAGGGTGGTACCGGGGAAGTAACCCCACGCGCTGTTGCTCTTCGGCAGATAGAGACCCGAGCCAGTGACGGGCTTGGTGATGCCAGGCACTTGCACGCGGATGCGGAATTGGCCGGCATCAGCTTTCACCCCAGCCCAGCTCTTGACCGAGCCAACGGGCGTGGTCGGAATGGGCCCCGCGAGGGTCACAGCGTTGACTTCCGGAACCAGGAACCCGCCACCGCTGAGGGTGAGCGTTCCGGTGCCGGCCAGGTTGGTCATGCCGGGGGGTAAGGCGCCCGCGTAGATGCTGCCATTGGCCGCGAGGATGGTATCCACACCGGCTTGCTGGGTGCCACCCGAGCCTGGAGCTTGCTGCGGCTTCTTCCAGAGAATCTCGCCGGTGATATCGGTGAGGGTGAGATTCGCGGGCACCAGCTGGCCGCCGATGACGCCGGGCGGGTTCACCCGCGAACTTTCTTTGCCGTAGAAGATCACGGTGCCGTTGTCGGTGACACCCGCGCCCACGGAGATGGGGCGCCCATCGGGCAGCGTGGCGACGAGGCGCACCTGGCCGCGGGAAGTGAGGGTGACGCGCAGGATACCACCGCCTGGGACGGCGTCATCGATGCTCGCCAAGGCGATGTGGTACTTCACGGGCGTAAGAATAGCGGGCGCCGGGAAGAGCGTGCCGGTGAGCGAGCCGCCCGTCGCAGCGAGATCGATGGCGATCGTGGCGTCGGCATTGCGCGTGAGGGTCACACCGCCGAGCGCGGTCGTCGTGGTCGCGGTGGAGGCGGTTGACTTAAAGGAGAATACCGCGCGGCCGGTGGTCGTGCCCACGCGCACCTGCACGCTGGCGGAGCCGCGCGAGGAGACGCTCAAGCTGGCAAAGCCGGCGAGGGCGCCCGCGTTGTCGTAGAGTAGGCCGGTATACTTGCGCGGCGTGGCGACGGGCGTCCCGGCGGTCACGTCCACCGTGGCGGTATCACCCGCGCTGGTGGTGTAGGTGAAGCTGCCCGTGAAGTTCTGCGGCACCTGCAGCGAGCGGCCATCGGCGGAGATGATGATGGCCGGGTTGCTCACGCCGGTGATGGTCGTGTTCTTCGTGCCGTCATTGGCCAGCGGATAGACCACGCTCGGGCCGGTACCGGTGGTCACGCCGTCGTTCACCGCCGGCGGACCGGCGGGCGTGGTGCTGAAGCTCTGCACCGCGGAGTAGCCAGGGCCGGCCGAATTGATGGCATAGGCCTTGAAACTGTAGGCCGTGTTCGGCGAGAGGCCGTTGACCAGCTTGCTGAACGCCCCCGTGGTGGTGCCCCCTTCGATGACCTTCGTTACGCCGGCATCGCCGATGTTCGGGTCGCTGTCCGTGGCCGTCGGCGCATACACAAAGCCACGCTCGGTGATGGCCGAGCCTCCGTCGCTCGTTACGTTGCCGTTCATCGTGGCGGCTTCCGCATTGGGGCCCGTGGCGCCCGTCGAGGTCACCGTCGGCGCAAAGACCGGCGGGATAAGCGCGATGTCGTTGCCGCTGCCGGCGAGGTAGGTGAACGTTTTGTTCACGCCATTGAGCGTGACCGTCGTGCTTTCCGGCAGGCTGGCAAAGGTGCCACTCACCGGATTGGTGCCGAGATTGGTGATGAGCGCAAAGCTGTCGCTGGCGGCGGGAACGAAGGCGCCCGGGTTCACCGACAGCGTGGCCGCGGGGTCGATAGTCAGGTTGCCGGCGGCCGTGACTTTTTCGTAGACGGTCGCGGAGGTGAGATCCAGTGCCAGGCCGCCGGTGGCGGAGAACGAGGCGTCCGTGCCCAAGGCCAGCGTGCTGAAGGTGGCCGGTGCAATCACCTGGCTCACGGTAATCGCCCCGCTATTTCCGTCGCCAATGGCGATGGTGCCCGCCGTAGAATTGGCCAACTCCGTCAAGTTGATGCCTAGTTCCGTTGCACTGTCAGCGCCGCCGAGGTTGATGTTCCGACCAACGGTGAGAGGTTTGGCAGTGATGGTCCCGGTGGCGCTGGTCTGATAGGTCTTAGTGCCCGCGCCTGCATCGAGAGCGATCGTGTCACCCACGAAGGTAATATTGCCGCCCGCACTGGTGAGCTGGATGGTGTTGGCGGCAGCCGCACTGACACTAATAGCGGTCCCGGTGCCCGTAGCCGTTCCCGTGAGAGTGATTGGTGCCGCTCCGCTACCCGCGAAAGTGAGCGTGTTAAGCAGGTTGACGCCGTTGTTGTTGCCGAAGCTCGCAGTGCCGATGACGTTGATCGCGCCCGTGGTGGTCAAGAGCTGCACGGTCTTGAGCGGGCTGGTGAGGCCTTGCAACTGCACGCCGGGGCAGCTGTTATTCGTCCCGGCGGTACCGCCGCCCGTACCGATAATGGTGATGTTGCCGGCATCCGTGCTGACGGTCGGCGCAGCGGCTGTGGAGGAGCTCGCATTGAAGATCACGCCGAAGCCGGTCACGCCTGCAAAACCCTTGCCGATGATGGAGACGTTCCCGCCGGCCGTGGTAATATTCGCGTTGTTGACCAGCACGCCCGCCGTGGCGGCGCCGCCGGAGACACCGACCGCTGGTCCCGTAGTCGGATCGGCTCCGCCGCCGATGGTCAGATTGCCGCCGTTGGTCACGATGCTGGTGAAGTTCTGCATCTGCACCGAGCCGTCATTGTTAGAGTCGCTGTCCACGTCGATGACCACATTCAGCTTGTTGCTGGTGGAGGTGATTGAGCCTGCGAGGATGCCCACATTCATAAAACCGACACCGGCCCGTGCCTTGAGCGTCGCCGTGGCGTCCGCGCCGGCCGTCTTGGTGATGTCGCCGCGCATCTGAATGCTGCCGCGCTGGGTGAAGAGCGCGCTGGGGGTGAAATAGGAAGGAATGGAGGCTCCCCACACACCGGAGCTGCCCCAGGTCGGCGGCGTGGTGATAGCGCTGTCGCCATCGGCTTCCAGGGTGATATTGCCGCTGACATTGATCACGCCCGGATGATCGTTCGGCGCCGGGACACTGTCGCGGCCCAAGCCGATGAAGTCGGCCTTGAGGCTCAAGTCCTTGCCTGCGGCGAGGGTGATGGTGGCATTGTGGATATCGATCACGTCGGCATTGCCGCCCTGGCCGTCCACCACCAGGTTGCCCACCATTGCGGTGCCAACGCCGTTCAGCAGGAAGTAATCGTTGTCCGCGTTGTCACCGTTGATGGTGAGTGTACCGGTGACGGTGCCGAGCTTCACGCTTTCCAGGCCGCTGCTGAAGCTCACGAGCGTGTTCACGTTGCCGTCCACCGCGGCCACGGTGGTGGTCACGTTGCCGGAGAACGTGCTGGCGGGATCGACGTTGACGGTGAAGTTCGGGAAGGTGGCGCCACTGAGGTCAACGGGCTCGAGGCCGGTGAAGGTCACCACATTGCCGCTGTCGAGCGTGAGGGTGCCGGCGCCGGGGCCGCCCGCGCCATAAGTGCCGCCGCTGCTGAAGTCGCCGTCGATGATCAGCGAGTCGCCCGGGGGCGTATTGGGCAGGCCACCATTGACGGCGATGCCGCCCGGCGGGCAGATGTCGCCATTGGTGAAGTCCAGCGAGAAGCTATCGGCCTGGTTGCTGCCAATCAGGTTGATTGCCCCCGTGACGCTCGCCACCGGCACGCGCACGGTGTTCGCGTTCACTTGAGTCATGCCGGAGCCGGCGCCAAGCGTGCGGGTCGGGTCGAAGATTTCGATGAACGGCCCACCTGCCCCCGTAACGAAACGGATGATGACATTCGTGGCACCGGGAGCGCCCGAGGCGTCGATGGTCAGGTTGCCGCCGCTGAGTGCCAGCGAGACATCCGCTCCCGCCGCCTGGCGGGTGATCGTGGTGGTGTAGGTCTTGGTCGTCGTGCCGTCTTGCGCGGTCACTTTTACGTCGACCGTGTTGGCACCGAGGTTGAGCCCCAGATTGCCGCTCGGGCTGCCGGAGGTGAGGGGATTGAAGCCGCCCCCGTTGACCTGCACTTGCAGCGTGGCATTGGCGTCGGCCCGGGTCGCGGTGACCGTCGTGCTCGTCGTCCCATTGGCCACGCTGAAGCTGTAGGCCGTTGTCCCGGCCGCAAACGCCGGCGAGATGCTGCCCGCGCTGAAGCTTAGCGCCGACAGGTCCGCATTGGCGGAGCCGGCGCGCGTGATCGTCGTGGTATAGGTCTTAATCGTGCTCCCATCCTGTGCGGTGACTTTCACGTCCACGGTATTGGCGCCGACGTTTAACGAGAGCGCACTGCTCGGCGTGCCCGAGGTCAGGGCCGTAAAGCCGCCCCCATTGATCTGCACTTGCAGCGTCGCATTGGCATCGGCCCGGCTCGCGGTTACCGTCGTGCTTGTCGTCCCATTCGCCACGCTGAAGCTGTAGGCCGTTGTCCCGGCCGCAAACGCCGGCGAGATGCTCCCCGCGCTAAAGCTCAGCGCCGACAGGTCCGCATTACTGGATGCCGCGCGCGTGATCGTGGTGGTGTAAGTCTTGGTGGTCGTGCCGTTCTGCGCGGTCACTTTCACATCCACCGTATTGGCGCCGACGTTTAACGAGAGCGCGCTGCTCGGCGTGCCCGAGGTCAGCGCGGTAAAGCCGCCGCCGTTCACCTGCACTTGCAGCGTCGCGGTGGCGTCCGCCCGGGTCGCGGTGACCGTCGTGCTTGTCGTGCCGTTCGCCACGCTGAAGCTGTAGGCCGTTGTTCCGGCCGCAAACGCCGGCGAGATGCTGCCCGCGCTGAAGCTCAGCGCCGACAGGTCCGCATTACTGGATGCCGCACGGGTGATCGTGGTGGTATAGGTCTTAATCGTGCTCCCATCCTGCGCGGTCACTTTCACGTCCACCGTATTGGCGCCGACGTTTAACGAGAGCGCGCTGCTGGGCGTGCCTGAGGTCAGCGCGGTAAAGCCGCCCCCATTGATCTGCACTTGTAGCGTGGCACCGGCATCGGCCCGGGTCGCGGTGACCGTCGTACTCGTCGTCCCATTCGCCACGCTAAAGCTGTAGGCCGTTGTCCCGGCCGCAAACGCGGGCGAGATGCTCCCCGCGCTAAAGCTCAGCGCCGACAGGTCCGCATTACTGGAGGCCGCGCGCGTGATCGTGGTGGTGTAAGTCTTGGTCGTCGTGCCGTTCTGCGCGGTCACTTTCACGTCCACCGTATTGGCGCCGACGTTTAACGAGAGCGCGCTGCTGGGCGTGCCCGAGGTCAGCGCGGTAAAGCCGCCGCCGTTGACCTGCACTTGCAGCGTCGCGGTGGCGTCCGCCCGGGTCGCGGTGACCGTCGTGCTCGTCGTCCCGTTGGCCACGCTAAAGCTGTAGGCCGTTGTCCCGGCCGCAAACGCGGGCGAGATGCTCCCCGCGCTGAAGCTCATCGCGCTAAGGTCCGCATTGCTCGAAGCCGCCCGCGTAATCGTCGTGGAATACGTTTTGATGGTGGTGCCGTCTTGCGCGGTGACTTTCACGTCCACCGTATTGGCCCCCACATTCAACGCGAGGCTGCCGCTCGGCGAGCCGGACGTCAGCGCGGAAAAACCGCCCCCATTCACCTGCACCTGCAGCGTTGCATTCGCATCCGCCTTGGTGGCCGTTACAGTGGTACTCGTCGTGCCATTGGCCACACTAAAGCTGTAGCTCGTCGTCCCCGCCGCAAACGCCGGCGAAATCGTTCCCGCGCTGAAACTCAACGCCGAAAGATTCGCATTATTGGACGGCACACTGAAAGTGACATTGAACGTATCCCGCGCAATCCGGGCGCCGTCGTTGACCGTCAACGTAATGGTCGCCGTGCCCGTTTGCCCGGGGGCACCGGTGACATTCACCGTCCGGCTCGCTCCGGAGCCACCCAGGACGATATTGCCATTGGGCACCAGCGTCTGGTTGGAAGATTTCGCGTACAGCAACAGGCTGCCCGCCGGGGTTTCGCCAGCCGTATCACCCACCGTCACCGCCAGGTTGCCGGTAGAGGCGCCCACCGTCAGGGTCTGGTCGGTGACATCCGAAATGGTCGGAGCCGTGGAGTAAAGGGAGAGGCCGTTGGCCACACTGGAATTGGCATATCCAAGGCCGACCTGGATCCGGCCCCCGCTGCCATCGAGATTGAAACGATAGAACGGCGCTGGCCCCGTGAGAGCGGAATCCCCGACGAAAAGGAACCCATTCGCTTTATCCACCGCGATTCCCAGCGGCTGGTTAAAATTGGCGGCGTCACTATAGATGATCGTGAGTCCGCTCCCATCGGGATTTACGCGCATCACCCGGTCATTCGAGGTCGTTGCGCTGCCGGTGCAAAAATAGAGTTGGCCGGTGGACTCGTCCACCGTCATGTAGGTCATGATCGCCAGGGCGCCTCCAAACGTCGCATTCTGTTCGGAGACGATTTGGGTCCGGCCCGAGCCATCGAGATTGAAGCGGACGATGCCCAGGTTCGTGGTCTGATTGGCAAAGTTGTCCCCAACATACAGAAAGCCCCGCTCCGTATCGATCGCGAGACCCAGCGGTTGCATCACCAAATCGCTGTTACTGACGGCGCCAGACGCCAGCGTCACTTCTCCCGTTCCGTCGTAGTTGATGCGGGTCAACCGATCATCCGCACTGGTGGCGCTCCCCGTGGTAAAATAAATCTTTTGGTTATCCCGATCGAGTGCCAGGCCGCGGGGCAGCCCCGTGTGGGTGATGGTGAAAATAAGCGTCCGGCCCGTTCCATCCAGATTGAAGCGCAAGATCTGTTTTCCGGTGCTGTCGACCATGAAAATGTGGCCGCTCGCGTAATCGATCTGGATGCTCTCCGGCTGCGTAAAATTGCCCGAGTCGCTCGCGAGGGAGGAAAGATTCGCCCCATCGATGTCCGCCCGGTCGAGCCGATCGGCGGTCGAGGTGGCGCTGCCATGCGTCATGTAGAGCTTAATCGGGTTTGCCGCCTGCACGGTGGCCACCGCCAAAAAGCAAGTGGCAATGAGCGCAGCGAAAGCCCTGAGATGGGAGAGAAAAGAGCGAGTGAGCATGGTCAAAGAAAGTTTGGGAATGAAGGGACGGACGGATTGAGGATGGCGGAGCGAAGTTATTTGGGATGCGTCCGGCGCGGGATGGCTGCCATGGCCCGAAGGGTGGCGCGGATACTACCGCGCCACCCCGGAATCTACAAGTGAATAGGCTCGGACATGGAGCTAGTTGCGGGACGGATAGATGCCCACCGTGGCGATGCACCATTCCAACCCGAGGTAAGGATTGCGGATGCCCACGGGTTGGCTGCCACCCGTCGGGGTCACGGTCCCAGGCGCCATCGTTCCGTTGACTCCGGTGGGGCCGTAGCCCAATTGGTCGGCGCCACCGCCCGAGGGATCGGTGATCGGCCCCGGCATATTATTCAGGGGGGTGTTTACCGTGGAGGGCGTGACCGTCTGGATGAGGTGGTTATGCGCCGGGAGATTGCCGACGGTCAGCGAGACATTCTCGGTGCCGGAGATCTGGCCGAGCGCGATCGAGCTCAAGCCCGGGCCCTGGCCCACGCCGATGGGGGAGCGACCGCGCAGGTCCGGCAACGCAAAGGTCGTCACGCCATCGCCGCCATAGGTCGTCCCGAGCAGCGAGAACAGGGCGGAGTTTTGGGCAATAGACAGAATTTGGCCGGCGCAGGTCATCCAGCCTTTGGGTGCAAAGTTGTAGGGGAAGAGGGCAAGCATGCCGAGATAGGGTTCCATATCAGTGAGGTAGTGTTTGGTTGTTTGGTTTTAGGTTGAGTTGCCGCGTGGGACTCTTGGGGGACGCGCGGCTCGTCCATTACGCAAAACCGATCACAGAACTTCCCAGCAGGTGAACAGAACACCCCGTATAGAGCTCGCAGGGATACTTGAACGCTTCATTGGGAACATTCCGATTGGCACTCGAAATCTGATGAAAATAGTTGGGGTTGTTGTGTTTGCTTTTGTGATTAGAATCCGCATCGGTTCTGTCTTCGGAAGCAAAGCCAGCCCTTCAGATTACGATTCTGTACACTAAATTTAAGCGCCAAAGGCAAGGAAAAGTTTAGGTTCAGTAAGAAACTTTCTCGTGCCAGATCCGAGTTGTTACCCCCTAGACGCAAAAGGGATCGCCTTTCGCCCTGGAGGGGAATACACCCGGCTCAGGATGTCGATCCCACCTGCAGATAATCCTACCCAATTTGCCGTCCTCCTCTTCACTGATATTTGCGACTCCACAGCGCTGAAATCCAAGCATGGCGCCCTGGAGTACAAGGCGGCGGCGGAGTTGCACAATCGGCTGTTCGAGGCAATCGCGGCCCAGGAGAAGTTGGTGCTCATCAAGAATACGGGGCGACGGCTACTTCGCCCGCTCCTCGAGTGCGGCTGCGGTCGTCCGCTTTGCGCTGCGGTCGCGGACGTGCATTCGTCTCGCGGCGCTCTACGTCAAATCGAATCCGCCGAATCCGGGGGAAGCCATTCACGGTGTGGAGCAGGCTTTCGCCGACTGGCAACATTGCTGGGAATTGTCGGGCGGGACGGCGGTGACCCGCCGCGGCTTTCGGGCAGACATCGAAGTGCTGCGCGAACTGCTGACGCTCGACCCCACGGCAACCCTGGCCGCAGTGGAGCGGGTGCGCAAAATCCTGGAACCGCTGTTGCCGAAGGTTGAGGAACAGAGCGATCTGGGCGAGCAATTCCCGGCCTTGCTGCAACTCCAGCAAGATGCGCTCATCAAATTGGGCCGCCCGGCCCAGTCCTCCCATGAACCCCGCGACCGGCGCCGTCGCTGGGCGGTTGAAAGAAATCCAGAATCGCGCGGTGATATTGCCCAACGCCATTCGTCAGGCCGCGGCCAGTGAAAAGGGAGTTCGCGCGGTGGAACTGGAAACACTGCTTCGGGAGAGCGTCCCGTGGCTGGAAGCCCATCGCTCGGAGCTCTCCCCGCACGATTACGCGTACACCCGGGGGCTTTTGGCGAATAGCTACGGCACCATTTTGTTGGAGACGGAAAAATATCCATTGGCAGAAGTCGCGCTCCGCGAGGCGATCCAGTTTCGCCGCGAGGCGCAAGCAAAGGGGGCAAATCCGATTGCGACCCGGGAACGAGCATGGGAGACGACGGAATCTCAAACGAAGATGTGCACCTTGCTCACCAAACTGGGCCGCATGCCGAATCGTTGCTCCGAGAGGCCGTCGAACTAGCGGAGGCGGCGGACAACAGTGCGAGTCGAGATCCGGAGGAGCACCGCCGCTTTCAGGTGGCACTCATCCGCACCAACTACGTGATGGCGCTGCGCCGAAATGAGAGCACCGAGAAGGCGAAGGCGGAGACGGAGAAACTCGAAGCCGAAGTGCGGGCCAGCGAGGAAAAGTTCCCAAACTCCGCGGTGGCCCAGCATGGCCGCGAGTGGCTGCAGCGGGTGCACTCCGAATAATGGCCCGCGCCTTGCGCTTGGACGACCGTGGGGCAGGCCTAAGAAAACAGCCGAGCCGGGGCTTGGGCGAGCATGCAGAAATCTTCCTCTCCTTTGGCGCGCGCGCAGCGGATCGTTAGTGGCGCATTGTTCCTGGGAATGTTGTCCGGCCTTTGCTTGGCGGAGGATTGGGGCGCTTACTCGATCGTGCCGGTGAGTGCGCCGGCGCTGGTGCTGGAGGCGACGGGAAAGGAAGAGGGCGCCATCGTTTCCATCGGGAAACCGGCGGGCGGGGCCCCGCAGAAATGGATGGTGGTGGCCAAGGGAGACAATCTGTTTGCGATTCAATCGACCGCAAATCCGGCCCTGGTTCTGGCGGCGGCCAAGGGTGCCACGAAGATCGGAACCGTCATTGTCTTGGAAAAGGATGACGGCCAGCCCTGGCAGCGGTGGGAGCTGAAGCGCCTCGACAACGGTGCCTACAACGTGCTGCCCAAGCATGCGCCGGGCATGGGGCTGGATGACCTAGGCGGCAAGCAAGTACCGGGAGCGAAGATCGATCTGTGGCAGAACGCACCGAACGATCCGCATCTCCAATGGAAAATCCTGCCGCTCGCGGGAAGCCCGGCGACGCCCACAACCACCGCAGCTCCAACGGCGAGCAGCTCGAAGTATCAGCCCGTGGAGGTCAAGCCGGAGGACGTGCTCCCGGGAATGACGAAGCAATTCAGCTTCGCCCAGAGTGCGATTTTTCCCGGCACGGTGCGCGATGTCACGGTCTTCATCCCCGCACAGTACGATGGCTCCAAGCCAGCCTGTGTGTATGTGAAGACCGACGGCTACAACCCGAAGGAAAAAGCGCTGATGGAAACGATGATTGCGGCCAAGGAAATGCCGGTGACGATCGGCGTTTTTGTCCGCCCCGGCGATTTGCCCGCGCCGATGAAAGGTACGCTCGGGCGGCGCAATCGCGATTTGGAGTATGACGGCGTGAGCGATGACAAGGTGCGCTTTCTCGTCGATGAACTGCTGCCGTACATTGCGAAGGAGTATCAGCTGAAGCTCTCGACGGATGGAAACGACCGCTGCATTTCCGGGGGCAGCAGCGGCGGCATCGCCGCCTTCACTGCCGCGTGGCACCGCCCGGATGCCTTCAGCCGCGTGTATGCCGCAAGCGGGAGTTGGGTGGCGTTTCGCGGCGGGCACGAGTTTCCCACCATGGTGCGGAAATATGAGGCCAAGCCGATCCGCGCCTTTCTCACCACCGGTACCCACGACATGGAAAACTGCGCGGGCGATTGGTTCTTGCTCGATCAAGAAATGGACAAGGCGCTGAAGTTCTCCGGTTACGACTATCTCTTCCGCAGCATCGAGGGGCCACATGTCGTCGGCTACATGGACAACTTCCGCGAGGCGATGGCCTTTCTGTGGAAAGGCTGGCCCCAGCGCGTGGAGGCCGGGCCGAGCGCGCCGCGCGCACAGGATGTTTTGCTGCCGGGCGAGCAATGGCAGCCCGTCGCACAGCCGGGCAAAGCGGCGTCGAGCCCGGTGTGCAATGCGAAGGGCGAGGTGTTCTACATCGATACCGCGGCGAAGAAAATCGAGCGCATGGCCATCGATGGAACCATCCAGGATTTTGTCGCGAATGCCGGCCCCGTGAACGGCCTGACCATTGGGGCCGACGGCACGCTCTACTCGGTCTCCGCCGAGACGGGAAAAATCGTGAGCTATGATGAGGCGGGGAAGGGGACTACGGTGGCGGAGGGTATCTTCGGCCACTCGATTCTCGCGATGCCCAAAGGCGGCTTTTACGTGACGTGCAACGGAAAGCAGCCTGGGGAAGGGGGCTCCGTTTGGTGGGTGCAACCGGACGGGCAGAAGATGCTGGTGGATTCAGGGCTGAAGCGGGCCACCGGTCTTACGTATCGACCGGATCAGTGGTTGCTCTCCGTGGCGGATGGCGGCTCGAAGTGGGGATACAGCTACCAACTCAACGCCGACGGGAAGCTGACAAACAAGGAACGGTTTTTCTGGTGGCACGTGGCCGACTGGGATGACGACGCCGGCACGGAGTCGCTCTGCTATGCGCTGGAGGGCCAGATGTTCGCGGCGACACGCAGCGGTATTCAAGTGAGCGCCGATGATGGTCCCACGCAGGTGATCTTGCCGGTGCCGGACAACCACCGGGTGGTGGGCGTGTGCCTGGGAGGCGCGGGCCTGGACACGCTCTTCGCCTTCTCCGGCGATAAGATCTGGAAGCGAAAGGTGAAGACCCATGCGTGCGGGGCTTTCTCGCCGTGGACCAAAGTCAGCGGCACAAGGCTCTGACCTGAGGGGCGCGGCGCTGTCATTTGTCCGCAACGAGTTCAGCGATTTTGAAGATGCACCGCTTCGCTCTTCACCTACAAAACCACCACACCATGCGCCTCCTTGCCTTCGCCCCATTCCTTCTCGCCGGAACGCTGCTCGCCCAGCAGCCCACCGTGGCCCCGGCGCCGGGCGTCCTAGGCAAAGGCGCGGAAACCATTTGGGGCTCAGCGCTGTCGACGGCTCTCGAGTTGCCGGGAAATCCACCGGCATTCATCGCGCGCGGCATCGTCGTGCGCCGCACCTTCGATCTGCAATTTGCATTCGATGTGGATCGGCTGCAACCGGTTGCGGCGTGGACGCGGGGATTTCTCGAACTGAGCCGAACCAATATCGGCACCTACAAGGGTCTCGGAAATGGCGCCGCGATTCCCAAGGGGACGCCGCTGCCTTTTGACTCCGCCGCCGCGCGCCTGCACATCGCACCTGGCCAGGCGGTGCGCTATCGCGGCGTTTACGAAATCGAGCGCAACCGTGAGCCATGGAATGAGATCATTTTCTCCTACGAAGCCGGCGGCGCACCAGTGCTGGATTGCGGCACATTGAATTTTGGCAAGGTTGGCGGCGAGTTTACCTTCACCCGCGAACTCAGGGTGGGCCCGCGCGTCCAGCCGGTCAGCTTTCGGATCCCCGCTTTCAAGGGCGATGTGCCGAAGCCGTGGCAGTTGGTCCACCAAGGCCCCCAGGAGGAGGCAGAATTGCTGTGCCCGACAGGGAATGACTGGGCCCACCTTCAGCTGTCCGCAACCTTTGGTGGCGAGACGGCACAACCCGCAGCTCCCGCATACGGGGCAGAGCCCCGGGATCTCCGCACGGTGATCCAGGCGGCGCCGTCGAAGCAGGCACGGACGTACCCCGTGCACGGACAGCGTGCCGAGGATAAAGGACCCTATGTCATCGATCCCATTCCTCTGCCCGATGAGAACGAGCAGAAGATGTGGCTGCGGCCGACCGGCCTGGATTTCCTGCCAGATGGACGCCTGGCCATCTGCACGCTCGGCGGCGATGTGTGGATCGCCAAGGGCCTCGACGACTCGCTGTCGCATGTCGAGTGGTCGCTCTTTGCGCAGGGGCTGCGCGAACCGATGGGCCTGCGCGTGGTGAACGGCGAGGTCTACGTGGGCTGCCGCGACCAGATCACCCGTCTGCACGACACCAATCACGACGGCACAGCCGACTTTTACGAGTGCATCAACAATGGCCGAATGCTCGTGCCCAACTTCCACGCCTTCGCCTACGATCTGCAAACGGATCGCGCTGGAAACTTTTACTTCGGCACCGGCGGAAACCAACTCGGGCCGGATGAGCCATGGCACGCCAAGCTCTTCCGGGTATCACCGAATGGGGATAAACTCGAGGCCATCGCGAGCGGCTTGCGCGCACCGAATGGACTGACCATCGGGCCGGATGATGCCATCTACGTGTCCGAGAATCAGGGTCAGTGGATCCCGTCGTCCAAGATCAGTCGTATCAAGCCCGGCGGGTTCTACGGCTTCGTCGCTGATCCCAAATTTACCAAAGCCGTGGCGCCGGCTTCGTTTGAAGCGCCGATGTGCTATCTGCCAATGAATTGGGACAATTCCAGCGGCGGCGGCGCCTTTTGCGAAAACGACCAGTGGGGTCCGTTGAAAGGAAAAATGGTCCACACTTCCTTCGGCGCCGCCGCGCTGTTCGCGATCTTCGAGCAAAGGGTGGGGGAGGTATCGCAAGCGATGGCCATCAAGTTTCCGCTGCCGCCTTTCGAGAGCGGCATCTGCCGCGCGCGCTTCAATCCCAAGGACGGCCAATTGTACGTGGCCGGCCTGAAAGGCTGGCAGTCGAAAGCCGTGAGCGATGGCTGCCTCGCCCGCGTACGCTACACGGGCCAGCCGGTGAAATGGCCGACCGGATTCCACGTGGCCAAAGATGCGTTGGTCATCGAGTTCTCCACGCCCGTCGATCCCACCAGCGCCGGCGACGTTCAGAACTACGGCGCCGAGCAGTGGAATTACCAATGGCACGCCACGTACGGCTCACCCGATGTGACCATCGCCGACCCCAAAAAGCGCGGCCGGGACAAAGTGGAAATTCGTTCCGCCAAAGTCGCGCCTGACGGCAAGGCCGTCACCCTAGAAGTCCCTGGCCTTGTCCCCGTGATGCAGATGCAGATCAAAATGAATATCAAATCCGCGGACGGAACTCCGGTGGAAGCGGACCTCGCGGGCACCATTAACGTGGTTTCGCCGTAACGGTAATCTCGGAAGCAGCGGGATTCCCCCTACCGCCGTTACCCTAAAAGTCTTTTTTCGCGGTCATCTTCTGCGAAAGTCGCGGACGTAACGCCTTTGTGAACAACACCCTCCGCATGGGCATGCGGAGAATGCGCCATGCATCACACCATTCCTGGGAACGGAGCATCATCATGAATCATCACCTTTTTCGTGTCATCAAAGTGGGCCTGCTTTTCCTTTTGCTCGCTGGCTCGCCGCAGGCCAGGGCCACCGATATTATTACCACGCTGGCGGGCGGTGGAAGTGTGGAGGGCTATCGGGCCGACGAAGCAAACCTGGCCTTGGGTGCTTCACAGGGGGTCGCGATTTCCGCGCGCGGGGAGCTGTATTTTTCCGATTCGAACCATGGCCAGGTGCTGAAGATGAGCCCGACGACCGGACTGATCACCATCGTCGCGGGAAACGGAACGCAGGCCTATGGTGGCGATGGATGGCCGGCGCCGACGGCTTCTTTGAACACGCCCGGTGCGCTGGCCTTTGATGCCGCGGGCAACCTGCTCATCGCAGACCGTGGCAACTTCACCGTCCGCAGGGTCGATGCCCTCAGCGGCATCATTACGACCGTCGCGGGTACCGGGCTCTTCACCAGCCAGGTCATTGGCAGCAACCCGCCGGCGGTGCTGGGAGATGGCGGGCTCGCGACCCAGGCCACGTTTGGCAATCTTGGGGCGATCGCGATTGATGCCTCCGGCGCGGTAATCGTGTGCGACAGCGGCAATTCTTGTGTGCGGAAATTTACCATCGGGGGAAACATCGGCACGATCGCCGGGGTGCCGGGCAACAACGGTTTTTCAAACGACGGTGTCGTGGGGGCCGCGCTCTCGGCGCAGTTCAATACCCCCACTGGGGTGGCGATCGACAGCGACGGCACCATCTATATCGGGGATAGCAATAATCGGCGGATCCGCCGTCTGACGGCCAATGCCACGGTCACGACGGTCGTGGGCAGCGGTGGCGGAGCCAATGCCTTCACCGGAGATGGAGACCTGGCGCTCTCGGCGCAGATTGGCTCGGTGGGCGGCCTCGCTTTCGACCACGCGAACAATCTGGTCTTTACGTGCATCGGCGCGAATCACGTGCGCATGTCGAATGTCAAAGCCGCCTCGCCGGTGATCTTCACCATCGCCGGCAATGGCGGCGCAGATGTCCTGGGCGATGGCGGGCCGGCGACGGGCTCCGCACTGGCGGCGCCGCGCGATGTCGCGATCGATGCCGCGGGCAACCTCTTCATTTACGACGCCAACCACGGGCGCATCCGCCGCATGGACAAGGCCACGGGATTCATCGACACCGTGGTCGGCAGCGGCCTGACCGGTTTCATCGGGGATCGTGGTCCACGGCAGGCCGGTGTTTTGGCGTCGCCCTTTGGAGCGGCCTATGACGCGGACGGCAATCTGTACATCGCGGATTTGGGCAACAATGCCGTCCGCAAAATCGCCCTCGATGGGACCATCACGACGTTTGCAGGAGACGGCACCGCCAATGGCCTGGGTGATGGCGGCCCGGCGGCGCTGGCCTCGCTGAACGCACCAAGCGGGGTGTGCGTGGTCGGCGCGACGCTTCTCATCGCGGATACTGGGAATGACCGCATTCGCGCCGTGGATCTGAACGCCGAAACCATTCGCACCTACGCGTTCGTGAGCGCTCCACGAGCGTTGATAGCGAATTCCTCCGGAGCCCTTTTTGTGTCGCACGATAACCAGGTGGATACGGTGGATCTGGTGGGCACCGTCACCCCTTTCGCGGGCCAGAACCCAATGGATACTGTCGGGAATCCGCTCGGCGATGGGCTGCCGGCGGCGAACGCCACGCTGACCGCGCCCCAGGGGCTGGCCCTCAGCGCGCTCGGTGAACTTTTGATCGCGGATCGGGGCCATAATCGCATTCGAAAGATCGGCACGGCCCCGGGCTTCACCGTCTCGACGGTGGCCGGCGGAGGCACGCAGGTTTTTCCGGCGATCGGGGATGGCGGCGCAGCCACTGCCGCCGTGCTCAATGCCCCGACTGGTGTCGCCGTGGATGCCACGCGCATCGTCATTGCCGATACGGGTAACCATCGGATTCGCGCGATTACCAGCGGCATCATCAACACCATTGGTGGCAACGGCACGGCCGGCATCGATGGTGATGGCGACCTTTTGGCCAATGCGGAACTCAACCGGCCCGGGCTGATCTTTTTCGACGGCCCGAATTTGGTCATTGCGGACACCAGCAACCATCGGATTCGCCAGATCGTGCCGGCCATCGACATCGATCCCAAGCTGCTAAGTATCACCACACGGCTGAATTTTACGGTGGATAAAAAGACGGGGCAGATCTTGCGCGGGAAAGACCTCGTGAGCATCAAGGCCTCGCTGCCGCTCCCCGCGGGAATCAGCACGCCAAATCTCGACCTCCACGTGGACGTGGCGGATCTGCACCAGCAAACACAGCTCGATGCCAAGGGCAAACCACCGCGCGTGGTGAAGCCATCAGTCGCGGTGGAGACGCCGTTTGGATTCACCCTGCCGGCTCCGCCGCTGCCGCTGAACAGCAAGTTTGTTTTGGCTGTCAAAGGGGTGTCCGTGGCGGGAGCGAAACCAGTTCCCTTCAGCTTTTCCAGCACCGGGACTTTGCGGGAGGAACTCGGTCGCGTGGGCTACACCGATGTGACCACCCCGAAAACTGGCACCGCCCTGCCGGTGCGCGTGAACATCACCGTCGGCTCGGCGACTTTTACCGGCGTGGCCAATACAATCTACAAGGCGACGCAGGCGAAGACGGGAATGGCCGTGACGCTGAAACCGCATTGAGTGGCCCCGGCGGATAAGCGAGCGGCAACGACGCCGGGATAGATCAGCGAAGTCTCTGACCCACCTGCAGACCCGGTCCGCCGCCGCCGCGCTCCTGGCCACTCATCTGGGTTCCATCGGCCTCGATGACCATCTCCGCCCTCGAATGCTTGGGCTCGTTGAGCGTGAATTCACCTTTCTCTTCATTTTTCCATCCCCAGGTGCCTTCTCGCTTTTTATCGCTCTTCCAAGAACCGTCGATGGCGAAGGTGCGCGTTTCACCGGTCGACCATTTCCATACTCCGATGGGATTTCGTTGAAAAGTCCGCAGCGGATCCGACGCGTGGTTGGTCATGCGCTCGCGCTCCGCGCGAATGGCCAGGATGGCGCCCGGACTGCCCTGTGCTCCCAATTGTCGTTCCAGCGCGTCGAGCTTTTTGATTTGTTCGGTGACGATATTCCGCGCGCCAGAGGATAGGTTGACGCGGATGTTGAGCAAATCCCGGTCGTAGGTGAGCCGAAGCTGAAGGAGCGCTGGAGGAATGCTTTTGTCCTTTGGATCGAAGCCCGGGGTTTCGTGGCTCTGGCTGTAGGCGTCGAGTTCCGCGCGAACTTTCAAGACCGCGTCGTTCTTGCCGTCTTTGGAAAGTTGAGTTTCCAGCGCGGTCAGATCGGCCACATAGCGCTTGGTTTTGGGTGCGGTCGTCTCGTTCAGCTTCGCTCGAATCGGCGCAAGTTTGTTTTCGTAGTCCGTCCGAAGGGCTTGAAGCTCGGGTGTCTCCACCGGTGCCACCTCCTCCTTCGCGACGGCAATGTAACCGAGGGAGAAAACAACAGCGAGGATGAGAATTCGTGGGGACATTGGCTTGTAACCAGAAACTCGCGCGCAACCTTACTCAATGCAAGACCTATGGCAGTTTCCTCGGGCCCGGATCGCGCCATTACGGAATTCTCAAGTCTTCGCCGCCAGCTTGGTGATGCGCAGTTTCTGGTCGTGGTGTGTCGTGGCGAACTGGAGTCCGTCCGGGTGCGCGGCCATGCCGCGCGCGCTGGTGGGCAGAGCGAAGGTGTGGAACGGCTTGTCGTCGCCTTCATTCCAAAAAAGGAGCGCGCCTTTGCCGCCTCCGATGGCGGCGACGACGAAGCCCTGCGAGTGGTAATGCATGGCCCAGATGCGCTCATTCGGGTTTCCGTCCGTCAGGTGCTGCCGCACCATTTTGGCGCCCTCCCATTCGAAGCGCAGCGCCAGCGGCTCCTGCACATTGCCGAGCGGATTGGTGCCCTTGTGGAGTCCGCCACCGACCAGCCATTTTGCATCCGGGCTGAGCACCAGCGCCCGCACGCCGCCATAGTGGACCTGCTGTCCGCCCTCATAGGTGTGAAGCGGTGAGGCGTCGAACGTGCGCACGAGAGCGCCATCCGCAATGTTCCACTGGCGAATCTTGCCATCGAGATCCCCAGCCAGCAGCCACTGTCCATTCGGGTGAAAGACGAGGCTGTAGATGTCGCGTTCCGCGCCGGGAAACTCGCGGACTTTCGATCCATCCGCCATATTCCACAACCGAACCACGCGGTCATTGCCGCCGCTGGCGAGGAGCTTGCCATCCGGGCTGGGAACGACGGCGCGGATCCAGCCGTCATGCGCTTTGACTTTGCGGATGGGCTGCGGCGCGTCCGCCGTGGCGGGCCACCAGATCAATTGATCATCGCCACCCGCGCTGACGATCGTTTGCCCATCCGGGGTGAAGGCCAGGTCCCACACCCAGGAATCGTGCGCGGAAAAGGCGATGCGTTTGGCACCGGCGAGTTCCCAGCGGTAGATGGAGCGATTTTCCGCGGTGGCGAAGGCGTATTTTCCGGTGGGATCGAAGCGGCAGGAAATCAGCGGGGCCTCGGCCGGGAGTTCGGCCGCGACGTGGGCGAGCTTGGGATCGGCGGGCATACGAGGAGCGACGAAAATGGCCGTTTAGGCGAGAAGTTCGTCGATGGGCTCAAAGGCCGGATCGGCGATGGGCATCTTCTGACCGGCGACATTGAATTGGCCCGTGCTCTTGAGCCCAAGCGCGGCCAGGTACGTGTGGAAGAGATGCCCGCCGTCGACCTGCCGGCTGGTGATTTCCAGGCCGGTGGCATTGGTGGCGCCGATGAGCGCGCCGCGCTGGAGGCCGGCCCCGCCGAGACAGATCGACCACCCTTTGCTCCAATGGTCGCGGCCATAGAGGTGATTGATATTCGGCGTCCGGCCAAATTCCGAGAGGACGACAATCAGCGTGCTGTCGAGCAGCCCGCGCTCCGCCAGATCCGTGACGAGCGTGGCGAAGGGACCGTCGAATTCGCCGAGCTGCTCGAAGTGAAAATTGAAGTTCTCGCTGTGGGTATCGTAGTTCGAGTGCGTGACGCGGACATACGTGATGCCCTTCTCTGCGAGACGCCGAGCAAGCAGGCAGTGGCGGCCGAAATCGTGCGCGCCGTAGCGATCCTGATCTTTCTGCGACTCCTTCGTGATGTCAAAAATCTCGCGCTGGTGCATCAACTCGAGGCCCTGCTCGTAGCTTTGCATGTAGGCATCCGTCTGCGCCGTCCGGCGGCGGATGGCGAAGCGATCGTTCACTTTCCGCCGCAGATCATTGGCGCACACGGAGGCGTCCTCCGTGAGGCTCTGCGGACGCTCGGAAAATTGCGGAGGTTTGCCGCCGCCCAGGACCACGCTGCCGTACTTCGGCCCGAGATAGGCGGAGTCCGCATTGCGTCCGCCGCCCCCGCCGGGCGAGATGACGATGTGGCCGGGGAGTGCATCCATCCCGGTGGCATCGAGCGCCTTCGCCACCACGGCGCCAAGCACGGGATATTCCTGGGCGGGCGATTTGCGGCGGCCGGTATCCATGATGTAGGCGCCCTTGCCGTGATCGTCCTCGTGCGTATTGATGCTGCGGACAAGTGCCAGGTGGTGCATCACCTTCGCTGTCTTGGGCAGAAGCTCGGAGAGATGGATGCCGGGCACGGACGTCGGAATCGCGCGGAAGGGGCCGCCCGTAGCCGTCCCCGGCTTTGGGTCCCAGCTTTCGAGCTGCGAGAGCCCGCCGGCCATGTTGATGACGATCATCCGCTTTTGCTGGCGAGCCAGTTCCGCGGCAACGATGGGTGACGTAAACAGGCCGAAGCCCGGGAGCACGGCTGCCGCGCCCGCGCCGGCGAGCGAGGTGAAGAAACGGCGCCGGCTTACAAGATGCTCGGCCGAGCGGCAGGAGTAATCACAAGGTTTCATGGTGCAGTGGTGGTGTTGGACGGGCGGTTAGTGCGAGAAACGGAATTCGACGGAGGTCACAAGGGCCCATGCATAGTCGGTGAGGGCCTCGGCTTTCTTTTCCGGCGGACGGGCGGCGAGGGTGGCGACGACTTCCGCGGTCTCGCCCTCCGAAGGCATGCGGGTCAGCGTGGAGAGATAGAGTTCTTCCGCCATGGCCTTTGGCTCCGGCAACGCCGCGACACGCTGAGCCAGGCTGGCCGCCCACTGCCGCGCGACTCCGCCATTTTCAAAATAGAGCGCCTGCTCCGGCGTGGCGAAGAAGTCGTTTTGCGGTACCCCCGGCGCGCCACCGAAGGAGCGGACGAACTGTTGCTCATGGCCGCGCAGTTTCTCCCGGAAGAGCTTCTCAATCGCGGCGGTGCGCTCGGCCAGCTTTGCCGGATTCGTTTTGTCAGCATCGCTCAATTTGTTTTTCGCGTCCCACTCGTTCATGGCCGCCGTGTGCTGTGGCTCAAATTGTCCCGTGGCCTGCATGAGCGACCAGCAAAGCTGCTCCGGCGCGAGAGGCAGCAATTCATTCGCGGCGAAGGAGCGTCCCCACGCGGTCGCGAGTCCCTCGCGCGCGGTGGCCAGGGCGGCATCCGCTTCCGCAGCTTTCGCCCGGGCAGATTTGGCCTCCGCCTCCAGCGCCGGCAGGCGAGGCTGGAGCGAAGCGAGATCGGCCTTGGCCTTTTCCAGCGCCGCTTTGGCCTCCGCGAGTTGTTTGGTGGACGCATCCGCTTTGGCATGCGCATCGCCCGCGTTCTTTTGCAGCGCGGCGAGTTCGGCGGCGGCGGTATCGGATTTGGCCTTCACCGCTGCGGCGGCCGCTTTCACCTCGGCATCATTCGGCAATTTCGCAGCTGCTTCCGCGCATTTGGCCGCGGCCTCGGCCAGCGCCGTTGCCGCGGGGCCCTTGGCGGTGAGTCCTTCCTTCGCTTTCGCTTCGTCCGTCGTGGCGACACTGGCCGCCGTTTCGAGCGTGGTGAGTTTGGCCGGGCCGCCAGTGATTTCCGCCGCGAGCCGATCCGCATTCGCCTTGGCGCTGGCGTAGGCGGACTCCGCCTTCAGCGCGGCCTCGCGAATCGGGCGATTCGTGGCGACGGCGGCAGACCATGCGATGGCGGCCTTTACTTGCTCGCTCAGAGCCGCTGCGTGCCGGGCCTTCGTGCGCTCGGCCTCGCGCCGCGCGGTGGCGGATTCGAGCACCACTTGCTGGGCGGCGATCGCCTTCGCAGCTTCATCCACTTTGGCCTTGGCCGTGGCGGCGACTTGCTGCGCCGCCGTCAAAATTTGCGTCTTCGCATCGGTGATTGTCTTTTTGGCCGCCGCGTCCTTTTCCGCATTGGGAATCTCCTTCCCCGTCGCCTCGGCCTTGGCCTGAAACGTTTTCAACGCGGCCGCCAGCTCGGGGGAGTCGCCCGCCTTGGCCACCGCGTCATTCACCTTCGCCGCCGCCTCACCGAGCAGCCGCTGCGCGTCGCGCTTGGCCGCGAGCGCGTCCTCCATCTTCTTTTGCTCGGTCGCAGCTGCGTCCACGGCCTTTTTGGCTTCCGCGGCAGCCGCTTCCGTTTTCGTCCATTCGCCTTTCACCGGCGCCGCCGCGCGCTGTGCCTCGATGGTCGCCTTGCGCGCCTGCTCCTCGGTTTGCGTGGCGCTGAATTCCGCGGAAGCCAGCGTCGCCGCCTGCTGCTCCAGTCCCGGCATTTTCCCCTCGGCAACCTTCGCGGCATCCGGAGGCAGCTCCGGCAGATCCAATGTCCGTTGAAACGTGTCCGTCAGCGCGAGCTCGCGGATGAAGGCTCGCATGTCGAACTTCATCGCCGCAATGCGGTCGGCCAGCAAATCGAGCAACTCTGGATTCGACGGGGGATTCCCCGAGTGCATAAGATCCTGCGGCTCCACGAGCCCACGCCCAAAGACGATCGCCCACAGCCGATTCGCGATATTGCGCCGAAAGAGCGGGTGATGCCCATCGCCCAGTGCCGTCGCCAGCAGCCCGCGCCGGCTGTATTTGGGCACCGGGCGCGTCATCTTGTTTTTGGGATCGGGCGCGACGGTCCACTCGCCCGCCGGCGGCTCGGTGAGCTCCGCTTCACCCGGCAGGCGAGGCTTTGTATCGCCACCGACCTTGGTGAAAACGGAGTTGTAGCTCGTTTCGCCGGCCGCCTGCTCGCCCACAAAGCCCGGCTTGTTGGCATCGGGCCGGAACAAATAGGTGCGGCTGAAAAAGGCCTGCAGACCGGCGTAGTCCCGCTGCACGTAATCATCCACACGCGGATGATCATGGCACTGGGAGCAGCCAATATCGCGGCCGAGAAAGAGCCGCGCGGTGTCCTTCGTCAGCGCATTTGGGTCCGCTTCGCGCTCGAGGAGCCAGCGCGCGAGATGACGCGTCTTTTCATCCGCGCCGTCCTGCGTAAGAATTTCCCGCACGAGCGCATCCCAGGGTTTGTTCGCAGCAAAGGATTCCTCCAGCCAATCGCGCCAGGGCGCTGCCTTGGTATGCGTTTCCCCGCGGCGCTCCATCAGCATCACGTCGAAGCGCACGGCCATCCACTTGGCGAATTGCGGACTGGCGAGCAGCGCGTCGATGAGCCGGGCGCGTTTATCCGGCGCGGGATCCGAGAAAAAGGCGCGGGCCTGCGCCGCAGTGGGAATCACGCCATGCAGCGTGAGATAGGCGCGACGGAGATACTCGGCATCGCCCGCGAGCGGCGCGAGGCCGGCGGGATTCTCCTTCGCGATGAGGGCATCGATGGTGGTGTGAAGCGGCTCGTCGGCGCGAAGGGGCGCAAAGGGGGAGGCCCCCAGAAACCAAAGAGCCGCGGTGGCGGCGATGAGATGCTGGAGGCGCCGGCCGAGACGCCGGCGAGCGCGGGGGGCTGCCTGCTGCGTGTGGATGGTGGTCACGGGTTGTTAAGGACCCTTGGGCGGCTGTTTCCCTGTTAAATGCCGGAGGCGTGAAATGATTAGTGAAAGTTTTAACGGAGATTTCACACGGTAGCAGGAACGGGGCCGAGCGCAGGAAACGCTGCCCCTGCAAAAAACGCGGCAAGGGACTTCAGTCTCCCAAATGTTGCATTGGCAGCATTGTCTCGGACACGCACCCATCGTTTCGCTTTGGCCTCGATGGAATCCCTGTTCGGACAACTGGACGCCTGGCACCTCATCTTCCTCATCCTCGCGCTGGGCCTCGCACTCGCTTTCGAGTTTGTGAACGGTTTCCACGACACGGCGAATGCGGTGGCCACGGTCATCTACACCCACAGCCTCAAGCCCTGGGTGGCGGTTGTCTGGTCCGGATGCTGGAACCTCATCGGCGTGCTGTGGTCCTCGGGCGCCGTGGCCTTTGGCGTCATCGCCTTGCTGCCCGTGGAGTTGGTGATGAACGTCGGCAGCGCCGCTGGCTTTGCGATGGTCTTTGCGCTGCTCATCTCGGCCATCGTGTGGAATCTCGGGACGTGGTGGCTGGGCCTGCCGGCTTCCAGCTCGCACACGCTCATCGGCTCGATCATGGGTGTGGGCTTGATGAATGCGATGATGACCTCCGGCAGCGCGGCCAGCGGCGTAAACTGGGGGAAGGCGCGCGAGATTGGGATGTCGCTCCTTGTGTCCCCGCTCGTGGGTTTCCTCTGCGCGGCGCTGCTGCTAATCCTCTTGAAGATGCTCGTGAAAAGGCCGGAGCTCTACGCCGCCCCGGATCCGAAGAAAGCGCCGCCGCTGTGGATCCGCAGCATCCTCTGCATCACCTGCACCGGTGTGAGCTTTGCCCACGGCTCCAATGACGGACAGAAGGGCATGGGTTTGGTAATGCTGATCCTCATCGGCATCGTGCCCAGCATATATGCGCTGAATCTCGCGACCGACACGCCGTCGATCGACCAATGGATCGCGCAGGCGAAGATAGCGAGCGCATTGATGGACAAGAACGCCGGCGGCAAGGTGTTGGCCGAAAAGGAAGCCACGGCCACGCTCAACGCATTTTTGAAAAACGATGGCACGTTCACCGATCAGGTGTTCCCCGCGCTGGTGGAGAAGAACCGCGAAATCAGCACACTGCTCGATGGGCACAAAAGCTTGAAAGACTTGCCGGATGGCCAGCGCACGGCGCTCCGCACAGCGTCGTATTTCACCGCGGAGAGCATCGGAAAGCTCAGCAAGACCAAGCACATGCCGGATGCGGAGACGGGCAAGACTCTCGATGCCTACAAGGGGCATATCGAGAAGGTCACGAAGTTCATCCCGTTTTGGGTGAAGTTCGCCGTCGCGCTGGCGCTGGGCCTCGGCACGATGATCGGCTGGAAGCGCATCGTCGTGACCGTCGGAGAAAAGATCGGCAAATCGCACCTGACCTACGCGCAAGGCGCCTCGGCGGAATTAGTGGCCATGGTGACCATCGGCCTCGCCGATACCTACGGACTACCCGTGAGTACCACGCACGTGCTCTCCTCCGGCGTCGCCGGGACCATGGCGGCCAATCGCTCCGGGCTGCAGGGAAAGACGCTGCGGAACCTCCTGCTCGCCTGGGTGCTCACGCTGCCCGTCTGCATTTTCCTCGGCGCATCGTTCTTCGCCGCTGGCCTGCTGTTTGTAGCGCGGGTGCTGGGGTTGCACTAAAGGCGCGCCTATTCTTCTTCCTTCAGCGCCCGCTGGGCAGCTTTTTGGTTCGCCTTATCCTCGGCAATTTCCGGGGCGTGCTCCCGTGCGTAGTCGGCCTCTTCGCGTTTGATTTGGGCCAGTTCACGGTCGTGCTCACGGCGGGCATCCTTGTATTCTTGGATACGCTCCCATTCGCCCTCGCGTCCTTCGACGTAGGTTTCCTGGATCTTTCGCAGGGCGCGGTCGCGCTTTTTGATGAGTTTGGCGCGCGCTTCTTCCGGGGAGTCAGCGGCACAACCGCCGAGGAGCAAAGCGAGCAACAGGATGACGGCGCGCGCGCTCACTCGTTACCCCCGCAGATCGCTTTCCGAGGGCAGCATGCGAACGTGCTTTTCAAAGCACTCGGGGCAGATGCCGTGGCTGAAATTGCTGCCGGTGTGGTGGGCGATATAGCTCTCCACGGCCTGCCAGTAGTTGGAGTCATCGCGCACTTTTTTGCAGTACATGCAAATGGGGATGAGCTCCTTGAGTTGGCGGATTTGCTGGGTGAACTCGATAATGCGCTCGGCGACGCGGAGGCGCATCATCACACCCTCGCGATCGAGCGGCTTGGTGAGGAAGTCATCCACGCCGGCATCCATGGCTTTGCGAAGATTTTCGCGGCCGGTGTGGATGGCGGTGAGCAGGATGAAGTAGGTGTAGTCGGTCTTCGGACGAGCGCGGACCTTGGCGCAGAGCTCGATGCCATCCATCTCGGGCATCATCCAATCGCTCACGATGACGCGCACCGGGTCGCGGTTGAATTGATCCCAGGCGACTTTGCCGTTGCCGGTAACGATGGCCTGATGGCCAGCGTTCTCGAGCGTGAACTGCAGAATTTTGGCGGAGACGGGGTCGTCTTCGGCGATGAGGATTCTCATGGAATGAGGAAAGTAGCGGGGTTACGCGCGGCGAATGGTCCGTGGACGCACCCCAATGCTCCGGCCTGCGCAGACCGTCGGCGGAGGAGTCCTCGGGTGCCGCGAGTGATGAAGTACATATTAGACCGAACGAATCACGCTTTGGGGCTGGCGGCAAGTTCGCGCTCCAGCGCCAGGCGGACACGCTCGTATTCAGCGGAAGCCTCGTCGAGCAAACCAGGCGCGGTGTCGAGCTGGCCTTGATTCGCCGCGGTTTCGATCCGCTCGCAGAGCGCCCGCAGGCGGCGGGCACCGAAATTGGAGCAGCTTCCCTTGAGCGTATGCACGGCACGGCTCAGGCCGGGTGCGTCGGACTTTTCCAGGGCCTGCCGGGCATCGGCCAGCATGGGCGGAGCCGACTCGAAGAAGATGCCAATCACCCCGGGCAGCATGCTTTGTCCCGTGGCCTGCTCGATATCGCGCAGGCCGGCGATCGTCTCGGAATCAATGGCGTCCTCAAGGTCGGCGGACGCATGCCCGTTCGACGAACCGTTGCCCGAACCATTCCCCGAAGAGCCATTGCCATTTACGACGACCGAGATGGACTCCGCCGTAATCGGAATGCTGGCCTGCTGCTCCAGGCAGATGCGGAAGGCGGCCTCCAGATCCTCCACGCGGATGGGCTTGCTGAGGTAGTCGTCCATTCCGGCGGTGAGGCAGCGTTCACGGTCGCCGGCGAGCGAGTGAGCGGTCAGCGCAATGAGGTAGGGCCGGTAGCCGTACGACATTTTGCGGATGCGCCGGGCGGTTTCGTAGCCGTCGAGCACCGGCATCTGGCAATCGAGGAGGACAATCTCGTAGCGCCCGCGATCGAGGGCAGCGAGGGCAGCCTCGCCGTCCATCACGATCGTGGCGGTGTAGCCGAGCTTTTGGAGCTGGTAGAGAATCACCTTTTGGTTCACCAGGCTGTCCTCGGCCACGAGGATGCGCAGCGCCGATTGCGGCGGCGCGGGCTCAGGAGTGACCGCTTCGGATTCCGGCGCGGCCTCGCCGATGACGCAGCGGCGCAGGCAGGTGTGGAGCGGGAGGACTTTGATGGGTTTGGTCAATTGCGCAACCACGCCGGCATCGCGCATGCCGATGGGCTCCTCCACGTGGTCGAGCGAAGTGAGGAGTACCAGCCGGGCGGAGGCGAGTTTTTCATTTTGATGAATGGAGCGCGCCAGCGCCACCCCATCGCCATCGGGAAGGGTCTGGTTGATGAAGACCGCGTCAAAGGGACGCCCGGTGGATGCTTCATTCCAAACCGTGCGCAGGGCTTCGCGGCTGCTCTCCGCGTACGTATTGGCGATGCCCCAACCTTCGAAGAGGTGCTGGAAGGTCCGGCGCGACGTGGGCTGAGCGTCGACGATCAGCGCGCGCAAACCGGAGAGGCCATCGGTGGCGAGGGCGGGCTGCTCCGCCTGGCGGCGGAGACGCGCGGTGAACCAGAATGTGGAACCGTCGCCCGGGTGGCTATCGATGCCAATCTCGCCCCCCATTTGCGCGACGAGGCGGCGGCAAATCGCCAGACCGAGGCCGGTGCCGCCGTACTTGCGCGTCGTCGTGCCGTCGGCCTGCACGAAGGCCTGGAATAAACGCGCCTGCTGCTCGGCCGTGACGCCAATGCCGGTATCGGTGACGCTGAGGCGCAGGAGACAGGCGTCGCCGACTTGCTCATCGATCGTGGCGGAGACAAACACTTCGCCGCGCTCGGTAAATTTGACGGCGTTGCCGACGAGATTGGAAAGCACCTGGCGGAGACGGCCCGGGTCGCCGCGGAGGGCGAGGGGAACATCGTGGGAAACGAGCGAGCCGAGTTGGATATCCTTGCCCAGCGCACGGCCGGCAAAGAGGTCCACCACGCCTTCCACCACTTCGCGGAGGTTGAAGTCGATCTCCTCGAAAATGAGCATGCCCGCCTCGATTTTGGAGAAATCGAGGATGTCGTTGATGATCTTCAACAACGCCTCGGCGCTGTGGTTAATCGTGTGCGTAAACTCACGCTGGCGCGGCGAGAGATCCGTATCGAGGAGCAGGCCCGCCATGCCGATGATGCCATTCATCGGCGTGCGGATTTCGTGGCTCATGTTCGCGAGGAACTCGCTCTTGAGCCGGGCGGACTCGAGCGCACCGTCGCGGGCCTCGGCCATGGCGCGCTCCGCTTGTTTGCGGGCGGTGATATCGGTCAGCGTGCCTTCGTAGTAGAGAATGGCGCCGCGCTCATCGCGCACGGTGCGGGCGGCCTCGGAGACCCAAATGGCCGAACCGTCCTTGCGATACATCTGCGACTCGAATTTTTCCACGCCGTCGGCGTGCTCCATCAACGCGCAGAATTCCTCGCGGCGCTTGGAATCCACATACAGCTGGCGGCCAATATTGGAAATATTGGCCATGAGTTCTGTCGTCGACGCGAAGCCATGGATCTGCGCCAGCGCGGGGTTGGCGTTGATGTAGCGGCCATCGGGCGTCGTTTGGAAAATACCGTCGCTCGCGTTCTCGAAAATTTTGCGGTACTTTTCCTCGGCGGCGCGCAGTTCCTCTTCGGTCTGCTTCAGCTCGCTGATGTCCTGCATGGTGGAGCGCAAGCCGGTGATGACGCCGACGCTGTCGCGGATGAGGCGGTCGCGCACGAGCACCGGAAAGAGCGAGCCATTCTTGCGGCGGAACGTGCGCTGGTAGACCTCCTCCACATTGGAGCCGCCGGCCAGTTTGCGGGTGATGACCTGCTGCGAAGCGGCCTCGACGACGAAGTCCCACACGTGCCGGCCCACCATCTCGCCCGCGCTATAGCCCAGGAGCGCGAGCTCGGTTTTGTTCACGCGCGTGATGCGGCCGTCGGTATCCAGCTCGTGGTAGGCCACCGGCGCGTCGTCAAACAGATCGCGGAAGGTGGCCTCGCGTTGCTTGAGCGCGCGCTCAGTGCGGCGCTGCTCCTGCACGTCGATGCCGATGCCGCCGAGCAGCTTTCGCCCGCCGGCCGCGGGAATGGGAAACTTGATCATCAGCCACTCGCGCGTCTTGCCGTCGCCGGTGGTGATGGTCTCGATCTGCTGGGCGGACGTATTGGATTCGAGCACGCGGCGATCGTACTCCACCACCGCGCGGGCGGCCTCGAGCGGCAGCCAGTCGAAGTCATTGCGGCCCACCATTTCTTCCAGCTTCACGCCGAAGGCATCGGCCATGACGCGGTTGAGGAACACGATGCGGCCTTGCTCGTCCTTAATGACGCACAGCGTGGGGCTGTGACCCATGAAGGCTTGGAAGCGCTGCTCGCTCTCTTGCAGCGCGCTCTCCGCCTTTTTGCGCTCCGTGAGGTCATTCCAAACCGCCAGCAGCACTTCGCGCCCATTGAGGAAGACGGGGGTCATGGCGACCTCCACGGGAAACTCTTCGCCATTCGCGCGAATAGCCTGCCACTCGTAGCGCAGGTGGCCGACGCCGCGGGTGAGTTCCCAGATTTCCAGGCGGCGCTCGGGTGAGTAGGTGCCGTCGGGCTGGATGGTCGGGGCGAGCTGGTCCGGGCTCATCGCGAGCAACTCCAGCTTGGTAGAACAGCGCATCATCTCCACGGCGGCGTGGTTGCAATCGATGATCGTGTCAGTGTCGAAGATGATGTGCGCGTTGGCCGAGTGCTCGAAAAGGACGCGGAATTTTTCCTCCGCGGAGCGCGTGTTGGTGATGTCGCGCGCCACCACCAGGATGCGGTCGGTGCGGCCGGAGTCGTCCGGGATCGGTGTGAGCATCACGTCAAGCCACCGGCCTTCGCCGTTGCGGGTGTAAAGGATACCTTGGAACCGGCCGACCCGGCCTTTTTTGGCGACGGACAGAGCGGACCGGGAAGCTTCGCGAGGCTCACCGGCCCAGATTTCCACCCAGGGCAGATCTTCCACCGGTTGGAGGCCGACACTTTCGATGAGCTTCCACGTGGCGGAGTTGACCACCTTCAGCCGGCCATGCGCGTCCAGCATCGCGATGCAGTCGATGCTGTTCTCAATCATGCGCGCGTTGAGGTCCTCGGCCTCGCGCAAGGCGCCGCGGGCCCGGCTCAGTTTGCGGGCTTCCCCTTGGAAAACCCGGTAGGCCGCCGCCAGGAGGGCGAAGTAGATCAGGCTGCCCACAATCGCCGTGATGGCCATCATCCGGCTGCCCTCCAGGCGCATTTCCCAAATAATCACCCCCAGCATCAGCGCAAACACCACGATCCCGGCGATGAATCCGGCGAAGACTTTCTTCTCAATTGGGCGCTTCATGCGTGGGCTGTGGTAAACATTACGAGAAAGCAGGAATTAGGCCGTAAAGAACAGGGGAGGCCGTTCCCGAAGAGGAAATAGAGGTGGGAATGGAGGGTGGGCAAAGGAGAAAATGCCGCCCCCGGCAGCCTCGTCCAGGCCCGGGTGCCTACTCGCGGCGGCGCGTCTTTTCCGCCCGGAGCATGCCGCAGCCGGCCGCGACATCGATGCCCCGGCGCTGGCGGATAGTGCTCGGAATTCCAGCTTCCTTGAGGACTTGCTGAAAAGTAATCGCCGAGGCGGCCGCGCTGGCCTCGCCGGCGAAGCCATTCGTCGGGTTCAGCGGAATGAGGTTTACGTGCGAGCGGATACCGGTGAGCAGGACGCCAAGACGGTGAGCCGTCTCCACCGAGTCGTTTTTACCCGCGATGAGGGTCCACTCGAAAAAGATTTTGCGTCCCGTGGCCTCGCTGAACGTGCGGCAGGCCGCGATCACTTCCGCCAGCGACCAGCGTTTGCTCGCGGGGACGAGCGCGGCGCGCTCCTCCTCGGAGGCGCCATGCAGGCTGACCGCGAGATGGTAAGGCCGGCCTTCCTCCGCGAGGCGCAGGATGCCAGGAACCACGCCTACGGTGCTGATCGTGATGCGCGAGGGTCCGAGATTGATGCCACGCGAATCGCAGATGATGTCCAACGCAGTCATCACGGAATCGTAGTTGTGCAGCGGCTCGCCCATGCCCATGAGCACGAGGTTGCGGAGTGCCCCCCCCTCCGGCACGGACCGCTGGGCGTGCAGCACCTGGGCGACGATTTCGCCCGGACGCAGGTGGCGGACAAAGCCCATCTGGCCCGTGGCGCAAAAGACGCACCCCATCGCGCAGCCCGCCTGCGTGCTCACACACGCCGTGTGGCGACCCGGATAGCCCATGAGCACGGTCTCGATGGTCTGGCCGTCGTCGAGCTTGAGCAGGAATTTGCGGGTGAGTCCGTCGCTGCTGGCGGTGTCGGCCGCGATGGCGGGCGTCTCCGGGAAAAAACGGGTGCCGATGTTCTCGCCGATCCAGCGGCGGAGGGGCGGAGAAAAATCATCGCGTGCGGCAAGGGCAGGGGAGTGCTCCCGATACAGCGCGCGCCACAGCGCTCGGGTGTGCACGGGGCTCAAGCCAGAGGCGACAAGTTCGTGTTCGAGAGCCGCGAAGGAGAAATCGTGCAGCGACCCCCTGGCATCCGAGAGCACTCCCTCAACGCCCACGGACTGAGGCGCGCTGGAAATGGAAAGCGCGGCCTCACTCACGGCTGGAAAGACATTGAAAGGTCCTTGGGACGTTGCGTCATCGTGGCCAATATAGAAAAATCTGGCGCGGATTGCACTTTTTTCTTCCCGCGCGAGGCGGCTTGCCCATGTTGGAGGTCTACGATGCGTGCAGTTCTTGCTCTTGAAGATGGTCGTTGTTTTCACGGGGAATCCTTTGGTGCCACGGGCACCGTGGTGGGCGAGTCGTGCTTCAATACAAGCATGACGGGCTACCAGGAGGTCCTCACGGATCCCTCGTACCGCGGGCAGATCGTGGCGATGACGGCACCGCAAATCGGCAATTACGGCGTGAACGGGCTCGATGATGAGAGCACCGCCGTGCACGTGCGCGGCTTTGTCATCGAAGAATTGTCGCCGGTCTATTCCAACTGGCGCGCCTCGGGCGACCTCGATGCATATCTCAAAAAGTGGGGCATCCCTGGCATCCAGGGGGTCGATACCCGCGCCCTCACCAAGCACTTGCGCTCGCGCGGGGCGATGCAGGCCTGTCTTTCCAGCGAACTCGACGCCGAAGCCGCCGTGGCCCGCGCCAAAGCGGCTCCGCCAATGGCCGGCAGCGATTTCGTCAAAGAGGTCACGCCGAGCGCGGCGTTCGACTGGGACCCGCAGGGTACGGATTCGCGCGAGTGGACCATCGTGAAGGGCGACGGCTCCGGAGTGGAAGTGCGCGACGGGAACGAAGTCTTCCGCAAGTTGCCTCCGGTGAAACACCACATCGTGGCCTACGATTTCGGCATGAAGCGCAACATCCTCCGCCGCCTGCGGCAGGAGGGTTTTGCGGTGCGCGTGGTCCCGGCCGATTTCCCCGCCGCCGACGTGCTCGCGCTGAAGCCGGATGGTGTGTTCCTTTCCAACGGCCCCGGCGATCCCGCGGCCCTGACCTACGTGCACGAAAACATCCGCGCGCTCATGGGCCGCACGCCGATTTTCGGCATCTGCCTCGGGCACCAAATGCTCGGCTACGCCGTGGGTGGCAAGACCTTCAAGCTGAAGTTTGGTCATCGTGGCGGTAACCAGCCGGTGAAGGACCTGCGTACCGGGAAAGTGACCATCACCTCGCAGAATCATGGCTTCGCCGTGGACGCCGACTCGCTGCCTGCCGACGTGGAGGTCTCGCACATCAATCTCAACGACCACACCGTGGAAGGTCTCGTGTGCAAAAACGTGCCCGTCTTCTCGGTGCAGTATCACCCCGAAGCCGCGCCCGGCCCGAACGATGCCGGCTACTTCTTCCGCCAGTTTGCGGAGATGATCGACAAAACGAAGTAAGAGGCGCGTTCGCTCGGAAGCGCCCCTACATCTCCTCCATCCGTTTGGGCTCGCCGTGCCCTTTGCTGTGCAAGGCAAGGAGGCCGCGGCGGACGTAGCCGAGCCCACTGACCAGCGTGGTCAGCCCAGCAAAGGCGACGGGAAAATCGAGCAGGCGAATATCCACGCCCCAGATCTCCGTGTGCCACGTCACGTGGGGCCAGAGCATCACGGCGACGATGGCCGCCATCTGCGCGACGGTGGCCGTTTTTCCGAGAAGGGTGGGGATGATCTTAAATTCGCCGACCACGGCTTGCACGACGACGAAGCCGATCACCACGATGATGTCTCGTGAAATCACCAGCACCGGGAACCAAAGCGGGAACTCGTATTGCCACTGACTCAGGCTCAGCGTCACCAAGCCGGAGAGCAGCAGACCTTTATCGGCAATCGGATCCAGCACCACGCCGAGGCGGCTCATCTGGTGGTAGCGGCGTGCGATGTAGCCATCCAAGCCGTCGCTCGCCGCCGCGAGGAAGAAAGTGGCGATGGCCGCCCAGCGATACCACTCGATGGGCGCGCCATGCGCCACACTCCGCCCATAGTAAAGGGCAAACATGACGAAGACCGGGATCAGGCAAATGCGCCCGATGGTGATCTTGTTGGGGAGCGTCATGGCGTGAACATCGCACCTGCGACACGGCGTGGCCAGCTTGGAGATCGACTCGCTCGGTGGTCCGACGCTCGGGGGCGAGCATCATTCAGAATGAGCGAAGCTCCTACGGCCATACCATTAGGCGCGACGCAGAGCGTCACGCCACCGAGGCACTCACACCCGGGCTCAAGCTTTGTCCCGCTTACGGGAGCATCTTGATTTTCAGATCCTTGAACTGGATCGTCATATCAAAGCCGGCGTGCATCTGGATGGCGATGATGCCGTCTTTGCAGGCCTTGGGGCTCTGGTCGGTCAAATCGGTGGTGAGGGCGCCGTTGATCTTGTACGTGATGTGGTTGCCGCTGGCGACCACCACGCACTCATTCCATTCGCCCACGGGCTTGATGGCCTTTTTGACGTCGTCGCCGGTCACTTCGAGCTTGGCGTTGGTGCGCTTGTTCTGGTCGTCCCAGACGGTCTTCTCGCCACGGTTGCTCATGATGCCGCGGCCACCGGCCACGCCACCTTCATCATAGATGATCCCGGTGTAGCCATTGCCGGCATCGATATCCGCCTGGTAGCCGCCCACGTGCTTCATGTCCGGTTTGTCGATTTTGCCGCGGAACTGAACGCCGGAATTGCCAGTGGGGGTGACCATCTTCCAGCTGTAGTGCAGTTCGAAGTTGGCGAATTTTTCGGGATTCTCTTTCGAGGCCACCAAAATCAAGTCGCTCTGCTTCGAGGTGGCTTTGGTCTCCACGCACTGAATCGCGCCATCCACCACGGTCCAGTAGCCGTCCAACCCATCCCAGCCGGTGAGGTCTTTGCCATTAAAGAGAGGAATGAATCCATCGGCGCCGGGCGCGGGCAGATCGGCGGCGGCGTTGAAGGTGAGGGCGGCAAGGGCCGCAACGGCGAGGCGTAGTTTCATGGCGTTTTTCTTTCGGAGTTAAAGGTGTGGTGGAGAAATGTCGAAGGAGGTCTGGTCAGGGTTTCCCGCGTTGGAGCAGCCATCCGCCAAGCGGTGACGGCGAACGGGTTGCGCCTGGGCCACTGTAATACCCTAGCTGGCAGGAACCTTAGGGAACATGTCGGGCCCTTGGGCTTTGCCAAGATTTTTCAGCATGCGTCGAGGGCTCCGCCCTCCTCTCGCCTACGGGGCCTTCTCCTCCGGTTCATCATCTTCCACTTCTTCCTCGATCGTTTCCTTCATTCGGCGCGAGAGGAAAGGCCGCAGGAAACCGTAGAGCAGATACGTGAGAAAGATAACCGCCGGCATCCATTGGTAATTCTGCACCGTCAACGCGATGACGATGACAATGATCAGAAACTTGGCCGGGCTGCGGGTAGTGCGCCAGTTGATGTTTTTGAAGCTCGGATACTTGAACGAGCTAAACATCATCCACGAAAGGAACAGGAGCAGGGGAGGGAGGACCCACTTCATCACGAGATGCTCCACATGATCATTGGTGAGCCACATCATGAAGAGCGAGATGCTCGCCACGATGCCGGCCGCGGCTGGAATCGGGATCCCTTTGAAATCCTTGCTCGCGCCGGGAATGCCGCTGGCCGCGATGCAATTGAAGCGCGCCAGGCGCATGGCGCCGCAGATGAGGTAAATGCTCGCGACGAGCCAGCCGATGTGCTCGAAATCGCGCAGTAAAACGCGCGTGACCAGCAGGGCCGGCGCGACGCCGAAGCTGACGACATCCGCCAGCGAATCGAACTCGCGGCCAAAGGGGCTGTCCGTGCCGCCGAGGCGCGCCAACCGGCCATCGAGCAAATCGAAAACGCAGGCCACGAGAATGCACCAGATCGCCGTCTTGAAATACGGCTCGCCCGCATCCAGCGCCGCGGCGCCGGAAAGCGTAGTGGCATTCATGAGCAGTGCTCCCTGCAGGATTTTCAGCGTGGCCAGAAAACCGCAGAAGAGGTTTCCCGCCGTCATCAAGTTCGGCAGGAGATAGATCTTGGGAGAGCCGTCGTCTTCCTTCATGGGAGCGGCGACGTTAGCCGACGAGCAGCGGAGCGCCAGGGCCCGGCGTGTAGCATGGGTCCGGCGGCTGAAGCTGCGCGAGAATGCTGGTTCCGCCTTCGACCTTGTCGCCCACCTTCACCTGCACCACGGCGTTGAGCGGCAAATAGACGTCCGTGCGCGAGCCAAAGCGAATCATGCCAAAGCGATGGCCCTTTTCCACGGCCTCGCCCACGCGGCACCACGGCACGATGCGGCGCGCGATGGCCCCGGTGATCTGGCGCACGACGAGCGTCACCTTGGAAGTCGAAAACGCCCACGTGAGCGCCTCATTCTTTTGATGGCAGTAGGGGTGCCGGGCATCGAGATAGTCACCCGGATGATGTTGTTGAAACGTGACCTTGCCCGCGATGGGCGCGCGGTTCACGTGCACGTCGAAGACATTGAGAAACACGCTGATGCGCCGGCAGCGGCACTTCAGCACTTCACTTTCCTCCACGATCTCCACGGCGTCGACCACACCATCGGCGGCGGAGACGACCACGTCTTCCCCGGCCGCGATGCGGCGCTCGGGATCGCGAAAGAAATTGGCGCAAAAGATGAAAACCAGCGCCGCGGGAAGGGTAAACACGAGCCAGCCGGCCCAGTCGCCCGCCAGCCAGCCAAAGAACAGGGTGGCGACGAGCGAGGGGAGAAGGAAGAACCGGCCTTCGTATAGAGTCTGGAAACGCATGAATGGCCACCTTTGCAGGGGCGGGCCGGAAGTGCAAGCGCGGGCAAAAGCGCCCAATTCTCACCGCCACGGCTGCGGCGCCCAATCGCCCGGCCCGAGGATGCCCTCGACCAATTCGCCCAAGTTGATGCGCAGGTGCTTCCGCGCCGACGCAGCGCCTGCATCGCGCCGATCCGCGTCGCGCAGGAAGGCCCGGAAATCCTCTGGCTCTGGGCGCAGCTCCGATTGGATCGTATCATACAGCGCCGCCGCCAATCCGTAGCTGAGTTCGAAGCCTGGTCCAGCTTCCTGCCAAGTCGCGCCGGACCAGAAATCCTGCACGGTGTCCGCATTCCAAAAGGCCTGGTGCTTCTCCAGCACCCGGCCAGTGAGCAGGCGCGGCGCTCGCATGAGCGTTTCCAGCGACATGGCGATGCCCTCGGCAATCCACGTGGGCAGGCGCATATGGCCGGTGTAGAAGTGCGTGAGCTCGTGCGCGAGGATTTGCTCGATTCCGGAGGCACGCTTGGCGTGCAGGGCGATGTGCGGGTAGGCGCCGTGAAAATACATTCCACTGCTTTTCGGCGCCGGTCCCTCATGCGGTCCGTAGTAATAGGCCGTGTATTGTTCGTAGTGCTCCGTGGAAAATCGCAGCACCGAAACCCGGCCGAAATGAATGGCGCAGAGCTCGCCCAGCAGCGTGGTGATGTGGTGATGCACCCGTTCCGCCGCCGTCAGCACGAGCATGCTTTCACTTTCATTATCCGGTGCCAGTAGCAGAAAATGCGGCGACTCCGCTACGTGGTAGCGGGCATCGAGCGATTCGGCCACGCGCTGCAACCAATTGGTCGCCACCGTGTCCCAAGCCTCGTCAAAGAGATCCGCATCCGCCTCGATGGTGATCCAATCGCTGATCTTTTCCCATTTCGGGCGCGGAATACCGTAAACGCTCGAATACCATTCATCAGGATCGGGGATGGCCGTGGGCATGTTTCCTTGTGGGCGGCTGGCGAGGATTTTGGCAAGAGGACTAAGCAGACTTCGCGGCTTGGGTTGATTCCGCACGCTGCAACTGTTTCAACCAACTCCTCGCATGAAATTCCTTCCGTTTCTCCTTCTCTCCGCCACCGCGGTTCTCGCGGCCGATAAAAAGCATGTGGTGATGATCGCCGGCACGCCTTCGCACGGTCCCGGCCAGCATGAACACAATGCCGGCGTGCAACTGCTCGCCAAATGCCTCCAGCAGGGCGCGAGTGATCTGGTGGACGTGAAATTCCACCTGAACGCCGAGTGGCCGAGCCAGGAGGAATTGGATCAGGCAGACACGATCGTGATCTACTCGGACGGCGAAGGCGGCCAGCCCGCGCTGAAAGACGAACGCCCCGCCCAACTCGCCAAGGAGATGAAGCGCGGCTGTGGCTTCGTCTGCCTGCACTACGCGGTGGAGCCGATTTATCATCGCACCAATTGGCCGGACGGCGCGCCCGGTCCTGATGGCAAACCGACGAAGACCCCTCCGCCTCCAGGTCGCGGCAGCGATGGCAAGGGCGCCGCGGAATTTCTCGATTGGATGGGCGGCTATTTCGAAGCGTGGTGGAGCGTGAACCCACACTGGACGGCCAACTACACCGCGCTGCCCAAGCACCCGATTTGCAATGGCGTGAAGCCCTTCAGCACGAATGACGAGTGGTATTTCCACATGCGTTTCCGGGAAGGGATGAAAGGCGTGACGCCCATCCTCACCGCCGTGGCCACTCCGGATACGACCAAGCGCGGCGTGGGCGCCCATGAAGGCAACCCCGAGCAAAAGAAGGAAGTGGAGGACGGCGTGCCGCAGCACACCTCCTGGGCCGTGCAGCGCGACGACGGCGGCCGGGGCTTCGGCTTTTGTGGCGGCCATTTCCACACCGGCTGGGGAAACAACGACCAGCGCAAGCTCGTGCTGAACGCCATCGTCTGGACTGCCCGCGCCGAGGTCCCCGCCAACGGTATCGAAAGCACCGTGACCGAGGACGACCTGAAGGCCAACCTCGATCCGAAAGGCAAAAAGTAGGGGAGGGGAGATGAGCGCGCCCAGTGTCTCCCGGACATCAGTGGCTCGCCGCTCTAATGTAGCTGCGGCCGGATTCGAGCGGAGCGAGAAAGACTGCCGCAGGCAGCCCGCAGGGTGCGAGCGGAGGCGAGCATCAACGCCGCGGGCTGATCGCTGTTCGCTGGGAACCTTACGGCACTTTTGCGCTGAGCTTTTGAGGAAAGGTCCGATTCATACCAGCCCAGGGCGCCAGCCCTGGGTTCAATATAAAATTTTGGTCCAAGCCCTGAAGGGGCGTTTCATCCGCATGTTCAAAAGTATCGAACAGGCCTTGGTATTCGCACTCTCCGCCAGCATCTCGCTCGCCGCCGACCCACCCCCATTTTCCCCCGAGCAAGCCAAGTCCACCTTCCAACTCGCCGATCCCGCGCTCGTCGTCGACCTCGTCGCCGGCGAGCCCCTCGTCGCTTCCCCTTGCGCTCTCGCGTGGGACGAGCGCGGCCGTCTCTTCGTCGCCGAAAATCGCGGCTACCCCAATCATAACCAACCACCGCAGGGCGACGTCGCCCTGCTCGAAGACACCGACGGCGACGGCCGCATGGACAAACGCACCGTCTTCGCCGAGGGCCTCACGTTTCCCAACGGCGTGCTGCCGTGGAAAGGCGGCCTCATCGTCACCTGCGCGCCCGACGTGCTCTATCTCAAGGACACCGACGGCGATGGCCGCGCCGATGTGCGCGAGGTCTGGCTCACCGGCTTCGATACCAAGGGCAGCACCCAACTCCGCGTGAATGCGCCCACGCTCGGCCCGGATGGCTGGATCTATCTCGCCGCCGGCCTCAGCGGCGGCAGCATCACCGCCCCGTCGCACCCGGAGCGCGCCCCGGTGAAGATGACCGCCGATGTCCGTTTCCATCCCGACACGCTCGTCGTGGAAAACGTGGACGGCCGCTCTCAATACGGCCAGTCGTTCGACGAATACGGCCGCCGCTTCATCTGCATGAACCGCCTGCCCGTGCAGCACGTGGTGATCTCTTCGCGCTGGCTGCGCCGGAATCCGCAGCTGGCCTTCAGCGACACCGTGCAGGACTGCAATGAGCGCAGCGTGAAGAGTGGCTTGCGCGGCGGAAACGACGGCGTGCGCCTCTTTCCCATCAGCTCCAATATCACTACGGCAGATTCGCATGCCGGGTCTTTTAGCGCGGCCTGTGGGGTTCATGTTTGGACCGGCGGCGCGCTGCCTGAGGACTATCGCGGCCTCGCCTTTTCCTGCGATCCGACGGGCAATCTGGTGCATGCGGATCGCCTCGTTCCGCGCGGGGCCACGTTCACCGCCGAGCCCAAGTTTGCCGGGAAGGAATTTCTCGCCTCACACGATGACTGGTTTCGCCCCGTCTTCCTCGCCCAGGGCCCGGACGGCGCGCTCTACGTCGCCGATATGTACCGCAAGGTGATCGAGCATCCCGACTACCTTCCCGAGGAGATTCGCAAGCGCACGGATTTTGCCAGCGGCCAGGACTGCGGCCGCATTTGGCGGGTACGCGCGGTCCACGCGCCGCCGCCGATCAAGCATCCCACGGCCGCGGAGGAGCTCTGGGCCGCAGCGCGCCGCGGAGCGCTGGATTCTGAAGCACTGCAAACCGCCTGGAATGCGGGCGATGGGAATCTGCGCCAGCTCGTCCTGCGCCTGTGGATGGAGTATCCCAGCGCCCGCGTCTGGAAGCCCGATCCCGCCGTGCTCGCCCATGAATCGGAGCCCGGCGTCCGTTTCATGTGCGCGCTGGCCTTGGGCGAAATCCCCGAGGGCACTCCGGCGCTGGCCGATTTGGCCACTCAGGAAGCCCGCGATGAAAATCCGCAGCCTCCGCTCGACCGCTGGACGCGCGCCGCCGTGCTGAGCGGCATCTCCGGGCGCGAGGCCGATTTCCTGAAAGAATTTCTCGAGCAGGCGCAGAACGCCACGCCCGGCACCTTGGAAATGCTCACGGATTTGGGCCGCGGCTTTCCGGATGTTCCTTCGCTGCGCAGGGCGCTCGATCAAGCCACCACCCTGGGCACGGGCCGCGCCGGGATTGCGCCGACGATCGCCGCGCTGCTGCTGGGGACGAGCGAGCGCGCAAAGCAGCCCCTGCGCGAGCCGCCGGACGGAGACGCCTGGCTCAAGGCCTTCCTCGATGGCTTTCCATCCGAGGCGGAACACCAAGAAACGCCTGCGCCCTTTCGCCTCCTTTACCTCCGCTGCCTCGGGCACATGGACTGGTCCGCCGCCAGCCCGGCGCTGCTCCGCCTCGCCGTCGGGGAAAGCGACAGCACGCTCCGGCTGACCGCGATTCGCGAGCTTGGCCGCTTCGGCCAACCGGAGGTGGTGCAGACCCTCCTGGGGCCGGACCACTGGGCCGGTTACACCCCGCAGTTACGCGAGGCGGCGCTGAGCTCCGTGCTGGGGAATCCCGCCCTGCACGGCCCGCTGCTTGACGCCATCGAAGCTGGGCACCTGCCAGCCTCGGCGATCCCGCAGCTGCGCCGGGCGCCTTTTCTGAAAGCCGCCGATCCCAGCCTGCGCGCCCGCGCCGAAAAACTTTGGAGCGCGCCAGGGCCGGACCGGCAGAAAGCCTTCGAATCCGCCAAGGCTGCTCTGGCGTTGAACGGCGACGCCAAAAACGGACGGCACATTTTCGGCACGGTATGCACCACCTGTCATCGCCTGGACCGCGAAGGCGCCGCCGTGGGCCCCGACTTGCTCGACATGCGGAATCAGCCGAAGGAAAGCATCCTCTTTCACATCGTCGTCCCCGATGCGGAAGTAAACATAGCTTACGCGCCCTACGCCGCGGAGACAACGGACGGTCGCACGCTCGCCGGCATCCTCGCCAGCGAATCGCCCGCGAGCATCACCCTGCGCATGCCGCTCGGCGTGGAAGAAACACTCCTGCGCAGCAGCCTCAAAAAACTGGAAGCCCTGCCCGGCTCCCTCATGCCCGCCGGCCTCGAGCAATCCATGTCCCGCCAGGACCTCGCCGATCTCCTCGCCTACCTGAAAGGGGAGTAGGCCTCTTGAAGCAGCGGCGGCTCTTGGTGGCCCGAAGCTCCAGTTCCGGGCATATGGCGATCGCGGGGCGTGCCGTGGACAGCGGCAGCAAGCTGCGCGACGGTGGGAGGCGCTTTCGAAGTCGCATGGCCTTCTCTCACCTCACGCAGCAAACTGCGCCCTCCACACAGCGGCAGCAAGCTGCCGCAGCCCACGGCGCGCTTCCGAACTCATCAGCGCGCTCCGACCCGGATTCATGCGGACCCAAATTCCCAAAGCCCATGCACCGCTGCCGCTTCCCACCGCCCCACTCACTCGCTATACTCCGCTCCGCGTCCATGCCTCGCCGCTCTTCAACCTCCACCAAAAAAGCCCGCATCCCCACCGCCTCCAGCGCGCCGAAATCGCCGAGCGTCCAGGAATTCCAGGACGCCTTCTTCGCCCGCATGGGCGGCCGCCAGCAATTCCAGCGGCTCTTCGAGCACCTGCCCGACGTCCACTTTTTTGCCAAGGACCGCGAAGGCCGGCTCATCGTCGCCAGCATCGGCGTGCTCCAGCGCCTCGGCTTCGCCCGGGAGGAAGACATCATCGGCAAGATGGACACCGATTTCCATCCGCCCCGCACCGCCGAGGAAATCCGCGGTGACGACGAACGGGTGATGTCCACCGGCACGCCACTCGTGGATCGCGTGGAGGCGCTCTTCACCCGCAGTCACGCCAAGGATTGGTACGTCACCACCAAGCTGCCAATTTACGACACCGCCGGGACGGTCATCGGCATCATGGGCTTTGTGCGCCCTTATCGGCGGAATGACAAATCCATGCCCGGTGCCGAGCGACTGGAGCGCGTGGTGACCTACATTCAGCAGCAGCACTCCAAAACCGTCAGCGTCTCCGAGCTCGCCAAAATCGCTCACCTTTCCGTCCGCCAATTGCACCGGCTGTTCCACGATGTCTTCGGTATGAGCACGGAAAACTTCATCGTCCGCACCCGCGTGCAAGCAGCCAGCGATGACCTCCTGATGACCGACAAGCCGCTCAGCGAAATCGCCGCCCTCCACGGCTTTTGCGATCAAAGCGCCTTCAGCCGAAGATTCGCCGAGCACACCGGCGAAACCCCTCTGAAATTCCGCCAGCGCCGTCGGCATGCCGGTTAAAGCAGGCTCGGACACGCTACCCGCGCGTGCACATTTGTGCAATTTCGATGGCCGATAAGGAAAAATTACGCAAACGTAGTAATTACCCATCCGGCTTGCGGGGTCCTTCCTTCAGGGGCATATCTTGCATCCTCTCCAACCTCGGGAAAACAGGCATGTCCGATAAAGACAAAATTTTGGCACCAGCAATCAATACATCTTGCGAGGAAACTGTCAGTCTTCGCTAACGATTCGCAGCGGCTCCGCTGCTGCGAGCGGTGTCCATTTCTACATGTAGAAACGGGTGGTGACCCAAGCGTATCGTGACGGGTGCGCGCGGTAATCCGCTACTACTCGAACACCGTCCGGTTGGGAGGCCGGGCGGTGTTCTCTTTTTAGCGAGACGGCTCTTTTTTCCTTTCCGAAGCAGTGTCTTCCGCCTTCAGCGCGGGAGCCCGCAGCTCGGCCGGCAGTTCAAACGGCGGTCCGTATTCATTCTTGGTCGCCGCCCACCATCGGCGCCAGTCTTTCAGATCTCCTGGAATTTCTGGAAGCGATACCAGCTCAGGTGTCCCCTTATTGGACTCGAACTTTGCAAACGCTGACAGAAACGCCTCAACTTGACCGGCCCCAGGGGCGGCACCTTTAAACTTAAAGCGCCCAATTTGCATGGATTGCAGTGTGTCCAAGGCCATGTCCGGCACTGCGCTCCACCCACAATCGCCACGGCTGATGTAGCCCGAGTTGCTTCGAGAAGTGGAGCAATGACGCGAACCGCTTTGTCGCTGGGATGGCTTTTCAGGCGTTCGAGGACATGCCCCAATTTTGTCCTCGCCTCAATCACCCCTTCTTCGGAGTTCTCCTGTGCGACCTTATCATAGGTTCGTTTTGCGGTCTCTCGCTCCTCATTGCCCGCCAGCATATATTCGACCTGCGCTTGGCCGATTCACGCGCCAAAGGATTCAAATCGCTTAGCTTCGTCAATTCCTGAAGCTGTGCCCAAAGTTTCTCGTCCCCATTATCCGGAGATGCAAAAGGGTCCGAGGAAGCCTTCGCGGTCCGGTTCAGCGCCGATTCCACCTTTGGAATTTCCTCGGCTGGCAAGCACACCGGGAGAACAGCGCCGCCAACAAAAAGATAAAGCGCGCAGCGGAAGGTCGGGAACATGCGGTGGACTCTAACTCACGGTGAGGCGCTTCACAACGGACTTGTCCACCCGCCCGCCCGCTTTTTCGGGTGGATCTATTTGATCACCACCGGCGAACTCACCATCAGCCCGCCCTCCGTCGTCCCAGTGAAATAGTAAATGCGCACGCCCGCGGGGAGGGGCGCAGTGATTTTTCCATCGGCGAGGGTTGCGGGAACGTGGTCCCACTCCAGCTTGTTGATCGGTCCCTCCGTCTTCGTCGTCACGATCTCGGCAGACTTAATGGCGCCATCCTGCACGGCGGCCGTGGCGTTGCCGTCTTTTTCCACCGGACGCTCCAGCAGGGGCAGCTTCGGTTTGCCGAGCAATCGGCTATCAATGAACGCGGCGATTTCCGGCGGTGCCCAGCCTTCGGGATGGCCGTGCTTCATCTTGATTTCGATCCGGATATTCTTCGCGACCGCCACCGCATCGAAGCACTTCATGTAGCTGTCGAGCGGGTAGGCGAAATCATTTGTCCCATTCACAAAGAACATCGGCACGCGGCACGAGGGCAGATAGGTGCCCGGGTCATAGAGCTTCGTCCATTGCGCCGTCTTCTCCGGGCCCATTTGGGCGAATTGCTTCAACCACGTGCTGTTTTCGCTAAGGTGGCCGCAGCCATACACTGGCACGGCCGCTTTGAACCGCGCGTCCACCGAGCCGGCGATGCAGGTGGTGTATCCGCCCCAGCTAATGCCCGTCAGCGCCGTGCGCTCCGGGTCCACGCCGGGCATGCTGCGAATCAGCGAGTGCGCCAGGATGGTGTTCGCCACCGCATGGTAGGGCCAGTCGTCGGTGACGTCCGGTGTATCGATGGTGAAGAACTTGGCGGGGTCATCCTGCTTGGGGCCGCCATCGGCCAGCGGGGTGCGCTTCTTCGCATCATTGGGCGCGGCGAGGTCGGGCGTCATGCCGCCCAGATCCATGGCGATCGCGGCATAGCCATGTTTTGCCCACAGCGTCACCCATTCCGGAAACGCCGTGCCACCGCCGCCATGGACCAGCACCATCGCGGGCCAGGGGCCTTTGTCCTCCGCATGCCCGCTGATGGTCGCGGGCGTGGCGTACACCGCAAAGACGCGGCTCGGTTTTCCGCCAAAAGGCTCACCGGTGTAGACCAGCGTGCGCACCGGCGACTTGTCATCAATCCACTCAAACTTGGGTGGCTGGTAGAGATGGTCGAGCTTCCACGGCGTCGTCGGCGGCAGTGGTGCGGGTTCCGCCGCCATCGCTGCCACAGCGACGCGGAGGAAGAGGATGGATGAAAGAAGACGGCGCATACGTTCTGGAAGGAAGACGGTGGAGGCGCGCTTATTTCTTCAGCCAGCCGCCGACTTTGAGCCAGTCAGCCACGCGGTCAGGCCAGGTGGTCACCAGTTTGTCCGTCCGGCGCAAGCCGTAACCGTGGCCACCCACGGGATAGATGTGCAGTTCGCAAGGCACCTTGGCCTTCTTCATCGCGAGCGCGTAGTCGAACGCGCCCTCAACCTTCACCGGGTCATCGAGCGTCATCGCGATGATGGTCGGCGGCGACTTCGGGCTGATGGTCATTTCCGGGGTTAACGTATCCAGCTTCTCCTTGTCCGCGAGATAGGCGGGATAAATGAGCACCGCGAAATTCGGGTGGCAGTCCTGCTTGTCCGCATCGTCCGCCGCCGGATAGGCGCGGTCCGCATGGCAACTCACCGCGGCGAGATGACCGCCGGCGGAAAAGCCGAGGACGCCGATGCGCTGGGGATCGATGCCCCATTCGCCGGCATTGGCCCGCGTGAGCGAGAGAGCGCGCTGGACGTCCTGCAGCGGCCCCTGGTGCTTCGGGTCGTCCTTGCGCGTGGGCACGCGGTACTTGAGCAGGATACCCGTGACGCCGATTTCGTTCAGCCATTCGCAGACCTCGGAGCCCTCCAGGTCATATGCGAGAATGTTGTAGCCGCCACCCGGGCACACCACCACCGCCGCGCCGGTGTTCTTTTCCTTCGCGGGGCGATAGACCGTGAGCATCGGCACCGACACATTTCCGAGGCGGATGAGCGGCTTGTCCGCCACCAGGCCTTTGCCGGGCTGCGAGGTGTCTTTCTCCTCGCCCACACTTCCTTTTTCACCCGGGGCATCGCCGGACCAAAGCCGCAGCGGCGAATCAGCGGCGAAAGAACTGAGGGTGAGGGTCGTGACGGTGACGGCAGCGAGCAGGGTAGAGCGCATGCGGGGAGAAAAACGATTCGCGTGCCACCGTGCAAGCGTGTTGCCGGCCTTGCCGAAAGTGCGCTGCCAGGCCTACGGCGGGAAGATCTCCTGCAGCGCCCGGGTGAGTTGCTCGAATTCGATTGGTTTGACCAAATGCCGGACAAAACCTGCCTCCCGCGATCGCATCTGATCTTCCTCCATGCCATAGCCGGAGAGCGCGATGCCACGGAGCTTGGGCCGGTCGATGCGCAGTTGGGTCATCAGTTGCTGCCCGGTGCCATCCGGCAGACCGAGGTCAGACACCACGGCATCAAAAGAATGCGACGCCGCTGTGGCCATGGCGGAGGCGATGTTGTTCGCCGCGAGCACCGTGTGTCCCGACCGGGCGAGCAGGCGGCTGAGCACCGCCAGCGTGGGCTCGTGGTCTTCCACCAGCAGGATTCTGAGCGAGCGGCTCAATGTCACTTTCTCTCCGTAGCCATTGTGCTCGCGGGTAAGCCCCGGCGGCGGCTCGGCCGCCCCGGGAAATTCCACGGTGAAGGTGGCGCCGCGGGAAGGCCCCTCGCTGTGCGCGCGGATGGTACCGCCATGGAGATCCACCACGGCCCGCGCAATCGCCAGGCCCAGGCCGAGACCGCCAAAACGGTGACTGTGTTCACGGTCCGCCTGCTCGAATGGCTGAAACAGCCGCTCGGACGAATCCGTGGCAAAGCCGATCCCCGTGTCGCTCACCTCCAGGCAAAAGTGCCCTTCTCGATCCCGTGTGCGCACCTGCACCCTGCCACCCTCCGGCGTAAATTTTACCGCGTTCTTGAGCAGATTCCAGAAGACCTGCTGCACCCGCGCGGAGTCGCCGGTGAGCCCGAAGCGGCTCGCCCGCAGTTGCAGCTCCAGCGTGATCCGCTTGGTCTGAGCCTCGTCGCGGACGATATCAATGGCATGGCCGAGCAAAGAATGCAGGTCGCAGCGTATGGAGCGCAGCGGCAGCTTGCCGCGGGCGAGGCGCGTGAGGTCCAGCAGGTCGTCGATAAGCCGGCTCTCCAGGCCGATGCTGCGCTCGATCATCGCGAGGTCGGCGCGCACCTCTTCAGGCAGTCGGACATCATGCCGCAGGGCGGCGGCGGTCATGAGCGCTGGCGTCAACGGCGTGCGGAGCTCGTGGGAAAGCGCCGCGAGGAAATGGTCTTTCGCCCGGTTGGCGTCCTCGGCGCTTTCCTTGGCGCGAGCCAGTTCGTCGGAGAGTTCACGCTGCTGGGTCACATCCGTATTGGTGCCAAACCAGCGCAGCACCTTGCCTTGCTGATCGTAGATCGGATTCGCTCGCGATAGGAACCAGCGATAGTGGCCATCAGCGCCAAGCAGCGGAAACACATCCTCCCACGGCGTCCCCCGCTTCAGGCAGTCCAGAAATTTCTCGCGCACCCGCCTGGCATGATCCGGATGCAACACCTTCTGCCGCCGCGCAGTGACCACGTCATCGGCCCGCACGCCGGTGTAGTCGTACCAGCGGCGGTTGAACCAAAGCACCTTTCCGGTCTCGTCGGTGATCCACGCAAACTGCGAAATGTTGTCGGCCAAAGCGCGGAAGCGGTGCTCACTCTCGCGCAGGCTTTCCTCCGCCTGGCGTCGCTGCGTGATGTCGCGCACGAAGCCGACAAAAACCGAACGCTCTCCCGCCGACAGGATATTGATGCTCAATTCCGCGGGAAATTCGGTCCCATCGCGGCGGAGCGAGGGCAGCTCCATTCGCCGTCCCAGCACGCGGGAATCTCCAAATTCCAGATATCGAAGCAGCCCGAGATGATGCGCGGCCCGGAGCGCCGGGGGGATAATGTGATCCGCCAGGGAACGCCCAAGGATCTCCTCGCGCTTCCAGCCAAACATGCGCTCGGCAGCCGGATTCCAATCGAGCACGAGACCCTTCGCGTCCATTATCACCACGGCGTCGAGCGCGGAATCCACGATGGCGCGGCTGCGGTTTTCTTCCTCCCGGCGCGCCGTATCCGCCACGCGGGCGCTCGCGGCCTGGCGGGCCACGGCCTTGCCGGCGGCCACGATCAGGATGGAGAGCAGAATCAACCCGCCATACAGCATCAGCGCCGTCCCTTCGCCCGGCGCCACCCATCCCGCGCTGCGGGCCATCGTGATCAAACAGGCGAGCCCGATGAGGAGCACGGTGAAGCCCGGCAGCATCCAGCGGAGCAGGGTGCCATCCGCCGACAGGGAAAGAATGCGGCGCACGGGCGGGCGCTGCGGCCGCACCGCGAGCGCGCCCAGGCACAGTAAAAAAATGGCGAGCGCGGTGTGAAAGAGTATCGTGGTGGAGCGCAGCAGCCCGGTGAATTGGCCCGTGTTGAGCAAATAGCCAATGAGGCCGCAGACGGCGGGCAGGGAGCCTAGCAGGAGCAATGCGGGGGCGGGATGGAAGACGCGGCCATCCGCGCGGAGCCGCCGCCGATCCAGCAGCACCAAGCCAAGGCCGAGAAAAGCCAGCGATGCGGAAGCATTCAGGCTCATGCGACCCGGCTGCTTCACCAGTGGGGCTGCGATATCGCCGGAGAAGGTCGCCGGGCCCAGCAACGTGTCGATGTGCAAATCACAATGGAACAAAGTCTCCACCGTGGTGAGCAGCCCGATGAGCGCGGTGAGCGCGCCAAAGAATGTCGCGAGAATTGCACCTTTTTTGTGCTTCGCCGCCAGCTGCCATAGCCCCAGCGAGGTTGCCGCCGCGGTAATGCTCACGGCGGTGTTAAGCCGCATCACCATGCTGCCGGGATACAGGAGCAAGGTCCGCAGCGGCTCCCCCAGCCACATCGCCAGGTTGCCCAGACCAATCACCAAACCGGCCAGCATGCTCACCGAAACGACGCCGCGGCAAAATCGTTCCGCGCCAGGAATCAAGGCTCCCTCTGCTACCGGCGGGGCCGAAGTGGGGACCGTCGGTGGTGCAAGTTGGTCAGGCATGAAGCGTTGGCTATATGCACGATTCTTTCCAAATTTCCAGCGACGTTGCCGAGAAGAAGAACACGGAGTGAAGTTACAAAGTGGTCGGCACTTTAGTGGCGCGAACGATCGGGGGAGCGGGCGAAAGACTGCGGTAAAACTTGATTGCTCCGTGCGCGAGCGTCCGCGGCCTCCCGGCTGCGGCTACCGGAAGTCAGGCCGGCAGTCGCACGCTCTGCACGTGGCGGATGCGGTTTTGCGGATCGTAGACTTTTTTGATGCCCTGCAACCGCTGGTAGTTGTCGCCGTAATACGACGTCTCCCAATCGGCATAAGTGCGGTCGGGATAGTTCACGTAGTGGCGCTTGATGCCAGCCTTCGCGAGATGCCCCTGTACACGACCGGCTGCGAGGATGCGGCTCACCCCCTGCGCCGGCGTTTCCCAAAATGATTGCTGCTCACCAAGGTAGGGATAGGCGCGATGTGGATACGCGCCGGTCCCGTCGGCGATGGCCCCGCCGAGCGTATTCACCTGAAAGATTTGGCCGGGCACGCTGAGCACTTCGTGAAAAACGCCGGGCAGCGCGGGCTTGATGTCGGCAAAGCCACGATAGAAGCCGCCGCTTGCATTTTTGAAAAAGACGGGGCCTTTCTCGCCGTAATACCACGGCAGAGCCTTGGCAATCGGCACGGGGCCGGCGGCGGAATTCTTTGACGTGGCGCCAGTCATCTCCTTGCAGAAAGCAGTCAACCCCTTGTGCTCGCGGTTGCCGATGGTGACCACGAGAATGGTCACCTGGCTGCCATTCATCACCCAGGCAGAGAAAGCGTCGTTGGGCAGACCGGCGGTGGCGTCGAACCATTTCGAGAGCAGTTCCGTGGCGCGCGCCTCGTCGAGCTTGAACGCCTTGAACTTCCATGCGGAAAAGAGCGTCGGCGCGGGGCGCGTCTCAAATTGAAATTCCGTGATCACGCCAAAGTTTCCGTTTCCGCCGCCCTTGCAGGCCCAGAGCAGATCAGGCTCGGCGCCGGACTCGTGAATCTCGCCCGTGCCGGCCACCATCCGGACGGAGCGCAGGTGATCGCAGGTGAGCCCCCATTTGCGAGCAAACATGCCGTAGCCGCCTCCAAGCGTGAGACCGGAGAGGCCCACGGCCTCGCAAGAGCCGGCGGGAAGGAATCGGCCTTTGGCGAGCAGATAGCGGTTTACGTCGGCGAGTTTGCAGCCAGCACCCGCGGTGAGGATGTTCGTCTTGGGATCGAGTTGGAGATGGTTGAGGGCGGAGATTTCGATCACCAGACCGTCGTCGTTGAGCGAGTAGCCTTCGAAACAGTGGCCGCCGGATTTGATGGCGATGGGGGAATTTTGCTCGATCGCCCTTTTCACGGCCTGCTGCACGCCAGCCTCGGTCCCGCAGCGCGCGATGAGCTTGGGCATCGTCTGAATGCCGCCATTATAGAGGGAGCGAGCGGCGGCGAAGCCAGCGTCGTTGGGCGTGAGATAACTCACCGGGCCGGATGGCCGTGGCAGCACCGCAGGGCCGACGATAGGTTTTGTTGCGGGCTTGGCGGCGGCGCCGAAGAGCCGTGCGCCCGCGGTGTGAAAGGCGAAGGCCGCCGAGGCGGCGGCAGTGGCACGAAGAAAAGAGCGGCGGGAGCGCACGGGGTCGTTTGATTTGTGCGCGGATGTTGCCGGGAATTGAGACGGAATGAAAGGCGAGAATCGCCGTCAGATTCGCACCACGATCTTGCGCCGATACATCCACCAGAGAATCAGCCAGAGGATGACCAGCACGGTGGCCCGGCGCAGTCCTTCCTGGGTGGCGTCGCTCAGTTTTTGAGCGGCCTCGGGGCTGAGGTTCGTCATCCCCAGGGTGCCGAGGCTTTCATAAATGTGCCGGCCGAAATGCTTGCGCACATTGTCGTGAATGAAGCCGGCCATGGTCTGCCAGAGGACGTACATGGTGATGGGATTGAGCCCCACGACGAGGAGGGGAAAAGCCCAGCGGCGGTAACCAGCCCACTCGATCACTGCCACGAAGAAGGCGAGGAAGAGCAGCACCCAGCCCGTGCTGTAGATGGCGAAGGTGGGCGTCCACAGATGCTTCACCATCGGGCAAAGACCGCTCCAGTCGAGCGCGAGCCCAGCGGCCAGGCCGCACAGACCGCCGAGGATCAGGCGGCCGATCTTCGTGCCCATCGGGCGGTCGCTTTGCAGGAAGCGGCCGGTGATGAGGCCGAAGATCATGGTCGCCAACGAGGGGACGAAGTTCCACGTGGGGTAGCCGGTCTTGGTGTACACGAAGCGCTCGTCGCGCGGGAAAAGGTTGAGGAACCACTGATCGACATAGGAGCCAAAGTTGGTATTCTTTTGCCAGTGGGCCTCGAGGCCGATGAAGCGCGGCCAATCCGCCGGGACGCTGGCCGCGGTCCAATTGAAATCCGCCGGCGGTGCTGGCCAGAGCGTGAAGGCAGCCCAATCACCGAGGAGGATGACGGCGGCGGCGATGGCTTGGGTCCGGACGCTGGTAAAGGCGAGCAGGAAGAGGAATGGGTAGCCGAGGCCTATCTGCCCGAGGACGTTCGTGAAGATCCACTGTGTGCGAGTGATCGAAGACGATGTGGAGGTGAGGAACACCGCCAGCAGCGCGAGCATGAATCCGCGCCAGACGGCGTGGGCAAACATACGGCCGAAAGATTGTCCGCTGGCCTGGCGCCTGGACGCAGAGAGGGCCAGAGCCACGCCGACCATGAACATGAAGGACGGCTGGATGAGGTCCCAGAGCGTGCAGCCGCGCCACTCGGCGTGGTCGCAGTGGTAGCCGATTTGCTGCCACCACCAATTGTCGGGAAAAGCCTTGGCCATGCCTGAGAGACCGAAGGCGGCGGAGGCCATCATGATCATGATGAGTCCCCGGAAGGCATCGAGGGACAACAGGCGCTGGGACGCGTTGCCGGGAGTGATCGGTGCGGCAACCTGATCTTTGATGGCGGTGTCTGGTGGGTGGCTCATCGGGAGGATGACCACGATGGTGCAGTTATCTTGGGAGGAGGCTTGGCGGCACGCCGGGATGGGACCTAGAGGGCCTATCGGACATATAGGTCCCATGATCACGATCGCCGAAAGCTTATGACGCGGCGTTCCTACCCCACCTGCTGCGCGCGGGCGATGGCGGCCATCATGCCCATGGCTTTATTCACGGTCTCGTTGTATTCGCCCTCGGGCGTGGAGTCGGCGACGACGCCGGCGCCGGCCTGGACGTAGGCTTTGCCGTCCTTGAGCACCACGGTGCGCAGGGCGATGCAGGAGTCGCTGTTGCCGTCGAAGCCGAAGTAGCCGACCGCGCCGGCGTAGACGCCGCGCTTGGATTTTTCGAGTTCGTTGATGACCTGCATGGCGCGGACCTTGGGCGAGCCGCTCACAGTGCCGGCGGGGAAGGTCGCGCGCATCACGTCATACGGGCTGCGGTCGGCGCGGAGGTGGCCTTCGACGTTGCTGACGATGTGCATCACGTGGCTGTAACGCTCGATAATCATGAAGTCATTCACCTTCACCGAGGCGTAGTCGCTGGCCCGGCCGACGTCGTTGCGCGCGAGGTCGACGAGCATGAGGTGCTCGGCGCGCTCCTTGGGATCCGCGAGGAGGTCGGCGGCATTCGCTTCGTCCTCCTCGGGCGTGGCGCCACGCTTGCGGGTGCCGGCGATGGGACGGATCTCGATCTTTCCATTCACCGCGCGGACGTGCACCTCCGGGCTGCTGCCGACGAGCGAGAAGGCGCCGCGACCGGGAGCCGCGGGGAACTTCATGCAAAACATGTAGGGCGACGGGTTCACCATGCGGAGCGCGCGGTAGAGCGTGACGGGATCGCCGGAGTAGTTCGTGACAAAGCGCTGTGACGGGACGAACTGGAAGACATCGCCGGCTCGGATGTATTCTTTCCCAGAGGTGACCATGCCCATGTATTCCTCGGGCGTGGTATTGCTCTCGGCCTTGGCAGGGGCGGGAGCGGGGCCGATGGGAAAGGGGGGCAACTGCGAGGGCTGCGCAAGCTTCTTCGCGATGGCATCGATGCGGGCCTGCGCGGCACGGTAGGCGGCGTCTACCGCGGATTCGGAGGCCGTGTCGCCATTGATGAAGGCGTTCGCCACGATACGCAGGCGGCGCTTGAGGTGATCGAAAATGAGATAGGTATCCGCGATCACGAAGAGGCTCTCGGGGAGGCCGAGCTCATCCTTCGGCGGCGCAGGCACCGTGGGCTCGAAGAAGCGCACCATGTCGTAGCCGAGGAAGCCAACGGCCCCGCCGGCAAAACGGGAGCGGAATTCCGCGGGCTCGCCGGGCAGCGGCACATAGCGATAGCCGGCCATGATTTTCTCGAGGTCGGCGAGAGGATCGCGCTCGGTTTGGAATTCGCGCGTGCTGCCATCGGTGGTCACGCGGACGGTGCGGCCCTGGCTTTCCAGGACGGTGCGTGGCCCCACAATCAAAATGGAGTAACGTCCCGCCTGTTCGCTTTTTTCCACGCTCTCGAAAAGGAACGTGTAGCCGCCGTCGTCGAGTTTGGCGAAGGCGCCGATGGGCGTTTCGGCGTCGGCGATGAATTCGGTATGAACCGGGATGAGGTTTCCTTTCTCCGCAAGCGTGCGGAATTCAGGAAGGGTGGGTGTGAAAGTTGAAGTCATGGTCTCAGCAAAAATGGTGTTTGATTTTAGGTGTTCGGGAGGGGCGGCGCCGAAAAGTGGCATGGCATCCAGGCATCGAGGCCTGCACCGATCACGGGTTGAAAACCCATTCCACTTTCTGGCGCTCGTTGGAAGTCGTCACGCGCCGTAGGTCTTGGCCGGGTCGAAGAGCGGCTGCTCTTCCATCGGCTTGGGCAGGCCGTGGTTATCGAGTTCCTGGTAAAAGCAGGACTCGTAGCCGGTGTGGCAGGCGCCGCCGGTTTGCTCCACCTCGAAGAGGAGCGTGTCTTTATCGCAGTCGACGCACCATCGGAGGACGCGTTGGACGTTGCCGCTGGTCTCGCCCTTCACCCAATACTTTTGGCGGGAGCGGCTGAAGTACACCATGAGGCCCTTTTCCAGCGTCATCCGGATGCTCTGCTCGTTCATCCAGGCCATCATGAGCACGCGCTTGCTTTTGGCGTCCTGCACGATGGCGGGGATGAGTCCGTCGGCGTTGTATTTGAATTGGCTAATCATCGGTGAATGTGGGTGAAAGTTTTGGAAGTGACTCGGTAGAAAAAGCAACCGGCCCGAGGATTCTCGTTTTCGGAATCTTCGGGCCGGTTGGCTTCGACGCACGGTGGCGACGACCGCTCCGCAGGTGCCACGCAGTTTGCGTGGCGGCGGAGCTGGCCCGTCAGAAATGCCACCAATGCCAGTGTGTCGTCATGTAAAGGCGCTACAAAGCGGGAATTGTGCGAGAGGGCAAGGGGAAATGCATGGGGAGGAAAGAGAGCTCTGAGGCGGCGCGGCAGGCGCGGCGCACTTGACGGATCGGCGAGGACAGCAAACATGCAGCTCTTCCCACCATGAAATCACGTCTTGTTTTCCTCCTGCTGGTGCTTGTTTCCCAAATGGCCTGGGCCGAAACGCTGGAGGAACGCGCCCGAAAGATCGTACTTCCCGCGGTCGATCTGCAGGATGTGACGGTCCCCAAAGCGCTCGAGATGCTGCGAAAAGCCGCGGAGAAACAGGGCGAAGCGGACCAGGGGATGAACATGCTGCTTGTGGTGCCGTGGCCGGAAGAAATCCCGCCGGTGACGGAGCCGGCCGTGGTCAAAATTCCGGGCCTGGATGAGGTCAAGGACCGGGGCGGGCCGGCCTTGCCACCGGTCGGCCTCAGCGGCGACACCCGGTTGGTGCTGCGGCTGCACGACGTGACGCTCTCCGAGGCGCTGAAGTGTGTGGCCGGGCTGATCAATCAAGATCTCCGCTGGGATCCCCAGGCGGTGGTATTGGTGCCACTGCGGAAAGAGGGCGCCCACAAACCGGCGGTGCGGCCGGAAATTCATTTCGACGCGGGCATCGATGCCACCGCCTGGCGCAAGCCGCTGGAAGCAATCGTGCTGCCGAAAGTCGAGTTTCACGATGCGACCATGCGCGAGGCGCTCGAGTTGGTGGGAAAGCAGGTGCAGACGATTAGCGGGGCGGGGGTCAATTGGGTCTTTCGGGACGAGTCGGACCAGCCTCTGCGGAGGCTCAACTTTACGATGACTGAGGCCACGGCACTGGATGTGTTTCGCTATATCGCGGAGTCGGGCCGGTATGAAATTTCGGTTCGAGGCGAGCGGAGGATTTTGTATATCACGCCGCCAAAGGAGAAGTAATGAGGCCTTGGACGCCCCGTATTCCGCTCGCGAGCTCGCTCCGCGACCTGCCGGTCGCAGCAACATTAAGGAAAAGCTCAGGCGCGAATCCGCTCTGGACAGCGAGACCGTTTGGCCGATCTTTGGCATTGAACGCGGACGCCCTTCGCCTGTCACATTGCTACAATCAACATGAAGAAATCCATACTCGTACGTTCCATCTGCCTTTTTGCGCTGCCGCTGGCACTGGCCGTCCCGGGGTTTGCGGAAAACAAGCTGCCGGAAATCAAGGTCGATGACGCCCCGCTGCACCGCACGCCGGAGAACAGCTTTGCCCCCGTGGTGGACAAAGTCGCCCCGAGCGTCGTCACCATTTCCATCAGCAAGGACGTCCCGGTGGGGCGCCTCGGCCGCAACAATCCGTTCGCGGACGATCCGTTTTTCCGCAAGTTTTTCGGCCTGCCGGACGGCGGCGATGACAATGCGCAGAAGAAGGACAACAACGGCAAACCCGAGCGCAAAAAGCTGATGCCATACGGGCTCGGCAGCGGCGTCATCGTGAGCGCCGATGGCTACATTCTCACCAACAACCACGTGGTGGAGCAAGCGGACGACATCGTGGTGACGCTGCAGGACGGCAAGACGGAGTATAAGGCCAAGAAAATCGGCACCGATCCGGGCAGCGACATCGCGGTGATCAAAGTAGACGCAAAAAACCTGAAACCCGTGACGATCGCGGATAGCGACAAGATCAAGGTGGGCGATATGGCCATCGCGATCGGCAATCCGTTTGCGCTCCGCCAGAGCGTGACGATGGGCATCATCTCCGCCACGGGCCGTAACCAGACGGACATCTCGGCCTTTGGCAATTTCATCCAGACCGACGCGGCGATCAACCCGGGCAATTCCGGCGGCGCGCTGGTGGATACGGAAGGCCGGCTTATCGGCGTGAACACCGCCATCTTCAGCCGCACGGGTGGCAACATGGGCATTGGTTTTGCCGTGCCGAGCAACCAGGCGCGCAGCGTGATGGAGAGCCTGATCAAATTTGGCAAGGTCCAGCGCGGCTTCCTCGGCATCGAGATGCAGCCGCTGGATGAAAAGCTCGCGCGCAACTACAACATCGCGGAGAAAGACGGCATTGTGATTGCCGAGGTGGTGGCGAATGGCGGCGCGGCCAAGGCCGGTCTGCACCGGGACGACGTCATCACCGAACTGAACGGACAGCCCATCGCGGACATCGCGGAATTCCGCAACCGCATCGCCGGCATGGCGCCCGGAACCACGGTGGATCTGAAGATTTATCGCGACGGCAAAGCGCAGGTGAAAAAGGTGACGCTCGTGGAGCGCAACGATAACCTGGCCGATGCCGCCGGCGACACGCCGGATACGAAGCCCGCGCCGGCGAAGGATCCCGACGTGCTCGATGGCGTGACGGTGGGCGAAATCAAGCCCGACGCCCGCAAGCGCTTTGGCATTCCGAATGAAGTGCAGGGCGCGCTGGTGACCGACGTGAACCCGGATTCGGCGAGCGCCGATGCGGAGATTAAAGCAGGCGACGTGATTGTGGAAATCGACGGCAAGGAAGTGAAGAGTGCCGAGGACGCCGTGCGCCTGAGCGAAGAAGTAAAAACCAAGAACAGCGTGCGTCTGCGGGTGAAGAGCCGCGGAGTGACGCGGGTGGTGATTGTGGAAGAGCGGAAGGAAAACTAACCGCGCCAGAATCTACCGGCGAAATTTGAATCGGGCGGGGGATCGCAAGGTCTCCCGCCCGGTTTGTTTTTTTTGGGCTGATCCTCTGCAGGGACGCGGGCCGCAGTGCCTGCAGTGTCCGGTGAGCGGGGACCTTTTTGGGCCAACGGCCCAATACAAACCAGCCCAGGGCAACGCCCTGGGTCCACGCCCCCCAAGAAAAATCACACAGCCCCAACGGGGCGGCATAACAAACTCGGACGAGAGCCCCAGCAAGGTGCTCCTCTTATTCCGCCCCGTTGGGGCTTGGCCACTTTGGAAACCGGTCCCCAGGGCGTTGCCCTGGGCTGGCTTATGCCAGGCCTTTGGCCTGCCACGCAGGTGCCATTCATCGCCTCACTTTTTATCCCCCTCGAGCTGCTGCAACAGCCGGTCGAGCACCGCTTCCGCCTCGGCGGGTTTGCCGGCATCCAGCAGTGGTTTGCATTCTTCCTGCATGGCCCGGGCAATAGCCGACGGATCCCGCTGGCTCTCCGCCCATTTTTGCATCCCGGCCTGCACCCGGCTCACTTTCTCCGAGAGCCGCCGGCGCACTTCATCGCCAAACTTCGCGCCGTGGTCGCGCATCAGCTCGCGCACTTTGGCCTGCTGGTCCGGCGTGAGCTGGTTTTTGACGGCCACGAGCATGGACAGATGGAGGTGCTTCATTTCCCGCTCCGCCGCCAGCACCTTGTCGAGCTGGGCGAGGAGCGCCGCTTCGTCCACTTTGTCCTGCCGGGCCAGCGCCGCCAGCGCCGCATTCTCTTGCTCCAGCCGCTGGCGTAGTTCGTTGCCCTGCGGACCCATTTTTTCCATCCGGCCCTTGAGCGCTTCGATTTGCTGGTCGCTCACGCCGAGTTGTTCGCGAGCCTGCATGATGACTTCCGGCGGGAAAAACGCGCCGGCGAAAGGATCGCGCGAACCGGGCTCGCCATTGCGAGGAGTCGGGTCGTCACCGCGCACACTCACGGGGACCATGGCGGCGGTGGCGAACAACAAGGAGAGCAGGGTGGTTTTCATAGATTCTTTGGCGATGGGTTTGAGGACTCGAACGAGAAATCCAACAGCGCCGCCGTGGGCGACATCCAGTCCGGCACAGCCGCGGGAATCTCCACGACCAATCCGGCCACCGAGGCCTGCGCGGAATCCAGCGTGCGCGCCATCTCGGGAGGCACGCCCGGCCCCGGCCCGCGATGATTCGCCGGCCACCAATAACCGAGCACAGCGACCAGCACAGCCACGGCCGTGAAAGCCTGCGCCCACGGCCGCCACCAATTCCACGCCGAGGCGGACTCCGGATTCCCGCCGCGCACCTGCCGCATCACGGCCGCATGCAGGGTCGGATCAAAAGCGGGCTCCGGCAGCCGGGCGGCATCGCGGCGCAGGGTCTCGGCCAACTCGGCCAGCTCAGCGGTTTCATGCTCGGAATCCGGGTGCTTCATCTTCGAAGGTTAATGCGCGCTGCCACGCAGGCGGTTCATTTTTTCCTTCATCCGTCGCAGTTTCTTCAGCGCATGGTGCAGACGGCTTTTCACCGTGCCCGGCGAGATCCCCAGCGCGGCAGCCATCTCCGCCTCGCTGGCGCCCGCATAGAAATGCAGCTGCACCACCTCCCGATGTCGCGCCGGCAGCGCCGTCACCATGGCCCGCAGCAGCTCGGATTCCCCGGCGAGGCTCTCCGTCGGAGCAGCCCCCGTTTCCCGCTGTGCCGCCGCCCGCTGCTGCTCCAGCGTCGCCAGCGGCAGACGGCGGGAAAACCATCCCAGCCACCGCCGATGCCGGCGCAGCAAGATAACGTGCAGCCAGGTGAACAGAGCGCAGGAGCCATCGAAGCGCGCCAGGCTCTTCCAAGCCTCGAGCATCGTCTCCTGCACCAAATCCTGCGCCGCCGTCTCCGAGCCACAAAACGCCAGCGCCTGCGCCATCAGCCGCGGCTGCAATTCTCGCATGAGCTGGGAAAAAGCGTCGAGGTCCCCAGCGCGCGCGCGCGCGATGAGGCTCAACGTGTCTTCTTGCAGGAGGGCGGCCATGCCGTGTCTTGCATCTTAATGCGCCGGACGCGGGATGCAGTTCATAAAATCGTCGGCTTCCATTCAAACACGCCGCGTTGGTTCGGCACGGTCCTCTGACGGAGACAATGGCCCTCGGAGGCTGAAAAAGGGCAGGGGTCCTACTCCAAATTCCGGCCCAGCGGACGTGCCAGGTTGTCGCTCAACGGCCAATGAAAAGGATACGCAAGCGCATCGGCCGATTCGCCAGTCCGTAAAAGCAGAAATCCAACATCACTATATGCATTATCAATTTTTGATCAGCATCTTACGGCTATAATTACTTGAATAACTGTCTCTTTTTTTCACCACCCAACCGAGGCCGACTCCGATCGAAATCGGGGGAAACCGCGACACATCCACCGGACTGCCGGGAACAGTGCGTCGCTTTTCAAAATCACGAAAGTGCCGAACAGCCCACGCACGGCGGGATTCCTGTTTCAGGAATAAGCTAGACCCCCGGCTTATGTCCGTAGCTGCGACCAGATTCGAGTGAAACGAACTGGAACGAAACAGCAATGACCGAGGCAAAAGGCCCGCCCAATGTGGCTCCCGACTCCGCTCGGGAGTTTCAGGAACCGCTGCGCGCAGCGCCCATTTTTCGAACTTTGGCTCAGTGAAAGGCCCACCGGAGAACCGATCCGAAGCCCGGAGACGCGATCCATTACCAGATTATCAGGACAGATAGAGCGCCACAGCAACCTGCGGCGCGAACGCAGCCCGCTTAAAAACGCCACACCGTCCTCTCGACGACGCGGAAACGCTCCGTAACCCGCCCGTTCTTCGATCCCCAACACCACCGGCCTTTAAGCCACATCGGCAGGGCCATTTTGCGCACAAAGCCACGAAATCCTGTGAACAACTCGCCGAAGATTCGGGGTCAGCGAACAACCCAGGATTTCTCCACAAGTTATTCACAACCAGAGAATAGCCACATTTCGAACGAGTAAGCAATAACATCACACAATATATGTCATATAAAATAGACATTGACGGCATCAGAGGAAACACGGTAAAGGTCCCCCACATTCGCCACAAAAGCGAAACGCCCTCTGCTGCTTGGCGGCTGTTCAGAGAGCGTTTCAAATCTCGGCGCCGTTACGAGCGGCGCATGAGAGTGCGTCTGCCTTATCTCAGGCCGTCATTTTGTCAATTCGCAAATGGCCCAGCAATCCCCTTCGCGGAAGTCCCGCGAAAAGAAGCGCGTACCACTCGCTACGCTCGTCGACCACCAGCTTGCCCCGGATGTTGCAAAACTGACGGCGCAAGTCGTCTTCAAGGAAACCGACGAGTATTGGGACCGGCTTTCGGTCCTCGCTCGTCGAGCTCGCCGACAACCGGCCTATGTGGCTCGGGCGATCTTTCGCGTCGGCCTTTTGGCCATCGAGAATGCCATTCAGGGAGGAGTTTTGTGAAAGCGCTAACGGATGGATACAGGGGGCGGTTGAACTGCGTTCGTTGCGGGCCTTTGGCCCATGCCGGTGTTTCGCAATCGTTCAGCGCCTTGCATGAGTTTCGTTTGGGTAGCCTTGATGGAGTCGGCTGCTTGTTGGAGTCGTTTTGCCTCTTCGTTTGTCTCCAAGTCCATGCTGAGCTTCGGAAACTCCGGTTTTTGGACCCAGAAAATGGGTGCGTGCCAGAAGACGTTCGCCGAAAGAATCCCGAGGAAAATTACCAGCGGAATCAGAACGAGGCACATTTTGAACGCCCATTTGAACGCCTTGGAGAGCGGAATATCAGGGTTGGTGATGTGCCATCCGTCGTTAATTCCAAAAGTGGATCTATTTGTGGTGGTGGGCTCGTGTGGGATGTAGCCGCGTTTCTCGGGTGGAACATAGGGGTGGGGATCCTTGGGGCCAATCATAGGCCGGTTCTCAAGCAGGCGGAGGGCCAGCCGTGAAGGTGGAAATCTGGCAAGTGATCGTGGGCCGCTACTCGGCGGGCTCGGATTTCGCCGTGACGGTCCGTGGACGGTGCCAAATCGGCCGCACGATGGGCACCGTCCGAACGATGCACCACAGCGAGGGCCACGAGTCGTACGGCGACGCGTGGCGAGCCGCACAAGATTTCATAGCGGAAATCGGGATGGTCCCGGCTTTCGCCGAAACGTGCCCGGCGTAACCGGGAAACCGAAACAAAACCGAAAACATGACTGATACCAGCGTTTACAACCCCACCCGTCCCAAGGTCGCGAAAACCGCCCTGGCCGACCTTCTCGCCAAAGGCTCCCCGCTCCTCATCGGCGAATTCCGCGGCTTCAAGGTCGATAAAGTCGAGTACGTGGACAAGCAGACCGGCAAGCCTGCCTCGTTCCTCAAGTGCGAGATGAATATCGAAGTGGGCAACGGCACGGCGATTCCGTGCGAGGTCCGCTTGCCGCGCGGGCTTGATAATCCCGAGAAAATCAGTTTGGGTGTGACCAAGGGTCAGCAAGTAGTGTTGCGGCTCGCGAGTCTCACGGAAGCAAAGGGCCGGACGTTCGCAAGCGTCGGCGCCGAACCGGAAGCCGTGGCGATTCTCGCGTGATTCGTCCGCGAAAGCTGATTGCGACCTGCGCCCGTCGTTGGACACTCCAGCGGCGGGCGTTCGTCGTCTTTAGGAGGTCCCCATGGATATAGTCCCAAATCGGTCGTGTGCGGAACTATCCGCTATGGCCGTCGAACCCGTGCGCGCTGGCCAGCTCGTGTTGGTAGGCTGTGGCCGCGCGAAGCGACCGGCACCTGCGTTGGCCAAAGAGCTTTACAACGGCTCGGTTTTCCGCGCCCGTCGGCGCTATGCCGAGGGCACTGGCAAAAGATGGGCGGTGCTGTCCGGATTTTACGGACTGGTTAGTCCGTGTGCGGTGATACGGCCGTACGATTTCACTATCGCTGATTTAAAAACCGAGATTGCCCGGGAGGCCTGGGCAATGAGCGTGTGGCGCCAGCTCGGCGCGCATGAGGGCGCCACGGTGGAAGTGCATGCCGGCGAACGGTATTTCTTGCCGCTCCATTCTACGAAACCGCCCGGCATTGAGTTGGAGTGGCCGGTGGAAGGTCTCACCCAGGGCGCTCTGCTCCGGTATTACGCGCAAATTGAGCAACAACGAGCAGGAGGAGTTCTGCTGTGAGACAATATAAACTGAGGCGGGACAACTGGCGCTTTAGGCTTCGCGTTGTTTCCGACCCGCGCGAGGCCGTCCCACCCGTGAGCCGGATTCCTGCCGATAAGCTCTGTCACTTCGAGCCATGCCGGCCCGGCATCCCCTGCCCGCTTTGTAATCCCGAAACGGGCGCGGCGCGCGCCGCTTGCGGCGCGCCCGCGCCCCTTTCCTTGTTTAATAACCAACAACTATCACCTGCCCCTGTAAATGGAGTATCTGACGCGCTCTAAAGCAGCCTTTCGCCTCTCGTGTGCGACTTTCTTCGAGCAAGTGCGTGAAGGAAAGCATCAGGCTTATCTGTGGACCTTCACCCTGCGGCGCTGTACCGGCGTGAAAGAGGCCTTTCAAGCGTGGAACAAATTGGCAAAGTCACTGTGGAAGTATGGGATTCATCCGCAGACCGGCGAAGGGACTATTTTCGGTCTCCGCGTGGCGGAGTTTCACCCAGGCGGGCACGGCGTGCATTTCCACGTCCTTGTAAATCGCCGCATTCCTATCGAGGCCGTGAGACGGCGTGCGGAGAAATTTGGCTTCTTCTGGATCGATGTGCGCAAGGCCAACGACAACGAAGGACGCATGGGCGGCTACCTTTCCAAATATCTGTCCAAGGCTGACCGCGCTCCCTGCATGAAGGGCCGTCGGCTGTGGCAAGCGTTCGGGCAATGGGGTCAGACGCGCTGCAAGGACGTCGAGATCCGCTCCGAGTTCGTCGCCGCTTTCAAGGCACGTAGGAAGCAGTTAAAGGCCGCTGCAGAGGTCGCGGAACTGCAGGGACGAGAATACCGGATGGAGAGCAATCTGGAAACGATGGCGCACGCGCAGGAGCATTGCGTACGCGTCTCACTCGGCGAGGTAGAGCCGTACATGCCTTCTTTGTGGTATTCATCTCCCGAAACAGAACCGGCGCGCCCTGGTTGGGAAGATTGGCAGAGTGAATGGTACGAAATCTCGGGAGAGAATTAGCAGTCTGACCGTATAGAACAAAATGGCACAGCCGCTGCTTAACATTTCTTAGCCCATGGGTTCCCGCCGTAAGACTCCCCTCGTCTATTTTGTTGAGTTCACCGCTGAGAGCGACGTTTTGAAAGACGTTCGCGGCGTCATCGAGATTAACGTCCGACATTGGAAGCGAGCACGCCAAGCGGCGCTTCTGTGGCTCCAGCGCTGGGGATGGCGACGGGTACGCGTGTTTCACCATTCGCAGATCGAACCGCGAGTGGTAGCGCCTGAGACGCCCCTAAAAGCGCGATTCCACCGCAAGCCATGGCGAGCGTCTAAGTCTGCGGTGCTTCCGGCGCGCAGGCCGGGGCGAAGTTCCCTGTAGTGCTGGCCGAAGCCTGCAGCGCGTCCCGCGGTGGGCGCGAGCGTGGGTGGTTTCGTGGCGGCACGCTCTTTTTGAGGCTGTTCCCCCCGAGCCCGCGCGGCGGAGAGCGCCGGGGTCCGGGGCGGAGCCCTGGCTAACTAGGCAACTTCATCGACAAGCCTGCCATCTTTTCAATGTAGTCCATGGCCGGCGTCACAGAAAGGTCTGCGAACTCGTTTATATACTCTGTTGAGAGTCGATTTCCGTACATCTGTAGATCCGTTCTAACGGTTTGGGCATTCTGGTAGAGCACCAGACCATATCGGAATTTTTCCAATTTTATTCCGAGATGCGCGAACGCGGTGAGCTTTACATTGGGATCGCCTTTGAACCCATCGAGCTTGAAAACAATAACGAACTCAGCATTTGGAACCCTTACATGCTCCGGGCGAAGGCCGGGAGACGAAGCAGCTAAGAAACTCGCAAAAAGGGGTCCGAGCCCGGCTAAATTTGTGACTTTTTCATCCCACAGGATTTGATTGACAAAGAATAGCGGCGAAAAAAGCGACATCCGTTCATGAATCGCCGTTGCGAGCGGAACGATGTCTGTGTCGAAGGTGCTAACCGCAACCGGGCCGGAAAAAGGTTTCACCTCTGCCGCTTTGGAAAAATTACGAACAAAGAGAGTGATCCGCTTGGTAAGGTCGCCTTGCTCAGCAATGCTAAGCCCTTTCGCAGCGCGAATGCTCATATCCAAGGACCACTTCATCGCTTGCGCGAAATATTGTACAAGCGGGTTGATGTCTCCTGCATCCGCGCTGCGTAGTGAACGGATGTAATTCACCTTATCGGCACTCCGGATGATGATTGGAGGATACCCGGCACGCATTAAAACAAAATTTGTTATCAACCGACCCACTCGACCATTTCCATCATCAAAAGGGTGGGTGTATTCGAAGTCGTGATGCGTTTGTGCAGCTAAAATTAATGGGTGAACTGTAGGATTCTCTGTCTCCGTGCGCAGTCTGGCCACCATGGAATACATCCGGGCATTCACATCAGCAGGCACTGCATATTGAAAAAGTTCACCGCTTTCTGTCCGCACACTGTTCGGCAGATTCTTGTAGTCGCCTGGAATGACTTTATGTGAAGTCGCTTGACCTGAGGCAGTGGCGGCATCTTTCCAAAAGGGCTCCTTTAAAAGGACCTTATTTAGATTTCGGATATCCACCTCGGAAAGAACCTCTCCCCGTTCAACTTGTTCCAGTATTAAAGTGATCGCGGCATCATGGGCTTTCATCTCCTCGTACTCGCGGAGTGTGTGATTTCCCTTTGTCTGATTATGGAGAAAAAACAGTTCGGTCTCTCCATATGTGAGCGTATTGCCCTCGATGTGGTTCGAATTGTAATTCCATTCTAACCTGAGCTTTCTCCAAAGCGTTTCCTTGCGGTCCGCTGGAAGCGGTTGAAGAGAAAGCCATTCCTTTTGCAGGGCGTCCAGTTCTGGAAATGGAGAGTCCATATACCGGCACTATAATGTGGAGGTGCCGATATGGAATACTAAACGCCCTACCATGGGCCGGGCCGCAGCGAAAGAAGGGCGAAGTCAAGGAAATCAAGGAAATCTTTGAAACCCTCGTGAGGTCCCCGCGGGCATGGCATCTCCCGCCCCATGCCCGACATCGTTCCCACTATTGCCGAAGGCTTCGCCCTCGGTCTTTTCGTCCACTTCGCCGGTCTCGCGGTTGCCGCGATGAAGACGGGGTTTCGCGTGGTCGCGGATGTTTGAATTTCGCGTCTGGCCGTGCGCGGAAGCGTCAACCAGCGGCCACCACAACAACAACAAACGAAATGAACAAGAACCTGAAACCCACCATCAGCCAGCGCTTTTCCCGCTGGTACACCCGCGCTGCTGTCCTCGGCGCTTCCGTCGTCGGCGCCGCCGTGCGCGCCACCGATTCGGCCCCGCTCGATCTGTCTTCGACGGGCTCGACCATCGCCGGTTACGTCGCCACCGCGGCCGGTGCCGGTGTCAGCGTGCTTGCTGCCATCTGGGGCATCAAGATCATCATCAAGGCGTTCAAGGGCGTCGCCAAGTAGGCGAGGAGGAAGGGAACAGCAAAGGGGGCGGCTCTGAGGCGACTTGGGGCCGCCCTTCTCACTATGAGCACTGAACAATTTGCGGCGATGATGGACGCGCTGAACGCGCAGACAGAGGCCTTGCACGCGCTCTATCAGGCGCAGCTGTGGTGCCTCGGCGCACTCCTCGCAGTCCTCATTTCGCCAATGCTTCGATTCGACCGATGAAGACGATTTTTGCCCTCCTTTTGGCGCTGGGCGTTTGCGCGTTCGCTGGAACTTACCAGTATAAGCAATACTGGAACGCTGGCGGCACGTTTGTGGATGCGGAGACCTGGCAGATCAAAATTGATGTGGTTCCGCTCGGGCCATTGCCATCCGGTGGCACCATCACCATTACGGAGGCCGGTGGGGCGAATGGTTCTTTGCCCGCCAACCCCATTCAGTGGACAAGCACCACCACAGCGCCGTACATCCTGCAGGGCACAACGTTTACGTGGACAGTAAGTCCCATGCCGAATCCCACGGCGACAACGTTCTCCCCGCAGGTGACTACCTCGTGGGGCGGTCAGACGAACGACGTCCAGTTTACCGACACGTGGCAACAGAATAAGGTCGGGGCAACGACGAAGGTCGGGGGCAACTCGGTGACCAAGGTCATATACCGGACCATCATCATCAAACCGCCAAATTGGGAGGATGGCCGGTGGAACATTTTGATTAACACCCGGACCGACAAATCATTCGAAAAGGATTATATGGTCGTGTGGTCGGGTGACACTTCGGGGCGGTTGTGGCCAGTGCCCGCGCAGAATCCGACGACTCCGGCGTCTTCCGTTTTTCAGCATGATGAGCAAGTTCCCGAGGGCACAACGCCCGGGAAATCTGCCATCGTTTATCGTCGTACGGCCGGGGCTAGTTGGGTCGTCATTTGGTCGGGCTCGGTCGCGTATGGGACAACGCAGATTATCAACGATTTGCCCACGGAGACGCTGAATGGCACAGCTCCGGATAGTTCCAACACCCCACCGACGACCGCCTCGACGCAGGGCAGTTCGGGCGCGGGTACGGGCTCCTCGGTAGATACGTCCGGCAATGGTTTGACGCCGAGCACGACGGGAAGCGCAGGAAGCACGACAACCGGGTCTGGCGGCACGGGCACGGGCACGGGAGGCGGCTCGGGGACAGATGGGCTTACTGAGGCCGAGGTGGAGCAGGCGGTGCACGATGGGATTTCTCGGGCTGCGAGTGACACGGGGCCTGCGACCATTCCAAGGCCGACGTTGGACACGACGGGGACGGGTTTTGGCCAGGTGCCTTGGAATCCGGATGACATGAATTCAAGCATCGACGGCGCAAAAGACCAACTGACGGCGGGAGCGGCGTCGCTGCGTGCTGCAGGCGCGAGTTTGGGGTCCCATTTCACGCAGGCAAATTTCCCCTCTGTGTCCACAGACCAGCCAGTCTGGAATGTGAGTCTCCCGGTCCTCGGGTCAATGACGATTGACCTCACGCCGTACGCCGAGCAGGCCGGACTATTGAGGGCGTTATTATTGGGCGTCCTTACGTGCGCGTTTTTGTTCATCAACGTCCGCGTTGTGAAAGGAGCGATATCCTAATGTTCGAATGGTTGACCGGGCCGATTTCTGACTTTTGGAACGGCTTTATAGAATGGTTCTGGAACACCGTAATTGCTCCGATTTGGCGGTGGCTGAAGGGCTGGTTTTCCGCGGCGGTGACGGTGGTCGTCGCGGTCGTCGGTTTTGCGATTGCGCTGTGTCAGCTCGTCGTGGACCTCGTGCAACAGCTCATCACGGCCATTACGCAGTTGATGGGCATAAACGCTGTAGCCATCAACTTTGGCAGCTCTACGAGCCTCTTGGGGAAGATTAATTACTTCGTGCCGCTGCAGGAGTTCTTTTCCCTTCTCGCGGTCACGCTCCTGATTTGGGCCGTGGCGCTGACCATTCGGTTTGTGAAGTGGATCCGTGAAATTTTCCTCCCGTAATTATGGCTATTGAAATCTTTGAGGGCCGCATCGGCTCCGGAAAATCCTACGCTGCAGTTCGCAAGATTGCCGCGCACCTCGCGGACGGCCTCACGGCCTGCACAAATATCGCGATTAACTGGCAGGGCCTCGTTGCCTTTGTGGCGAACGAGTACGGCGTGGAGATCCAGCCTGAGCAGCTCATCGACTTGCAGGACGTGGACATCGGCGAGTTTCACAGGGTAACGCCCATGGGTTCTCCCGGGGCTCCCGTGTTGGTGGTGCTGGACGAATGCCACCTTGCTTTCAACGCGCGGGACTGGAACCAGACGAGCCGCGAACTCTTGGCGTTCCTCACGCAGTCCCGCAAGCAGGACACGGATATCGTTTTCATCAGTCAGTCTGCCGAAAATATCGATAAACAGTTTCGCCGGTTGGTGCAGTACGTGTGGCGTTTCCGCGACCTGCGAAAGACTACCGTTCCCGGCCTTGGGATGAACTTCAACACGATGATTCAGGTGGTCTCCTTCGGGTTGATGTCGGGCGAAGTATTGCTGGCGTGCCAGTACGACTACGACGGGAAGACGCTCATGAGCCGCGAGTTCGTGAGCATGGATAAGAGGGTATTTGCGGCGTATGACACGAAGGCGCTTCTTTCGTCGTTCATGCGGTCAGGCCAGCGTGGGCGGCTCAAGATGGAGCGCAGACGAGGGCGGCGAGCGTTTGCTATTCTCCGTGTCGTGATGCTTCTGGTCCTTATTGCCGGTGTCGTCCTGTGGTGGCGTTGGCGGTCGTCTTCCGCTGAGGCCAAGCAACGCGAAACTGTGACTGGCCAGGCTGCGAGCAAAGGTGTGACTCGTCCAGGCGCAGTTTTGCCGGCAGTCGAAGTGGTGCCAATGCCGGCGGCGTCGCAACAGCCAGCGGCTTTGGTCTCTGTTGTCCATTCTGGGGCACCGCGTTTTCACACGCCAGCTGCCGGCGCCGACCTTCGCGAAATGTCGGAAGAGGCCCGCGCCGAGTACGACATTTACCAAGAGCAATTCGTCCGTTTTCAGACTGGTCGTAACATGCCCGGGCCGGTCCTGAAGACGTTAAATGGCGTTTACCGGAAGGGCGCGATGTCGGCGCGTGGTTACGTGCTGGGCGTGGAAGACCGGCAAGCGTGTGTGGTGCAGCCTAACGGGCGCATGGGTTGGGTGGTCGCTGAGGAAGGTAACGGGACGCCCGTCGATGCAGCGCCACAGGCTGTCATTCCACCTCCGCCAAAACCGCCCAAAGTGGATCCACCGCCACACGAGCGCAGTTTGGCCGAGCTGGAAGAAGAGCGCATCAAAAACGAACTCGCGCGCCCTATCGGGATGCCTCCGAAAGAGTGGGCAAAGGTGATAGCCCGACGGCAAGCGGATGCCGCGAAAATTTCCGCCGAGGAACCATGAGCTTTGAGATTCCAAGGCCTCTTCGTAGGTCATATATCCGCTGTGATGTTCCTCGCCTTCCTCAAGCGCAGGTGGCTCCTCACCGTTCTTTTAATAGCCACGCTGATTTGCTCCTGCGGCACTGGGTTTATGAGCATCCCCGTTGGGCGATGGGGGCTGGCTTTGGGAGACGATGTGAATGGGGATTTTTATCTGTGGGTGTTCGACTCTCCGATCATCCGAATGACCGAATTTTCTTTCCGCGACGCCCACTGGGGTACCAAGCCAGAAGTTGTCAGGCTGCAAGCGGCGGGCAGCTCTTCATATCTGCAAATCACCATCCCAATTTGGCTTGCAGCGCTCAGCTTTGCGGCAGCGATAGCAGGCAGGGAATGGATGTGGCATCGAGGTCAGAAACAGAAATCCAACGCTTCGGACTAACACAAAGCGGAGGGGCGTGGTTCGCGCAATATCCTCAGAGGGAGGGATTTCTATATGTCATATAAACGCAACGAATCAGACCCCCGGTTAACGACGCTAACAGCGACGGAGATACTCCTCCAATTGTTTACCGGTGGTAATGAACTCCTTTGCGGAGTCACCGTCGACCGCGAGATGATTGAATTGGGCGACCTCGTCACGGAGCTTCTTAAGATTGCAGTAGGCTGTATAGCCTCCGACGCCCAAAATCCGAGAGTCGGACAAAAAAGAGTCGAGATTCGCAAGCCATTGGAAGTCTGCAAAGGTAGTGGTCTGGCGCACTTTAGCCCGCGAGTATGCAGCATTAGCGGCGCGTTCAATGAGGGACCAGCCGATCAAGATGAGTTTGTTGCTCGTGTACTCTGTTTCCCTGATCGCTGGGTCAGGAACGTAGGGCGTAGGTTCAGGTTGAGGAATAGGTGTGGCCGCAGCCTCAGAGTTATCCTGAGCGGAAGGCTTCGCTTGGTTGAATGTTTCCCCTGTGCTTGCGGCTGTTCCTCCGGATTCTGCGGCCGCCATCGGTCCACTCCCTCCAGATCCGCCTGGGCCCGCAGCTCCAGATATGCTTGGGCGCGCCCCCCCGTAACTCGGGTAAACACCGCCATTGGGCCTAGCAACGCCGGGCAGCGAGACAACGAGTTGGGTAGTTTCGGCCAACCTGATGCTCCAATCACCAAACTTTGCATCAGTGACCCGAGAAAGCATGTGTTTCAAGGGGACATGGAAAAGCCAAAGAAGGGCCCCAGCAAGTATGAGGACCGTTACGGGCCAAACAATGGCTTTGGTAATCTCGACGAAGCAGGTCCATCCGTCCATATGGTACTGTTTCGGGATTGGCTTCGGCAAAGTCAATACTCGGCAATAAGCGTGAGCCGTAACATCAAGCGGATCAGGGAATTGTATATGTCATATAAAATAGACAGGTAGTGATATAGACGGATTATGGTGGCTATAGTCCTCGCCTATCGCCTGCTTGGTGGCGGCAGCAATTTCGGGAGGTGCTGCAACGCCTGAACATCCCGCGATTCCAGATATGTTGGCGCGTGTTCCACCATCCATACCTCTTCCACGAACGTGATAAATGCCGGTAGCACGTCGCGATGATACTGGCGTGCATCTACCTCTAGCCCATCTGGGAGCTTGTGTTTGTAGGTCTTGTAGTTCTTGCAGAGGCCGGGATGGTTCGCATCCAGCCATTTTGGGAAGGTTTTCCCAACGCTCACGTCTGGGCGCAGCTCTTTCCCGTCCGGGCCACGCTCCGCCAATACGTGCCCGATTTGCTCGAATTTGCCGTAAACGCGGATGAAAAGCTCCGCGATCACTGAGAAGTATCCCCGCTCTACCCGGTCCCAGTTGTCGTTGAAGCGTCTCACGAACGCTGGCAACTGGCCTTTCCCGTATCCGCCCGTGCGACGGATTTGCGGGATCACCTCATGCGTTACCCACCGCTTGAACTGTCGGGCTTCTGTCTTCCTGCTTTGTAGAATCAGGTCGTATAGCCCATATTCGCTTACCACGGCGTATTTCTGCTTCCGCCCCATAGCGTCGATGGCCTCGGTAGTGCCGAGGTCATCCTTATCCAGCCTGGAATACGCATCGCTGGGGTTTCGGATGTCCAAAATTTTGCATACATCGACACCGAAAAACCAAGGCTCACCGTCTATTGTGACCGTCCTCACCTTGTCGATCACTCGATCATGCTGGTAGTCGAAGGTAACTAACGCCAGTTGAAGTTGCATGGGAACGTAGGGATTTTACCCATCATTCCTATTGCTTCGCAGGCGTCAATCTTACTCTTCCGGCTCTCCGCCGCTCTCCGGGTTCAAATACCACGGCAATTCCAGTTGGTCCTTGGGCGTCGGCGCGTAGGACTTCGGGAACTTGCGGGGCGCGTCATACTTGGCAGCGAATGCCGCCTCGAAGCGGGCCTCCAACGCGTTTACGTGGAACTTGGTCACGATTTCCACCAAGTCCTCTATCGTGAGCGGTTCATCGGCTACACCCGCCGCCATGGCTGGCGTCTGCTTCGGGAGGCTCATGTGGAGACGGCAGAAATTGTAGTGCGTGAACGTGATTGCCAACATGGAGGCGTGATTCTCCAGTTTCTTGCTGAAGGCGTTCGTGAGGCGCGTAAAGCGCCGGTTCCCCATGCGGATCGTCAAGTTGCTCCGTTCCACGAAGCTCGTTGAAATGCGGTCAATGTCGGGGTTGCCTTGAATGGGTTTCTTCTCGGTGCCGATCACCACGTCCTTGCCTTCCGCATCCTTGCCATAGATTTTGATCAACATGGCAAAATCCGCCTTGGGGAAATTCATCGGGACGGCGGAACGATACACCGGATGTCCATCGCTCGTAATTTGGCAATCCCCGCTCACCCGGGCCGCAAGGTCGGCGCAGAAGGCGTAGCCGGTGCGCATGGAACGGTCGCCGACGCGCCAAGCGGGAATCATCTTGGTATGAGCGCAAAGGCTCGTCCACGTCCACACGTCGCCCGGGTGCCGTCCTTCCGCGCGTTTCTTGGTATTCTCCCGGCATCCGACAAAGCTCCAGATTTCATCAAGCTGGATTTCCCGGCATTCAAGGCCGCGCACCGTCTCATTGTGGTAAGCATGCAACGCCTGCCCAGCCTTGACCATGTAATCAAGGACCGTGGGGAGCGAAATGCCCGTCATGCGAACGGTCGCACGCGCGCTGTTCCCTTCCACCAAGGAGCGGAGAATCGAAGCGCGTTGTTGAATCGTGAGCTTTTGCATTTGACTTTTCGTAATACACTTTCTATAGTCCGTCAATTACTTTCTGTATGACGGAAACAAAAAAGAAGATCGGACGCCCCAAGCTTCCGAAAAATGAGGCGCGCAAGGTGTTTTCCCTGCGCTTCTCCGCCATCGAGCGGAAACGCATCGAGGATGCTGCCGACAAGGCGAAGCAACCTGTGACGCAATGGGCGCGAGAAACCCTTCTCGCGGCCAGCGTGCCCCAGCTCTAGGCCGGTTGAGCCTCGGGATCTGCTTTGCGCAGGAATTGCGCAAAGGTGTCCTGCGCGGATTTCACTCCGCTCTCAGGATGCGGCTTGCGTGCCCGCTCGGGGCGCTTCCGCTTGGATTTCTTCTTCGCTCGCACAATGGTAGTCTTAGCACGTGAGATCGCGGCTTCAATCCCGCTTTTTGAGATTATTCCAATCTGGGGGAGGCAATTGAATTTTTGGCGTCTGGAATACCTCCGTGTTCTCCAACTGAACGGAGGCGAAATAGTGTGTAAGTATCTTATTTGGCGCGCTGAAAGCCGTAAGATTAAACATCGTCATACTGTTTTCGCTTACGTGATACCCCTTTAGCGAATTATTGCCGACAAATTGGAAATCCTGATTGGCGTGCGCTGCTAAAAGGTATGTTCCTTTGTCCCTGATTAGAGAGCTCTCCATCGGGATAATTTTCCCGTCTCGTTGCACGCAAAGCAATTTCACGGTTTCGATTCGTTCTGTAGAATCGCCATGATTCACTACTCGAAGAGTCACCTTTCCATGATCGGTTCTGAAATGGAGCGATAACCTTTCGGAATGTTTTTTTTCGGCAGCCTTCAGAGCGAGTCTTCCCTTTGCTTCTTCTCGCCATGCCATGAAGCTGGCGATAACGAATCCTGCCACAATTCCTCCAGTTGCAATGTCCGCCGTCATTTGCTTCCCGTATGCCTGAGCCCAGGTTGCGGTTGACCCGCAAACAATGAAGGTCGCCCATGTCCACCAATGGGCAAAGAGCCTCTTGGTATAGGACCATACACTGGGCGAGTCGGCGAGTTTTGGGGAATCGGCCATGGAATACGCGCTACCAGCGCCCCCCATAGAGGGCCAGCCTTTTCGTAATACGAATGGAAATTTCGCCAGCTAGATACACGCTTCATTCCCGCGCATAAAGGAGAGCGTATCTTAGAACGTCTGCAACGGATATCTTTCACGTAAACCTCCTATTGTCAGTGCGATAAGTCGTTATAAATACTATAACTTAACTTTCGCACTACCAATAGACAGGTGTTGGTTCCCGTGGGTTATGGCGATTACAAAGCTACTTATCCCAGAGGTGTGCCGCTGCCGCGATTGCGCAGAGCAGAACTAAAAGGACCAGGAGCGCGATCCCTGACAACATAGCGCCATATGCCAGCATCATTTCTTTCCTTTCTTCTCCATCTTTAGCGCCTCCGCGAACGCTTGGTTGGGGTTCGACGTGGCATGGCGCGAACCTATATACGGCCCGGTGAATCACGCCAGCCCAAATAGCCCCGCGGAACACTGTCTCGGAATCTACGCGGAGCCACCCTTGGCCTTTCGGGATGATTTTGCTTTGGTGGTTTCTGGCGCCGGCTTGAGGGCATCGGTGAAGGCCGCGTTCATTTTTTCCATCTCTCCACGCTCCACGGCTTCCCATTTGGCCGCCGTTTCGGTCATAATTTTGGTGTTCGTCTCTGCGGCAGCGATCTTTTCGAAGATCTCGCGGGACGGCTTCGCCACGATCACCACCTCCGCCGGTTTGTCGGCGGGTTTGTCCGCCGGCGCTCCATCGACGGCCGGGACAGCCGGCTTCCGGTATTCTGGAGTCCACTCACAGAGATTAAGGATGCGGCGCAGATCCTCCATGCTCATGCGGTCTTTTCCATCATACAGCACGCTCGCCAGCAGAGCGTAGCGATGCTGCACGCCATGGGGCGGAAGAGCGGCCGGCCGGGCATTCTCCGCCGGGCCGGGCGGCTTTCCGTCAGCACGGATGGGCACCTGCGCGACTTGGAGTGATTTCGCAAGACTAATGCCGGCCAGCTGGGCCGAGAGCGCTACCGGGATGTGGATTTCTTCGGCGGGCTCCAGCGGCCAGTCCACGGCGGCGGTGGCGGTGCGCGCGGTGAAAACCCAATAGTCGCCCGTCCGGAATTGTGTCGCCCCGTAGCACTCAAAGTTATGCGGGCACTTCGGATCGTCCACCGTGTGGTCCGCCAGTGCGGCGGCGGGTTCGAACAACACTTCGATCCCCTGCTCAAGTTCCACCCACTGGTGCTCCACGGCCAGGACGGTGCCGCCGCACGGCTTCTGATCCCAGCGACGCAGCTTGTCTCCCTTGGCAATCCCCTTCCCTCCTTCCGGTCCCTCAAAGATCAGCGTATGGCCGTGCACCTTGGCTACGATGAGCATGGCGCCCGGCAGGCCGGTAAAGTCGGCATCCTCTTTTAACACTTCCACTCGGTCGCCCGGGCGAAAGCCACCCGCCTTGAGCTGGCTGGGGGCGATGAGGATCGACGTCCCTTTGACTTCCGCCACGCGTGCCGCCACGGAGCCATTCTCGCGCGACCATTTGAAACTCACGGGCGGCGCAGAATCAGACTCCGCCAACGAGCCATCGTGAATCTCCACGCGGTAGAGTTGGTTTTCCTGCCCCTGCCAGGCGGTGGCAAAGGCGGGACGGCAGGGATCGTTGCTCGCCGCGCCGGGCTTGATGCGGACGCGCAAGCGCGGTTGCGGGCGCATCCAAGGAAGCCCCTGAAAAGCCTCCAGCATTGGAATGCGCGAAGCCTTGTTCGCATCTCCCTCCGCCTCGGCGAAATCCGTGGTCGATAACCGGAAGCTCCGGACCTGCCAGATGCTTTGCGCCCGCATCGCTGTGTCGACGGCGGAACCGAGAGCGACATCGGTCAGTCGTGGCACATCGAGCCAGGACAGCGGTCGCTCCCAGGCGTCGAGGTAAAGCAACCAAAGGCTGTGCGCGGAATCCGGATCCTCCTCTTCCGGCACCTGCGCCGTAGCGTCCGGCAAAAACGGCTGCGCGCTCAGCGGGACCCAGGCGTCATTTTCGCAGCGGAGTCCGCCCGCGTAGTAATGTCCCGGGCTAATCCACCAGGCGGCGCCCTCAAATGCTTCCAGATATTTGGCGTTGGCATCCATTCCGTCCTTCTCTCCCTCTTTCAATTCCGCCGCTCTCTCCGCGAGGGAGCCGTGTAGTTGGGAAAGCATGCGCCGATGGATAATCCGAAAGCCTGGCAGATGCCGCGGAACCACCGGGATCAGCTTCGAGGGCTCGAGCCAAATAGCGCCTTCCGTCCCCGTGAGGCTGGCGGCCAGGGATTCGTAGAAGTGCGCATGGATGGCGGAAGCTTCGTTGAAGTCGGCGTCGAGCTGCGCGCGGCCCTGCTGAAAGAGGACCGCGGTGTACTGTTGCGTCGGATCGAAAGAGATGCGGGTGAAGTCGCTTTTCATGGCGGTAACAGGATGTGCGATGGAGGTTGGATATGGCGGGCGCTCAGGATTGAAAGACGAGGGCGGCAGTCGCCGCGGCCGGAGTGAATTCGGCCAGGCGGGCGCGAAGATTGGCCTCGCGCTGGGGCTGGAAGAGATCGTGGAAGGCCCCCATTTCGGAACGGTCATCCGCACCCCGGCGGATTTCCTCTGCCGTGGAAAGGTGCAGTTGGGCATACGCCGGATGGCCATAGCGTTCGCTCACGAACCACGGGCGCACCCGGCGCAGGGCCTCCTCGGCGGCGCAGTCCGCGGGCTCGCAATCGCACTGGGCACCGGAGCCGCCGGGGCCGGCAGCCTGGCGCATGGCTTCCTCCGGCTGGCATTCGTAGCGGCGCGGGGTTCGGGCGCACGGGGCCACCCAGCAGAAACGCAGGCAGCCGGGCTGTCGCCGCGCGACACACACCCCATCGCGAAAGATGCAGTTTTCCGCCAGCGGCAGGGCGTGGACGCGGACCCGCCCAAAGATCGTGCTGCGGCGAATGGTCAGCGTTGCGTGCGCAAAGGGACCCTCATCGGGGTTGGCGATGCTGTAATTGTCATCGTAGAACGCCATCTGCTCGCTTCCGGCAGCATCCACGATGCTATCGCTGATCTCCATGGGCACGGGATCCGTGCGATCTTCCTGCGCGCTGACGCTGATGGAGCCCACGATGCTGCGCTGGATCGCGAGCGTGCCCAGATATTGCGCCAGCTCGATGCTGTCTTTGTCCGCATGCTGAAGATGGCAATCGCAGTCGAAAGACCAGCCCGGGACCAGTGTGCAGTGACGAATGATCACGGCGGCCGGGCATTCGTGCGCCGGCGCCGGCGCCGGAAGGTGGCGCAGGCGGAGCGGGCCATCCGAGATCAGGAGCCCGTCCAGGACCAGCGCGGCGCCGGGTTCCATTTCCACGAGCAGCATTCCGGGGCCATGGCCCACGGCTTTGCGTAGCTGGAGAATGGGACGGGCCCCCTGCGCCGCGCGCACCTGCAGCGTTTCGTCTGCGCGCAGCCGCAGGTGCACGTTGGCATTGTACACCCCGCTGGATTCAAACTCCAGGATCGCATCCTTCACGGTATCGCGCTCCGCTTCCCACAGCGCGAGGCCCTCCTCCAGGCTCTGCCGGCGGCTGAGCCGGTAAATCACGGCGCCCTCTTGCTGCGCGAGGGGGCGCCGGTATTCCCCGCCTCCCATTGGTGCGCTAAAGCCCATGTGCCAGCTGACGAAGACGCCCTTATCCGGATCCGGCCCCCCGCCCTCGCTAAACGCCAGGCGCCCCCGCTCGGGATCCACGGCAATGCACCCCTCCGGCGGTCGGGCAGCATCGTTCCAGCCACCCAGATCCGCCGGGATGATGCATTCGCGCGGCACGGGCTGAGGAGCGCCCAGTGTCGGCCAGTCCGGAGCATAAATGGCAAAGGCTTTGCCGGGGCCGTAAAAATCCGCCGCCACGCGGCGGGGCGCCTCCGTGGCGTCACCCGCGAGCCGCTCGCTGATCTCCTCCCGGGTCAGCGCCCGGGGCACCGCCAGATCTCCCGCACCCGCGGGCGGCGTGAAAAGCGGGGTGTCGTTGCCGAGCGCGCTGAACCGATAAATATCGCTGCCCGGCGGATTGTCCCCCGCCATGGTGCAGGTGACCGGGAACGACGGCAGCCTCCACACATGCAGCGCCACGGAGGGGAGATTCAGCGGTGGCTGGGCGGCGGCTTCCGTGCGGCGCACGTCAATCGTGTGGGCCAATTTATCACTCGGCGTGCCGAGCGGGGCGAGCAGAAGCGGATCCGGAATGTCCACCAGCGAAGGCGCGCCCGTGCGGGGCGCGACCGCCGCATCGAGATGCCGATGGACTTCCGCGGTGCGGCCAAGAAGCCATTCGCGAAAACCCGCCTCGACTGCCAGGGCCGGCCAGCCCGCAACATCGCGCGCCAACTCCTCAAGGAGGGGCAGCGTGCCTTTGCGGCGGCGATGCCGGAGCGTATTGGCCACGTCTCGCCGCGGAGCCAGCCAGCGCAGCAAATCCGCCTCCGTCTTCCGCTTCGGCACGCCCCCTCCCTGGACGGCCTGCCAGCCCACGAGGTCGCCGAGATACGGCACCACCCAGTCCGCGCAAGTTTCGATGAACCAATCGTCGTAAAGCTGGTCGAGGTCGCCTTCGACTACGCCAAACTGCTCCCCCATCACCCCCAGCAAGTCGTGCAACGCGTGGCCGCCCTCTTTCTCATCGAGAGCGCGATAATAGTACGGCAGCAGTTGGAACAGGTGGTCTGGTGGAGTGTTCATGACACAAACTGGTTGAGAATGAGGGTCTCCGGCATGTCGGGTAGAAACAGGGCCAGTTGCGCCGGCCGCAGTTGGTGCATGGCATCGTAGCCCGCGAGCTCGACCGAAATGCGCGGGGATGGCGCGGCTCCAATCAACGCTTTGATCGCTTCCTCCAATTCCTCCGGGCGGAGGGGACGGCGTCCGTCGGCATCCGGCGTTTTTTCGGGGATGCCGCCAAACGTGTCGACATCCACGAAATCCACGCCCGGCACCCCCTGCATCACGGAGACGACTTCACTCAGGAAGATATCCTGTCCCGGATTTCGGCGCAGAAATCCGAAGCTGGCCCCGACGGCGGTGCGCAAGGCCGGCTCCACGGCGGCCCACTCGTATTCCGGCAGGATGCGCACGCGGGCGGCCAGCATCAGCACCAGCAGCTCGCGCACCTGGACCCGCACCGGCAGGAGCGGATCGCCCAGCGTGATGAGCGCCTCCGTGAGGCTCGTCATCAGCATGGAAGCATCATCGATCGGGGCATCGTTCTGACCGGCGATGGTGACATGCACGAAGCCGCCGCCCGCGCCGCCAATGAGCGCCGCCTCCGCCTTTCCGATCCCGGCGAACGCCCGGGAGAAGTCGGCGTAGTCGCTCACCGAGACCAACCGATCGAGCGCGAGCAAAGGCAGCGGCGCATTCCGGCGAATGTCCTCCGCCCCGTCGCGATCCGCTCCACCGCTGGCGCCGAGCGGGTTCTTTACTTCCTTCAGCCCCAGCGGACGATCCAGCAGCGAGGTGAGGCTCTCCGCGCCGACGTTGCCGGCCTGACCAATGCCGCTCCGATAGACGGCCGTCACATTCGCCTGTCCCGTAGGCGGCCGCGCCCCCTGCTGGCCATCGCCAAAGACCACATTGGTGCTGCCGTCGTCGGCCATCTCGAGGACGTAGATGCGGTCATCCGGACCCGCGGTAGTAAACTCATCCGTTTCGCGCCACAGGATGCGGTCCACGCGCAGTTGGACCGTACTAGCCGCCCCGGAGGCCGTCGCCGCCGCGACGTACGTCACCGGCACACTGCGCAGCGGGAATTTCAGGCTGGCCGCCCGCGCATTCCCGCTCCCCAAGGTCTCACGCTTGGTCTCCCCATGCGTCGCCTCCGCCACGTTGCCATACACCACCACCGTATCGCGCCGGTACTGGTACTGGAGCTTGGCACTCAACGTCACGCGCGTGTGCGGAGTATCACCCGGGAGAGGCGCTTCCGGGTTGGCGAGCGTGGGCACGAGCACGTGCTCGACTTTGGAGACGAGCGCATATTCTCGCACCGAGCGCGCGCTCACATTGTCCGCCCGCTGCCCGGCGATGATCAGCCGCTGCCCGGGAGCCAGTCCTTGATACAGCCCATCGAGCATGAGCACGTCATCGGTTTCGCAAAAAGGATTGTCGGCACTGCGCACGATCTTCCCGTTGTCCGTCTTTCCGGGCAAGCCCGTCACGCGGTCCACCGGCATCTCGGCCAGGGTGAGCAACTCGCTGGCCGCATGGACCCTCGTGCGCCGAATCACGCCAAAACCCAGGGTGTCATCCTTCCCCCATTCGCTTTCCTGGAGCAGCGTGACCGTCGTCGCTTTGCCGCTCAGGCTGTAGGCGGAATGCGGGGCCACGAGAACGTCCTGGACGCGGCGCACGCGGGTTTCGACCGCTTCGACATAGTTCTTTCCCTCGACCGTTTGCAGGATGGGGACCCGTGATAAATCATTGAAGAATTTCAACGCCATGAATTCCCCGATCGCACCGGGACTAAACCCGATTCCCCCGGCTGCGCCCAGCATCGCCAGGGCGCCAGCTTTGAGCAGGACAATATCAGACGACGAGGGCAGATTCACTTCCACCGTGCGAGGGCGTTCGATGACCACATAGCTATCGCGCACCACTTTATTGAGTTCGCCATCCAGCCGGATCGTCCCGTCCAGATCCCCTGGCACCACGGCCCAATCCCCATCCCCGGAAGGGAGCTTGAATCGGTTGTCGTACAATCTGTCCGCGTCCGGCCCAAAGCGCATCGGCGCTCCATTGCCAAAGACGGCGGCCTGCACGCGCATGGCATAGACCTCCACCGGGGGCTGGCCGGTGTTCAGCTTGCGCCAGGCCGAGAACAACTCGTCATCCGAAGAGCCGGCCAGCCGGGCCGCGAGGCGCGAGACGGCATCACTGGCGACGCCACCCGCGTCAAAAGAACTGGAGACGAACGCCCCGAGGCTGCGCGGGACCGCCAGGGGATCGCCGGGGGCCGCTGGCTGCTTGAGCGTCTCCTTGTCCACGATGCTCCCGAGCGCCGCTCCCGCCGCCGTGGGGCTGGCCAGCGAACTGGCGCCGGCACCGCTGGGACTGACGGCCACCTGGCCGCTCAGGATTTGCATCTCCGCCCGAAGCCGATCGAGCGTGAGATCCGAAGCAGTTTCCAGCGCGGCGTTCACCACGCCCAGCGAAGTCTGCAGTTCGGCGTTTAGCCCGGAGAGGGTCGTGTCGTCGGAAACCGCACGGGCCTTGGTCTCCAGACGTCGGAGTTCCGCAGCCACGGTCGCATTGTTCGCCACGGAATTCTTGTACCGGCCGGTGAGCAGCAGAATGGCCCGCTGCAAACCGCTCACCGACTCCGTCTGGAAGGTCCGACGATGCGTGATCAGGCTCTTCGCCATCGTTCCCGCAAGGGCAATCCGGGTGAGGGTGGTTTTGGTTTCCGGCTGGCCAGTTCCGCCGAGGAGCAATTCGCCAGAAAGGCCCGCCATTTTTTCCAGGGCCTTCGCGCGATTCTTGTAACCCTCGGTCTCATCCGCAAGATCAGCCACCATATCGTGGTTCTTGGTCGCGATGTCGGCCAGCAGCGGATCGGTGGCGGAGGCGACTTCCAACTTCAATCGCATCAAATCTTCCAGCGGGGTCCACCCATCGGAAAAGGCCGCCTGGAGATCCTGCAGGAGCGTCGCCACGCTTGGAGCGGTGCCCGTTGCTGCGTCGATGAGGTTCTGGAGTTTCCCGTTGTTGCTGTCGAGCAGGTCTTCCGCCACGGCGGGCACATCCGTGGCCAAACTGGCCTGAGCGGTTCCGAGAAACACCATCGCCTCCTTCCGCGCCGTCTCCTCGGGACTCTTGATGCCCAGCGCGTCTACCGCCGTCCGGGCCTCCTTTGGGCTGGCCGGCCCCAGACCGATCGTGTCCCAGCCGGCTTCGCTGGCCGCAGCGGCCAGCTTGGCGCTTTCTCGCAGGTTTCTGAGCACCACCTGGACGGACGGAAAGCATTGGGTGATGTCCCCAGGCTCGGTGGCAGAACCTTCGTCCAGCAGGCTGGCGATATCCCTTGCCGCCCCCTGACGCGCATTGAGATCGGCCGCATGAAGATCAATGAAACGGAGCAGCGGGAAGACATGCCCCAGGAGCCGCTCTTCGGCCCGGGCCCGCTCAAAGATTTTCGTCCAATCGGCCTGGAGACTTTCTTTCCATGCGGCACGAGCGGCGAGACCACCACTGAATGCGCCAGCTTGGTCGCCCTCCACGGTGACTGCCTCGAGCAGCTCCGTCAGCCCCTTGGCGGGAGCACCTCCCTGCGGCTGCGGCGGCAAGAAGAGCTTCTCCAGTTGAATCAGCGAGGTATCCGAAGTGAGCGCGGCCGTGAAGGCGTCCAGCGACGCGGCCACGTTCTTGGCCCACTTCCGGTCATTCGACAGCCAATCATCCGGGATCGTCTGGCGGAGCGCCTGCGCTGCCTTGCGCAGCACTGGCACATGATAGGCCGCCGAAAGCTTTTCCACCACCAGCTTCACCGCGGTCCGCTGTGCCGCTGCATCCTCCGTGACGGCATGAATCTTCCGCGGGGTGCTCGCCGCTTCATCATCCGGAAAAACAAAGAGGAGCATGTCTCCCGGCTTGAGATTGAGGCCGATGCCCTGGAGCCAGAGCGTCTCCACGTTAAGGACATTCGCGGGTGAAATTTCCTGCGGAATACTGCGGCGCGCCGGCATGGCATTGAACTCCGCGCGGGCGCTGATCGCCGCGGACGTCTCGAAGGTCTGCGCGCTCTGATCCGGTTTGGCGGGCACACTTTGAACCCGGGTACCGGCGGGAACCTCGATGGCGTATCCGGCATCCAGCGTAAATGCCAGCCAGGCGCTGGCGGCGACGCCCGGGCGCGGACGATAGCCGATGAGCTTGCCGAGTTCCATGAGGCTGCGGCGTTCCGTGGCGGTGCGGAGGTAGCCCTCGTTGGCACACCGCTCCGTGTAGAAGGTGAGCACATCGCAAACCACGGCAGCGGCATCGAGAAAGGCCATGGACGGATCGCTCGGCTCCCGCGTGGTCAGATTTTGCAGGGCTGGAAAATGGATCGTATCCGAGAGCCGCGCCTGCATGGTGCGCCGGAAGGTGTCCCAGGTGCCCGCACGGCGCTGGAGCGCAGAGAGGCCGGATGGATTGAAAATGACCGCGGGCGTCAGGACATGCGGGCCAAGGCAACAGTCGCAAGCGTGACCGCCGGAGCAGCCACAGGAGCAAGATGGGTGGTTGTGGGCATTCATCGTCCGCCTCCCAGGCTAAGTTTGAAGGTTCCGTTTTCGGGAAAGTCCGGATCTTGATCCAATCGGGCCACTTCCAGCGGGCCAATGGCCAGATAGCCGTCACGAAGTTCCTGGCAGGGGTGGCCGCCCCAGCGGTGCAGCGCCTCAACGGCCACACTCATGACCCCGGGCAGAGGCTGCACCGCCGCGATGATCTGGCTAATCCGCACCGGCTCGCCAAAGGTGATGCGATCCGGATGGAAAAAACCAGGCGTGCCATCGCGGCGGCGACCGGAGGTGAGGGCATCGCGCACAGCGGCTTCCACCTCGCCCCGGAGAACATGCGGCTGCACACAGATCCGGAGTTCCAGCTGCACCGGAACATAGAGCGCGCCGATGACTTCCAAATCGTGACCGATCCGGCGATATTTCAGCAAGTCGTCCCGCACGGCGATGAGGAGCTCCGCCGGCGCCTGGCTCATGCCCAGGGGATCCAGCGATACCCGGACACACTGGCGACTGCCCGTCCAGCGGATCTCCGCTCCCGCCCGCTGCACGCGGCGGTTCTTCTCCGCGAGCCGCGCATAGTCGTCCGCCGTGACGGCGCGCAATTGGCGCCGGCGAAAGACATGCGGCGCATCCTGCCGGGCATGTTCCACCGCCTCATAGGCAGTCCCACCGCGAGCGGGCAGCGGATTGCGCACGGAGAAACTTCCGAAATAACTCCCGCCCCTGGCGTGGAAAACCGTGATCGTCTCCAGACCGGTATTACCCGCGGGGCCGTTCCCGATGCGGAAGCAAGCGCGGAACGTCTCGCCAGCCTCCGGCGCCATGCCTAGTCCATTCCCGCCAAAGCGGAGCCAGGCCCGGCGCTCATCATCCATCTCCACGACGAAGTGCCGATCCAAGGCCCCGCTTGCCAAAAGATCCAACCGGGACAACCAGCGACGCCTCGCACCATCCACACAGCGCTGGATCGCGCCGGCCGCCGCCCCGGGAGGAGGCACCGCACTGGCCCCGCTCCGGAAATCGCGCCATTGTTCCTGCGCTTCCGCGCTGAGCAAATTCCACACGGCCGGGCGAGCGATGATCGCCGCGGGGTTCAACTTTTCATATTCCTCCCAGGTCAGGGCAGGCCCCGCGCCGTCCGGCAACGGTGGCAGGCTCTCGACTTTCAGCGCCGGCACGGCCTCCCAGGGTTTTTGCTCCAGCGCACCGGCCGCAGGTCCGGCAACGTTCCCGGGCACTGCGAAAGTGAGATCCGGCTGATGGATAACCGGGCGAAATGGCTTCGGGCGCACGGAAATCTCGTCCAGCACGCCCACGCAACGACAGCGATACTCAGGGTCTTCGCGCTCCACTTCGCCGAGCATTTCCGGCGGCTGCGTTTCGCCGTGATCCACGAGAATCACGTTGCCGCGCACCACACTGATGTTTTCCAGCCACCGGCAATTGTTCTCCGGTCCCATCATGGGTGGCCCCATCCGGGAGAGGCAGAAGGAAAAGGGCAGCGCATCCCCCATGCCCCAGCGCACTCGGAGCACCGGCTGGTCGTTCAGTCGGTCAATGATCGGCTCCACTTGGATGAGCCGGACGGCCCAGCGGCGGGATTTGTCCGCATCAGCCTCCTGGCCCGTCTGTGGACCAATGACCTCCTCAAAGATGACCACATCGCCGGGGCGCAGGCGTAGCTTGCGCCGACGCGGCGGACGAACCCGCTTTTCTTCGTCGCATTCTTTGTGGTGATGCTTTTCGGGATGCTTTTGGCCGGCCGGTTCCTCGGGTGCCACCGCGTCGGCCCACGCGTCCAGCAGCACACATTCGAGCGCGCCAGCCTCGAGACAGCAGTCCTTGTTCTGCCAAGTATAAATGGGAATGCATGCGTGTGCTGGGTCCAAGTAGATTCCGTGCAGCGCGACGCAGTCTCCAGCAACGTAGTCTCGACCATACTCGCCATCAAAAATGGCTCGGTTTCGCTTACTCGTGGCAGCCAGATCGCCGACTGGCGCTGTCGCCCCCGCGCTCGAAGAAGTGAGCAGCACGCGCTCATTGATTTCGGCAATCAGGCGGGTAACGAGTTTAGCTGGCAGCGGCGCTTCCGCCGTATGCTTTTGCTGCCAGTGGCCGAGCTTCTGGCGCAAGTCGGCCGAAAGCCCGCGCGTCACTTCGCCCCCACCATTTTCCAGCAGTCTCCACACGAAGTGGCGAAGATCAAAAAAATCGCCCGCTTCCAGCAGGAAGTCTCGCTGCCGCCGCACCGGCTCGAAGACAAGCGGTTTCGCCGCATCGTCCGGTGCGTCCGTGCGCAGATCGAACTGGTTCGGTTGGAGCACGATGGGCGCCTCCGGATCACAGCACACCCAGGCCCGAGCATTGCAGCCCTCGTGGAGAAAATAGTCGACCAGCCGGGCATGACGCCGCACGGAAATCCGCCGCCGCGCGGTGCCCAGATAGGCCTCTTGCGCCACGGCATCCTGATAATAACTGAGGTGATCGGCGTGATAGGCCAGGATCTCCGCCACCGCGATGCCCACATCCGGGACATGGCGCTCTTTCCAGTCCGGGAGCGTGAGCGCAAGACGGTCGAGAATGAGCTCCCGGAACCCGTCATAGTCCTTTGCGAGGTAATTGATCGCCGGCGCCGGCGTGCCGGATTCCGCACAAGCCGGTGGCGGCGCGCAGTCCAGCGTGGACGGACAATGGGCTTTGAAGCTGAAGTCCAGCCGGCGGTAGCGCCGATCGAATAACTGCTCGACATCTACCAGTGGCTGTTCATGGCCGCCGCCACAGGGGCGGCAGCTGCTGTGCTGGTGCTCGCGCGCCGGCTGGGCGTCCGGCGGCCCATTCACGATCTCGAGCGTGTAGCACGAAAAGTCTCCCTCCTTATCCAGTCGGAGCACCACCACGTCGTCTTCGTCTTTCGCACGCGGACGAAAGATTTTCGCCTCCAAGACCTGGATGTCCGTGACGCGTCGCCCTCCGGTGATCTTGAAGTTGGACGGGCTGAGCCGCCATTCTTCACCGGGTCCGTGCGGTCCGGGCGCGGTCCCGAGTTTTCCCAGAAAATAGACGGACAAGTAACGTTGCGAGTCGGCGGCGTCGCGGTACTCGCAGGAGAGGATGCCGGGAAAGTCGCCGACCTCCACATAATCCAGCCCGTTGAGCGGCTTGGCGCGCACCAGCCGGCGCCGGGTTTCCATGAGGCAGTGGGTGGTTTCGTTCATGGTGGAAGGGAGGTTTAAATGGTCACGGAAAAGGTCTCGCCGCGGCGCACCTCGCCGGTGGCGCGAATGGTGTAGTCCAGCGTGAGTTCCAGAATCTCATCGCGGGCGGCGACCTGGAGGGAGGAGACTTCGATCACGTCGCCGAGCCATTCCTGGAGGCCGGCCCGCACATTGAATTCCAGCGCCGCAGCCGTGAGGGTGCTGTTCGGCTCGAACACACGCTGGAGCAGGCCGGCTCCAAAATTCGGACGATTCACCCGCTCGCCCGTCTTCGTGAAAAAGAACTGCAGGAGCAGGTCGCGGAGGTGATCGTTGCCGGTGGTGGCCGCCGTGCGTCCACGCGGATCGAAGTGCCAGGGATGGTCGAGAGGCGAAGTATTCATGAGGCGGTGACGCGCGTTTGAAAGGAGACGGGCAGCATGGGATTGCCGGTGGCCACGCACGTGGAGGAGCCACCCACAATGGCCACCGGCTGCCCTCCGGCGGTGACGCGAAGAGCGCCGGTAATCCAATTTCCCGTGGCGCAAAATGGGGCGGGCACGGAGGCGAGCGTACAGCCGGCGATGGCATACGGGCAGGCCAGGGTGACCACCGGCTGGCCGCCGACGAGCACGCGAGGATTGGGCGACGTCGGCTGGGCGGTGCCGCCGTGCGCGCACTGCACCGAGGCGCCGAGATGGAGGATAAAACCAGGCATAAGCGAGTGCGGTCAGATGACGGCGAAAGCGCCGCCGTTGATGGAAACTTGCGGCCCGAGCATTTCGATTTTCGCGCCCTTGCCGTTGTCGATGACGATGCCCAGATCGGTGATCTCGATTTTGGCGCCGGTGCGGCATTTCAAAATCACGCCGCCTGTTCCCGGAACGTCATTCAGCTCGATGACATTGAACGTCTGGCTGGCAATGACGACGCTCGGCAGTACGGGCGGGGCCGCGGACGCAGCGGCCGGCAATTCGCTGGAGCCCCCGTACCAGCAGCCTGTCCAGATCGGATGGTCGGGATTACCGGCCTCGAACTCCACCCAAATTCCGGCGCCGATCTGCGGGACCGCATACCACCCGCTCTTTCGACCGGTGAAAGGAAAGCACGGCATGGCCCAACTGGAAACGCCAACCCCGGTCACATCGGTCACCTGCACGAGCAGCCGTCCACGACCTTCCGGATCGATGTTATTGATGACACTACCGCGGTACTTTCCGTAGAAGCGGCTGGCGGGTGGGATTTCCATAATGCAGGCAGCGGTTTAGACTGGGAGCGTCGGCGCAAAGGGCACGAGCGCGTTGCGGGTCAGGGTGAAGCTTTGTTTGCATTCCCCACGCTTGAGCGTGGTGCTGACGCGTTTCACAAAATAGAGGCCATCGTAAACCACTCCGGCGCCCCGCACCCCCACCAGGCCACGGGCCTTGAGCAGCCGGCCATAGCGCGTCACATCCAAATCACCCTGGGCCTCCACCACGTCCTCCGACTTGGCGGTGAGAGAGAGCGCGCGCTCCAGCGTGGCACCGAGGGACAAATGCGCCGTCCCTCGCAGTTGGGAGAATTTCAACTTCAGGGGCGTGACCAAGCCCAAGGGCGGCTGGAGAGGATTCAGCGAGGGAATCGGCACCGGAATCGGAATCCGCGTGGTTTCATTTTGAATGAAGGCGACTGGCGTATCCGACTGATCGCCCGTGAAGCTGAAACTCAGCGACTCCACATTGCGATGGGCGTCGAAATCCAGGCTGAGGGCCGGTTGCGGCATGCCCAGTTTAATTTCCGGGCCCCAGTAAGCAATGCTGGTGCCGGGCACCGGGCCGGGGTCCACGTAGAATACGTAGCCGGCCTCTTCCGCGAGCTGATGCACATATCCGTAGTCCGTTCCCTGGTGGATGGGGATCTTCGCGGTAGGCACCGGCACATCGGGGAAGAGACGGGGAATCACCAAGGGGACGACACCGAGGAAGGCATACTTGCCGACCGCCGCGAGCACGCGCGCCTCCACCGGCATCCCCGGGTAGGGAATCCCCGTCAGGTCGATGAGATCCATGGCGGCGCTGAGATCCGTACCCGTCAGCGTCAGGGTATTCTGGCCCGGGGTGCTGCCGGCGCTCACCTCGGTCCGCGTGATCACCCCATCCATCAGCACATTGGGGAGGCCATTCACCACCGCAAGGAGAATGACCCGCACAAGCGGTGGCGCGGCCCCACCGGAAAGCAGGAAAATCGTGTGCAGCGGCGAACGCGTGGCGAGCGCAAACGTGATTTGGAATCCGCTCCGCTCTCCCGCGGCACTGGTCACCCGTGCGCTCTGAAAGGCCTCCATCACTGCATGCGGCACCGGCACCGGCACCACCGGGCCGGCCAGCATGGAGAGATGGAGATCGCGAATCATGGCGGGGCTAGACAGCAATGGTGGTCCCGACCGGAACGCCGGCCGGCAGAGTGATGCGCAAGGATTTGCCAATCTCCTCCAGGGCCAATGGGTGCAGCGCGCGGTTGGCATCGCACAGCTGCCAGAACATCGTTGGGTCCCCGAGATACTGCGCCGCGAGATGGTCCAAGCGCTCCCCCTCGGCGACGCGGTGCCGGCCGAGTTCCGCAAGCGTCTCCGGCTGCGGCAGCCAGCGGCGGCGCAGAAAGACGACGGTTCGGTTGTCCGGCAAGGTGATCTCGGCGGTGCCCGTCCGGGCGTAGCGGCTTGATTCGGTCATAGCGTGATGGCGGTTGGGCTGGCTGAAAAATGGTTCATAGCGTTCCCGGGATGCCGAAATCTCCCAGTGCGGCATCCGCCGCACGCCGGGCCAGCGCCTCTTTTTGCATTTGATACGCGAGGTAAAGGCTCCCGCCTTTGCCGGAAAACCCGAGGTCGTCCACTGACAGCACGCGCAAGCCCAGGCTGACATCCGCGAGAATCGGGTTCAGTTGCGGATCGAATGCCTTCTCCGTGATGCTCAACTCCGTGATCCGCACGGGAACAATGCGCGACCGGCTCCAGACAAACAGCACCAGCGGCGCCTGGAGCGGAATAATCTCCAGCAGCCCCAGTCCCGCCCGGGCGTCATTTGCGATCATCCGGCCGCTGTCGGGATACACGATCGTCTCCAGCACCGCGAGTTGTGCCTGCAACCCCACCTCCGCGATCGTGGCATTCTTGCCGGGAAACTCCAGTTGGTCCGCGGCATCCATCTCCGCTTTCAATTTAATCGTTTCCACCGGCGGCCCCTTCAACCGCATTGCCTCCGATCGGTCTCCCCCCTCCCCTCCCGCTGCACTCACCTGGAAGGAACGCGTAATCTCATCCGGGTTGTATTGCAACGCGATCACCCGTTTCACGGCGGATGAGTCCGGATCCAGCAGCACGAGACCGCCTTTCAGGAGCTTGGGTGAGATGGCTGAGGGCATGGGTGGAAAAAGATTTTCAGTGTGGTCGTGTGGCCGCGGAGGGGAGTTTAGTCATCGTCGTGGTCGCGCCGGTCTCGCTTCTTCTGGTCCTTCTCCCGGCCCTCCTTCTTTTTGTCATATTTCTTGTCGGGATCGCGCCGTTGCGCCGAACCCTTCGGACTTCCCGGGCTCTCGTGAGCGCCGGTCCACCACTCGCCGCCGGTGCCGTCAGCGTTGCAACACAAGCATTGAAAGAGGCTCACCGTAAATTTTGGATCATCAGTATCACAGTGCCAGCTCACCCCCGGACCGGTGCCGCAATAGTCAACGGAGAATGCGGAGCCCATGGGGTAACAATTCGTGATCTTCGCTCCCCGCTGGGCCGCAAAAACCCCGGCTTCCGAGTACGCGGAGCTGGAACTGGATTCAAAACACAGCGGCCAAGTGGGATTGGCTTTCTGGCAGTCATTGGGAGAACTGTCATCGTCCTCCTGCTCCGTCGCGCTATCGCTCGACAGCGTGGTCGCCGCAATGGTTGTTCCGGCAACCGCTGCCGTGGTGGAAACCGCCGATGAGCTCACCGTTGTCTCGACCGCGGCAGGGGCAAGTGTCTCGATCGCCGCGGGCGCCACGGTTTCAACCACCGCAGGGGCGGCCTCCGCGGTCAGCACCAGCGCACTGTCGGTGACGACCACCTCGGTGGTAATGGCCGCCACTTCCGTCACGACGACGGCTTCCGTGCCGACCTCAGCGAGGGCAATTCCCCCGGCGACGACTACCGGCCAGCGCTGGACTTGGGTTGCGCTGCCGCCTTCACTGACGAGCGCGCCGGCGCCTTCGCCTCCGCTGGCCACCCGCGCGGCGGCTTGGTTGGCTTGATGCTCCATCGCCCGCTCATCACGACCCGCGGGGTTCGACCCGCCGGATCTCTGCTGGATGGTATGGGCCAATTCGTGGGCCAGCAACGTATCGCCCGTCTGAGAACCCGGGCGATACTCGCCGGCGGCAAAGGCGATATCCTGGCCGACAGTAAACGCCCGTGCCCCAAGGCCGTCACTCAACCGCGCGGCGGCGCCCCCCGTGTGGACTCGCACCGCTCCAAATTCCGTCCCCATCGACCTTTCCATTTTGGCCCGCACCGGACCTTCCAGCGGAGAACCGCCCGCCAGCTGCGCTTGAATGGCCAACGGATCATGAGACGGCAAATGTCCGGCGGGATCTTCGGTCATTGCCTGTACCCGCGGCCCGCGTTTTTCGGCCACCCGCTTGGCCAGGGTCCGGGCCTGGCGGGTGGCCGCCCGGATTAGCCCCTGCGCATCGGCACCCGCAGGTGGCTTGGCGAAAACGCGCAGAAACTTCAGCAGTGAAGCAACCGGCCGCGCCGCGTAGCGTTCCAGCGTTCGCAGAATGTAGGGGCACCCGCGCGCCGTCCGGCCAAAGGGGGCGAGTTCCGTCTCGCAGTCTTTGAGTACGGTCTCACGCAGGGCGGTGAGAAATTCCGACCGCTGCATCTGGCCGGCGGCGCGCTTCTGGCCATCTTCGACGATAGCCGCTCCGCGAGAAACGTTGGCCGCCGGCTTCGAAGGTTTCGCGGGCTTGCGCTGAACGACTCCGGCCCCCTGGCTGGCACGCAACGGAGCCGCCGCCGGGCGGTTTCCTGGCTCGGCCGGCAAACCGGCGACGCGGGACGCCATCAAATCGGCCTCTCGCTCCGCAGCTCCTCCGGTCTCGGCGACTGTCAGCTCCGGTGAATGGGAAGCGCGAGCGATCCGGCCGGTGCCTTGTTGCGCGACATGAGTCAACTCGTGGGCGAGCAATTGCCGTCCCGATGGGGATCCCGGAGCAAACTGCCCCGTATCGAAAACGACATCCGTCCCCACCGTGTACGCCAGGGCATTCACCTGGCGAGCGGAGGCCGCCGCCACCTCGTCCGTGTGAATCCGTACCTGGCTGAAATCATAACCGAAGTACGGCTCCATCGCGGCCCGCGTCGCGGCATCCAGCGGCTGGCTGGGTGCATCCAGGACGTCATACACCATGGGAGCCACTTCTCCCGGCGCCGAGCCACGAGAACTCCGCTGGAGCGTTCCGCCCCGCTTCTTCCGGCCATGCTCGCCCTCGCCATCGAGCACGGATTTACCGCCGCAGGCGCACTTGCGTTGCAGCAGTGGGCTGGCGGACGCCGCCTCGCCTCGGCGCATATTCTCCGGTAGTGCGGCAGACTGATTCATGGATTTGCCCCCTCCACGGGCCCTGCGGGCGGGTGCGCGCCCAGCCATTGCCGCCACTTGGCCACCGACTCGGCGCGCTTGGTCATCGGCGCATCCGCCGTGAGACTTCCCATGGCGCTCCACTGATCGCGCCAAGTGCGCTCGTCGGCAGCCGATGACCATCCTTGGCCGAGTCGAAACCCGGCGAGCCCCATCGTCACCGTCTCGATCACCCGCAAGGCCCGCAGGCGGGTGTCCCGATTCTCGTTGAGCATGAGTTCCAGAACACGACCCAGCGCCGGGCGGCCAATCTCGATCAGCCGGCCAACCGCAGGCGTGTGATCGCCATGCAGCTTGTCCGGATGCTGATCGATCCGCTCGATCAACTCGGCGATTTCTTTTTCGAGAGGCGCCGGCATATTATTTGTAGTATTTCCGGAAAGCGGCCGTTGCGGCGTCAAAGGTGGCCGACGGGACGCCGTGTTCCGCTTCGGGAGTCACCGTTGCCTTCCCGGCCGAGTCGGCCTGGAAGCCCCAATCGAGGCATTTCAAGGGTTTGCCGGTGTCCGCACAGAGCGCACATGTTTCGAACTCAAAAATATCGTCCTTGTCCCCCGAAGGCCGATCCCAGAGCGAAGCCTCCTTCGCTGTGGTGCCGTCGCTCGAGCCGTCTTGGGACTTGCTCGCATTGGGGGCATGGTCGCGGTAGTAGACAGAGCAGGCTTTTCCTTTTGAACACTTGGCCGCGAAGTGATCGACGAAGAAGTTTTCCTTCACCCCTTTGTCCGCATCAGCCTTGGTCTTCACCTGCTCGCGTGGCGCCTCGGCGCCTGGAAAGGTGTAATCCTGGCCGGGCTTTTCAAACACCCGCACAATCTGGACGAGCCGAATCGATTTACATTTTGGACAACTCTGCGGATCCGGAGTGAAGGCGACCTTCCCTTCCACTCCCGTTACAAACGGTGTCATACTGGCCTTCATCGTCCCACACCCGCCGGCCTTAATCTCGGGCCGTTCCTCATAAACAGGCAGGTCTGGCCAGGTTTTGCGCTGGACGCTCGGCGCCGCCCCGGTGGTTTTCGACGGCGCCAGATCCAAGTTTTGCGCCGCAGAATCCGCCTGAGTCTCGTGCAGCGAATCGCTCGCCCCCAACCGAAGGGTGCCGGGCGCCGGCACAGGCGTATCCATGCGCTGCTGAACGGTGTGCGCCAATTCGTGGGCCAGCAGTTTTCTACCTGAAGAGCTATCGGGCGCGTACTGCTGCGCATCGAACACGATGTGCGGCCCCACGGTGTACGCGAGCGCGTTGACGGCCTGGGCCGACTCGCCGGCCCTGGCATCGGTATGGACGCGCACCTGGCCGAAATCCTGTCGAAAGCGCGGCTCCATGAAACGGCGCGTGGCTTCATCCAGAGGTTGGCCCGGGGAGCCCAGCACTTCGTGAATGATCGGTGGCACCTCTGCCTCTGGGCCCATCTCGGGTTCCGTCTTCCGCGCCTTTCGTTGGAGCGCCTTTTTCTTCCGGCACTCTTCGCATTCTCCGCCCGCGCCCGCTTTGCCGCCACAGCTGCACTTGCGCTGGAGCACCCGGCCTGACGCCGATGGGAAGCTTTCGGAAATGGCCGCCCGTTTTTGGAGAGAGGTGTTCATGGCTGGCGCGGTGGAGTGGAGGTGGGCAGGCGTCCGGCGACGCTCTCAGCCGTGGCCGTGATGGCGGCGGGCGGTAATTCCGGGGCCCCGCCCGCAAAAAGCAGGGCCGGCAACTGTGCCGCCAGTGCGGAGAGCACCGCATCCGGGCCGGCACGGTGCACCGCTTCATCGATGAGGACGCGTTCAATGTGGAAATTGATGGTGGGCGAATTCATGGTGGCGGCAAAAGACATGCGGTTCAGGCCGAAGAGCCGTTAACAGTTGAGCCGGACAACGTGGGGCGACCGGCTTTGAAGGATTCGTCGCGGATGGCTTCCTCCACGGTGGCACGGGTGACGGACCGCCCGGCAGTCGCAGCCAGGAAAGCGGCGGCGATGGCGGCATTCCGGATTTCTCCACCGCTGAGCGCGGCGGCGGAAATGGCGTGGAAATCGGCAGGCCGGAGCGCGAGGACCGGGACGGGCTCCCCCGCTGGTTCGTCCGGCCGGGGTGGGAGAAAATCGTTCGCCAGCGGCGCGAGAGACTTTTCCCAAATCACGCGGCGCTCTTCGCGCCCGGGCTGGGGAAAGCGGACAATGAAACGCAGACGGCGCAGGAACGCGTGGTCCATGCTCCGCCCGAGATTCGTGGCCAGAATCGCCGGCCCGCGGTAGGTTTCGAGCCGCTGAAGCAGGTAGTTGATCTGGATGTTGGCGTAGCGGTCATGACTGTCTTTCACCTCACTGCGCTTGCCAAAGAGTGCATCGGCTTCGTCGAAGAAGAGGATGACGCCACCGGACTCGGCAGCATCAAAAATCCGGCGAAGGTTTTTCTCGGTTTCGCCAATGTATTTATCCACCACGGCCGAGAGATCGATTCGGTAGAGGTCGAGCCCGAGGGCGGCGGCAATGACCTCCGCCGCGAGTGTCTTGCCTGTCCCGCTTTCACCGGAGAAAAGCGCCACCGTCCCCTGCCCGCGCTCGCTCCGCCCGCCCATGCCCCATTCGGAAAAGACCAGGCGGCGCAGTTCGACCTGGGCAATGAATTTTCCAAGTTGCTCCTTCTCACGCGCCGGCAGGACGAGGTCGTCCATTCCGGCGCGCGCATCAATGCGCTGCGCGAGAAGATCAAGCGCCGTGCGATTTTCCCGACGCACAGCCAATTGCAGGTTTCGGCGCAGCGCCAGGGAGGATTCAAAGTCCGCGCCCTTGGCCCCGGCGACCGCGGTGACGATGGTCGGCAGGTCGAGATGAAATTGATCCGCGAGGCACCTGGCATCGGCGGGATCCAGGGCGAGGCCGGCCGCGGCGGCGGCCTGCGACCATCCGTTTTGCTGCTCCTCGGCGGTCGCCCGCGCAGCCTCGATCGTCAAAGTCGCCCGTGGAATCCCGCCAACGTTTTCCCGAGAGCCAAGAAAATAGAGCGTGCGCGCCGAGAGAAAAAAGCGGCGCGTGAGAGCGCGCAGTTGCAGCTCCGCCGCGTCGTCTGCTTCCACATAGAGAGCGAGGCCATGCAGGATGGCTTCGCGCGCCCAGAGGCGGCTGATGTGCTCGCCATCGCGCGGTTCCGTGGGGAGCAGGGTCAGCGGGATGCGCAGCAGTTTGGCAGGATTACCGCCGGTGGACGCGACCACCGCCAAAGCAATCATCTGCTGCGCCAGCGAAAATGGCCCGGTGAGCACCGCGACAGGCGTCGTGCCCGTGGCGGCGGTAACCTCCCCAATGCCCTTGGCGAGACGTCCGGCGGCGGCGTGCTGGGTGCGGGAAAGCATGCTCGCGCTCGCGGCCGGCGGAAACGGAATGTGGTACGGCGCCAGCCGGGCGTCCGGCGCGGGGTTGCCGATCAAATATTGCAGCAGGCCATCGTCGATGCGCAGCGGACTCTGCACAAGCGGGCGCCCATCGTGCTGCCGGACGTCCAGCATCAGCCAGTGCAGGAGCGGGCGGTTTTCGGAGATCGTATCCCAGGCGTGATCCGCAAACAGGCGCTGCGCCAGGGAGAAGGTAGGCTGGCGCAGCGTGCCATCCTGCAACCGACGGAGCAATTCCGGCACCGAGGGATCCAGTTCCGCGGCCGCGCACAGCAGCAGCACGCGGGCTTCAAAATCGCTCAGTCCAAATCGTCCTTTGACCAGCAGCAGCGGCGCCTCGGCGTCGAAAGCTTCCAGCGGATCCATGAGATCCACCTTATTTCCTTTGACGACGGCCGCTCGCGGTGGTGGCGCGACTGCTTTCGGTGGCCCCATCGCGAGCACTCCGGCCACGACTCCGCCCAACGCCACGAAAGTCCCGGTGACGCGAGCCGCCTCCGCACCTTGCTCGCCCGCAAACCTCGGCCAGAACCAGCCCGCACTCAGGGCCGCCAGGCTCACCAGCCAGCACAGCACCGGCACGAGACGAGACCTGCCCGGCACGGCCGGCGCTCCGCTTTCCCGCGGCAACTCCGCACTGAGACGCGCCCGAATCCGGTTCAGGGCGGTCGCCAATTGTGCCTGCCTCTCGCTGTGGGTCGCGTTCATGGAATGGTGAATTCCCCTCCGGGCAAAAAGATGAGCCGGCCTTGCGCGTCCTTGCCGATCAGCGGCAGGTCCACGCCGTCGACGCGAAGGCGGACGCCGTAGGTGCCGTCAGCAAGAGTGGCGAAGGTGAAGACGGGGGCGGAGGGGCTGCCGAGATCGACCGTTTGAGCCGCGGTTTCGCGGCCGTTGAGGAGGACGGCGAGCCGCTGGCCCGGGATGATGGCCGGCTCCACGGCAAGGGTGACTTCCACCTGCCCTCCCGGCAGATTGACGCTGGGCGGAGCCGTGAATTTCGTCGCGATGCCGAGCGTCAATTCGTTGGACCGCCACCAGCCGTCACCGCCATCCTGGACGGCCGGTGGATTGACGGGATCCGCCACGGCGACACTGAGCGCAAAGGGGCCGGCCGCCGGCACCGTGGCAGGATCCAGCAGGATGCTCCATTTTTCCAGCCCGTCGCCGTCAGAGGGCAACGCCGTAGGGAGAATGGGTGTCCCCGGGTCGCTGGGATCGAGAATACGGCGAAGCAGGACGAGAGGCGCCTGGCCGAAGTTTCGTCCCACCATCACCACAGTGGCGCCAGTATGGCCGGTATTGAAAGCCGTCCGGCCATCCGCGGTTCGCAGCGCGGTGAGCTGCGGGGCCAACAGACCCGCCATCGCGAAAACGCCTTGGTCATCGGCGCCCCGGCGCAACACGGGCAGCGGACTCACCGCTGGGCGCCGCGAGTCAATCAGCACCACCGAGGCTTCGTAGGCGACCGAAAGCCGGTAGGGACTTTGGAAGGCCGTCCAGATTTTCATCAACTCGTCCGCGCTCATCGTGAGGAAAGCCACTTTCACCCTCTCCGGCTGGATTTGGAGATCGGCATCCGGCAGCGGGATTTGAGAATTTTGCACGGCGCTGGCGATTTCCGTGCTGGTGAGCTGCGCATGGTCATGCAGCACCCGCATGGCGTGGCCGAGTGTCTCGTGGGCCTGGATGTCGTCGTCCGCGAAGACCGTGAGCAAATAGTGGAGTTGCAATGGCAGCAGGATCGCCGGCGGATTGGTTTGCGTATCGCCGCCACCGGAGCCCTGCCATGGGAACTCTTGATTCCGCAGGGCCGCGTTGATCCCGATGTGGTACAGAAAGAGATTCACCCGGCGGTTGCCGGGACTCGCGGCCTGATCCGGCGGCATGGCCGTGACATCCGGCACGATCCCCTCGGCGGCGATGAGCGAGCGGAGCGTTTCGGTAACAGCAGCGATGGCAGAGGGCTGGCTCATGGCTGGTCGCGAGAGCGGCGGCGCGGAGATTTACCGCGGAGGAAATCATCCAGTGGAAGCGGGCTGCGGCCGGGGGGCTGCGGAGCGCGCGAACGCTCCTGGGCCGGCGTGGCGGCACGAATTTCCAGCCGACCGATCGTAATGTTCACCACGCGCTGTTCCGGGACTGGTACCGCTGGCGCCACCGGTGCGGGCGGATGCGCCTCCGCGCGGGGGAGCTCGAGCAATGGCGGGGCTGGGAGCACCGGTGAACGGACCACGCCGGTTCCCTCCTGGGAGAGAATTTCCGGCGGCGTCGCCGGTGCCGGAACATCGCCCCCCGCCACCGCCACATGCGGGACAGGCACGGCCGGAGCGATCTTCACGCTCTCCCGCGGATGCCCTGCGTCCACTGCGGCCGGCGCGGGTGAGACCACGATCGTCCGCTCCACCAGCAGCGGCTCGGCCAGCGGTGCCGCTGGGGTGGCTTGGATTACCGGCGCCCGCGGAGGAGCCGAATCGCGGGATTCTTTCGGCGAAACAAACGCGGCATGGTGATGAACCTCATGCTCTACGAGCGTCTCAGCCACCGGGAGCGGCGCCGGCGAAACGGCCGGGGTCCTCGGTGGCGGCTGGACCTGAGCCGGTAACTCCGAGAATCCCGCCCGCGATCGTACTACGGCGACAGACTCCGTCAGCTCCGGCCCGGCGCGGCGGGTCGCCGAGACGTCGACTTCCACCTGCTCCACCGAGGGAGCGGCGGCCGCGGCGGACTCATAGCGCGAGGGCAGATGCGGGCGCACCGCAGGCATGGCCTCTGGTTCGGCGCGCTCGGCAGCTCTGGAAAGATAATCACTCATAGATGCGAACCGCTGAGGCACCCGAGGTAAAACCGCCGGCGCTGCGGCGGCAGGGCGAGAATCTCCGGCTCCGTCCAGCCATAGCTTGCAGCGATCCGATGAATCTCCTCCATCAGTCGCGAAGCCCAGGCGCTCAGTTCCGTCCAGAGAAAGGCCCCCGTGTCGAACGGAGCCTCCCAGCCGTGCGCGCAATCGGGGCAGGCGAGCCGGAGCGAAAGGTCTCCCAGCGGGTCCGCCGCGCTCATGGCCCGGGCCACGGCCGTGAGGTATTCCGCCGGCCAGCCGTTGGCCGGCGCTTCGCCTTCCACAAGGCAGCGTGAGAGGATGAACTGCCGCCGCTCTCCAGCGGGGACGAGGGCCGCGGCCTCGAGATCGCGGGTGTCGGGCAAGCGAAAGACCGCGGCAAAACCGGCGGTCTCCACTCTAAGCGGTTTCGGCTCGCCGCTGGGAGCCAGGGCGCGCAGTTCGTCCGCATCGAGGGTAAACTCCACCTTCGTTCCGCACTGCGGGCAGGAGGCAAGGCTTTCCATCGCTTTGCCGAAAAGCATGGAGCGCAGGTCCAGCAACGCCGCCTCCCGTCCGCCCAGAGGCCATGCCGCCGGCTGCGGCGCACAGCCATGCCAAGCTTCCAGCATGAGCACCGGACGGCGTACGGGCGGCGCGGACATTCCGCGCTCCCAGACATCCAGCCAGTCAGATGTCGCCCGAGAGATGGTCATGGCAGGAGGGAAGCTACACCAACCTTTAAGCCGTCAGCGTGGGTTCCTGGGGCTCCTGGACGGAAATGTCGCGTTCCCAGCCCTCGTTTTCCAGTTTGAGGGACTGAATCAGCACCGCGTTGCCGCTGGCGTCGAGATCCGCCTGCGCCTGAAACTCACTCACCCAGCAGCGATACACTTTGTAGGTGAGCACATTTTGTCCGGTCTCATTGTAGACCTCGATGAGCAGGTCCTTGCGGAAATCTGCCAGCGAAACCTCCGCGCCGGACCCACCCGCGATGTTCCAGACCTTGTTCGCCCACAACTCGAACTCCGGGTCGTGCGTCACGCCCCGCTCAAGCGAAATGGCTTCATACTCCGTTTTGCCAGGCGACTTGCGCGAGGCGCTCGGGTCGCCCCCTTCGCGATGCTTGACGACTTCCGTCGTCCGCTTGAGCGCGCCCACTTTGCTGATGCCGGCAACATATTTGCCGTCCCACTTCACCCGGAACTTGAAGTTCTTGTAGGGATCGAAACGCTGCGTGTTGACTGAGAATTTGGCCATACAATTGGATTCTGGTTATGAGTTGAGGGATGCAGGGAGCGGCCGAAAATCACGTCTGGATGTCGCCGACGATCTGCTGGATCTTGAGGACAACGAATTCCGCCGGCTTCAGCGGCGCGAAGCCCACGTGGATATTGACGATGCCGAGATCGATGTCGTTTTGCGTCGTCGTTTCCTTGTCGCACTTTACGAAATAGGCCTCCCGCGAAGTCTTCCCTTGGAACGCCCCCTGGCGGAAGAGATTGTTCATGAAGGCCCCGATGTTCAGGCGCAGTTGCGCCCAGAGCGGTTCGTCATTCGGCTCAAACACGGCCCACTGCGTCCCGCGGTAAAGACTCTCTTCGATGAAGAGCGCCGTGCGCCGCACCGGGATGTATTTCCACTCCGAGCCGAGTCGATCATCGCCCTCGAGGGTGCGCGAGCCCCACACGACCCGCCCCGCGGCCGGCATCGCCCGAAGGCAATTGACCCCGAGTGGATTGAGCTCCCCATTTTCGGCGTCGGTGAGAGACACGCTGAGTTGCGGCACGCCGATGAGTTTGGCGTCGAGACCCGCCGGGGCTTTCCAAACGCCGCGCGTGGTGTCGGTCTTCGCAAAGATTCCCGCCACGGCACCACACGGGGCAAAAACCTGGAGCTGGTTATCCGCAAGGGGATTTGGCTGCCGGAGCCTTGGAAAGAAGAGCGCCGCGTTCTTGCTGCGCGTCCCGACGTTGTCGGTGGCCGTGTCCTTAAATTTGTCCACCGCCGTGGTTTTGGTCTTCCAATCACTCGGCGGATCCACCACGAGCATGGCTCGGCGCTTTTCACAGTACGCCGCCGCTTTGCCGATCAGATCCGGCTCAGTGTTTCCGTCTTCCACCGCAGTGTAAGGAGGGATGCAGAGGAGGTTGAAGAGATCCGCCTGCTCCAGCGCATAGAGACCTTTCTTTTCCGCTTCGCCATTGGCGGGGAGATATTGCGTCATCTGCAATCCGTCGCCGTCGCTGCCGTTCGCCGCGGTTACTGCCGCCGTCACTGCGGCGGCGGCCTGCTCCCTGGCCGTCTTCGCGTTGTCCCGCGCCGTCGTGGCCGCCGTGACCGCCGCCGCATCCGGCGGTTGGATCGCTTGGGCGGCCACCAAAGCGGCTTCCTTCGCTTTGAGAGTCTCGGCAGCCGCGGCCAAGGCCAACTCGGCCGTGGTGATCGCATCGCTGCCCGCCGCGGGGGTAGCGCCCGGTAGATTCCCCGAAGTGAGCACCAAGGAGGACTCCTCAGCGAGCACCTTCGCGACGTTGCGCGGGTGGCCAGCCTTCACGGTGACATTCGCAAAACGTTCCGTAGCGCCGCCGGGCGCCGTATTCCGGACGGTCAGGTTGAAAAGATCGGCTTTGGTCAATCCCAGGCTCACGGCTTTGGCGTCCGTGACGTCGGTATCCACCTTCAAACGGAGAAAACTTCCCCACTCTCCCTCATTGGCAGCTTCCAAACTGAGACCACTGACGGTGAATTTGGATTTGGTGGCTTTCGCATCCACCAGCCGCACCAGGATCGCCTGGCTTCCGCCATTGAGATAGAAATCCCGGACGGCAAAACCGAGGGTGCTTTTCTCCCACAGCCCACCGAAGGTTCTCTCGAAATCCCCGAAGCTGTTGATCGTGGTGGCCTTATTAACGGGTCCCATGCGCGCCCGCCCGATGAAGGCGGTGATGGACGTCGCAACTCCGGTGATGGTGCGGACGCCGCTGGAGATTTCCTCCACGTAGACGCCGGGATAGGTTAGTGCTGAGGGCATAGTGGTGACTTGGGTTGACGTTGAAATCCAAGAGTGGACGGGGGGTGAAACATTTCCTTAAGAAGCTGGAACCTTTATTCCTATTTACCTTTTACGCTGACTAAGTCTAGAGAAAAAATGACGATCGCGCAATTTTTTTAAAGCTGCTCTAATACGCGATTCGGCAATCTTTCTGTATAAACACCTGAATTTCTAGGAGTATTCATCCATTTGCGCCCGCACTCGATCCGCTTGCTCCACCGCATGAAGACAGCCGCGTTCATCTTTGCCGGCCCAGCCAACCACGCATATTTCCGGCCCGCCGCCCTCTCACCTTCCCGTCTTTCAGCGGAAAACGCCCATGATAAGCCGCGCAGACGATGGCAATTCCCCTTGCCTACGAGGGCACCCGTGATGGCCCCGGATGTCGCTTCATTGCTTGGGCGCCGGCGAGGCCGGAGTGTTGAGCTGCTCGACGCGATCTTTCGCCTGCTCCATCCGATCCTTCGCCTGGTCGATCCGCTCTCTCGCTTTATCGACAGACTGCCCGACTCGATCTTTGGCGTTCTCGACGTGTTGCTCGACTCGGTCTTTCACTCGGTCGATGGATTGCTCGACCTTGTCCGTCGCTTTGTCGACCGCGTGATCGATCAGCGTGCCAAGGAACGACATAACGACGAAGACGTAGAGGAGCCAGCCAAGGAAGGAGACGATCAGGACGCTGGTGACCACTTTGAAAGCCCATCTCAGCGCCTGGCTAAAGGGCACCCCGCAGTCGGTGATATTCCAGCGCTCTGGGCGCGGTGAGGTGGCCGGCGGCGGTGGAACAGATCCGCGTGGTTCTGAAGGCACGTCGGGCTGGTTGGACTGGAGCATCGGAACGTGTTTTATCGAGGTCCCTGCCATGGCGGTGGAAGTCTGGCAAGTGATTGCAGAAGGACGAGTGGGGGCGTGATTTGGAAGCGGCGATGTCTCTCCCCTGCCCTATTTATGGAGGGCAGGAGCTTCGACGATGACGTTTTTGAGTTGGACGTCGTCGTTGTGGCTCCGAAAGGAGACGTTGAAAATATGGCCGGCGGGTTTCGCTTTGACGTCGCGTTCGCCGTCCAACTTTCCGTTGTAGTAAAATTTGATTTTCCCGCCGCGGACGACGACGGCGACGCTGGCCCATTTATCTGGGTCCTCCACGATGCCGGGCAAACGGGACTCTTTGCCATCGGCGTTGATCATCGTGTTGTGGTTGTCCCAGTGGCCGCGGGAGTAGCTGTAGGACTCGTCGTCGATCCAGATTTTGGTGCTGTGGTACCACTTGGATTTAATCTGGAAGCTGAATTGGAGTTCGTGAGCCGGCCCGAGAGGAGCGGATTTGGTTGCGTCGCCGCTGTAGTCGAAATTGCCGTAATGGCCGGAAATGACATCCCCGGAAATGGTCCATTTGTCGGCGGACAGATTGAAGAGCCGGCGAGCCGCCTCGGGGGTGAGAGTGCCGGTGGGCGCGGCCGCAGTGGCGCCGGAGGTATTGCTGGAGTTGGACGAAGCGGGCGCGGGAGCAGCCGGCGCAATCAAGGCGCGAATTCGATCGCCCTCGGTTTTTACAGCGACGGCTTTTTCGAGCTGATTGGCCACGAGGAGTTGGCGCTGCAACTGATCGAGGGAGGCCAGGTATTGCTTCGCGAAGGTGTCGGAGCGTTTCTTGAAATCGTCCAGGATGGGCAGGCAGCTGCGATCGTAGGAATTGCGAAGATCCTGGAGCCGGGCGGGCATGGCTTTCTTGTCCGCCGGCGTGGGCTGCTGGCCCTGGGTCCAGCGATCCCGCTCGGCCTTGACCGCAAGCGCCCCGGCCAAATCGGCGCGCGTAGAAGCATCCTGCTGTGCACGGTCCAGGGCTGCGAGATAGTTGGTATTGACCCGGGAAAGCTTATCATCGCGATCCTGCTGCAGTTTGGTAAGACCGGCCTGGTAGGCCTGCACGAGTGACTCGAGCGTGGCGGCACCAGGCGACGGTGGCGGGGCGGTCTGTGTCCAAGCCGGGCTGGGTGACAGGAGAAGCAGAGCCTGGAAAAGGAGGACCAGGGAGCGGTGACGGGAGCGGGCTTTCATCATCGAATCGGGCGATGAGAAAGGTCGCAGAGCGGCTGGCCGTGGCAAGCCAACTCGGAGGAGCGTCTTTTAAGCCGTCTTCCTCATCGGATGAAATCCCGCCAGAACGATCGAGGCGCCACACCGGAAAACCTTTAAAGCTCCCGAAAGGTGAGCATGACGAGCGCTTCCTTACTTTCTCGCACGTCCTCCACCGTTTTTCCGTCGCCCGACGTGAGCCGCCAAAAGTCGTCTTCCACGGCGAAATTCCGGGTCGCAGTTTGCCCCCTCGAATGTCAGTTCAAAATGGAGAGAGCGACAAGCATCTGCGGCACGGGTTCGGAAGCCGGGTTCTGCCATCCTACTCCGCAAACCGCTTCCAAAAGGTCCGCGGAGCGACGTCGGAAAGGGCTTTGGCGGTGGCGGGGTGCACGTGGGGAAATTTATCGACGATGAGATCACCGTAGGAATTGCCGAGGAAATCCTTGGGACCGCCGGGTTCGCCGAGGGAGAAATAGATGCGCGTATCTTTGCGGAGATATTTCCGCAGATCGTCGGGAGTGGCGGTGGCGCCGGCCGGCTTATTTTTTTCAATGGCGAATTGATCGATGGCGGCATCCAGCATCTCCAGTTCGCGGAGCGTGAGGTCGGCCACGGCTTGATTGCTGTACCGCTGGTATACGGAAAAAGTGCCGTTTTTGTTTTTGATGCGCAGCTGGGTGCTATCGACGGTGAACTCGCTGATGATCGGTTTGGCGTTGGCGGCGCTGGGCACGACTTTCAGCTGGAGGTCTTCGGTCACGACAAAGGTGCCGGTGATCTCCTTGGGCAGATTTGGGTTTTCCTGGAACCGGGGACTGGAAAGGGTGAAGGTGCCGCTGTCCGCGAGAGTGAGCGATTCGCCGGCGATATTGATCCATTTTCCGATCATTTTTTCCCGGAGCTTGTGGATGGCCGCCAGATCCGGCATCGCCGATGCGGGCTTGGCCGGAGCCGGCGCCACTGGGGCCTGGCCACGAGCCTCGGGAGCGACGGTGGAAAAGATGGAGGCCGCCAGGACGGCGGCGAGCGAGAGTTTCATGGTAGAGTGGACGACGACGACGAGCCCTCTTAAGCGTTCTCTGTGCCACGGATGGGAAGCCCCGCGCCGCGACGTCCGACAGCGGCAGGATTGACTATGGCATTGCTAGTCGCCCTCCGGTGGCCAATCTGCGCCCGCCCACCACATGAAAGTTTTTCTGGCCCTTTTCTTCTCCCTGGCATTGTTCGCCGTGCAGGCCTTGGCGGCTGGATTCACGGGCACGCTGCCGGCGTATGATGCGCGCGCCGGGACCGTCACGGTCGCGCAGGGCAAGACCTTCAACACTTTTCGCTTTCGGCCCTCGGTCGAGATCACGCTCAACGGTGAGCATGCCAAGCTTGAACAAATTCCCGTGGGCGCCACGGTGACCATCACCACTTCCGAGCCGCAGGTCGCCGCGAAAATCGCCGGCAGCGCCGCAGGCCCGGCCGCAGCTCCGCCGGCGGGAGGGAGAGCGGTGCTCGATCCAAAGGTGGAACAACTCGCCCGGGCCTGCGCCAATTTGCAGGATGCCGAACTGGTGCTGAAGGGCAACGTGCCCCGGCCGCTTGAGCCTTTTCAGGCATCGCTCAAAACCTCCACGGCAGACGTGCTGAAGAAGGAAATCGCGGCCAGTATCGACCGCTCGCTGGCCATCGTGGAGGAGGCCACCCCCAAACACCGCAACAAGGCTTTCGGCTATTTCAAGGATGGGGTAACGCGCCTTTCCCGGAATAAAGAGGACGGATTGGAGAGCCACGAAAAATGGGCAAATGAGTACCCCCAGGATGTGATGCGCGGCTTTCGCGAACTTGCCGCCGAGGCGAGGACGGCTCTGGAAAAACTATAGACCTCGGCCGGCCAGTCCCCGGCCCTTGCTTCCCCTGCTCCGCTCATGCTACGCCGAGGGCAGCGCCTGCATGCCGACCATCCACCATTGCCCGTTTCGCAAGAGGATTCCGCTCCGGGTCCGCTGAGCCATGGAGTCTGACTCACCCAGTATCGCCATCGGCCCGCGCCAATATTGGTGCTTTCTCAGCTATCGGCATTCCGACAACAAACGCCCCGGACGGCAGTGGGCTTCGTGGCTGCACCACGCGCTGGAGACGTATGAAATCCCGGGCGACCTCGTGGGCAAAACCAATGATCGTGGCGACACCATTCCGGAGCGCATCTATCCCGTCTTTCGCGATGAGGAAGAGCTCTCGGCGGATGCGCAGCTGACGAAGCCGATTGAGCAGGCGCTCGCGCACAGCCGGTATTTGGTGGTGCTCTGTTCGCCGGAAGCGGTGGAAAGCCGGTTTGTGGAGGAGGAGATCATCCGCTTCAAAACGCTGCGGCCGGAAAACCGGGAGCGCCTGCTCGCGGCGATTATCGCGGGCGACCCGACGTCGCGCGCGGCGGCGGGCGCGGAACTCCCCTACCCTGCCCGGCAGTGCTTTCCGCGGCCGCTGCGCTACGAAGTCGCGCCGGATGGCACGCTCACGGAACAGCCCACCGAGCCGATTGCGGCGGACTTTCGCTTGCCGGATGGCGGCGAGGGTTTCACCAGCGCGGAGGCGTACCGCGCGCAACTCGGCAAAGCAGGGTCGTCGATGCGGGTGGTGGAGTACCAGCAACGGCTGGAGCTGATGAAGCTGAAGATCGTCGCGGGCATCCTCGGGATCCCACTCGGCCTGCTGACGGCGCGCGACCAAGCGTATCAGATCGAAAAGGAAAGGCAGCGCGCGAAGACGCTGCGGCGCTGGCTGGCGGCCGTCGCGGCGCTCACGGTGCTCGCGCTCGCGGCGGGCGGATTCGCATGGTACCAGCGCGGCATCGCCCGGTATGAGCGCTCGCAAGCGCAAATCAGCGAAGGGAAGGCGGTGGCGAATGCCAAGCGCGCGCTGGAGGAGCTAAAGGAGGCGAGCCGTTCCGACGTAGCCTCCGCCCAAGCGCGGCTGGCGGAGGGCAAATGGCAGGAGGCGGTGGCCTACCTCGGCCGCGCCATTCGTTATGACCCCGAGAATCGCAACGCCCAGGATGGGCTATGGCTCGCGCTGCGGTACGGGAAACGCGATGCGGGCGCGATGCCGCGGTTTGTCTGGGAGCATCCGGACGATGTGCGCAGCGCGAGCTTTAACGAAGATGGGGCGCAGCTGCTGACGGTGAGCGGAAAGGCCGTGCGTCTTTGGAACACCCAAAATGGCCAGCTGCTTGGCCAGCCGATGGAGCATCCCGATACGGTGAATGCCGCGTGTTTCTGCTTTCGGGATCCTCGAATTGCCACGGCCTGCGACGATCACTTCGCTCGCCTTTGGAGCGAGCCCGAAGGCAAACTCATCGGAATGCCATGGGAGCATCCGGACCGCGTGCTCGCCGTGGCGGCCGATAGCCACGGCGTAGTGTCCAGTAGCCAGGATGGCACCTTACAGTTCTTCGATTCTGGAAACGCTCGCCGGAGCTCCGGTTCCGCAAAGGTCCAGCTATCAGAGCCCGCACTCAGTCTTCAGATTCAGCCGGAATTTATGCTTCTGCTCACCGCCGGAGCTGGGCCAGCCGCGCAGTTCCGGAGACCATTCGGCGGTATTCCTTACGCTGGCGCAGGTTCCCCCGTGGGACGGGCGCTCGCACATGCGGATACCGTGTATACCGCCAGTTTCAGCCCCGATGGCCGGCTGGCAGTGACAGCCAGCGCGGATCATACAGCTCGGCTTTGGAAAGTCCCGGACGGTGAACCCGCGAGCCCGCCACTCGCCCACAACGCCGTGGTGTGGAATGCCAGCTTCAACCCGGATGGCAGCCGTGTGGTGACGGCCAGCCAGGATGGCACCGCTCGGCTATGGGACGTAGCGACAGGCCAACTCGTGGGGGCACCGCTGCCACACGAAGGTGGTGTGCTCACGGCCACCTTCAGCCCGGACGGCGCGCTCGTGCTCACGACCAGCCACGATGGCACGGCGCATCTATGGGACGCCGACACCGGCCTGCCGCTCGGCGGACCGCTGCAGCATGGAGATTCTGTCCTCACCGGCGCCTTCTCCCCAAACGGCACGCGCCTCGTGACCACGAGCCGGGACCACACGGCGCGCCTGTGGAACACCACCACCTCGCTGCCCGGCGGCGTGCCTTTTGATCATACCGCGACCGTGCGGACCGCGTGCTTTTCACCGGATGGCGTGTGCATTGTCACAGCCAGCGAAGATCAGACGGCTCGCGTGTGGGACGCCCACACGGGCGCACCGCTCACGGCGCCGCTCCACCACGAGGCGGCGATCACGGATGTGCAGGTAAGCGCGCCTGGGCGGCTGGTCGTCACGGCCAGCGAAGATCGCTCGGCGCGACTGTGGGAGATGCCTTCCGGTAAAATGCGGCACGTTCTGCAACATGGCGCCGCGGTGAATAGCGTGCGCTTCAGCCCGGATGGTTCGCGGGTAGTCACCGCGAGTGACGATCACACGGCGCGTCTGTGGAGCACGGATTCAGGCGCGCCTCTCGGGGCCACGCTGACCCACGACGATGCCGTTCTCGGTGCCTGCTTCAGCCCCGATGGGTCGCGGGTGCTGACGTGCAGCGCGGACCAAACCGCGCGGCTGTGGGATGCGCAGACAGGCCAGCCGATCGGGCCGCGGTTCCAGCATGAAAAGTCCGTCTTACGGGCCATTTTCAGTCCGGACGGCTCACGCATCCTCACGGCGAGCGAGGACAGCACCGCCCGGCTTTGGGATGCCAAATCAGGAAAGCAGATCGGCGCTCCCTTCCGCCACGGCGATTTCGTCATTGGCGTGGTCTTCAGCCCCGATGGCACGCACCTCGCGACCTCCAGCGATGACCAAACGGTCCGCCTGTGGAATGCGCTGACCGGCGCCCCGATTGGCCCGCCCATGCGCCATCGTGGCTGGCCGCTGGGCCTGAGTTTCAGCCCGGATGGCTCGCGCCTTGTGACCGCCTGCAATGACGGCACGGTGCGCGTGTGGGACGCCGCCAACGCGCAGCCACTGGGTCCGCCGCTGCTGCATCGCGGGGCGGCGCTCTCGGCTTGCTTCAGCCCCGATGGATCGCAAGTCCTCTCCACCAGTGAGGACCACACGGCGCGGCTCTGGGATCTGCGCATGGGTGCTTTTCTGGCACCGGAACAAGCGGAAGATCTCGCCGCTTTTTTCTCCGGCACGCGGCTGGATCCGGTCCTCGGCAGTCTGCAGCCGGTGACCTACTCCGAGCGCCTGGCGCTCTGGACCAAGCTCCAGCAATCCCTGGCCCCCTCGCCGGAGTGGCGCTTTAACGCGGCGCGGCTCATCGAACACGATCCGACGTCAGCCCTTGTTTCGCCCCGCAGCACCATCACCATTCGCAAGGCCTCCACTCGCCTGCTCCGGACCCTCCATGAAGATCTGCCGGCGGAGGTCCTGGCCATAGACCCGACCAACCCTGTGCTGCCATTTGGCCTGGCAGTTTTTGAATCCACTCCCCAATCGGAAGATCATCCGGCGGCGCAAAATCTCACCCGCGCGGCGTGGCTGTGTGCTCATAGTTATCCGGGGCCGGAGGCAGATCTCGTTTTGGCGGCGCGGCTCGTGGCCAAGGTGGCCAAGGTCCTGCCCAAACAAAAGGCCATCGCGCTGAGGCTGCTCGACGGGATTCTCCCGCGCGTGCCGGAAGATGAGGAAATCGAGCGACTGCGCGCGGAGCTGACTAAATAGAACGAGGCGGCTCGGGAAAAGCCATAGCTGCCCACTGCGACCTTCCGGTCGCAGCCACGCTATCAAGCGCAAGACTTGGGCACCTGAAATTCAGGCGAGCGGACTATCTCCGGATGAAGTCCCGGATGCTCTTCAGCGCGCGATCGTTTTTCGCGATGATGGCGCCGTCGAGCAATTCACCGCCGAGCTCGGGCGTGTGGATCAGGTTGCCGTTGGAATCGAGATAATCCACCGAGCCCGCCGTGGCCGGCGGCGGCACGGATTTATCAGCTCCGTAGATCGCGCCTTCCACGCGGACCTCCACATTGGTCAAAGACTGAATGGACGCGATGCGGTCCACGCTACCGGCGACGGCGGACATGATATTACTCGCAAGCACATTGGTGAGGGAGCCGTTGATCCCGACGGATGCCGGGTCCAGTTCGCCGTCTCCATTATTGTCGCGAACGCGGCCGGTGGCGCCGACCACGATGCCCACATTTCCCGCGGTGCGAAGATCGGTAGTCGGGGCGCCGATGAGCGTATTCGTCACGAAATCGGACACCAGCTGGCCGGCATTGATATCGTTGTAGGCGACGATCGCCGAGGTGGCGCTCACATCGCCGATGTCGCCGGCGATGGTAACATTGCTGATGGAGCCGCCACGCCCCGCATTCGTTGTGAGATCGAGCGAGCTGCCGTGGTTGATGGTGCTGCCGCCATTGCCCGAAATAAGGTCCACAATGGTGCTCTGGCTGGCGTCCTGTTTGAAGACGTTGATCGCTCCACCATTTCCGCCGGGGCCATTGACGCCGCCGAAAGCGAGCGGATCCACGGACGTGGCCACGGAGGAGTAGACATCTCCGCCATCGCCCGCGATGGCGATGACTTTGCCCAACGTCGCCGCGGCGTTGATCGTGGCCGTCCCGATGCCCCCACCAGCGCCGCCGGCGCGCAAGCCGTCGCCGCCCTTGCCCGCGGCGATGGCGAAGGACGCGCTGGTCGCCACGCCGGTGACGGTTGACAACGCGCCACCGATGCCGCCCGTGCCTCCGTAACTCACGGCGCCTTCACCCGCGACATAGCGCCCGAAATTGACCGCGGAGACCGGCGTGCCGGGGAAGGCCACCGTCATTTGCGGACGCGTGAAATCAATCACCCAATCAAAGCCCACGCCGCGGGCCGTGATGTTTACATTTTGAATGGCCCCGCCGGCGCCACCATTACGGGCCGTGCCGATGCCGCCATAGCCACCGAGCACCGTGACGCTGAGCGGCAGCGAGCCCTGGCCGGGCGAATTGATAAAGCCCGTCACCGCGCCACCGGCCCCACCCGTCAGGCCATCACCGCCGCGTCCACCCTCCAGATGAATATCCGAAACAAGATTATTGGCGGTGCTCACAGGGCTGCTGTTCGTCACCGAGCCGCCCTTCCCCGCGGTTCCGGAGAGCGAGTTACCGCCCTCGCCGCCCCGATAGAAGAGCACGGTCTCCGCCTCCCCGCCCAGGATGGGACGGATGTCCGGTGTAAAATCGCTGATGTTTCCACCCGCGCCGCCGGCTTTCATCCCGAGGCCGCCATGCCCGCCCTCCACGGCGAGGCTGACGGTCTGCGTGTTGGTAGCATCCGGGATGCTCGAACCCTTGTTGCCGATAATCGATCCGCCGACGCCGCCCACGAGTCCACGGCCACCATTGCCACCGTGGAAAACCTCGCCGCCCAGAATGGAGAGACCGCTTAGACTTCCGCCGGCGCCGCCTGTGCCCTTCACGCTATCACCGCCCGAGCCGGCAAAAAGGAACGACTCCACGGTGAAAGGATCCGTGGCCGCCGACGCCTGGGTGACGGAAAGACCGCGCACATCCCCCCCCTTGCCGCCGGCCGTGTAGCCGTCGCCGCCATTGCCGGCGATGAAGCGCGCAAGCGGTTCGAAGGCGTCATTCGCCGGGACCACGATGCTCAGCGAGCCAGTGGCTTTCCCATTTACCGACACGAGTTGATCGCCGAGCTGACCACCAACGCCGCCGCGGCCAATAGCGGAATCGCCGCCGTCGCCCGCTTTGAAGAGATAGCCGTTGTTGGCGATGGACGCGAGATCCGGAATCGCACTAACCGTCCGATAGATAAAGTCATCGATGGCATCATGCGTCGGGGGCGCAAACGAGAAGCCGGACTTCACCGCACCGGCAGCCGTCGTCGGGCGCAGCGTGTCGAAGGACAGCACCGAGACATCTGGGATATCGTTCAGTGCCGTGCCGGGCTCCGTGCCGGCATTCGTCGCGGTGAAGAAATTCGTGAAACTCAGATTCACAAACTCAATCGCGTTGGGATTGGTGCGGTACGCGACGATCGAAACATCATTCCCCCGGCCATCGCCTTGCGCCGCGGTGGTGAGGAGGCCTACGAGCATCGACCCCAACCCCAGGCCCTCGGGCGGATTAGCCCCGATGGCGACACCCGCGTTTTCGCCTGTCCGACCCAGGGTCTCATTCGATGGATCATTTGAGCCGAGGCCAAAGCCACCGGGTGTTCCATTGCCCTGAAAGCTGACCAGAAAACCGGCTGGATCTCCGCTCAGCACCACGATGTCCGCGCGACCGTCATTGTTCAGGTCGAGGATGGTGAAATCGCGCAGATGGGCGTCCTGCGGTTGAATGTTATCGCGCATGCCGGGCAAGCTCACATTCCGGTTCGTGTCGATTTGCCCCAAGCTTAACACGGTGGGGACGAGTGTACCGGTCGTGTCGTTGAACAGCGTCACGTTCGTCGAACCCACTACGGAGCCGAAAAGATAGTCCTGCCCGCCATCCACCAGCGCGCTGGTCTTGAGCACCACGGGATTGGCGTCCGGCGAGAGCACGGCGATCGGAACGCCCGTGCGAAAGTCCGCAAAGAAATGGCCAGTGGCCACGCCGCCGACCGCATCGCCCCGCAGCACCATCACGACGTTGTTCACGCCGCCGGTCAGCGGCGTCTGCACGGTGTTGATCGCCAGGTCCACGATGCCATCGCCATTGTAGTCGCCCGACGATAGCGCGGTAATCGGCAGCGCCTTTTGGAAAAAGCCGGAGCCGGATAACTGCGGCAACGCCACGTACGCGGGGTCCCGGAAGCCCACGAGCGTTTGCGCGCTCGTCACGGGATTCACCACATAGTTGCTCAAATACACGCTCACACCCGCGGAAGTCTCGTCCTGCGAGGCGGCGGCAATATCGGGGTGGCCATCACCATTCAAGTCCGCCACCACGAGCGCCTCCGCATTGGGCGGGGCATTGAGGTATAGTGTGCCGAGCGCACCGGGATAGCGCTCGCCGAGTTCATCAAAACCATTCGCGGAGCCAAACAGCACCACGAGCTGATCCGGATTCTCCGAGGTGTAAACGACGTCATTGAAGCCGTCGCCGTCGAAATCGAAGCCGCGGATGAAATGCGTGCCGTCGCCGATCGTATTGTAAATATCGCCCGGGGCGTGCGTGCTGCTCACCGTGTTGAGCCCAGTCGGTACCGTTCCTTCCGGTGAGGTGATGACGGCATTTCTCTCGCTCCCGCCGGCCCCACCACCGGTCAAGCCAGGGCCTCCGTTGCCGAGGTTCACGATGAGGCGCGCGGCAATATTCACCGTGGCCCCGGGCGAAAGCACCACGCTGCCGCCGTTTCCACCCACGCCGAGCAATCCTTCGCCACCATTGCCCGCCTGCAGCACCACTTCGCTCGTGATGGAGCCGAGGTCTTGGAAATTGGAAATCGAGCCGCCATTTTGCCCGACATTTCCGTTGCCGCCATTGCCGGCGATAAGCTTGTAGCCGCCGGCGAAATCCCCGGTAAGCGTGATGTTGGAGATATTGCCGCCCCGGCCATTGAAACCGCCATCGCCGGCTTGAAGGGTGCCGAGGTTGAATGGCTCGGCATTATTGGCCATGCGCACGCCGGTGATATCCGCACCCGCCTCGCCCGAGGCCGGGCGGAAGCTTACCAAGGAGCCGCCGATATCCTCTCCACCAAAACCCAGGCCGAAGCCGGCCAGCGATGTGCCGAAGGAAAACTGTTCGCCGGAGACGGCCGTACCGACCTTGATGGAACCAATTTGCGGGCTCGTATTCACGAAGGCGCTGATGCCGGTGAACCCGGCAAATTTAGTCGCCTGGAGAGTCTTGCCGGTCACGTCGATAATCAGTCCGCCGTCGCTCGTCCCAAAACCGCCGCCCGCATAGACATTTCCAAAGATGGAATAAGTGCTGAGCGCGAGGCGGTCGTTGACGTCTTGTCCCGCCGGCAAATCCGCCTGGGTCAACGAGCGCAGCTCAATCTTTTCGATTTTGCTGTCGAGCACCACCCGGCCGTCACGGCCATTGGTCGCATTGTTATCCGAATCGGTGATACTATGTCCGTCGGCGTTGAGATTGGTGACGATGTCACCGTGGATATCCACGAAGGAGATCATTCGCAGTCCGTTGCCCGCCGAGATGCCGGTGATCTCATTGAAATCGACCTGGTTGTTATTGTTGAGATCCGTGGTGTAGATGACGGCATTGCCCTTCTCGATGAAGAGCAAGTACGAGCCGCCCAGCGCGCTGGTGGAGAGCATATCGCCGGCGTGCAACTCCAGCGGCGAGCCGGTCACCGCGCCCACCACGCGCTGAATGGCCAGCGCCGGCGCGATGCGATTTTCCAGCGGTTCGATGCGGCACACACGGCGCGCCACGGGTTTGGGAGAGTGCGAATTTTTCATGAGCTGAGGAAAGGGCATGGGTGCGCGATTAGGGCTGCACGGTCTGGCCATTGGTGTTGTTGAGGTCGATGAACGTGAGATTGCCGCCGATGGAAGTGAGCAGCGCCTCGGGCCGGACGTTGGCGAGATTGTTGATAAAGCTCAGCGCGGCGATGAAGCCGTCCGTCGCCGCGGTGATGGAGTCGCCCGCGCTGAAAGCTCCGTTGCCGTCGTTGTCGACGAATTCGCCATTCGCGAGGTCGAAGGTATTCGCGTGGGGATGCGCCGTGGGATAAGGCGCGCCAGCGGCTCCAGGATTCACAACACCGCCGATAAGATTGGCGGTGGCAAAATTTACGTAGGTGCCATTCGCATCCACCACGGTGGGGTTGTTCAGACCATTCAGGATGACGTCGTCGACCTTGGTGACGAAATTTCGAACGGTGATGATATCGCCCGTGTTCGGTCGTCCCGCCACGATGGCGGCGATGGCGTCGGCGGTGACCTGGATCACGCTGCCGGCCGCACCGTCCTTTTTGTCCAGGGTCGTCGCGGTGTGCGTCACCGTCGTATTGATCCCGCCGCTGCCGGCAAAGAGGCCGCCCATGGTGGCAAAACCGAAGCCGAGGCCCGAGCGCACGCCAATGTCGTGGTGCGTATTCACGTTCTTCACGTCGCCGCCCTTGCCGCCCACCCCCGTGGCCAGACTGGTGTTGCCACCATTGCCCGCGGCGATGGAACGCAAAATTGTCCCGGGATCGAGGGCGAACACGTTATCCGGATCGGAGGGCGTCGCGACGTCGTAGGGATTCACTCCCAGGCCCACGTTGAGCACGCTGCCACCGAGGCCGCCCTTCTTCGCCGAGGCCGCCGCGAGGGCGTCGCCGGCTTGGATGCGTACCTCCACCCCGGCCCCACCACCACCGAAGAGGCTGATATCCGAGACATTGCCGCCATTGGCGGATTTCACGGGCACCGCGCCGCCATTGCCGGCCGTGAGGATCGTGGATCCGGACAGGCCGACAAACCCGGAAATTCCCGTGATGGCGCCGCCATTGCCTGCGAGATTGCCGACACCCGATCCGAGTCCCGCGGTGAGAGCCACGGCACCGAGAGGCGCTGCTCCTGCGGCCGCCGTCAGCGAGCCGGTCAGATCCAGCCGCGCCTCGGCCCGTTTGTAGCCGACGTTATTGATATTCGCCCCCGCCCCGCCGCCACCGCCATTGCCCGACTTCACCGTCACCGCGGTCCCAACTTCGATCGCGACACTATCGACCCGGCCGCCGGCTCCCGCCTTTCCACCCGTGCCGGCATTCTGGCCCGTGACGCTGACGGCGCCGGCAAACGTCACAAAGGTGGAGGAGAGCACCGCACCACCGGCACCCGCGACTCCGCTCGGGGAATTGCCGCCGAGTCCGCCGGCCGCGGTGATGTCGCCACCGTCCACCATGGCGGTCGGCGCGCCTCCAACCAACACACTCTGCGCCTGGCCGAGCCGGACATTCGCCGTTTGGATCGCCCCACCCACTCCGCCGGCTCCCGTGCCAACGCCGTTGCCGCCTGAGCCGGCGGTAATCGTGGCGGTCACTTCCGCTCCCCCGGATTGCTTCTGGCTAAAAAACGAAAGACTGGAGATGGCTCCCCCCCGGCCGCCTGCTCCCTTGACCAGCGCATCGCCACCAGCACCGCCGGTAGCCGTCAAATCCAGCTGCACACCATTGATCTTTACGGTGGTCATCGCGCCCGCGGCTCCGCCCGCCCCGCCCGCCGGGGCGGTACCGCCATTGCCGCCGTCGCCAGCGCGCAGCACCGCGGTGCCCGCATTACCGGTATCAAATTCGGTGATATCGAGATTCGTGACCGCACCGCCGGCGCCGCCCGGCCCCGAGAAGCTGTTGCCACCATTGCCCGCGCCCGGCTCGTTAATCACCAGCGAGAGAAAATCGGTATCCACCATGGTTATTCCGGAGATGGCCCCGCCGATTCCGCCGCGTCCGGTGGAGGCATTCCCGCCATGGCCGGCATCGACGATCACGCGCTCGGCGCGCACGCCATCCGCACTGGCTGTCAATGAGATGGTTGTGACCGCGCCGCCTTTGCCGCCGATGGACTGGCCATTCGCTCCGTCGCCGCCGTGGATCTGGACCTGGTAACCCGTGGCCGTCACTTTGCTCACCGCGCCACCCAGACCACCGGAGCCACCGACCGCCGCCGAGCCGCCGTCACCACCATCCACCACGATCAGGGAATCGTGCGATGCGGCATCGATACCCGGATTGAGCACCGTCACGCTCGTCACCGCGCCACCCGCCCCCGATTTGGAGGAAGTGCTGGCAAAGTTGGTGGCGCCGCCGGTGCCACCGAGAACTTCGAGGTTATTCCCCGCCCCGGTGGGCGATCCGAAAATAGACACGGTCCTCAACACTCCGCCGGCACCGCCCACTTTGCCCGCGCCGCCATCGCCACTCTCCACCAGGACGGCATCATTCAGCGGAGTCGCCGAGCGTTGCGGGGTCGTTTTGCCCGAGACGGCTTCAAATCCTACATAGACATTCTGCAATAATCCGCCGGCGCCGCCCGCGCCGCCGCTACCCGCGAAGTTGTTCCCTCCGGCCCCGGCCGTGATGTGGATCAGGGCATTCGGCGTGGTATCCAGATCGCCGGTGTCCGGGCCATTGATAATCACGTTGTTCACCGCGCCGCCGATGCCTCCGGTGACGCTGGTCGCGATGCCGTTGCCGCCATTCCCCGCCGCGAGCAGGAATCCATCCTGGTCCGCCAGCACCGTGATGTTCGTGATCCCGCCGCCTTTTCCGCCGGGACCACCATCGCCCGCGTGGAGGTCAACCAGATTCCCAAGGGTCGTATTCAGAATGGAAACGCCCACTGCCTTTGCTGCAGGCGTGGCTACCGTGATCGTATCGCCGCCATCGGCCACCGTGCCGTTGAAATCGTACGCATAGCCACTCGCCGCGGTCCCAGCCAACACCTGGTTCACGCTGCCACCCACGCGCAGTTTGTTGATCTGCCCCCCGCTCAGCACGCTCCCATTGACGTTGCCGGAAATGACCACATCAGTGATGGCGTTGCGCAGGAGATCGTGCGCCTGTCCGAGAGGCTCCGAGGTTCCGCCCAACTTGTTCGCCGCCACGTTGTAGTTGGACAACACGTCGCCATCCACGCTGCCGCTCACAATGGCCTTCACATTACTGCCGAGCGCAATGCCCGTCAGTTCGTTGAGCTGCACTTCGTTGTCGAGATTCTTATCCACGAAGAAGGCAATCAGCGTCCCGGTGATGCCCGCATTGCCTGCGACATCGCCGCTGATGAGCGGCTGAAAGCCGGTGTTGTTGAAAACTTTCAGCAGCGAATTGGTGGTTAGTTTGACGTAGAAAGTGTCGGCCACACCGATCGCGCCGGGCCCGACCACGGCGGAAATGGGATCGTTCGGATTGTCCTCCGTATTGATGAACACAGCGTCCTCGGCGGCACTGTCCACATCGGTGTAATCGATTTCGCCGAGTTGATGACCGGCGCCACCGGTCTGATAGACAATGGCCGCCGGGGCGATGCGGACTTCGAGTGGTTCGAGGAAAAGGAGGTCGGGCTGCGTCTTCATACGGGGCGGGAGCGAGATGGGCATGATGGAAATTTCGGCTTCGCCGCCCCTGCTATTCGAGGCGCGAATCCCACCATGTATCGCGTCCATCACGGATATCGTCCGTGCCAAACCGTTCTTTTTTTAGACAGCCCTGATGCCCGCACCGCGCTCGGTTGAGTGCTGCAGCTTGATATTAAGCTAACCGAGAATGTCGGCCATAGCCGCACGAGAAATTTGCGAAAAACAGGCTCCGCTCGCGACTCCGTGTGCCTTTGTAGCGGCAGCCGGGAGGACTGCGGCCTTCCGTCGCAGCTACATTATCCTTCCGCTGTTACTGTGGCGTGGGCTTCGGCTCGTCCTTCTTTTCCTTTGCCGGTGCGGGTGCGGGGTCGGCACTTTTCGGAGTGGCGGCCGGTTGCCCGGCGGCGTCGGCATCCTTCGACTCCTTGTCCGCCTGGGCCTTAATGGTCTGCGCCATTTGATCCAAATCATTCGCCTGCTGTTCCTGCTGCTGCTTCTGCGCCTTCTCCTCCTTGGATTCGCAGGCGGGGAGAGCGAGCAGCGCGAAGAGGGCAACAAAGCGTGAGGCTTTCATGGCGATCATGGGTTTCGACGGTGAGCCTGCCCCCGGCTGTGGAAAAATCAACTCACAACACGGGGCAACCTGGCCTGAACGCTATGTCACGCAAACCTGCCTCGAGGACCGAGGAAGTCGGGAATGCCGTCCCCACTGTCTAGTCCGACGTGGAGGGCACCGCGATCTTCTTCAGCCCTTCCGGCGAAAAATCCTCATCCGTGTAGTTGGCCCCGTGCTTAATCTTCGAGCCGTCCAAATCCGTGAGAGAGTCCCTGCGCCCGCCCTGCACGATGAGCTTGGCCGGGATATGCCGGCTGCCGTCCTTCACGACATCGGTCGTCTCAATTCGCCGCAGCAATTGCCCCGAGGCTCCGTACTTCTCAATGCGCAGCGGCACATTCCGCTTGGCGTCGATCCATGAGCGGACGCTGGCGTACGAGCCGTGCTCCCCTTTGCCGGGCTTGGATTCCAGCACATGGCATGGCGTCCGGTTGATGCTCTCCTCGCCCACGATCGCTTGCTGATCCCAGGAAAAGAAATCATCCACCAGATCTTCGTAGGTCAGGTCGCCACCAAACAGCGGGTCCTTCAAGCGTGAGGAATCAAGCGTCTTGATCCCATCCGGCGGCGTGAAGACCGCCCCGCTGAACCCACGGCTGCTCTTGCGGAGCAGCACCGATTCGCCCTTCCGCTCTTTTGGGAAAAGGATTTGGTAGACGAGGTCCGTGGAATTCTTGGTGTGCCGCTCCTTGATCTGCACCTGCAGCACCGTCGAGCCGCCCCCGGTCTTAATCTCCATGCGGAGCCGCACGTAAGTGGAGTCCTGCTGCATCGCACTCAGGCTCGACGCGAGTTCCGCGGCGGAGGGTGGCGCGGGATCGGCGGCGAGCAGTGGGTCCGGCAGAAACGTCAGGGCCAGGGCGGCAGCGAGGATCAGTTTCATAGGTTTTATAGGATAGAATTCGCGGAGATGCTCCCGCGCGGACGCAGTTTCAAGCATTCAGCGCTTCACTCGGGCGGACGCGAGAGCTGCGCCAGGCCGGATACAAGCCGCTAATCACGCCAACGACGATGGAGATACCGACCGAAAACAGCAACAGCCCCGGGCTGATTTCCGGCGAGAGCAGCCCGCGGATGGCCGGCGCGGCTTGCAGCAGCTTGACCCCCAGCGCGCCGAGACCCACGCCGACGATGCCGCCAAAAAAGCCAAGCAGCGCGGACTCCGACAAAATCATCTGGACGATGCGACGACGACGCCAGCCGAGCGCGAGCAGGATGGAAAGCTCCTGCTTCCGCTCAAAGACGGTCATCAGCATCGTGTTCATCACCCCGAGCACCCCGACGAGAATCGCCAGCGAGGACGTGCCCCAGCTCATGGCGTGAATCACCTTGTAGCCTTGGCTGGTGGAGAGGTGCTCGCTCACCATCATCGCTTTCACGCCCGGGATGACTTCATTGATTTTATCGCAGACCTGCCGCATCGCGTCCCGCGAGAGATTGGGCACCGCCCGCACGTCGATGACGTTAATCTTTCCCTCGTTACCCGAGAGCTTTTGGTAGAGTTCGAGGGAAAGGATCACGCATCCATTTTCCACCACGGCGCCACCATCCACGATGCCGCACACCGTTAATTCCTCGGTCTCGATTTGAATTTTATCCCCGGCCTTCTTCTTCAGCACCTCCGCGGCGATCTGTCCCAGCACCACCACGGGCTCCAGGGCATCCTTGGGCAGTCGCCCGGAGAGGACCTTCAGGTGCTGCCAGCCAAATGCCCCCCACTCGCGCGAGGAAATCATCATCATCTCCGAACTCTCGATACTGGTAATCTCCACGAGCAACTCCGACGTCGCCGCGACCTCCGGAAGCTTCGCCACGCGGTCGCGCATCTCGGCGGCGAATGGCTTGGGCGTCAATGCGGTGCTGATGTTGCTCACCACCAGGTCGGTGCCGCGCTGCTTGAGCCCTTGTTCCCAGCCCGATTCAAACCCGTGGGAAATGCCGACGAGCGCCACCACGGCGGCGATGCCGATGGAGATGCCAAGCAGCGTAAGCCCCGTGCGCACCGGACGCCGCCACAAACCGCGAAGGACAACGGAAAAGAAATTCATGGCCAGGAAATCGTGGGGTTTATGCGCTGGTATCCACGCGACCGTCTTTCATGCGGAGGACGCGCTTGGCGCGCGCGGCCACGGTGGGGTCGTGGGTGATCAAGATGACCGTCATCTTCCGCTCCTCATACAGCCGCAAGAGAAGATCCAGCACGAGGTGCGCGTTCTCGCTGTCGAGGTTGCCGGTGGGTTCGTCGGCCAGCAGCACGGACGGATCGTTGGCAAGGCTGCGCGCGATGGCGATGCGCTGCCGCTCACCGCCTGAAAGCTTCCCGGGGAAATGATGCAACCGCTTCTCCAGCCCCACCGAAGCCAGCAAGGCCGCGGCGTGTTCCCGGCGCTCCTTGAGCGGGCGTGAGGTCTCAAACATCGGGATCTGCACGTTCTCGAGCGCGGTGAACGTCGGGAGCAAATGGAAGGCCTGAAAGATGAAGCCGATTTCCCGGGCCCGATAGGCCGAGGGATCCTTGAGGTCGCCAAGCGATTGCCCGCGGTATTTCAGTACGCCCTGACTGGGCCGATCCAACGCTCCGAGCAATTGCAGGAGCGTGGATTTTCCGCAGCCGCTCGGGCCGGTGATGGCGACGAATTCACCTTCGTCGATTTTGAAATCAACCCCGCGCAGGGCATGCACCTGGCCGTCGTCGAACTCCTTTACCAAGCCAGTCGCTTCGTAGATGCAGGCGGCGCCATTCGAGCGCCCGGTGGTAGGAGCAGCAGCGGGTGAATCCATGCGTTAGGCCTCGAATCCTTCCCCTTCTTGCATCTCCTGGCCACGCCATTGCGGTCCCACGCGCGGGTCGGCGAGACATTGCAACAGGTGCCAGATGGCGTGGCGATAGCTCGGGAATGGCGCGATTTCATCCGGGTGCTGCGGCTCCAAATCCGCGGCATACTGCGGCAACTCCGCATGGGTGATTCCGGCTCGTTGATGATGCACACCGTGATATGGCTCATGCAGCAGCGTGAAGGCCATGACTTTTCCGCCCCAGCCGCGCGCGACAATGCTGCGCGTGGCACTGCGAATGGTGCTCCCGGTAAGCCCGACGTGCTCGACGTATTTGCGCCAGCTCTGGAGATTCGAGGCAATGTACGCGGGCATTAGATACAGCCAGAAAAAGTATTTCCACACGTGGAATACCCCGATGAGCGTGAGCACCACCGCCCAGGTCCCCGCCATGAAGGCATACTCTCTCCAAATCCGATTCCGAATGCGCTTGCTGCGAATCGGCGAGCCTTTCCGCAAGAAACTCCTGACGAAGACAAACGGCGTAAAAATAATCCCACACGTCAGCTCGGCGATCGCCGCCAGCACGCGCACCCAACGTGGCTTTTTCGGGTCCACGAAGGGCCAAAACTCTTCATCCTTCTCGGTGGACAGATACATGTGGTGCGTCTGGTGCGAGGCGCGGTAGAGCGTGAAACTCGTGATGCTGAAGAAGCCCAAAATCTGCCCATCGATTTCATTCAGCTTGCGACTCTTGCGCAGCAGGCCATGCGAAGCTTCGTGAAACCCGATGAGCTGCCCGTGCATGAGGTGGCTCGCCAGCAACATCAGCGGCACGGCCAGCCAAATCCAGCCGTGATAGACGGAGTAAGTCAGCGCCAGGTCGGTCAGCGCGAGACAGCCTGTCAGCACCGGAAAAGCTTGGCGGCAGACCCAGTGAGGCGGACGCGGTTCCGCGGGGGCATCGATTGGCGCAGAGGCGTTCATGTTAGTTCACGAATCCGGCTGGACGGTGCACGGCAGGCGCCCGCAAGCACGGTTTGAAAAAGTTGTTTGAGATCGTCGATGGCGGATTGCGGAAACAGCGCTGCGCGAAACAGCCACACGACTTCCAGTTCCTCGCCGAGCTCGGTCACTTCGCAGCCGAGGTGAAAACGGGCCGTGCCGGTGGAACGCATTTGCAGCCGCGCGGAGAGCGACGGGAAGTCGACATCCGGGACGGGATGGTTCTGCAACGCGAATCGCACCTGGTAGACCGGCGGGGTCTCGGGTGGCTTGGTGCCGCCTAGCGCCCGGTAGAGCTCGGCAAATGGCATGGCATGCGCAAACGAATCCACCGTGGCATCATGCACGCGGCGGACATGATCTGCAAATGGACGTTCGGAATCCACTTCGCCGCGCATGGGCACATTCCCGGCGCAGTAGCCCATCGTTTCCCGCACCGCTTGGTTCGCGCGGTTCGCAACAGGGCTGCCGACGGTGATATCCGAGGCGCCGCTCCATTTCGCCAGCGCGGCCTGAAAGGCGGCCAGCAGCGTACTGAAGAGCGTGGCCCCGTGGGCGCGGGCCAGGGCCTTGGCGGCTTTGCTGAGATCGGCCGGCAGTTTGCCGACCTGCCGTGTGAGCCTTGCCGGGCCGGCGACGGCGGCGGGTTTCCAGATGGGTTGCGCCCCCGCGAGTTTCGTTTTCCAAAAGCTCGCGCACTCGGCGAGTCGCGCCGGGGTCCAAGCCTCGCGTTCTGCCGCGCCCCAGGCGGGATAGGTGAGCGGCAAGGGCGGCAGCGGGTCCTTGCTTCCGCTCTTCGCCTGAATGTACGAGCCGCACAAATCCTGCACAAAGACGCCCAGCGACCACCCATCGGCAATCGCGTGATGGATGGCGAAGGCGAGCAGGAACTGGGTGGGACTGCGCTTGAGCACTTCCGCGCGATACAGCGGGCCTTGCAGCAGGTCGAAGGGCTTCGCGAAGATTTCCTGCGCGAGTTCCTCCACCCCTTCATCGCTCGACTGCGCCGCCGTCAGCTCGTGATAGCCAAACGGGGCTTCCATCTTGGCGCGGACCATTTGCAGCGGCCCAGTCTTCCCGGGCAGAATGGAAAGCCGCAGGACATCCTGTCGATCCACGACTCCCTGAATGGCCGCGGCGCAGTTCTCCACCGTCAACGCGCCCCGCACATGGATCACGCTGCAGATATGGCTGGCTGGGTCGCTCACCGGCACGCTCGACGCCTCCCACAGCTCACGCTGCGGGAAAGTGAGGGCGTGCAACCGGGCCTCACCCGATTCCAGGAGTTGTTTCAGACGGTCGCGTTTTTCAGACATCCTTCGGTATACGTCTACGAAGCGGTTCCACGTCTACGAGACGGCATTTTCCTCGGCCGGCTTATCGTCGGACGAACCCTCGCCGCCGGCGAGGCCTTCGAGGTCGTCGTCGGAGAGCGCATCCCAGTTCACGTCTTCGGCGGACTCGGTCTCCACGGCCGGGGCCGGGCGCGCCGCGGGAGCGGCGGCCACCTTTTCACCCATGTGCTCGGCGATGAGGTTGATAATCTGGCCGATGGTGCGGGCGCGCAACAGACTGGCCGGCGGGAGTGCCACGCCGATGGAGCTTTCGATCGAGGTTTCGATCTCCACGCCCATCAGTGAGTCGAGGCCGAGGTCAGTCAGCGGCTGATCATCGCGCAGGCTGTCGGGCTTCACCCGCAGCACGGAGCCAATGACATCGCGCAGTGCGCGACCGATGACGTCGCGCTTCTCGCCCGGCGCCGCGGCTTCGATTTGCGCACGCCAGTCGCTCGTCTTGCCGCCGGCTTCCTGGCTCTCCACGCCGGAAGCGAAGATGCGCTCCAACATCGGATTTTCCTGCATGCCGCGGAAGAACTGGCGCCACTTGGCCCAGTCCACGCGAATGGCGACGCCCTGCGTCGCGCCGGCGGTAAGGAACGATTCGAGAATCGACACCACTTCGCCCGGCGAGAGCGAGGCTGTGCCCTGGCGAGCGAGGAATTCCGCGACGCGCTCATTGCGCGCCACGTAGCCTTCGCCGCCCAGCACGCCCCAGTTGATCACGAGCGCGGGCAAGCCCTGCGCCCGGCGATGATACGCGAGCGAGTCGAGGAAGGCATTGGCCGCGCCGTAGTTGCCCTGGGCCGGGTTGCCAAAAATGCTCGAGACCGATGAGAAGAGGACGAAGCAGTCGAGCGGCAGATCGCGCGTTGCTTCATGCAACAGCCAGCCGCCATGCGCCTTCGGCGCCAGCACCGTGCGCATGCGCTCACGGTTCAAGTCGCCGAGCGGCCGATCGTCGATGACCATCGCGAGATGGAGGACACCACGCAGCGGCGAACCGCTCGCGCGGATGCCATCGATGAGGCGTTTCACATCGGCGTCCACACCGGCGTCCGCGGCCACGGCGTCGACTTTCACGCCGCGCGCTTGCAGCTTCTGGACGAATTCCTTCGACTCCGGAGCGGAGGCGCCGCTGCGGCTCGAGAGCACCAGGTGTTTCGCCCCGCATTCGACCAGCCATTGCGCCAGCACCTTGCCGAAACCGCCAAAGGCGCCGGTGATGAGGTAGCAGCCATCCGGGCGGACGGTGAAGTTTGGCACCAGCGGTTCCCCGCGCCGCGGCACGAAGATTTCCGGGAACGAGACGACGACCTTGCCGATGTGCTTGCCCGACGCCATGAGACGGAAGGCCGCATCGATCCGGCAGGCCGCGAACGCGCGGAAGGGCAACGGGCCGAGGGCGCGCTGCTCCACGAGTTCCGCCAGATCGCCCAGCAGCTTGCTCGTGAGCGCTTCGTCCCCGGCGAAGACCGCGTCCATCGCCACCACGTGGAACGAGGCGTTCCGGCGCAGCGGCCACAGCGGGATGCGCGAATTTTGATAGATGTCGCGTTTGCCGATTTCGATAAAACGGCCGAATTCCGCGAGGCAGGAAAGCCCCATCGGGATGGCCTCGGCGGCGAGTGCATTGAGCACTACGTCCACGCCGCGCTTGTTCGTGAGTTCCATCACGGCGTCGGCGAAGTCCGCCCGGCGCGAATCGATGACGTGCTTCACGCCCAGCGTTTCGAGCAACGCGCGCTTGGTCGGGCTGCCGGCGCTGGCAATCACGTCCACGCCGAGGTGGTGCGCGATTTGAATCGCCGCCATGCCCACACCGCCCGCACCTGCGTGGATGAGGATGGTCTCCCCCTTGCGCATGCGCGCCACGTTATACAGCGCGTGCCACGAGGTCATGAAGACCACGGGAATCGTCACCGCTTCTTCAAACGAGAGGCCGGCCGGAATCTTCCGAATATCGCCACCGCGCGCCAACGTCTCCGTGGCCAGGCCGAAGACAGCCAGGCCGAAGACGCGGTCGCCCACGGCGACATGTTTCACATTAGCGCCCACGGCTTTCACGACGCCCGCCACTTCGTCGCCGAAGATGCGCGCATCCGGAGCGTCGCCCGGATAGAGCGCGAGCGCCTTGAGCACGTCGCGGAAGTTCATGCCCGCGGCTTTCACTTCGATGAGCACTTCGCCCGCGCCGCACTTCGTCTCGGCAAACGGGACGAACCGCAGCGTGTCGAGATGGCCGCGTTCGCGGGACTCCAAGCGCATCGGCAGGCTGGCCGGCAGCGCTTGGTCGATGACCTGGCGTCCGCGGCCAAGCCGCATGCCGTAGCGCGCTTCGCCGCGCAGGGCAACTTCGCGCTCCGTGATGTCGGAGCGAAGTTCCTGCCAGAGGTTGTCGAGATCCGCCGTGGTGCTCACCGCGGGGAGATCGATCGCCCGGCAGGCATAGCTCGGGTTTTCATTGTGAATGACGCGCAGCAGGCCGATGGCCGGGGCTTGCGCCACGGCGGTCGGAGCGTGGTCGCGGCCCGCAGGTTGGGCACCGCGCGTCACGAGATCGATCCGGAGCTTCGCCGCAGGGACCTCGGATTGCAGCGCCTGTGCAAGGTGCAGCATGGCATCCGTGCCCATGAGGCTCGCTTCGTCGCCGGGCGCCGAGGCATTGCTCTCCAGCGCCCACAGGTAAATGAGGCGGGACGGCAGATCGTCCACGCACTTCTTGATCAGCTCATGCCAATCCTCCGGCTGTTCAGCACGGAGGGTAAACGTTTCCGCGCCCTGGGCGGCAAACGCCTTGCCACGGCGCACGACACGGCACTTGGTGGCGCCGGCTTCGCGCAGCCGCGCGGCCAGTTGGTCACCGAGGTCCGAGCCGTCCGCGAAAATCATCCACGAACTCTCAATGGCCGGCTCCAGCAGCTCCGTGCTGCTTTCTTCCAGCGTCTTGACCGGCGCGGGCGCGACGACGGGCTCCCGCCACGTCTTGCGGGCGAGCAGGCCGATTTGCCCCTCCCCTTCCGGACCATGCAGGCCGGGGATGGAAGCCGTCTCGCTGAAGCCCACCTTCTTGAAGAGCGTCTCCCACTGGTCGCGTGAGAGCAGCGGGTGCTTCGTGCGCAGGTGACGATCCGTGAAGCTCCACCAACCGCTGGTGAGACCGAAGACCGATTCCGTCCAAAGCTGCGGCGTGGCCACGTCCATGAAGACGAGGCTGCCGCCCGGAGCGAGCAGGTCATGGAGATAACCCAGCGTCGCCTGCACATCACTCACGGCGTGCAGCACGTTGGTGCCGATGACGAAGTCGAAGCTGCCCGGCGCAAAGTCCTGCTCCGTGCCCGGTTTTTCGAGATTGAAGACCTTGCATTCCACTTCCGGGAAGGCCGCCAGCTTTTGCATCGCGGCGGGGAAGAAGCCCGCCGACACATCCGTAAACGTGTAGGAGTGCAGCCCGCGCTCCAGCAACGGCAGCACGTGGGAGGTGAGACCACCGGTGCCGGCGCCCACTTCCAGGATGCGCAGCCCACGCCCTTCGGGCAGGCTCTTCGCGGCGGATTGCACGGCCGCGGCAATCGCGCCCAGCCAGTGGCTGGTGAGCAAGCCGTCGCCGTAGAATTGGTCGAGCAATTCCGAGCCCACGCCGGAAAAGAGCACCTGCACGGCGTCCTTCTCTCCGCGCAAGATCGGGCCCAGATCCGCACACGTGCTCGTGCACAGCAGCGCTTCCGGCAAATGACCGGAGTGCTCGCCGACGAACTTTTTCAGCGTGGCATCCGCCATGCCCGCCACGGCGGCAAAAGCCGGCGTGGCGACGAAGCCCGTACCTTTCGGCTGAAGGAGTCCGCGCTTGGTGAATTTCGCCGTGAGCTGGGCGAACACCGGGCGCATGGCCTCGGCAATCTTCAGCGAGTCGGCGTCGAACGCCTTCCCAACTTCCACGCCCATCCTGGCAAATCCCCGCGCCATCTGCGCCGCGGCCAGCTCGTCGCTGTCGATCAGCGCTTTTTCCAAGTCGGCCTGGCCGCGCACGGCCACCACTTGATCCAGAGTCTGGATCGCCGCCTCGCGCAGCTTAGCGAGCGGGAGCGGAGGCAACGCCTTCTTTTCGCCGAGCGAGGCGGTGCGTTCCCACGACATGTGGTAGGTCACGTCACCGACGCCCCCCTTCGCACCTGGACGCCGCGCACCCGAGACGGCGATGGCCCGGAAACCATCCACCAGCACGCAGGGATTTCCCGCCGCGTCGTACAGGGCCAGGCCACCTTCGAGGAAGTCGGCGTTGAATGCGTCCACGCCTGACCGCACCTGCACCGAGGCGCCCGGTGAACGCAAAAAGAGGATGCGGGCAAACCGCACCGGCAGCTTCATCCGCGCCTTGCGATCTTCGATCGTTGCTGCGCCAGCCGAGAAGACGTGCAGCGCACCATCAAAGAGCACCGGGTGCAGCGGATACTCGCCCGCCCGCGTCGCACTCGCTTCGGAGAGCGCCACGCGTCCCCACGCCTTGCCCCCGCCGGCGGCGAGTTCGCGGACGCCTTTAAACTCGTCCCCGTAGCGCAGGCCCAGGTCGCTCATGTGCTGGTAAAAGCCGCCGACTTCCACGTTGTCCAGGCCCGCCGGCTTTGTCTGCGCGAAGGTGGACGAGCCGAAAGCCGTCTCCGTGCGCTCACCGCGCATGGAGCCGACGACGTGCAGCGACCAAGCGGCGCTCTGTTCAAATTTGCTCTGGATGGAGAACGTCCGCTCATTCGGATCGTAGGTGACCTCGATCTGCACCCCCGACGCCGGGTCGGGCAAAATCAGCGGCTTGCGGATTTCGAAATCCTCGACCGCGAATGGCCGTCCTTCGAAAAACTGCACGCCTGCTTCCAGGATCAAATCGACGAAGCCCGCCGCTGGGAAGATCACGTGGTTATCCACCTTGTGATCCTTGAGGAAGGCCATGTGGCGTCCGTCCAGGCGCGCCACCCACGTGGGGGTCGCGCGCGGGAGACGGAGCTCCAGCAGTCCGCGTCCGCCGGAGGCGAGACGGCCGTCCTTCCAGTCATTCGATTCACTCCACCAGCGCGCCTTGTCCCACGCATACGCGGGAAGCTGCAGCAGGCGGCGCGACGGGGTCATCGCCGCAAAGTTCAGCGGCACGCAGGCGCGGTGAAGATCCAGAGCCGTCTCCAGCATGCCAAGATGCTCCTTTTCCTTGCGCGTGGACGAAAAGATAGGGCCGCTGCCTTCACGTCCGGCGAAGCACTCTTTCAGCGAGTGCGCGAGCGCCGGATGCGCGCTGAGCTCAAGCCACACGTCGACGCCGAAGTCGGCCATCGCTGCCACAGCAGGCGCGAATTGCACCGCCTGCCGGATGCCGCGGGCCCAGTGGTCCGCCTTGCATTCGAGGCCGGGTTGGAGTTGTCCAGTCACAGTGCTGAAAAACGGCACCTTCTCCGCCTGCGGCTTGAGGTCGGCGAGACCGGCGGACAGCGCGTCCGCCGCCGGTTGCATGAGTGGGTGGTGGAACGGATGGTCCACTTTCACCAGACGGGCGAAAACGCCCTTTGGTTCTAGTTCGGCCAGCATGGCCTCGAGAATCACCCGCGGCCCAGAGAGCGTGATCGATTTCGGGCCATTGAAGGCCGACATCGTCACCGCGCCCTTGGTGTCATGGCGCTCGATGAGCGCTTGCACGTCTTCTTCCACCATCCCCACGGCGAGCATGGTCCCCTGGCCGCGCGCACATTCTTCCATGTAGCGCGAGCGCAGCACGATCACGCGCGCGCCTTCCTCGATGCTGAAGATGCCCGCAGCACAGGCCGCGGCCACTTCACCGACGCTGTGGCCGACAATCGCGGCGGGCTCGATGCCCCACGATTTCCACAACTCGGCGAGCGAAACCTGCATGGCGAAAATGGCCGGCTGGCCGATTTCCGTGCGCGAAATCTGCGAGGTCTCCTCGGTCTTCGCGAGTTCCTCCAGCAGGCTGAAGCGTGCCCACGGCTTCATCGCCGCCGCGCAGCGCTCCATCGTGGCGCGGAAGACCGGCTCGTGCAGCATGAGCTCCCGGCCCATGCCCCACCATTGCGGTCCCTGCCCGCTCATGACAAAGCCCACGCGCGGCGCATGCTCGCGCCGCGGGGAAAAGCCCGTGCGCACCGTCGGCACTTCCTGCCCGGCGGCCACGGCTTTCAGGTCTTCGATCGCCTGCGTCATCGACGTCGGCGTCATCGTGAGCCGGAACTGGTGATGATTGCGGCGAGCACCGAGCGTGTAGGTCAGGTCCGGCAGGAGCGGCGTGCTGCCATTGGCATTCACGCGGCTTTCCAGCCAGGCGGCCAGTTGCTCGGCTGAGGCCTTCAGCGCCGTTTCCGAACGCGCCGAGAGCGTAAAGGGCCACGCGCGCGTCGCCGCCGGCACGTTTTCGTGGTGATGCGCGTGATGATGCGCCTCGATGGGCGCTTCCGCCAGGATCACGTGCGCATTCGCGCCGCCAAAGCCGAAGGAATTCACGCCCACCATGCGCGGGCCGTCCGTTTCCGGGAAGGGCTCCAGTTCGGTAGGGATCCGCAGCTTCAGCTTGTCGAGATCGATGTTCGGGTTTGGCTTCTTGAAATGCAGGCTACCCGGGATTTGGCGGTGCTTCAGCACGAGCAGGGCCTTCACCAGGCCCGCCACACCCGCGGCCGTTTCGAGGTGGCCGAGATTGGTCTTTACCGAACCAATGGCCAGCGGCGTCGTGCGGTCCGCGCAGAGCGCTTCCGCCAGCGCGTGCGCCTCGATGGGATCGCCCACCGCGGTGCCCGTGCCATGCGCTTCCACAAAGCCGATCTTGGCCGGGTCGATGCCGGCGTCCTTGCACGCGTCCTTCACCAGGCGCGCCTGCGCTTCCGGACTCGGAAGCGAGATACCGTTCGTATGGCCGTCCTGATTCAGCGAGGTGCCGAGGATCACGGCATGGATGGGATCGCCGTCCTTCAGCGCCTGCGAGAGCCGCTTCAGGAGCACCATGCCCGCGCCTTCACCGCGCACAAAGCCGTTGGCGTCAGCATCGAACGCCTTGCAGTTTCCGTCCGGCGACAGCATCGACGCCTGCGAAAAGCCGATGAACCCGCCCGGGGTGATCATCACGGTCACACCTCCGGCCATCGCGGTATCGCCGCGCCCGGTCCAGATGTGTTCGCACGCCGCGTGCACGGCGGTGAGCGCCGACGAGCAGGCCGTGTCCATGGCCACGCTCGGTCCCTTCAAATTGAAGCAGTAGGAAATGCGGTTCGCCGCAATGCTGTGCGCGCTACCCGTGGGCGAATGCGAGGTGATCCCCGTCGAATCCCACGGTGTCCCCTGGATCACTTGATAGTCATTGTGCGAAATGCCCACGTAGACCGCGAGGTCCGTGCCGTTCTCCAGATCGAGCACAAAGCCGGCGTCTTCCATCGCTTCATAGGCCGTCTCGAGAAGCATGCGCTGCTGCGGGTCGATGTGGGGCGCTTCGCGCGGCGAGATACCGAAAAACTGCGGATCAAATTGATCAATCCCGTCCACGAATCCACCCCGCTTCGCAATCGACTTTCCGGCCAACCCCGTCTCCGCATCGTAAAAACGGTCCACGTTCCACCGATCCGCCGGCACTTCGCACACGGCTTCCTTTTTCTCGATCAGCAATTTCCACAACGAATCGGCGTCGTTAATGCCGCCGGGGAAGCGACAACCGATACCGATGATAGCTACTGGTTCTTTGGACATAAAATTTTTAGGACAGGGGATTATTTAGGGCCGAATTCTTCGGCATAATCGAATTTTGAACGACAAATGCGTCTCTTTTTATAAAGTGGCCTCAATCTATGTGCGGCATATCCGGAATCATTGAACTGAGTGGTGGCCCTTTTGTCCCAAACGAGGTGGTGAAGTCAATGACCCGCGCATTGACCCACCGTGGCCCGGATGAGGACGGCTTTCTCGTGAAACCTGGAGTGAATCTGGGCATGCGCCGCCTGAGTATCGTCGGATTGGCCGATGGACAACAGCCCATGGGTAACGAAGCAGGCAATGTGCATGTGGTCTTTAATGGCGAACTTTTCGATCACTTGGAGAAACGCGCGGACCTGGAAAAGCGCGGCCATCGTTTCCATACCCACTGTGATACGGAAATCATCCCCCACATGTGGGAGGAATATCAACACGGCATGTTTGAGAAGCTCCGCGGGCAGTTTGCCATTGCGGTCTGGGACGAAAAGAATCGCCGTCTCGTCCTGGGACGCGACCGCTTCGGGATCGCCCCGCTCTACTGGACTCGCCAGGGCAATTACCTGCTCTTCGCTTCCGAGGTGAAGAGCTTGCTCGCCTCCGGGATGGTTAATGCCAAGACGGACCTCCGGGGCCTCGACCACATTTTTACCTTCTCGGCCTTGCCGGGCCCGATCACGTGCTTTGAGGGGATCTCCCTCCTGCCGGCCGGCCACTATTTAGAGATCACTCCCGGCGATGAGCGCGGCGGCCAGCCAAAAGTGGACGTCAAACCCTACTGGCAGATGGATTTTCCCGATGAAGGCCAGGAGGAAGACCCGCAGGATCCAAAGAAACTGGTCGATGATTTTGAGGCCGTGCTCATGCAAGCGGTCGAAGAGCGGCTCCGGGCGGACGTGCCGGTCGGTGCTTATCTCTCCGGCGGCGTCGACTCGAGTCTGATCGTGGCCCTCGCATGTAAGCTGAAGGGACCGGCGATTAACACCTACACGATCCGCGTCGACGACCCCGGCCTGGATGAGCTCAGCGCCGCGAATGTGGCGGCCAAGCACATCGGCACCAAGCCGCCAGTGGTGCAGGAGTTTCGCCACAGCGACGCCATCAATACGTACCCCAGCCTCATCCACGCGGCGGAATGCCCCGTCATCGATACCTCCTGCGCCGCCTTGCTCCAGCTCGCCGGTCGGGTGCACGATTGCGGGCAAAAGGTCGTCCTCACCGGCGAAGGCGCGGACGAATGGCTCGTCGGTTATCCGTGGTACAAAGCGGCGAAGCTGCTCAACTACCTCGATTTCATCCCCGGCCTCCGCCTGAGCGAGGTCGCCCGCCGGGGCTATCTGCGCATGATGAAAGTGCCGCAGTACCCGCGGGAGATGCGCCAGGAGATCGAAAAGACCATCGGCGGCCCCAACGCGTGGGTCGATAGCTATGGCCTCCTCGGCCTCTCCAAGCTCCGCTTTTACTCCGAGCAGATGCACGAGGTCATGGCCAAGGCGACCCCGTGGGCTGACCTCGGAATGAATCTCGATCGCGCCCGCAAATGGTCCCCACTGAACCGGGGCATCTGGGTGGCCGGCCGCGTCACCCTCGCCGGCCATTTGCTCCAGGCGAAGGGTGATCGCGTGGCCATGCACTCCTCCGTGGAAGTGCGCTATCCGTTCCTCGACGAGGAAGTGTTCGATTTCACCGCCAAGCTGCATCCGCGCTGGAAGCTCCGCGGCTTCCGCGACAAATATCTCCTCCGCCTGCTCGCCGAGCGCTGGCTGCCCGAGTCCACCTACAAGCGCGGCAAAGTCATCTTCCGCGCCCCGCTCGATTCCTTCCATCTCGACCCCGCGCCCGCTTTCGTCACGGAACTCCTCAGCGAGGAATCCCTGCGCAAGACCGGCTATTTCGATGTCAAGGAAGTGCAGCGCTGGCGCACGGGCTACCGGCAGCTCAAAGGTCTCCCCCGTCTCTCGGTGGAGATGGGTCTCTGCGCCGTCGTGGCCTCGCAGCTCTGGCACCACCTCTACATCGATCCCAATCTCTGCTCCCTCCCCGCTTGGCCCGGCCTGACGAAAATTACGCCCGCCAAGGCGGCATAGTATAGCTGCGAGGGGGGCTTGCGGGTTATTTTTGATGTGCGGTTGCCTGCGACCTCCCGGTCGCAGCTACCGATGCTTATTTTCGCACTACATTCCCATACCGGTGCTTAGTCTCACTCACCGCCTGCTCGCGCAGCCAGCGTGTGAGTTCCAGTCTCCCACTCGCCGCCATCGGCGCATCGATCCAATTGAATCCCGCCCGATGCGCCGCCCGCAACACTTCCTCAGACGCCCCCTGCACCGTCCGCAAAAACTCCGCCCGTTGCGCCAACACCGGCAGCCGCGCCGCAAAGGTCGCATCGCCCTCCTCCGTTGCCCGGCTGATCTCCAGCGGCACCCCGGCCAGTTCCGCCGCCAGCTTCGCCAGCGTCTCCGTCTCAGCATCGGGCTTGGCCAGCCGCAGTACCACGCCCCGGCACGGACGATACCGGAACACATTGCTCTCGCACCGCAGCCCACTCGGATCGTGTTCCTGCGAAAAATGCTCCCGCCACGCGGTGCGATAGCTCGCGGCCGCACTTGCATATCCCACCGGCGACGGTCTTTCCCATTTTCGAAAGAGGTTCACGTAATTCGGACCACCCGCTTTTGCGCCCGGCCCGATGCTGCTCTTCTTCCAGCCGCCAAATGGCTGTCGCCGAACAATCGCGCCAGTGATGGCGCGGTTTACATACAGATTCCCCGCCTCCACCTTCTCCCGCCATGCAGCGATCTCCGCTTCCTCCAGCGAGTGCAGCCCCGCGGTAAGCCCATAGCTGACGCCATTCTGCAGCCGCACCGCCTCCTCCAAATCGCGCGCCCGCATCAACCCGAGTACCGGGCCAAAGCACTCCGTTTGGTGAAACCAGGATCCCGGCTTTACGCCCAGCTTGATCCCGGGCGACCACAGACATGGATCGTCTCCGATCTGCCGCGGCTCCAGCAGCCACTCCTCGCCCTCGTCGAGAGTCGTCAGCGCGCGCCGGAGCGCCTCGCCCGGTTCCCGAATCAGCGGTGTCATCACACTGCGCGGATCGCTCGCCGGGCCGACCGGCAGACTCGCCGCTGCGTCCCGCAACTGCCGCCGGAATGCCGGACTGTCATACACTTCCGCTTCCAAAATCGCGAGGCTCGCCGCCGAACACTTCTGTCCTGCATGTCCGAACGCTGAGCGGACCAGATCCTTGATCGCCAAGTCGCGGTCCGCCAGCGCGCTCACCACCAGCGAGTTCTTCCCGCTCGTCTCCGCAAACAGCCGCAGCTTCGGACGCCAGCCCTGAAACATCCGCGCCGTCTCGTACGCGCCGGTCAGAACCACCGCCGAGGTCCGCGCATCCGTAATGAGCGCCCGCCCCGTCTCGCCGTCCTCGCACACCACGAATTGGAGCACGTCATTCGGCACGCCCGCCTCCCAGAGCTGTTGCGCCAGCCACCACGCCGTCCGCACCGTTTCCGGCGCGGGCTTCAAAATCACCGCATTCCCCGCCATCAGCGCGGCGAGCACGCCGCCGCAGGGAATGGCGAAGGGAAAATTCCACGGCGGCGTCACCACCACCACGCCGAGCGCCCGCGCGGCCTCGCCCCCCGGCGCCGCGCCCGTCACCGCGTAGTAGTCGGCAAAATCAATCGCCTCCGACACCTCGGCATCCGCATCGGCGATCGCCTTCTTTCCATCCTCCCGCAGCACCGCGATCGTCTCGTAGCGATGCGCCTCCAACACCTCGCCGCACTTCCGCAAAATGCCCGCTCGCGCTACTTCGCCAAGCGTCTCCCAGCCCGGCTGCGCCACGCGTGCAATCTCGAGCGCCGTGGAAATGCTCTCGACGTCCCGGGCCGCCGGCGGCTCGCTCAGCCGGAAATTCCGTTCCACCTCCGCGAGCGCCTCGCGATGCCGCGCCTGCGTCCAATCCGTATCCGCGGCATTCTCAAACTCCCCTGCCCGCTTCGTCGGCAACTTCGCCCTCCGTGAGCTCTCCGATACCACCCGCCGATCCTGCCATCCTTGCAAAAAACGCTCCTTCTGGTGCTCCCACGCCGCGCTCCCCGGCGCGAGGGCAAACAGGTCGCTGAGGAAATTCTCCGGCGCCGTGTTCTCGTCCAGCCGCCGGATAAGGTACGCCAGCGCGCTGCCGAAATCCTTCTCATGCACCAGCGGCGCATAAAACAGAATGCCGCCCGCCGCCTCGTGCACCGCGCGTGCCTGATGATTCGCCATGCCTTCCAGCATCTCGATCTCCACTGCCTCGCCCACGCCGTTCCGCTCGCGCAGCACGAGCGCCAGCGCCACATCGAAAAGATTGTGACTTCCCACGCCCAGCCGCGCCGCCGCCGCATTTTCCGGCCGGCAGGCGAACTCCAGCATTCGCCGGAAATTCGCATCCGTCTCCGCCTTGCTCGCATAAGGTGCCGCATGCCAGCCGTGCAGTTCCGCCTCCACGGTCTCCATCGCCAAATTCGCCCCTTTCACCAGTCGCACCTTGATGCGCGCCCCGCCCGCCGCCACGCGCTTCCGTGCCCACGCCAGCAACTCCTGCTGCGCTTTAAAAGAATCTGGCAAATACGCCTGCAGCACGATGCCCGCGCGTAGCGCGTGAAATTCCGGCTCATCCAGCACCTCCCGAAACGCCGCCACGGTCAGCGCTAAATCCCGGTATTCCTCCATGTCCAGATTCACAAATTTCCCCTCCGGCTGCGCCGCTCGATACAGCGCCCGCAGCCGCTCCTTGATCGCCGCCAGCGTCGCGTCCCAGGCGAGCAATTGAATCTGGCTGAAGATCGCCGAGATCTTCACCGAAACATAGTGCACGTCCGAACGCGCCAGCAGCGCCAGCACCGCGTCGAGCCGATGCCGGGCCTCGTCCTCACCGAGAATCGCCTCGCCGAGCTGGTTCACATTCACGTGCGATCCGTCCGCCTGCCGCTTCGCCAGATACCGCTTGAGCGGCTTGGGCTCCGCCGAAAGAATCACGCCCTCGCTGTCTTTTCGCAGCCGCTGCCGCACCGCCGCCATCACCACCTCCGGCACGATGTGCGACGCCCACGAGCCCACGCGCAGCATTGCCCGATCCAGCCAGCCAAATCCCTTCGGATACCCAAATCGCTCGATGAGCCCGCGCCATCCCTTCGCCGCCCGCGACGGATTCGCGCTGCGCTCCAGCCGGTCCGTCATCGCCATGCTCAGCCCCTTCGCCGCCGGGTCTGCGATCAGCGCCGCCACCTGCTTGGCCCGGGCCGCTTCCTTGGGTTTCTCCGCCTTCAGCGCCGCGCGAAGCAATTCCTCCGCCAGCGCCACGGCCTCCAACGCCACGTCATCCACCGGCCTCTCGTTCCGCCGATTTCCCGCAACTTCCCCACCCGGCGCCGGGCCGGATTTCGCATCGTCGCGGTCTGCCAATCCGGCGGCCGTGGCCTGGGTCAAAAACGCTTCGTTCGTCATACCCCATGTATCGCAAGTTGCTTCCGTTTCGTCTTTGGCGTTCCCTGTCGGCTCGATGCCGAAAAAACGCAAATTGTCCCCTCCAGCTCCCGTTCCCCCGATTGAGACGCCCGCTGACGAACTGCGTCGTGAAATCTTCGCCCGCGCTCCCGGACTCGAGGCGTTGGAGCGGCTCATGGCCCGGGTGGAGGATCTCGTTTTCTGCATCAAAAATCGCCGCGGCCAGTACCTCGCGGTGAACGACGCCTTCCTCCGCCGCGTCCGCGTCACCGACCGCTCCCAGCTCCTCGGCCGCACCGCGCGCGAGCTCTTCCCCGCGCTGCTCGCGGCCGGCTACGAGCAGCAGGACGCCTACGTCTTTTCCCGCGGCGAGGAAATCCGCGACCGCCTGGAAATGCTCATCCACCGCGATGGGAGCACCGGCTGGTACCTCGCCGACAAAGTCCCCATCCGCGATGTCACCGGCGAAGTCATCGCCCTTGCCGGCACCTCGCGTGACCTCCACGCCCCCACTGCCGCCGACCCGCGGCTCGGTCAGCTCGCCCGCGCCATCGAGCGCATGCGCGCCGACTACGCCAGCCCCCTCCGCATCGCCGAACTGGCCACGGAGACCGGCCTCTCCCTCAGCCGGTTCGAGCGGCTCATGCACCACATCCTCCGCGTTTCCCCGCGCCAGTTCCTCACCCGCCTCCGTGTCGAAGCCGCCGCCGATCAACTCCGCCGCGGCGACCGTCCCCTCGCCGAAATCGCCCTCGATTGCGGCTTCTGCGACCAGCCCACCTTCTGTCGGCAATTCAAGGACGCCACCGGCATGTCGCCAAGCGCCTACCGGAAGCTGGCGATCGCGGTGTAGTTTCGCCGGCATCCGCCGCCGTCTATAGGACCTATGAGCCCTATAGGCCCTATAGGTCCCATTCCCCAAAACCCCCGCGTGACACAGCGCGCGCTCCCCGTTTATTCTTCTCCTTCTCACGACGGCACCCGCACTCGATGCACGGAACTCAGCCCCATCTCGCACTACGCCCACCCGTCGGGCTCCCCGCGCTATGAGCCTCCCTCTGCCACGACTCACCATCCATCAATGGCGCGCCGGCACCGGGTCCATCATCGGGCTCTACGTCCTCCTGCACCTTTCTAATCACGCCCTCGGCCTCATTTCCGTGGACGCCCAGGAAGCCGTGCGGCCCTGGGTGATGTGGTTTTGGCAAACGTGGCTCGGCCAGTTTTTGCTTTATGGCAGCTTGACCGTACATGCCGGCATCGGCCTCTCCGCGCTCATCCGCCGCCGGCACTACCGCATGCCGCTCTGGGAAGGCGCGCAGATCATCTTCGGCCTTTCGATTCCCTATTTTCTCCTCGTCCATATTACGAACACCCGCGGCACCCGCATGCTGACCGGGATCGACATCGATTACGTGTACGAGATCACCAATCTCTGGGTGAACCCGTGGGTACGCGCGCAGCAAATCACGCTCGTCGTTCTGGTGTGGGGACACTTCGTCGCCGGCCTGCATTTTTGGCTCCGCGTCTACCCGTGGTATCGGCGGGCCCTTCCGGGCCTCATGATCGCCTACACCATCGTCCCGCTCTGCGCCCTGCTTGGCTTTGCGCAGGTGGGCATGAGCATGCATGAGCGCGCCCATGCCCATCCTGAGTGGTACTCCGAAGTCGCCAAGCGCGGCGTCCCCGCCGCCGCCCAGCGGGCCAGCCTGCGCGCCGGCCTGCGCCAGTGGGCCGGGCCCGCATGGCTGATGCTCGTCGGCGCGGTCTTCGTCAGCGGACGCATCGCCTATTACCTGCGGCGCAATCGCCGCTTTATCGTGACCTACCCGGACGCTGCGCACATCAGCGCCCCCATCGGCATGTCCGTGCTGGAGGTGAGCCGCCTCGCCGACCGCCCGCACATGTCCGTCTGCGGCGGGCGCGGCCGTTGCACCACGTGCCGCGTGTGGATTCTCCGTTCCGACAGCCCGTTGGAACCGCCGGCCGAAACCGAAAAGCGCGCGCTCCGGCGCATCGGCGCGCCCACCTCGCTCCGCCTCGCCTGCCAGCTCCGGCCACACGACGACCTTTCCGTCAATCCCCTCCTCAACCCCAATCTCGTGATCCCCGGGGTGCGCGCCGCCGCCCACGCCCACGAGTTCGGCGACGAGCGCGTCATTTCCGTGCTCTTCATGGACGTGCGCGGCTCCACCCAACTCGCCGAGGGCCGGCTGCCCTTCGACGTGGTCTTCCTTCTCAACCACTTTTTCGCCGAGATGGCCGATGCCGTGGAAGGTGCCGGCGGTCACTACTCGAATTTCACCGGCGACGGTCTGATGGCCATCTTCGGCCTCGAGTGCACCCCGCAAAAAGCCGCCCGCACTGCCCTCGCCTGCGCGCTCGGCATGTTTGAAAAGCTCAACGAGGTGAATACCCGCCTCTCCGCGGAGCTGCAGCAGCCGCTTTCCATCGGCGTGGGCATTCACACGGGTGAGGCCATTGTCGGTCGCATGGGCCCACCCAAAACCCCCATCATCTCCGCGCTCGGCGACACCGTGAATACCACGGCGCGCCTGGAGGGCCTCACGAAAGAATTGCATGCCGCCGTCGTCGTCTCCCGCACCACGTTGGAGACCGCGGGCGTGCAAACGGAGGTCCCGCTGCAAAAGGTCACCCTGCGCGGGCGCTCCACCCCCATCGAGGTCGCCGCCCTCGATATGGATACCCTTTCCCTCTGCCTCCTCGGCGTAGTCGGCAACGAATCCGAAATCGCGGTGACCGAGTAGCGGCTGATCCACCCACAGCCAAAGTATCTAGTTTCAGTATCCAGTATTCAGTGGTTGCGGCGTGGCTTTGCCAGCGCGGCTCCGAGCGTCGTCCGACCTGTTCGGAGTTCCGCCTTGAGGCGGCGAGACAGATCTTTTTGCCACGCGTTTTCGAGCATCGCCGCCCCTCGCTGAATACTGAATACTTCGCCCCCGCTGTACCCGTTGAATCCCCTTGCACCCTCCCCTCCTGCCCATCCACCTTCCCTCTTCCATGAAACGCCTCGCTTTCCTCCTCGCGCTCTGCGCCCCGGCCTTCGCCGATGTCACCGTCACGGAAAAATCCGATCGCGTCCGAATCGAAATCGACGGCCAGCTCTTTACCGAATACCGCCACGGCGACGCTCCGCACGTCTACTACTATCCCATCATCGGCCCCGAAGGCGCGAAGATGACCCGTTCCTACCCCATGGAAAAAGTCGAAGGCGAGCAGACCGATCACCCACACCACCGCTCGCTGTGGTTCTCCCACGGCCTCGTCAATGGCGTCGATTTTTGGGGTGAGCCCGCCAGCTATAAAGGCACGCCGAAAACGCCTGTCGGCAAAATCGAGCACGTCAAAGTCCTCGCCGCCGAATCTGGCCCGAAAGTCGGCACCCTCCGCACCGAGGTGAAATGGAACGCTCCCGATGGCACCACTCCGCTCACCGGCGAGCAAACCCTCCGCGTTTACCAGGGCCCCGCCACGGAGCGCGTGTGCGATTTCGAAATCACCCTCACCGCCGGCGACAAAGACGTGACCTTCGGCGACACCAAGGAAGGCAGTGCCGGCATGCGCATCGCCGAATCCATGCGCCTCCAGCAGCCGAAAGCCCCCGGCAAAGGCACCATTATTAATAGCGAGGGCACCGAGGGCGCGAAATGCTGGGGCCAGCACGCCAACTGGGTCACGATGTCTGGTCCCATCGGTGACAAAACGTATTCCATCACCATGATGGATCACCCCTCCAATCTCCGCCACCCCACCCGCTGGCACGCCCGCGACTACGGCTTGTTCGCCGCCAATCCGTTTTGCGAAGAGGAAATGGATAAAACGAAGCCCAAAGGCTCCGGCAACTACACGCTCAAAGCCGGCGAGAAACTCACCTTTAAATACCGCATTGCCTTCACCGAAGGCGACGCCGCCGCTGCCAAACCGGCGGACCGCTGGAAGGAATACGAGGCGACGAAGTAATTACGGTGGGCCAAGAGCCCCACATCCATGCTGGCGACCAATTACGGCAATTTCGGCTCCATTTTGCTGGGGCTTCTCGGCGTCGGCATTTCGATCCTCCTCTTTGTCGTCGGCATCATCATCCGCGCCTCGCGTCCCTTTTGGTTCGCGGGATTCGTGCTACTGCTAAACGCTGCCCAGCTCTTCGCCTCATTCGATTCCGCAAAAGACGGCGATCGAGAACTCACGCTGGGGCTCACCTGGTTCAGCGTCGCCTTCGCGCTCTTTTGCTTCTTCGTCGCCTGGCGCAAAAAGAAACCCGACATTCTCCCAGCGTTCGACCGCTCCCCGCCTGACGATCGTTAAATTCGACCGCCCATTCCTTTGCCCAGACCGCCCATGCAGGTCCGTGTAAGTTTGTGCCCGCTCCGGAATAAACTCCCCGTCCCACCCTCCTACCCGCGCATGCCTACACCCATTCCTGATCTCGACGCCGCCCAATTCGAAACCGAAACCGCCCCCTCCTCGCCCGCCGTCCTCGTCGATTTCTACTCTCCTTTCTGCATGCCCTGCCGGGAAATGCTCCCGCTGCTCGCGGAGGTCGCGGAGGAGCGCCAGCTCCGCATCGTCAAAATCAACACCGACCAGCACCCCGACCTCGCCGCTCGCTGCCGGGTTAAGGCCGTCCCCAATCTCGTCCTCTTCCGCGCCGGCCAGCCAATCGCCCAGCGGATCGGCCGGGTGCCGAAACGCGAACTCCTCGCCTGGCTCGATCCCCTCCTCGCCTGAGCCCACGCATGCCCCAAAGGGCGCATGATGCTCCCCCGTTCCGCTGGTGCCCGCTCTCCCTCGCGCTACACGCTGCCCCAATACTGCCTACTTCCCCCGCCGCAACCAGACGCGCCCACCATCCACATCCAGCGTCACGCAAAAATTCGCCCACACTCCGTTTCCGACCAGCCCGGCCTCTCCCGGAAACATCGCCTGCGCATGCAGACCTGTCTCCACCTCGTGAACGACCTGCTCGCCGATCCGCACCTCCATCCGCGTCCCCTTCGCCGAACCCATTCCCGCCGCGACTGAAGGCCCGCGGCCCCCGGAAGCTTTCGCTGCCCCCATCACCCACTCCACCGCTGAGCTGCACCCCGTATCCAGCCGCATCCACACTGGGTCCGCGCCCTGCATGGAGACCCGGACACAAAATGCGTCATTCCGCCGCTTAAGCGCCAGGCACTCTCCGCTCGGCGCCCCTTCCTCCCCTCGGGCGGAAACCCGGATGACCCGCGCCGGATAATCAATCTGCACCGTCCGCCCTCGGAAGAAATCCAGCCCGATCAATCCGTCGATATGGCTCCCGCAGCTCCGGCTCACGCTTCCGAGGTCGAGCGCCAGCATCCCGCGCGGCACAGACAGACTGCCGATCGTCCCTGCAAAATCTTCCACCCGGCACGCCGCACAATTCCCATCCACTCCTTGCACCGTCTCGGTCGCGCCCCGCTTGAGCCCCAGCAGCCGAGCCACTCCGGCATCCACCACACTCGCACCCGCTCCGGAGTCCAAAACAAAATTCAGCCTCCGTCCCTGCGCCTCCACTTTCAGCCACACCATCCCTCCCTTATAGGCAAAGGGAAGCTCCGTGGCCGAGCGGCCGCTGGTCGCCCCCAGAATGAGGGCCAAAAACGCAACTAAAGACGGGAAAGAACGCACGCGCGCCCCTTTTGCATTTCTCGTGCACACCCCATGGATTCTTCCGCCCTTCTCTGGAAACAATCGCACGATGTCACCTTTCCTGACACCGCTTCCTCCTCCTCAGCTGGCGAGAATTTTTCAGTCAGGACAAAATGAGCATCCGCATCTGGGCACGAGGCCGATTTCGTAAAGGATCCGTGTCGGCCCTCGGGCCGACGCCAAAACGACCGACACCAGCGAATATGAAACTCATCACCAAACTCACGCTCGCCCTCACCGCCCTCGCGGCCTTCGCCGTCACCTCCGCTCTCGCCGACGACCCATCGCCGCGCTGGCAGGCCGAAACCCAGCGCCAGCAAAAAGCCGAACACACTGCTCGCACCACTACCACCGTCGCGGTCTACTCGAGAGGCGGCCTCGGCCAGCGCGCCGTGCAGGCCCAGCCCAGCGAAACGCACCTCGAATTCCGCGACAACGCCCACGGCCAGTCGACTGCCGTCTACGTCCCCGGCAGCAAGTAATCGTCTCACCAAAAGGAATGCTCTCGTCTCTCCACCCACTGCGGGTGGAGAGACCCCTTTTTTCCGGCGAATGAGAAGGAAGGTGAAGCCTTTGGGTGGCTTGCGCCCGGCGGTCATCTCACTCTCCCAAAAAGTAACCTTTGGCGCTCCGGGGCACGCGAAAAAGTACCGCGCCGCGGGCGTTAATTGATCGCTGCGGCCGCAGAATTCAGAGCATTCCAACCGCCCGGAAAAACCACTCCACTTCCTTCCAAAAACCGTCGGCCGGCCGGCATCCATTTCTCCACCACACCGGCCGGCCCGGCGGAGCATCCCCCGTCCGAGACGCCCCGCCGAAATCTACTTCCGCGCGCGCCGGCGGAAGACACCCAGCATCCCCAACCCGCCAAGCAGCGTCACCGCCGCCCCCGGCTCCGGCACTACGGCAATCGTCCCATCCACCGTGAGCGTATCCGTATTCCACGAGAGCCCCGGATCGAGCGCCGGCAGATTGAAGCTGGTGAACGTCCCGGCGAAGCTCGGCGCATCGAACAGATTAAACGTGTCGCCCAAGGTCAGCGCATCGCCGCTGGCCGCTACATTCAGCGCGCCGCCATACGTAAAGACGCCCGTGGATACCGCCAGATCCGAGTTGAGGGCCAGACCGCTCTTCGCGAGCTCGAAGTTGGCCGCGCCCGAGAGCGCGACCGTGTTGCCAAAATGCAGCGTGCCGATGCTGCTGTGCCCAGGCGCAAGGATGCCGGCCACGACCGAGGCGCCGCTGATCGTCCCCATCCCTGCCACCGTGCCACTCGCCCCGACATTCACGCCGGTGACGATGGAACCATCAATGGCCAGCGTGCCTTCGTTGACCGCCGTTCCATTGGGCACGCCGGTGCCGGCGGCATAGGTATTGACGGCCGTCAGCGTCAGCGTGCCGGCACCCACCTTGGTGATGCCACTCACGCCGCTAATGGCACCGCTAATGGTCACGTCATTCCCCTGCGTGCTGATGAAGCCGCGGTTACCCGCCGTGATCGTATTGATCGGGTGCGTGAAAGTCATCGGTGCTTCGAAACGCAAATCGCCTCCACCCGAGTTGTTCGCATCCAGCGTCAAGCCATTGGTGGACGCGCCCAGCGAGTTGTTCGACGTCACCACCAAGATTCCGCGATTGAGCCGCACATTACCCACGAAGGTGTTGGTCCCTGCGAAGCGGAAGCTGCTGGTGTTGTCGCCCGCCACGCTGGTGTTGAGAAAGAGCGTCATGTTTGCGTTGCCGCCACTGATCGTGCCAGTGAGATTCACCTGCGTGCCGGCAGTGCTGCTGGCGGTGTTTTTGATCAGATTGTACGTCTGGGCCGCCGTGGGCGCCGGCAGCACGACATCATTGGCCACATCCACCGCGTTGTTGTTGGCGACCGTCAACGTCACGCCCGTATTGCTGGTGATGCGAATCGGCCCCGTACCGAGACCATTGGCAAACGCCAACGTGCCGCCCGCCAGTGTCGTGCCGCCGGTGTAGCTGTTGTTGCCATTGAGCGTCACCGTCCCGCTCCCGCTCTTCGTCACGCTGCCACCACCAGCGATATTGTTCGTCACCGTAAGCGCGGCGGTCCGGTTGAAAGTGAGCACCCCGTCATTGGTCACATCGGAAGTGCCCAGCGCGCCGCCATCCGCCACCTGCAGCGTTCCCGCCTGGATCGCGGTGGCGCCGTAGCTGTTTGCCCCCGACAGCACCACGGTGCCTGCGCCGGTCTTGGCAAGGGTCCCCGCTCCCGTCACAGAACCCGCGAGCGTCAGCGTGCCCGCCGTATCAAACGTGCCGCCGCCAAAGGTCAGGTTCACGGGGCGATTCGTCGAGCCCGTGGTGCCCGTGAAACGCAGCGTGCCTGTATCCATGGTGATGGTGCCCGAGCTGCCCAGCGGGCTCGCCACGCCCGTGTTTGCCACCGCCGACACTTCAATCGTGCCACCGAGAATATTGACCCCACCCGTGAAGGTGTTCGCATTCGAGATGGTCAACATCCCCGTGTTCATCTTGGTCAGCGCGGTCGGCCCGGTGATCGCCGCCGAGCCGGTGATGGTGTAACCTTTGGTCGCATTGCTAAAGGTCATCGCCGAAGGGCTCACGTCCGCGCCGCTGACATCCACCGCCGTCGTTGCGGCCGTGTCGTTGAAAATCACCCCGTCCTTTTCGAGGTAGTCCGTCTTGGTGGACATATCCGATTGCAGCACCCAATTCTTCGGGGTCGCCACCGCGCTCGTGGTCCACGCGCTGCCGGCCGCACCTGTCCACACGGGAAAGTCTACGCTGTCCACTTGCAGGCTCACATTGCCGCCCGCCGAATCATCCACCAGCGAGGCCACCATGCGCGGCTGGCGCGCCCCCAAGGCAAAGCCGCTGAAGCCGGTGCCACCCAGCGTGCCGTAGTGAATCAGCGTGTAGAAACCCGGCGTCGGCGTGGGCCCTTGAAGATTGATCGCCACGCTGCCCTCCCCGCCATTCAAAGTCAGCGGACCGCCCACGAGCAGCGTGCTCGGCGTGAGATCCTCGCGCATATTGATCGTGCCGGTGGAATCAAACGACATCGCGCCCATCAGATTGAGCACGCCGACGTTGCCAACTCCGGGAGAAACAGCGCCGCCCGCATTGATCACTACGGGGGCATTGATGGCCCCCGTGCCGCCGAGAGTGCCCAGCGAGCCCACCGTGAGCACGCCCGTTCCGCCCAGCGAGCCCGTGATGTCGAGCCGTCCGCCCGCAATGATGGTCGTCCCGGTATACGTGTTCGACCCGCTGAGCGTGAGCGCCGCCGAGCCGCTCTTCACAATGCTCAGCGTGCGATAGGTGCCACCGGCGCCGCCGGCATTGTCGTTTGGGCCATCAGCCACCACGCCACCAAAGGTGCCATCGGTTGTCTGATTGATCGTCAGCGTGGAGTCTGCATTGAGGCCGAGGGGAACCGAGAGCGTGGCGCCACCGCCGCTGGTGCTGGTGCCGCCATTCGTGGTGGAAAGCGCGCCGTTACGGATAAACCGCGTAGAGCCCGCGGCGCTCGTATCGTTTAGCGAACCGATCGTCACATTGTGCCCGTAGAGAAAGAGACTGCTTCGCTGCCCGCTGGCGGCCACATTGAAAGTGAAGGCATTGCCGCCCGACAGCGCCGCATTGTTGGTCAGCGAGAGGTCGCCGCGGGTGAGATTCACCGCACCGGTAAAGCCCGTATTGTCCGCATTCAACACGAAGTGCATGTTGTGCGAGTTGTTCTCCGCTCCGCCGACGAAGTTAATCGTGGCCGTGCCGACGAGCGAGCCATCGAAACGCAAATCGCCGGAGTAGCGGGCCACGTCATCGCGGTCGGTGGCGCCCGTAAAGAAACGATTGCCGCCACCCACATTCACCGTCGCGCCAATGACCGTGCCGTAGTTGGCGGCCGCCGTGGTGACTTTGGTGATGTCAGGCGCAGCTGCGGAGGACGCAGCGTTGGCGAGGATGATGGTTCCGTTGGTAAAGATGCTATTATAGGTGGAGACGTTGCCGCTGCTGGTGATGGTATTATTCACCGTGAGGGTGTGGCCACCGAGGTTCACCGTGGTGATCTTCCCGCTCCCGTTGTTGGTAAAAGTCACACTGCCCGCCGTGAGATCCTGGCCAAGCGTGAGCGTGCTGGCGCCGGTGGTCGCACCGATGGTCGCGTTATCGCCATTGGCAAAAAGCACATTCGCCGTGCCGTTCCACCACAGGTTCGTCGTCAGGTCCCAGGTCCCCACACCATCTTGCGCCGCGGTTGTCCCCGTGTTGGCATCCCAAGTAAGATTGGCGGCCGAAAGGGCTGGCCCCAATAGGGCGGCGAAGCCCGCCACGAGGATGGCGCGGCCAAGCGAGCGGCTTGAGGTAAACGTGCGAGTTGAATTCATGGCTGTGGTCAATGGATGCATTTCCGTGGTGGCGACGCTGAGGGATGCGTGTGCGGGCCGAATGTCTCGCTCGTGACCATTTCAGGACGTTTCCGCAGTGTCTGCCGACATTATCGCCGCTGGACGGGCAAAATCGCCAAGGCCGCCGTGCGCGGGATTGTCTCCATGGAAAATTCCACTCACGCTGCCCAGGTGTCTGTGCCCAAGAAATCGCCGACGTTCACACCCACGCGCCTGCCGCGGGTAGGCGTCCGCTTTCCCCAATGGGTCACTTTTCAACGCGGCGTGTTTGATGGCATCGTCGAGTTCATGCAGGCGCACGAGCCGTGGATCCTGGAGGCACCGATCGATAGCAGCGGCGAACTTGCCCCCACCGGGATCGATGCCCGCTGGCGCGGTGATGGGCTCATCGTCTTTCGCTACACCACCGCGGAATCCGAGGCCTGGCGCAAGGCCGGCATCCCCGTGGTGAATCTCAGCAGCGAACGGCTCGGCGGCCCCTTCCCCAGTGTGGTGCCCGACAACGCCGGCGGCGGTGCCGAGGCCGCGCGGCATCTCCTCACCCTGGGGCTGCGCGACTTTGCGTTTATCGGCCGCGCCACGCCATTTGTGGACGATAACTTGACCGGTCTGCGTATTACCCGGCGCTACTCACTGGAGCGCGAGGAAGGCTTTCAACGTGAGCTGGCGCAGGCCGGTTTCACATCTTTGATTTTCCAACTCGAAGCCCCGCCTTCCACGGGTGAAGTCTGGCGGGACCTGCGCCGGATGTATCTCGAGGTGCTCCAGCAATTACCCAAACCCTGCGGCGTTTTCGGTGTGGACGATCTGCTCGCCCACGGGCTGCTGCAGGCCGCGCAGGACGCCGGCCTCCGCGTACCGCAGGATGTGGCGCTCGTGGGATTCAACGACCAATCCCACTTTTGCCACGCGGCCACTCCCCCCCTCAGCAGCGTGCGCTATCCCGGCCACGCCATCGGGCTGCGCGCGGCGGAGACGCTCTTCACCCTCATGCAGGGCCGGCCAGCACCCGGCGGACACGTGCAGCGGGTGCCCGTGGCGGGTGTAACGATCCGCGAAAGCACGAATGTGCTGATGATCCGCGACGCTCTCGTAGCCGAAGCCGTGCGGCTCATTCGCAAACAGGCCGCCACCTCCGCTCCGCGCGTGGGCGAGATCGCGGATACGCTGGGCGTGTCCGTGAGCCTGTTGCGCCAGCGCTTTCTTGATGCCCTCGGTCTCAGCCCCAAGGAAGAGGTGGACCGTGCCCGGCTCGACATCATTCGGCACTGGATCACGACCACCGATCTGGGCTCCGGCGAGATTGCCGAAAAAACCGGCTTTGCGGACGCAGGGGAATTGCGCCGGTTCTTCCGGCGCGGCACCGGGAAAACCCCGCGAGAGTTTCGCCAAAGCGGCAAGGCACAGGCCCCGAGCCACGCGTAGCTCCACCCAGCCTCCCTTTTTGCCCCGTGTGCTGGCGATGTTGCGGGTTGGACGCCCGCGATAGTTGCGGACACGATGGGGGCCTCTGCGGGCCCTCGGCGGCCGCCATCACTTTCATGCATCGCCCACTTTCCGAGAGAGTCGTCATCATTGGCAGCGGCATTATCGGGCTCGCTCACGCGCTCGTCGCCCGCGAGGCCGGCTGTGAGATCACGGTTATCGAGCGCAACACCCGCCCGCTCGGCGCTTCCGTCCGCAACTTTGGCACCATCTGGCCCATCGGCCTCGCCTTCGGACCGGAGCGACAACAGGCGCTCGAGGGCGCGCGCCGCTGGCGTGAACTGGCCGGGAGCGCCGGCTTTTGGACCGAGAACAGCGGCGCCCTCAGCCTGGCCTATCGCGAGGAAGCCTGGTCCGTATTGCGCGAATTCAACGCTTCACCTGCCGCCTCCCGCGAGAATTTCGAACTGCTCACGCCGGAGGAAACGGTGCGCCGCTATCCGCTGGCCAATCCTGCAGGGCTGCGCGGCGCGCTCTATAGCCCGCATGAATTGACGGTCCGTTCAGCCGACGCCCTCACCGCACTCATCGCCCATCTGCGCGCCCTCGGGGTGCAATTTCACTACGGAGCCTGCGCCATCAAAGTGCACGAGGATGCCGTGGAACTAGCGGATGGCCGTCTCCTCGAGTTTGACCGCTGCGTCGTTGCTGCCGGCGATGAGATGCGCATCTTGTTCCCCGAAGAACTGGCCGCCGCCCAGGTCCGGCGCTGCCAATTGCAGATGATGCGGAGCGCCCCCATTGCTGCGCGTCTGGGGGCCATCTTCGTGAGCGACCTGACGCTCGCACATTACCCGGCGTTCCAAGCCTGCCCCTCGCTGCCAGGCCTGCAGCGCGCCATCGAAACCACCATGGGCGAGTTTAAGAAATGGGGCGTCCACGTGATCGCCGCGCAGCACGAAGACGGCTCGCTGGTGCTCGGCGACTCCCACGAGTATGGCGAAGACTTCGCGCCCGATCAATGGAGCCATGTGGATGATCTGGTGCTGCAAAACCTCGCGAGCTTTGCGCGGCTGCCCGACCTCCGCATCGCTTCTCGCTGGCAGGGTGTGTATCTTAAAAGCACCGTGGGCCAGACCCAGGTCATCCTGGAACCGCGCGAACGCGTGACGATGGTCACCGCCATGGGCGGCCTAGGCATGACGCTCTCGTGGGGGCTCGCGCAAAAGACGGTCGCCGCCTGGCGCGGACAACCGGCGCTCACCTAACCAGCACGGCGTATGACGACACCGGCTACCACGGATAGTCACCGCAACGCCACGGCTTCGTCACCGGAGGAGCATTCCTTCCTCGCAATGACCTCGACGGCGACCGCCCTCGCGACCCAAATCCTCGCCACCGCAGCGGCCTTGCGCGCCACCGAGCCACAAGCGGTGCCGGTAGCCTTTTGGGATTTCGACGGGACTTTGCTCGAGGGCGACTGCTCGGAAGGCCTGCACCGCGAAGGCGGCTCCGGTTTCACGGGGCTGCTGGAGGTCGCGATCCTCCGCGGATTTTCGCAACGGTTCTCCACTCCCCAAGGCCTGGCTGATTTTGAACAACAAGCGCAGGGCGTCCTGCGCGCCGACGGCCATGCCGCCGCCAACGCCTTTGTGGCCCAAGCCTTCGCTGGAGCCCGCGAGGAGGATTTGCTCGCGCTCGCCCGCCATCATTTTTCGGAGGTGCTGGCCGCGTGGATGTTTCCCGAGGCCCTCGAACTCTGGAAGACGCTGGAAGCGGGCGGTGTCCGCTGCTGGGTCATCTCCGCGAGCGCGGATTTTTTTGTGAAGGGCGCAGCCGCCACGCTGCAAACCAGCGAGGATCGGCTGCACGGCATCCGCCTCCGCACCAGCGCGGATGGAACGCTTTCCGAGGAAGTTGTGCCGCCCCTCACCTACGGTGCCGGCAAGCAGGGCCGGATGGTGGAATTGCTCGCTGCGATGAAGGCCGTCAACCCCGAGCACAACTTTTGGCCCATCGTGGCGCTGGGCAACAGCCCCATGACCGACGGTCCCTTGCTCGAAGCGGTAGCGCACACCGCGCTGCCCGGCGGGACTCCGCTCGGCGTGATCGTCAACCCCGCGGCCTCTGAATTTCCCCGCATTCTTAAACCCACGATCTTCCGCGGACGCCCGTGGGCCAGGGTCGCCTGAAACTCTTTCCTCCATCGCCGCCTCATCCATGAACGCATCCACCGAAAATGGCAGTTTCACTGGAGAAATCGGGAAGTCGTGGTTGCAGCGGCAGCGCCCGTTCGTGGTGACGGTCTGGGCGATGTTTGCCGCCTTCGCGGCCTACGCGAGCATGTATGCCTTTCGCAAACCGTTCAGCGCCGCCAGTTATGCGGGCCGCTATTGGGGGATGGATTACAAAGTGCTGCTCGTTCTCTCGCAGCTCGCAGGCTACACGATCTCCAAATTTCTGGGCATCAAGTTTGTCTCGGAAGCCCCCCCCGCGCGCCGCGCCGGGATGGTGCTGCTGCTCATCGGCATCGCGGAAGCCGCCCTGATCCTCTTCGCGCTCGTCCCGCCGCCCTGGAATGCGGCGCTGCTCTTTTTGAATGGCCTGCCGCTCGGCATGATCTGGGGTCTGATCTTCGGGTTTCTGGAAGGCCGGCGCGTCACGGAATGCATGGCGCTCGGGCTCAGCCTGAGCCTGATTTTTTCGAGCGGCTGGATGAAGGCTGCCGGCCTCTATTTGATGCAGCATACGCACCTGAGCGAGTTCTGGATGCCGGCCGCCACTGGCGCGCTCTTTGTCCCGCTGCTGCTGCTCTCGCTCTGGATGCTCGCCGCGTTGCCCCCACCCAGCCCGGAGGATGTCGTGGCCCGCACCCTGCGGCGCCCCATGGACCGCACCGCGCGTCACGCCTTTCTCCGCCAGCGCTGGCTCGGCATTGGGCTGCTCGTGGCCGGCTACATGGGGCTCATGACCTATCGCGACGTGCGCGACACTTTCCAGGTCAATATCCTGCAGGAACTGCACGTGAAAACCAGCGCCGAGCAGCTGGCGGAAATCGAGACCATTGTCGGCCTCATCGTCGTCGTCGCGATTGGGTTCTTCAGCTTGGTGAAGAGCAACCGGTACGCCTTCAACGCCTGCTCCGCGCTGATTGCCCTGGGCGGACTCGTCACCGGTGGAGCGACGATTCTCCTGCACCGCGGTGCGCTCAGCCCGCAAGCCTGGATGATTACGACCGGGGTGGGCCTCTATATCTCGTTCATTCCGTATCAAGCCATCCTGTTTGAGCGTCTGCTGGCCAGCCTGCATGTGGTGGCCACGGCGGCCTTCCTCGTCACGCTCTGTGACAGCTATGGATATCTCTCCACCATCACGCTGTATTTCTACAAACAGTTTGGCGCGGCGAACGCATCGTGGGTTCACGTCATTACCGTCCTCGGCTACGGCCTGGGTGTCTTTGTGCCGCTTACCGTGGGCACGGCGGCGATGATTTTTGCCCGACAGCGAAAGCCGGCCGCGGCCCCCGCTCTCTCGCCCGTCATTTCTTCATCGTAGTAGTACGACAGGGATGCATTCGTCTACCTTTCGGTAAAAAACACACCGCTCCCGCGTGTCAAAATTGGGTGTCGCAACCGATCTCGCTGCTGGTGAAGTCGTTGCGCAAACGCTCTGATACACTCTCCGGCTTGACGCAGCGGCAGCCGAACGCTAATCACGTTCCCTAATGACAACTCCCCCGCTAACGGTGTTAGAGATCTGTCACGACTGCGGAAAGTACGCCCAAGGGTTGGGCGTGCTGGGGGAAAATGCGCCAGCTCACCAGGTCGCGCGTCCAGGTCTTCACTGGGCCATGGGATTCGCGGGGTTCCCGGCGCTCAAGCTCCTCCCCCCTCCGCTGGCGCAAGCTTGGCTGGCCGCGGCGTGGAACGCTCATCAAGGACTGATTGTCGTTGGCGTCGCCGTGGTGTTGCAAGCCGCGCTAATTGCCGGTCTGCTCCTCAGCCGGGCGCGCCTGCAGCGGCTGGAAAAATCGCTGCGCACCAGCGAGGAGCTTTACCGCGAAGTCGTGGAGAGCCAGACGGAAATGGTGTGCCGCTATCGGCGCGATACCACCCTCACCTTTGTGAATGAGGCCTATTGCCGCTTCTTCGGCAAAACTCGGGAGGAATTACTGGGACGCAGGTTCATCGACTTTGTGCCGGAAAATGCCCAGGACGGCGTCCGGCAAAGCGTGGAGAAACTGGCAGAAGAGCGCCGGCGGATCAGCAACGAGCACGAGGTGCTGCTGCCGGATGGGCGCATTGGCTGGCATCACTGGGAGGACTATCCCGTCATCGAAAGCAACGCCACGGTGGAGGAATTCCAGGGAATTGGCCGGGACATCACCAAACGCCGGATGGCGGAAGAAGCGCTGCGCACCAGCGAAGAGCGGATGCAATTGGCGGCGGAGGCGGCGAACCTCGGGCTTTGGGTGTGGGACGTCGCCCAGGATCGCGTCTGGATGAGCGAGAACTGGCGCACGCAGCACGGATTGCCGGCCGGAGAGCCCATTTCCCGCGACACGCTTCTCCAATTCGTCCATCCGGAGGATCGTGCGCCCGCGGAGGAAACCCTCCGCAAAGTAATGGCGGGGGAATCCCGCTTGGAGACCGAGTTTCGCAGCGTGCGGCCTGGGGGCGAGATTCGCTGGCTGCAAATCTCTGGCCGGCGCGAGCTGGGAAATGATGGCGCCGTGGCCCGGATCTCCGGCGTGAGCATCGACGTGACCGGGCGCAAGAAAGCGGAGGAGGCCAGCCAGAATCTGGTGCACGCCGCCCGGCTCGCCACCATCGGCGAACTGACGGCTTCCCTCGCCCACGAGATGAACCAGCCGCTGGGCGCGATTTTTAGCAATGCCGAGGCAGCGGAGATGCTTCTCGAATCCAGCGAGCCGCCCCTCGATGAAATACGGGAAATCCTGGCCGACATCCGCAAAGACGATCTGCGCGCCTACGAAACGATGAAGCGCGTGCGCGATCTTTCGCGCAAACACGAATCCGAAAAGTCGCCGCTGGATTTGAATCAAGTTGTCTCCGAGGTGATCCCGCTCGTCGCGCTGGATGCGCGGCGGCGCCGGGTGGCGATGAAGACCGAACTAATGCCCGGCCTGGCCCCCGTCCGGGGAAACCGGGTCCACTTGCAGCAAGTGCTGCTGAATTTGGTGGTAAATGCTTTCGACGCGATGGACAACACACCCGAGCCCGAGCGGCGCCTGGAAATCCAGACCGCGCTCACGCCCGTGGGGGACGTGGAGGTCTCGGTGACGGACCACGGCCCCGGCATCGCGGAGGCGGATTTACCGAGGGTTTGCGAGTCGTTCTTTACGACCAAGAAGAACGGGGTCGGTCTCGGCTTGGCGATTGCCCGCTCCATCGTGGAGGAGCATCGGGGGCGGCTCTCCGCGGAGAATCATGCCGGAGGCGGCGCCAAATTTCGCATCACCATGCCGACCAACGGCCACTAACTGCTGACGCTTATGAATGCCGCAGATCTCCAAAAACCGACGGTGCATATCGTCGACGACGACGATTCGTTTCGCCTGGCCCTCACGCGGTTGCTGCGGGCAGCCAGTTTCCATGTGGAGACCTACGCCACCGGGGCGGAATTTCTGCTGGCGATGATCCACGATCTGGAAGGGTGCGTGCTGCTCGATGTCCAATTGCAGTCCCAGGTGAGCGGAGTGGATCTCCACCAGGCTCTCGCGCGCAAGCATCTTTCCCTGCCCGTGATCTATCTCACCGCGCACGGCGATATTCCCATGAGCGTGCAGGCCATGAAGGCGGGCGCCATCGATTTCCTCACCAAGCCGGTGCGCCGCGAGGTGCTGCTGGCCGCCATCCGGACCGCGCTCGCGCGCGCCACTGAGATGCGGAGGGTGAAAGAGCGCCTCAGCGACTGCTGCTCCCGCTGGGAACGGCTGACGCCCCGGGAACGCGAGGTCTTCCAGCACGTGGTCGTGGGCAAGCCGAATAAACAGGTGGCCTCGGATCTCGGGACCACCGAACGCACGGTGAAAGCCCACCGCGCCCGGGTGATGGAAAAGATGCGCGCGACCTCCCTTGCGGAACTGGTGCGGCTCGCGGACGAAATGGAAGCAGGCGGCGCCCTGCCGAAGTGAATGGATGCGCCGGCGCGCATTGCACCAAGGGACAATAGCGCGATACCCCAAGGGCCAATAGACCGGAGCGCCAACGAGAGGCAGATTCCTTTCTGCGCCCCGCAGAGGCGTATCCTGCCGAATCCCAGAGCCACTGAATACCGCAACATGGGCGAGCAACATCGCAACATAGTCATCGTGGAAGACGACCCGAGCATGGACGTCGCAATTGTCCGTCTGCTGCGCGCGGTGGGCCTGCAGCCCCAATCTTTTCCCTCGGCGGAAGCGTTGCTCGCCTCCAATGCCGCCGCGGACGCCGACTGCTTTGTCTTCGATGTGCAGCTGCCCGGCATCTCGGGCTTTGAGCTCCGGGCCCGATTGGCCAAGGAAGGAAATATGCGGCCGGTGATCTTCATCACCGCCTACGACCATGCCACCGTGCGGGAGCAAGTGCGAGAGGCTGGTGCCGCGGGGTTTTTTCCCAAGCCGTTTCCCGGAAGAGAATTTGTGCAGGCGGTGCTGACGGCTGCCGGGGCAGAGTAGCGCCGGGGATTGCACCAAAGGTCAATAGGCGCGGGGAACAGGACCGCTCCAACATGCCGCCGGATTCCTGAATTGCCGGGTGACCCATGCCATCCGCCATCAGGACAAACATCCGCACTTCATGAATGCAACCAACAGCGAATTTCGAACGCAGGTGCAGGCCGCTCTTTTCTCTCTCCTGACCGCAGCGGCGCTCGCCGCCGGCGACGGGCCGAAGTCAGCGCCAGCAGGTGGAGCGCCGGGAATGGTGTGGATTCCCGGCGGCAAATTTACCATGGGCAGCGAATTGCCGGGGAGTCGGCGCAACGAGCAACCCGAGCACGCGGTAACCGTGGATGGCTTCTGGCTCGACGCGACGTCCGTGACGAATGCCGAATTCCGGAAATTCGTCGAGGCCACCGGCTACAAGACGACCGCGGAACGCTCAGTGGATTGGGAGCAGCTCAAAAAGCAGCTCCCGCCCAATACGCCGAAGCCGGCTTCCGAGGCCCTCGAGCCCGGCTCCATGGTTTTTGCGCCGACGGACGGCCCGGTGGATCTCCGGAATATGAATGCGTGGTGGCGCTGGGTCAAAGGCGCGAACTGGCAGCATCCGGAGGGGCCGCAGAGCACTCTCGATGGCCGGGAGAATCATCCCGTGGTGCAGGTTTCCTGGGACGACGCCGTGGCCTACGCCAAATGGGCTGGCAAGCGGCTCCCCACCGAAGCGGAGTGGGAATTCGCCGCGCGCGGTGGACTGGAGCGCAAGCGCTTTGCGTGGGGCGACAATTTCAAAGTGGACGGCAAGTTCATGGCGAACACGTGGACGGGCAAATTTCCGTACGAGAACACCAGTGAAGACGGCTTCAAAGGCACCTCGCCCGTGAAGACGTATCCGCCGAATGGCTACGGGCTCTACGACATGGGCGGCAACGTGTGGAATTGGGTCAACGATTGGTTTCGCCCCGACACGCATGAGCTGATGGCAAATGAGCCGTCCTGCCACAATCCCGCGGGACCTCATGCCAGTTGGAGCCCGGAGCACCCGTACCAAACGGAAGAACGAGTGACGAAAGGCGGTTCCTTTCTTTGCCATGTGGACTATTGCGAGAGCTATCGCCCCAGCGCCCGGCGAGGAACGCCACCGGACACGGGCATGAGCCACATCGGCTTCCGCTGCGCGAAGTCGTCGACGCCTTGAGCCCCACGGAACCCGAGGAAGAGCACGCCAGACTCCATGTCGAACGCTACGCACATCGCCGAGAAGTTTCCCTACGCGCGCTACCATGAAGGGTGGAAAATCATCACCTGGCACCCCAATGGCGTCCTGGATGATGAGCGCGCCGATCGCATGGTGGAGTACCTGGAAACCGAGGCCGAGGCGGATGGCGCCGCCTTCCATCGCTTTACCGATCTCTCCGGGTATGCTCGCATCCAGATCGGGCTGGATCACATTGTCCGCCTCGCCCGGCGGCGGAAGCAGGGCTACAAGGGACCTCCGGTGAAGTCCGCCTTCTATGCGGTGCGACTGATCGGTCTGAGCATCGCCCGCATGTACGAGGAACTCATGCACGGCTCGCGCATCGAGATCTGCACCTTTCGCGATCGCGCCGCCGCCGCCGACTGGCTGGGCGTGCCCGCGGCCATTCTCCAACCGCCAAGGACCGAATCCAAATGACGAACAACCAAAGACTCATCGCATCCATCTACCTCCTTACGATCTTTGCGGCGCTCAACGGCTACGGCCTCGCCGCCGACCTCACCCCCGAGCAGCTTGCGCAACGCGCTACGGAACGCCGCGCCGTGGAGGCCGTCATCTGGGGCATGCCAGCCGTGAACTACGACCTCATGAGGCAGACGATGCTCAAGGTCACCGCCGCCAAGGAGAACGAGGTGCTTTTTTGGTCGAAGCCGGCCGACTGGAAAAACCAGACGCTGACGCCAAATCCGGATTCCATCTACTTCATGTGCTTCTGGAACACGAAGGAGAGCGGTCCTCTCGTCATCGACGTTCCGCCCGCGGAGGGCGGTTCCTTCGCCGGCAATATCGTGAACGTGTGGCAAATGCCGCTCGAAGACGCGGGGCCGGAAGGCGCCGACCAGGGCAAGGGTGGCAAATATCTCGTCTTGCCGCCGGGCTACGCCGAAAAAGTGCCCGAGGGCTATGTCGCCCTCGCCGCTGATACCTATGGGGGCTTTGCGCTCATGCGTTCCAACCTCAAAAGCCACGAGGAGGCCGAAATCGCCAGAGCCGTCGCCTATGGCAAACGCCTCAAGATCTATCCCCTCGCGCAGGCGGCGAATCCGCCACCCGTGAAATTCACGGACGCCAGCAGCGTGCTGTTTGATTCCACCATTCGTTACGACGCCACCTTCTTTGAAAACCTAAACCGCATCGTGCAGCAGGAGCCGTGGCTGGCGCGCGACAAGGCGATGATCGATTCGCTCAAGACGCTGGGTATTGAAAAAGGAAAGCCCTTCCAACTCGACGCGAAGACCACCGAACTTCTGACCGCCGCCGCACTCGCGGCAAAGACCCTGCTGGCGAACCGCTACGATGCCGGCTTTTACCGCATGAATCCGGATATTCGATGGTTTCCCGCAGCGATGCCCGAAGTGGTCAAAGCGGTGGCCGGCGGCTATGCCGATCCGAATGAATATCCCATCGATGCGCGCGGCGTCACCTACACGCTCGGCTTCACCGGCATCAAGCGTATCGGCACCGCGCAATTCTATCTCATGGTGGCGAAGGATAAGGGCGGCCGTGATTTTGAGGGCGGAAAAACCTACCGCCTCCTTGTCCCCGCAAATGCGCCGGTGAAAAATTATTGGTCGGTGACGGCCTATGATCGTGAGACGCATGCGCTCATCCGCAACATGCCATCCGCAAGCCGGGCTTCCATCAGTTCCGGGATGCAAAAAAATGCCGATGGATCGGTCGATGTGTATTTTGGCCCAAAGGCGCCTGCCGGAAAGGAAGGCAATTGGGTCCCCACGGATCCAATAGGAAGATTCGAGCTGCTTTTCCGGCTCTACGGCCCGGAAAAGGCCTTCTTCGACAAGGCCTGGAAGCTCCCGGATGCCGAGGAGATAAAGTAGGACGAACGAGCCCCCCAGTGGTCGGAGCCTCGGTCTGGCGGCGCCTGACGACATGCTGCGGTTTGCGAATCCCAGCTTGCCCATTCCTCCCTCGCCCGTGCTAGCTTGCACCGCCGCGCCGTTCTTGGTCGCGCGCCCTCCACCTCCCGATGAAAGCCATCCTCGCACTCGACCAGGGAACGACCAGTTCCCGGGCTATTGTTTTTAATCACGACGGTTCCATTCGCGCCGTGGCGCAGCAGGAATTTCAACAGATCTTCCCGCAGGCCGGCTGGGTGGAGCACGACGCCAATGAAATCTGGCGCACGCAGCTCGACACGGCGCACGCGGCGCTGGCAAAGGCGGGGCTCACGGCGGCGGATATTGCGGCCATCGGCATTACGAACCAGCGCGAAACCACCGTGCTGTGGGATCGCCAGACCGGCGAACCCATCCACAACGCGATCGTGTGGCAGGATCGGCGCACGTCGGCGTTTTGCGATGCGCTGAAAGCGGCGGGGCATGCCGAGCTCGTGCAGCAGCGGGCGGGACTGGTGATCGATGCCTACTTCTCCGGCAGCAAAGTGCGCTGGCTGCTCGACCATGTGCCGGGTGCGCGCGAGCGGGCCGAGCGTGGCGAGCTCGCGTTTGGCACCATTGATTCGTGGCTCGTGTGGAAGCTCACGAATGGCGCGCGCCACATTATCGATGTCTCGAATGCTTCGCGCACCATGCTCTACAATCTGCGCGGCGGTTGGGATGATGAGTTGCTCCGCGTGCTCGGTGTGCCGCGCGCGGTTTTGCCGGAGGTGCGGTCCTCAAGCGAAGTGTATGGCGAAACCACCCTGCTCGGCGCGCCGGTGAAAATCGCGGGTATCGCGGGGGACCAGCAAGCGGCGCTTTTTGGGCAAAATTGCTTCGAGCGCGGCCTGGCCAAGAACACCTACGGCACGGGCTGTTTCATGCTGATGAATATCGGCTCGCAGCCGCAGCTCTCGCGAAATCAGCTCATTACCACCGTGGCCTGGCAGCTCGGCGGAAAAACGGAATACGCGCTGGAGGGTAGCGTCTTTATCGGCGGCGCCGCGGTCCAGTGGCTGCGCGACGGGCTCGGGATCATCAAGACTTCCGCCGAAGTGGAAAGGCTGGCGGCCAGCGTGCCGGACAGCGGCGGCGTGTATCTCGTGCCGGCCTTCGCCGGACTGGGGGCGCCGCACTGGGATCAATACGCGCGCGGCATCATCGCGGGCATCACGCGCGGCACCACTTCCGCGCACATCGCGCGCGCCGCACTGGAGGGCATCGCCTTTCAAGTCGCCGATGTGCTGGAGGTGATGAAGGAGGATAGCGGCATCGCGATGAATGGCCTGCGCGTGGATGGCGGGGCCTCCGCCAACGACATGCTGATGCAATTCCAGGCCGACATTTTGCAAGTGCCCGTGGTCCGGCCCAAGGTCATCGAGACAACGGCACTCGGCGCCGCGTATCTCGCCGGGCTGGCCGTCGGTTTTTGGAAAGACCGCGCGGAGGTCGGGAAAGCGTGGCAGGCAGATCGGACGTTCGAACCACAGCTTAGTGCGGATGCGGCGGCACACCGTCGGCGGCGTTGGAGCCAGGCCCTCAGCCGCGCCCGGGAATGGGAGGAGCGGGAATGAGGTCACGCGCGGCGTCGACCGTGGAATGCGGCAGCTTGCTGCCGCCGTGGGTGGGCGCAGCTTGCTGCGCTGAGGCGGGAAAGCCGCCCGCCATTCGAAAGCCGCTCCTCACCGCACGCAGCAAGCTGCGCCTTCCACACAGCGGCAGCGAACTGCCGCAGTCCACAGTGCGCCTCGCCTCTTGTTCTCGTCTGAAACCTTAATCTTCCGCCCATGAGCTCCACGGCCCTCCTGCAACGCGACCTCAGCCTCCGGCGCATCGCAGAGCGGCGCGAGCCTTGGGATATCGCAGTCATCGGTGGCGGCTCCACGGGCGTGGGCATCGCGCTGGATGCGGTCACCCGCGCCTACAGCGTGGTGTTGCTGGAGCAGAGCGACTTTGGCAAAGGCACCTCGAGCCGCTCCACGAAACTCGTGCACGGCGGCGTGCGCTACCTGCAGCAGGGCAATGTTTCCCTCGTCATGGAGGCGCTGAAAGAGCGCGGGCTGTTGCTCAAAAACGCGCCGCACCTCGTGCACGATTTGGAATTCATCGTGCCGAACTACGCTTGGTGGGAGGCGCCGTTTTATGGCATCGGGATGAAAATCTACGATCTGCTCGCGGGCCGCTACCGCTTCGGGCGCTCGAAGATTCTTTCACGCGAGGACGTGCTCGCGCGCATCCCCACGCTCTCGCAGGACGGACTCCGCGGTGGTGTCAGTTATCACGATGGCCAGTTCGACGATGCGCGACTGCTCATCGACATGGCCAGCACCGCCGCCGAGCACGGCGCCTGTCTCGTGAACTACGCGCGCGTCGAGTCGCTCGCCAAGGACGCCGACGGCTACGTGAACGGCCTCACCTTTTGCGATGAGGAAACCGGCGCCACGAACGCGCTCGCCGCCCGCTGTGTAATCAATGCCACCGGCCCTTTTTGTGATGCCATCCGCCGCGTCGATCGGCCCGACGCGAAACCAATGATCGCGCCGAGCCAGGGCGTGCATCTCGTCCTGCCGCGCGAGTTTCTCGGCGGCGACACGGCCATCATGGTACCGCACACGCGCGATGGACGCGTCATGTTTGCCATCCCGTGGCATGGCCACGCGCTTGTCGGCACCACGGACACACCGATCCCCTCCGCCACGCTGGAGCCCGAAGCGCAGAGCCAGGAGATCGATTTCATCCTCGAGACCGCGCGCGATTACCTCGCCAAGCGCCCCACGCGCGCCGATGTGCTCAGCGTCTTCACCGGCATTCGCCCGCTGGTGAAGGCGAGTGATGTCTCCAATACCGCTGCGCTCTCACGCGACCACACCATCGAGATTTCCTCTTCCGGCCTGCTCACTATCGCCGGCGGAAAATGGACCACCTACCGCCACATGGCCGAAGACGCGGTGGACCACGCCATCGTGCTCGGCCACCTCGACGAGCGGCAGTGCGTCACGCGCGGCCTGCGCATCCGCGACCCCGGCCCGCATGAGGATTCCGCCGCATGGTTCGCCCGGCACGAAATGGCGCGCACCGTGGAGGACGTCCTCGCCCGCCGCACACGCCTGCTCTTCCTCGACGCCCGGACCGCGCTCGCGAAAGCACCACACGTCGCCCGCGAACTCGCGCAAGAGTTCGGCCGCGACGCTGCCTGGGAGCAGGCGCAGCTCGCGGCGTTCAGCGAGACAGCCAGGCACTTTCTCCTGCCTTAGAACAGCGAGGCGCCAGAAAGTGGAACGGCTTTTCAAGCCGTGGCGGAAACGTTTTGAAAAGCACGGCGATCTCGCCTGCTTGCGGGCGATAGGCCACGGCTTGAAAAGCCGTTCCACTTTCCGCTCCTTCACTACCCACGATCTTTCTTCCAAAATGCCGTCCACGCATTAGAAGACCTTCGCCTGCGCCCCTCATTCGCTCGCTCGCTCGTAGAAGCCGGCTTCCAGCCGCTTCCAAAAACCAACCGCCTCCACGAACCACTATACCTCCTCCTGGCACATGACACCCTACGTCGCTGAATTCATCGGAACCGCCCTACTCATCCTCTTTGGCAATGGCGTCGTCGCCAACGTCCTCCTCGCGCGCACGAAAGGAAACAATGCCGGCTGGATGGTCATCACCGCGGGCTGGGGCCTCGCCGTGTTCATCGGCGCCTTTTGCTCCGCACCGTTCAGCGGCGCCCACCTCAATCCCGCGGTCACGCTCGCCATGGCCATGACCGGCAAGCTCGAGGCAGCCAAAGTGACTGGCTATCTCGTCGCGCAGATGCTCGGCGGAATCCTGGGCGGCATGCTCGTCTTCTTCTACTATCACGCGCATTTCAAAGCCACCGAGGATCGCGATGCGAAGCTCGCGTGCTTTTGCACCGCGCCGAATATCCGCAGCATTCCGCAAGCCTTCTTCTGCGAGGTCATCGGCACCTTCTGTCTCGTGTTCCCCATCTTTCTGATGACCGACGTGAAGTTCCAGGTGCCCATTGGCCCCGAGCCGAAGGACGTCGTCGTGGGCCTGGGCAGCCTCGGCCTCGTGCCCGTGGGCCTGCTCGTCTTCGCCATCGGCCTCTCGCTCGGTGGCACCACCGGCTACGCCATCAATCCCGCGCGCGACCTCGGCCCGCGCCTCGCCCACGCCTTCCTCCCCGTCCCTGGCAAGCGTGACAGCGACTGGAGTTATGCTTGGGTGCCCGTCCTCGGCCCTCTTGTCGGCGCCGCCCTCGCCGCCGGCGCGCAGATGCTGATGCATCCGTAGCGCGCAGAAGCGGCTTCCCGCCGCTGGCTCGATCGTGAATGATAGCGGCGTGAACTCACCGACGCCTCACGCCGACGCCGCGCCTAAACCGCTCTCCTCCGCGCTACGGAAGGAATGGCCCGTCGCGCTCGGCATTGTCACGGCAATCCTCTTCCTGCTCTTCGGCAAAGATTGGCTGTCCGATCTTTCGTCCTGGCCCCGCAGCGCCGGGCTTTTCGTGTGGCTCTTCGGCACTATCCTTCTCTCCGCTTTCGCCGTGGTCCGGCACGCCGATTGTCTCGCGATCAAGCTCGGCGAACCCTACGGCACACTCATCCTCACACTCTCCGTCATCGGCATGGAAGTGATGATGGTCTCCGCCGTAATGCTCACCGGGGCGGCGGAAGCCACGCTCGCGCGCGACACGATGTACTCCGTGCTCATGCTCGTACTCAATGGCCTCTTCGGCCTCGCCCTCGTGGCCGGCGGCTGGCGGCATGGGGAACAGCAGTACAATCTGCAAGGCGCCGTCTCCTATCTCGCCATGCTCGTGCCCATGGCCGCGCTCGCGCTCATCCTCCCCGCCTATGCGACCACCTCCGGCACGCCTGTGTCGAACAACATCCGCGTGTGGGTGCTCGCGCTCACCAGTATCGGTCTCTATGCCATTTTCCTAGCGGTGCAGACGAAGCGGCACCCGGATTTCTTCGTGGAGCCCGGCGGCCCGGTGCCGACCGAGGAAGCGGCTGAAGCTCATGAGCACGGGAATCTTGAGGTCCGTTCCATCCCCTACCATGCCCTGTTCCTGGTCCTGTGCCTCGCGCCAGTCGTGGTGCTTTCAAAAAAACTCGCCGTGCTGCTGGAGTACGGCGTCGCCCGCCTTGGCCTGCCCGTCGCGCTCAGCGGCGCCCTCGTCGGCGCGCTGATTCTTGCGCCGGAAGGTCTCACCGCCGTGCGCGCCGCGCTGGGCAATCGCCTGCAACGTTCCGTGAACCTGCTCTACGGGGCCGCCCTCACCACCATTGCGCTCACGGTTCCCGCGGTCATTTTCATCAGCCTCGGCACGGGCCTGCCGCTCACGCTCGGGCTCGATCCGGCCAACCAGGTAATCCTCGTCACCACTCTCGTCCTCTCGATCATCACCTGCACCACCGGCCGCACCAACGTGCTGAACGGCTTCATCCACCTGCTCCTTTTCGTCACCTATTTTACGCTGATCTTCTAAGCGGAGCTCAGACCAGCTCGCCCATCTTCCCAAGCTGATAGTCCTCAAACGCCTGCTGAATTTCCGCGCGGCTATTCATCACGAACGGGCCATAGCCGACCACCGGCTCAGCAATGGGTTCGCCATCCAGGATGAGCAGTTTCGCGTCCACTTTCGCCTCCACGGCGATCCCGGCGCCGCCGCGGGCAAAGACGGCCAGGTCCCCTTCCTGCGCCTGGCGATCCCCATTCACCACCACCTCCCCGCTCAGCACGAGAAACGCTGTGGTATGGCCGTCCGGCAGAGGAAACTCCGCCGCCTTCCCGGCCCGCAAATGGACATCCCAGAGATTGATGGACGTAAACGTCTTCGCCGGCCCCTTCTGCCCGCCGAATTCTCCCGCGATTACCCGCACCGTTCCCACATCCTCCGGCAGAGCCACGGTGGGAATGTCTGCCTTTAGCAGAGTCTGGTAGCCCGCCTGGGCGCGCTTGTCCTCCGCGCGCAGATTCACCCAGAGCTGCACCATTTGCAGCGTGCCGCCCTCGCGCGTGAATTCCCGCGAGTGAAATTCCTCGTGCACAATGCCACTGCCTGCGGTCATCCATTGCACATCTCCCGCACCAATCTTGCCGCCGCCACCGCTGGAGTCCCGGTGCTCCAGTTCGCCCTGGTAGGCCACGGTCACGGTTTCAAATCCCTTGTGCGGATGCCCGCCCACTCCTCGCTTTTCCGCGCCCGGCGGAAAGACATGCGGCGCGGCATAGTCCAACAGCAAAAACGGACTCAGCTCACGCCCCAGGCCATTGTATTCGAATACGGAACGCACGGGAAACCCGTTGCCCACCCAATGCGTCTCCGAGCTCCGATGCACCTGGAGCAGCTTCTTCACGGCCAAGCCGCCGGTCGTCGTGGTGTCCTGCGATTTGTTCATGCCAGGAAAATAGCGCCACGACGGCGGACCGGAAATACCTTCTTGGTTCCCCGAGCATACCTGAAAGGTAGACTGGTGCTCGCGAAGCCAACAGTTCGGCGAGGCGTTGCACCAAAGGACAATAGTCGAGACCAGGATGCGGGCGCTTCAATCTTCGTCCTCCGGCACGCGACACGGCCAAAGGTCCTATAGACGCAGAGCCATCCTCTTTGGGACTCAATCCATTTTTCATCCGTCCAACTCATTCAAACCAACACCATCGATATGAACCGCAAGCTCTTCGTGAATCGCCGCTCCGTGCTGTGCGCAGCGCTCCTCCTTGCCACCATCGCCTTCGCCGAACCGCCGGCGGATTCCCCTGCCCTCAAGGCCTCGCAAGCCCAAGCCGATACCTACGTGGCCGCGTTTAACAAGGGCGACGAAAAGGCCCTCGCCGCGATGTACGCCGAGGATGCGCAATATACGAGCGACGACGGTGAGAACCTCTCCGGTCGCGCCGCCGTACAGGAGGGCCTGAAGCGCTTCTTCGCCAAAAACAAAGGCGCCAAGCTGAGCGTGAAGATCGACTCCGCGCGCTTCCTCACGCCCGACGTGCTCATTGAAAAAGGCATCTCCACCATCGGCGACGAAAGCACCCGCTACGTCTGCGAATACGTGAAGAAGGACGGCGCCTGGCAAATCTCGGAGCTCACCGAAATTACCCTGCCGCCCCTCGACGCCGCGAGCGATGCCCTCGAGGACATCGGCTGGATGGTCGGCTCGTGGAAAGACAACTCGCCCAATGTCGATGTCGCCACCAGTGTGGACTGGACGAAGAATCACCACTTCCTCCGCCGCTCGCTTTCGATTTCGCGCGGCGAAGGCGACACCACCGAAGCCACCGAAGTCATCGGCTTCGATCCCACCGCCGGCAACTTGCGCTCGTGGGTCTTCGATTCCGAGGGCGGCTTCGGCGAAGGCACGTGGAAACGCGAGGGCAATAAGTGGATCATCTCCTTCACCGCCACGGCGCCGGACGGCACGGTCTCGTCGGCGCAGCACGTCATCAGCTACGTCGACGACAAGAAGTTCACCTGGGAATCCATCAACCGCGTGAGCGATGGCGAGACGCTGCCGAATCTTGAAAAGGTCGAGGTGGTGCGCACCACTCCCGCTCCCGCTCCCGGCCAGTAACCAGCCAACGCTTCAAGGACCATGAAGACAAAACTTATTCTTAGTTTTGCCCTTGTCGCCGCGCTGGCGATGGAGGGTTCCAGTATTGCGGGAGGCCGGCTCGGAGGAGGTGGGGGTGGCGGAGGACGCGGTGGTGGTGGTGGCGGCAGCAGGCCCCAAGCTTCCCGGCCCAGCGGTGGCTCCCGCCCACAACCCTCGCGCCCCAGCGGTGGCGGTGGCGGCTCCGGCAGTTTCCGGCCGCAAAGCAAACCAGCCAGCCGGCCCGCGCCTTCGCGGCCCTCCGGGGGCGGCGGTGGCGGCCGGGGCGGCAGCATGCCGGAGCGCCCTGCTTCCCGTCCTGCCCAGCGCCCCTCCGGCAGTGGCGGCGGCCTGCCGAGCTTTGGCGGCGGCAATCGTCCCGCCAATCGTCCCGGCGGAAATCCTCCAAACCGTCCTGGCGGCGATAATCGTCCCGCCACGCGCCCCGGTGGTGGCAGCGTGAACGACTTCCTTGGAATCGGTGGCGATCGCCCCGGCGCTGGCGGGGGCGGCACCCAGTGGAAGCCCGGTGGCAACAACAATCGCCTGCCCTCCCGTCCCGGCCAGGGGGGTGGCGGTGAGCAATGGAAGCCCGGTGGTGGCGGCGATCGCTTCCCGAACGGCCCCGGTGGCGGCGGAGACCGTTTCCCCAATCGTCCCGGCGGAGGCGGAGATCGCTTCCCCACGCGCCCCGGACAGGGCGGCGGTGGAGAACAGTGGCGTCCCGGCGGCGGAAACGATCGTTTCCCAAACCGCCCCGGTGGCGGCGGCAGCGGCACGCAGTGGCGCCCAGGCGGGGACAACAACCGCTTCCCCAACAACAACAATCGGCCCGACCGCGGGGACAAATGGAACAACATTCAAAACAAGAGCAACAACCAGTGGAATCAATGGAAGCAGAACAACAACGTTCAGATTAATAACTTCCAGTCCAACCGGACCAACAACTGGAACAACATCAACCAGCGCTACACCCAGAACGGCTGGGCCGGCCGGTATGGCTCCGGCGACTATGCAAACTGGCGGAGCGACGTGTATGACTACCGCCGCGACCGCGCCAGTGAGGTCTGGGATCACCGCCAGGACTTCTGGGATGATTGCTTTGATAATCACTGGTGGGGCTCATCCTGTTGGTGGCGCCCCGGCGCCGCCGTCGCCACGGCGGCCGCCATCACCTCACCCTGGTGGTGGTGGCAGCAGCCCACGTATTCGACGTCCACCACGTTCTTCGCCGGCAGCATGCCCGCGCAACCCATCACCTACGATCCCGGCACCACCGTGATCTACGAAGGCGACAACTACTACGTGAACGGCCAGGCCTCTGGCAGCGCCACCGATGCGCGCAAGGCCGCCATCCAACTCGCCACGCCGGCCGTGGATCAGATTCCGGTGCCCGAGCCGCCGGCCGAGGGCCAACCCGCCGAGTGGATGCCGCTCGGCGTGTGGGCGCTCACCCAGCAGGAGCAGGGCGATGCTACCATGTTCATGCAATTCAGCGTGGACAAAAATGGCCTCATCGGCGGCGCATATCAAAACGTGCTTACCGGCGATTCACAGCCCATCGTCGGGCAGTTCGATAAGCAAACCCAGCGCATCGCCTGGCACGTCGGCGACGCCACGCAGACCGTCTACGAGACCGGCTTCAGCAGCCTCGAAAACGATGTTGCGAGCGTCTTCGTGCACTTCGGCGAAAACAGCACGCAGACCTGGTTGCTCGTCCGCCTGCCCTCTCCCGAGGTGCCTCCCGGCCCCGTGAAGCTGCCGGATCCCAAAAAGCCGTAAGCCGTAAAAAAATTCACGCGGGCCGGGAAGTGGATTTCCCGGCCCACGTTTCTATGGTATAAGAGATCCAACCATAGAAAGGAAAACACCATGCTGCTCCAAACTCTTGCGAAAAACTGGTGGCTGCTCTTGCTCCGCGGCCTCGTCGCGATCCTCTTCGGCCTCCTCGCCCTCACTTGGCCAGGCATCAGCCTGCTGATTCTCATCACGGTGTATGGCGTCTATGCGCTGGCCGATGGCCTCTTCGCCCTCACCGCCGCCTTCCGGCATGGGGCCGTGGCGCCCCGCTGGTGGTTAATCTTCATTGGCCTCGTCGGACTCACCGCCGGCATGCTCGTGCTTAGCCGTCCTATTGCGACGGCGATCATCCTGCTCACCTTCGTCGGTATCTGGTGCATCGTCCGTGGCGTGCTGGAGCTCATCGGAGCCTTTCAACTTCGCCGGGAGATCGACGACGAATGGACGCTCGTCGTGCACGGCATCATCTCCGTAATTTTTGGTGGCCTCGTCCTTGCCTGGCCGGCCTTCGGTGCTCTCGCCGTGCTGTGGGGCATCGGCGTCTATGCGATCGTCGCCGGCTTCCTGCTCATCGGTTTCGCCCTGCGCCTGCGCCGCTGCCTGCCGGGAGGCGCTTGATTTTACTGCACCTTCGCCAAAAAAAAACGCCTGCATGTCCCAGCCGCCAAGCTCCGCCGCTCCCGCTCATCCCCATCGACGCTCCTGGCTGGTCATCCTCCTTTCCATCCCGCTGTGGCTCGTCGTCTTCATTCTCACCGCCTGGACCTTCGGCGCGCTCTCCTACGATTTTCCCATCCACTCCTTCCGGCAAATCGCCGCGGGATTTTACCTCGTGGCCGCTCTTGTCGTGTTGGTGAAAGTGCGGGGCATGTGGCGCAAGATGGGCTGCCTCGTCCTTAGTTTTGCGCTCGTGCTCGCGTGGTGGCTCACGCTCCAGCCGTCGAATGATCGCACCTGGCAGCCCGACGTCGCGCAAACCGCCTGGGGAGAAATCGACGGCGACCGCGTGACGTTGCACAACGTCCGCAACTGCGACTACCGCACGGAAACCGATTTCACACCGCACTGGGAGACGCGCACCGTCGACCTCTCCCATCTCACCGGCGTGGACCTCGCCATCTGCTACTGGGGCTCACCCTCCATGGCCCACCCCATCGCCAGCTTCCAATTCTCCGACGCCCCTCCCGTCTGTTTCTCCATCGAGACCCGCAAAGAACAAGGCGAATCGTATTCCGCCATCGGCGGCCTCTACCGGCAATTCGAACTCATTTACATCTGCGCCGACGAGCGCGATGTCCTCCGTCTCCGCACGAACTTTCGCCCGGGTGAAGACATCTATCTCTACCGCCTCGTGGGCTCGCCTGAGGCGGCGCGCGGCCGGTTCATGGACTATCTCGCCGCCATGAACGAACTGCACCAGCACGCGCGCTGGTACAATGCCGTGACGACCAATTGCACCACCAGCATCCGCTCCCAGCACGACTCCACCCACCGCATGGCGTGGGATTGGCGCCTGCTCGTCAACGGCTACATGGACGAAATGCTCTACGAGCACGGGCGACTCGCCGGCGACCTCCCCTTCCCCGCGCTGAAAGAAGCCGCGCACATCAACCCCGCCGCCAAAGCCGCCGGCAACGACCCCGATTTCTCCAAGCGCATCCGCGAAAACCGCCCCGGCTTCGCTACGGCAAAAGCTCCATAGTCGCAGGCGAGTAAATGTAGCTGTCACCGGATTCGAGTGGAACGAGAACGCCAGCCGAAGACAGCCCGTCGGGTGTAAGCGGAGCGCGCAGCAACGCCGCGGTCTGATCAAATTAGAGGGCATCTTTCGGCAGTGACCGAGAGTTTTAACACGCCTTTCCCCCATTGTCCCAAAGGCCAATACGCCCGCGCACCATAGGACAATACCCCGAACGCCCCGAGTCCCCCATCCTGCCCTTCTCTCGTCGCGGCACGCTCTCGGCGCTCCGCACGGGAGGAGTCCGTTCACAGGAACATTCCATTCTATACTCTATGAGCAACAACCGACCCTCGACACGGCTGGCTTCCTCCGCTCGTCGTCGAACACCCATTCGGCTGCGCCTCGCGCAGTTTCTCGCGACCTCCTTCGTGGCCGTCGCCATCGTGGTCTCCGCGACGACCTCGCACGCGGCAGACAAGAAGCCCAACATCCTCGTGATCTTCGGCGACGATATCGGCATTCCGCAAATCAGCACCTACACGCAAGGTCTGATGGGCTACCGCACGCCAAACATCGATCGCATCGCGAAAGAAGGCGCCTTTTTCACCGATTCCTACGGCCAGCAAAGCTGCACCGCCGGCCGCGCGTCCTTCATCCTTGGCCAGGAGCCCTTCCGCACCGGTCTGCTCACCATCGGCATGCCCGGCGATCCGCACGGTATCCCGCCGTGGACGCCCACGATCGCCGACGTGATGAAAGAACTCGGCTACGCCACCGCACAGTTTGGCAAAAACCATCTGGGCGACCAGGACCAGCATCTGCCGACCAAGCACGGCTTCGATGAGTTCTTCGGCAACCTCTACCACCTCAACGCGGAGGAGGAACCCGAGGGCTACTTCTACCCGAAAGATCCGGAGTTCAAAAAGAAGTACGGTCCGCGCGGCGTCATCCACTCGTTTGCCGACGGTAAAGTCGAAGACACCGGCCCACTGAACGTCAACCGCATGCCGACCGTGGATGAGGAATTCCTCGCCGCCGGCAAGGACTTCATTCAGCGCCAAGCCAAAGCGAACAAGCCGTTCTTCATGTGGTTCAACACCACTCGCATGCACGTCTTCACGCACCTCAAAAAGGAATCGCTGGGCAAGACGGGCAAAGGCATCCACGCCGACGGCATGGTGGAGCATGACGCCATGGTCGGCGAACTGCTCAACCTCCTCGATGAGCTGAAGATCGCCGACAACACGATCGTGCTCTATACCACCGACAACGGTGCTGAAATCGCGCTCTGGCCCGATGGCGCGATGACTATGTTCCACGGCGAGAAAGGCACCACCTGGGAGGGCGGTTTCCGCGTCCCCATGATAGTCCGCTGGCCGGGCGTGATCAAACCGGGCACTGTCTACAATGACATCATCTCGCTCATCGACTGGTTCCCCACGCTCTGCGCCGCCGCCGGCGAGCCGGACATCAAGGGCAAAATGGCCAAGGGCTACAAAGCCAATGGCAAGGACTTCAAAGTCCATCTCGATGGCTACAACTTCCTGCCGTATTTCCAAGGCAAGGAGAAACAGGGCCCGCGCGATTCCATCATGTATTTCGACCAGGGTGGAAACCTGAACGCACTCCGCTGGAACGATTGGAAGCTCAGCTTCGCCGTCGCTCACGGCAACATTGCCACCGGCGTGCGCGAAACGCCCGCCTGGGCGCTCATCGCCAATCTGCGCATGGACCCCTATGAAAAGGGCATGGAAGAAGGTGGCGGCGCCGTCGACTTCCTCGCGCGCAACATGTGGCTGATCGTTCCGGTCCAAGGGAAAATCAAAGAGTTCTTCTCGGACTTCGAACAATACCCCTATCAAGGTGGGTCCTCGCTTAACGCAGCCGGCATTGGCTACGGCATGCTGCGTCAGCAAGACGCCATGAAGCGGCTCAAGGATGTGGAGACGCTGAGCCGGCCCGGAAACTAAATCGCCTCGCGCTTTGTCCCCGGTGGACCGGCCGCCGGGGACGCGAGCCTTCCGTGAGTGCGTCTTCGTCACGCTCATCCGCCGGGAATGATTTCCTCCGCACCAATCCTCAGCCATCCACCCATGAAACTAGAACGATCCATCTGGCGAGCCCTGCTTGCCACCACACTGGCGCTCCTCGTCAGCATCGGGGCCGCTTTCGGGCAGGCCAAAAAACCAAATATCGTCATCATTTGGGGCGACGACATCGGCCAGTCCGATATCAGCGCCTATTCGATGGGATTGATGGGCTTTCATACACCCAACATCGATCGCATCGCCAAAGAAGGCGTCATCTTCACCGACTACTACGCCGAGCAAAGCTGCACGGCGGGGCGCTCGTCGTTTATCACCGGCCAGTGCGGTTTGCGCACGGGCAACACCAAGGTCGGCATGCCCGGTGCGCCCCAAGGTCTCCAGGCCCGCGACGTGACCATCGCCCAGTTGCTCAAGGCACAGGGCTACGCGACCGGCCAGTTCGGCAAGAATCACCTCGGCGACCGCAATGAACACCTGCCCACCGTTCACGGCTTCGATGAGTTTTACGGCGCGCTCTATCATTTGAACGCCTCGGAAGAGCCGGAACTGCCCGACTATCCAAATCCCAAGGACTTCCCAAATTTCCTGGCCAAATTTGGACCGCGCAACGTGCTGGACTGCAAGGCGACCGACAAGGACGACACGACGATTGACCCGCGTTTCGGCAAGGTGGGCAAGCAGACGATCAAGGACGCGGGCCCTCTCACCAAGAAGCGGATGGAGACCTGTGATGACGAGTTTGCCGAGCGGTCGGTGGACTTCCTCAAGCGCCAGAAAGCCGCCGGCAAGCCGGTGTTCCTGTGGGTGAACTTTACCCACATGCACCTTCGCACCCACACCAAGCCCGAGAGCATCGGGCAGGCTGGCCGCTGGCAAAGTCCCTACCACGATACCATGATCGATCACGATAAGAACGTCGGCACAGTGCTCAAGGCGCTGGATGATCTCGGCATGGCGGACGACACCATCGTCATGTATTCGACCGACAATGGCCCGCACATGAACACCTGGCCAGACGGCGCCATGACGCCATTCCGCAGCGAGAAGAACTCGAACTGGGAAGGTGCCTATCGCGTGCCCTGCATGATCCGGTGGCCTGGCCACATCAAGCCCGGCACGGTTGAGAATGGCGTGGTGTCGCACCTCGACATGCTGCCCACGCTTCTCGCGGCAGCGGGAGTTCCCGATGTGAAGGAGCAGCTCCTCAAGGGCATGAAAGCCGGCGACACAACCTTCAAGGTGCACCTCGACGGCTACAATATGCTGCCCCTCCTGACAGGTGAGACGAAGGAGAGCCCCCGCAAAGAGTTCTTCTACTTCAATGACGACTCCGACTTGGTTTGCTTGCGCTATGACAACTGGAAGTTTGTTTTTTCCGAACAACGCGCTCCGGGAACGTTGCGGATTTGGGAGGAACCGTTCACTCCCCTGCGGTTTCCGAAGCTCTTCAATCTCCGGACCGATCCGTATGAACGGGCGGACATCACGTCGAACACTTATTACGACTGGTGGTTCGACCATGCCTATATCTGTGTGCCCGCGCAGGCCATCGTCGGCGAGTTCCTGACCACGTTCAAAGAATTCCCGCCGAGCCAGAAGGCCGGCAGCTTCAGCGTGGACCAAGTTCTGGAAAAACTGAAGGAAGGGGCTTCCAGCAAGTAACGACCGCCAGTGAATGACATGGGCAGGTCTGGCTCATCCGGCGAAATCACTCCGAACGATGAAGAATTACCCGCTTTGTCAGCCACGGGCACGGGACTCCCGGCGGCATCATCCAGTCCGTCGAAGTCGCCGTGGACAAAGTCCAATCCACCGACCGCGAGGCAGAACTGAAACACGCCTTCCTCCGCGAGTAGCCGCGGCCGACCATCATTCAGGCTGCGCACCGTCCGATCCGGTGTGCAGCCTTTCGAATCCAACCAACCTGCCACGCGCCGTTCCGCGCCGCCAGTGGGCACCACCCCCTTCCAGAAAAAGTTACCCGATGAAGATCACTCCAGCCATCCATCATCCGCTCGTCGTTTGCCTGCGTGGGATGTGCCTCCTCCTGCTGTTCGCCTGCACTACTTTTGCGGTCGATCCCCTGCCCTCGTGGAATGACACCGCGCCGAAAAAAGCGATCATCGCCTTCGTCGAAAAGGTCACCAAGGAAGGCTCACCCGATTTCGTGTCCGTGCCCGAGCGCATCGCCACGTTCGACAACGACGGCACGCTCTGGGCCGAGCAGCCGCTCTATTTCCAATTTCTTTTTGTCATCGATCGCGTGAAGGCGCTCGCGCCCGAGCATCCCGAGTGGAAGGAGAAGGAACCCTTCGCCTCGGTGCTGAAGGGCGATCTGAAAGCCGTCGCCGCCTCCGGCGAAAAGGGCGCGCTCACGATGCTGGCGGTGACGCACACCGGCATGACCACCGAGGAATTTACGCAGACAGTCACCGAGTGGATCACCACCGCGAAGCACCCCAAAACCGGCCGCTTCTACAGCGAGATGGTCTACCAGCCCATGCTCGAGCTGCTCGCCTACCTGCGCGCGAATGGGTTCAAAACGTTCATCGTCTCCGGCGGGGGCATCGAGTTCATGCGCCCGTGGGCCGAGCGCGTCTACGGCATCCCGCCGGAGCAAGTGGTGGGCAGCAGCGGCAAGCTGAAATTCGAGCTTCGCGGGGGAAAACCCGTGCTCGTGAAGCTGCCCGAGATCGAGTTGATCGACGACGGCCCCGGCAAACCCGCCGGCATTCAAAGCCACATCGGCCGCCGCCCCGTCATGAGTTTCGGCAATTCCGACGGCGATCTCCAGATGCTGCAGTGGACCACCGCCGGCTTGGGGGCGCGTTTCGCGTTGATCGTGCACCACACCGACGCTGACCGCGAGTGGGCCTATGATCGCACCTCGCACGTAGGGAAGCTCGACAAAGCCTGGGACGAAGCCACCGCCAAAGGCTGGACCATGGTGAGCATGAAAGACGACTGGAAGACCATCTTCCCGCCGGAGAAATAGTCGCCTCCCCACATTCGCTCAATTTATTGCACCAAAGGACAATATCCTCACGCCGGTCCCGTCGCACATCCTGAGCGCCAATGAAAGGCGGCATCACTTCACGCACCAATTCCGCGGAACCGCCGTCCACCCCCTGAGGTCCTTTCGCCCCCAGCGACAAACCCGAGCACCAATCCTATGACACCAACCCAAGCAACCAGGGCGGCGCGACCACGATTCCGGGCGCGCCCCTTGCCTCGAAGTCTGCGCCTCGCGCAGTTCGCAGCGATCGCCTTCCTGGCTTTCGTTACGCTGGTGTCCGCGCTCGCCGCGGACAAAAAGCCGAACATCCTCGTGATCTTCGGCGATGACATCGGCCAGTCCAACATCAGCGCCTATAGCCGCGGCGTCATGGGATTCACCACGCCCAATATCGACCGCATCGGCGCGGAAGGCGGCGTCTTCGTTACCTACTATGGGCAGCAGAGCTGCACCGCCGGCCGCGCTGCCTTCATCACCGGACAATGCCCCTTCCGCACCGGCCTCACCAAAGTGGGCCTGCCGGGGGCCAAGGTGGGGCTGCAAAAGGAAGATCCGACGATCGCGGAATTCCTCAAGCCGCTCGGCTATATGACTGGGCAATTCGGCAAAAATCACCTCGGGGATCGCGATGAATATCTGCCCACCGCCCACGGTTTCGATGAATTTTTCGGCAACCTCTATCACCTCAACGCCGAGGAGGAGCCGGAGAATGAAGACTACCCAAAGGATCCCGAGTTCAAGAAAAAATATGGTCCACGCGGTGTGCTGCACTCCTTTGCCGATGGCAAGATTGAGGACACTGGACCCCTCACGAAGAAGCGCATGGAAACGGTGGACGAGGAATTCCTCGCCGCCGCGAAGGACTTCATCGAGCGCAGCCATCAAGCGGGGAAGCCCTTCTTCTGCTGGTTCAACGCCACGCGCATGCACGTCTTCACCCACCTCAAGCCCGCTTCGAAAGGCAAGACTGGCCTCGGTACTCAGGCCGACGGCATGACGGAACACGACGAGATGGTCGGCGACCTGCTGAAGCAACTCGATGAACTCAAAATCGCCGACAATACGATCGTGATCTACACGACGGACAATGGCGCGATGAAGAACCAATGGCCCGATGGCGGTGCTTCGCCGTTCCGCTCGGAAAAAGATACCGGCTGGGAGGGCGCGGTGCGCGTGCCCGCGCTCATCCGCTGGCCGGGTCATGTCAAACCCGGCACCAACTTCATGGAACTTTTCTCTGCGGAGGACTGGCTGCCCACGCTCGTCGCCGCCGCCGGCGGCGATCCCAATCTGCGCGAAAATGCCACCAAGGGCGTCAAAGCAGGAGACAAGACCTTCAAGGTCCACATCGATGGCTATAACCAGGTACCGTACCTCACCGGCCAATCGAAGACCAGCGCCCGCCATGAGTACTTCTATTTCAGCGACGACGGCGACTTGCTCGCCTTCCGCGACGACCGCTTCAAATACCATTACTCGGTCCAACTCGCTACCGGCATGGCCGTCTGGCGCATGCCACTCACCAATCTGCGCGCGCCCATCGTCATCGATCTCAAATCCGATCCTTATGAATATGCGTGGGATGCCGCCGCCGGCTGGGAGGACTGGTTTGTGAAGCGCGCCTACCTGGTGCTGCCCGCCGTGGAAAAAGTCGGGGCCTACCTGGCAACTTATCGGGAATTCCCGCCCCGCCAGCACCCCGCGAGCTTCTCCATCGATCAAATAATCGAAAAGCTGGAAGCGGGCAATAAAGGGAAGTAGTCCCATTCGTTCGTTTCCCCCGTTCCGTCCTCTCGCCCTCGCGGCCATCCGGTTCGCGAGGGCGAGAATGGACGGGGAGTAACCGAAGGCCCTTTCGTTCCTTCAAAGAGCGGCAACCTCTTCTTAAACATCCGCGCCGTCCTCGGCTCTACACTTTCCATGGCTGCCCGCGATCAACTTCTGGATCTCAAGCAACGTATCAGCGCCTCCGTGATTGGACAGGAGGCCGTAGTGGAGCAGCTCCTCATCGCGTTGCTCGCCAATGGCCACCTCCTCATGGAAGGCCTGCCCGGCCTCGCGAAGACGCGCACCATCAAGACACTCGCCAAAAACCTGGAGAGCCAGTTCCGTCGCATCCAATTCACGCCCGACCTCCTACCGAGCGACATCACCGGCGCGGAAATTTACACCGGTGAAGGCGCGAACGGAAAGTTCACGTTCCAGGAAGGTCCCGTCTTCGGGAACCTCATCCTCGCCGACGAAATCAATCGCGCCCCTGCCAAGGCGCAGGCCGCGCTGCTGGAAGCGATGGAAGAGCGCCAGGTGACTGCCGCCGGCAAAACGCACTTGCTCCCCGAGCTCTTCCTCGTCCTCGCCACGCAAAATCCCATCGAGCAGGAGGGCACCTACCCGCTGCCCGAGGCACAGATGGATCGCTTTCTCCTGCATGTTTTCGTCGACTATGCCAGCGATGAGGATGAGCGCAAAATCCTCCGCCTCGTGCGCGACGAAGACGCCGGCACCACTGCCGCGCCCAAGGACAAAATCCCCGCGCAAGCCGTTCTCGACGCGCGCAAGGAAGTGCTCGCCGTCAAATCCACCGACGCCATCGAGCGCTACATCGTCGATCTCATCAGCGCCACACGCCATCCCGAGAAATACGGAGACGATTTGAAGAAATGGATTCACGTCGGCGCCAGTCCTCGCGGCACGCTCGCGCTCGATCGCGCCTCCCGCGCCCGCGCCTGGCTTGCCGGTCGCGACCACGTCCTCCCCGAGGACGTCCAAGCAGTCGCTCCCGGTTGCCTCCGCCACCGCCTCATCCTCAGCTACGAAGCGAACGCCGACGGCCAAAGCGCCGACGCCATCCTCGCCACCCTCCTGAAGAAGGTCGCCGTCGCGTAGCAGGTAAAACCACCATGCGCGCCCATCACCACTGGCAAGCCGGGAAAGTGGAACGGGTTTTAAACCCGTGGAGGGCGGGCGCAGCGGGGCGGCAGGAATGTCGTTCGTCCCCTCTCCCGGAGGCCCCATGAACGAATCGTTCCTGCCCAGCATCGCGCCAACTTCTCCCCCATCCGCCCCCGGCATCTACGCCGATCTCCCCACCCTCACCAAACTCCAATTCCATACCCGCGGCTTCAGCTTCCTCCCTCGCCAGCCCGTCCACTCCATCCTGGCTGGCCGCCACGCCTCCCGCCTCCGTGGCCGCGGTCTCAATTTCGAGGAAATCCGCCGCTACCTCCCCGGCGACGACATCCGCAATATGGATTGGCGCGTCACCGCCCGCCTGCGCTCTCCGCACGTCCGGGTCTACACCGAGGAGCGCGAGCGCAGCGTCCTCCTCCTCGTGGACCAGCGCATCACCATGTTCTTCGGCAGCCAGCGGAATATGAAATCCGTCACCGCCGCCGAGTGTGCGGCCCTCGGCGCCTGGCGCGTCCTTTCCCAAAAAGACCGCATCGGCGCCGTGGTTTTCAACGATCGCGAGGTTATCGAGCACCGCCCGCACCGCAGCCAGGCCCGCGTGATGGAAATCCTCCAGACCATCGTCCGCCAAAACCAGGCGCTCTCGCTAAAAGCCAGAATCCCCTCCCGCCCCGGCATGCTCAACGAAGCTCTCCGCCGTGCCGAGCGCCTCGCCACCCACGATTTCCTCGTCTGCGTCATCACCGATGGCACCAACGACGACGAGGCGGAAACCAATCGCCTCATGACTTCCATCGCCCAGCACAACGACGTGCTCGTCGGCTTCATCTACGATCCGTTCGAAACCGATCTCCCCGATGCCGGCCCGCTCGTAATGAGCGACGGCACGCGCCAACTCGAAGTGGACACCAGCCGCCGCGCCCTGCGCGAGTCCTTCCGCGATACCTTCGCCGAAAAGCGCGCGCAAACCCGCCGCTTCCTCCTCCACCGCGAAGTCCCCGTTCTCCCCGTCAGCACCGCCGAAGACGTGGCCACCCAACTCCGCCGCCACCTCAGCGCCACGCGGCCATGAGCCCCGATCCCACCAGCCTGGATCGCCTGCACGACCTCGTCGCGCCTCCACTTACACCGTGGTGGCCACCCGCTCCCGGGTGGTATTGGCTCCTCGGTACCATCGCCGCCCTTGTGTTCATCGGCCTCGCCCGCATCCTCCTGCACTGGCTCCATAACCGCTACCGCCACGAAGCCCTCGTCGCACTTTCCCAACAGGAAATTGCTCTCGCCGATCCAGCGCAGCGCCCTCACGTCGTCGCAAACGTTGCCCTGCTCCTCAAACGCACCGCCCTCACGGCCTTCCCGCGTGAAACCGTCGCATCGCTCACCGGTCCTGCCTGGCTCGCCTTTCTCGATCGCTCCGGCCGCACCACCGAATTCACCACCGGCACCGGTCAGTCACTCACTCGCCTCGTATACGATCCTGCCACCACCTCGCTCGACGACACCCAGGCGCGCGCTCTCTTCGCCCTGGTCCGCCACTGGCTCACCCACCACCGCGTCGATACTCCGCCATGCTGACGCTCCTCCATCCGTGGTTGCTCGTGCTACTCGGCGCGCCCTTCGTCGTTCGCTGGCTGTGGCCTGCGCACCGCGAGACCCGCCAAGGCCTCGTCGTCCCCTTCCTCGATCGCCTCGCCACGCACGTCGGTGAAAAGCCCGCGGTCGGCTCCGCCATTCTCCACGGCGGCTGGCTCCGCATCCTTTCGGTCGCGATCGCCTGGCTCTGCGTCGTCGTTGCCCTCGCTCGCCCCCAAATCATCGAGCCCCCCATCACGAAAAACGTCCCTACCCGCGACCTCCTCCTCGCCGTGGACCTCTCCGGCTCCATGGAAACAAAAGACTTCACCAATGCTCACGGCCAAACCGTCGATCGCCTTACCGCCGTGAAAGAAGTCCTCGATGACTTCCTCGAAAAGCGCCAGGGCGACCGCGTCGGCCTGATCTTCTTCGGCACGGCCCCGTTCGTGCAGGCTCCTTTCACCGAAGATCTAAAAGTCTGCCGGCAACTGCTCGACGAAGCCCAAGTCAAAATGGCCGGCCCGCAAACGGCCTTTGGTGACGCCCTCGGCCTGGCCATCACCGTCTTCGAGCGCAGTCCCGTGAAAGAGCGTGTCCTCATCGCCCTCACCGACGGGAACGACACCGCCAGCAAAGTGCCGCCCGCCAAAGCCGCCGAGATCGCGAAGGACAAAGGCATCACCATCCACACCGTCGCCGTCGGCGACCCCAAGGCCGCCGGGGAGGAAGCGCTCGACGTCGATACGCTCAAGACCGTCTCCACCACCACTGGCGGTCTCTACTCCTTCGCCGCCGATCAAAAGCAACTCGCCGCCATCTACCAGCAACTCGACAAGCTGCACCCGCGCCAGGCCCAAACGATTACCCACCGCCCGCGCCGCGACGTCTACTACTGGCCGCTCGCGCTCGGCTTCGTCTTCACCTTGCTTCAGCACACACTGAATCTCCTCGCCGCCTTCCTCCGCGAGCGGCGCTCTTCCCGCGGGGAAAGATCTATTTCGCCCGCGCCACGGCGCCCGGAACCAAAACCCGTCGCGGCCGCATGATGACTGACTTCCATTTCCTGCGTCCCTGGTGGCTGCTGGCCCTCGTGCCCGCCGCGCTGCTCGTGTGGCTCCTGCACCACCGCCACGATCCCAATCGTCCCTGGCGCGGCATTATCGCTCCCCACCTTCTCCCGCATCTCCTCAGTGGCGAGGTCGAGCGCACTCGCCTCGGCCCCCTCGCCCTCATCGCCACGGTCTGGCTGCTCGCCACGCTCGCCCTCGCCGGCCCGACATGGCGCCATGAGCCCGCTCCCTTTGCCGACGATACCGCTGCCCTCGCCATCGTGATTAAAGTCACGCCCTCCATGACCACCGAAGACGTGCAGCCGAGCCGCCTCGCGCGTTCCGTGGAAAAGATCCACGACCTCCTCACTCTCCGCCCCGGCGCCGAAACCGCGCTCATCGCCTATGCCGGCACCGCCCACGTCGTCATGCCTGCCACGACCGATGAAGGCATCATCAACACCTTCGCCGTGGCGCTGGATCCCAAGATCATGCCCGGGGATGGCGACGCCGCCGCCGAAGCCTTGAGACTTGCCGACCAGGCGCTGGCTGATGCCGGCGGCGGCTCCATCCTCTGGCTCACCGACAGCGTCGCCCCCGAGCAGGCCTCCACCCTCTCCACCTGGCGCGCCAACTCGCGCACCCCCATCCGCCTGCTCCCTCCGCTCCTCGCGGGCTCCGAGTTGGACCAACTCCGCACCGCCGCCGATTCCGCACGCCCCAGCATTGTTCAGCTCACCCCCAACGACGACGACGCCCAGCAACTCGCCCGCGCCGCCAAATTTTCCACCGCCACCGCCGCCGGCGCCAGCGACCGCTGGCAGGAGAGCGGCTACTGGCTCACGCCCGTCATCGCCCTCGCCGCCCTGCCCTTCTTCCGCCGCGGCTGGATGACTCGCACCGCTGCCCGCGCATGAAAAAGCTGCATCATCCCGGCCGCTGGCTGCTCGCCGGCGCACTGCTCGCCATCACCGTCGTGCTGATCGCCGGCACCATCCGCCGCCCGTACTTTTGGCAGACTGCGGATCAACAAGGCGACGCCCTCTTGCGTGCCGGCCGCTTTGGCGAGGCCGCCAAGGCGTATACCGACCCATGGCACATCGGCGTCGCTCAATACCGTCATGGCGACTTCGAAGCTGCCGCCCACACCTTTGCGCGCGTTCCCGGCGCCACGGGAGCATTCGATGCCGGGAACGCCTGGCTCATGCATGGCCAGTACGATGCCGCCATCGCCGCTTACGACCGCGCCCTCGGCTTTCACCCCGGCTGGCCCAAGGCCCTGGAAAACAAAGGCCTCGCCCTCGCGCGCAAAGCGAAAATGGAAGCTTCTGCCGAGCACCGCGCCGAGGAAGCCGCCGATGCCTACAAGCCCGATGAGATCGCCTTCGATCAAAAGGGTGACAACAAGAAGGGCGAGCCCACCCAGCTCAATGAGGGCGGCGAAGCTTCCGACGCCGAACTCCGCGCCACCTGGCTCCGCCGCGTCCAAACCACCCCGGCTGATTTCCTCAGGGCGAAGTTCGCCTACCAGGCCGCTCATCAGGAGGTGAAGAAATGAAAGCTCCTCTTTTCATTCTATCCCTCCTCATCCTCGTTCTCTCCACGCCCTCCCACGCCCAAGACCCCAAAGTTCGCGCCACACTTTCCACCAAAGACGATCTCTGGGTCGGCCAGCGCATCACCCTCGTCGTCGAACTCCTCGCTCCCGGCTACTTCGCCGGCACCGCGGCCTTCGATCTCCCCAGCCCGAACGGCCTTCTTCTCATTCCACCCACCGGCAGCCCCGTCATCGGCACCGAAACGAGCGGCGACACCACTTATACAGTCCAACGTCACGAACTTTCCATTTTCGCCCGGCGCGCCGGCCCGCAAACCATCCCCGCCTTCACCGCCCGCTTCCGCTTTAAGCGCCAGCCCCTCGAGAAGGACGAGGTCCCCGCCACCGTCCATACCGAACCTCTCTCCTTCACCGTCAAACAGCCTCCCGGTACCGAGAAACTCGGCGCCGTTCTCAGCGCCCGCGACCTCAAAATCTCGGAAGAATGGCATCCCGAGCCCGGCAAAGCCAAAGCCGGCGACGCGTTCACCCGCACCATCACTTTCACTGCCACGGAAATCCCCGCCATGGCCTTTCCTCCTTTTCCCCCCGGAAAAATCGATGGCCTCGGCATCTACCCCAAACCGCCCGAGGTCCTCGACCACGACGAGCGAGGCACCATCCATGGCGAGCGCCGCGACGTGACCACCTATCTCTGCCAGCGCTCCGGCCAATTCATCATTCCCGCCGTCCGCTTCTCGTGGTGGAACCCCGATGAAAAGAAGGTCCAGACCATCGAACTCCCGCGTCGCATGCTTGACGTTGCTCCTAATCCCTCCCAACCCGGCGCCGGCGCGCCTCCACAAACCGCGACCTGGAACTGGCATCAAATTCTGGTCTGGCTCGCCGCTCTCGCTTTCGCTGCGGTCGCCTTTTATGCCGCCCATCGTCTTGGCCTCTGGCCCATTCTCCGACGCGCGCTCATCCGCACGCTCGCCATCTGGCGGCCCATCCACCTCGCCCCGCTCAATCCCTCTGGGGAGCCGAGGACATCTTCATCTTCTTCCACCTCCGGCTATTGGACCAAAGTCCAATAGGCGACCCGCCTTCATTTTTCGCATTCTCCCTTTCCATTTCCGCCATCGCGCCCCGCATCGCTTCTGCTGCGCGCCCTGGCCGGATGTCTGCCTATGTCCAAAGCCCATCGCCAGTTCGTTCGCACGAATGCCGCACCGCATGGTCGCGGCAGCGGCGCTCCTTTGGCCCAAGGCCACGCTTTGCACGTTGTGCGCGGAACGCGCGGACTGGGGACCGCAAGGGAGCACAACGTGCAATTCTCTTTTCCAGCAGCCCGCGGGCCGCACCGCTCCCTCGGCTCGCCCGGCCCCTCTTTATGAAATGCCTCGCCGCTCTCGCTCTTCTCGCCAGCCTCTCCAGCGCCTTGGCCCAGACCAGCGACGAAGAGCTCGCCAAGCAACTGCAGAACCCTGTCGCGTCCCTCATCAGCGTCCCCTTTCAGTTCAACTACGATGACCGCATCGGCCCCCTCGATGCCGGCTCGCGCTTCCAGCTCAACTTCCAACCCGTCGTCCCGGTCAAACTGAACAACGATTGGAACCTCATCATCCGCACCATCGTCCCCTACATCTCGCAGGAAGATACGCTCAAGGCGCCAACGCCGAGCTTTCCCGGCCTGCCCGAAAACATCTTGCGCGGCGCCCCCTTTGGCATCCGCGATGAACTCAATGCCCGCGCCCGCCGTGCCTTCGAGCGCACCGTGAACAAGCAGCCGTTCGACCGCCACCAGGACGGCCTCGGCGACATCACGCAGAGCTTCTTCTTTTCGCCCGCGCGTCCCACACCCGGCGGCTGGATCTTCGGCATCGGCCCCGTCTTCGGCTACCCCACCGCCACCGATGATCTCCTTGGCAGCGAAAAGTGGAGCGCCGGCCCCACGCTGCTCGTGCTGCGCCAGCACGGCGGCTGGACCTACGGCGTGCTCTCGAACCACCTGTGGAGCTTCGCCGGCGACGACTCTCGCCGCAGCGTGAATGCCACCTTCGTCCAGCCGTTCGTCAGCTACACCACCAAACAAAAGACGACCTTCGGCCTCAACGCCGAGGCCACCTACGATTGGAATGAAAGCCAGTGGACCGTTCCCCTTAACCTCACCGTCAGCCAGCTCCTGCGGATCGGGAAACTGCCCGTGAGCATCGGCGTCGGCGGGCGCTACTACGCGGAAGGTCCCAGCGGCGCGCCCGAGTGGGGCGCACGCTTCATCGTCACTCTCCTCTTTCCAGAAGGCCACCACGACTCGCCCCCACCGTCCGACGGCAAGACCACTTGGAAATAAAGCATCTCCATTTCCACACCATCCATTCACCCATCATGAACCCAGCACCCAATACGCTTCGTTCGGCGCTTGCTGCCTGCCTCGTCCTCGGCTGCGCCCCCCTCTTTGCCGGCAATAAAAACGTCGCCCCGCCCGCCCCCGAGCCGGATAAATGGGAGGTCCTCATCTCCGTCCCCGCGTGGCTCGCCACCGTCGAGGGCACCACCGGTCTCCACGGCAAAAACTCCAGCCTCGCCCTCGGCGTGGGGGAAATCATCCCGCGCATCGATATGGCGGCGGCTCTTCGTGCCGAAGTCCGCAAAGGCAATTTCGGCGTCTACGCTGATATCCTCTACCTCAGTCTTTCCGATGGCATCGGCACCAAGGGCATCGTCAAAAAAATCGACTTCCAGGAGGATGAATACCTCGGCGACCTCGGTTTCGCCTGGCGCATCCTCAAAGGTCCGCGCGGCTATCTCGATGTCATCGCCGGCGTGCACTACACCAATGTATATGAGGCCTTGAACCTTCAGGCCAACGACGAACGCGTGGAGCAGGTCAGCAACCGTCTCGCCAAAGCCGGCACGCTCGCCCGCGGTGCCCTGCTCGCTCGTGAGCTCAATCGCCTCGATGGGCATGACCAGAAAGTCCCCTCCGCTCCGCTCGCCGTCGATCAGAAAGGCAAGCTCCTCGCCGCCATCCGCAAAGTCCGCGGCAATACCCAGGCCCGCGCCGAGCGCATCAGCGATGCGCTGCATCACAGCCTCGATCATAATTACACTCTGGCGGAGGATTGGGTGGATCCGTATATCGGCCTTCGCGGCCTCTATAATTTCAACGACAAGTTCTACCTTACCGGCCGCGGGGATATCGGCGGCTTCGGCATCGGCGCCGACCTCGCCTGGTCCGCCTCCCTCGGGGTGGGCTACCATCTCTCGGAAACCAAACGCCTCGAGGTCGCCTACCGCGCCCTCGGCTCCGACTACGAGCACGACGGTTTCGTCTCCGATTTGGTCTACCACGGCCCCGAGATCAGCCTCGTCTGCATCTTTTGATGCTCGCACCCCGGCTCCCGTCCTTCTTATCTCTCGCCATGCTCACGCCCAATCGACGACCCGCGTCCTTCTCTCGACTTACCCTCGGCCTCGCCGGGGTTGCCCTCCTCTCCGGCTGCGCCTCGGAAGTGACGGTGAAAAAGTGCCATCCTCTCTGCACCGTCGCCGTCGCGCCCTCCGTCCAGACAGAGCTCGATGCCGCCAATTCCGCGCGCCGTCATCCTCTCGTCGCCCTCGGCCACACGCTCACCGCGGCCCAGCTCTCCGCCGCCACACTCCGCTCGCATCCGAACGACGCCCAGGCCCGCGCAAGCTACAATTTCGCCGTCGCCCGCAGCGTGGAGTATTTTCAAAGAGCCGGCGGCCAGCCCGTCGATGTCCCCGCACCCGGCGGCACCTTCCACCTCACCAGCACGGTCCGCTCGAAAAATGTGAAGGAGGCCAGCGGCTTTGAGCTGATCCCTGCCGATACGCTCCAGTGCGGCGGCACCTATTTCCAACAGCACGTCACTGTGGATGGCCTCGGCGCCCCGCTCGTCGCCAAACAGCACGAGCAGAACGGCCATTTCCGCAAGGACTTCTCCCAGCAGCGCCTCTACGGTCCGGCCGCCGCCGTCATCCGCTTTAACGGACGCTCCGCGAATATCGAATACGCCGCGCCGCTCGAGACCGAGCAGGTGACGATGGACGGCCATACTTACCCGCTCTCCGCCGACTACTCCGCCCCGCTCGCCCTCGGTCTGGCCGAGGACAACCCGGATAAGATCGCCCTCAAGCGCCTGCTCAATCCTGAGCGCTACTCGGAAACCGCACGCCTCACCCGCGTGCAGTTCTACGACCCGAACCGCATCCCTGTCATCTTCGTCCACGGCCTCGCCTCCTCGCCCGCCACGTGGGCGCCCATGATCAATGGCCTCCGCGCCGATCCCGAAATTCGCAAGCGTTACCAATTTTGGGTCTATAGCTATCCGAGCGGCTACCCGTATCCCTACTCTGCGATGCTCTTCCGCCAGGAGTTGGATGATGTGAATCGCCTCTATCCGCATCACAAACCCGTCGTGCTCATCGGCCACAGCATGGGTGGCATGATTAGCCGCCTCATGATCACCGATGCCGGCGATAAGATTTGGCGCGCCTTGTTTGGCAAGCCTCCTGCCGAGACCAAATTCGCCGGCGCCAGCCGCCAGCTCATGGAAGGCTCGTTGGTTTTCGAACACCGTCCCGAGATCGAGCGTGTAGTGTTCATCGCCGCCCCGCACCGCGGCAGCGACCTCGCCATGAACCCCGTCGCCCGCTTCTTCGCCAAGCTCATCCACCCGCCGCAATTCGCGCTGCAATTGCGCAACGCGCTTCTCTCCTACCTGACCGTCGACCGCTCCGCGATGAAGCTCGACCGCATCCCGAATAGCGTCGACACCCTCTCGCCCAACAATCGCTTCGTCCGCGAGGTCAATAAACTCCCGATCACTCCCGGCATCCCCTACCACACCATCGTCGGCGACCGCGGCCGCCACGACACGCCGAATTCCAGCGACGGCATTGTGCCCTATTGGAGCTCCCACCTCGACGGCGCCAAATCCGAGCTCGTCGTCCCCTCCCACCACAGCGCCCAGCAAACCCCGCAAGCCATCGCCGAAGTCCGCCGCATCCTCCTCCTCAACGCCAAAGTCCCCACGAAGTAAGGAAGCGCACGCACGTAGGAAGCTCTTGATGTAGCCGCGACCGGAAGGTCGCGGAGAGCGGCTACGCCTTTTCACCAACCGCTCTGAGTGGCGGTTCCAGAGCCTTGGGATCGCAGCCAATCCTCGGTCGGCGTCATTCTGTCTTTGCGGCGCCACCCGAAACTTTCTCCCCCGCAAACACTCCGATCGGCGCGAACCCAAGATAAGATGCTCAAGCGCGCTGCCCATCCGTCCAAATCCGCCACCCACTCTACCTCTCTCCGCCGCCGCAAAATTTCGCTCCCATCTTCCGACTTTAAACCGGCACCCGTCCCCGCCGATGCGACGCTCTCCGAACTCCGAGCTGCCGCTGCCAAGTGCCACGCCTGCCCGCTTTACGCGCACGCCACCCAAACCGTCTTCGGGGAAGGCCCCGCCAAAGCCCACATCGTTTTCGTCGGCGAGCAACCCGGCGACAGCGAGGATCGCGCCGGGCACCCCTTCATCGGTCCCGCCGGCCAGTTGCTCAATCGCGCCCTCACCGAGATCGGGATCGACCGCCCGTCCGCCTACGTCACCAACGCCGTAAAGCACTTTAAATGGGAGCCGCGCGGGAAACGCCGCCTCCACTCCAAGCCCAATGGGCGCGAGATCACCGCCTGCAAACCCTGGCTCGCCGCCGAACTCACGTGCCTCCGTCCCAAAGTCCTTGTCCTCCTCGGCAGCACCGCCGTCCAGAGCGTCCTCGGCTCCGCCGCCCGCGTCCTCCGCGATCGCGGGCGGTGCCTTCCCTCGGAATTCTGCTCGCAAACGGTCATCACCGTCCACCCCAGTTCCCTCCTGCGCGCCCCAGACGAAGCCGCTCGCCATGCCGCCTACGCCCAATTCGTCCAAGACCTTCGAGTCGCGCAGAAACTCCTCGCCGGAAAGTAGCCTCGCGGCTGCATCTGTAACTGCGACCGGGAGATCGCAGTTCAGCTCGCGCGGCGCCCATTTTCCGAGCCGCTCGTTCCGCCCGGCCATTGAAAAAGCCCCAGCCATCGCCTTTCATCGGTGCATCATGCGCTCCTTCCGATGAACTCCGGCCCATCTCCCCCATCGCTCATCATCGATGCCACCCAAGGCCTCACCATCACCCCGGGAGATCCTTTCCTCCTCCGCCGCGCCCGCTTTTCCCACACTGGCACATTCATCACCGAGCCCACCCCTTTCCCCTCCACTCCAGCGCTGCTCATCTACGTCCACGGCTACAACGAAACGCCCGAGGCCGCCCGAGGGTATGGCCTCCACAATATCGGCGCCGGCCACCGCGAAGCCGGTGGCCGCTGTGCAGTCGCCACCTTCCTCTGGCGCGCCCGTTTTGGCTCCCTCCATTTTCGCGAATCGCTCGAGTCCGCCAACGCCACTGCACCGGCGTTTGCCCGAGCCATGACCACCCTGCGCGCCGCCCAGCCCGAACTCCGCCTCCACGTCCTCGCTCACAGCCTCGGCGCCCGCGTCGTCCTCAAAGCCGTGCAGGATCACGGTCTACCCCTTCACGATGTCGCGCTTGTCTCTCCCGCCATTCACCAAAGAGCCCTCGAACCCGGACAGGAATTCGCGGACGCGCCCAGCCACATCGAGCGCCTGCTCTTCACGCACAACAACGCCGACCGCATCCTTCGCTGGTACCGGTACTTTTGGGGCCCCGCCCTGGGACAATTCGGCGCCCGTCCGTCCGCAAACCGGCCCCACAATCTTTCGTCCGAAAACATGGAAACCGCATGGAAAGATCACCCCAGTGATGGCGGCCACGGCGCCATCCTCCACCCCCAATACTGGCCCCCGTTTTGGAAAGCTCTCGCCGCTCGAAACTTCTTCTCGGCGGATGCCCCAACAAAAACTTCCACAGACCCCTCTTCTTAAACGATTAAGCCCTCCGCAGTCATTCGTCGTTTACCATGCACCGTCTCCTCGCTCTCACCACCCTCCTCCTCACCTCCCTCTCCCTCCAGGCCGCCGACGAGGTCGTCCTCGCCCAGGATAAAAAAGCCCCGCGCGACAAATTTCAAAAGACCACGGTGGAACCTGCCAAGCTCGCCGGCACCTATGTCGGCCTGGGCTACGCCTCGCAAAACATGCTCGTGAAACGCACGCTGCAGCTCGCGGTGAAAGGCGAGTGGGTCAGCGGCACCATGCTCGACATGCGCCCCGGCCAATTCGTCCGCGATGGCGTCAAAAGCACCTTCACTTCCAGCGACCTCACCACCGACGACAACAACCAAGGCACCTATTTGAACTTCGGCCCCGCCAAAGCCGAATACGTGACCTTTACCGACGAAGAAAACAAACCCCACGAAGGCATCCTCGTCGAATCCTGCTTCCTCGAAAAACAAGTCAAAGCCGAAGCTGCCAAAAAGAAGAAGTAGCCGCCGCCGGCCCCACTGAATACTGAACATTGAATACTGAGAACTTTTCGCGCTCTCGCATGAAACTCCCGTACCTCGCCGCCGCCGCCCTCCTCGCCACCGTCACCGTCGGCCTCGCCGACGACGCCTATTTCCCGCCGCCAGATAGCGAAGGCGGCTGGCGCACGCTCAAGACCGCGGAAGAAATCCGCGCCAAGGCCGGCATGGATCTCCAACGCCTCCAGCGCGCTTGGGATTTCACCCAGCGCTGCAGCCAAAATTCCGGACTGCTGGTCGTGCGCCACGGTTACCTCGTCTTCGAAGGCTATGTCGGCCGCGCCCAGCGCAACGTGAACCCCGACATGGCCTCCACCGGCAAAGCCTACACGAGCATCGCCTGCGGCATCATGTTGAAGGAGTTTCACGACAAGATTCCCGAGGGCCTCGACACCAAGGTCTTCACGGAAAAATACCTCCCCGAGGCTTTCCCGCTCGATGACCCGCGCAAGGCAAACATCACGCTCGGCCAGCTCCTCTCCATGAGCGCCGGCTACTGGGGCGAAGGCGGAGCGCCGACGGCCGTGGTCATGGGCAAGGCCAGCCCGCTCAAGCCCTCCCGCGGCCAGGACATTCACGATCTCGATATGTCCTCGCTCCGGGTACCGCTGTGGACAGACCCCGGCGCTGGCTATTCCTACTCCTCGCCCTCGCCGCACATCGCTTCCATTGTCCTTCGCCACGTCACTGGCATGGAGTTGCAGGACTACATTCGCGAGCGCCTTGCGAAGCCCATGGGCTGGGGCCCGTGGGGCTATTGCCTGCATCGCGGCGATTTTCTCATGCCCCATGCCAACGGAGCCGGCAGCATCGCCGTGCACGCCACCGACGCCCTCCGCTTCGGCTACTGCCTGCTGCACGAGGGCAAGTGGGGCACGCAGCAACTCGTCCCCGCAGATTACGTCGCGCTCTGCAACAAGCCGCTTCCCTACAACCCGCACACGCCCTTCACGCTGCAATTTGAAAACAACTCCGACGGCCACGTCGCCGGCGCCCCGCGCGACGCCTACTACAAATCCGGCGCTGGCGGCTTCGGCATCTTCGTCGTCCCTTCGCTCGACATCGTGATTTACAAAATGGGCGGCAAGGACAACCAGTATGAGCCCGCCCTCACCGGCCTGCCCCAGCCCGAGCCGGATCACTCCCGCGACAAATGGGAACCCATCCCCCGCACTCCCTTCAATGAAGGGAGCCTCGGCGGCGATGACGGCCTCCGCCGCGTCCTCGAAATGATCTCCGCCGCGGTGATCGATTAATGTAGCTGCAGCCGGATTCGAGCGGAGCGAGAAAGACTGTCGAAGACAGCCCGTAGGGGGCGAGCGGATGCGAGCATCAACGCTGCGGTCTGATCTTTTACACCAGCGTCAGCAGCGAAATCTCCGGCCGGCAATTAAACCGGACCGAGTGCAGGCACCCCACTCCCGTGCTGATGTGCAGCCAGCGGTCGGCGATTTGGTGCAGATCCCGCACATACCGCTTGTCATGCACCGGCGCGAAGGGCGTGCCAAACAGCGGCAAGTCGATCTGCCCGCCATGCGTGTGCCCGCTCAGCATCAGGCTCCACGGCCGATGCATGAGCACATCCTTGGTGTCCGGATTATGCGAGAGCAGTACCGTGGGCCGGTCCGGCTTGGCTTCCACGCCGGCGAAAGCTGGATAGGGGTTCAACTCTCCCGCCCACGAGTCGCCGACGCCCACCAGATGGATCTCTCCCTTCGCGTGCTCGAACACCGTGTGCGCATTGTGGAGCAACTGAATGTTCGCCCGTGCCAGCAACTCGCGCACGGCGGTCGTGTCTGCATAGCCGATGCTCCGCGCCCACAGCCCGCCATCGTGATTCCCCAGCGAGGCAAACGTCGGCGCACACTTTGGGAGCTCCGCGAGGAGCTGCGCATACGCATCCCACTCTTCGTACTTCCGGGTGATAAAATCGCCCGTCACGCAAATGAGGTCAGGCTGCAGCGCGATACCCTCGCGCACCGCGCGCTGAAGGTAATCCAGCGGCATCGGGTCTGCGTGAAAGTCCGAGAGATGCAGTAGCTTCAGCTGCCCACCGCCCAGCCCCACCGGCACCGTAAATTGCGTGGTCTTGAGCCACGTCGCCTCGAAAAACCGAGCCCAGAGCCCCGCGCCGAGCAGACCGGCAAAGAGCAACTGCCCAAAGCGCCGCCGCGCCAGACCAGGACCCTTCTTAGGTTTGGCGGGAGTGATCGCTTCAATGGGCGCGGGTGAGGACATCGACGGCAATGGACGCAACAAAGACAACTCCCACAAAGGCATTGCTCAAAAAAAACGCACGGTTAATGGCCGCCGTATCGAGCCGCGCCGCGCTCCGGTGTTCGTAGCTGAGCGCCCCGGCAATCGGCACCAACCCCAGCCAAAACGACAGCCGCAACCCAGCGGCCCAGCCAAAGCCGGCTAGCGCTGCAAAGGCCACGAGATGCAGCACCTTCGCCAGCAGGAGCGAACGCGGCACCCCGAGCGCGACCACGATGGAGTGGAGCCCTTCCTTCCGGTCGAACTCGTAATCCTGCGTGGCGTAAATGGTATCAAAGCCCGCCACCCACACCAGCACGGCAAAGGCCAGCACACAGGGCGTCCAGGCCCATACGCCCGTGACCGCGAACCACGCGCCCATTGGAGACACGCTGAGCGCCAGCCCGAGAAAAAACTGCGCCCCATGGGTGAACCGCTTCGTCAGCGAGTAGAAAAACACGATGAGCAACGCCACCGGCGAGAGCACAAAGCAGAGCCAGTTGATGAACCATGTCACCGCCAAAAACCCGGCGACGCTCAGTGCGAACAGACCGATGGCCGCCGGCTTGGGCAGCAACCGGTGCCGCGCCTCGGTGCGCGGGTTGCGCTTGTCCATTTCCCAATCAGCGAGCCGATTGAAGACCATGGCCGCGGTGCGGGCGAAGACCATGGCCAGCAGGATCAGCCCGAAGGTTTTCCAACTCGGCCATCCTCCCGCCGCCACCAGCATCGCCCCGAGCGCAAAGGGCAGTGCGAAAACAGTGTGCGAAAATCGGATGAAGCGGAGCGCGTTGGTAAACAAGGCTGGCACTATCCGGCACGAAGCGCCCCGCGCGCGACTCAAAACGCCGCACTCAGATGGAATCGGAATCCTCGCGCCGGTCCGCGGCTTTGATTTCCAAGCCGGCGAAATCGACGCTCTGGAGCAATTCCGTCACCGTCTTCGCAGGGATGGCGTAGGTATCGACGCGGCCCACCCGGGCAATGTTGATGCCCACCACTTCGCCGTGAAGATTGAGCACCGCGCCCCCACAGTCCTGCGGCTTGAGTGGTTGGTCGTGCTGGAACACGACGGGATACCCGGTGCGGACGTCGCTCACCTCGGTGCCGATCCTCAGCGCCTCGGGCGTATGTCCGCCGGCGCTCGCGAGCTTCGCGCGATCGCCGAGGACCAGCTCGGTGCTCTTCTCTTCCTTGTCGCGGCGATACTTCACTTGCACCTTTTCGCCCGCCTTGAGGGAACGGACGAACTGGCTCAAATCCGTCGCCTCTTTGAAGGACTGGCCATTAATCGACCGCACCAGATCTCCCTTCTTCAACCCAGCCTTGGCCGCCGGGCCATCGGGAACGACGTCCCCCACTTCCACGCCGCCTTCCACCGGCTTCAGGCCGATGCCCATGAAGCCGCCGCTCTCGCGCAACGAACGATTCGGCACGCTGGCCACGCCCATGGCCACCATCTCCTGTTTCGCCTCGGCGCCCGGCGTGAAGACGAAGCTGCCGGGGCGCGGGCCGTCCTGAGCTTCGGCGAGAGTAATGGGCTGGAGCTTTTCCGCGTTAACCTTTAGCAGCGCGAGATCGTGTTCGGGGAAGGTTTGCACTTCCGTGGCGGGAAAACTGCGTCCATCCGAGAGCGCCACTTTCAACGCGCCTTTGGCCTTCGCCACTTCCGAGTGCTTGGTGAGGATGTAACCGTTCTCTTTCACCACGGTACCGAGCGCCAGTTGCTTCTCGCCCGAGCGCACGCTGACCATGCTCGGCTCTACTTTGTCCAGGCCGGACTTCACGGTGGAATACATCTCGAGGTCCTGCTGTTGAATCACCTCGCCGCTTGGGCCACCCATCGGCGTGAGCATCGCGCCGGCAGGACTGCCGGAGTTCATCACTTTCTTCAGTACTTCCGCGATCTGCGCCGGCGTCAAGGCGTTGACCTTTTCCTCCGTCATCCCGCACTCCTTGAGCCATCCGGAGATGAGGTCGGGCGTCGCCTGGAGCCGGCCTTGATTCTTCATCGCCTCCGCCAGCACCCGCTTTCGGAGCTTTTCCTGATTGAGGCCGGCGAAGGCTTCGCCGAGGTCTTTGGCGGAAGCCGACGCGGTCTTCTTGTCCGCGCCAAGGGCCTTCTGCACCAAGCCGCCAAATTGCGGCGCGCTGAGCGCCTTGATCTTGTCCTCCCTCATCCCACACTCGGCCAGCAAGGTGTTCATCTTGTCCGGCCCCACCTCCAGCTTCCCGCCACTCTTCAGCGCTTCTTCCATAATGCGCTTTTTGAATTTCTCCATGTCGAGCCCTTCCAGATCCTTGTCGTCCACCGCCACTGATGGGCCGCCTTCGACTTTGCCTTCGATTTTCCCCTCGGCCTTCACCATGGCGCCTTTGCCCAGGGCCTTTTGGACAAACTCCACGAGTTGGCCGTCATCCATCGCCTTGATACGCTCCTCGCTCATGCCGCTTTCGTGCAGCCAATCGCGGAGCGTCGCAGGGACGAGCTCCAGTTTTCCGCCCTTCTTCAAGGCGTCTTCCAGCAGGCGCTGGCGAAACTTTTTCAAATCCATCCCACCCAACTCCTCGGCGGGGACGTCGGACGGCGCGCCGTCTTCCGAAAGCCGCGGCTCCATTTGCGCAACGCCCCCCATAATCTTCTCCACAAAGGCGGAGAGCGCGGCGGGGTCCATCGCCTTCACCTTTTCCTCCTTCATGCCGCAGTCTTTGAGCCAGCCGGCGAGAGCGTCCGGATCGGCCGCGAGGGCGCCGCTATTCTTGCCCGCTTCACTCAGCATGCGTTCCTGAAACTTGCGCACATCGAGACCGCCAAGCTCCTCCTTGCTAAATTTGTGGGCGGCGGTGAGTGGGTTCGTTCCCCAGCGTTCGCCTTTCACCATGCGATCCCAGTCCCGCTTCACGATTTCGATGGGAGCGTCGTTGTTGATGCTCATGTCTGCGCCGACGGAGCAGTGAATGCCGACCACTTTCCCTTGCAGATCAAAGAGCGGTCCGCCCGAGTCGCCCCCGACGAGTGAGCAGTCGGAGCGAATGCTCCGCTCATGGTTGATATCGAACACGCGACCGAAGCGCACCGGGGGCTTGCGTTGTAAATCAAACCCACCGGAATGCCCGAGAGCCACGAGCAAATCACCGGGGACCATCTTGGTGGTGTCCCCCATTTCCATATAGGGATAATCACCGGGCTCCGTGATGATCGCCATCGCTACATCGTGATCGTAATCGGCACCGAGCACCTTGGCGTGGGCACGCTTCCCATCCGCGAAGGTCACGTCGATGATCGGCACATCGCTGACCACATGGGCCGCGGTGAGCAACAAACCGTTTTTGCCCACGATGACCGCGCTGCCACTGGCCATGCCGCCGCCCATGGCGTGGGTAAGGGCCACCGTGCAGGGGGTGGCTTTTTCGGCCACCGCCTGGATGTCCTTCTCGACCTTTTCCATCGTCGCGAGATCAAAGGAGGTGGCCCAGAGCGAGGCACTGGAGGCCAAGGCAAAAGCCAGAGGAAGGATGCGGCCGGCGAGCGGGAAGAGAGCGCGTGGTTTCATGCGAAGTGTGGCCTAAAAGCGGCACCGAAAGGATTTTTGTCTAAATATGGGAATTTTATCCGTTAAACCGGATTGAGAACTAGGGCAGCGGTTGGCCTACTTCACATTCACGATGGTCGACTTCTGCTCTTTGTTCCGGATGTGGAGTATGAAGGGCAGTGAGGATTGCTTGCCACCATCGCGGCAGATGGCGAAGGCGAGGCGGTCCAGCTCGTGCACCCAGGGGGCAGCTTTGAGGAAGATTTCGCCGGTATCCTGGCCTTCGAGCAGCGTGATGCCGTTGAGGCCGAGGTTGTCGACGATAACGCCGTGTGGGAGATTTTCGACGTCGAAGCGCAACGCGCCCTTGGCTGTGCCGCGTTTGAGGACCATCCAGGCAGGAAGAATTTCGCCGGGAGCAAGGGTGATTTCGAAGGGCTTGGTGGCATCGAAGGGCGCCCACGTGCTGACGGGCTCGTGTTTTCCTCCGGCAGGCGGGACAATACCGACGAAGACATCCGGCTCGCCCTGCAGCTTCGGGAGGACGAGCGGAGGGACCTCGCGCTCCGCAGATTGGCCGGCAATATCGGCGCGGGCGCGGACTTTGACGGCTTTCCACGCATCGGCGGTCGGAGCCTTCGCGCCGGGCAGCGCGGTGAGGCAGCCCCGTGCGCGCAGGTGGCCGGCCTGAATGATGAGCGGCGTGGTGATCTGCCAGCCGTCTGGAACGCCGGAGATTTCACAGCGGATATCGCCGTCGAAACCATCCTGGCGGTCGGCGATGAGCGTGAAGGCGGCGCCGCTGCCGGCGTTCACGGTGCCGTCGAACTCGGCCACGCGAACGGCGAAGTCCTGGTGAGCCTCGCGCAGAATGAGGCGGTAGCCAAAGCGTTCTCCGCCAAAGCCGCGGCTGTCCTGGACCCGAACCACATATTCGCCATCGGCGGGAGCGGTGAAGAGCAGGCGGGAATCACTGCCGAGCTCGCGTTCGCCATCATCGTCGTTTTCGTAGTGCACCGTGAAGACCGGCAGACCATTCGCGGGCAGGACGGTCCCGGGTGGGTGCGGCTCCACGATGTAGCAAGGCTCGTCCAGCGCATGGGCCACGGGATTCGTATCAAAATAGGTCCGGCGCTTGCCGGCTTCCGAGTAGTAGGCAAAGCCGCTGTCAGGTCCCTCGGGCATGCGGAAGATTTTGTTCACTTCGCCGCCGGTCCACATCAGCTCGTTCAGTTCCATCTCGCGCCAGTTTTCCACGCGAACGTCGGGCGTGACGGAGTCGATCGGGCGGAAAGTGATGCTGCTATCGCGCACAGCTTGGAGCAGCACGCGATCGATGGGCTGGCCCCCCGTGGTCACGACAGCGATCTTCGTATCAATGGGTGAGCCGCGGCGGGCGGCGTCGGTCTCGATGGTGTAGGTCACACCTTTCCGCGCGGGGAACTTGAAAAAATCCGCCTGGCCGGGAGTGCGGAGGCGGCCATTCACGCTGGCCGGAAGCGGCACGGATTGCGCGGTCTTAGGCGCGTGGTTGCCGCCGGCCTCCAGCACCGGGGGCAACTCGCTGATGACCACGCTGGCGCTGCCGCGCAGACGGATCCGATTGAGATCGATGGGCAGCGGAGCGGAACCGCCGGCGGCAGCTTTGACGAGGACGCTCCGGGCCTTAAGATCCTCGGGGAGATTGTAGCCGATGAGTTCCACGGACGTCTCCATATTCGGCGGGACGCTGAGCGGGAAGGTACCGACGACATAGGGAAGCTCGCCGATCGTCAGGTGATAGAAAAACGTTTCGCCACCACGCGCCTGCTCTTCGTTGACGACAATCCGATAGCGGCCGTCAGCGGAAAATTGGTAGGCGATGAAGGGATCGCCTCCCGCGAAATCGTTGGAAGCAGCGAGGACCCGGCCGCTGGCATCCATCAGCGTGAGGGTGAGATCGGCTTTCGATTGCACGGCCTTGGCCCCGGCATCGAAGACCATCGTCTGGCCGGGGCGGGCGGTGAATTCGTAGGTGTCGCTCTCGCCCGCCCGGCTCAGGGTGCCCCAGACGGAGGCGGGAAGCAGGGCGAGGTTGCCGTGGATGATGTCGGCGGCAAACTGGAGCACGGGGATATTGTCAATGTGCAGCGCGGCGCGTCCGATCTCTTTTCCGTCGGCGCCGAGGACGATCAGCTCGTAGCTGCCGCGAGGGAGTTCGCCGGGAGTGCGGACAATGAGCGGGACGACCTCGGCGGTGCCGGTGCCGGTGAAAACGGAGATGCGAGGATCGGCGCTCCGCACAGTGACGACGGCGCCGAGATTTTTGCCCGTGAGGATTACGTCCGCTTGCTCGCCGCGGAGAACACCGCGTGGGGTGAGGGCCGTGACCTCGGGCTTCGGTGGCGCGGGGTCCTTTTTCATTTCCTTTTTAGCGGGGGCGGCCTGGCAAAGGATGCGGTGGAAACGCGGCGGATGTGAGGCTTTTAACGAAGCCCCTTTGGAGCCCTCGGTGGGTTTTCCATCGCGCTGGTAGAAACCGAGGGTGCCGTCGCCGCGGCCGATAATGAGCGTGTCGCCGGCGAACGTGAGGGCGGTGGGCCAGTCGGGCTGGCGCTCGAGGGTGGCGCGCTGGGTAATTTCGGCGGCGTCCCAGAGTTTGACGCTACCATCCTGGGCGCCACTGAGCAGGAGCGGCCCATTCCACGCAAGACGGAGGATGGGCTGCTCGTGCGCGTAGCGGGCGATGACGAGCGGGTTGGTGGTCTCGTGCGCCTCCGCGCTCACGGACCAGATGCGGATGCGATTGTCGGCGCCACCGGCTGCGAGGCGGCGGCCGTCTTCGCTCCACGCGACAGCGACTTGTTCTTTCGTCGGCTGGCTGAGGGTATCACGGCGTTCGCCCGTGGCCACGTCCCAGAGCTTCACCGTGCGGTCGGCGCTGGCGCTGGCGAGCAGCTTTCCGTCCGGGCGGAAGGCGAGGCCGAAGACGGCCCCATTGTGCCCGGAGAGCGTGCGGATCTCGTGGCCGTCGGCGACGTTCCACAGCTTGATTTTTTGATCGTAGCTGCCGCTGGCGAGAGTCTGGCCATCCGGCGAGAGCGCGAGGGAATAGATAGTGTCGCGGTGCCCGGTGATTTTGCGGACGGCCGCGCCGGCGTCGGTATCCCAAATGGTGATTTCGCCCTCCACGGCATTTTCGCCACTGCCGACAAAGAGGCGGGTGCCGCTGGTGTTCCAGACGAGGGCGTTGATGTTGCCGCGATGGCCTTCGAGACGTTTCCGCACGACGTGCGAGCGAGGATCGACCAACTCGACCACACCGTACCGGCCAACGGCGACGGCTTGTGCGAGAGGCGAGAACGCGAGGGCGGTGACGGCGAGCTTGGGTGCGACTTTTGGGGCGACCTTGGGGACCTCGACCACTTTGCGGCCCATCTCTTTTTGCGGCGGCTTGGCGCCGGCATCGATCCATTTGACGAAAGCATCGATCTCTTCCGGGGTGAGCTTGTCGCGCTTGCCGGGCGGCATGAACTTTTTCTTCCCATCTTTTTCCACTTGGCCGCGGAGGTATTTGACCATGAGGCTTTCGGCGCTTTTGCCGGCGACGAGGGCGGGGCCGGTTTCGCCGCCTTTCAGGATGCCGTCATAGGATTCCATGACAAACTTACCCTCAGGGTCGTCGGCGGCATGGCAGTCGAGGCAGCGATCTTCCACGAGCTTGGCGACCGCGGGATAGTAATCGGGCTCGGCGGCCACGGCGGCGGCGAAGGGGATGACGGCCAGGATGGTGGCGAGGAGGCGAGTCATGAGAGGTGGTCTTGGGTAGAGCGCGGGCGCGGGGTGAACTTAGGGGCGGTGGGCGACTTTGCAAAGGCTGCGGAAGATGGGTCCCTTAGGACCCATGGGACACAGGGGTGCTATGGATTGGCGCACACCGCTGACGAAGGGCGCGGTCAGGGCTGGATTTTTGAGGGCGGAATGGGTATGGGCTGGCAGTCAATCACTGCAAATTGCCATGGCGCTGCTTATCAAAAACGGCCGGATTGTGACGGCGGACTCGGATTTCATCGGGGATATTTACTGTGAGGGGGAGACGATTACGCGGCTCGGGAAAAACCTCGAAGTGCCGTCCGGAACCGAGGTGATTGATGCGACGGGGAAGCTGGTGTTCCCGGGGTTCATCGATCCGCATACGCACATTTATCTGCCGTTCATGGGGACGTATTCGAAGGATGACTATACGACGGGGACGAAGGCCGCGCTGATGGGCGGAACGACGACGATTTTCGAAATGGTGTGTCCTTCGCGGACGATGTCGGCGGCGGAGGGCTATGCGACGTGGCGGGCGCAGGCGGAGGGAAAGGCGGCGTGCGATTATGCGTTTCACATGGGGGTGACGAAGTTTGATGAGGCGAGCGCGGCGCAGCTGCGCGAGATCGTGAAAGGCGGAACAGCGAGCTTCAAGGTGTTCCTCGCCTACAAGGGGGCCTTTGGGGTGGATGATGCAGAACTGTACCGGACGCTGAAGCTGGCGCGGGAGCTGGGGGTGATTGTGACGGCGCATTGCGAGAACGAGACGCTGGTGGCGGAGCGGCAGCGGGAGTTGCTGGCGGCGGGCGTCACGGGGACCGAGGGGCATTACCAGAGCCGTCCGCCACGGGTGGAAGCGGAGGGCGTGCACCATCTGTGCAGCTTTGCGGAGCTGACGGGGGCGCATGTGTATTGCGTGCACACGAGCTGCGAGGAGTCGCTCGACGCGGCGATTGCCGCGCGGCAGCGTGGGGTGCAGGTGTGGGTGGAGACGCTGATTCAATACCTGCTGCTCGATAAGACGTACGCAGAACGCGGCGGATTTGAGGGGGCGAAGTATGTGATGTCCCCTCCCCTGCGGGATGCGCACAACCAGGACGTGATGTGGAAGGCGCTCGCGAGCGGGCTGGTGAGCACGGTGGCAACGGATCACGCGCCGTTCGATTTCGTGGGGCAGAAGCCGATGGGGAAAGAGGATTTCACGAAGATTCCGAACGGGATTCCGGCAATCGAGGATCGGGTGAACCTGCTCTACACGCATGGGGTGAAGCGTGGGCGGCTGGATCTGCAGACGTTCGTGTCCGTGGCGAGCACCAACGCGGCGAAGCTCTTCGGGCTGTTTCCGCGCAAGGGGACGATTGCGGTGGGGAGCGATGCGGATTTAGTGATTTACGATCCGGAGTATCGCGGGAAGCTATCGGTGAAAACGCAGACGCAAAATTTGGACTACAATGCGTTTGAAGGATGGGAGATTGAGGGGCGGCCGAGTGTGGTGACGGTGCGCGGAGAAGTAGCAGTGCGGGAGGGGAAGTTTGTGGGGACGATTGGGCGTGGCCGCTTCTTGCAGCGCCCGACGACGCATTGATGACGGCAAATAAGCCATTTAGGTCCTATACGGCCTAAGAGGCCTCTTTGTTTTAGGCCGAGCACACCCTGCGACCTTCCGTTCGCAGCTACAGATGAGGCGCGACGCAGAGTGTCACTCCACCAAGGATTACGCAAAGATCGCGCTCACGGGGTGCGCTTTCACCAACTCACGCGGTTGGTTGAGGTGGTTGTAGACGATAGTGTCGGGGTCGATGCCAAAGCCGTGGTAGATGCTGGCAAGGAGTTCGATGGGGTGGACGGCGTCGCTCTTCGGGCTGGCTCCGGTGGCGTCGCTCTCGCCGTGGACGTAGCCGCGCTTGATGCCGGCGCCGGCGCAGACGGCGGTGTAGCAATAGGGCCAGTGGTCGCGGCCATCGGCACTGTTGCTGTTGCCGCTGGTGCTCACGCCTTTTTCCGGTGAGCGGCCGAACTCGCCCAAGGCGACAACCATGGTCTCGGCGAGGAGACCGCGCTGATCCAGATCTTCGATGAAGGTGGCGAAGGCTTGATCGAACATGGGCGCAGCCTGCTTTTTCATGCGATCGGTCAGGCCGACGTGCATGTCCCAGGAATGGTTATCGCTATTGGCGACCTTGGGCCAGATGACCTCCACCACGCGGGTGCCGGCCTCGACGAGGCGGCGGGCAAGGAGGAGCGATTGGCCGAAGGTGTTCATCCCGTAGCGCGCTCGGAGCTTGTCGTCCTCGCGATCCACCTCAAAGGCCTCGCGGGCCTTGCCGCTGGTGATGAGATTCAGCGCTTTGTCGTAATATTCGTCGAGGTTGTAGTTGGCGACGGCCTTGTCGATTTCCGGCATCGCTTCCTCGATGGACGTGCGCAGGCGGGCGCGGCGCTCGAGACGCTGGGCGAAGACGTCGGGGCGGAGCTTGAGATCATCCACTTTCACCCGATTCATTTTCGTCATGTCCATGTCGTCACCATCCGGGAAGAGCGTGTACGGATCGAAGCCTTTACCAAGGAAGCCGGCGGTGCCGCCTTTGCCGACGACGTTGGATTCCTGCAGCGGACGTGGGAGCATCACAAACGGGAGCACGGGCTCCGTGGGCGGCTTGAGGCGCACGATGTTGCTGCCGAAATTCGGGAAGTCCTTGGGACTCGGGGGCTCCAACTGGCCGGACGGTGACACCTTGTCCGTCGTATAGCCGGTCATGAGCTGATAGATGGCCGCAGTGTGATTGAAGAGGCCGTTCGGCGTATAGCTCATCGACCGGATCATCGTGAGCTTATCGTTCACCTTGGCGAGATTGGGGAGTGTCTCGCAGAAATGAATGCCGGGGATTTTGGTGGGGATGTCCTTGAAGGGACTCCGCATTTTGTCAGGGAGGTTTTCCTTCGGATCCCACAGATCGAGGTGCGAGGGGCCGCCCTGGAGGTAAACCATGATGATGCTCTTCGCCTTCCCCCACCCCGGCGAACCCTTGCCGGCGGCTTTGGCTTTCAGCGTCAGCATGGAGCCGAGAGTGAGACCGAGGATGGCGCTGCCGCCGAAACGGAGCAGGTCGCGGCGGGTCAGGCCGAGGTGGTTATCGCAAAGGTCGCGACCGGGTTGTCCAGGGATACGGATCATGGTGGTGGAAGCTTCTGAAGAGAAAAGCGGGGGCGAGGGCGGTTCTTAGCGGGAAAGAACAGGGCGGGCAAGGCGGGTTACCACAGAGGGCGCAAAGAACACCGAGGGCACAGAGATGGGGAGATGAAGTCTCTTTTGGACGGACTTCGACGATCAGACCGCGACGTTGATGCTCGCTGCCGCTCGCACCCTGCGGGCCCGCATGAGGCGGATCTTTCTCGCTCGAATCCGGTCGCAGCTACGTCAGTGGCCTTTGTAGCCGCGGCCGCGCTTGTTGAGAAAGTAGCGCTTGAGAAACATGGGGGTGAGGGCCGCGGCGGCCATGACGCCGCAAACGAGCCAGCCGGGGATGACCCGGGCGCGGTCACGCTCGAGGGCACTGAGACCATCGTGGACTACTTGCGCGGCGGAGACTTTCATGATGGCGGGCGCGAGCATGGGCTCCTCATTGGTGGGGCGCTCGGCGAGGGTGAAGAATTCGGTATCGACGGGACCGGGGCAGAGCGCGAGGACACTCACGCCCGTGCCGCGCAGTTCGGCGCGCAGGCCTTCGCTGAAGCTCGTCACGTAGGCCTTGGTGGCGGCGTAGACAGACATCTGTGGGATCGGGATGAGGCTGGCGATGGAGGAGACGTTCAAGATGCCTCCCCTGCCCTGCGCAACGAGGTCTTTGACGAAAGCGTGCGTCAACCGTGTGAGGGCGGACATATTCACCTGCAGCATGGAGCGAATGCGCGGCCACTCGCTCTCCTCAAACAATCCGTGATCCCCCAAGCCCGCGTTGTTGATGAGAATATTCACGCGCACGCCCAAGCCGCGAACCTCGGCGAGGAAACGATCCACGTCGGCCTCGTTGCCCAGATCCACGGGGAGGCAGTGGACGATGAGGCCATCGCGCTCCAACTCGGCCTTAAGCGCCTGGAGGCGGTCAGTCCGGCGGGCTGCCAGGATGAGGCAGCGAGCGCGCGGAGCGAGTTGCCGGGCAAACTCCACGCCCAGTCCGGAGGACGCACCCGTGATGAGAACGGTTGATTGATCGAGCAAGGTCATGGGGGGATTGTTGACGGGGAATGGCGGGGGGGCCAAGCGGGAATGGATTCAAGATTTGCCCATGGCCGCTGGGTGCCATCCAGCGCCATGGGCCGATCTTTAACCGATGGGCGCGAAGCGTTGTATCTCAAATACCCTGGCCGCGTCGGGAGTCACGTTGCCGTGCCGCTCGAAATCGCCGCGGCACGTACCGGGCCAAATCCCTTCCACTCCTGATTTCCTGAAGCGCGACACGGAGCGTCACGCCACCAAGGGCATTACTCGCCGGGAAAGCGCTTGGAATTGACGATGCGGAAGCGGTAGTAGCGCTCGAGGTCGGTGGCGTTGGGCGTCGCGGCGTCGTAGCCGGCCATCGCGGGATCGTTCGGGTCAATGAAGCGCTCGATGGTGGTGGAGCCACGGTATTCCCCGGTGATGCGGTCGGTCGACTCGTCGAAGACATTCCACGAATCATCCTTGGTGGCGGGGTTCTTCGTGATCGCCTGGCTCCAAGCGTGCACGGTGTAGACGTTGGATTTGGTGGTGAGGCGCGGATAAATGTGCGCGTAGGGCCGCTCGCGGGCGTTATCACCGGTCACGTTATGCGATTCCCAGTAGGTTCGCCGATTCATCGTGGGAGAAAATTCCGAGGTCGAGCCATTGAGCGTGAACAGATCGAGTTCACAAATCTGGCTCGGCGAACGGAAGTAGCCCTTGTTATCGAGATACGGAGAAATCGCCTTGTTCACGATATTCACCACATCAAGGTCGAAGCGGAAAATATCCGAGCGCTCCAAGGGCTTTTCATGGTGGCCCGATTCCACGGCGCCGGTCGGAATGGAGAGTTGCTTCATGCCCGTCAGAATCGCATAGAGGCCAGTCGTGCGCTCGATGTAGCTGCGATTGGCCACTTTGACGTAGCCGAAGGGCGCGATGCGGCAATTCAGGTTGATGCGCCCCGAGCAAGAGAGCGGCTCGCTGATGGCGTAGGGCTCGACCACAGGCATCTGGAACAAATCGAGCAAATAATGATCCGGCGGGCTGATCGCCGCGCCCGGGTGGCTCGGGGAGACGGCCGGCGCAAATAGGAGCGTTTCGAACTGATGGTTGCGCAGCAGTCCCGAAGGCAATGAACCGAACATGACCGCCGAAGGAATCATGCGGTTGGGCGAGAAAAAGCTTTCGCCCACTTCTTCATAACCGTTGCCACCGCGATAGTAAGGAATACCACCACCACCCCCTGGATCGTCGGCGAGGCTGAAGCGCACGTTTCCTTCGTCCGGTTTATTAATGAAGGGACCATCCATGAACTTTGAAAGATGGCGGTCGAAATCACCGGTAACCGAGTTATCGGACCAAGAATAGCTGCCCTGCGCGGCGACGGCCACCTTCGGGCGTTTATCGCCGCGCGGCGTGGCTCCATTGGAGAGCGTGGCATAGACATTCGCCCCGCCATTGGGGCCGGTAAACGAAACTCCGGCAGCGGCCATCATATCCCCGTGGCTGACGTGAAAATTGTCCACGCGCTGTTTCGACGTGCTCAGGTAGTCGGCCATGGTGCCGCTGGTTCCCCACATGGCTGCGCTTGCGACCACATTTCCGGCGAGCAAACGGTAATCGCCTTTGGCCGTCCCACACGGCTCCATGGTCCGAATAACGTCATTAGCGGTAATCAGGCTTTGACCATCCCCACTGATGGAAGCGAGACGCGATTGGAAGGGAGTGTTTTGCGTGGGCACCGGAAAATCCCCGCCCGCGAAGGTCACCGTCATCTCCTGAATAACGTCGGTGGCCAACGGGTCCACCGGAGGATGCTGCGCATCCGGCACGGCCAGGCTCAGCAGCTCAATTTTAAAGGTTCCGCCGCTGAAATGGAAGGTGCTGGCCGTTTTAGGGACAAGGAAGCGCTTGGAGTAATAGGGATAACGAGAATACAGATCTTTGTTCGAGCCCCCGGTCTGTTTGGAGAAAGTCTTCGCCACACGACCGCCGCTGCCGCCGGTGCCAATGCCATTATCATGGTAGAACATGCTGGCGAAGCCGCGGGTGGGCATGAAGAAACGACCATAGGGGACCCGGTTGGGATCGACCTCCACATAGTTGGTCAGCGGTGTCGCCAAGGGGGTGGTGGTCGAACCAGCGATATGCAGATTGAATTGAACGGCGGAGACGGTGACACTCATGGGGGCGGGCCCCACTTCCTGAATGCGGATCGCATACCCTTCTGACAAGGCAGGGTACCCTGGGCTGACCGTATACATTTCGGGAAGCAGGACGCAGCGAATGGGGTTGGCGGCAGCGGTGTCCGTGGCGGTCAGGGTCGATTCGCCATCCAAGCTCGTGTTGTCGTAATAGAACATGATCCCGAGCTCCGCCAAATTGGTGAACCGGCCAAAACCTTTGATCCCACCGAGGTTCTGCCGGCGGACCGTCGGAATGACCTGGCCAGAGCCGAGATTCGGTTTGGTCGAGCCCGTATAGTTTCCGTATCCCGGGGTATAGGCCAGGGGATAGTTGCCCCCGGCTTCCGGGCGTCCAGTGTCGATTAGGTTGGTGCTGCGGATATAATCAAAAATCTCCAGGAGGATCTGATCCATCTCCGTAAACCCTCCGGAAGTTGGCGAAACGGAGGTGGCAAGACCGTACTTGTCGTTGAAGGATTTCCCGATTCCGGGAATGGGCTTCTTGGTCAGCATACGCAGATAATTATCCACGAGTTGCTTATTCCGCCCGGGGTTGGTGTAGATTCGATCCACGCCTGTGACCGGATCGATCCCACGCGTATCCGCGCCGCAGGTTTCAAAGTCATAGCTCGTGCTCCACGGGTCCTTGCGTCCAAAAATGTAGGGCTTGGTCGCCACGGTGGAGCAGAAGGTAATAAGATCGTCATAGCTGCTGCGCTTGCTGGTCGAAAGGGTGAGCGCATCTTTTTCCGCGACGGGCCAGATGCACACCCGCGGCATCCCCCAGAGATTCAACTCGGGCGCGCGGCTGTTGGCCGTGAGGAAGAAGCGCACGCGATCCAGAGCCTCCGGCGTGAAGGAGGTGAACAGCGGATCGAACTGGTTGCCGCCGGTCTCGCGGAAAACCGGGTAAATGCCGTTGCCGCCAATCTGCGAACGATCCGGCCGGAACCAGTATTCGTCGAGGGTGGCGAACAGGCGGTCCCGATCGTAGATGCGGTTATCGTTGACGAAGTTGGTATCCGTCGTGGCCGAGCCACCCATGCTGGAACCGGCGCCGCCGGCGATCCGGGGAGCGAGCCGGTAGATGGCTTCCTTGAAATCTGGGTCGGACATCGTGGGAGCCATCCAGCGCAGGACGGGACTGAGGCAGGTGGTGGCCGGGTGCCCGGGAAAACGCTGATACTCGCGGCGGGCTGGCTGGGAGGCGCCCAAGGCGAGGAGAGTCGGATCGTAAAGCAGGGCGCCGGTGGAAGTATTCACCCGCCCGCTCTCCTGCGCGCAACTGGCCATGGGAGAATCCCAATAGGTGTTCTCGCTGGCAGTATTGACGTTCACCTTGGCCGACTCGTCGTCCGTCCAGAAAGCCACGCGGGCGACGGGGGGGTTCAACTTCGAGGCGCCGGGGATCTTTTGCGTCGCATCCAGGGCCACCATCGTGCCGTCTTTCAGCTGATAGAGCCATTTGACGCGCATGGGCAGCGCCAGGACAGGTTGGTTGGTGCCGTCCAATTGGTTCGAAGGATGCGCAATTTTCGGGGTATAAAACCCATCGACGGCGGCGCGCAGGGCACGCACCGGGCTGTCTGGAACCGGCTCACCTCCGGCGGTGGTTCTCCGCGCACTCGGGTTCACGATCGGATAGCGCGGCTCCACGCGATTTTTAGCATCCCCTGGAATGGGAATGAGGATGGGTTCGTTCAAATTCACGAAGCCGGGGGGCGTTTTATTGAGATCGGTGAGGTCGATCCCGGACTCCACCGGATCGCTTGGGGTGAATCGGTTGGGTTCCACCTTCATCACATCCGACGAATAGAGCTTGTAGACGGTGGTGTCCTTGCCCGTGGAATCAAAGGTGCGGATGGCGCCGGGCTGGCTGGCCCAGGCCCGGGTGCCGTCGGTCCGCGTGCCTTCACGGATCTGGGACATCGCGAGATTGACGGCGGAATCGTAGGCCTGCTTGGCTTCAATGCTATGCGAGATGCTGGTGGCGGCCACATTCTCGGTGGTGACGCGGCCCATGAAGGCGATCAGCAGCGTGGAAAGGATGGCGAGCATGGCCAGCACAATGACCAAGGCGACAGCCCGGCGGCGGTGGAATGAGGTGTGCACGGTAGGGAGCGTTACGGGTTCTTGGAGGTTTTCGGTGGCGGAAAAAATGGCGGGCTTACCGGGCGCTCTTGCTCCAGTTGGAGCCGCGCATCGGCACATCCATGGTAAAGATGCGATAGTTCATGCGCGGGGTGGGCAACGAATTGTTCGGATTATTCAATCGGTAGATGAGGGACTGCGTGTCGGGATGCACAGGATCGCCAATCTGCTTGGTGAGCGCCGTTTGATTGGTGCATTTCTTGAAGAGATCGCCGCTCCAGTCCGGAGGTTCCTTGGAGTAATTCTGCAGCCTGACCGCGGACTCCTCGTCGATGGCCACCATCGTGACCTGGATGACGGGTGGCAGCTGATGCATTTGCTTTCGCTGCATTGGCGTGAGGGAGCCGTTGAGATTATCACGCACCAGGGTGGCGGGCGTATCGCGCACCTGGTTCTTGTAGGCGGCCATGGGGCGCGAATCGTACCCATAGGTATCCGTCAAATCGTTGATCGCATCCGGCGCGGAGCGATCCCGATCGGAAACCTTTGGGACCATGATCATGGCGACGACGTTTTCCGCGAGCAAATGCCCGGAGTTCACCCGGAGGGACTTGGTGCCAGTCGGGAAAATGGCACTGGGCATATCGCGCTGGCCCAAGGCGCAGGGAATCCAATCGCGGGGAGTCGCATAAGGCGAAGCCGGGGAGACGGAAGCGTTGGGGATCGTGGTGTAATTGGAGTTATTGTACACCATGTTGTACTCGCCGGGTTGAATAACCTCCATCAGCCGGTACCGATACCGCTTGGGGACAATCTGCGTGGCGCTATTGGCGATGAAATTCGGCACACTGGTGTCCTCGTTCCATTCGATATAGTAGCCAATGACCGAGAGCAGATTGTTCAAATAGCTATATTTCCGCTGGGCTGGGTTGGTGAGCGAGGCGCTGGTGGTGAGGCCGATCGGCGCCTGAAAAAAGACCGCATGCGTGGGATATCTCCCCGAGGTGGAATTGGGCAGCCCGAGATTGGCCGCTTGATCCATCACAAAGTGGAGGTCGGATTGCCGCCGGTAGCGGATGGGCACCGAGCCGTTGAAGTCCAGATCCCAGTAGGTATTGAGCGTGGCCTGGCTCAGATTTCGAGTCATGGCCTCAAAGCCGGCCCGCGCAGCCTGGAATTGGTTGATGCGCGCGGTGGTGCTGTTGATGGTTCGGCGAGTCTGATCGACGGAGGTCATCAGAAACATCATCACGAGGACGATGAGGGCCGAGGAGGTGAGAACCTCCAAGAGGGTGAAGCCGCGACGATGGTGCAGCATGGGTAATTGACGGGCCATAGCAGGGAGAAATTTCAAGGATCCATCTCGCTATCCAACCGCGAGACGAGGACCGTCTCCACCTTCACATGTGAAGTGGGGGTCACCAGTTTCTGGACCGAGGTCTCATCGACGAGTCCCTGGAGGATTCCGATGATTTTAGCCTCGTTGCGCCCCATGGCGACGAGGATTTTGGCCCCCGTCTTATCGATGCTAAACTTTTCCGCCACATTGGGGATATTTTGCTGCAGGGCGAGGACCCGGGCGACATAGACACGCTTTGATTCGGCACCGCTGACCACCGCCTGGTCGGAGTCAAGATAGCCGCCGTCCAAATCGTAATAAAACAGCGGACTGCCCGTCCGGAAGCTGGCGACCGTTTTGCTGTAGCTTCCGGTCTGCATCATCCCGGTGAGATGCGCGACGATTCGGCTCTGGGCATTGGTGGCGGCGGCGCTATCATAAACGCGCATCCCGGCGGGCAGAAGGCCCAGAACGGCGATAAAGGCCGAAGCGATAATCGCGATGGCGAGACAGATCTCGATGATGCTGAAACCTGCCCGAGGGGACCGTTTCATATAGGGACGCTGGGAGACGTCATGGAGCTGTTCAGAGGGTAGGAGCCTGTCCATACAGCGTATTTACACGGAATGGCGAAAAGCTGTCAATGGGCAAAGATTGTCCGTTTGCCTTTTTTTTGTCACGAATCCGACATACGCTCCAAATTTCCCCTTTAACTCCTCGGCAGGCATGGACTTCCGCGTGTCGATTTCCAAACATTTTCATGCAACGGGCAGGGGCGGCAGTCGATCGAACTCTGCCAGCGCGGCGGCGACGCACTGATCCATATTATAATACCGGTAGGTCGCGAGCCGGCCGACAAAACTTACCCCTTTTTCCGCCGCCGCCCGCTCCGCGTACCGGGCATAAAGGGCCCGGGCATCGGGTGCGGGCACAGGGTAATAGGGTTCGGTCCCGGGCACGTAGTCCTGCGGATATTCGCGCACGATCGTGGTCGCCGGGAGTTTTTGGCCCGTCGCATGCTTGATCTCCACGATTCGGGTAAAGTCGTGATCGTTGGGATAATTTACCTGCATGGCCGGCTGAAAATACTCCTGCGGAAGCGTCTCCATTTCAAACCGCAGCGAGCGCCAGGGCAGCGCGCCCTCGCAGCAGTCGAAGTATTCATCCACCGGGCCGGTGTAGATGAGATGGCGGTAGCGTAAATCCTGGCGGGCAGCGCGGAAATCAACACCGAGCTGCACTTCAATGTTGGGATGCCGGAGGATGCGCTCAAACATGGCGGTATAGCCATCGCGCGGCAGCGCCTGGAAGCGATCCTCGAAATAGCGGGAGTCGCGATTGGTGCGGATCGGAATGCGGCCACAGACGCTCGGATCGAGATCACGCGGATCCCGCCGCCACTGCTTGCGCGTGTAGTTTTGGAAGAACAATTCGTACAGCTTCCAGCCAACCTGCGAGACGATGACGTCCTCACTGTTCCGCGGCGAGGCGATCGGCACGCGCCATTCCGCGAGCGTGCGCTCCATTTCCTCGCTAGTGCTGGGCCGGCCGATGAATTGCTCGAAGGTGTTGAGGTTGATCGGGAACTGCCAGTACTGCCCCTGCGTGTGCGAAAGCACATTGTAGTTCACCGGATGCCACTCGGTGAACTGGCTCAGATACTCGCGGACGCGATCACTGTTGGTGCGGAAATAGTGCGGGCCGTAGCGATGGAGCAGCACGCCGGCGGCATCCGTCGAGTCGTAGGCATTGCCGGCGATGTGGCGGCGTCGATCAACGACGAGGCAGCGCGCGCCGCGCTGGCTGGCGAGACGCTCGGCGAGCACGGCCCCAGAGAAGCCTGCACCGACAATCAGGTAATCCCACGTCATCGCCGTCTAGCCGAGCGACCCAAGCACGCGTGCCAGAATCGCGGCGGCTTCGTCGATCTGCGGCGCCGTGACATTCAGTGGCGGCAGCCAGCGGAGCGCGTGCGTGCCGCTCGGAATCACCAGCAGGCCGGCCTCGTGCAATTTCTCCACCATGAACAGGGACGGGAGCTTGCCCGCAGGCAGCTTCGCCACGGTGGCAAAATCCGGGCGCAGCGTGATGCCGAGCATGAGCCCGACGCCGCGTACTTCCGCCACGAGTGGGCCGGCCGTGGCGCGGAGGACGTGGAGCGCATAGGCGCCGACGGTCCGCGCATTTTCCAACATCCCCTCCTCTTCGATGACCGAAAGCACGGCATTGGCGCCGGAGCAAACGAGCGGCGTGCCGCCGAAAGTGGTGCCATGCGAGCCGGGGCCGAGCAAATCACAGAGCTTCTTTTTCGTGCCGTCGTGCAGCGTGACTTCGCGCTCGCTGACCCAAATGGCGCCAAGCGGAAAACCGCCGGCGATGCCCTTGGCCCAGCTCACCGCATCCGGCTCCACGCCGGGAGCCAGCGTGCGCCAGCCGCACCAATCGCCCGTCCGGCCGAGGCCGCACTGGATTTCATCGAGCAGCAGCAATTGGTTACGCTCCAGCGTGAGAGCGCGCGCCGTGCGCAGGAATTCCTCGGTGGCGGGCTGCACGCCGATCTCACCCTGAATGGGCTCGAACAAGATGGCGACGGTGCCAGGCACATCGACGGCGGCGCGCAGCGCGGCGAGGTCGTTGAACGGCACGTGGCGAAAGCCGGAAATTGCCGGTTCAAAGCCTTTCTTCACCTTCTCCTGACCGGTCGCCGCAATACCGGCGAGCGTCCGCCCGTGAAAGCTGCCCAGCATGGTGACGATCTCCGTGCGTGCGCCGCCGGGATGCGCGCCTTCATTGCCGAATTTGCGCGCGAGCTTATAGAGCGCCTCATTGGCTTCCGCGCCGGAATTGCAAAAGAAAACTTTTCCGCCGCGACCAACGAGGCGGACGAGCCGGGCCGCGAGTTCGCCCTGCGGCCGGGTGAAATAAAGATTCGAGGTGTGGACGAGCCGCCCGATCTGTTCCTGCATGGTTTGCACCACGCGCGGGTGGCAGTGGCCGATGCTGGTCACGGCGATGCCCGCACCGAAATCGAGATAACGCTTGCCGCTCTCGTCCCACACTTCCGACCCCTGTCCTCGCGCGAGCTGCAGGTCGAAGCGACCGTAGGTCGGGATGACGTAGTGATCGAAGAGTTCGCGTGTGGTCATGCTCATCAGTAATACAGGGCCGCGCAGAATCACGCGCTTCGCTCACATTGCCAGCGGAAAGTGCAAACTTTCTGCGGCTTTTCCCCGCCGTTACGCCGGCGCCAAACGTAAGGAGATCGATGCCGCTCCACACGCTCGAATGCTCCCAGGTCCTGCACACCACCCTCGAGGCCGCGTGGAAGTTTTTCAGCGACCCACGCAACCTCGAACGCATCACCCCCGCGCCCATGCATCTACGGCCGCTCGATCCTTTGCCGGCGGACATTCATCCCGGGTTGCGCATTCGCTGCCGCATCCGTCCGCTCTTTCGCATTCCGACGACCTGGGTCACCGAAATTACGGAGGTGGTGCCTCCTCGGCTGTTCGTGGATGAACAACGGGCCGGGCCGTATCGTTCTTGGAAGCATGAGCATCATTTTCATCCGCTCGACGAGCAAACGGTCGGCATGATCGATCGCGTCACGTATCAGCTTCCGTTCGGCTGGCTGGGGAATCTCGTTCACCCCCTGCTGGTGCGGCCGCAACTCCGCCGAATCTTTGACTACCGGAAGAAGAAGGTCGCGGAGCTTTTCGGCGAAAAACCGCCTACTTCGCAGCCGTGATCGTCGAGACCGATCCGTTGGCCTCGAAGTCCTTGCCAAAGGACAATTCCACTTTGGGCGCGGCGCCTTTGTTCTCGGGCACGGTGGCCGTGGGCGGCGTAGTGTAGCCATAGCCGCCACTCACGATTTCGTAGCCGATGATAGCGCCATCCTTCACGAGGGCATTGGCCACGGCGGGCTGCGTGGGCCACAGTTCACCACGGCTGCGAACGTAGCGGTAGCGATTGGAGACCGTGTCGAGGCGGTCGTTGGTGATGCCGTATTTGCCGAGCGCACTCATAAGCGCGGCTTTGTTTTCCCGCACCTGGCCGGGCTCCGGCGCTTCGCCGGCATGAGCGGGGCGCACGTGGCTGAAGGCATCACGAAAAACTTCAGGTGCGACGCCGAGCGCGCCGGCGACAAGGACCACGGGGCGGCCATGATCGCGCGGGTCCGTATCATGTCCCTCCGAAAAGACAACGGGGACACGAGTGACACCCGGCGGCAGCGGCTTTTGATTGGCGTGGAGCATCGAGGCGGCCACGGCCAGGGCGGCCACGGCAGCAAGGGATTGGAGGATTTTCATTGGTTGGGACTTGGGTTGAAGCGTGGCGTGCGCGCTTTCCTGACCAACGCCACCGCAGGCGTGTTTTGTGTAGAATTTTTCGGGAGGCGAAGACACTGGAGGCCGGGGCCCAGCGGCTATGCCGCGTTCCTCAAAACATACCATTGGCCCTCGCCCCGAGCTTAGTTCGAGCGCGAAACGCATTTTGTAAGCGCGTCCCTTCACCGAAGTTCGGGACGAGGGCGTCCCGGCTCCCAGTATTCGCGCACCTTCCCACTCGCGAGCGGCCTCGCCTATTCGCCCTCACGTTTGTGGGGAGGCAAATCCCCTGGAGCATTCCAATTCTCAAACAGCGCCTCTTCCTCCGCGGCCACGGGATGCGCCGTCATCAGGCCGATGTCCTGCAGTCCCCGCAGCAGCGCCTCCATACGCCGTTCGCCATGCTGCAACAAAGCCTCCGCCACGGCGCCGGCTTCGCGCGGATACACGGCCGCGAGAGGCTGCCGCTGGCCATCGGCGAATCGAGGGACCACTCCCCTCCCCGTCCGCTCCGCTTCCGCAACCAAGCCGCGCAGATAGACAGTCGTCATGCGCGGCATGTCGACGGCCAGGACGAGAACCCATGGCGCGGCACTGCGTGGCAGGACGGTGGCCAACCCGCCGAGCGGACCGGTCTCCGGCCATTGATCCAGGATCACTGCGGCGCCACCTTCCGCATAGGGGCCCTCGCTCCGTCCCGAGATCAGCACTTCCACCGGCGCGGTCGCACGCAGCGTCTCCAGCTGCCGCCGCCACAGCGGCACGCCCTCCACCAGCAGGGCGGCTTTCTCGCGCCCCATGCGCGAGGATTTACCGCCGGCGAGCAGGATGGCGCTATGTGGCATATTTCCATTTGTCCGACGGGGCGCCAGGGCGCAAGCTTGGGACATGGCAGCAGCAGCGCGCATTCGGCATCTGTATATCAGTCCCGGACACAATTATTTCGGCCACCACGAGCAACCGGCGGGAACGCATCCCACGCTGGAAGTGCCGGAAGTGCATTGTGTGGCAGGACAGGGGCTCGAGGGCGATCGCTTTTTTGGTTTCAAAGAGAACTACAAAGGCCAGGCGACACTCTTCGCCTACGAAACCTATCTGCGACTCTGCACGGAACTCGGCGTGCAGGACAAGGATCCCAGCGTCTTCCGCCGCAACATCGTGACCGAAAGGCTGGATCTCCCGGCGCTCATCGGGAAGGAGTTCGAGCTGCAAGGCGTGCACTTTCTCGGCACGCAGGAAAGCGCACCCTGCTATTGGATGAATCAAGCATTTGGACCCGGCGCGGAGGAAGCGATGCGCGGGCATGGTGGCCTGCGCGTGCGCATTTTGACGGACGGCGTGTTGCGGAAGGACGAGCGTTAAAACGCGCGCCGTTACTTCACCGCGGGCTGGAAATCCGGGTCGCCCATCTGCCAGAGCAGGAAGCTCCACTTGCTCGCGGTCTGCTCCTGCAGCTGGCTGCGCGTGGAGCCGATACCGTGGCCGGCATCGGTATCGAGCAGGAGCATGACGGGCTTGCCGCTGGTCGTGGCCGTTTGCAGACGCGCCGTCATTTTGCCGGACATCCAGGCGTCGACACGGCGATCATTCAGGCCGTGCGTGAGCAGCACGGCGGGATATTTCACGCCGTCCTTCACGTGATGAAACGGGCTCATCTCGAGCAGTGCTTTGAAGCCGGCCTCCGTAGCGACGCTTCCGTATTCCTGCACATTCGGCGGGCCGTTTTCCGTGGTCTCAAAGCGAAGCATGTCGCTGATGCCGACATTGATGATGGCGGCTTGGAACAGATCGGGCCGCTCGGTGATCGTCCGCCCCATGGTGATGCCTCCCGCGCTGCCGCCCTGAATGGCGAGCTTCGGCGTGGAAGTGTATTTCTCCGCGATGAGGTATTCCGCGCAGGCGATGAGGTCTTTCCACGTGTTGGGCTTGGTCGCCTTTTGCCCGCCGCTGTGCCAGAGCTTGCCGCGCTCGCCGCCGCCGCGCACGTGCGCCCAGGCGAGGATGCCGCCGCGCTCCAGCCAGGCCAGGCTGACGGGACTGAAGCGCATCTTCATCGAAATACCATAGGCACCATACGCGTTGAGCAAGAGCGGATGTGTGCCGTCGAGCTTGACGTCTTCTTTGTAGATGATGGAGAGCGGCACCTCCACGCCGTCATGGCTCTTCACCATCACTTCCTTCGACGCATAGCCAGGCACGTTGTCGAACGCGCCCGTGGGCTGGAGCGCGCTCTCCGTAAAGGCGCCCTTGGCTGGGTCGTAGCTGTAGAGTCCGCCGTCTTTCGTCCAGCTCTCCGTCGAGACAAACACATCCGCAAAATAGGGCGACGCACTGCTGACGGAGCCGGACAGCTTTTCCGGCGGTGCGAGTGCCACCGGCGCCGCCGTGCCGGCGGGGTCGAGCTGGATGACCGTGGGCACGCCGTTTTCCGCGGCGTTGACAAAGAGATGCCCCTTCGCCGCGTGGACTGAGCCGGGGATCAGATCGCTTTCGGGCAGCACGACGGCGGCATGCGCGAAATCGGGGTCGGCCAGCGGCGTGCGCAGGACGCGGTAGCGCGGGGCGTCCTTGGCACTCACCAAATAGACGGAGGTCTCGTCGGCCTCGTAGGCGTTCACGCCATCCTCCGGCGTACAGATTTTCTTCCAGGCCGGTTTACCCGCGAGCAGGGCCTCGAGCGCGGTGCTGTAGAGAGTGAGTTCCTGCGAATCGCCGTGGTGGATCTGGCCGATGGCGTACTTTCCGTCGGGAAACAGCGTCACGCTTGGAAAATCCATCGCCGCGAACACAACGCCCTCCGCCAGATTCCGGCCAAAGACGGGCGTATCCTTATCCGGATCCTGCCCGAGTTGGTGCGCGTAGCAGACGGTAAAATCATACGTCTGCGAAGCGGGCGCGCCCGGGGGCAGCTTTTGCCGGCGCACATAGTAGAAACCGCGGGAATCGGGCATCCACTGCGGAATATTGTAGGCTGTCTCGATGCGATCGATCACGTCCGGCAGGTCCTTGCCTGTGGCGACATCGCGCACATAAATGGTGGTGATCTCCGAGCCGCCTTTCGAGATGCCGGCGAGCACGTATTTCCCATCCGGCGACGGCGTGTAGAACTCCATGCTCGCGTGCCGGCCGTCGCCACTTTCGTAGCCCTTGGGTTCGAGCACGACTCTCTCCTCTCCCTCGATCGACGGGCGGACGCAGACCACGCCCGTCTCCGCGCCGGCGACGAGTTTCTTGTAAAAGAGAGCGCCGCCCTGGAGGCGGAACATCTCGCTAATCGTGTACGGGGCGCCGTGGTCGAGAGCCTTGATACGCTCCAGCAGCTTTTGCCGGCCGGGATTCACGTCGATGTATTCGTGCGCATAGGCCGATTCCGCCTTGAGCCAGCCGACGACCTCGGGGTCCTTGAGGTTCTCCATGTAGCGGTACGGGTCGGCAATCTTGGTGCCAAAATATTGGTCCACAACTTCACGTTTGGGGGCGACCGGAGGCGATTTGAGCTCGGGTGGAGCAGCGAAAACAGACGGCATAGTAAGGGCGAACAGGAAAGCAAAAGTGGAAAGCTTCATCCGAAATGAAAGTCGGCAGCGTGGGCTCGCAGAGGCGCAGGGTGCAATCCGATTCGGAGGACGATCTTGGAGAGCGGTGGGAAGCGACCGCGCCACACCGCCTCAGGGCGCTCGCGAACGCTGAGGAACTGAATCTCACGCAAAGGCGCCAGGACGCAATAAAGACGGCATTGTTTGCGAGAACCGCTCCGCCTTTTTTGCGCTTGGCGCTTTGGCGTGAGAACCATTTTACCATGTCTCATAATTCCAAAGGCGGTGTCACGCGGTCGCTTGCCATCGCACCAAGATCGCCTTCCGCCAATCCAAGCGTTACCCCTGAATCATGCTCCTCCGCATCACCACCCTCCTTCTCTCATTGTCTGCCGTCATTCAGGCTGCGGAGCCGGAGGTCATTCTGCACCACGCCAAAGTCGTCACGGTGGATGCCCGCTTTTCCATCCACGAAGCCGTCGCCATCCAAGGCGACAAGATCCTTCGCACCGGCACGAGTGAGGAACTCCTGAAACTTCGCGGGCCGCGCACGGAGGTGATCGATCTGGAGGGGCACATGGTCATTCCCGGGCTCATGGATTCCCATGTTCACCCGAGCGGAGCCTCGCTCTACGAATTCGATCATCCCGTGCCGGACATGCAGTCGATCGGGGATGTGCTCGCGTATGTGCGGGTACGCGCGGCGGCGCTGAAGGAGGGCGAGTGGATTGTGATTCAGCAGGTATTCATCACGCGTCTGCGCGAGCAGCGCTACCCCACCAAAGCGGAGTTGGACGCGGCCGCGCCGCGCCATCCCGTTTTCTTCCGGACCGGCCCCGATGCTTCCGTCAACACGCTCGCCCTGCAAATGAGCGGCATCGAGCGCGATTTCAAGGTCACCGACGGCGGCTCGGGGTTTGCGGAAAAAGACGCCGGCGGCGAGCCGACGGGCATCCTGCGCAATTGCTCGCGCTATGTGAAAGTAAAGTCGCCCGACCGCACGCCCACGGAGACCGAGCGGCAGGCGCGGCTGCGTGAACTTTTCGCCGACTACAATCGCGTGGGCATCACCAGCATTTGCGACCGCGACGCCAGCATGGAGGCCATCGAGGACTATCGCGCCCTGCGCGCGGCCCATGCGCTGTCGGTGCGCGTGAGTGTATCGCAGGGCCTCAACTCCGTCGGTGATCTCAACCGCATCCTCGCACAAATCCACAGCGTCGGGCGAAGTTCGCTGCACTCAGAGCACGATGACTGGCTGCGCATCATCGGCATCAAAATGTATCTCGATGGTGGAATGCTCACCGGCAGCGCTTATCTGCGCGAGCCGTGGGGCGTGAGCCCGATTTATTCGATCACGGATCCACAATACCGCAGCGTGCTTTTCATTCCCCGCGAGCGGTTGCTGCCCTTCGTGCGCGCGACGGTGGAGAGTGGGCTGCAATTCACCGCCCACTCGGTGGGCGATGGCGCCGTGCATCTGCTGCTCGATGTCTACGAAGAACTGAGCAAGGCCGGACTGCCCGTGCGCGAGACCCGCTGCTCCATCACGCATTCCAATTTCATGAGCGAAGAGGACGTCGCCCGGGCCGCGCGGCTGGGCGTGATGCTCGATATGCAACCGGCCTGGCTGTATCTCGATGGCAACACGCTCCGCAAGCATTTCGGCAATGAGCGCCTGCGCTGGTTTCAGCCGCTGCACAGTCTCTTCGCCGCCGGCGTGAATGTCGGCGGGGGTTCCGATCACATGCAAAAGATCGGCGCTCGCCGCTCGGTGAATTTTTACGATCCCTTTCTCGCCATGGCTACCGCGGTGACCCGGCGGCCGCGCGATGGCGGAGAGCCGGTGCATCCCGAGGAAGCGCTCACGCGCGAGGAAGTGCTGCGCTGCTATACGATCAACAATGCGCGCCTGCTCAGCAACGACGACCGCACCGGCACGCTCGAAGCCGGCAAACTCGCCGACCTCGCCGTGCTCGATACGGATCTCCTCACCTGCCCGGATGAACAAATCGCGCAGACCAAGGTGCTGCGGACTTATGTCGGCGGGAAGGTGGTGTTCGAGGCCGGCCACTGATTTCAAAATCCGCGCCCACTTCCCGCTTCCCACGCTCCGCGCGCTCGCTCACATTGGCGACGATGAAACGCCTCCTGCTCTCACTCGTCACTCTTTGCTCCGTCACCGCCTTCGCCGGCGACTACAAAGGCGAAACCGGCCTCCAACTCTACAGTCTCCGCAGCATTTACCAAACCGACGCCGCCGGCGCGCTCGACAAGGTGAAGGCCTTCGGCATCAAGCAAGTCGAGACCTACAACAACCCCACGCCCGCGCCGGCCGACCTGCGCAAGATGCTGGATGAGCGCGGCCTCACCGCGATCAGCGGACACTTCGGCTATGACACCTTTGAGAAAGATGTGCCGAAGATCGTCGAGTCCGCCAAGGCGCTGGGCCTGAAGTATGCAGGCATCGCGTGGATTCCGCACGTCGCCTTTGGCCAGGAGACCGTGGACAAGGCCGCGGCTGACTTCAACAAATGGGGCGAGGAGCTCTCCAAGCACGGGCTCAAGTTTTTCTACCACTGCCACGGCTACGAATTTAAGCCCATCGCCGAAGGCCAGACGAAGACTTGGATGGACGTGCTGATGGAAAAGACGAAGCCCGAGTTTGTGAGCTTCGAGATGGACGTCTTCTGGGCGTTCATCCCCGGCGCGGACCCGGTGAAGTATCTCGAAAAATATCCCGGCCGTTGGGAACTCATGCACATCAAGGATCTGCAAAAGGGCGTGGAACGGACTGTCTTCACCGGCCATGCGCCGAATGAGCAATGTGTGGTCATTGGCGCCGGCCAGGTGCCGTGGCCGGCGGTGCTCTCCGCCGCCGCGAAGAGCGGGGTGAAGTATTACTTCATCGAGGACGAAAGCCCGAAGCCGGTGGAGCAAATACCGCAGAGCATCAAGTATCTCGACACGCTCAAATAAAGCCCCCTCTTCTCTGCCGGAGCGCGCCGGCGTTTCGTCGGTTCCTTTTTGTTCCGTTCGTGTCTTTCATGGACAGAAAAGGACCTTTGCCAACGCCCGTTCGTCGAATGATGGTTGGATGTCCAACGTTTCACGTTGGTACCCGCATGTTTCCATTGCTGCCGCCATCATCCTGTGCTGAATAGGCAATTCTACTATTTAAAGTATCTCTCTCATGAAACGACTCCAGATTCCTTCCCTCCTCGCCGCCGTCGCCCTGTGGGGCTCGCTGGCGCACGGCCAGGCCCCGGCTCCCGCCGCGGGCGGAAATCCTCCGGCGACGACTCCGCCGGCCACCACCACGCCTCCCGCCGGCACCACGGCCACGACCACGGGCGGCGCGGCGGCCGCCAAGCCCAAGCCGTTTTCCAGCGGCGACATCCAAAAGCTCAAGGACCTCGGCGAAGCGCTGGAGTTCAATTTAAAGATGGGCGAAACGGCGAAGTGGAAGGGCAAGGACGACAAGGAACTCGGCGACCTCGGCGCGCGCATCAACAAAGAGGCGGTCGACTACTACACGCCGTTCGCCACGCTCGCGCAAAACCGCGGGGTCGCCTCCAAGGATATTCCCTCGGCGATGTCCACCACGGACAAGAATAACCTTGAGCGCGTGAACAAGGCGAAGCCGGACAAGTGGAAGATGGAGTTCATCGAATTCTTCGCGAAGGAAGCGAAGAAGAACGCTCATAGCGTCGACGCCGCGGCCAAGGCGATCACCGATCCGGAGCTCAAAGAGCTCGCGACGAAAGCCGCGAAGATGTTCTCCGACCAATCCGACACGCTGGAGAAAATGTACAAGGATTTGAAGAGCCCGAAGAAGGAAGCGAAGAAGTAGTATACGCTTCCCATTCATTTTGAAAAGGGCGCAGGCGAATCCAGCTTGCGCCTTTTTCACGTACCGCAGATTGCACGCGCGGCGGCATGGTGTATGTTACAGATAGAAAGCTGATGGACTCTACTTTTTCTCTGCCATCCGACGAGCCAATGGACAATGGGGGCATCGTCGAGAGACTGGAACGCCTCATCGCCTCTCTTCCGCCAGGCGATCCCGTTCGCACGCAACTCATGGACATGCGCTCCGAAATCGTGGAGCGCGACGACATCATGGCGGAAGCGCGCGAGACGATCGAAAAGCTCGAAGCCGTGGTGCAAAAGGTCACGGCGCCCGCCAATCGCATCGGCACGTTCCTCACGGCGTATCCGCGCTTCGAGGAGGGGCGGCCCTCCATGCTGGCGCAGATCATCGTCGGCGGCGCGGAGTATTATTGCAATGTGGACCCGCGGCTGGATGTCCGGGCGCTGCGCCGCGGCACGCGCGTGCTGGTCAATGAAGCCTTCGTGGTGGTGGGCGATCTGGGCTACGATCGCGCCGGTCCCGTGGTGAAAATCGGCGAGGTGCTCGGCAGCGATCGCCTGCGCGTGGGCTCGGAAGTGGGCCAGCAGAGCATGGTGCTTTATCGCTCGGAGTTGCTCTCGAAAGAAAAGCTCAAGTCAGGCGACGAGGTGCGCTGCGACGCCAACTACCGGGTGGCGCTGGAAGTTTTGCAGCGGCAGAAACAGAACGAATACTACCTCGATTCCGTGCCCGAACTCCCATGGGACAAGGTGGGCGGTCAATCGGAAGCCATCGAGGCCATTCGCGAAGCCATCGAAGGTCCCCTGCTCCATCCCGAGCTGTACGAGAAATTCCACCACGCCACGCCCAAGGGCTTCCTGCTCTACGGCCCGCCGGGCTGCGGCAAGACGCTCATCGGCAAGGCCACTGCGTGGAACCTCACGCAGCAACTCCGCACCAAGACGGGCCAGGAGATGCGCGAATTCTTCATGCACATCAAGGGACCGGAAATCCTGAATATGTGGGTGGGCGAGAGCGAGCGGATGGTGCGCGAGATTTTTCAGACCGCGCGCGAAAAACGCCGCGAGGGCTTTCTGCCCTTCATCTTCATCGATGAGGCCGAGAGCATCCTCGGCACCCGCCGTGCCGGCCGCTGGAGCAGCATCCTCAGCACGTTGGTGCCCATGTTCTGCACGGAGATGGATGGCCTCGAATCGCTCAACGACGCGGTCATCATCATCGCCAGCAACCGCGCCGATCTCATCGATCCCGCCATCCTGCGTCCGGGCCGCATCGACCGTAAAATCAAAGTCCACCGGCCCACGAAGGAAGGCGCCCGCGAGATCTACGGCATCTATCTTACGCCCGATCTGCCCTACGACCCCGCGCTCATCGCGGAGAAAGGCGGCATTCCAGCAACCGTGGAACATCTCGTCGGCAAGGTCATCGAGACGCAATTCGCCCATCGCGATGAAAACCGCTTCCTCAGCATCACGCTGCGCAGCGGCCGCAAGGAGACGCTCTATCGCGGCGATCTGATCAGCGGCGCGATCATCGCGAGCATCGTGGAACGGGCCAAAAGCCTCGCCATCAAGCGCGCCCTCGCCACCGGCAAGGATGAGGGCATCAGCGAGCACGACCTGCTCATTTCCGTCGACGCCGAATACCACGAGAACGATATCTTCCCGCCGAGCGACATCACGGAAGACTGGCTGCACCTCATCGACCACGACGCCGAAAATGTCGTGAAGGTCTCGCCCTACCGCGCCGGCGCCGAGACGCCGCGTGCTGGCACGCCAGTGGTGTAGCGGTGGCCGGGGAGGGCGCGTTCTTGGAGTGCGGTGGGAAGCGACAGCGCCAGACCGCACTCCAAGATCGCCCACCGCTATTTCGGCAGATCCACGTGCAGCACGCCGTTGAAGTCCACCGGGAACCAGAAGCCATCCGTCGCGTTCCCCACACCATTGGCCGGCACCGGATAAAGCCCACCGAGGGAATAATGCCCCAGCAGCGTCAGCTTCGTCGGATTGGAAAAATCCACCGCGGTAAGGATCGAATCGGAATAGTTGGAAGGATCGTAGCCCGTGCTCAGCAGCACCTGCCCAAAGACCGCCATGGAGCCATTCAGTTGCTCGATTTCATCCCGCTTTTTGAACTCACTGCCCGTGAAATCAAAAAGCGACGTGGTGTATCGCCAGTCCTGCGGCGAAGCGGCGCCCAAATGATACGCATTAACGAACACGCGGTCCTCCAGCGCCAGCATGGAGACGGGCCCTCCACTGTTTTCCGAAGGGGTTGTCGCCAGCAATTCCAGCTTGGCGCCATCGTACTGCACCGCCTGCACGGCATTCGATGTCCCTGGTTTGGGATGCCCATCCCCCAGATATTCCGGCCCCATCATATACAGCAGCGACCCGCCCTGCGCGACGGACTTCAGCACGCCCGGTGCACTCACCGGCGGCAGCACCACCGGGGCGGACGGATTCGCATAGTCGACCACCTCCAAAAAGTGCCGCCCCACCAGCTGGGCCACATCGTCTTCGGAATCGACAATCTCTCCTCCATCCATCGCCAGGTCATCCGTGGGCTTCAGCGTATACCACCAACGATAAGGCCACTGGTATTGATAAGAGAACATCACTTTCCCATTGGCACAGAACGCATCCCCGAAGCTGACACTGCCCTTGGATTGAATTTTCTGAAGCCCCAGGAATTCCGGATGCTTGGCGTCCGAGACGTCCACCGCAAAGAGCGCCTTGGACCTTGGACCCCACCAAATCGGGGCAAACAGGTTGTTGGCCACGAACCCTGCAGTCGCATTCCCACTACTCACAGCCAAAGTGCTCGAGTCAGAAATCACGCTGGCTGCGCCCGTTGCGGCAAGATCCATATGGGGGTTCAAGACGACGTCATTCGCGATATAGAAAGAGAGATAAATCTGGGTGCCGGCCAGCACGAGCGTTCCCGGCTGCGGCCACAGAAACTTTGGCTGATACCCCATCAGCCCTTCGTCATCGGGAAAGGTCATCTCCCCTGCTTTGACCAGCTTGGGCGCGGAATCCGCATCATAGATGCTCAGACGCAGCGGAAGCCGGCTGCCCCCCAGCGTCAAGATGGAGCTGGGCGGCCGCTGCAGCACGTAGACATAGCCATCCCGAAAGTCCGCGGACACGACGGTGTCGATTCCGAGATTGATGGAGCTGATCGGCGAATTCGGAAGGTCCTGAGGAGCCACGCGCAGCTCACTCCGGCGCGCGGTGGCATCGTTGCCGATCTCAAGTAAGTATTTTCCCGTCCGCCAGACGAACCGCGTAGCCGTGGCCAGCGTGATGTCGGACACAATTTGCGGCTGATCCCGGTCCGTGATGTCCGCGGTGAGCAGGGAGGTATCGCCGAGCGCCAGCACTGCCTCCCGATGGATGAGCGAGCGCCGCGGCGCAAACGGCTGGGCGATGCGCCCACGCTTGGTGAGAGAGTCGCGGGTCAAATCCACCAACTGGATCCCGCTCTGCGGGGGCACGGCGTCGACATCGTCCCAATTCCAAAACCAGCTCTCGGTGACCGGCAGCATGATCAGCCCTTCCTCCGGCAGCACGGTAAAGGCTTTCTCGTTCCAGGTGGCATCGCTGTAGACCCAGTTGTCGCTGATCGGCAACTGCTGGATCGCCCGCGGATTCGCCGCGTCCGCGACATCAAAGAGGGACACGGTTAACTTATTCAGGACAAAGCCCAGTGTGACCAGGCGGTCGCCCAGGGGCTCGAGATAGGTGCTGTAGCCGGGTACCTGCACGTGGCCGGCAATGGCGGGATGCGCGGGGTTGCTGTTGTCCACGATCCAAAGCGGATCGGTCATTCGGAAGGTGACGATATAGACGCGGTCGCCGTCAAAGCGCGTGCCGTACGTCATTTCGTTCTCCCCAAGATCCAGCTGCCCCAGACTCTTGGGCCGATCGGGATTCGCGAGGCTGAAATTCTCGAGATGCGTGTGCTGGGCGCCAGTCCCCGACCACCACCAATGGCTGGACACGACACTGACGATGCCGCCTTGCTCGCGCATCTTGAATTTGTCCTCCACCATTCCATCCACCGGGATCTCACCGCGCAGTCGCACCACCCCGCTAGGGTTGGCGATGTCCACCACGCCGAGATGCGTGCGATAGTCGTTGACACGAGAGACCGGGTCATACGCCCAGATTTGGGAAGCCACGAGAAAGTAGTGGTCACTCGCTTGCACCGCGCCGAGATATCCGCCGGAATTCTGGGTCTTGAGCGTCACGGCCACGGTGTTGCGCTGCACGGGCTTTTCCGGCTGGCTAAGATCAAAGCCGGTCACCTGGATTTCCTGCGGTCCACTCCACGGTTGGGCGGCGGATGAGACCTGCGAGGCCACATAAAGCGCATCGCCGACCAGCCGGCTCTCAGTGATCAGCCCCGGGACCGACAGCGTGGTCACCCTCTTCGGCACGCCGCTGCTGACATCGCAAATAAGGATCCCACTCTCCTGTCCCTGCCCCGGCTGCTGATTCCACATCAAGCTCGACGCGGTGTGTGTAATCAACGCCACGTGGTTACGATCGAGCACGTAGAGTGCGTCGCCGGACTGCGGCAAATAGAGATCACCGAGCAGCACCGGCTCGCCGGGCTTCGAAACATCCAGCACCAGCAAGCCGCGGTACGGATTATAAATGTAGAGCCGATCGCCGTCCCGCTTCCAGATATCGCTTTCCACCACGGCTCGGGTGGAGACCTGCAAGGACGCCGCCGCGAAATTTTGCGAAAGCGACAGACCGCCACTCACCGCATTGTCAGCCGTGATGCTCACTCCATCGGAAAGCGAAAGCCCACCGGAGCCCGGGGCATTGGGCGCGCCGGCACTGGGGGCAGAGTTGGTGGCTTCCGCGTAAAAGACCGATGGATGCACACTGCTCACGGGAGAGCCGTCCGCCGGCGGATTGGTTCCACCGCCAGACGTATCGGCGATCCTGCTCTTCGTGCCCGTCACCCGCAAAACCCGCTTCGGCAAGGGAGAACGCAGGCGAAAAGTCACTTCGCCCAGCGCCGACTCGCAAGTCTGCGAGGCCACCTGCACCCAAGGCTGGGAACGGCGGATCGTCTTTCGCTCCAATGCGACCTGCGTGTATCCCGCCGGCACCTGCACCCGGACGACACGGCCCCGCACGGAAAGAATCACCGGGGTATCGAAAATACCGGGGTTGAGATTTCCAATCGTCGTCGTCAATGGCGGCGCCACCGGAGTGAAGGTGATATCGGTAAAATTCGGGGTGATGACACTCCCGGGAAGCACGGGGGGATGATTCAAGCCATCATTGCTGGGCCCGATCCCCGTGTTGCCGTCGATGCTTATGGAAATCGTGGCCGAGTATCCCCAAGCCCCAAGGGCCGTGAGCGCGGAAAGGCAAAGGAGTCGCTTTGAAAGAATCAACATGGGGTCCGAATGAGCTTAAAAGGAATGAGACGCTGCCAGGCGGCTCCATTTGAACGGCGCCACGAGTTGTATGAGAGACGAAGCAACTCCGCGATTTATTATGGCAGAATCTTTACCAACCTCACCGCCACACTCGCAATGAGATATTCGCGCCGAGAAGCATCACCGACGGCTACTTCCGCGGCTCCGCCAGCACCGCGGTGAAAAGCGCCAGCGCCGACGTCTGCGTATTGAAATTCCGCGTCTGATCCTTCGCGCCTTCCTCCCACCCGATGCTGTACTGGCCATCGTCGCCAAATCCAAAGGCCAGCATCGACGCCGCGCTCGTGCGCAAGACCCGATCGATCTTCGCCGCCACCTCCGGATGCGACTTCGCTGCCACCAACGTGTCGCGCAATTGGCCGAGATACCGCGCAAAGACCCCCTTGAAGAGTCCCGGGTCCCAGCCGTGCGTGCCGAGCTTTTCAAAGATCACGCCGGTCGGCAGCACGTCGCCGGAACGATCCAGGATCGCCTCCACGCTCTTCGCCGCTTCCTCCAAATACTCTCCCTTCCCCGTGGCCCGGTACAGCGCCACCAACCCGCCGAGATAAGCCCCTTGGTTGTAGGTCCAGTAATCCCCCTTGTGCCCCGGCATATCCACCACCGCCGTCCCCTCGAAGAGCTTTTGCGCGTGAAACCATTCCAGCGTCTGCTCGGCCCACTTGAGGTACGCCTGCTCATGCGTGCGCTCATACAGCCGCGCCGAGAGGATGATGAAGAGGCTATTGGTAATTGAATTCGGATGGCACTTGTCCTCGTCCTCACACCACATGATCCCGCCGCCCTTCTCCGGTCGCCAATTGCGAGCCATGTGCGCGTGGATCGCCTTTGACGTGGCCAGGTACTTCGCCACCTTGGTGCGGTCATACATCTTGAGCCACGCGACCGCCCACCACGCCGAGTCGTCCAGATACTCGTTCCGAAACTCCGTGCCGTAGCTCGCCTTCAGCGGCACCGGGTCGCTCGGCTTGCGCTCCCGTTCCCGCTTCTCCGCATCCGCTTCGCGCTTCTGAAACTTCTGCTCGTCCGCGTCCGACCACTGCCCGCGCTTCTTCAACTCCGCCACGATGCGCGGCCGCTTGTTTTTCTTGTCGCGCTGCACGTCGTAGAGCGATTCGAGCATCGCCTGGTATTCCTTCGTGCCGGTGGCATTCATGAAGTCGATCAGCGTCTCTACCGTATTGGCGCTCGACCACCACGGGGGATTCACCCGCCCGTCGTAGTGCCCGCGCACATCGTCCCCCGGCCGATCCAGCCAGATGCAGAGCGTGGGCGACCAATACAGCTTGTTCAGCGTCGCCGTCGCGGCATTCACCCGCGCCACGATGTCCTCGCGCTTCGGCAGCTCCGGAATCTTTGTTTGCGCGAAAACAGAAAACAGCGGCAGAAACAGCCAACATCCAAGGAGCAAAAGAGTGCGATGCATGAAACGGGTGTCCCTCATTCAACACGCCAGCCCCGCTCCGACCAGCACGAAGGCATGTTTTCCATGCGATGCATTTCTCCCGGAACGGCAGCGTTTGGGCCTTCGAATGTCGGGCGATCCGTTCGGAGTTCCGCCTTTAGACGGCAGGCGTATCAGCACGACCAGCGGCTCAGCGAACGTCAGCGCGGTGCGGGCACAACGCTAAAGCCCCGCCATCATCCACCGGCAGTTAATCACCTTCTCCACCAAATCCAGCGGCACGTAATAGTATTGATTGCTCGCCTCGAACCCAATCCGAGCATCCTCGCTCTGCAACGCATGGAGCCGCTTTGCCCTCTCCAGTTCCCCTTCCAAAATCAATCGCATCGCCTCCGCGCCCCCCTTGGAGTTCCGGGCCTGCACAGAGCGCGCCTGCGCCGCCGCACTACCCCAATGCAGAGCCGACGCTTCTGCAAAGCGCAGCTCCTCGGCGAGCAACGGCCCCAATGAACCTCCGGCTATTTCTCGCAATTTTGCCGCCGCCGCCAGAAATCCCGCCGCCACTTTCTCCAGCTGACTCGACCAAACCTCCGCCGGATAGATGGCGCGCCATCCCGCCAAGTCATCATACGGCAGTCCCACCATCGTCGCCTTGTAGCCCGTGGGCTTTAGGTAGAGCAAATTCGCCGGCCCCATTTGAAAGGGCGCATGATAGACACATCCGATATGGTACGGAAACTCCCGAAAGGCGGCGCTGCACTCCGTCCAAAATGCCACCACCGCCCCCGCCAGTGCTTCACCGTGGCGCCGCGCCGCCAGCGCCGCCAGGCTGCCCCCACTCATGATTTCCTCCACCGCTTCGAGATTTGGCGAGGGGTGCCCGCCGAGCGTCCAACCGAGCATGATGCCGTCCACCCCTTCGTCTTTGAGATGCGCCGCGTGCTCGGCCACATTGGCCACCGCGGGAATGTAGGGCACCGACGACAGCTCCCACGTATTCCCCGCCTGGATCTTGGCGATGGCCTTCAGTCCACGTTTCCGCGCCGCCGCCCACGCACGCTTCGCTCGCGGCCCCGGTCCCACCGCGCTGATCGAATACTCGCCGACCAGCGACCTCACTCCACCGCGCTCAATTGGCAGATTCCATTCGCTCACGCTCATCACGGCCACCCCGGCCGGCAGCCGCTCAATCGCCTCCACCGCCCAGTCCTCGGGCCAGCCCCAATCCCACGCGATGAGTTGCTGAGCCCCGCCCGCGACGACGATGCCTTCCTGAAAGCAGCCATTCAGCTCGGCAATCACCTCGGCCGGACGCCGCGCGCCGCAGCGCGGGCATTGCTTCCCCTGCCCGTGTGACCAGCAATTCGTCAGGTTCTCGGACGCCGTGATCGTAAAAAATCCACCCACCGTTGGCGCCTCGCGGCAAATCAGCGCCACCGCCTCACGAAGCGCTGCCCGCACCTCCGGCACGCTGGTGCAGAGCGTCCCGTAGCCGTCCTTGGTGATCCCGTGCCATTCTGGATGCGCGGTGAATCGCTCCGCCGGCAACGTCCGCGGCTCGTTTAAATACAGGTACACCTTGATGCCAAAGTGCGCGGCCCGCTGGCAGAGTGCATGCAAATTTGCCCGCCGCTTGGCTGCCGCTGGATCCTGCTCCCACGGCATCGGCGCCAGCTTGGCCAGCACGCCCTGCAGCCACACCGCATTCACCCCGCTTGCCGCCAGCCTGGCGAGGTATCCATCCGGATAAGGATCGAGCTCCGGGGCCAGCAAGGGATCGCCATAGAGCGCAAAATACGAGGAGCACATGCGCAGCCCTTTCGCCGCCGCCGGTTTGGCCTCCATCGGCGCGGAGAGCCGCTCCACAAAGGAGAACAGCGGCTCCTTCCCGGTCAGTGCGCCGCCCGGAAATTCTTTCGTTACGATGTTCGCAATTTCCGCCGCTCGCGCTCGCGCCGCTTCATCCGGCTCGCTCCAGCGCAGCGGCGCGCACTTGGGCTTCAGCAGCCCGAGCTTGATAAACAGAAAGTCGTCCTCCTGGAGCGTGAAGGCGAGTTTCTCCTCATCCCAGCCCAGCAGCTTCAGCAGTTGCTCGTACGGCAACAGGTGCCAGTTCCGCCGGATGACCGTCACCGCCGACCGCGCCCGGATATTTTCCGAGAGCGCCGGCGACTCCCCCAGCCCCATGCTTTTCCCGAGCGCCACCACTTGCGCCGCCGTCGCGCCCACCACCGCTGCCAGGCGTTCTGGCTCCACCAACGGCCAGTTTCGCCAAATGAAGGCGTGTAGCGGGCTGGGAAAATGCGGTGTTCCCAGCGCCTCGGGTGCGCTGCCCATCGGCAGCTCCGCCAGCGCCGCGCGCGTCAGCCAGGCCACGAATGCGCCCACGCCAATGCCCAGAAACTGGCGCCGCGACCAAATCGGAAGGGAATCTGTAGACATAAATGGGTAGTGGCTCGAAACGGACTATCTGCTCATCGCTTCCGCGCGCGAAAATCTGTCGGCGCGCAGCCCGCCATGCGGCGGAAATCGCGGGAGAAATAGAACTGATCTCCATAACCGCACTGCCGTGCGATTTCCTTGATCGTATCTGCGGAATCCAGCAGCCGCCGCTTCGCCTGCGTGATGCGCTCCCGCCGCAGCCAGTCGATGGGGCTGGTGCCCAGTGCGCTGCGGAAGACGCGGGTGAAAGCTGGCACGCTGAACCCGCACAGCTCCGCCAATTCCGGCAGCCGCAGCGGCAGATGAAAGTAGAGCCGCATTCGCTCCAGCGCCGGCCGGAGTGCTTCCGGCGCCCGTTGGTCCGGCGGACGTCCCGTGGTATGCAGGGCATGCAGCAGCAGCGCGACGAGCCGGGCCACCTCCGCGTGCAGCAGCGCATCGAGCGCCGGCGGTCTTTCCCGCATCAGCGCAAAGACTTGTTCAAATACCGCGCGCTTCTCGCGTCCGTCGCAGCCGCTGATGCGCGGCCCGCCCGCGCCGAGCAAACTGCTCCACGCCGTATCCAGCCCCGGCCCTTCCGCCCGCAGCCAATAGTATTCCCACGGCTCCAGCGTATCCGCGGCATACGTATGCGGATGATAGCAGTTCACCCAAATCGCCTCGCCCGCGCGCACCTCCCACGCGGATCCGCCCGTCCGCACCTGAGCCCGTCCGTGCAGACAGAGCGCGATCTCATGGCCTGGATACGTGTCGCGCGCAAATGCGTCCCCACGGAGCGGCTTGCCATGCCCCGCCCGCACCACGCTCCAAAATGCCGCGCGCGTGCTCTCCGCCGGCGCGTGCTGCAGCACGAAATGGTTCCGTTTATCCGCGTAAGTCCGGTTCATGGCGCTCAACGAGGTGAGCGGATTTTATAAATCCAGCGAGCAGAAAGTGCATGGACGAATGGGTCATCCCGGGCAACGATTCGCCTGCCTTTTCCTGACCTTGAAAAAGACCCTGCCATTTCTCTGGTGCGCCGCCACGCTCTCCGCCGCGGACCTCGGCGATCCCAGCAAACTCCCACCGGCCGCGGCCAGCTACGACTTCGACCAAGACGTGCGGGCCGTCTTCGAGACCGCCTGCCTGCACTGCCACAATGCGGACAAGGAGAAGGGCGGCCTGCGGCTCGATACTCGCGAGCGCACGCTGAAAGGCGGCGACGAGCACCCCGCGCTCGTCCCCGGCAAATCCGGCGAGAGCCCCCTCATCCACTTCGCCGCGCGCCTCGTAGACGAAATGGAGATGCCACCCAAAGGCAAAGGCGATCAGTTGACGCCCGAGCAAATCGGCAAGCTGCGCGCGTGGATCGACGCCGGCGCACCCTGGCCGGTCAACGTTACTTTCGTCGCCCGCCAAAAGGTGGACATCGCCGCGCACGAAAAGCTGCCGCCCACGCAGGATCCCGCCAAGCTCAGCCACTGGGCCTTTAAGCCGCCGGTGCGCCCACCCGTGCCGGGCCCGGGCAATGCCATCGATGCCTTCGTCCGCGCGCGTTTGAAAAAGGAAGGTCTCGCGCCCTCGCCCGAAGCCGCGCCCGAGACACTCTGCCGCCGCATGTATCTTGATCTCCTCGGCCTCCCGCCCAAGCCCGCAGAAGTCGATGCCTTCGTGCAAGCGTACGCCGCCAACGCCGACCACGCCATCGGGCAACTCGCCGATCAACTCCTCGCTTCGCCGCACTATGGTGAGCGCTGGGGCCGCCATTGGCTCGACGCCGCGCGCTACGCCGACAGCGACGGCTACGAAAAGGACAAGCCCCGGACCGCGCACTTCTATCGCGACTGGGTCATCGGTGCCTTCAATCGCGACCTGCCCTACAACCAATTCATCATCGAGCAGCTCGCCGGCGACGAACTCCCCTCACCTACCCAGGATCAAATCGTCGCCACCGGCTTCCTGCGCAACTCGCTGCTCAACGAGGAGGGCGGCGTGGATCCGGAGCAGTTCCGCATGGAGGCGATGTTTGACCGCATGGACTGCCTCGGCAAAGCCGTGCTCGGCCTCACGCTCAACTGCACGCAGTGCCACGATCACAAGTTTGATCCCTTCACGCAGGAGGAGTACTATCGGATGTTCGCCTTTTTGAATAATGACCACGAGGCGCAGCCGCGCGTTTGGTCGCCTGACGACCTCCGTCGCCGCGCCGACGTGCTCCGGCAGGTCGCCGAAGAGGAGGCAAAACTCCAGCACACTACGGCTGATTGGCCGCAGAAGATGGCCGCGTGGGAGGACGCTTGGCGCGCGCAGATCAAACCCGAGTGGAAAGTGATCCGTGATTTGCAGTGGGACGAAAACGACAGTGCCGGCGGCATGCGCTATCTGCGGCAGAAGGATGGCTCGTGGCTCACCGCCGGCTTCCAGCCCGTGAAGCACAACGGCATTTTTTATTGGAAGACGCCAGTCGAAGGCATCACCGGCTTCCGCCTCGAAACGCTGCACGACCCGGATCTTCCCGGCGGCGGCCCCGGCCGCTCGTTCCTCGGCACGTTTGCCGTCAGCGAGTTTGCCGTGGAATTCCGCGAGGGCGCGGCGAAAGGCAAGCCCGTGAAATGGGCCAAGGCCACCGCGGACCTCTCCGCGCAGCCAGAGACCGCGGTGCATCCGAACTTCAACGAAAAGAAGCCGGTCCACCGTGTTATTGGCCCCGCGAGCTACGCCATCGACGGCAAGGACGACACCGGCTGGTCCAGCGACCTCGGCCCCGGGCGGCGCAACGAGGAGAGCACCATCGTCTTCGCCGCAGAAAAGCCGCTGGCCAACGCCGACGCCGTGACCTTCAAGATCGGCCAGAAGATCGGCGGCTGGAATGCCGACGACCTCCAGGCCAATGCACTCGGCCGCCTCCGGCTCAGCTACACCACGGCGTCCGCACCCGAGGCGGATCCCGTGCCCCCACGCGTGCGCGCCGCGCTTGAGATTCCGCGCGCCCAGCGGACGCCGGCCCAAACGGCCGTGGTCTTCAGCCACTGGCGCACCACGGTGCCGGAGTGGCGGGAGGCGAATGAGCGCATTGAAAAGATTTGGGCGCAGCACCCGGAAGGCTCCACGCAATTCACCCTCACACCGCTCGACCAGCCGCGCATGACGAGCATTCTCAAGCGTGGCGACTGGCTGAAGCCGGACCGCGCCGTGCAGCCCGGCGTGCTCAAGGTATTGAATCCCCTCCCCGCCGGCGCCCCGCCGACACGCCTCACGTTTGCCCGCTGGCTCGTCGACCGCCAGTCGCCCACCGCCGCCCGTGCGCTGGTGAATCGTGTGTGGCAGGCTTACTTTGGCACTGGCTTCGTCTCCACCAGCGAAGACTTCGGCACACAGAGCGAACCGCCTTCGCATCCGGAGCTGCTCGATTGGCTCGCCGTGCAATTCATGGACACCGGCTGGAAGCTGAAGCCGCTCCACAAGCTCATCGTCACCAGCGCCACCTACCGGCAGTCTTCACGCGTCACCCCCGAGCTTTTGGCAAAAGATCCGTATAATCGCCTGCTCGCCCGCGGCTCGCGCCTGCGCGTGGAGGGCGAGGTGGTGCGCGACCTCCAGCTCGCGGCCAGCGGTCTCTTGAATGATAAAGTCGGCGGCCGCGCCCTCATGCCGCCGGCTCCCGCCTTTCTCTTTGTGGCCCCGGCCAGCTACGCGCCCTTCCCGTGGATCGATGAAACCGGGGACGACCGCTACCGCCGCGCGGTCTACACGTGGCGCCGCCGCACCACGCCGTATCCCTTCCTGCAGGTGTTCGATACGCCGGAGGGCAATACGAGCTGCGTGCGCCGGGTGCGCAGTAATACGCCGCTGCAAGCGTTGACGACGCTGAACGAAACCATCTCGCTCGAAGCCGCACAGGCGCTCGCCCGCCGCATGAGCACCAGCGGTGCGAGCGATGCCGAGCGTCTGGCTTTCGGCTTCCGCTGTGTCACCAGCCGCCGACCCACCGAGGACGAATCGCACGAACTCCTCGCCTTCCTCGGCCGCACCAATCAGCGCCTCGCCGGCGGGCAGCTCAAGCCCGCGCTCCTGGTGGACGCCAAGACGCCGCCGGCTAGCACCACGCCAACCCAGCTGGCGGCCTACACCGCCGTCGCCCGCGTCCTGCTCAACCTCGATGAAGCTTTCACGAAGGAATGAACGGTTATGTTTGCCTTTGACCAAGCGAACGGGCCGCTGGCCAGAAAGTGGAACAGGTTTTCAACCTATGGCTCCACACTGGAGCACCTCCGGGAAAACGTTGCTTCTCCGCCACGGGTTGGAAACCCGTTCCACTTTCTGGCCGCCTCCCTTTTTCCAACGACTACCCAATTTCTACCATGAATCTCCAACAAACCATCGCTGAAGCCGCCCGCCGCCAGCTTACCCGACGCTGGTTCTTTCGGGAATGCGGCGTGGGCCTCGGAGCCATTGCGCTCGGCCAGTTGCTCGGCACCGATAGCCAGGCCGCGACCCCAGCACTCTCGCCGCGGATGCCGCATTTTGCGCCGAAAGCGAAACGTGTTGTCTATCTCTTCCAAGCCGGCGCGCCGTCGCACCTGGAGCTTTTCGACCACAAACCCGAGCTCGCCAAATGGGACGGCAAGCTGCCGCCGGCGGAGCTGCTGAAAGGCTACCGCTCGGCCTTTATCAGCCCGAATAGCAAGCTCCTCGGGCCGAAGTTCAAGTTTGCGAAGCACGGCCAGTGCGGCGCGGAGATTTCAGAACTCTTACCATATACGGCCGGCATCGTCGACGACCTCTGCATCGTGAAAAGCATGGTCACCGACGCCTTTAATCACGCCCCGGCGCAGATCTTCATGAACACCGGGTCGCAGCAATTTGGCCGGCCCAGCTTCGGCTCGTGGGTCACCTACGGGCTCGGCAGCGAGTCGCAGGATCTCCCGGGCTTCATCGTCTTCAGCACCGGCAGCAAGGGCACCAGCGGCGGCGCGAGCAACTATGGCTGCGGCTTCCTGCCCACGGTCTACAGTGGCGTGCCGTTCCGCGGCCAGGGTGACCCCGTACTCTATCTCAGCAATCCCGCCGGCGTGGACGATACCTTGCAAAAGGACACCGTGGACACCGTAGCGAGGCTCAATCAGCAGCGCCTCGGCGCCGTGGGTGACCCGGAAATCGCCACGCGCATCAGCAATTACGAACTCGCCTACCGCATGCAACAGGTGGCGCCCGAGGTGATGGACCTGAGTAAAGAGCCGAAAGATGTGCTCGAGATGTATGGCGCCGAGCCCGGCAAGAGCAGCTACGCCAATGCCTGCCTGCTCACCCGCCGGCTGCTCGAAAAGGGCGTGCGCTTCGTGCAAATCTTCCACGAGGCGTGGGACCACCATGGCGGCCTCACCAATGGCCTCAAGGACCAGTGCCACAAGACCGACCAGGCCAGCGCCGCGCTCGTGCGCGACCTCAAGCAGCGGGGCCTGCTCGACGATACGCTCGTGATCTGGGGCGGCGAATTTGGCCGCACGCCCATGGTGCAGGGCGGCAACGATGGGCGCGATCACCACCCGAACGCCTTCACCATGTGGTTTGCCGGCGGCGGCGTGAAACCGGGCCTCACGCTCGGCGAAAGCGATGAATTCGGCTTCAATGCCACGCGGGATAAAGTCCACGTGCACGACCTGCATGCCACGCTGCTCCACCTGCTCGGTTTCGATCACACGAAACTCACCACCCGCTTCCAAGGTCGTGACTTCCGACTTACCGATGTCTTCGGCGAAGTGGTGAAGAAAATGATCGCCTGACATCCGGATTGGGCTTGCGAGGCGAAACCGGGGGCGATTGAACGCCATTATGAAGTCCATCCTCGCGTCCCTGCTCACGCTTTTCCTGCTCGCCTCCCTCCACGCCGCCGACGTCACCGTCGAGGCCGTGGTGGCCGTCGATGCCGATACCAAGCCCGCTACGACCTTTGCGCCCGATACGCCAAAGCTCGTCGCCTTCTTCCGCTCCACCGGCACGGAGAAAGGCGTCGCCCTGCGCGGCGTGCTCATCGCCGAGGACGTGGGCGACGTGGCTCCGGCCAATACCAAGGTGCTCGAATCCAGCGCTGATGCCGATCAGGACAACTTCTTTGGCGGCTTCACCTTCTCCAAGCCCGACCACGGCTGGCCCGTGGGCAAATACCGCGTGGAATTTTACGTGGGCGACAAGCTCGTCGGAACGACGAAGTTTTCGATCGCGAAGTAGCACTGGGAGCCGGGGGGTTCCTTGCCTCGGGATCTTTTGCGAGACGGACAACTGTCTCCGGTCCGTGCAGGTAGTCTGTGACCTTCCGGTCGCAGCTACAGGATCACCGCTGCACGTTCTTTACGCTTTCCGCAATCTGCACGGGCTCTCCGGCGAAGCTTCCCAATTCGCTGATTGCGTTGTCCTTCAACTCCACATTCTCGGAGATTCCCAGCCAGATCACGGCATTGGCTGGGATGTGGTAGCTGGCTCCGGTCTCCGGCGGTTTATCTTGTTGCGGCCGCACAAACCGATTCCCGCTCACCTTCACGCCGCGAGCGGAGGAGAGAACCAAGTTTGGTCCGGAGCAGTCTTCGAAGACGTTATCCTCGATCACCAAGTTCGTAAAGATACCGGGCGCATGCAGCTTCTGCGGACCGCCCGCCGCCGTGATGGAGAGCGCCCCCGCCGAGGCGGACCACGGCGCAGGGCAAAACCAGCCGGCTTGCCGGATGGTATTGCGCCGAATCACCAGTCCTTCGATGCCCGCCGCCGCATTGGCCGGCAACTCCGGGCACACGGTTAGCGCGTGCGGCGTATCGAGCACGTTGCCCTCCACCAGTCCACCGGCTTTCAGCAACACCCGGCCGGCGCTGTGCAGGCGGTTGTTCACGAACGCAAAGCCATTCCCCATCCGGTCCGGCGAATAGATCGACTCCCCCGCTTTCACCGGCAGGTCCGCGTCGAGCGCCACCTCGATGCACCTCGGCGCTACTTTCCATTCCGACCACGCGGCGGCGCTCTTTAATTTCTCCACGATCTCCGGATCAAGCTGCGCTTCCTCGCGGGAAAGGCTGCGGCGCGTGCGCACCGTCGCGATCGGTCCGCCGGCGCGATTGGTCAATCGGTCGCCGATATCGACGCCGATGGTGTATTCATCACGGCTGCCCAGCACCAGCGTGTTGCCGGTCGCCTTCAGCACCATGAAATCCGCGGACTGCACGCTCCACGAATCGTCGCCCGCATCGCGGATCTCGCAGTTCTCCACGCGTGGGCCCACGCGCACCGTCTTCGTCTGCATCGCATCCCATGAAGTGCTCAGCAGACGCTCCTCGCCCGCACCCGCGGGCCGCGGGCCCGGCACCACGCGGCAACCGAGATACTTCGTCGCGCCGCCGCCATCCGCCTCCAGGATGCCCATGCCGGGCGCGCTATGAATGGTCACCTTCTCCAGCGTCACACCCATGCAGTGCTCGATGGTGAGCGCATGCACAATGCCCCCGCGCTCCGGCCCGGTGCTGAGCGAAGCGAGATCGCCTACCGCTGCGGCTTTGCCAATGCCCTTCAATGCGACGCGCACCACGTCCTCGCCCTGCATCGTCGCCCTCGCGCCCCACAAAAACGGCATCCCCTTCTTCCGATAGCGCGTGGCTGGGTCCACGACGTCGATCCGTGCATACGGCTGGCGCGGATAGCCAGCATGGAGCTTCACGTCGATCCAGCTTTGGTCCGGCGCCACCCCGGCGACAGTGCCCTGTGTGAAAGGGAGCGGTTCATAATCCACCGTGAGCCCGCGGAGCGTCACGCCGCGGCAATTTTCCAGCGCCACCGCGCGGGTGAGTTTGGTGGAGATGAGCGTGACGCCGTCGGCGATGATCTCCGTGTCGTGCAGGCCCTGCAGAGTCCACACTACCTTGCCGTCGCCCTTCGGCGCGAGCCGATATGTCCCGGGCGGGACGATGATCTTGGCGTCGCCCCGGCGGATAGCGGCGGCGAAGGCCTCGCGAAAGTCCTCCGGCTCGGCGGCCAGAGCGCGCGCCAGCAGTAGACAGGTGAAAACCAGCAGGACGGATGACGGAAAGCGAGCGAACACCCGGCGGAGCGAAGCAGAAGTTTTACGACAGCAAGAGTATTTCCCTACTTCACGCCGTGCGACTCTTTGTAGTGCTCACCGAGGAGGTCGGCGCCGAAGTCGTGGTCGAAGTCGCGCCAAACCGTGTGCGGGTGATTGGCGCCATTCTGCGTGTTGTCATACTCCAGCACGAAATTCCCAGCCTGCACCCGGTAGTAGTGACCTTGACCGCGATCAAGGCCGCCAATCCACGCAAACGAGAGTTTATCGAGGCCCTGCTTCTCCACCTTGGCCCAATCGTCCTGCGCTACGTCGAGGCGGCAACGGAAGAGATACTGCTTCACCAGCGCGACCAACTGCTTTTGCTGGGACTCGTTCAGCTTCGCGTAGGCGATCCCCTCGGGCTTGGTATCGGCGCGGCCGGGCACATTGAGGATGTCCTTCGGCACGTCCTTCATCAGCACGGCCACCTTGAGCTGCTCGGCATCAAGCGACTTGACCAACGCACGCGCCAGATCCTCCTCGGGGGCCAGCGGACGCACGCCCTTTTGCGGGCCGTCCTTCACCTCGCCGGGATTGCTGCCGAAGAAGGAAGGCGTCATCGCCGGCTCCTGGCCCGGCGCCAGCGTGTAGTTGAACGATTGGTGGTGCCCCTCCCAACGCCAGCCCCACGGCTCCTTGTCGCCGGGCGCGCCGAAAATGGAGACGAAATAATTTTCCGGGTCGCGCACCGGGCCTTTGCCGGCTTCCAGTTCCTTCAGCACGAGTTCGAGTTGCTGGATGGCCTCCGCCGTCTTATAGCCGTTGTCGCTGAGGCCCGACCAGAGGAGCTTCCGGGCGAGTGCTCGCTGCGGCTCCGTCATTTCCTTAATCGGCAGCCCCTTGCGTGCCCGCGGGATATAATGCCAATCCAGCCGCTGGTCCTTGTCCTCGGTCTTGAACGTAAAGACGGCCTTCGCTTTTTGGTCGGGCGTGAGGGAATCGAGGAAGGCGCCGGCCGCTTTGGCCATGTCGCCGGAGGCATCGTGGGCGAATGCAGTGGCCGAGAGAAGGAGGAAAGGAAGGAGCGATTTCATGTACGGGTGTGCGGGAGAAATCGCCCAGCCCGCGAGTCATTAGGATTTCCGCAGGGCTACAGTGAATTCGGCACGTATTCCACGAGGAGTGTGGTGGTGTCGATGAAGGCGGAGGAGTTGATGGTGGTGTTGAGCGACGTGCGGAACGAGCGCGTGCCGGCGCTGCACGGGAGCGTCCACGTGAGGGTGGGGCTGCCGCCCTGGAAGGTATCAACGCCGCCGGCGCTCTCGCGGCTGACTTGCGCGTGCATCTCCGTGAGCTTCACCGGACTGCCGGAGGTCATTTCATAGAGTGTATAGAAGCATTCGCCGACGGTCCCGGCTTTGGCGATGAGGTTCACGTTGGCGGTGGCGCGGATGATGAGCATGCCATCGGATGGGATGTTCACGGAGATGTTATCGAGATCGACGGCGCTGTTGGTATTCACCACCAGATCGTCGGCGGCGGTGCGCGGATCCCGCACGGTCTTCGCGAGCTTGGCCGCGGGCAGATTGGCGGCGGCGATTTTGCCGTTGGAGCCATCGAACGAGACGGTTGGGTTGCCCGCGGCATTGCGAATATCGAGGCTGGAGGCATGGCTACCATCGACCGGCGGCCACACTTCGACATTGCTGCGTAGACGAAGGTAGCCGGCGTAAATGTCGCCCGCCTGATTCGAGACCCCCTCGATGCCGATGGCCACACCGTCCTGGCGGAACTTAAGGCTCTTCTGGGCATCGGTCTGGATTTCGAGTTTCGCGCTGGGGCTCGTTGTGCCAATGCCCACGTCGCCATCCGTATCAACGGTGAGACGCACGAGGCCGGCGGTGTTGTCGCGCACGAGGAGTTTGCCAGGGCCCTCGCCGTTGGCGGAGCCGGTGGAGAGCAGATTGTAGGAGCGTGCGCTGGCGTTGGAGGTGTTGGTGAGGTTAATCCACGAGCCGCCGACGGCGTTGCTGGTGAGGTTCAGGACATTCTGGTTGATGGTGGTCACGCCCAACGGATTGGCGAAGGTGTTGGTGACAGATAGGCGCGGGATATTGCTGGAGAGGCGCACATCGGAGAGGAGGCCGGAGATGATGTCGCTGGCGTCGTGCGTGTGGGAGAACGGCGCCTTGCCATCGAGCTGGTTCTGTAGGTTGCTGGAGGCGCCATCGAGGAATCCAAACTCCGTATTGGAAATCGTGCCGCCACCGAGCTTCGAGGCACTGATCCCACCGGCCAGTTTTGCGTCCGTCACGGTGCCGCCGCCCAGCGTGGCGCCGTCGACATTGACCTGCGCGATGTCCAGTTCCAGTTCCGCGGGATAGCCGGTGGCGGCGCCTTCCTTCGAGCCAAGGAGCACCTTCGCCGTGGTGCTTGCGGTGGAAAAGGCGAAGCCGAAATCGCCGCCCGTGGCGAGCCAGCCTTTCACCGTATTGGTCACATCAATCACGATGAACTGCTTCTTTACCACGTCAGCCGCGGGAATGACGGAAGCCATGGGATCGACGATGGGCAGGGTGCCGGCAGCGGTCTCGCTCCAGGTGCCAAGCACCTTGTGCACTTCGATATCGCCCGGCTTGACGACGCTCGAAAAATAAATCCGCAGGCGCGCCGCACTCACCGATGCCGCCGGGACGACGCCCTGCAACCCGCCGACATTGAAGCGAATCAAGGCGGTTTGTTTCGCATTCACCGGCAGCGTGGTCGCGGCCCCGGAGGCAATGCTGAGAGTACCGCGCGCATTGGACGAAGAGTCCTGCTCCACGGGAAGGATGAAGGCGCCTGCGCTAGCGGTGAGCGCGGCAAAAAGGCTGGCGGCGAGGATACGGCGAGACGGATGGTTCATGAGATGGCGATGGGTGTGTGCCAGGGAGATTCGGCATCCGGGCGCAGCGATGACGGAGAATTTTTCCGTGGCGTGCGGCAGCTCGCTGCCGCAGTCCGCGGCGTCACCAGCCCAGCCCCAGCTCCTTGAGGTCCCCACGCAACCCCTGCACGTCCCAGAGCTGCACGGCTCCCGTGGCCATGGCGGCGAGCCAATGGCCGTCGGGGCTGAAGGCGATCATGCCATGCTTGCGCGGCGTGGGGGTGGCAAGGCGGGCGAGCTCCGCTTGAGTGGCGACGTCGAGCAGGTCCGGCGTGTACTCATCGATGAAGAGCGCGAGGGTGCGGCCATCGGGCGTCCAGGCGGCGCCGGGCGAATCCAAGCCGGCGGAGCTGCGGGGCCACTGGCGGAGCAGGCGCCACGTGCCGCATTCGTATTCGCGATATTCGTTGACCTCACCGACGATTACGCTGCGGGAATCGGGCGAAAAGTAGATGCTGCTATTCCGCGCAGGCAGCTTCGCCACAGGTTCGGCGCGGTTCGGACTCCACACGCCCGCGAAGGAGCCGGGCTGGTTATTGTTGATCCAGCAACCAGCGCCGATCCATTTGCCATCGGGGCTGGCCGTGAGATTGGCCAACCAGGGATTGGACGTGAACAACTGCACGGAGCGCGCGCCAGGATACTCGTAAATGCCGAGTTTTCCGCCAAGGGCGACGCGATCTTTGGACAGAAAAGCGAAGAGCGCGCTCTGGCCCGCGGGCATGGGGGCGAGCGACGTGAGCGGGCCGAGCGAGACGGTGTCGCCGTGGACTTCCATGGGCAGGCGGCAGAAGCCCTCGCCCCACGTGACGACGTGGAGGATGCCGCTGGGGGCGAAGCCGGCTTGGACCACCTCGTGGAGCGGCAAACGGGCGGCGAGGCGCTGAGTGGCGACTTCCCACACGAGCAGCGCGGAGCCGTGCGCCACGAGGAGCCAGCGGCTATCGGGTGAGAAAGCGAAGCGGTAGCAATCGAGCAGCTCCGGCTGCGCCGGCAGCGGACGCCAGCGTTCGGGCGGCACAAAGGATAGCACGACCGCACGGCGATCCCGCAGCACGAGGAGGCGGCGGCCATCGCGCGAGAAGCCCACAGGCCGGACGCTCGGCAGCCGCAACAGCTCGCCCCAAGGTGCGCTGTGGAAGCGGGCGATGCCGTCCCACGACGTGCTGGCGACAATGAGCCCGCCCGGATGTGGATACGGGGTGACGCCTTCGCGGTCGTGCCGCGCCACCACACGCGAGCCTCTTTCCCCGGGGCTGAATTGCACGAGCGTGCCGTCCTCCACGCCGGCGAAGAGGGTACCGTCCTGCGGGTGCCACGCGACCCGGAAGATGCTATTCGCCATGGTGGCCCGGCGCCCGCTACCGAAATCGGGCGCGGAGACCACCCAGACACTGCGCGCGCCCCACACCGCGAGCTGGCGGCCACTGGGATCCTCGCGGAGGCCACTCACCTCGTCCTTCCACTCGATGCGGGCGAGGCGCTCGCCATGCTCCAAGTCATAGCATTCCAGCAGGCCGTCCGTGCTGGCGCGGTAAAGGCGCGTGCCGTCGGCGGTGAGGGTGGCAGCGGCGGTCTCGGCGAGTTCCAGGCGCGGGGCGCCCGTCGGCACATCGCAAACGATGGCCTTCGTGCCGTCCAGGTAGAGGAGGCGGGAGAGATTTTCACTCAGGCAGAGGCCGTGCACGTCAACGCCGGGGACCGACAGGCTGGCCCATTCCACGCCATCCGCGAGGCGCACACAATGGATGCGGCCAGCGCTGCGGTAGGCAATGCTTTCCAGATCGGCGTCGCCGCAAAAATCCGTCTCATCCGCGGGCAACGGACGCGAGACGAGCTCGGCGCCCACGTCTGGCAGGGCGAGCGCGGCGATGGCTTCGTCGCGCAGCTCGCGCGTCGGACGGAAGTGCGCGGCCGCGCGAATGGCCTCCAGCGCCTGCAATCGCTGGCCCGGCGCACGCGAGATCCGCAGCGCGTGGGCGCGATCCCCATTCGCCCGCCAGAGCGTCTCCTCCGCCTGCTGAAGCGCCTGGCGGGCGCTGTCGGCCTCGCGATTGGCGCGGCGCCACTGCCACACGATGCCGCTGAGCCCGCCGAGAAAAAGCAGCACCGCGAGCGCGCCAAGGCCGGCGATGGCGGGGTGTCGCGCCGCCCATTTGCACATGCGCTCCAGCCGGGTAACGGACCGGGCCGTCACGGCCTCGCCCCGGGCCCAGCACTCCAAGTCCTCCGCCAGTGCCAATGCGCTGCCGTAGCGGCGGGCGGGCTCCTTTTCCAGGCAACGGAGGCAGATACTTTCCAGATCACGATCCACGCCCGGCACGCGGCCGAGCAGGCGGGCGGGGTCGGCCTGTTTCAGCGCGAGCAGGACGTCGGCAATCGTGGCGCCGGTAAAGGGCGGGGCGCCGCTAAGCGCCTCGTAGAGCACGGCGCCGAGGCTCCAGATATCCGCCGCGGCGGTGGCGACGGCGCCGGCCGCCAGCTCCGGCGCCATGTAGCCGGGCGTGCCGATGGGCGAGCCGGCGAGCGTCAGCGCCAGCGAAGCATCCCGGTCGCTCCGGCGGGCGAGGCCGAAGTCCGCGACGTGCGGCTCGCCCGCGGCATCGAGCAACACGTTGCCCGGCTTTAAATCGCGATGGAGCACCGCCCGCTCGTGAGCGTGCTGCACGGCGCGCGCGCACTTCGCGACCAGCTCCGCCGCCGCGCGCGGAGCCATGGCGCCCTCGCGCAACCGTGCGGCGAGCGTGGGGCCGGCGATGTATTGCATCGCCTGGAAAAGGCGGCCGCCGTCCTCTCCCTGCTCGTAGAGCGCCACGAGATACGGGTGATCCAGCCGCGCGGCAGACTCCGCCTCCACGAGGAAACGGCGGCGTTCCGCGCCACTGGCAAATTGCCCGGAGAGGATCACTTTCAGCGCAGCCTCGCGTCCCAGCCGTCGGTGACGCGCGCGGTAGACCACGCCCATCGCCCCGCGGCCGAGTTCCTCCAGCAGGTCATACTCGCCGAGGGTGCGCGGGGCGGACGCGCTTTCGAAATCCTCGTCTTCGGCGAGGTCGGCGTCGCCCCAGCTGGAGAACATCGCGCGCCCCGCGCAAACCGGGCAGACGCCCGGGGCCCTGGCGGCAAAGGCCGAGCCGCAGCGGGTGCAGGAGGTGGCGGACGCGTCAGGCATGCAGACCAATTCGCATTCTGCGACGGAAGATGACGAATTTTCGGTGAGGGGTCACGCAAACAGCGCCCGCAGCTCCGCCTCGGCCTCGGCGGGCGAGCCAACGGTCTGGCTCGCTTCCTCAATGGCCAGCTTGCGGCAGCGCAGACGCAGGCGGCGGATTTGCTGGGCAAGGGTATTGGCTGGGATGCCAAGCTGGCGAGCCGGAGCCTCGTAGGCGCCGGGCTCGGCGTCGCCGAGCAGGAAGGGCTGCAGCGCTTCGAATTGCTCGGCTTTTCCGGATTCCAAAAATTCGTCGCGCAGTCGCGCGAGCACGCGCTCCATCAGCGCGGCGGCCCAGCGGCGATCGAAGAGACGGTCGGGGGACTCATCACTTGCCGGCTCCAAGGCATAGCGGGTTTCGGGGTCCAGCGCATCCAGGGCAATGGGGGCGACGCCGTGGCCGCGCTTGGCGGCGTGACGGTGCGCGAGCTGGTCGGCCAGAAAATATTTCAGCGAGCCGAGCAGGAAGGTGCGGAAGCGGCCTTTCTCCGGTGAGACACGAGCCAGCGACTCGCGCGCGAGCAGACTGGCGATGAAAGACTGGGTGAGGTCGCGGGCATCCTCCGGCTCGTAGCCCCGGCCGCGCACGTGGGCGTAAAGCGGATACCAATAGGCGCCAAACAGCTGCTCCAGCGCGCGGCGCGCCTCTGGGGAATCCTCGCCCCCCGCCGCCAGAACCATGCTCCAACGGGTCGCCGCAAAGATGCCGGGGTTTTCGTTCGCCTGGGTCGCACGCTCGGGTGGTTGCACGCGCTGTAAATACTGGAAAGGTCACGCTGTGGCAACGCGCCGCCCAAGGAATGTGTAACTGTTCATGCAGCTTTCGGATGGGGTTTAACCAGCGGCCTCCTTTGTTTCCTTGCGTTCCGCGGCGGCCTTTCGATTTTCCTTGGCGGGCACCGCATGAATATCCACGGCCGACATTACCGCACCATCTGGCTCAAGGCCGGCGACCCGCACACCGTGCAGATCATCGATCAACGCGTGCTGCCCCACCAATTTTCCATCATCGATTTAACGACGGCGGCGGAAGCGGCGCACGCCATCAAGGACATGACGGTGCGTGGAGCCGGATTGATTGGCGCCACGGCGGGATACGGCATCTACCTTTCGGCACTCCATGCGCCGCGCCGCAGCCGGGAGATGTTTTTGCGCACGCTCGCGGCGGATGGCGAGAAGCTGAAAGCCACGCGGCCCACGGCGGTAAATCTGGCGTGGGCGGTCGATCGGATGCTGGCGGCGATTGAGGCGGAGGCGTCCATCGAAACAATGACGTCGGCGGCAGAAAAAACGGCAACGGCGATTGCTGATGAGGACGCGGAAATGTGCCGGCGAATTGGCCAGCACGGGGCGGCGATTCTGGCGGAGATTAGCCGGCGCAAAGGCGGCCGGCCGGTGAATGTGCTGACGCACTGCAACGCGGGCTGGCTGGCGTTCGTCGACTACGGTTCCGCGCTGGCGCCCGTGTACGCGGCGTTCGATCAGGGCATCCCCATGCACGTGTGGGTGGATGAGACGCGCCCACGCAACCAGGGAGCGCGCCTGACGGCATGGGAACTGGGGCAGCACCGGGTGCCGCATTCGGTGATTGCGGACAATGTGGGCGGACATCTGATGCAGCATGGGCTAGTGGACATGGTCATCACCGGCGCGGATCGCGTGACGCGCTGTGGGGATGCGGCCAACAAGATCGGCACATATCTCAAGGCGCTCGCGGCCAAAGATAATGGGGTGCCGTTTTACGTGGCACTGCCGTCCTCGACCTTTGACTGGCAGCTCCGCGACGGCGTGAAAGAAATCCCGATCGAGCAGCGGAGGGACGACGAAGTGAAATATATGGATGGGCTACTGGCGGACGGCACACCGGCCACGGTTTTGATCACGCCGCCGGACAGCCCGGCGGCAAACTACGGATTCGACGTCACGCCGGCCCGGCTAATTTCCGGGCTCATTACCGAGCGCGGGATTTGCCCGGCGACGGAAAAGGGAATCTTGCAGCTCTTTCCGGAATAGGCTGTCTCCCCTGCCCTGCCCACCATGCAATCGCTCTGGAATGAAGATGAAGCCCGCGCCTGCGGAGGAGATGCCCTGAAGCTGCGCGTCTATACATCCCGCCTGCTGGGAAAAAATGCGGACCTCGTGCTGCATGGCGGCGGCAATACGTCCGTGAAGCTCACGGAGCCGGATTTCTTTGGGGAGCCGCGGGAGGTGCTGTATGTGAAAGGCAGCGGTTGGGACCTGGCGACGATTGAGGCCGCGGGCTTTGCTCCGGTAAAGCTCTCCGTGTTGCACAAACTGGCAAAGCTGGAGGCCATCGACGACCGCACGATGATGCGCGAGATGCGCGCGGGCCTGCTCAACCCCGCGGCACCGAATCCATCCGTGGAGGCGATCCTGCACGCGGTCATCCCGGCGAAGTATGTCGACCACACGCATGCCGACGTGGTCGTCGCGATCTCCAATTCTCCGCATGGCGAGCAGCACGTTCGGGAGATCTATGGGGAGCGGGTGCTCGTTGTCCCGTACGTCATGCCTGGCTTTCCGCTGGCCAAGGCCATCTACGAACTCACGCGCACCCACGATTTTGGACAGCTGGAAGGCCTGATTTTGCTCCACCACGGGGTGTTCACCTTCGGCGACGATGCGCGGACGAGCTATGAGCGGATGATTCGGCTGGTGACGGAGGCGGAGGAATTTTTACAGAAGCGCGCCCCTCTGCCCCGCGGCAATGCCACAGCGGCCGAGCCGCGGGCGGGCGTGGAAGTGAAGCTCGCGCAATTGCGGAAGGCGGTATCTAAGGCGGCAGGCAAAGCGATGATCGCACGACTGAATACTTCGCCGGAACAGGCGCAATTTGCGGGGCTGCCTGACGCAGCCGGCCACGCCACGCGCGGCTGTCTCACGCCAGACCATGTAATCCGCACCAAGCGCATCGCGATGATCGTGGACGAAGGCGATATCCCGTCGTCCGTCCAAAAGTATGTGGAGGCGTATCGTGCGTATTTCGATCACCACACCGATGGCCGCCTCACGATGCTCGATCCCGCTCCCCGCTGGGCACTGTGGCCAAACATAGGCAGCGTGGCTTTTGGTGAGACCGTGGCGGCGGCGAACGTGGCGGATGACATTGTGGAGCACACGCTCGGCGCCGTTCGCGTCGCCGAGTCGCTCGGCGGCTGGCGACCGCTGCCGGAGGCGGATTTGTTCCGCATGGAGTATTGGGAATTGGAGCAGGCGAAGCTGAAGATGGCGAAGGCGCCGCCCCCATTTGTCGGCAAGGTCGCGCTCGTCACCGGCGCATATAGCGGCATTGGGAAAGCGTGCGCGGAGCTGCTCCAGAAACAGGGCGCAGCGGTCGTGGCGCTGGATATCAACCCCGCGATCGCCGAGCGCCAGCAGGCCACCCTGCAAGGCCTTGTGTGTGACGTCACCGATTCCGCGGCACTGGACGCGGCGGTGAAGGAAACGGTGCGACGCTTTGGCGGGCTGGATATCGTGGTGTTCAATGCCGGCATTTTCCCGCCGTCAATGCGCATCGAGGACATGCAGGCGGTGCAGTGGGAACGCAGCCTGGCGATCAATCTCACGTCGCAGCAGCGGCTGATGCAATACAGCGTCCCCTTCCTGCGGCACGGGATCGATCCCACGATGATTATCATCGGCTCCAAAAACGTCCCGGCTCCCGGCCCGGGAGCTGGAGCGTATTCCGCGGCCAAGGCCGCCCTGACGCAGCTCGCCCGCGTGGCCGCGCTGGAATTGGCCGGCGATGGCATCCGCGTGAATATCATCCATCCCGACGCGGTTTTCGATACCGCGCTCTGGACACCGGAAATCCTTGAGAAGCGCGCGAAGAGCTATGGGCTGAGTGTGGAGGAGTACAAGACGAAGAACCTACTCCACGCGGAGATCACCTCCTGGGACGTGGCGCGCATGGTGTGCGCGCTGGCGGGGCCAGCGTTTTCCCGGACGACCGGCGCGCAAATCCCGCTCGATGGAGGGAATGATCGGGTGATTTAGAAAAGCCGGGGTCGGAAAAGTGCCCGCAGGCTGCCGCCTGCAGCTACCTTATCGCGATTCGCCCATCAGCCGCACCGGCACCACCTCGACCGATTTCTCGCCTTCGGCCAGCCAGATCGTTCCCTCTTGCTGCGTGAAGTGCAGATCCATGGTGCGCTGCGCCAGCGTGGAGAGGGCCTGGCTTTGAGCGGAGGGGATTTCCCAAACCGACACGTTTTTGGCCCGGTCGAGTTTGCCGGCGAGGCCTTTCCACCAGACGGGCGTGCTGCTGGCGAAACTGTAGATGCTCACCCGGCGGGCGCGGCCGCTCAACCGCTGGATTTGCTTTTCGTCGGGCTGGCCGACTTCGAGCCAATGCTCGAGCTGGCCGGTGAGGTCGCGCTGCACGAGGGCGGGCTCATCGGCATCCCACATATCCTTGCCGAATTCCAAGGCGCCCCGGTCATTGTTTTCCGGAACGTTGAGCGCAAAAGCCAGCAGGCGGATCATCATGCGCTCGTCCGTCTCTGAAGGGTGGCGAGCGAGGGTGAGTTCGTGGGTACTGTAGAGCTGGCGATCAAGGTCGTCGACCTGCAGCGTGGCTTTGTGGATGGTGGCTTTGGTGGCCATGAGATGACGGAGGTTATCCGAAGCAGTCCCAGCTGCCAGTCCCAAGCGCAGTTCAGGCTTCCCCGGCCCAGAACAAGCCCAGCTTATCCAACACGGTGCAAATGAATCGAATCGTGGGAGATACGATAACCGAATCCTCATCTTTTCCCGGGGATTTCCAGATGGCTGTCCGGCAGAAAAACTGCTGGAAGTAAGGTGAACGGTTGCACTCCCGTGCGACAGTTTACCGTACTGCACTCCATTTTATGAGACATTCCACCCGGATCCTGGGGCTCATTGCCGGGCTCCTCCTTTTGGTCCTCGTGAGCTGGCTTTCCCTGTCCCGGGATGCCCGCCCAGCCGTGACCGTGCCCCAGCCCAGTTCCCCGATGGCCCAAACGCCCGAGTCGGCCCCCGAAGTGCTGCCGGAATCGAGCCGGCCGGATACTCTTCGCGATCGCCATGAGTTGTCGGCGGAGCCGGCGTCGGGTGGATTGCTCACCGGAGAGATGCCGGTGGAAGATCATCAGCCCCCGGATCTGAAGAAGATTGCGGCATTCGCTGATTGGGCGAAACGGTGGCAAGCCGCCACGCCCGCCCAGCGCGAGGCAATGCTGAAACAGGGCGAGACGCTGGCCGCCGAACGGCGCCCGGAGATGAAGCGGCTGATTCGTGACAATCCGCGCGAGGCGCTCATCAATTCCGTGCCGCGCGTCGTGCGGCAGGATTTGCCGCCGGAAATTTTGGCACACCTGGAGCAACCGATTTCCGCCCACGGCAACTACAAGGTGTATCTGGGCAAGCCGCAGCCGGGCGTGGTCCTGCCGCAAGACACGGATCTCGCGGTGCGCTATTTCGAGCCGGCCGACGGCAAGAGCTACAAGGCGCGGGTCTTTGGCAAAATGCAGCCGGTGATGTCCCTCAAGTCGCTGCCGGTGACGGGCGTGGCCATCGACCGCGAACTCGCCGTGGCCGAGAGTCCGGTGCGCGTGCTGGAAAGCGGCGAGCGCATTCCGGCGGGCGTGCCAGTAGACCAGACGTGCCCCGTTTCCGGCATTACCACGCCAGGCGGAGCAACGACGCCGGTGACGGACGCAGAGCCTGCGGTGGAGGTCGAGGGCCGCATCATCCGGCTGTGCAACGGCTCGCATGTGACCGTCTTCGACGAAAGCTACACGCGCGGCGTGATGGCGAGCGGCGCGGGCGGCGCGGGCTATTTTTACGATAACTACCCCGGCACTTCATCCGAGGCGATTGGAAACTTCCGCTGCCTCTATATCCGCGTGACGTATCCCGACCAAATGCGGGCGCCAAACTCGGAATCCTCCGCGTATGGCGACATGCGCAATGTGGCGCGCTTCTATTTGGAATCATCCTTCGGACGCATGACCACCACGGCGGTCGTCACGCCGCTCATCGTGATGCCCCACACCAAGGCGTGGTACATCGCCAAGGACGCCGAGGTGGACGGCCTCGGCTTGGTGCATAGCGACGCGCGCGCCGAGGCACGGAAAATTGGCTACGACTCCGGACAGTTCAACTGCACCATCGTCCGCGTGAATGAAGGTCCGCGGCTGAGCGGCATTTCGTGGGGCGGCGGCGATAGCGTGTGGGTCTCGTGGGACGGCATGGACGTGCTCGACCACGAATGCGGACACTCGCTCGGGCTCAACCACGCCAATTTCTGGCAGACGAGCGATGGCTCGGCGATGGGCGTGGGTGCGAACCAGGAATACGGCAATTCGTTCGACGTGATGGGCGGCGGCAGCGGCTTCGGGGCGCACTACAATACGATCAGCAAGCGACTGCTCGGCTGGCTGTCGGATGCCTATGTCTACCGGCCCACCACGTCACCCTCATGGAATGGCGTTTACCGGCTCTACGCCTACGACCAACCGCAGCTCGAGGAGGGCAAGAAATACAGCTTCCGCGTGGATAAGGATCCGACACGTCAACTGTACTTGGAGTATCATCCGGCCGCCGGCGGCAAATTTACGGATGCCGTCACGCTACTGGTGAAAGGCCTCGGCAGCAATGCGGGCCACCTCATCGACACCACCCCAGGGAGCCCCGATGGAAAAAATGATGCCGGCATTCCAACCGGGCGGACATTCAGCGATTTCGAGTCGGACATTCACATCACCACCCTCGGCAAAAACGCCACGACGCCGCCCTCGATGGATATCGCGTACATGCGCGGCCCCTTCCCCGGCAACCTGCCGCCAACCGTGACACTCAACGCGAGCGCGACGAGCATCTCCACGGGCGGCAGCATCACGTTTACCGCCAATGCGACGGACCCGAATGGCGACACGCTGGCCTATAACTGGGACTTCGCGGACGGCTATGTCGCGCCGAATGCGGCGGTGGTGACGCGCACGTTTTCCTCGGCGGTGCAGATGACCGTGGAACTCACAGTTTCCGATATGAAAGGTGGCACGGCGCGGGCGCACGTGGTGGTAACGGTGGGCAGCCCAGGCCGCGGGGTGATTTCCGGCCAGATCACCGATGGCACCAATCCCATCCCCGGCGTGCGGGTGACGAGCACTACCACCAGCAAATACTGCTACACCGACAGCAACGGCAACTACGCGCTGTCCAATCTCACGATCGTCTCGCATACCCTCGCAGCGACGCTGACGGGCTACACGTTTACCGCTAATTTCACGAACCCCGAGACGCCGACGGCCAACACCACGATTGCCAACCAAAACTGGACAGCGGCCAGCGTGCCGGAGGTGACGATTACCGCGACCGATGGCGCCGAAGGCGGCGCGAACGGCTCCTTTGTCATCACCCGCACGGGCGACACCAGCGCGGCGCTGGATGTGAATGTCGCGCCGGTGGGCGGCAATGCGACGAAGACCACCGACTACACGTTCTCGCCCGACTACGTGGCGAACGGGACGGTTTATAAATTCACGATTCCCGCAGGGCAGGCCTCGCTGACCGTGGTGGTGGCAGCCGTCAACGACACGGCAGCCGAGGGCCCGGAAACCGTGCAACTCTATCTCGCCGTGGGCGCCTACCAAGTGCGCAAGCAGGGCGTGGCCACGCTGACCATTACGGATAACGACACCACGAAACCACTGGTGAGCATTGTGGCGACGGACTCGTATGCGAGCGAAACCGCCGGCGATCCGGGAACGTTTCTGATCTCCCGCACGGGCCCCACGACGGCGGCGCTGGATGTCGCCGTGGGTTACAGCGGGACGGCGACGCGCGGGAATGATTATCCCAACTTGCCGACGACCGTGACCATTCCCGCAGGCGCGGCTTCCACGACCCTAAGCCTCGTGCCCACGGATGACTCCGTCATCGAAGTGCCGGAGGACGCGACGGTAACGATTTCCGCGAATGCGAACTACATCGTGAACTCCACGGCAAGCGCGGCGACGGTCACGATCTCAGACAATGACATGGCCGTGGTGAGCGTCACGGCGCTCGACGCCACCCTCACCGAGGCCAATCGCAAACCTGGCATCGTGCTCATCTCCCGCACCGGCGATCTGACGCAGTCGCTGAAAGTCTACTACGGACTCGGCGGCAGCGCGCTGCACGGCACGGACTACATGCAGCTGCCCGGCGAGATCACCATCCCCGCGGGTCAAGCCTCGGCGCCGGTCTTCATCACGCCCTATGACGACGGCTTCGGCGAGCCGGACGAGACGATTACCTTCAGCCTCACGTCGTTCAACAATGCCTACACGCTGGGCGCGAACTACACAACCACGCTGACCATCAAGGACAACAGTGATGGCCCTCTCATCACCGTGAGCGCGAACTCGGCGGCGGAGCCCTCCACGTCCGGCGCGTTCACGTTTACGGCGCGGGGCTCGGTCTCGGGCACGATTCCCATCCACTACACCCTGAGCGGCACGGCCACGCCGGGCGTGGATTACACCGCGCCCTCCGGCACGGTGAACATCTCGGGCAATGGCACCAATACGGCGACGGTCACCATCCCGATCCTCGATGATGCGATCGCGGAGGATACGGAGACGATCATCCTCACCATCACGCCGGATCCGGCCTACACCGTGGCCAATGACGGAACCGCAGTGATGCGGCTCAAAGACAATGACTCCGATCAAATCGCCGTCTCCACGCACAGCGCCACGCTGGCCGAACCCTCCTCGGCGAGTTCCTTTTATCTCTCGCGCAGCGGCACCACCGGAGCGCTGGACGTCACCTACACGATGTCCGGCACGGCGACGAATGGCGTGGACTACACGCAAGTAACCGGCACGGCCACCATCCCGGATGGCGCGACGGGCGTGGATGTGGCGATCACGCCGATCAACGACTCGCTCGCGGAAGGAACCGAGACCGTCATCCTCACCGTCGTGCCGGGGACGGGCTATGGCATCGAAGTAGGCTCGGCCACGCTCTATCTCACCGACGACGATACATCCGCCATGGCCAGCGTCGGCTTCGCGCTCACCACGAGCACCACGAGCGAGGCCCTCGACCCCACACTGGGCGAATACCGCGATTTCCAGGTAACGCTCAGCGCGGCGCAAACCAATACCGTGACCGCACAATACAGCGCCGGGGCCGGCGGCAGCGCGTTTGGCGATGACGTGGACTGGGCGTTTGTGAACGCCTCGGCGGGCAACGCGATTATTCCCGGCGGCGTGGTCACCTTCCCGCCGGGGACAACGACCCAAAACATCCGCATCCGCGTGAAGAATGACGGCGTCGTGGAGGGCAATGAGACCGCGGTGCTGGAACTGAAGAACGTCATCGGCGCCAAGCTCAACACGAGCAAGAACAAGCTCACGCTGACGATTACCGATGCGAACAACCCGACGCCGCGCGTGAGCTTCCTCGTCGCCAGCTCCACGAAGAGCGAGGCCGCCGGCAAAGAGCCGCTGCTCATGGCAGTGCTCGATCGCGCACTCACCACCAGCGTCTCGGTGAGCTACACCGTGGGTGGCACGGCGACGCAGGGCTCCGACTACACGCTCCCGCCCGGTACGCTCACCTTTGCGGCCGGCGAGACGATGAAGCCACTCCCTCTCACCATCCTTCCCGATGGGCAGACGGAACTTTCCGAGACCATCATCGTGACGCTCACGAATCCGGTCGGCGCGGAGATTGGCGCCATTCCCACCCACACGATCACGCTCACCGAGGCCAACGTCCCGATCGTGAGCGTGGACGCGACCACGCCGGAGACCATCGAGGGCGGGACGCCGGCGGCCTTTACCATCACGCGCTCCACTGGGCTGGGTCTGAATCTCACGGTGAACTACACGCTGAGCGGCAGTGCCACGAATACGAGCGACTACGCGACGCTCAGTGGCTCGGTGGTTCTTCCGAGCGGGCAAGCGAGTGTCGTCGTGCCGGTCTCCCCCGTGGACGATTCGGCACAGGAACAGGATGAAACCGTGACGCTCACGATCAGCACGGATGTGAACTATGCCATTGGCTCGCCCGGCGCGGCAACGGTGACCATTTTCGACAATGATTCGCCGCCCGATTTGGTGCTTCTCTCCCCTGCCCAACCGGACGTCGCCATCCCGACCGGCGTCGGTCTGATCTGCCAGGCGCAGGCTACCACCGACACGCCGCAGGGACCGATTCAGCAGCCGGTCAGCTGGTCGTTCGTCAGTGGTCCGGGCACGCCGGTGATTGAAGCGCCCAGCAGCGCGAGCACCGGCATCACTTTCCCCGCGAATGGCGTGTATGTGCTGCGCGTGTCCTCCAATGGCGGCGCGGCAGTGGCGCAAAAGTATGTCTCGGTGAGCGTCGGCACCGCGGTGTATCCGAGCCGGGATATTTACAACACCACCCCGCCCACCGCCGCGGGCAGTGTGACGGTGAGCAATGACATCTATTCCGTGAAGGGCGGCGGCAGTGGCATCAGCAGCAGCGGCACGAGCGACGGATTCTATTTCACCGCGGCGCCGCTCACGGGAGATTTCGATGTGCAGGGTCGACTGCCGAGTTTCACCGGCACCGGTAGCTCGCAGCGCATGGGCATCATGGCGCGCGACATCCTGAGCCACAATGCACCGTACGTCTTCAGCTTTTTCAAAGGCAACAGCACCTCGCACTTCCTCCAGTACCGCACGACCACCGGCGCCACCCCAACGCAGGTCACCGGTGGCGCCTACGCCGCACCGCAGTGGATGCGGCTCAAGCGCGTGGGCAATGTCTTCTCGGCGTATGCGAGCACGGATGGGACGTCCTGGACCCAGACCGGCACCAGCCAGACGATCACCTTGGCCACCACCTGCTACGTGGGGCTCGCTGTGACCACGGCCTCCACTTCCACCGCGGAGACGGCGGTCTTTGACAACCTCAACTTCGCGCCCGTCGTGAACGTGGGTCCGAACGTCAATGCCGGGCCAGCGCTCTCCGGCTCCGGGCCGTGGGTCGTTGATGGCACGGTGACCGACGACGGCCGCGCACCCGGGGGCGCGCTCAGCACGCTTTGGACGACCTATGCCGGCACGGGTAGCGCCACTTTCACCAACTCGACGGCGGTGGATGGCGCGGTCACGTTCCCGGCCAGCGGCTCCTTTACCCTGCGGCTCACGGCCACCGACACTCACACCACCACCTACGACGACACGATCGCCACGGTGACGGCGCTGACGCCGATGGAGAAATGGCGGCAGGACAAATTCGGCGCGAATGCCGGCAACTCGACGATTGCCGGGGACAATGCGGATCCGGACGGCGACGGCATGATCAACGTCCTGGAATACGGACTGAATTTGAATCCAATGAGCCAGGATCCCGTCGCGCTGCGGCCCACGCCTTTCCTCAATGGCGACGTGCTCTCCATCGACTACCGCAAGAATCTGAGCGCCACGGATGTCGTCTATACCGTGCAAGGCACGGCGGACTTCAGCACGTGGACTAATATCGCCGTGACGGAGAGCGTGCTGAATGACGACGGGCAAACACGCCTCGTGCGCGCCACGCCCACCTCGCCGATCACCGGCGGCCGGTACTTCCTGCGCATTCAGGTGACGGTGACAAATCAGTAGGCGCTGGAGAGCAACGGCGGGGACGGCTTCCAGCTGGCCATGCCTACCTTTGATCGGCTTGCCTCGCGCCGACCGCTCTCGCTACGTTGTGCCCATGGTCCTCCGATTATCCGCGGCCCTTCTCCTCCCCGCCATCCTCCAGGCGGCTTCGCCTGATGGTCCCAAGCCCCCGATCGGCGTTCCCGCCGATGCGAAATTTTTCAACGGAAAGTGGTATCGCGTCTATTTGGAAAAGCTGCCCTGGCCGATGGCGCGAGATAATTGCAAGGCGCTCGGCGGCCAGCTCGTGGTCGTGCCGGATGCGGCGACGTGGGCCTTCGTAAAAGATCTTTCCGAAGGCGCAGGCCTCTGGCTCGGGGCCACCGATGAGGTCACCACGGGCGTCTGGAAATGGGTGGATGGCAGCGCCGTGAAATTTTCCGTGTGGTTTAAAAACCAGCCCGACAACGCCGGCGGCAAGGAGCACTACCTGGTGACCTACAAAGGAGAGTGGGCCGATGTGCAAAAAAGCGGAGCGGTGGCGAATGGCTTTCAGACGCAGGGTTTCCTCTGCGAATGGAAGAAGTAATCGCCGCAGGCATCCGGTCTCTCCCCGCCAGCGAATCATTTCAGAGCGCCCAATTCCTCGCCGCCTGGTTGCCATGATCAAAACCAAATCCGTGCACGAACCGATCGACCGGAAAGGCGATGGCTTGCGCATCCTCGCTTCACGCCTGCGCGGCCGGAGCATGAAGAAGACGCAGTACGATGTGTGGATGGCGAATCTGGGACCCAGCCAGAAGCTGCTCGAAGCGTTCAAAGGCGGGCGTCTCCCGTGGGACGAATTCATGCAGCGCTATCAGGCCGAGATGTTTGAGAATCCACCTCTCGATCAGGGCAACAACCTCATCAAAAACCACGGCCAGAAGTTCACCCTGCGGCTACTCAAGGAACTGGGAAAGCGCGGCACCGTAACGGTGATGTGCCAGTGCGCCAAGGACGAGCAGCACTGCCACCGGCACACGCTGAAAAAGCTGATCGAGCGCGCGTAGCCCAGCCGTCAGCGCGTGGCCTCAATGAGCGCTTTGAGTTGTTTGGTCCGGCCCTCGGTCATTTCGGTCTGCAGCATCTTGAGGGTATTTCCCGTAGCGCCGGGAAGGGAGCCATTGAGGGCGATCTCCGCGTCGCGAAAGGCGACCCACGCGCGCTGCGCTTCGCGCAATTTGGCCTTGCTGGCATCATTTGGCATCGTGGCCAGCGCCTTTTGATAGGTGCCATTGAGCTCGGCATCCGCCGCCCGCAATTCCTCGCCTTCGGCGCTCGCATGCAGGGACGGGCTGAGCGAGAAAAGGCAGGTGAAAGCGAGGACGGTGGAGAGGTGGAGCAGGGATTTCATGGGCTCTTCCTGATCGGGAATGTTCGTCGTGGCAAGGGAATGGCGCGAAGAGGCGGCCTTCTCTCCTCGCTAATGAAAAGCACGCCTGCGTAACAAGTTGTTGAAATAGAAATGGATAGAGACGCAGACAATTCCTTAACGCAGACGGAATTTCATTGCGCGACCTCACGGGAAGGTGGGAACTTTTGCGCATGTCGTCTCCGGATTCCGGCTCTTCGATCCCTGCGGGCGCCACGCTGCTGCTCGACACCGCGCCCGAGGAAGCATTTGATCGCTTCACCCGGCTGGTCGCGCAGGTCTTGCACGTCCCGGTGGCGCTGGTTTCGATCCTCGATACCAACCGGCAGTTTTTCAAAAGCGCCTTTGGGCTGGATGGGGAACTCGCGGCCAAACGCGAGACGCCGCTTTCACACTCTTTCTGCCAATATGTGGTGCGGGATGGCCAAGCGTTGGTTGTCGACGATGCGCGCAAGCATCCGCTCGTGAAAGACAACGTGGCGGTATCTGAATACGGCGTGATCGGCTACGCGGGATTTCCCATCTGCGGCAAGGGCGGGCGCCCGCTTGGAGCGCTCTGCGCGATCGCCAGGGAACCCCGCGCGTGGACGGAGCGGGAGTTGGAAATTTTGGGGACGCTGGCCAAGCAGGTTTCCCATGAAATCGAAGCCCGCGAGCAACTCGCCCAGATGGGCATCGACGCCGCGACGATGAAAGAAATGGAAATGGCCCCGAGTGCCGTGAATCGCTCGGGCCGGCAGGACCTGCACACGCCGCTGAACGCGATGTATCTGAGCATGCAGGCGGTCCAGGCGTTTGGCCCCTTGAACAAGGAGCAGCACGCGTGTCTGGCGATGGCCAAAACGAATATGCGCACGATGCTGGAGATGGTGGACCAGCTCGTGGAGCTCGGCCAACGTGGGAGCCAAGCCCTGCATCTTTCACCGTGCGATGCCCGGGCCATCGTGGGACAGGCCACCCACCAGGTCGAGACGCTGGCGGATGCAAAACGGGTCATGCTGGCTTCCAGCGTGGCGCTTCCCGGGCAGATCCTGGCCGACCAGGAAAAGCTGGTGCGGGTGCTGGTGCAGTTGATCGCCAATGGCATCCAGTTCACCCCCAACGGCGGACAGGTCAGTATTTCCGCCACGCCATCGCCGGACGGATTTCCCATGCTTCAATTTTCCGTGCGCGACAACGGGATCGGGATGGAACCGAAGGAAGTGCGCGAGCTCTTCAAAGAGGGCGCGGGCGCCGAGGCTGCCGCGGCCAATAGCTCCACCGCGCTGGGACTCGTCTTTTGCAAGCGGGTCATCGAAGCGCACGGCGGAAAGATTTGGGTGGAGAGCGGCCTGGGAAAAGGCAGCGTGTTTTATTTCACCATCCCGAGCCAGGGGAAGAGCGCTTGATTACTCGTCTCGCCCGGCGGGACGAAAGCAGACCCGCGCCCAGCAGGGCGGACCCCCACGCGACCGGCTCCGGCGCCGGCGTCGCCGCGACCTCCATTTTCAAAGGGACACTCTGCGGACTCCATGAAGCCGAGCCGCCAAAAAAGGAAGAGCCCAGCGAGGAAGGCCCCATGGACCAGCCCGTCAATCCATTCACCACGGAGCTGGCGGTGAATTCCCAGTTGTAGAATTTGTTCGGTGCAACCTCATCCACCGAGGCGACGATCCAATAGGTAGTGGAGGCTGCGAGCTGCAAGGGAGCGGGCGGCGTGTAGGTGTAAAGCGAGGAGGAAGAGGGTGCCGTGCTGCCCTCGAGTCGCACGAGAGGCTGGTCTGGGAGCGATGCACTCGACGTGAAAAGGTCCACGTGGAACGTGCCGGCATCGACGACGCCTGCATTATTCATCGAGAGCGTCACCGAATCCAGATACATGGGGATGGTCCCCGTGGTGAACTGTTGCGCGCGGCTGTTCCCGACCGGGTCCTCAAATTTGACGGGAAAAGCGCCGTTCAAAAAATCGGCAAGATTCGAAACCGCCACCGCAGCTTTGGCTTCGGGGGCCAGCAGAGCTGCCACGGAAACCGCCAATGGGAGCCAGTGAATCCGCGAACGAAGTAAAGAAGATGCGATGCGAAGATGCATGCCCTTTCATAAGATTTTCATCCACCGCCCGCACCATCGCCTCGATGAATCAGGCAAATTAATCGACGAATCGGCAAGCGGCGCTGCGGCTTACCCTTGAGAGAAGGATCGCGGCGTTACCTCACACGGTTGAGCCACTCGGATTTCAAACGAGCCGAGGCCGCCCGGCCGAGGGCGAAAGGCTGCGTCACGCCGCGCATCCACAGCGTCATTTCATCGCGGGAGCCACGCTCGGCGCGCGCGATGCGATCGACGTTGATCAGCAGGGAACGCCCCAGCCGAAGAAAGGGCGGCTTGGGCAGCATCCGCTCATAGCTCGCCAGCGTCTGTCCGATGAGCAGCGGCTTTTCATCCGCCAGAAACACGCGCATGAAATCGCCGTCCGCTTCGATCACCGCTAGGCTCTCCATTGGGGCGACCACCGTGCGTTCCGTGGTGCGCAGGCAGAGCCGATCCTCCCGCGCCATTGAGGCCCCTTTCGACCCGCCCACAATTTCAGAGGCGCCCCCGAGACGCAGCACGGCTCGCGCCAGCTTTTCGGGGCGAATTGGCTTGAGCAGATAGTCGACGGCTTCAAAGTCGAAGGCGCGCACGGCGTGCTCCGCATGGGCTGTGACGAAGACCACCTTGATCGGCGTGACCAAATCCCGCAGCAGATCGAACCCGGAAAGCCCAGGCATCTGGATATCGAGAAAGACCGCGTCGGGCCGCAGGGACTGGATCATCTCGAGGGCCGTGCCCGCGCGGGCGGCCTCCCCAACGATGGCGACTTCCGGATGCGCCGACAAAAGCTGCCGCATCGCCTGGCGGGCCAACGGCTCGTCATCCACCACCATCACCCGCAACATGGCGCTCCCTCCAGGATCAGTTCAGCTTCCACCAGGTGCTCCTTTTGCCGCAGGTGGAAGCGGTGGCGCGCGGGATAGAGCAATTCCAGGCGACGACGGAGCAGCGCAAGGCCCACACCGGTCGCTGACTCCCCTGCCCCGCCCGGCGTAAGCACACCGGTGTTGCTCACGATAACTTTTAGTGAGTCGTCCTGCTGGGTCGCGGACATCCTCACGCTCCAGGGAGGCTCGCTCGTCCGCAAAGCGTGCTTCACGGCATTTTCGATAAGCGGCTGGAGGAGGAAGGCCCCGATGGGCCGCTGGCGCACGGCTCCATCGGCGTCGAGGGTCACCTGCAGATCGTCCCCGAACCGCGCCTGCTCGATCCGCAGATAAGCCGCCATGGCGTCGAGCTCGGTATGCAGCGGAACCACGTGTTCGTGCCGGTGATCGAGGGAGTAGCGCAAATACGATCCCAGTTCCCGAACCATGCCCAACGCGGCGGCCGGATGCACCGGGATTTCCGCGGCGATGCCATTGAGCGAGTTGAAGAGAAAATGCGGATCGAGCTGGGCGCGGAGGAAATTCAGTTCCGAGCGCAGCACCGACGTCTCCGCTTCTGCCAATCGCTGGCGCTCCTGCCGCGCGGCCAATTCCGCCCGCAGCCAGAAATACAAAAAGCTCCAGACGCTGAAGAGCAGCCAGTACATCACAAACCGCATCACCATCCGCTCCCCCGCGGACCACCACCCTTGCATCGCAAAGCCCGTCCAGCGCGTGAGGAGTTCCAGCACCGTGGTGTTTACCGCCGCCGCCATCAGGCTCATGCCCAGCGCAAAGATAAACGTCCGCGCATACAGTCCGGTGGGAATTCCCACGCGCCGATAAACCCACCGCAACAGCACCGACAGCCCAAAGGCGAGCGGATCGTGAAGCAAAGTCAGTGTGAGGGCCTTGCCCACATCACGCGTCATCGAGACGCGGAGCAAAAAGATCAGGACCGCAAACACGCTCCAACTGATGAGCTGCAGCCGCCAGAACAGCGGCCAGCGCGGGAACCAGCGGCGTGCCCACGGGCTGAGGAATGATGATGGCTGTTGGCTGGTAACTGGCTCTGGCATGATTCGCCCGGGAACAATGCTGATGACGTGGTGTGGAAGCAGTAGGCGGGCTACATGATCGATTTTGAGGACTCTGCCCAAGAAAATTTCGCGCCTTCCGGCAGGCGCGGCAATCCAAGGACCGACAAAGGGCGGCGTTCCGAGGCGTTAATCCTAAGTTGAAAGAATAGACAGCCACAGACCCGAGACGAGAAAGCCCGAGCGAGGGTCTGCGCCGCAGGGAAAGGAGGGAATCGCATGCCAGACTCCAGCTGCGCTTACGAATTTTTACATTGCCATCAGCCGCACTTTTCGATAGCGTGCCGCCCCGTCGGTTGAATTGACGGCAAGCCGGAGCTTTGCCGTTCCCAAAGAAAGTCGTGCCATGAAAAGATGCTACGCGAATATATGGGCCGCTTTTGGCCTGATGATCTGCCTTTGGACGGGAAGCGCGAAGGCCCAAAATTACTACTGGGATATCAATGGCGCCATCGCCGGCGCGGGCGGAGCGACGCCCACTGGTATTTGGGAGGACGCTAACTGGACCACGGACAACACCGGGGCCAGTGCCACGATCAATCTGCCGGAGAATCAATTTCCGAGATTTGCCACTGCTGCGGATGCGACGGGCAACTACACGGTAACGGCCAACCAGGATCATACGATCATCGGGATGCTGCACAATAGCAATAACACCCCCGCGTTGAACGGGACCGTGACCATCACCGGGCCGGGAGTTCTGACAATCAGCCCAGTGGGCGGGGGCGGACTTGGTGGAATCCAACAGGGATTTTTCGGAGGAACCAATGGATTTATCCGGATTCAAAGTAAATTGACGGGAACGGGAGGCCTCATCAGCCAAAGTGGCCAGATTTACCTCGATGGGGACAATGACTATTCGGGGGGAACGACGCCCGGGGCAGGCCTGATCAATTTTAACAATGCCCACTCGTTCGGGACGGGCAATCTCATCCTCTCCGTCTCGGGTGGGGCGCTCATTGCGGAAGGAGCCGCGCCCATCAATATTCCCAACAATATAGCGGTGAGCATCGCGACGGTGAGTATCAACCTCGTCGGCAATACGGGCGGCATCACTTATTCGGGGAACGTCAGCCTGGGGGGAAACACGCTGAACGTCGGGTGTGGCGGCAGCACTTCGAATATCGATATCTTTTCCGGAGTGATTAGCGGCACGGGCAACTTTGGCCGGCAAATACAGAGCCCTGCCGGGATCGTGAAACTCACAGGCGCCAATACTTATAGCGGCAAGACCACCCTGGGCTCGGGCGTCACCTGGGCGAGCTCGCTCAATAGCGTTGTGGGCGGGACGGCAAGCAGCAGCTTTGGCGCGCCGACCACGGTGGCCAACGGAACCATTGCGATCGGCTCGGGCGCGACGAGTTCCACCTTGGTCTACACCGGCGTGGGCGAAACGACGGACCGGGTGATCGACCTCGCCGGAACCACAGGGACCGCGACGATTCAAAACGATGGCAGCGGGCCGCTGGTCTTTACGAGCGACTTCACCGCCACGGGCGCTGGGGTGAAGACTCTGAACTTGCGAGGCTCGAACACGGGCAATAATACGATTGCTGGTCGCATCGTAAACAGCACCGCTTCCACATCCGTCAACAAGCTGGATGCGGGCACCTGGACCCTTTCCGGTGCCAGCAATTATAGCGGCAGCACCACGCTCACGGCCGGCCGGCTGAACATTGGCAATGCCTCAGCGTTGGGCATCAGTTCCTTCGTCGTCGCTGGGAATGGTTCTTTTGATAATACGAGCGGGACAGATATCTCCATCCCCAACAGTCTGACGTGCAGCGGCGGCAGCCCAACCTATGTCGGCAGTACCAACAACCTAACCATCCTCGGCCCCGCGAGCATTACGGGCGCCACCACCCGGACCATCACCGTCAGCGCCCATACGCTCACGCTCAGCCTCGGGTTGGATGACGCCGGCCAAGGCCGCAATTTTACAAAAGCGGGAGCCGGCATGCTGGTTCTCGGCGCAATCTCCACCTACACGGGCATCACGACGGTCAGTGGCGGCATCCTCCAGGTCGGCACCGCCGACGCGCTCACCCACACCCCCAGCCTCGTTTTGAACGGTGGCACCTTCGACCCGGGCGGCTTCAGCCAAAACCTGAACACCACCACACTCGGCCTGACGGCTTCCTCCACGATTGATTTCGGCACGTTTCCCGTGGAGCTCGATTTCGCCAACAGCGCGGGGCTCGCCTGGAGTGGGGCGTTCCTCAACCTCGTGAACTGGGATGCCGGATCGGACGCCCTGCGCTTCGGTCTCGACAACACCGCCCTTACCCCCGACGAACTCGCCAAGATCGAATTCAATGGCACCGGCCTCGGAACGGCGCAGCTCACGGCGGATGGTTACATCACCGCCGTGCCGGAGCCGTCGTCTTTCGCTCTGGAATTCATCGGCGCACTGGGCGTGATCGTCATTCTCAAACGGCGGCTGGCTTGAGCGAAAAATTCCGCGTCGGTACGTCGGTAACCGCGGCTGGGGCCTTGGAGAACGGCTTGTCCGTTTTGAGACGGGCCCCTCGTACAATCGATGAGCTTTTCGGCTACTTCGCCGTCTGGGCGGGAGCCGCTGCCGCAGAGCCGGTGGTGCCCGAGAGCACTTTGGAGATCTGTCGGAACTCCTCCATCGTCAGCTTGCCGTCCTTATCGGTATCGAGCTGCTGAAAGAGTGCCATCGGGTCCGCGATCAGAGGCGCGGTGACTTTTGGGGTTCCTTTGGCGTCCGCATTGGCGTAGTGGCCCGACTTCCCGGTCCCGGTTATTCCAGTGCCCTGCGGTTCACTCGGCGAAGAGTGGACTGGTTCCGATTTCCCGGCGGTGGTGCCGCCTGTTTCTGCGAAAGCCCAGGTGGAAAGGGAGACCGTCAGAAAGGCGGCCTTTAAGAGATTTATTTTCATGCCCCTTGTTTCGCGCATCGCGCGACGATCGGATTGCCCGCCATTGGGGGCCAATGGCGTAGCGCCGCAAACGGCCATGCCTCCCGATCGCCAGTTCGTCCGGGAGGGCTTATTTCGCTTGCCAGTGGTTGGGCAAAGTGTTAGCCGAACCATGGCCCCCCGAAGACCTCATCTCCACTCCCATGAAAACCGCCGTTCTCGCCTGGTTTTCCCCCCTGCTCGTGGCTGGTAGTTTGTCCGCCCAGACCACTTTGTTCAGCAATGTAGGTCTTGGTCCATCCGGACCCGCGAACCTCTTGAATCCGAGTTATCGCTACGCCACAGACTTTCTCACGAACAGCCTCCCCTCAACGCTCACCAACGTGACGGTGAAGCTGAACAATCTCGACAACATCAGCCACACCTTCACGGCCAGCATCTTTACCGATAATGCGGGCAGTCCCGGCACGCTGGTCGGGTCCTTCAATTCGGTCACCGTAGCTCCGAACGGATCCTACGCGGACTATTCGTCCATCAGTTCCGGCGGTATCTCCCTGGCGGCCAACACTACCTATTGGGAAGTGCTGCAAATGAATGAGACCACCGGCGGCGGCAGCGCACCCCAAGTGGCCTACAACGATACCGAGAACAGCGATGCCGGAAGTCTTTTCGCCACCATCGCCGCGACTGCGCTTAAAACCAGCAGCAATGGAGGTGCGAGCTATACCGATGTCACCTTCTTTGGCTCGCCGGTGCACGGTAATTACCAATTTGCGGTCAAAGGCACCCAAACCGCTCCGGAACCCTCGTGTGCGATCCTGATGGCCAGCGGCCTGTGGGTGCTGGCGCACCGGCGGAGACGGGTTGCTGGTGTGTAGAAGCGGCATTCCCCCGCTTTCGGATCGTGTCTCCGTAAAAAGCGGCAGGATACAGTTCCCATGGCACCTTCGCGCCATCATTTCCCGAAGGTGCCGACTGATTGCCGTTGCACCTAGCCTCGCAAGCTCAGTGCGCTCTCATCCAAGCAAGTGCTCCTTTAATGTCGCGGTGCAACAAAAACTGCTTCAACGCGGCGGCCATGGAATCTGATTCTTTTCGAGTGTGCGGCCGTGCCGCCATCCCGCTCATCATTGCCAGAAAATCTTTCAGATCATCCATCAGGCCCTCCTCCGCCGGCGTTCTCGGCTTCCGCAGAGCGAGAGTCATCACCTCGGCCGCCACTTCTTCTGTCAGGAGAGTGAGCGGATCATCGGCTTGCCTTCGCCCCTTTTTCGCTCCGGGGATGCCTTTGCCGACGGCGTCGAGCACACTGGTGCCCGTTGGAATTGCGCTTGCCTTCAACGATGAGGCCAGCGCCGCGGTGAAGGCGATGAAAACGAAGCACGAGACCACCGGTTTCATGAGCTTCGAGTTTGCTGCCGATCGATAAGTAAATCGACAAAGAAAAAGCCCCGCCTCCTGCTTTCACAGGAGACGGGGCGTAACTCTGGCGACGTCCTACTTTCGCACAACCTATAGAAGTACTATCATCGGGGCTACAGCGTTTCACTTCCGTGTTCGGAATGGG